>Ga0134124_10000004_pt1 | contig 496990 bp, 359 predicted proteins | sample KB304_FD_96880 | JGI IMG/M metagenome (GOLD analysis project Ga0134124, IMG submission 96880) | Terrestrial soil microbial communities without Nitrogen fertilizer from Kellogg Biological Station, Michigan, USA - KB3-0-4 | ecosystem: Environmental > Terrestrial > Soil > Unclassified ...
CCGCGTTCGCGAGCTCGGTCATCGAGCTCGCGTGCGCAGTCATCGCGTTCGCGAACGCAGTGGCTCAACTCGCGAGCTGAGCCACTGCGCAGCTTGCGCGGTCATCGCGTTCGCTGAGGGGATGATCGAGCTCGCGAACGCAGTGACCCGGTTGGCGAACGCGGTGACCGAGCTCGCGAACGCAGTCATCGCGTTCGGTGAGGGGATGATCGCGTTCTCCTGAAGTCAGCGACGAGGGGGCGGGTGGGAGAGGGGCCAAGGAGGAGTAGGGGCTACCAGGCCGACTTTTCAGACACCCTCTGAGCGAGGGTCCCCCTGACCTCCGCGAGCGCCCGCCTCATCGGAGCGCGCGTCCCCCTGACCTCTTTGAGGGTCCGTCTCATCTGATCGAGCGTCCCCATCACCTGATGGAGGGTCCGCCTGACTTCTTTGACGGTCCGCCTCAGTTGTTTGAGAGACCGCCTCACCTGTTGGATCGTCGGCCTCACGTCTTCGACGGTCCGCTTCACCTGTTGGACGGTCCGCCTGACTTGTTCGAGGGCCTCCTTGACCTTTTCGAGGGTCCCCCTGAGACAGAGCCTCGAAGAGGTCAGGAGGACGCTCTATCAGATCAGGCGGACGCTCGATCAGATGAGAGGGAGCCTCGACCAGGTGAGGCGGACGCTCGATCACATGAGAGGGACGTTCGAACAGATGAGGCGGAGCCTCGACCAGGTGAGCCGGACGATCCAAGAGACGAGGCGGACGCTCGAAGAAGCGAGGGCGACGCTCCATCAGGTGATCCGGACCCTCGAAGAGGTGAGGCGGACGCTCGGACAAATGAGACTGAGCCTCGACCAGGTGAGGCGGACGCTCGAACAAGTCAGGGGGAGGCTCGATCAGGTCAGGCGGACCTTCGCACGGATGAGGGATACGCTCAAACAGAAGAGGGGGACGCTCAAACTGATGAGGGGGACGCTCAAACTGATGAGACCGAGCCTCGAGGGGGTGAGGCGGAAGCTCCATCAGGTGAGAGGGACGCTCGAACAGGTCAGGGGGACCCTCGAACAGGAGGGTGGGCCGCGGACTACTTCTGGGTGTCCGAGCGTCGAAGCTCCAAGCTGCGCAGGTCGATAAGGGCAGCGGTCCGCAGGAGGAAATCCAATCCAAGGATACCGTCAGCGGGAAAACCGTAATCCATGGCTCCCACCTCAATCTCAAAATCGGGGACCTTCAGGTTTCCTACGGTGAGGAGATTGAGGCTCTTGGTGAAAGCATACTCGGTTCCGCCCACGCCTCGCAGCCGGTGGAGGGCATCGGTGGGCTCCGGCACGACACCGATTTCGAGCAGCCGGTCGGCTGAAAAGATCGTACTCGACGAGCCGGTATCCAGGACGGTGTCTTTGAGGCGAAGGCTTCGTCCTCGAAAGGTCAGGACGGCCTCCACATAGGCCAGCCCATGCTCCAGACGGATCTTCATCCGGCGGTGCGGAGGCCTGGGAAGGCGCGCTCGGTGATCTCCAGCTCTTCGCGATCACTATGGACCACGTAGAGCTCCCGCAACGGGGCGTCGCGGTGGAGCTTCAGGTACGAGCGGAGGGCGGTTTCACCGTCAGTAAACGCGTCGACGACGGCGAGCTCATCCACTTGCCGTTTTCCAGACGTGGAACGGGCCAGCAGCGCCTCGACCAAGAGCCATTGGTGAGGATAATGGCGACGGACATCAATCCAGGTCATGCAGAGCCTCCGGGCGCCGGCGTCGCGTCTTCGCGGGCGGTGCCTCTTCCATAGCTTACCGCAGGCTCCAGCTCTCAGTCATACACCCATCTGCAAACCAATCTCCCGAGGCCCGTTCGCGGAAGATTCTATAGATGCCGCTGCCGGCGATTTCGACGTCCCAGTAGTCGCGGCGGGTGGGATCTTCGGTCCACCAGCCTTCTTCCAGGCCCCAGGGACCGGCGACTTTGACGTGGCCTTCGATCCTCAGACGCTTTTTCTCTTCTTCGCTGACTAGGGCGCGGATCTCGGCGGGGGTTTCGTCGCCGGTCTCTTCGGTGATCACTTCGAGCGCGATGGCCGGGGCGGAGGACGCGGACGGCGAGGAGGCCGCGGCCGGGGCGGGGAGCGCGGCGGACGTCCGGCGGCGGCGGTTCGAAGGGGACGAGGGAGAAGCTTTCGGGACGATGGCCATCGACTGGACGCGGCGAGCCGACGCGGTCGCCCCTGAGGAGCCGTCTTCCGGAGCACCGACGGAGGCATTACCTGGGCCGAAGTCGGCACCGGACTGAGCATCTCGCTCGTCAACGCTCTGGTGATCGACACCGCCCGCCCGTCCCACCTCTACGCGGGAATCTTCCGCGGCGGCTTCAAGACCACCGACGACGGCGCGAAGTGGCAGCGGGCGTCGGCGCAGAATTGAGGGATTGACCGGCCCTCATCAAGGGGCTGTGAAGTTGAAAGCGTAGGGTGCGCTGTGCGCACGTTGTCGCCCTACGCTTCCGTACCAAATTCAACCGCTCTCCCAGTCCACCTCTAACTCATCCGGTAAATCTTCGAGGTACGGCAGGTGCGGCACTCCAGCCTCGTCTGCAAGCTCGTCGAGGGTCACCACCGACCCATCGCTGAGCATCACGTCCCCGCGCACGATGAACTGTAGACCCCAGGAGAGGGGCGGCTCTCGTTTCTCGGGATGCCGGGCGAGGTCGATCAGGAGATCGCGGTCTTCGGGCGTTGACCTCCGGGCAAGATGGCGGGCGAGAGCGGGCCAGAGGGGGTCGAGTTTGGGTGAGAGACGTTTCAGAGCCCGATAGAAATTCTGGCTGGCCTTTTTCGGATAAAGAGAGATCTGGCAAGCCAGGGAAAGAAGTGAAAGTTCACTTCTTGTGCCATCTTGCCCCATGGAAGCAAGGCTCACCCGTACACCAGCCCTTCCAAAGGAGAGGAGCTCGACGGAAGCAGAATCTCGAAGGTACGACTCTTGTGAGTTAAGGCCGATATCTTCTGCCCAGTCACGAGCCCAGCCACCACCCCTGTCACGAGCCCAGTCGCGAGTCCAGTAACGAGCCAGATTGAGGGCCAAGTCGAAAGCCAAGTCGAGATTCCAATCGGGAGCCCAGGCGTCACACCATGTTTGATCCGCGTTGCGAACCCAGTCGCGAGCCCAGGCGCTAACCAAGTCGCGAGCCCAGTTGCGATCCCAGTTACGAGCCAAGTCGCGAGCCAAGTCACGAGCCCAGTTGTAAGCCCAGCCACGAACCCAATCGCTACTATACCAGTCGCTAGTCAAGACGCGAGCCAAGTAGCGAGCTTCGTTTCCATCGGCTTCTTGCTGCGGGAGGAAGGCTGCCGCGAGGCGACCCAGATCTGGCCGCGTGCCACCATTTGCCGAGGCGAGTTGGAGGCGGAGGCCAGAGAGCCGACGCTCGCCGGGCCAGCTCTGCAGCAGACCTGCTTCGAGCGGATCAATCGGCCAGATCGGGGAAGCGCCAGAGAGAAGCCGGCCGAAAGCCACGCCCGCCGCACTTGTTGCGGGTACGCCGTTAAGTTGGTCGATCAGGACACGGTCCGCATACCCTTGAGGAATTGCTGCTTCCCAGGTCAGTGAGGCGGCCTCGGCAAACTCTCTAAGCCTTAGCCAGCCGAGCCACCTCTGAACGGGAGCCGCCTCGGTCAGCGACTGAACAAGTCTTGCCCGCCTCCCCTCTTGGCGGCTGGAAGCCCAGGCTTGAGCACAGGCATCGTAGGAGTCCGGCCAGCCGCAGCCGAAACAGTTCGCAAGCCGGCTCACCCAAAGTTGGACTCGCTCCTCTGTACCAAGCCCATCCGCGAGAACGGCTCCGGCCAACATCAAAGCGTCCTCTCCCAACTCGATCAGAAAGGTGAGCACGGCGTCGAGTCTCTCGCGACTCTGTTTCTCAACCAACGCTGCCCAGAGGCGAAGGGTCTCCCACCAGGCTTGATCGGCCGCCAGTCGGTCAAAGGTTCTAGCCCTCTCTTCAGCGCCTTCAACTCTTGCGTTCAACCGCCAAGCGGTGAGGTATTCCTGGAAGCTCAGGTGGGTGAAAGTCAGTGTGCCGTCGACTCGGTCGGTCAAGAGACCAGCGGGGCCGGCGAGCCAGGCTAGGAAACCGTTTCTCTGTTTCTCGGGCCATTGGGCTGGAAGGTACGCAGCCATGTCCTGCCAAGATTGGACGATCTGGTTTCTTCCAGTCCGATAATGGCCCTCCTGAAGGCCTTCAGCTAGGGCAGCCACGACCCGCATGCGCTCCTCACTATCGGCGGGGCGCCACTCCTCGCGGCCCAGCAGCGCTCCTTCCTGCTCTTTCCGGTTTGGGAGAGCTGTCAAGAGGTTCTCGATGCACGCTTCGTAGAGAAGATGCCGCTTGTCAGGAAGCGGGCGCGAGCGACTGATAAGCAGCATCATTGTGAGAAGAAGAGCCGTGCGAGCGAACGCTTGGGCTTCGGGAGCCCGATCCAAGGCTCGCTGGAAGTGTTCGGCGTTCCGTTGAACGGCCCTCTCCTCGCCGCCGTGACAATGGGTAAAGAAACGGACGGTGAACTCAGAGATTTCTCCGTCGGAGAGCGGCTGGATATCCAGCACCTCAAACTTCTCGGCGTGCGACGGGCGGCCTTCCCCATACGGCCGGCTCGTCACGACGGCCAGAACTCGCGGATATTGACCGAGAAAGCCGAGAAGGCGGCTGCGCAACTCGTCGCCCAGGGAGCCGAGTTCGTCCCAGCCGTCGACAAGGAGAACGGGACGAGATCGTCCCTTCTCTTGCGCAAGTAGCTCCGGCAGGCTGCCATCCCAGCCTGGTCCCAGGGCCTCAGCGATCCAGCTTTCCAGGAATGCGTCGAGAGACCGAGCGGCTCCCTGGCAGGTGCGATCCTGCCAGCGGGAGGCGAGGTCGCGTAGGACGAGCATGAGAGGAAAGGCGGTCTCCATCCGCAAGAGCTTTCGGAAAGTCCATCGCATCCAGGTCGTTTTGCCGGAACCAGCCGGACCGCGGATCACCAACGGCCACCGCCTCGTGAGGAGACTCTCCGGTTGCAGGATCTCGCCGCGATCCGTTTTCGAGAGATCGAACCCTGATGCCAGCCGGAGAGGCAGGTACATCAGATCCAATTCCGTCTCGATCGGCCGGCTTGCTCCGCCGGACTGGGTGACGCCGACCGTACCGAGGTCCCAGCGGGAGTACTCAGGCTCGAGGCGACGGCGGAAGGTGGCGAGGAACTCTTCCTCGCGGGAGCGGCGGATGGGTGGCGGAGCAGTGTCGAGAGCGTCGGCGATCTCGCCGGCAATCTTGACGAGCATTTTCTCCCGAGCGGCACCCTTCCACTGATCCAGCGGTTTGCCGTCGACGGGCCGGAGCTGGAGCTTGGCGAGCCAGCCGACCTTCTGCCACAGGCATTCGCGGACGATGACCGGGAAGACCTTGAGACCGTCTTTGGACCGCCGCTCCAAAAGCTGCCGCACCTCTTCCGTGCGGATGAAGGCGGAATTCAAGTAGTCGGTCGAAACGAGCAGCACAGCCACGCCCGCTTCTCCGATCGCGCGGTCGATCTCTTCCCGCCAATCGGCTCCGGCCGGGATTCGGCGGTCGTCCCAGAGATCGAAGCCGTCTTCGCGTGCGGCGACCTGGAGATGAGCGACGAGCTTGTCCTTCCAGCCCTCGTCCTGATGGCTGTAAGTGATGAAGACCTTGGGCTTCGTAGCGACCGGTTCGGTCACAGATGTGGACCTCCTTTGCATTGCCGCAGACGCTGGGAGAGATTGTATCCGGAAGCCTTGCCCGATCCACGTGGACAGAAATCTCCTCAGCAGCGGAGATCCAGGAGGACCCCGGATCTCCACGGAGGAGCGAGGGAAAACCATGCGGAGAGGTGGCCCAGGCCCCTCCGCATGGCACTTCGATTCAATTGTCAATGAACAGCCCTGCTGTGCTTCACCTTCATCCGGCAATGCCTCTGCCATAACCGTCAATCTCTTCGGAGAGCTGCGGCTCCTGGTCCTCCATGACCAGAGATTCAGGATGGGCTCAGGATGCCATCGAAGCGACGTTATGTCAAGGTCGAATCTTGATTTTGCTTCAGTTGTATGGTCTTATACGCCTCGACAACGGCTTGAACAGCTCGATTCTTTGCCGTGAAAAGCGGAAGTCGACTTGAATAGATTGATCATGGGTCGTAATGAGCTTATTTTGCTTTGAGCAGAGCCATTCCAGATCATCGCAAGGTCATTCTGCTCTGACCAGCGGCATTCTGGGCCGTAATGAGCTTCGGCCTGCTTGGGCAGGCTGACTCTGGAGCATCGGAAGCTTCTGACGGTTCGGCCAGCGCCATTCCGTCGTGAGCAGGGTGATTCCGGGCCGTCAGACGCGGAGTTAAAAGCAGTGCAGGACTCTGCAACGCGGTAGAGCGGAGGCCAACGCGGAATGAGCTTGGGCAAAACGTCCGGCGCCCATTCCAAGCCGGCCGAAGCCTGGGCGAGGCAGAATTGTGTTCATTGACAACTGAATCTTGTGAGATGGGCAGACCGCCGGCCGTTGGCGCCGGTCCGCGGTCTGCTCGGGGGAGGGTCGCGCCATCACGGCGCGCCCTCACCCCCGGCATCTCTTCTTCGGTGATTCCAAGGAAGAGGTGCGGGGAGTGAGGGCGGCTGGGGCTGTTGGGGCTGGCTCTGAGGAATTCTTCCCTGTGCTCGCGGTCCCTACTATGAACGAGCGTTGGCGATCAACGAAAAGGTTCTGGGGGCGGAGCGCACCCCGGCACCGCCGTCAGCCTGAACAACCTCGGTGGCCTTCTGTATAGACAGGGAGATCTTTCGGGAGCCCGTCGATACTACGAACGGGCGTTGGCGATCTTCGAAGCGCGCCTCGGGCCGGCCGATCCGAAGACGAAGATGGCGCGGGAGAACCTGGAGGGGCTCGAAGGGCAGCGCCAAGGTGGCTTGAGCGCTTGGCTCACTCGACTCTTCGGATCTTCGTCATAATGGCGGATCTTCATCCGGCGGTGCGGAGGCCTGGGAAGGCGCGCTCGGTGATCTCCAGCTCTTCACGGTCACTATGGACCACATAGAGCTCCCGCAACGGGGCGTCGCGGTGGAGCTTCAAGTACGAACGGAGGGCTGTTTCACCGTCCGTAAACGCGTCGACGACGGCGAGCTCATCCACTTGCCGTTTTCCAGACGTGGAACGGGCCAGCAACGCCTCGACCAGGAGCCATTGGTGAGGATAGTGGTGGCGGACATCCAACCAGGTCATGCAGAGCCTCCGGGCGCCAACGTCGCGTCTTCGCGGCGGTGCCTCTTCTATAGCTTACCGCAGGCTCCAACCCCTCAGTCATACACCCCATCCGCAAACCAATCCCCTGAAGCCCGCTCGCGGAAGATTCTATAGATGCCGCTGCCGGCGATTTCGACGTCCCAGTAGTCGCGGCGGGTGGGGTCTTCGGTCCACCAGCCTTCTTCCAGGCCCCAGGGGCCGGCGGCGACTTTGACGTGGCCTTCGATCCTCAGACGCTTTTTCTCTTCTTCGCTGACCAGGGCGCGGATCTCGGCGGGGGTTTCGTCGCCAGCCTCTTCGGTGATCACTTCGAGCGCGATGGCCGGACGGAGGACGCGGACGGCGAGGAGGCCGCGGCCGGGGCGGGGAGCGCGGCGGACGTCCGGCGGCGGCGGGGGCTCGAAGGGGACGAGGGAGAAGCTTTCCGGACGGTGGCCGTCGACCGGACGCGGCGAGCCGACGCGGTCGGGGCCGAGGAGGGCGAAGAGGCGGGCGAGGGTGGTGGCCAGCTTGTCCGGCGAGAGGGCGGCCGGACCGTAGAGGGAGAGCTGGGCTTCGCGCGGCCGGTCGGGGTAGGCGAGGAAGGTGAAGCCGGCGACCGGCGCGCCGGGTTGGGTCTCTTCCAGGTTGAGGCGGACGAGGGTGAGGAGCGTCTTGACGTCACAGGTCGGCGCCGGCATCGCGATCGAGCGCGTCTGGTTGCCGTCGGGCTCCAGGCGCAGGACGACTTCCAGGCGGGCGCAGGCGAAGCCGCAGTTCTCCAGGCGCTGGCAGAGCCGTTCGAGGGCCGCGCGGCCGACGAAGAGGAAGGGCTCCAGGGAGACCAGCGGCCATTCGAGGTTCATCCCTTCGTGAAAGACCGGCGGTGGCTCGTGCGGGATGAGCGGCTGCGGATCGATACCTCGCGCGGTGGCGTGGAGATCGCGCCCACGCTGGCCGAGGCGGCTCGCGATGCGCGCCTGCGGCAGCTTGGCGAAGTCGCCCACCGTGCGCACGCCCCAGCGCTCCAGGGTGGCCGCGAGGTCGGCGTCCGGCGCCAGGCGGGCGAGGGGGAGGGGAGCGAGGAAGGCGGCTTCTTCGCCGTCGGGGACGATGACCGGCGTTTCGGGGAGGCCGGCGGCGATGCGCGCCGCGAGCTTGCTCGACGCGATGCCCACCCGGGCCGGCAGCGCGGTGGCGTCGGCGGCGTTGGCGAGGGAACGGCCGAGGTCGAGCTCGGGCGGTGAGCCGTCTTTGCCGAAGTGGCGCTCGATGCCCTGGATGTCGAGGTAGGCGAGGCCGCCGCCGCAGTCTTCGACGCGCGGCGAAAAGCGTTCGGCCACTTCGAGGAGCGCTTCCTGGGCGGCACGCTCGCACTCGTCGTCGACCGGGCGGGCGATCAGCTTCGGGCAGAGGGCGCGCGCCTGGGTGAGGGTCTGCGCGGGCTTGATGCCGGCGCCGCGGGCGAGGCGGTTGGCGGCGACGACGCGGGCGGCGTTGCCGTTGCCTTCGACGACGACCAGCGCTTCGCGCGCCAGCTCCGGCTCACTGCGCAGCCGGGCGGCGAGAGGGAAGAGGGGGAGGATCAGGCAGGCAATACGCTCCGCGGGCATGGCGCCGCGTCATCTCCGCCCGCCGGCCGCGCGGAGGGGCTGCTCCCAGCGCCCCTCTCCCGGAAGGAGGGCGGGGGTGGGAGAGGGGACGGAGGTGAGGGGCTTGCGCGCCGGTTGCGCCGGGACGGGGCTCTCGGTGACGGTGAGTTCCAGCCCTTCGCTCTTCCCTTCGGGGAGACGGCCGCGGTGCTTCTCCACGGCGAGACGCGAGGAGACGCCTTCGAGGAGCCAGGGCGTGCCCTGCCCGCCTTGCCAGACGGCGCGCGCGCGTTCCGCCTTGATGACGACGGAGGCGGAGGTGCCGCTCACCCGGTAGGGGCTGCCGACGAGGAGCGCGGCGCCGTGCGAGCGGGCGGCGCGGGCGAGACGCAGCCAGACGGCTTCGACGCCCCGCCCGCCGCGCACCGGCGGATTGCCGAGATCGAGCGCGACCAGCGGAAAGCCGGCGCCGAGGAGCATCTCGGCCGCGGCGACCGCGTGCTGGAGGGTGGTGGGGCGGAGCCAGAGGAAGCGTTCGAGGTCGGCCCCCAGGGTCGCGGCCGCCGCCGGATCGAGATTGTCCCCGAGATCCACCAGCCCGACGGCCTCACCGGTCGAGGTGGCCGCAGCGAGGGCCGCGAGGAGGGCGGAGAACCGGCCGCTCGACCGGCCGCCCACCAGCTCCACCAGATGGCCGCGCGGCAGGCCGCCTTCGAGCAGGAGGTCGAACGCCGGCACGGCGGTGGGGAACGGCGGATGCTCCGCGTCTTCCTCGCGCAGCACACGAGAGAGCTCGCGGGCGCTGTGCAGGCGCGAGCGGAACGCTTCGGGGAGAGCCGAGCGCAGGCGCCCCAGGACGGGTGAGGCTTCCGCGGGGAGAGGGCTGACTGAGCTGACTGAGTTGATCATGGGGCGGGGTCGTCCTCGTCTCTCGGCGCACTGCAAATGTAAAGCGTAATGAGGGCGTAAGTCAAGGTTCATATCTATTTTATATTTCCGCCCAACTCACGATGAATGCTCGGTTTGCAGGCGATGTGATCGAGTGTTGCGATCTATTTTTACCGCGATTCTTCCCGGAGAGACATTCGTGATGACAAGGGCCCACTTCCGGCCCCGGCAGGAGGTGGAAAGACGGAACCTGCGACCGGAGGAGCGAACCGGGGGTCCGCATGGATAGAATGGGGGCGAGAGAGAGGAGGGAACCCCATGAGCCTGACCCTGACATCCCCCGCCTTCACGACCGGGGGCGAGATTCCCAAGGTCTATACCTGCGAGGGCGATGACATTTCGCCCGCGTTGCAGTGGAGCGGCGTGCCGTCGGGCGCCGCGAGTCTGGCGTTCATTTTCGACGATCCGGACGCACCCGATCCCAAGGCCCCGAAGACGACCTGGGTGCATTGGGTGCTCTACAACCTGCCGCCGACCTCCACCGGCCTGCCGGAGAAGGTGGCGCCGGGCGATCTGCCGGCCGGCACCCTGCAGGGCTTGAACGACTGGAAGCGCACCGGCCAGGGCGGCCCCTGCCCGCCGATCGGCCGCCACCGCTATTTCTTCAAGCTCTACGCGCTCGACATCGTGCTGCCGGACCTCCACGAGCCCACCAAGGCGAAGCTGGAGGCGGCGATGGAGGGGCACATCCTTGCCAAGGCCGAGCTGATCGGCACCTATGAGAAAGAGCCGAAGACTCTCCTCGGCTCCATCTTCGGGCGCCGTTAGGACCCGACGATGAATCTCTCCGAGATCCGGCGGGAGTACGCGCGGGCGGGGCTGGCGGAGAGCGCCGTCGCCGCCGATCCGGTCGAGCAGCTCCAGCGCTGGCTGGCCGAGGCGCAGGCGGCCGATCCGCACGCCTTCACGTCGATGGTGCTCGCCACCGCCGACCGTGCGGGCAGGCCCTCGGCGCGCGTCGTGCTGCTCAAGGGGCTCGACGCGCGGGGCCTCGTCTTCTATACCAACTACGAGAGCCGCAAGGGGCGGGATCTGGCGGAGAACCCGCAGGCCGCGCTGCTCTTCCACTGGGAGCCCTTCGAGCGCCAGGTGCGGGTGGAGGGGACGGTGGAGTGCGCCTCCCGCGAGGAGTCGGAGGCGTACTTCCACTCCCGCCCGCGCGGCTCGCAGATCAGCGCCGCGGTGTCGCCGCAGAGCGCGGTGATCGCCGGCCGCGAGGTGCTGGAGACGGCGGCGGCGGCGTTCGAGGAACGCCTCGCCGGCGCGGAGGTGCCGCTGCCGGACGCGTGGGGCGGCTACCGCGTGATCCCCCAGGTCTGGGAGTTCTGGCAGGGGCGGACCAACCGGTTGCACGACCGGCTGGTTTACCGGCGAGGGGATGGCGGTTGGCATCTGGAAAGACTGGCTCCATGACGGCCGGCACGACGGCTGACCTCCGCTGCGACGTCGCCGTGATCGGCGGTGGCCTGGTGGGAGCGGCGACGGCGCTCGCGCTGGCGGGGCGTGACGGCCTGGTGGTCGCGGTGCTGGAGACCGAGGACCGCCTGGCCGCGCATCAGAGCGGCCACAACAGCGGCGTCATCCACTCCGGCCTCTATTACAAGCCCGGCTCGCTCAAGGCCACGCTGTGCGTCGAAGGAGCGCGCGACCTCTACCGCTTCTGTGCCGAGGAGGGGATCGCCCACCAGCGGTGCGGCAAGCTGGTGGTGGCCACGCATCCGGACGAGCTGCCGCGTCTCGACGAGCTCGAGCGGCGCGGCCAGGCGAACGGTCTTGAGGGGGTGCGCCGCCTGCGTGCCGAGGAGATCCGCGACTTCGAGCCGCACGCCGCCGGCATCGCCGCGCTGCACGTCCCTCAGACCGGCATCGTCGACTATCCGGCGGTCGCCCGCGCCTACGGACGGAAGGTGGAGGAGCGCGGCGGCACGGTGTGGACCGGCGCCCGGATGACCGGCGTGCGGCGGGACGCGGGCGGCCTCGTCGTCGAGACCCGCCGCGGCACGGTCGCCTGCCGGCTGCTGGTCAACTGTGCCGGCCTGCAGGCCGACCGCGTGGCCCGCCTGTGCGGCGCCGTGGTCGACGTCCACATCATCCCCTTCCGCGGCGAGTACTACGAGCTGACCCCGGAGCGGCAGGACCTGGTGCGGGGGTTGATCTATCCGGTCCCCGATCCGCGGTTTCCGTTTCTCGGCGTCCACCTGACGCGGATGGTGAAAGGGGGCGTGGAGGCCGGCCCGAACGCCGTGCTGGCGCTCCGCCGCGAGGGCTACCGCTGGCGCGACGTGTCGCCGTTCGATCTGGCGGAGACGGTGGCCTGGCCGGGCTTCTGGAGGCTCGCCGCCCGGTTCTGGAAGACTGGAGCGTACGAGGTGCGGCGTTCGCTGAGCAAGCCGGTCTTCGTCCGCGACCTGCAACGCCTGGTGCCCGAGCTGCGCGAGAAGGACGTCCACCGCGCCGGCGCCGGGGTCCGCGCGCAGGCTCTGGATCGAAACGGTGCGCTGGTGGACGACTTCCGGATCGTCACCTCCGAGCGGGCCGTCCACATCCTGAACGCCCCCTCGCCGGCCGCCACCGCCTCTCTTGCCATCGGGCGGAAGATCGCGGAGACGGCCGTGGCGGCCCTGGCCTGAGAGGGTCTGAAAAGCCTAAACGAGCTGGCGCGCGACGCGCGTGAACAGGTGGGCGGGGAGGGTGACGTGGACGTCCTCTCCGTCCGCGCCGTGCACGTTGATCTCGATGTTGCGCCCCACCTTGACGATCTTCACTGTCTCGTTGTGATCCTTGACGTCGACCAGCACGGCGTCGGGGCAGTCTTCGAGCGCCTGCATGGCGGCGACTGCCACCGGCGCCATGGCGCCCATCTGTTTGCGCGCTTTCGCCATCCCATGGTTGTGGTCGAGCAGCGGCAGGATATCCAGGCCGAGATAGATCAGGCCGGCGGGGACCGGCACGTAGACGTTCGTGCCGCCGGGCTTGGTCTCGTGCACCTTGACCGTCACGATGCCGCTGGTGACGATGCTTCCGGCGAGCAGGAGACCGCAGCCGACGGGGATTGCGAGCAGGGTGATGGCGATGATGGTGAGGACCTTCGCGGGTCGGGTCATGGCGTTACCTCGGTCGAGAGAGCTCAGCGTTCATGGGCGTCTTCGAGTGCTTCAATCATCAGACGAGCCGGCGCGGAGAAATGTTTCAAGGTGGAACGAAGAAAAGGGCGCTCCCTTGCGAGAGCGCCCGACAGCATGTGTTCAATTTTGGATTCAGCTTGGGGGATCAGCGCGTTTCGGCGGCGGCGTCGACCCAGATGCGCACGGTTTCGTCGTCGCCGTTGACGGTCACCAGCTCGCCTTCGCCGCGGCGGGCGAGCGCCTGGATGGCGGCGGTGAAGTTCATCTCGTCGCCCTTGCCGGAGAGGAGCGCGGTCATCACCTCGATCGGAATCTTCACTTCGACGTTCTCGTGCCCGCCCTTGTGGCCCTTGCGATCATCGGCGTTGATGTACAGATAGTCGCCCTTCTTGGCGATCCGCACCTTGGAATCCTTTTCATCCACCGTGACATAGGTGGCGTCCGGCTGCTTCTGGACCTCTTCCCAGAGCTGGCGGAGCTGGACGGCGTCCATCTCCTTGTGATTGACCTTGATCTTGCCCGCGCCGCGGGCGTCGGAGGGGATCAGGGCCGAAGCCTTCTCGACCATCGAAAGAGGCAGGTTGACGGTGACGTGACTGTCCTCTTTGCCGTCGTGGACTTTGACGTGCAGCCAGAGGTCGGAAGCGGAAGCCTGCGCCGCGGTACCTGCGATGGCGAGGGCGAAAAGGGCAGTGGTGACGGCTTGCTTGGCGTTCATGGTTTCATCTCCTCGGTCGGGATCTTCGTCCTGCTTCATCTGACCAGACGACGGGGGATGGAAAAATGTTTCACCGGGCTGAATCGGCGATCGGGTTCGGCTATGATCTGCGGCGCGATCATGGACGAAACGTGGAACCTTCCTCTGCCGGCCCTGGCGGCGCTTCTCGACCGGCCGCTGGTCGTCCTGGACGCCGGCTGCCGCTGGGGATTTGCGGAGGCGTGGGAAGCCCTCGGCGCGCAGGTCGAACTGATCGGCTTCGACGCCGATGCCGAGGAGTGCCGGGCTCTGGGCGAGGGAGTGGGGGAGAGCTCCGTCCGCTATGTGGCCGCGGCGCTCGGCGCCGCGCCGGGGCCGGCGAAGCTCTACGTCACGCGGGAGCCGGCGTGCAGCTCGCTCTATCCGCCCGACCCGGAGCTGGTCCGCGAGCGCCCGGAGCTGGCCTGTACGGCCCTGGCCTCGGTCGCCGACGTCGAGCTGACCACCCTCGACGCCTGGGCCGCGGGCGCCAGCGTCAGCGCGGCGGATTTCCTCAAGCTCGACACCCAGGGCTCCGAGCTGGACATCCTGCGTGGCGGCGAGCGGCTCCTCGCCACCGTCCGCGCACTGGAGATCGAGGTCGAGCTCAACCCGATCTACCGCGGCCAGCCGCTGTTCGGCGACGTCGACCGCTTCCTGCGCGACCGCGGTTTCGTCCTCTGGCGGCTCGGCCACCTCGTCCACTACGGGCTTGCCGGTGGCGCTTCGGAGACCGGCTCCGAAGACCGCCAGTACTTCGATTCGCAGCCGGTGGTGTTCCGGGCGCGCGGCGGCCAGCTTTTCTGGGGGCACGCATTCTACGTCCGCCGCGAGATCGCGCAGGGCGAAGACCGGCGGGACCGGCAGACCGCGCTGCGCGACGCCTGCCTGGCGCGGGTGCTGGGTTTTGACGATCTCGCGGCGCGCGCGCTGTCTCGCTTTCCGAGGGAGGTGTCCGATGTCTGATCCCAAGTCCGAACCGTCCGCCGGTTTCGATCGCCGCCGTTTTCTCGCCCTGGCGTCCGCGCTGGGTGCCGCGGCGGTGCCGGGAATCCTGTCGGCGGATGACCGGCCTGGAAACCAGAGCACCGCGATCGACGCCAAGATATTGGCCGAGGCCGAAAAGCTGACCGGCCTCTCGTTCACCGACGCCAAGCGGGAGATGATGCTCAAGGGGCTCGCCGACCAGCGGGAGGCCTACGTCAAGCTGCGCGCCGTGCATCTCGACAACAGCGTGCCACCGGCGCTGCGCTTCGATCCTGTGCCACCGGGCCTGCAGGGCACCGCGTTCGACGGCCCGTCGTCGTTCACCCTGAGCGCCGCGCCGGTGCCGGCGCAACCTGACGCCTCCCACCTCGAAGAGATCGCCTTCTTGCCGGTCACCGCCCTCGCGGCGCTGGTGCGGGAGCGGAAGGTCCGCTCGGTCGATCTCACCCGCATGTACCTGGCGCGCCTGCGCCGGCTCGATCCGGTCCTCCATGCGGTGATCTCCTTCACCGAAGAGCGGGCGCTGGCGGCGGCCGAGGCGGCGGACCGGGAGATCGCCGCGGGGCACTACCGCGGACCGCTGCACGGCATCCCCTGGGGCGCCAAGGACCTGCTCGCCGCCCGCGGCGCCAGGACGACCTGGGGATCGGTTCCATTCAAGGACCAGGTTTTCGACGAGGATGCGACCGTCGTCGCGCGCCTGGAGAAGGCGGGCGCGGTCCTGGTCGCCAAGCTCGCGCTGGGTGAGTTGGCGTGGGGAGACGTCTGGTTCGACGCGATGACGCGCAATCCGTGGAATCCGGAGCAGGGCTCCAGCGGCTCCTCGGCCGGCTCGGCCTCCGCGACCGCCGCAGGCGCGGTGGGTTTCGCGGTCGGCAGCGAGACGCTGGGCTCGATCGTCTCGCCTTGCACCCGCTGCGGCGCCACGGGCCTGCGGCCCACCTTCGGGCGGGTCAGCCGGCACGGCGCCATGGCGCTCGCCTGGAGCATGGACAAGCTCGGCCCGATCGGCCGCAGCGTCGAAGACTGCGCGATCGTCTTTAACGCCATCTTCGGGCCGGACGGCAAAGACGCCACGGTGATCGACGCGCCGTTCCGCTGGCAGCCGGACCTGGACGTCAAGAAGCTCCGCGTCGGCTACGTGCGCTCGCTGTTCGAGGCGAAGCCCGCGGAAGGGCGGGAAGAGCAGCACGACTTCGACCTGGCGAGCCTGGAGGCCCTGCGCAAGCTGGGGATCGCCCTCCATCCGATCGAGCTGCCCGACCTGCCGATCGACGCCCTCCGCGTCATCCTCACCGCCGAGTCCGCCGCCGCCTTCGACGAGCTGACCCGGAGCGGCAAGGACGACCTGCTGGTCCGTCAGGTCGAGCAGGCCTGGCCGAACACCTTCCGGCAGGGTCAGACCATCCCCGCCGTCGCCTACATCCAGGCCAACCGCGTGCGCACCCTCGCGCAGCGCGAGATGGCGCGCCTGATGGTCGATTTCGACGCCTACGCCGTCCCCTCGTTCGGAGGCTCCAACCTCCTCCTCACCAACATGACCGGCCACCCGGCCGTGGTGCTGCCCAACGGCTTCAAGAAAGACGGCACCCCGGGAAGCCTGAGCTTCGTGGGCCGGCTCTGCGGCGAGGGAACGCTCCTCGCGCTCGCCAAGGCATACCAGGACGCGACGGGGTTCCATTTGAAGCACCCGAAGCTGTGAGATAGAGTCCCTGTTGGACAGACCGAGGAAACGCCATTTGTCGCCTCTTTTGAAAAGCATCACGCTCCAGGGGTTTCTCTCCTACGACCTGCAAGCGGTCGAGATTCCTCTCACCCCCCTCAATGTGCTCATCGGTCCGAACGGATCGGGAAAATCGAACCTGATCGAGGCGGTGTCTGTCCTGCGTGCGGTTCCGAAGGACCTTCCGCTCCCCATCAGGCAGGGCGGCGGAGTCGTGGAGTGGTTGTGGCAGCGGGGGCCGTTCAGGGCCGACAAATCGAGCTTGGAGATCCTTCTTACCGAGGGGCAGGTTGCCCCGGGAGGCTCCGCCATTCGATATCGCCTCGTCTTCGGGCAGGAGAAGGGCTCGCTCGTTGTGCTCGACGAAAGGGTGGAGGACGAGAAGGCGGGACCTGAGAGTACCAAGCCCCACCTTTACTTCGGATACGAGAATGGGCGGCCCATGCTCAGTGTCGGGCATTTGAGCCGCGAGTTGCAGAGAGCGGAGATCGATCCGTCTCAGTCGATCCTCTCGCAGCGCCGGGATCCGGAGGCCTACCCTGAGCTCACCCGACTCGCGGACCTGCTGCGCCGTATCCTGATCTACAGGAGTTGGCATTTTGGCCCGGATTCCCCGGTGCGACAGAGCTGTCGTGCCGATGTTCGGACGGATGTGCTCTCCGAGAACCTCGACAACCTTCCCGCCCGGCTGGCGGTGCTGATGGGCAAACCTGCCGTCAAACGGCGGCTCATCGAGCTTCTTGCCGAGCTTGCGCCGGAGTTTGATGATCTCGTGGTGCTCCCGGAGGGCGGCTCCCTCCAGCTCTATCTCACCGAAGGGCACCGCTCGGTGCCTGCGCCCCGGCTGTCAGACGGCACGCTCCGCTATCTCTGTCTTCTGGCGATCCTGGTCGATCCCGAGCCCCCTCCGCTCGTGGTCGTTGAAGAGCCTGAGCTCGGTCTCCATCCGGATATCTTGCCCATTCTGCGCGACCTGATGATCACAGCGAGTGAAAAGACCCAGCTCATCGTCACCACGCACTCGACGCAGCTCGTGGATTCGATGACTGAGCACGCCGATTCGGTCCTGGTCTGTGAAAAGAAGGACGGGCGTTCCGTGGTCTCGCGGCTTACGCAGGAAGAAATTGATCGCTGGCGAGTCCACGGGAGCCTGGGATCCCTGTGGATGAGCGGTCACCTGGGTGGCACGAGGTGGTGAAGATCTTTGTCGAGGGTGGCGGAGACAGCGACTCGCTCAAGACCGAGTGCCGCCGTGCGTTTGGCCGGTTGTTGGAACGCGCTGGTTTCAAGGGCAGGATGCCGCGCTTCGTCGCTTGCGGCGGACGGAGGAACGCGTTCGAGCAGTTCTGCACGGCGTTGGAAGATGGCGGGCGGAACGAGGCCGCGTTCCTGCTCGTCGACGCAGAAGGCCCGGTGACCTGTGCATCTCCATGGGATCACGTGGCCCAACAAAAAGGCGAAGCGTGGGAGCGGCCGGCGCGCGCAGCCGAGGACAACCTCCATCTGATGGTCCAGTGCATGGAAGCGTGGCTCATGGCTGATCGGTCGGCTCTGACAAAATTCTACGGTCAGGGTTTCAACGAGAAAGCCTTGCCGTCCGCGACCGCCAGGCTTGAGGAAGTGGGGAAGCTCGACCTCTATCGCAAGTTGGAGCAGGCCACGCGCGACACCAAAACGAAGGGACGTTACGGCAAAGGTGAGCACTCGTTCAAGCTGCTGGCGACGCTCGATCCAGATCTCATTCGGACAGCCAGCCCCTGGGCTGAGCGGTTCTTTGCGACCCTCGATCGATTGATGAAGTGAGTGGGTCTGTGCGGCTTCTGTCAGCATTTGCCTTGGGCCTCGCGGCCATGGTCCTCTGGGCCCTTGCCGTCCTCCTCTGGATGCTCCACGTTGCCGGCCACGACGCTCCCGTTTTGGCGCGCGGGACGATCGTCCTCGCATTGATCGTTTTCATTGCGTGGCTGGTGGTCCGGATCGTCCAGGCCTGGCACGCCGGCTCGGGCAGGACGCGTGCCTTGGTGCTTCTGCTGCCGGCCCTGCTTTGTCTCTCTCTGGCTGTCCGTTCGGTCGGCCTGAGCCACGAGGTGGATGGGCGGTATTACCTCGACGAGGGGACCTACTACCACCATGCGAACGAAATCGACAAAGGCAATCCGCTGCGGCTGTCGTTCGTCTATCCGCACTTGATGTACTACCTGGACGCTTTCGCGCTTTGGGTGACCGGGCTGTTTCCAGGCGTGGCGACGCGCTGGGCGGGTGCCCTGGGGGTCAGCGATCCGCTGTCGGTGCAGTGGCTGGCCTTACGCGGAGTGGTGGCGCTGTTGTCGGCTCTGACGGTGATTCCCGTCTTCAAGATCGCCGAGCGGCTGGGTGGCTCGTGGGCGGCCGGTGCCGCGTCTCTCCTGCTGATCTTTTCTCCGCTCTACAACGACGGCTCGCACCTCAACATCTGCGACGTGCCATCGGCTTTCTTTGCCACTCTGTGCATGCTCTGGGTGGCGCGGCTGATCGACGAGGAGGGCACGCGGGATTATCTGCTGGCCGGGATGTGTGCCGGGTTGGCGGCCGGGAGCAAGTATCCGGCCGGGGTGGTGGCGGTGGCGATCGTCGTGGTCTGGCTGCGGTGGCGGATCTTGCGGCGGGACTCGTCGTTCGGATTGCTGTGGGCCGGGCTCGCGGCGATCGTGACATTCGCCGCTGTGATGCCCAGCATGGTCGTCTTCCCACAGGCGGCGTTCGAAGGCAACCGGGGGATTTTCTTCGGCGTCCATCAATATGGCCAGGGCGGCTGGCTGGGTGTGATGCCGGATAGCAATCCGCGCTTTTATGGCGGGCGTCTGGCGGAGAGCTTCGGCTGGGTGGCGGTGGCACTCGGCCTGACCGGTTTCTTCCTGGCGCGGCGCGCGGAGCTGGTCCGCCGGCTCTGGCTGTTGCCGTATCCAGCCCTTTTTCTCGCTCTTATCTCGGCGATGAACATGGTGGTCAAGCGGAACCTCTATCCGGTGATCCCGATCCTGGCGGTCGTCCTGGGCATCGGAATCTCCGAGTGGTGCCGCCGGCTCTTCGTGCTGCGGTGGCCGGCGTTCGCCTGGCGCGTGGCGGTGGTGGCCGGAGTGATGTTGGCGTGCGTGTGGATTCCGGCCGACGCGACGGTTCGCCAGGCCGCGTCGTTTGCCAGCCCGAGCACGCGGGAAGAGGCGTTGACCTGGATCCGCGCCAACGTACCTCGGGGCTCCTCGATCCTCAAGGAGTCGTACACGCCGGACTTCGCGGAGGGGGAGTACGAGATCACCCACCTGCGTTTCGCCGGCCGGCTGCCGCCGGAGGATCTGCGGCAGTTCCAGTACGTGCTGCTGGCAAGCTCCGCCTTCGAGCGTTTCCTCGATGCCGAGGCGCTACGCCGCCCGCACCAGCAGGAGATCGCGCGGAGCTATGACGAGATCTTCAGGACGTTCGAGCTGGTCAAGCAGTGGGAGCCGGCAGAGACGCAGCTCGGGCCCGAGCTGCGTCTCTATCGACCCAAATAGATTTCAAACCCTCAGAGCTTGATCGCTTCGAGCTCGTCGATCTGCTTGCGGACGAGGTCGAAGCCGCCCTGCCAGAAGGCGCGGTCGGTGATGTCGATCCCGACCTCGGAGAGGATGGTCTCCGGCCGTTCGGAGCCGCCGTAGGAGAGGAGCTTGATGTAGCCGGGCTTGAACGCCTCGCCCTCCTCCTGGAAGCGGCGGTAGAGGGCGAGCACCAGGAGCTGCCCGAAGCTGTAGGCGTAGCAGTAGAAGGGCGTCTGGAAGATGTGGGGGATGCTCAGCCACTCGTAGCGGAACTCGGGCGCGACCTCCAGGCTGTCGCCGAACTGCTCGCCGAGCTTCGCCATGTACAGATCGCTGATCTCGTCGACCGAGCGGCCGGCGAGCACGGCCTTGTGGGCCTCGCGCTCGAAGAGGACGAAGTAGGCCTGGCGCAGCACCGTGGCGTAGACGTCGTCCACCGCCGAGGCGAGCAGCTCGCGGCGGGTGAGCGGGTCCTTCTCGTCGCGCAGCAGGCGGTCCGTCATCAGCATCTCGCCGAACACCGAGGCGGTCTCCGCCAGGGGGAGCGAGGAGTGCTGGGTGAGGATCGAATGATGCTCGGCGAGCATGCTGTGCACGGCGTGGCCCAGCTCGTGGGCGAGCGTCGCGACATCGCGGACGCGGCCGGCGAAGTTGACGTGGACCCACGGCGTGAGGCGCGGCAGGACGGTGGAGCAGAAGGCGCCGCCGCGCTTCCCTTTGCGGATTTCGCTGTCGAGATGGCCATCGGCGAGCACGCGCTCGGCGAGCGACGCGAGGCGCGGGTGGAAGTCGGCGAAGACCCCCAGCACCGACCGCGCCGCGTCGGGGAAGCGGACCTCCTGGTCCGAGGGGGCGAGCGGAGCGTAGAGATCGTAGCGCCGCAGGCGTTTCATGCCGAGCCAGCCGGCTTTCAAGCGGAAGTAGCGCTGGAAGAGCGGCGCGTTTTCCCGCGTCACGTCGAGCAGCACGTCGACCGCGCGGTCCGGGATGTCGTTGTCGGCGTTGCGCACCGAGAGGGGCGAGCTGTAGCCGCGCAGCACGACCTGTTCGTCGTGCCAGTCGCGCACCCGGTTGACGTAGATCTGTCCGAGGATGGTCGCCTCGCGGGCGTAGACGCTGTACAACTGCTGGTAGGCCGCGGCGCGGATTTCGGCGTGCGGCGAGAAGGCGTAGCTCATCAGCGCGTCGCGGGTCAGCGTCTTGGTCTCGCCGTCCACCTCGAGGGTGTACTCCAAGCGGTTGACCAGCATGGAATAGAGCGTCAGCAGGGCGCTGATGCCGTTGTCGTCCTTGACGTTGATGATCTGCTCGGACTTCTCGTCGAGTGTGTACGGCTTGAAGCGGCGCACGTCGGCCAGGTAGTGGCGGAAGTCGGCGTGATCCTGCGGCAGCAGCGCGGCGGCTTCGTCGTCGGACAGCTCCCGCCACCAGAGGGTGAAGAACAGGATCCGGTTGCTCGCCGCCGTGGTCGCCTGCCGCACGCGGTTGCGGAAGGTGATGGCCTCCTGGCTTCTCGTATCGGAATAGAACCAGAGTGACGCGTAGCCGCTCAGCGCGTTCATCTCCTCGCTCAGCTCGTCATACTGGCGCATCACCGCGATGAGCTCGTCCCGGCTCATCGTGGGGCTCAGGCTGGCGCGCCGCTCTTCGAAGGCGGCGACCAGCGCGTCGAGATGCGCCAACCGTTGCGAGATGACCGCTTCGCTCGGCTCCGGCAGGATCTCCGAGAGATCCCAGGGGCCGAGCTCGTAGCTCGTGGTGGTGGGGTCCGTCATGACTGTCATGGTGGCTTCGTCTTTTGTCTGAGTGGTCATTTTAACCGGGAAGCAGGCACGATCAGGGCCGGCACGCTGCCGGCCCGCGCCTGCTCATTGAATGCCGGCACGTCGTGTGCCCAGATCTGGTCGAGCTTGGCGAGCTCGGCGTCGATCGCGGCGATGAGCTGATCCTTCACCTGGACCGCCTGATTGGTCGGCCGGGCGTCGCCCAGCGAGACCGAGCTCGCCACGGCGTTGAGCTTGTCGTTGAGCTTCACGGGGAAGTTGAGCGGATCCTCGTTGCTGTGGCTCTTGGTCTGGTAGAGCGCTTCCTCGATGGCGGTGAGCTTGCCGGCGAGGGCCTTGGCGGCGTCGCGCACGGCCGCGCTCTGGGCGGTTTGCGGGGCGGGCGTCTCGGTTTTCTCCGCCTTGTCGGCCTTGTCGGCTTTGTCCTCGGGGGGCGCCAGGCGCTTGCGCAGCGTCTCGAGCTGCTCGCGCGTTTCGCGGATGCGGCGGATCGCGTCGTGGGTGGCGTCGAGCTTGTCGCGCACGGCGAGGAGGAAGCTCTGCTGCGCCGCGAGATCCGCCGGGGTGGCATGCGAGCGCGGATCGGGGAGGAGGCGCAGCGGCGCCGCTGCGGTCTCGGCGCCGACGGTCACGCGCACCTGGTAGTCGCCGGGAACCGCCATCGGGCCCGCCGGGTCGCCGCTCCAGAGGATCATGCCCGGGAGCTTCTTGGCTTTCGCGTAGCGCAGATCCCAGACGAAGCGGTTGAGCCCCTTGGTCACCGTCAGCTTCGGATCGGGCCGGCTGCGCCGTCCGCCGTCGTCGGGATCGGCGGGCTCGGCGTCCTTGTCCTTGTCTTCCTTCTCGCCCTTGCCGTCGCCGGCCTGCTTGTCGTCGCTCTTTGCCGCCGGAGGCTCCGGCTTGCCGCTGAAGGTGCGGACGACCTTGCCGTCGTGGTCGAGGATGTCGAGCGTCACCTTGCCCGACGGCGTGTCGGGCAGCCAGTAGTAGATCACCGCACCGGACGCCGGGTTCGTCCCCTGGTTGCCGGTCGACCGGCCGAAGCCGCCGGCGGCCGACAGGCGGTGAGCGGGAGAGGGCGTGAACAGGCGGACCGGCTTGGCCGCGAGATCGGTGGGGAGCTGGCGGAGCAGGTCGACGCCGTCGAGCACCCAGAAGCCGCGCCCCTGGGTGGCGGCGACCAGGTCGCCGTCCTTGATCAGCAGGTCGGTCACCGGCACGAGCGGGAGGTTGAGCTGCAACGGCTCCCAGTGGCCGCCATCGTCCCACGACGCGTAGAGACCGAATTCGGTACCGGCGAAGAGGAGACCGCGGCGGCCGGGGTCGGCGCGCACCACGCGGGTGAAGTGCTGCGGATCGATCCCGTCGGTGATGCGGGTCCAGGTGGCGCCGTAGTCGGCCGTCTTGTAGAGGTAGGGCTTGAAGTCGTCCGACTTGTAGCGCGTGGCGGCGAGATAGGCGCCCGCCTTGTCGTAGGGGCTCGCTTCGATCTGGTTGATCTGCGCCCACTCGGGAAGCCCCTTGGGCGTCACGTTCGTCCAGGTCTTCCCACCATCCCTGGTGACCTGCACCAGGCCGTCGTCCGTGCCGGCCCAGATCGTGCCGGCGGCGAGCGGGGACTCGGCGACGGTGAAGATCGTGCTGTAGTACTCGACGCTGGTGTTGTCCTTGGTGATCGGTCCGCCCGACGATCCCTGCCGGCTCTTGTCGTTGCGCGTCAGGTCGGGGGAGATCGCCGTCCAGCTCTGCCCGCCGTCGGTGCTCTTGAACAGCACCTGCGCCGCGGTGTAGAGGGTATGCGGATCGTTGGGCGAAAACAGGATCGGGAAGTTCCACTGGAAGCGGTACTTGAGATCGCCGGCGCCCCAGCCCATCACGTCCTCGGGCCAGGCGTTGACGTCGCGCGCCTCGCCGGTGGTGTGGTTCTGGCGGTTGATGAAGCCGCCGTAGGAGCCGCCGTAGACGACCTCCGGGTCGGTGGGATCGGCCACGATGTAGCCGCTCTCGCCGCCCGCGGTGACCTCCCAGTCGGCGGGTCCGATGCCGGAGCCCTTGCCGCGGGACAGGATGCGCAGCGCCGAGTTGTCCTGCTGCGCGCCGAGGAGGCGGTAGGGGAAGTGAGTGTCGGCGGAGACGCGGTAGATCTGCGCCGTCGGCTGGTTGTCCTGGCCGGTCCAGGTCTTGCCGCCGTCGGTGGTGACGTTCACGCCGCCGTCGTTCGATTCGATCATCCGCTGCGGATCGTCGGGATCGATCCACAGGTCGTGGTTGTCGCCGTGCGGCGTCCCGATCGTGGTGAACGACTTGCCGCCGTCTTTCGAGCGGTGGAACTGCACGTTGGGCAGGTAGACCGCTTCCGTGTCGACCGGATCGGCGAAGATGCGGCTGTAGTACCAGGCGCGCTGTCGCAGGTCGCTGTCGCTGCTGGTCTTCTGCCACGTCGCGCCGCCGTCCCGGGAGCGGAAGACGCCGCCGTCCGCGGCCTCGACGATGGCGTAGAGGTTGTCGGGGTTGCCCGGCGAGACGGTGATGCCGATGATGCCGAGCGTCCCCTTGGGCAGGCCGGGCTTGCGCGTCAGCTCGCTCCAGGTGTCGCCGCCGTCGGTGCTCTTCCACAGGCTCGACCCTTCGCCGCCGCTCTCCAGGCTGTACGGCGTGCGGATCACGCGCCAGAAGCTGGCGTAGAGAACCCGCGGGTTCACCGGGTCCATGGCGAGGTCGACCGCGCCGGCGTGCTCGTTGACGAAGAGCACGCGCTGCCAGGTGGCGCCGCCGTCCTTCGACCGGTAGACGCCGCGCATCGCGTTGGGGCCGAACGCGTGGCCGAGGACGGCGGCATAGACCAGGTCCGGATTCTTCGGGTGGACGCGGAGCCGCGGGATGTGCTGCGCGTCGGCGAGGCCGCTGCGCTTCCAGGTCTTGCCCGCGTCGGTCGATTTCCACAGGCCGGTGTCGGGAGGGGCGGGGGAGACGTTGCCGCGGAGCGTCACCTCGCCGCCGCCGACGTAGACCACGTTGGGGTCCCAGGCGGAGACCGCGACGGAGCCGATCGAGCCGCCGAAGAAGCCGTCCGAGACGTTCTTCCACGTCCTTCCGCCGTCCGTCGTCTTCCACACGCCGCCGCCGGTGGCGCCGAAGTAGTAGGTCGAGCGGTCGCCCGGAATGCCGGTGACCGCCGCCGCCCGGCCGCCGCGGTAGGGGCCGACCTCGCGCCAGGCATAGGCTTTCCAGAGATCCGCATCGAGAACGTGGTGGGGGACGGTGGCGGAGGTGGCTGCCGGAGCGGCCGCCGCGAAGATCAGCAGGAGGGGAAGGAGAGCAGCGAATCGGCGCAGGTTGCCCATGGATCTGTCGTGGCTCCTGGAATGCGAACGGCCTGCCGGAGCAGGCCGATGCGGAAAACGCCCCGGGCCGGGAGCGGAGAGAGCCTGCTCCCGGCGGCTTCGGCTAGTGATAATCCTCGAGTCGCAACTGATCGAGGGGCAGGCCGAAGGGGTAGAACAGGTTGAACACCGGCTGCTCGATGATCTCGGCGAAGTGGAGAAGGAGCGGACCGTACTTCTCGATGCCGGACTGTCCGGCTTCGATCTGCTCGTATTCGTCCTTGCCGATTTCGAGCTGTTCGGCCATCTGGTCGACGGTCTTCTGCCGCCGCTCGCGGTGCTTCTGAATCAGCCCGGCCGCCTGCCCATCTTTGCAGTCAGCCGATTTGCCACTGTCAGCGAGCAGGCGCGACGTCGGGGTTTCCAGCTTGATCGCGATCTTTGCGAGCAGGGGACCCCACTTTTCGGCCGGAGAGTTTCCGTCTTCGATCTCCTTGTACTCCTCCGGCGGAACGCCGAGCTTTGCCGCTACGTCGTCGGACGAAAGTTTCTTTCGTTCCCGTTCCTTCTTCAAGACTTCTCCGAGTTTCACCGTCCCCTCCTTCGATGTACTTGGTAGCCCCCTTGATTGAAGGGCGAATTTTCAGCGGATCCGGCCGGGGGCCGAGGCACCGGCTGATGGTGCGACGGATGCTAGCACAGGGCGCCTGATTGCTCTAGCGGCTTCCGCTTGCCCGCCGGGTGTGTCACGCTCAGCCCCCCTCAAGCTACCTTCTTAAGGGGGGCGGAGGCGGTCCGTTCGTTCGAGCGCCCCAGCGCGCGAGACTCGACGTTGCGGGAGGGAGGTCTTCTTGGTGAAATCGAGCACCGTCCGGGAAGTCGAGAGTGAACCCTTCCGTGTGGCCGCCCGCGACGGTGTCCTCTCCGCGGTGGGAGGGACGCCGCTGGTCGAGCTCACCCGGATCTATCCCGGCTTCGCCGGGCATCTGTACGCCAAGCTCGAAGCCCTCAATCCGGGCGGCAGCATCAAGGACCGGCCCGCCCGGGAGATCCTCGAATCCGCCTTGCGCGACGGCGCGGTGGGACCCGGGACGGTGATCGTCGAGTCGAGCTCCGGCAACATGGGGATCGGGCTCGCGCAGGCCTGCGCCTACCACGGCCTGCGCCTGATCTGCGTGGTGGACGCCAAGGCCTCGGTCCAGAACATCGGCATCCTCCGGGCCTACGGCGCCGAGATCGACTACGTCGGCGAGCCGGACGCGGCGACCGGCGAATTCCTCCCCGCGCGCCTCAGCCGGGTGCGCGAGATCCTGGCGGAGATCCCCGGCGCATTCTGGCCCAATCAGTACGCCAACCTGCACAATCCCGGCTCCCACCACCGCACCACCATGGCCGAGATCGCCGCGGCGCTCGACGGCGACGTGAGCTACGTCTTCTGTGCCACCAGCACCTGCGGCACCGTGCGCGGCTGCGGCGAGTTCGCCCGCGCCAACGGCCTGCCGACCCGGGTGGTCGCCGTGGACACCGTGGGCAGCCTCATCTTTTCAGACCAGAAGGGGCCGCGCTTCCTGCCCGGCATGGGCGCCGGGCTGCGGCCGCCGCTCTGCGACTTGCGGTACATCGACGAGATCGTCCACGTCACCGATCTCGAATGCATCGCCGGCTGCCGCCGCCTGGTGCGCCGCGAAGGGATCTTCGCCGGCGCCTCGTCCGGCGGCCTGGTGGCCGCGGTCGACAAGCTCCGCGACCGCATCCCCGCCGGCTCCACCTGCGTCGTGGTGCTGCCCGACCGCGGCGAGCGCTATCTCGACACCGTCTACTCCGACGTCTGGGTGCGGGAACATTTCGGCGAGGTCGGCGACCTCTGGCCTTCACGCGAGGCTTGAAAATGAAAGAGAACGAAATCCTGATCCTGCGCGGCGCCGAGGTGGACGCTCTCCTCGCCGGCCGCGAGCACGACGTGCTCGCCGCCGTGGCGCGCGCCTACCTGGCCCACTCCAAGGGCGACAGCTCGCTGCCGCATTCGACCTTCCTCCGTTTTCCGAACGACGACTTGAACCGGATCATCGCCCTGCCGGCCTACCTCGGCGACGGCTTCGGCATCGCCGGCCTGAAATGGGTCGCCTCCTTTCCCGGCAACGTGCAGAAAGGGATGGCCCGCGCCTCGGCGGTGCTGATCCTCAACAGCCCGGCGACCGGTCTGCCGGAAGCGATCCTGGAAAGCTCGCTGATCAGCGCCCGCCGCACCGCAGCGAGCGCCGCGCTGGCCGCCCGCGAGCTGCGCCATGGCCGCGCCACCGCCTCCGCCGGATTGATCGGCACCGGTGTGATCAATTTCGAGACCGCCCGCTTTCTCCTCCACACGATTCCCGATCTGGCCGAGCTGGTGCTGTTCGATCTCGACCCGGCGCGGGCCGGCGAGGCCGCGGCGCGCACCGCGGAGATGGCGCGGAGCCTCCGGCCGGTCGACGTCCGGGTGGCGAAGGACCGCGACGAGATCTTCCGCGCCTGTCCGCTGATCGCCTTCGCGACCACCGCGGTCAAGCCGCACGTCGACGATCTCTCGGCCTGCCTGCCGGGAGCCACGATCCTCCACACCTCGCTCCGTGACTTGACGGCCCGCGTCATCCTCGCCGCCGACAACGTGGTGGACGACGCGGATCACGTCAGCCGTTCCCAGACCTCGATCCACCTCGCCGAGCAGGAGACCGGCGACCGCGGCTTCATCCGCTGCACCCTGGCGGATCTCCTCGCCGGCACGGCGCCCGCGAAGCGGAACGACGATGCGCTCTCCGTCTTCAGCCCGTTCGGCCTCGGCGTGCTCGACCTCGCCGTGGGAGACCTGGTGCGCCGGCTGGCCCTGGAGACCGGCCGGGGCACCGTCATCGATTCCTTCCTGCCGGTGGGCTAGTGGAGAAGATCGCGGCCAGAATCGTCATCGCCGATCCGCTGTCTGCCGCCGGCCTCGACCTGCTGCGGAGCGCCGGCGTCGAAGTCGTGGAGCTGGGGGACGGCAGCCGTGACCAGCTTCTCGAGCTCATCGCCTGCGCCGACGCCCTGCTGGTGCGCAGCCGTACCAAGGTCGACGCCGCCCTGCTGCGGGCCGGCACGAAGCTGAGGGTGGTCGGCCGCGCCGGCATCGGCGTCGACAACGTCGACGTGGCCGCCGCCACCGAGCTGGGCATCCTGGTCGTCAACGCGCCCACCGCGAACCTCCTCTCCGCCGCCGAGCACACCCTCGCCCTGCTCCTCGCCCTGGCGCGCAACGTCCCCGCGGCCGATGCCTCGATGAAAGCGGGGGAGTGGACGCGCTCCCGTTTCGAAGGCGTCGAGCTGCAAGGCAAGACGCTGGGGATCATCGGTCTCGGCCGCATCGGCCAGCAGGTGGCGGCCCGGGCGCGCGCCTTCGAGATGAAGGTGATCGCCTTCGATCCCTACCTGACGCCGGACCAGGGGGAACGGCTCGGCGTCGAGCTGGCCGATCTGGAGACGGTGCTCGAAGCCTCCGACGCGGTCACCCTGCACGTGCCGTTCAGCGAAGAGACGCGGAGCCTCCTCGACGCCGAACGGCTGGCCGGCATGAAGCGTGGCGCCCTGCTGGTCAACTGCTCGCGCGGCGGCGTGGTGGACGAAACGGCGCTCCTCGCGACGCTGGATGCCGGCCATCTCGGCGGCGCGGCGCTCGACGTCTTCGCCCAGGAGCCGCCGGCCGATCGCGCTCTCGCCGGCCATCCGCGGGTGGTGGCGACGCCGCACCTGGGAGCACAGACCGCCGAGGCGCAGGAGCGGACCTCGACCGAAACCGCGCAGATGGTGCTCGCCGCGCTGTCCGGATCGCTCGCGGTGACCGCGGTCAACCTGCCATTCCGCTCCACCGGCAGCCGCGGCGAACCCTACCTCCGCCTCGCCGAGCAGCTCGGCCACCTCGCCGCGGCCATGCTCGACGGCCCGCCGGACAGCGTCCGGGCCGGCCTCTGGGGTCTGGACGAAAGCCTGCACACCCCGGTCTCCGTGGCCGCGCTCAAAGGGGCGCTGGTGCACACCCACGCCGGCCTCAACTACGTCAACGTCGAGCGCACCGCCCTGGCGGCGGGAGTCGTCACCGCGCGCACCCTGCACCCCGCGACGCCCGGCTATCCGCACCTGGTCGTGGTCACGGTCGCCAACCCGAGCGGTGAGATGGAGCTCGCGGGAGCGGTCTTCCGCGAGCGCGAGCCGCGCGTCGTGCGCTTCGGCACCCAGCCGCTCGAATTCTGGCCGGAAGGTACGCTCCTCGTCCTGCGCAGTTGGGACCGCCCCGGCGTGGTGGGCAACGTCTGCACGCTGCTCGGAGAAGCCGGCGTCAACATCGCCGACATCCATCTCGCCCGCAAAGACGGAGAGCCCGACGCCTGGACCATCCTCCGCCTCGACGAGCGGCCGTCGGAGGAGGTCGTCGTCCGGCTCCGGGGGCTGCCGAACGTGCAGCGGGTGACGTTGGCGGAGTTGTAGGGACGGAGTGCCGAGTCTTCAGGCTCGCGCTCTGCCTACCGCTTCTTCTCGGACGACAACAGCTTCAGCGCGTCGATCGGCCTCCGGTCGGGGCTCATCAGCTTGATGGCCCGCCGCAGGTAGTTCTCGGCTTCGTCGCGGTTGCCGAGCTCGCGGTGGATCTCGCCGGCGTAGTAGGCGGCGAGGCCGCAGTTGACGTCGAGGCGCAGCGCTTCCTGCAGCTCCTTGAGCGCCTGATTGGTCTGGGATGGCGAGAAGAGGACGCGCGCCCAGGCGAGCTCGGCGCGGTAGATGCCGTTCTGCGGATCGCAGTCAGAGGCGAATTCCAGATACTGGATCGCCTCCTTGTGCTTGCCGGCTTCCGTCAGCGCCAGACCCTTCTTGAACTGCGCCTCGGAGTCGAGGAGGTCGGTCTTGATGCCGCCGAAGGCGGCGGTCTTCTTCGCCTGGTCCTCGCGCAGCGTCTTGCGCCGGTAGAGCAGGGTGTTGCGCTGCTCGGTGTCGATCAGCTCTCCGAAGGCGCGGGCGCCGGTGAGGAAGAGGTCACGCGCGCGGTCTTCCATGGCGTGCAGCTCGGGGTGGTCGAGCGTCCAGGGCGCGAAGCGGCGCGCGAATTCCAGGAACTTGGCCTCGATCGCCGGGACCGTGGCGGTCTCCGGCAGACCGAGGAGATCGAAGGCGTCCTGCCGGCGGTAGGTCAGGTAGGCCTGCATGATCTCGTTGCGCTTGCGTTCGAGATCCGCCGCCGGGGCGGCCGGCGGAGCGGCGACCGGAGCTGGAGCGTGTGCGGCCGGCGGGGGCGATGCCAGATCCGGAATCACCGAGCGCGGCAGGCTGCCTGTGCTGGTGGGCGAGATCGAGAGCGCCGGCGCCACGGCTCCCTTTGGCAGCGTGTCGGCCGGGACCACGACGCCGAGGATGGAGAGGGCGTAGAGCAGCCGCGTGATCTCGTCCACCGGCAGGCCGGTGGCTTCGGCCAGCTCGCCCATCCGGCGGCCGGGGCGGATCGCCTCGGTGAGCAGGCTCTGGCGCTGCGTCAGGCGCAGGTCGTCGAGCGGGAACGGCGGAGACGGGTGGACGGCGAGCCGCTTGCCGACCAGCGGCCCGATGGCCATGTCCACCTCTTCCTGCGGCGCGAGCTTGGTGACGCCGGTCAGGATGAGCTGCGGCACCTTCACCTTGAGCGGCGAGTCGGGCCGTGAGGCCTCGTCGTCCTGGATGCGCAGCTCGCCCTCGTTCCAGGTGAACATGTCGAGCAGCTTCTTGGCCAGGTTCTGCTGCAAAATCTTGAACAGCTCGACGGCGCTGACCAGGCCGTGCTCGAGCAGGATCTCGCCCATCGGCACGCCGCGCGTGGCGGAGCGGCTGAGGCTGGCGTTGAAGTCTTCCTCGGAGAGCTTGCCTTCGACCACCATGTAGCGGCCGAGCGTCTCATGGACCAGATTGGAGCGGCAGTCGATCGGCACGCCGGCTTCGAAGACGATCTTCTTCCACACCTGCCGGCGGCGGATCTCGAGCACCGTCGTCCGCTTGTGGATGGCGAGGGCGCAGAGCAGGGGGGAGAAGGGCACCTCCTGCAAGGAGCCTTCTTTCAGGTTGGAGATCTCCTCCAGCCGCTCGGGGGTTGGGATCACAAAGGGCCTCGCTGTCCGCTCACGTCTGCGCCCCGCAGGCTACCCGGAGCGGCCAATCATGTCAAATCGGCGATATGGTAAACCGCCGAGGCCGGACACACGGAGGAGGAGGGCTCATGGCTGAGATCGACATGCTGTTCGACGGTCCCGAGACGGGGCCGGTGTTCGCGCTGGCCCATGGCGCGGGCGCGGCGATGGATTCGGCGTGGCTCAAGAATCTGGCACGGGATCTCGGCGGGGAAGGCATCCGCGTCGTCCGCTTCGAGTTTCCCTACATGCATGCCCGCCGCGAAGGCCGCCGGCCGCCGCCGGACCGCGAGCCGGTGCTCCTCGCGACCTGGAGGTCGGTGATCGCCGCCTTGGGAGGCGCGGAGCGGCTGGTGATCGGCGGCAAATCGATGGGCGGCCGCATGGCGAGCCGGGTGGCCGACGAGATGGGCGTCCGCGGTCTGGTCTGTCTCGGCTACCCGTTCCATCCGCCGGGCCAGCCGGAGAAGACGCGCACCGCCCACCTCGCCGATCTGCGCACGCCGACCCTGATCGTCCAGGGGACCCGCGACACGCTCGGCAGCCGTGAGGACGTCGAAGGCTACACCCTCTCGCCGCAGATCCACCTCGTCTGGCTGGAGGACGGCGACCACTCCTTCAAGCCGCGTGCCTCGTCCGGCCACACGGAGCGGCAGCACATGGCTTCCGCGGTGGCCGCGGTGGCCGCGTTCATCCACGGCCTCTAGCGACCGGGCGAGACCGTGACCCCTTCGACCTCCGGACAGGTGGCGGCCCTCGGCGCCGCCGGCCTGTGGGCCTTCACCGCGCTGTCGATCGACCAGGCGGCGCGGCGGATCGGCTCGCTCACCGTCAACCTGATCCGCCTGGTGCAGGCGTTCTGTTTCCTCTGCCTGGTGAGCTGGATCGTCCGCGGCGTGCCGTTGCCGGTCGACGCCAGCCGCCACGCCTGGGGCTGGCTCGCGCTCTCCGGGCTGGTCGGCTTCGTCTTCGGCGACCTCTGCCTGTACCGCTCCTATCTCGTCATCGGGCCGCGGCTGTCGACCCTGATGATGTCGCTGGTGCCGCTCCTCACCACGATCATCGGCTGGCTTGCGCTCGGCGAGGTGTTGAGTCCGCGGCAGATGTTCGGGATGTTCCTGACCGTCGGCGGCATCGGCTGGGCCGTGCTCGACCGCAGCAAGTCGTGGACCGCTCTGCCAACGGATCACCCACGCGTGCCGCTCAGTGGCCTGGCTCTCGCGTTCGGCGGCGCCCTTGGACAGTCCGGCGGGTTGGTGCTCAGCAAGATCGGGATCGGTGAATACAATGCTTTCGCCGCCACCCAGATCCGTGTGCTGGCCGGCATCACCGGCTACACGTTGATGTTCTTCGTCCTGCGCTGGTGGCCGAACGTGCGGACCGGCCTGCGCGACCGCCGCGCCCTCGGCTTTTCGGCGCTCGGCGCCTTCTTCGGCCCCTGCCTCGCGGTCTCCCTCTCGCTGATCGCCATCCATTCCACCCTCGCCGGTGTCGCGGCGAGCATCATGGCGCTCACCCCGGTGCTGATCATCCCGCTGGTCGTGCTGCTGCGCCGCGAGCATGTCGGCGTCGGAGGAGTGCTCGGAGCGCTGGTCGCGGTGTCCGGCGTGGCGCTGCTGTTCCTCTGACCCCGCCGGGCGTGCCGAGATCGATGCCGAGATCGATCATCGCCGCCGGACGGCCCATATAGACCATCCGGCGCACGATGGCTCCGCCGGCCCAGTCCTTTCCGATCTGCGGCGTCGCGTCCAGGAGCGAGCGGACTTCCCGTTCGTCGGCCGGATCGACCATGTACAGCTCCGTGGTCGGCACGAGGAACGGGAGGTAGAAGCGCCGCGGATCGGCGGCGGCGCCGGGGAGCAGCACCACGTAGCGCTCGCAGCCGGCGGTCCGGGCCGAGATCTCCTGGGCCTGGGCGAGGGCGTCGCGCAGCTCCGGGCCGAACGGAGCGGCAGCGCTCCCGGCCGCCTGGTCCAGCCGCGGACGGACCGGTCCTCCGGCGGAGGCGACGAGCAGCCAGGTGGCGGAGAAGCCGGGGATGTCGGCGCGAAAAACAGCGTAGTCCGGGCCGATCGTCCCCACTCGCGAAACGCCGAGCCAGGGGAGAAACGGGACGATCCAGTCCGCCGGCACGACCTTCACCCGCCGGTGCAGGGCGTTGCCGAGCCGGGTGAGGGTGCGGTACCGTCCGCCGCCGTCCAGCGCGTCCGCAGCCAGGAACAACGCACCGCGGTCCGCCGCGAGAGCCGCCGGGTCGAGCCGCTCCGGAGGGACCGGCGGCCGGGGCGCCCAGACCTTGCCGGGAAACGAGAAGCGCGGCAGATCCGCGGTCGCGAAGCGCCGCACGGAAAATCCCGTGGGATCGAGGTGCGGGCTGCCGGCGTCGCCGCCGGCCAGTCCGATGTGCGCGTAGACGGGCGGCAACGGCCACAGGGAGATCCACGACGGATCGTTGCCCCCTCCCGGCTGCGGCAGGGCCGTGCCGATCACCAGGAGAGCCGCCGCGATCAGGAACGGCACCCGCCGCAGCCGGCCGAGCGCCTCGGCGATCAGCAGGCTGGCCGGCCAGAGGAGAAAGACGAGGAACCGCTCGGCATTGAAGCCATAGAGGAAGATCAGAAAGGCGAAGAGCGTGCCGGTCAGAAGGACCAGGAACAGATGCGTTCCGCCTTTTTGCGGCGTGCCGGCCGCCGGCACTAGGCCGGCGGCGAGCAGCAGGGCTCCAGGAAGGCCGAGGAGCGCGGGGACGCTCCAGAGATAGAAAGGGATGGCGCCCCCTCCGGTCCCGAGGAGATGGGTATGGAGGAGCACGGGATCTTCCGGCTGGGCGAGCAGCCGCTGGGCCAGGGCCGACAGCACCGGCACACCGAGGAAGATTCCAGCTCCGGCGGCGAGCCACGGCGAGCGGAGATCCTGCCGGCGCCGCGCCAGCACGGTCACCCCGGCCGGCAGCAGAGCGAGGAGAGCCACCGACTGGGTCAGGGCGCTCAGCGCTCCCCAGATCCCGCTCGCCAGATAGCACCGGGGCCTCCCCTCCAGCTCCGCCAGCAGAAAGGAGCGGACGGCCAGAAAGAGCAGGCAGGAGGCCGGCACGTCGGCCATGATCTGCAACGACATCCCGCGCAGCGAATGGCTCAGCAGAAGCGCCAAGGCCGTCGCGAAGGCGGCGCGGCGGCCGGCGAGCCGGGACGCCAGGGCAAAGAAGGCCAGGACCGTCGCCAGGAACAGCACCTGGAGCAGGACCGGCAGCCACGGGAGGACTGACAGCCGATCCAGCAGAGCGATCACGGCCGGCAGCAGCAGCGGACGGCCGGACGACCGCACATCGGCTCCGGCGAGGCGCAGACCGTTGGCGATCCAATCCCACGAATCGCCGTCCATGAATGGATAGTCGAGATTCAGATCGGAGACGACCAGCCGCAGGCCGATCAGGAACAGATCAAGCGCACAGAGCACGGCGAGGACGACGGCCAAGGGGTTGCGGTGATGGGCGGCGGATCTCACAGCGCTGGGAGTCTACGGCATGCATCGGGCTGCCCACGCCATTGACCCGCCGGCCCCACGCAGGATAACGTCGTCCCATTGAACCGAAGTCTGAGCTGACCAAAGATCGGAGAGGCTATCCATGCCCGATACGTTTTCCGTCACGAGCAGTCAGTCGTGGTTCTCCCGGCTTTTCGAGTCGATCAAGAGCGTTCTGTTCGGCTTCATCCTCTTCATCGTCGCTTTCCCGCTCCTGTTCTGGAACGAGAGCCGGGCGGTGACGACAGCCAAGAGCCTGACCGAAGGCGCCGGCGCGGTGGTGAGCGTTCCCTCCGACGCGGTGAACAGCGCCAACCAGGGCAAGCTGGTCCACGTCTCCGGCGCGGTCGACTCCGGCGAGCCGATCGCGGACGACCTGGGCATCCAGGCCAAGGCGGTGAAGCTGATCCGCAAGGTCGAGATGTACCAGTGGAAGGAACACGAGAAGTCCGAGACGCGGAAGAAATTCGGCGGCGGCACGGAGACGGTCAAGACGTACACCTATACGAAGGAATGGGCCGCGGAGCCGATCGACTCGTCGCGCTTCCAGAAAACGGAAGGCCACGAGAACCCGGGCGGCTTCCCCTTTGAGGGCACGACGGTGGTCGCCAATCCGGTGAAAGCCGGCGCCTTCACCATGTCGACGGAGCAGATCGACAAGCTGACCGACGCGACCGACCTCAAGGTCGGAGACGACGCGGCGGAGAATCTCCCGGAGGACGCGAAGGACAAGCTCAAGGTCGCCGATGGCCGGTTCTACATGGGGGAGAATCCGTCCTCTCCGGTGCTCGGTGACGTGCGGATCTCCTATTCCACCGTCAATCCGGCGGCGGTCAGCCTGATCGGCGTGCAGACGGGTGAATCGTTCTCGCCCTACCAGGCGCAGGCGGGAGACTCGATCCTGCTGGTCGACGAGGGGACGCACACCGCGGCGGAGATGTTCAAGGCGGCCCAGGACCGGAACGCGGTCCTCACCTGGATCCTCCGCGCCGTCGGCTTCTTCGCGATGTTCCTCGGCATCTTCATGGTCTTCCGGCCGATCGCCGTCTTCGCCGACGTGCTGCCGCTGTTCGGCTCCATGCTGGGCGCCGGGGTCGGCATTTTCGCCTTCCTGATCGCCGCGGTGCTCTCGTTCATCACCATCGCGGTCGCCTGGATCTTCGTCCGGCCGCTGCTGGGGATCACTCTGCTCGTGCTGGCCGGTGGAGCGTTGTTCTGGCTGATCAAGAGGGGCCGCGCGAAGAAGGCGCAGCGCGTGGCGGTGGGAGCTCCCGCGGTCGGTTAGAGAGAAGCGTTACAGCTTGCCCGCCGGGACCCAACGGTGGAAGAAGGTCACGATCTCGGCGACGGAGAGGAGAGCGCTGGCGTTGCGGAACTCTCCCTGCCGTTGCGCCGCCACCAGGGTCCCGTCGGCGTTCAGGATGGCGACGGCGGGGATACCGTTCTCGACCGCCATGCCGTACTCCTGCATCAGCTCCAGGTTGCGGTTCCGGTTGCCGATCGACACCTTGACGAATACGAACGCCGGCTCGACGATCGGCAGCACGAGCCGGTGCTTCAGGGCCTTGTCGAACGCAAAGCAGTCCGGACACCAATCCGCGCCGAAGACGACGGCGACCCGCTTCCCCTCGCGCGCCGCCTTCGCCTTCGCGCTCTCGATGCCCGCGCGCACCTCGGACGGCTCTTCATAGGCTGGGATCTCCATTACCCGCTATTGTGCCATCAGGCGGCGTGAGAGGGACACCGGGGACAGGGTTCACCGGCTGAGCCGCCAGCCGCAATAGATCTCTAGCAGCCGCACCGCCCGGTCCATCGTGCGGAAGACCGGCACGCCGCGGTCGGTGAGAAGGCGCGCGAGCGGATCGTAGAGGTCGCCGCCGTCGATCACGGCGGCCCAGGCTTTCGCGGACTCCGCGAAGAGGCGCGTGAGCCGGCTGGCGATGGCGTCCGGTCGAGTGAGGTCCTCGCCGTGCCCGGGTCCGGCCGGCACGGTCGCCAGGGCGCCGGTCAGGGGGACGCAGCCGAAGAGGCCGACGTCGACCAGCGGATCGGCGAGCACGGCCCGGAGCGCGATTTCCCACCCTTCGTCGTCCAGGATCGGGCTCACGTCGAGCGGGTTGTGGACGTCGAGGATTGCGTCCAGCCGGCGCGCAGCGAAGAGGCCGGTCAGGGTCCATTCGGTCTCCGGACGGAAGGCGGGGAGCTGGAAACGGCCCAGGTGATCGGCGAGCGCCACGCATTCGAAGCCCGCATTGGAGACCGCTCCGAGACGCCAGCCGTCGATCCGCTTGGCGCGCAACTGGCAGCTCAGCCGCACGAGGTCCTCGAAGTCGTCGAGGGAATCGGCGACCAGCACTCCCACCGCCGCGGCCAGCTCGCGGGTCACCGCATAGTCGCCCGCGATCGACGCGGTGTGGGAGGCGGTGGCCTTGGCGCCGGCGGTGGTCCGGCCGGCGCGGTAGAGAATGACGGTCCGGCCGCTCGCGGTGATCTCCGCGGCGGCGGCGAGGAAACGGCGGCCTTCGAGCGGCTGGAAACCTTCCACGTAGCAGGCGAAGGTTTCGACCGCCGTGTCCTTGGCGAGCCAGGTGAGATAGTCGCCGATCGTCAGATCGAGCTGATTGCCGTAAGAGATCAGATACCGCGGATTGAGCGTCGCGAGCCCACCGGCCCGCGCGATGGCAAAGGCGCCGCTCTGCGAGAGCACGGCCAGCGGCGCCGCGGGAACATCTGGAAAGCGGAGCTTGTGCTCGGGGATGAACAGCGTATTGCAGCGCCCCGGCACCGAGCGCACGCCCAGGCAGTTGCCGCCGTTCACCACCGGTCCGCGCCAGTCGCTCGAACGCTCGGCGGCCAGGGCGGAACGCAGGCGCGCGACCGTCCCTTCGCTGCCGCCGTGCTCGCCGAGACCGCCGGGGACGACGATCAGGCTCTCCGCCTTGTGGCCGGCGATCACCTCGTCCATCGCCGCGGGCACCTGCGCGGCGTCGATGGCGAGCACCAGCAGATCCACCCGTCGCGGCAATGAGGAGATGTCCGGCACGCAGCAGCAGCCGTCGATCCAGTCGCAGCCGGGTTTCACCACGAACACGTGCGCCGGATCGAAGCCTGCCGCGAGCAGGTTGCGCAGCACGATCCGCCCCGGGTTGCTCCCTTTCGCCGACACGCCGACCACGGCGATCGACTCCGGCTCCAGCAAGCTGCGGATTTTCTCGATCGGACGCTCCGCGACCGGTGGTTCCATGACGCCGCGGCCGATGCGGACGAGGGCGTCGAGGGCCACCGGTCCGCGGGAGGTGAAGACGAGGGGATTGATCTCAAGCTCGGTGATGTCGTGCGGCATCGTCGCCGCGGCGAAGCTGAGCGCGCGGCTGAGGAGGCCGCGGAGAGCGGCCGCGGAGGTCCGCTCCGGCTGGCCGCGCAGCCGTCCGGTGAGGAGCGGACCGACGATCTTGTCCTCCAGGGCCGCCGCGATCTGCCGCTGCGACGCGAAAGCCGGCGACAGGATTGCCGTGCCGCGGCCCGGCTGCAGATGGGAGGCGAGGAATTCTGCATAGACGCCGCCCGGCCCGAGGGTCACCACGGGGCCGAAATCGCCGGTCCAGCGCATGCCGAGAAGAACCTCGCCGCCGAGACCCGCGTCGTGCGGAATGAATTCGTTGACGCTGAATCCGGCGACGGCGCCGTTGCGGCCGGCCAGCCGTTGCTCCATCTCCTGGATTGCCGCCATCACGGAGCCGCGGTCCTTGGGAACGACGGCCACTCCTCCTGCGTCGCTCTTGTGCAGGATCGTGCTCGACACCACCTTGATCACGACCTTGTCACCAGGAAATACAGACAGGTCGATCTCCCGCGCCGCGCGGAAGCTGCTCACGCAGCGCTGGAGAGGGACGCCGATGCCCAGGCCCTGAACGATCGCAAGCCCTTCGGTCTCGAGAAGATGCTCGCGGCCCGCCGCCCGTGCCGCCGCGACGATCGCGGTGATCTGTGGCATGGGGGATTGCTGAGCGGCAGGTTCGAGAATCGTCGCCGTCACCGAAGTCGCACGATCGTCCAAAAGCGTCTGAGCCATGGTCGTCCCCCTCCAGGCTGTATGAAGACGCTCTGATCGTACGGGCAGCGGGTCCGCGGCGGACCACCCGGCGGGAGGGGAAGGGACTGGATGGGCGGGCGGGGGGGAGGGTGGGATTGTGAGCGGTGATCAACGTGGAATGTTCTTCAGAATCTCCGCCGAGGAAGTCGGGTGGCAATTGCCGGCAGCAAAGTCTTCTCGTGCCTCGCGGATTTCCTCAGCGAGCTCATCGCGCCGCCGCTCGGAGATCCGGCGGGTCAGGATCTCGACGAGATCAGCCTGTTCCTCAAGGGACAAATGGTCTGCGGCGTCCAGCAGCTCTGCGAAGCTCATCTGCGTCCGCCATTCTTCATGGACGTCATTATATCTGGGCATCGAGAGGCCGTCACATGCCTCTGTTGTTTTGGCTAGCGCCATTCCGGACCATCAGAAACTCCTGCCAGGCTGCCCGGCACGATTCCGGTCCCTCCAAGCTTCTGACGTTCTGCGCAGCTCCGTTCCGGTCCACCCCAAGCGCCGGCCGGTCTGCCTGGCTCCATTCTGGAGGATTAGAAGCCCATGCCGCCTCACCCGGCGCGATTCCGGGCCATCGGAAGCTTCTTCCCGACTGTCCATCGCCATTCCAGGCTGCCCGGCGCCATTCCGTGGCGCCGGAAGCTTCTGCCGGTCTGCCCGGGGCGATTCCGGACCATCCGGCGCTCCCGCGAGTCCGCCGAGAGCCATTCCGAGCTGGCCGGCGCTTGCGCGAGCCGTCTTGGCTCCATTCTGGGCCGCCCGAAGCCTGTGCCGTTCTGCCTGGAGCCATTCCAGGCCAGCAGGCGGCGCCGCAAATCATCCGAACGCCATTCCGGACCATTCGGCGCTTGTGCAAGGCATCCGAACGCCATTCCAGACCGCCCGAAGCTTCTGTCGATCCGCCCGGCCTGATTCCAAGCCGCCGGAATCCTGCGCGAGCCCGCCCGGTGCCATTGTGAGCCGGACAGGCCCACTCCATGCAACAATCGCCCTCGTATGACCGACCTCGCCACCCCCGCCCCGCACCACGCGCCAGCGCTCTCGTCCGAGCGTCCATCCCTCGCCGCCCGCATCCCGCCGGGAGGGACGACCGATCCGGATGAGATCCTTTCGCTCTTCATTGAATGGGTGTCCGATCTCGGGATCGAGCTCTATCCGGCGCAGGAAGAGGCTCTCCTGGAGATCATGGCGGGGAAGCACGTCATCCTGAATACGCCGACCGGCTCGGGCAAGTCGCTGGTCGCCCTCGGTCTTCATTTCAAGGCGCTGTGCGAAGGGAACGTCTCCTTCTACACCAGCCCGATCAAGGCGCTCGCGTCCGAGAAGTTCTTCTCGCTCTGCGAAGACTTCGGCGCCGTCAACGTCGGCATGATGACCGGCGACGCCAGCATCAACCCCGACGCCCGGGTGATCTGCTGCACCGCCGAGGTGCTCGCCAACCGGGCGCTCCGCGAGGGCGAAGGGCTCAATGCACCCTACGTCGTGATGGACGAGTTCCACTACTACTCGGACCACGACCGCGGCTGGGCCTGGCAGGTGCCGCTCATCACCCTGCCGCACACCCGCTTCCTTCTCATGTCCGCCACCCTGGGCGACGTCAGCGCCATCGCCGAGCACGTCCAGGAGCGCACCGGCACCGAAGTGGCGATGGTCAACAGCACGCTGCGGCCGGTCCCCCTGGATTTCGAGTACCGCGAGACGCCGCTCCACGAGACCGTCCAGGACCTGCTGGAGACGGGCAAGGCACCGGTCTACATCGTCAACTTCACGCAACGCGAGTGTGCCGAGCTCGCGCAGTCGCTCACCAGCATGCAGGTCGCCGCCCGCGAGGAGCGCGACAAGATCCGCGACGCGATCGCCGGCTTCCGCCTCGACACGCCGTACGGCAAGGAGTTCCGCCGCTTCCTCTCCTTCGGCATCGGCGTCCACCACGCGGGTCTGCTCCCCAAATACCGCCTGCTCGTGGAGCAGCTCTCGCAACAGAGCCTGCTCCGGATCATCTGCGGCACCGATACGCTGGGCGTCGGCGTCAACATCCCCATCCGCACCGTTCTCTTCACCCGCCTCGCCAAATTCGACGGCAAGAAAACGTCCATTCTCTCGGTCCGCGACTTCAAGCAGATCGCCGGAAGGGCCGGCCGGAAAGGGTTCGACGACAAGGGGAGCGTGGTCGCCGAAGCGCCCGAGCACATCATCGACAAGCGCAAGAGTGAGATGAGCGGCAAGAAAAGCAAGGTTTTCAAGGGACCGGCCAAAGGCGAGGTCTCCTGGAACGCGGAGACCCTGGAGAAGCTCATCACCCGGCCGCCGGAGACGCTCAAATCACGTTTCAAGATCACCCACGGCATGGTGCTCAACCTCCTCCAGCACGACGCCGAGGTGGACGATCCGAACCTGCGCAATTTTGATTCGCTGCGCGATCTGATCAAACGGTCTCACGAAGAAGAGGGGAGCAAGAAGCGCCATCTCGCCCACGCCGCGGTCATGGTCCGCTCGCTCTACCGCGCCGGCATCATCCGCATGCGGCGGGACACGGTCTCGAACTATCTCTGGGCCGTGGTGGCTGAAGATCTCCAGTGGGATTTCTCGCTCCTCCACGCCCTGTCGCTCTACCTCGTGCAGACCATCGGCCAGCTCGATCCGGCTTCGCCCGACTATGCCTACGACTTGATCTCGCTCACCGAATCGATCCTCGAAGACCCCGAGGTGATCCTGAGAAAGCAGGTCGACAAGCTCAAGCAGGAGCTGGTCGCGCAGCTCAAGGCCGAGGGGATGGAATACGAGCAGCGGATGGAGAAGCTGGACGAGGTCAGCCATCCGAAGCCGCTGTCGGACTTCATCTACGGCACCTTCAACCGTTTCCGCGGCGAGCATCCGTGGGTCGGTGGAGAAGACATCCGTCCGAAGTCGATCGGCCGCGAAATGCTCGAGGGCTACATGAGCTTCGGGGACTATGTGAAGCGCTATAGCCTCCAGCGCAGCGAAGGCGTGGTCCTGCGCTACCTTTCCCAGCTCTACCGCACCCTCAACCAGAGCGTCCCCGAGCTGTCGAAAAACGAGCCGGTGCTCGACGCCCTCGGCTTCTTCCGCGCCATCCTGGAGCACACCGACACCAGCCTGCTCGAAGAGTGGGAGAGCCTGCTTCATCCCGAGCTTGTCATGCAGCGCGGCGCGCAGAGAAAGACGGCGGCCGAAAAGCTGTGGATCGACGAGCTCATCCACGACTCCAAGGGTTTCGCCGCGAGAGTGCGGGCCGAGATGCACCTCCTCGTGCGGGCACTCGCCAACAAAGACTGGGAAGAAGCCGTGTCCACGATTCGCCAGGATCCATCCGACTCCGAAAGCCTCTGGGACGCCGACCGTTTCGAAAAGGCCCTGGAGCCCTTCTACGCCGAATATCCCGAGCTCGTTTTCACCCCCGAAGCCCGCCGCCACCAATGGACCCAGATTCGCGCGACCGGCGACCGAACCTGGGAGGTGGCTCATACGCTGCTCGACCCGCAGGGCGACAATCTATGGGCCGTGCTGGGCTCGATCGATCTGCGGGATCCGGACATGATCGACGGGCCGTTGTTGCGGTTGGAGCGGATCGGGGCGTGAGACGGAGTGCACGGCCAGTCACGGACTCCTGGGACAGTGGTATCCTTCCTTGCGAGGTCAGCTCATGGCACCGACACTCGAACAGATTGCGGCAGACCTTCTGCAACTCCCCGAGCCATCGCGAGCGCGGTTGGCCCCGTCGCTCCTTTCGAGGCTTGGGGACCCTGACGAAACGGGGACAGGCCTCGACTGGGCCCAAGAAGCGGGTGGGCGATATCAAGATATTCAGAGTGGCGAAGTAAATTCCATTCCCTCCGAAAAGGTTTTTCATGAAGCTTGATCCCGGCTCCAGCCGGCCAAACCGTCCGTCCATCGGCTGGCAACTTGTGAGCTGCCCCGAGGCCCCCCAAGAGACGCCAAGGACTTTTAACTTATGGGCATTCAGAAACTGAGGGTCGAACTGCCTGAGAGCTTCTCGGCGGCAGAGGCCCAGATCGGTCCTGCCATCAAGTCTTTCGAGGTCGGCGAGCTCGCATGTCACACTGCCACCCGGCAAACGTGCATCAATGGAAGCGAAATTGAAGCGCAGGACGTGCGCGAGGTGAATCGCAATATGGTCGCTCCTCGGAGGTCGGGCTCTCAACAGCGCACACAAAAGGCAATAACAAAGAGGAGCTACAGGAAATGACTTCAGGCTTGAAAAACCTGAAGCAGGTTCTCGGCGAGGAAGATACGGTCTTGTTTATTGGATCGGGTATCTCGCTGTGGTCCGGTCTTCCATCATGGCCGGGCTTGATTGAAGAACTCGCGAAGTTCGTCGAGTCGGCTGGCGCCAAGGCCGATCTCGTTCGAGCAGAGGCGGCTCGTGGAGACCTCCTGCAAGCCGCAAGCTATGGGTTCGACAAGCTGACGAAGCAACAGATAGGTGACTTTATTAGAAGCGCGTGCCGTTACGGAGTTGCTAAGCCACACGAGATCCATAGAAAAATTGTCTCTCTGGGAGCGCGCTGCTTCGTTACGACAAACTATGACAACCTGCTCGAAGAAGGCCTTCGACTTTGGCTGCCGAATCGGTTCTTCCGCCCACCGATCACCAACCGGCAGCTTACAGAAACAGCCGAAATTGTTCACGCTCGCGCGATCGATTTTGTGTTCAAACCTCACGGAGACGTGGCGGACAGCGAAAGCATCATCTTAACACGGGAGCAGTATCGGCAACTACTCCCCCAGGGTGAGCGGCAGAACGCGCTGGAATCGTTGAAGATGCTCTTGGCCACGAGACCTGTCGTCTACCTTGGTTTTGGTTTAAGAGACCCAGATTACATCTATGTGCGTGATCTCCTCGCTAATACCTATAAGGGCGGAGCGCGGGACCATTACGCGATCATGGCAGATGTCTCTGATGCGGAATGTGACTTTTGGAGAAAGAATTACGGTCTGCACCTTCTGAACTACCCCACTTTCGCGCGCGCTGATGGAACCAGGGACCACGTGGCTCTTCTCTCTCTACTTGATTCACTCCTCGAGAATTCGCCTGTTGTCCTGGGGTTAGGGGCGGCAGGTGCGGGGCGAGAGATATGCCCGCCCGACATGGTTCTCTCTCTGGCTCGCCATGCCGCGGGGCTGGCGCGAATTCCCAGGCTCGACCCTGAATTTCTCATTCGGGTGCATGCCGTGCCTAGTAACCGAGGGAGATCTCATCTCTCTTATGAGCCAGATAAATTTGACCACGTTCGCATTGAGAGGTTCTTGGACGATGGTCCGGACCGCAGCCTTCTTATTGGATTGCCGGGTGCCGGAAAGACGTATGCGCTCCGCCGCTCTGCTGCGCGACTTGCTGAGAAGCTTCATGAGGTCTGTCTCGCCGAGCCCTTTGATGAATCGGCTGTTGTTGTCCCGGTCTTTGTTGATCTCAAACTGTATCGAGGCGACCTTGTAGAACTGGTAAGTCAGACATTGCCTAGAAGTCTGTCGTTTGATGAGATGAGGCGGCGTTTCAAGTCAAAGGTGTTCTTGGATTCTTTCAATGAGATGCCGAGAGAATACTTGGAAAGCGGTGCCTACGAAGCGGATTTTGCCAATTTCGCGGCAGGTATTGGCCTTTCGGGCTTAATAATTGGGTCGCGGACTAGAGATGGACTCGATAAGCTGGGGTTGCCCTCTTACTGCCTTGACGAGATCGATGACGCCGTTGTGGTCGCCGAGCTGCGGCGCTTGGGAATCGATATAGAAAGCCGTTTTGACCGCGAGGTTCGCTGGTTGCTGCAGAAGCCATTCTATTTTAGATTCATTGTAAGCGGTGCTGTAAGCTTGCCGAAGGAGGCTCATCCGCGAGATTTCTATCAGTCGTTTTTTCTATCTATATGCCAAGCGTTCGAAGCAAAGTTTGGTAAGGCGTTTGATATTGAGAAAGCTCTCTCTGTTGCCGCTTATGACTCGATCAACCGCGGGGAAGAGGCGTATCACTTGACGGATCTTCTCCGTGTCTTGCGGGTTAGTATCGCTACTGTTGGCTATGCCGATATTGACGCCCGCGATGTCGCCAATTGGCTTGTCGGAGCTTCGGTCTTGCTTCCGCACCTAGGGGGCCGGGTTTCATTCGCGCACCAAACTATTACTGAATACCTTGCCGCCAAGGAACTGGCGGTTCGGTATCAAGCAAGTCCGCAGATTCTCAGGGAGAAGCTCGCTCTCACAAGATGGGACCAGGCGTTGTTTCTTGCTCTCAGCCTTCTGTCGCCGAGACAAGCAGAGGCTTTTTTTCACGATGTGGTTAGTGTTGACTTCGCCCTCGCATTGTGTGCAGTAAAGTACCTCGAGGTTGGGCGTGATGATGTCGTGTCAAAACTTCTCGCCCTGATTCCTGAACGTCTTAAGGGAGTCGGGGTGTTTGAGGACCAGATTGAATGGCTTGTGGAGTCCAGCCTGCCGATTTCGGAATCTCACGAGCCGCAGTTGCGGGCTCTGATGAAGCTCGGGGACAGAATTGGGGCGGCGGCGGTGCAGCGGCTCGTCGAACTGAAGGGATTGGGGGTTAAGGAGGAGCTGCTGGATGCGCTAGTTGAGTCGCGATCTGACTACAACTATTGCTGCAACGGGATTGCCGGCGCGCTAAAGCCACTTGCCGCTCCTAGTGATGTATGGAGGGTGGTCGCCTTGGCGGATTCTATTGCTGGAGAGGTTACATCGGATTCGGATGATAACGTGGCTCATGGCTTCACGAGCGGAGCCGCCCAGTTTTTGGCTGGGCTCGAAATCGGTCTCATTAGAGAAGTTTTTTTGCCCAGTAGTGAGCCCGGGCCGGTGCAAGAGGTTCGCGTTCGAATTTTGTGCAATTTGCTTTGGGAGCACCATTCGACTCCAGCGCTAGAGTTGGCTGGAGAGTTATTGCTTCGCGGCGTCAATAAGGCTGCTACAGCAATCAGTTTTATCGCAGGACACGGGAGGAAGGAGGGAGGTTTACTGTCTTGGGCTTCGTTCAGGGGTGAGCACGTTTACCGCCTCATTGCGATTTCTGACGATCCGGAAGACGGCTCGTGGGCAATTACGGCGCTTCAGTGCGTTTGTTCGGGACGGCCGGACTTGGCCGAGATTATCAGAAATCGTGCGGCCGAGAGATCGGGCTTAGCAAGGGCAGTCCTGCTTTATTGCGCGGAGCCATTGGAAGGTAAGCTAATTATCGATGCTTTAGAGGAGTTGGTTAATATGACTCCCGAGGAGCGCTTGCATGAGCCGATACATCTGCTCGATCAGGTTAGGGTAAATTGGGCCGGAAGCGAGACCTTGTTTGTGAAAGTGTTGATGTTGCGTGATGCTGAGCTCGCTTTGGCGGTCGTGAATGGTTTTTATGGTGCTGGCCGCGAACGAGCTTGTGCGCTCGGAAAATTGGAGATTGGGCCAATCGGCTGGTGGTTAGACTGGCTATTGAGCGAAAGAGATGAAGAGTCGCGTTTTTTCCTTAGGCATAGAATTTCGTGGCTGTTTTCCTGGTGCTTGAGCGAAGAGGCGCGCCGGGATTTCGTGGCCGAATTCAACAGGCCTGGCTCTAAATATCGTGAGATTCTTTCTCGATCGATTCTTCTGGCGCAGAATGATCTGACAACCGATGATTTCAGTGCAGAGGCTATTTCGTTCCTGATGGCGGAGTTGGGCCGTGCGGAAATGTACGATGGAGTTCATGCTCTTCTACTTGGTCAAGCATCGACAGAGCAGTTTGTGGCTGAGCGGCTACTGCCACTTCTGCCTACCGCCAAACCACCCCTTTCTAACAATCTTCAGAGAGTTCTCGGGCAGGCAGGTAGACGCCATGGCCGGCGGTATATTATCGAGAGTGACGCGAGTCAGCGCGATGGGTAAGGTAGCCATGCCATTTCCAGGTGCCAAGAGAAGTCTGTCGCCATGGTGAGACAAGAGACGCTACCAGGCCATCTGATCGAGCTTCCGGGCGAGACCGGCGGCCGGTGAGCGCTTTGGCGAACCGTGGCCACCGTGGCGCCGGATTTCTTGGGACAGCGTGCTTCGCATCGCAGATGCGGTATGCGCTGCGGCGGCAGACCGGCTTATCGCCGCCAGCGGACGGACAGGCCCTTGAGGTGGAGAGAGAGCTATCAGGCCGTTCGGCCGCGCCTCCGCCAACAAAGACTGGGAAGAAGCCGGCTCTACGATTCGCCAGGCGTCTATCCGACGCCGAAAGCCTCTGGGACGCCGACCGTTTCGAAAAGGCCCTGGAGCCTTTCTACGCTGAATACCCCAGAGCTGGTTTTCACCCCCGAAGCCCGCCGCCACCAATGGACCCAGATTCGCGCGACAGGCGACCGCACCTGGGAGGTGGCCCATACGCTGCTCGATCCGCAGGGAGACAACCTGTGGGCTGTGCTGGGCTCGATCGATCTGCGGGATCCGGACATGATTGATGGGCCGTTGCTGCGGTTGGAGCGGATCGGGGCATGACCCCTTGCAGCGAGATCCGATCTGAGGGTAGGCTGATACAGAGGATAAAAGAATGAGCTACCTGGGAGTCATCCTACTGCTGGGCGTGCTGATCCTGATTCACGAGGTCGGCCATCTGGCCGCGGCGAAGTGGACGGGCATTCCCGTCGAGAGTTTTGCCGTGGGCTTCGGACCCAAGATCTGGGCGCGCCGCTGGCGTTCCACGGAGTACTCGCTCCGGGCGTTCCCTCTGGGCGGCTTCGTCTTGCCGGCGGCTCAGGAGGATGAGTTTCGCGCCATCCCGTTGACGAAGCGGCTGGTCTTTTTCATCAGCGGACCGCTGGCGAACCTGGCGGCGGCCCTTCCGCTGTTCGCGCTGCTGTATGCCGGCGCCCGGGGGATCTCCTTCTATGGCGTCTTCGTCGCCCCGTTCCGGCTGCTCGCCGCGGCCTGTTGGCAGCTCCTCAGCTTCCTGCCGAGCCTTTTGACGCACCCGAAGTCGCTGACCGGCGTTGTCGGAATCGTGGTGGAAGGCGGGCCGGTTGTTCATTCCGGGCGGACCCTGGAGCTTGCCATCTCGTTGACCGTGTCGCTGGCGGTGTTGAATCTCCTGCCGATTCCGATTCTCGACGGCGGTCAGATCCTCCTGGGCACGCTCGAAGAGATCTTCCCCAGGACCGTCAAGCTGCGGGCTCCTCTGACGGTGCTCGGAATGCTCGCGCTGGTCGGCCTGATGCTCTTCGCCAACGTGCACGATGTGTTCCGGTACTGGGGGTAGAGCGACGGACAGGCTGGAGCGTGCTGCGTCCATGACCCGCGCCTGAGAGCCGGCTCCACCGTGCCCGCGCCGCCGTCCGGCTGCATGAGCTGCGGGAGTTGGGCAATGGTATCGTTTCTCCGTCCGAAAGGAGATCGCAACCGATGCTCAATCGTCTGGGTCTCGCCGTCGTCCTCGCTCTTGTTGTCGCAGCGCCTGGGATCGCCGCCCCGCCTGTGGAATCCGGCCGCACCTTCCAGGCGGGAGGAGCCACGATCTACTTCGAGGCTCTGGGTCCCACGGCTGGAACGCCTTTCGTGGTGGTCAACGGCGGACCCGGGTTCGATCACTCCTATCTGCACGTTTCGAACGTCTGGAGTGAGCTGGCGAAGAAGCGTCCGGTGATCCTCTACGACCAGCGGGGGACCGGCAAGTCCATCGCCGGCGAGAAGCCCGGCACGCTGGCGGACCAGATCGAGGACCTGGACGCTCTGCGGCGGCAGCTCGGCGCGGAGAAGATCGATCTTCTGGGCCACTCCTGGGGCGGTTATCTGGTCATGGCTTATACCGCCCGCCATCCGGACCGCGTCCGCCGGCTCGTCATCGTCGATTCGGCGGCGCCGCGCTGGAGCGACACGGTCACCCTGTTCAAAGACGTCTTCCCCGACCGCGTCGAGCATGAGGACTCCCTCGGTTTCGCCGCCGCGCTGGGCGACCCGGCGGCGAGCGCGGACCGGATGCGGGATTACTTCTCGATGCTCTTCTACGATCCTGAGCACCGGGACGCCTTCCTCGCCGCGGTCACCTCCTACCGCTACAGCTCCGACGTCAACCGTGCCTTGAACGCCGACCTGGCGCGTTTCGACCTCGGCCCGGAGCTGGCGAAATTCCTTGTCCCCACCCTCGTGATCAACGGCCGCTTCGACGCCAACGTCGCTCCATCGACCGCCGACCGCATCCACAAGGCCATCTCGGGCTCGCGCTTCGTGATCTTTGAGAAGAGCGGCCATCTGCCGTTTTTTGAAGAGCCGGCGAAATTCGTCCAGGTGGTTGAGGAGCTCCTGGACGGGAGATAGGCGTTCCACCATGCCCGCGATCGACGACATCCATGTCCTTGTCCAATCGCCCTGCGAGGCGCTGCGGCCCTTCGTCAAGCGGTTCCTCGTCGTCGAGTCCACTGCCGCGCACCGCGACGTGCACCTGCCCGATACGGGGCTCGTTGCGGCGTTCCGCTTCCGCGGCGAGTGCCGGTTGAACGGCGATGCCGAAGCTCCGCGCGCGGCCATCACCGGGCTTTGGGACACGGTGCGCATGCATGCTCACAGCGGAGACCACGCGGTGGTCATCGTCACCTTCACCCCCACCGGCGCGGCAGCATTGCTGCGCCAGCCGCTGGAGGAATTCGCCAACGCCACGGTCGATCTCGATGCCGTGGTCCGCCTCCGGGCCGGGTTGGACCGCCTCTACGACCAACTGGCCGGGGCCGCGAGTCACGCAGAGCGCGTCCGGCTGGTGGAGGATCTCCTTCTCGCGCAGGCCGGCGGTGCGCGGCCGGATCCGCTCGTCACCGCCGCAGTGGCGTTGATCGAGCGGACGCAGGCGACGATCCGCGTCGAGGCGCTCACCCGGCGGATCGGCCTCAGCCAGAGCGCGCTCGAACGGCGCTTCCGCCGGCTCGTGGGCGCCTCGCCGCGGCGGTTCGCTTCCCTCGTCCGGCTGCAGAACGTCGTCCGGCTCCGCGAAACGGGCGCAGACCTCACCACGATCGCGCATGCCGCGGGCTACAGCGACCAGTCGCATTTCAACAAGGATTTCAAGCGCTTCACGGGGCTCGCGCCCGGATCGTTCTTCACGCGGGCTGCCGCGGGTTGAAACGCCGAATTCTTACAAGTCGCCTGTCTCTCCGGCGGGTAGGGTGAGCGCATGAACGGCTCATCTGAACCTCACGCAAGGCCTTCCCGAGTCCAACGGTTTCTTCCCGTCCTTCTCGCCGCGACCGTGCTGGCCCTGGGCGCAGCCGGCCTTCGCGCCCAGAATGCTGCCGCCACGGCTCCCGCCGAGAAAGCGAGCCCGCCGATGAAACAGTTCGTCATCATCTTCCGGCAAGGCCCCAAACAGCTCACGGAGGCCGAGCTGAGACTCCGCACCGCGGAGACCCGCGCCTGGGCTCAGCACCAGAACGCCGCGGGCCACAAGCTCGATCCGCACATCCTGGACCCGGAAGGCCTTTGGATCGGACCGGACGGTGACAGCGGACCGGTTGCCGCCACCAGCGCCGGAGCGATCACCGCGCTCCTCTTTCTCGATGCCCATGACCTCGCCCAGGCGGTGGAGGTCGCCAAGGCGCACCCCGGCCTTAAGTACGGTGCGACCGTGGAGGTCCGCCCGTGGGCTCCGCCCGCTCCGCCGCCGCCCGCTCAGCGCTGAAGGAACCCCCCCCTTCCCATCGGGAAGAGGGGGTCCGCGGCGCGGAGAGAGAGGCTACGGCGTGACCACCGTGATGGTGACCGGCGTCGAGGGGATGCCGTTGGCGACCACTTCGAGCTGGGAGAGGCCGCTCTCGATGGTGGCCGGCACGTCGAACTGGGTGGAGACGGTCGCGCTGCCGGTGGCGACTCCCATCGTGCTGTGGTTGTGGGTGCGGGCGTAGAAGACGTGATGGGTGGTGTTGTTGGTGATGCGCACCAGGGGATAGTTGGTGGCGGCCTGGGCGTCATCGCCATAGGCGGCGCCCTGCGACAGGCCGTTGAATTGCGTGCCGGAGATGAAATTGTTCAGGCTCCCCGCCGATACCGACGAGGGGAAGGAAGAGACGGTCGGCCGCCAGGCGGCCTGGAAGGTGCCGGCCGCGGTGTAGATCTCAACATCCGTGACGCCGTCGGTGAACAGCACCTGGCCGGTGGGGAGCACCAGCATCCGGCCTTCGTAGGAGGGGACTCGCTTGGCGTTGGGCACCGCGGGGACCGACACCAGGCTGGTGCCGTTGAACTCGAAGAACTTGGAGCCGTTCTTGAAGACCCCGGGGCTGGCGTCGACCAGCACGTTGCCGTTGGGCAGGATGGCGGCGGGGCCGTCGGCGATGTCGAGCGTGCTGGGAAAATTCGGGCCGGCCGCCCAGGTGCCGGTGGCGGTGTTATAGATCGCGGTGTGGGGGAGCGCTCCGGTGGCGAAGACGGTGCCGTCGGGGCGCAGCACGGCGGGCCCGATCTCGTGCGAGCCGCTGCCGCTGGAGGTGAGGTCGGGCAACTGCACGATGGTGCTGCCGGCGCTCGTCCAGCCGCCGGAGACCGCGTTGAAGATCTCCGAGTTGGTGAGGTTGGAGGTGTTGTTGCAGTCGACCGTCAGGACGTTTCCGTTGGGCAGCAGGTTCCACCCTTCCTCATCGTTGCGCCCGGTCTTGCCGGTGGTGTTCGCGGCCGTCCAGGTCAGGGTGGAGGCGTTCAGGAAGGCTGCCTGGGTGTTCAGGGGATTCGCCAGCATGAAAGTGCCGTCGGCGAGAACCACGCCCTGGGCGTCACCGATGCCGCCGGTCCACCCCGCTGGAGGCGAGACCGCAGTCCAGGTATTGGCGACGGGGTTGTAGATGGCCCCCTGGGACGAGAAGGTGGAGACGTTGTTGATGTACTCCCCGCCTTCCACGATGACCCGGCCGTCGGACAGCACCGCCGAGGCGTAGTAGAGGGGGGAGTAGCCCGCCGGCATGTTGGCCAGTTGCGTCCAGGTGCCGTTGATGTAGCTGCCGGTGTTGTCCGGCGTCAGCTTCCACCAGTTGACGGTGCTTTCGCCCTGCACCATCACCGTGCCGTCGGTGAGCAGCATTGCAGTGCTGGCGTTGATCGTGGGCAGATGGGTGAGGCGGGTCCAGGTCTGGGCCCCGGCGGCTGCCGACAGGGCGAGCAGCAGGCCCAGGGCGAGGGCCAGGGTGCGGAATGCCTTCGTCATCGAAACACCTCTCCATGTGTTGCCCGAGGGGTGGGGGCCATCGAGCAGGGAAACTCGCGGCGTCTTGCCGGCGAGAGAACGGCTGGAGCTCCAAGCGGGGCGACCGGGAGGGTGGGATCGAACCGTTGTCAGAAACGCTGTACCCTCTGAGTAGAGAGGTGCGGCATTTCTCGGAAAACGAGCCGTCTTCAGCGTCGATATTGGAATCATGAAACGCTGTTCGCGTGATGGCCGGGAGGCGCAAGTGAGGCGGTCAAACGGGGCAAAACGAACCCGGTGAAAAAAACTTTGGGATTTTTGTCAAAAAAAGGGGGCCAGCGGCAACTATATAGATAAGAGGTCACCAACCTCTTTCTTCAACCCGGACTTAAGGGGCGACACCTCATCCTCCAGTCGCCCCTCTTTTTTTGCCCTCTCAAAACCGGAAACCGCGTCAGGTCCCCTGAAACAGGGCTCTCAGGTCTGTGTGTCTCTCAGGCGGTCTCGTCTTCTTCGCCGCGCGGCCACATGGTGAACACGAGGACTTCGCTCTCGACCAGCGCCTGCTCGTAGAAGCCGCGGTTCTCCTCGTCGTCCGCGTAATTCTCGGCGGTGACGAGGTCCTGGCTCTCGAGCGACTCGACGGCCCAGCCATACTCGAAGATCAGGTTCGAGGCCCGCTCTTCCGCCGCATCCGGATCGTCGCCCTGGATCCAGCAGTTGACGTAGGCGCCCCCCTTGTCGGTCTCTTTGGCTTCGGGCGTGGGGACGGCGAGGAAGGTGAAGAAGTAGATAGACATGTAACGATCAGACTAGCACGGCGGGCCGTACGCTAGAATGGCTGCGGACCTCATGCGCGATCCTTGGAACAGTCTGGGTGTGCTGCTCATCGACGCCGGCCTCGCGGCCAGTGCCCTCGGTTTGATCTCCCTGATCCTGCCGATCCCTGCCCTGAGGATCTCGACCCGCCGCCGCAGTGGCGCGTTGATCGCGGCCGGCGCGGCTCTCGGATTGGCGGGAGTGGCCCTGCCGGCCCCCGAGCGGCGGGTGGCGGCTCCAGCCTCACGCCTCGACGGCTTCAGCCCGGCCTGGCAGTTCTCGGAGTTCCATGAGCGCCTCATCCAGGCGACCCCGGCCAAGGTTTACGAGGCCGTCTGGGGAGTCACGGCAGGGGAGATCCGGCTCTTCCGCGCCCTGACCTGGCTCCGCTCGCCGCGCCTTCCCGGCAGCGGCGGGAGGGAGTCGATCCTTCATGCGCCGGCAGGGAAGCCGATCCTGAAGGTCGCCACGTCCTCGGGATTCCTGCTCCTCGCCGACGAGCCGGACCGTGAGATCGTGGTCGGGATGGTCGTCATCGCCCCGCGCGGCTCCGAAGGGAAACTGGGTGGCCTCGGTCTCCTCGGTGGTTTCAAGGGTCCGGAGGGCTTCGCGGCGCTCGACGGGCCGGGGATCGCCAAGGCGGTGATGAATTTCCGCATGACGGATGCCGGCGGTGGTCAGACACGCCTCACCACAGAGACCCGCGTCCATGCGACCGACGCCTCCGCCCGCCGCCGTTTCGCCGCCTACTGGCGGACGATCTACCCCGGCAGCGCCCTGATCCGCCGCGAATGGCTGCGCGCCATCCAGAGGCGGGCCGAGAGTGGGGGAGACATGTGACCGGGCCCGACGAAGACGACGACCACGCCTACTTCCAAGCCATCGAAGAGACCTTCGTCGCCCTGCGCGGCTCTCCTCTCCTGCTGTCTCCGGCGGATTGGCAGGTCTCCCGGCGCTGGCACCGCGACGGCATTCCTCTCGACCTGATCCGCAGCGCTCTCCGCGAGGTCTTCGAGCACCGCAAGGAGCGCGGCGCGAAGGGGAAGATCTCCAGCCTGCGTTACTGCGCTCCCGCCATCGAGGCGGCGTGGGAGGAGCGGCGCGAGCTCTCGACGCCCGGCGAGCGGGCCGAGGCGCCGGCGTTCGACCTCGCGGCGCGCCTGCACGCTCTCGCCGGCCGGCTCCCTGCCGCCTTCCCCGGCCGCGATCTCCTCGCCGGGCGGATCGAGGCTCTCGGCGGCGACCCCGAGACGGTCGAGGAGGCGCTCGCCGGCCTCGACCGCGAGATGCTGGACGCGGCGGCGGGGTCACTCGGGGGTACCGACCGCGAAGCGGTCGAGGCGGCAGTGGAGAAGACGTTGACCGGACTTCGCGGTCGCCTTCCCGCGGCCGAGCTGGAGCGCTCCCGCGAGCGGCTCGCCCATCAGATCCTGCGGCAACGGCTGGGTTTACCGGTCCTCTCCCTGTTCTCTCCCGACGCCGAGCCCTGAGCTCCGGTAGGCGATTCCCGAAATCTCGGGAGAAAAAAGTTGTGAGATTGGCGGACCAAAATCCGTCTTATAAGGGGCATGTTTCGCATCGGACGTTACGAAGCACCCATGCTCCTCCCTGCCGCGGCCCTGGCCGGCGGTTCCCTGGTCGCCTTCCATCTCGCCTCCATCCTCCTTCCGCTGTGGATCGCCTTGGCGGTCCTCGGTCTCGCTCTGCGCCGGCCGTCCGGAGTCTGGATCGCCTGTTTCTCCCTGGGTGTGCTCACCGCCGCGGTCCGCCTCGGCCTGCCGGAGCGGCCGCTCACCGGCGTCGATCTCGACCGGCCGGTCGAGGCCCTGGTGCGCATCGAAGGGCACTGGGTGCCCGACGCGCAGGATGGCCGCAATGCCCGAGACGCCCGAACCGGGGGCGGCTGGTCGGCGCCCGCGCGGCTCCTGCGCCTGAAGCAGGACATTGCGGTCACCCAACCGCCCGTCGATCTCTCCGTCCATCTCCCGGGCTCTGAAGACCCGCCGCCCTATGGCTCGACGCTACGGGTGAGGGGCTACCTCTCCCGCTCGGCCGGCTTCGCCAACCGCACCGCGGTGCCGCCCGGGCCGTGGCGGCTGCACGTCAAAAGCCGGCTCCTGCTGACGGCCGAAGAGCCGCCCGGACTGCTCGCCGCGCTTTCCGGCCGCCTTCGCCGCCGGGTCGATCGTGCCTATGCGGCAGCCGGTCCGGAGCGCCGCGGCGGACGGCAGGGAGAATCGCTGGCGCGCGCTCTCGTGCTGGGCGACGTCTCGGGCCTGCCTCTCGCGTGGACGCGCGGCCTGCGGGTGGCCGGGGTCTACCATCTGATGTCGGTCTCGGGCGTGCATGTGGCCCTCGTCGCCGGCGCGGTGTGGCTGCTCGCCGGCTGGCTGCCGCGCGGTGTGCGGCTGACCTTGATGCTGGGGGTGATCACCGTCTACGTTCTCCTGGTCGGCCCCTTTCCGGCGCTGATCCGCTCGGCGGTGATGGGCTTCCTGGCCGCTCTCGCGCTGCTCGTCGAACGGCCCCCTTCGCCGGCGAACGGCCTGGCCTGGGCGGTGATCCTGCTCGTCCTCGACAGCCCGGAAGTCGTTCTGGCGGTCGGGTTCCAGCTCACCGTCGCGGCCACGGTGGCGATCCTGGTCGTGGCGCCGCCGCTTGCCGAGCGCTGGCGGACGCGCCTGCACCCCTGGCTGGCGGCGGCCCTGGCGGCGAGCGCGGCGGCGGAGCTGCTGACCCTGCCGTGGGCGCTGCCGCGCTTCTACACCGTCGCCCCCCTGGCGCCGCTCGTCAACCTGCCGGCCGTCCCCTGGACCGGCCTCGCGCTCGGCGCCTCTCTGCTCTGGACGTTCGCGGCGCTGATCTCCCCTTCGTTCGCGGCTCACCTGCTGCCTGTTCTCGACGCCGTCGCCCAGCCGTTCTCCTGGCCGTCGCGGACGCCTCCCGCCGCTTGGCTGTCGTTCCCTCTCCTGATCTCCCCGGCGGCGGCGTGGGGGATCTCCTGCGGCTTCGCTCTCCTCCTGTTCGCCCGGCCGGAGCGGCGATGGCTGCGGAGGGCCTCCGCCGCTGCCGGGGTGGGCCTGATCGCAGGCTGTCTCTGGTTTCCGGCCATGGCGGGGCGCGGCCGGGGAGCCGAGCTGGCCATGCTGGACGTCGGACAGGGGGATGCGATCCTGCTCCGCGACGGCGGCCACGCGATCCTGATCGACGGGGGAGGGTGGGACCACGGCGATCTCGGCGGACACGTCCTGCTGCCGGCTCTTCTGGGCGAAGGGATCCGGAGTCTCGACGCCGTCGTCATGACCCATCCGGACCACGATGGGTGCTGCGGCTTTTTGCCAGGTCTTTAGGGGAGGAGGGTGGGGTGGTGGTGGGCGGTTCGTAGGAGAGGTGGATCTCGATCTCTTCCCCGACGACGATCCGGTCTACCGCACGCTCGACGATGTCCCGGCGCTCCTCGAAGGTGAGGGTCGGCCAGCGGGTATAGAGCGAGCCTGCTTCCACGGCGAAGTCTGCGGCAGAAAGCTGCTGGATCTTGAGGAAGTCGATCTCCCCCTGGAGTCTCGGGATCTCGGTGTCGAGCTGGCTGGCGCGCTCCTCAAGGGGGCGGTGACGCTCAGCGAAGCTCTTAGCCGACAGGCCGTCCTCCTGGTAAAGGCCGTAGAGCTTGTCCATTTCAACGGACAGCCGGGAGCGATCCCGGAGCAGAGTGGTGATGAGTTCTTCCCTCTCGCGAAGCACCTCATCCCCCTGCCCCAGATACTCGGCTACCTGAACGGGATCGAGGAAGAACTCTCGGAGCTTCTCGTGGAAGACCCGCTCCAAATCTACGATCGGGATCTTGTTGCGACAGGTCTTGCAGACCCACTTCGGGGTGTTCGAGGGCACGTACATCTTGGTCCCGTCCACCCCGCAGAACGTCACGCCGGAGAAGAGCTGGACGGCGGGACGGCCTTGGCGCTTGGCTTTGGCGGCGCGCTCCGTGAGGTAGGCGTTGCACTCGTCCCAGAGTTCGGCCGAGACGATGGCTGGAACAATGTTCCAGACCCATTCGCTTTCGGGCTTGATGAGCCGTTTCTTCCCGTCGCTTCGGGAGTAATTGGCGCGGTGGAGGCCCTTGGCAACCGGGTTCTTGAGGATGTTCCAGATGGTCGTTTCGCTGAAGGTCTCGCCCTTGCTTGTCCGGTACCCAGCCTCGTTGAGGAGCCGAGCCACCCGGCCGATCCGGCGGTGGACTTGGAAAAGCTCAAAGATGAGCTTGAGGATCGGGGCCTCTTCGGGGTGAGGCACGAGCCGGCGGTTGTCCTCCCAGAGATAGCCGAAGGGTGCTTTGCCAGCCACGCGCTTCCCGAGCTTGGCCCGGATCGGGATCGAGGCCGCGATCCGCGCCGAGATCTCCTCCCGTTCCCATTCGGCGAGCGCGGCGATGAGGGTGTAGAAGAAGCGGCCGGCAGGGCTACTCGTGTCTATGGACTCCGCCAAGGAGATGAGGTCGGCGCTCTGCGTCCGGAAGATCTCGGCGAACTCTAGAAGCTCTTTGGTGTTCCGGGCAAGACGGGCGAGCTTCGAGAAGATGAGGCCGGTGATCTTGCCTGTCCGGAGGTCCTCAAGCATCTCTGCCGTCTCCGGACGCCCCATGACCGACTTCCCGGAGATGGCGTCGAGCCGGTAGACCTTGGCGACCGTCCAGCCCTTCATCTCGGCGTACATGCGGGCGCGAGCCTCATGGTGCTCCGGGCTCTCGCCCTTGACCTGATCTTCACTCGACACTCTCACCCACACGGCGACACGTTTCTCTGACTCTTTTCCAGCGCGTGGCACGTGCCCCTCAGGTTCTTTGCGCTCTGGCATGGATTGTCTCCTTCTCAATAGGACGGATCACGAAGAACGGTTCTTTTCTTACGGTATGTCCATAACTACAACCATGAAAGATGGATCTTTTTGTGGGAAGCGCCAATAAGGCATTTTGAGGCGGAAGAAGGGGCAAACGAGAGGGGCTGTGGGCGATGAAGTCCACACACTTCCAACGGAGGGCGAGCTATGTCGAAGTACGAAAAGCTCAGCCTCGCAATCGCCGCGGCCTCGTTGGCCGTGGCGATTGCCGCCACCGTCCTTCCCGTTCTCACGTCCAACCGGCCTGCTTGCCGGTGCATCGACGAGTGCGCCAGAAGGTCTACTTCCTTCACCCGGGCTTGCCACCGATTCGCCTCAAGCTGCGGGCAATTACCTGGGCCACGCCCTTCGCGCCGACGCCGGCCTCCCCTGCACCGGGCGACCGATACTTCACCTTCACCTTGTATCCCCCGACCATCGACACACTGGACACCGCCGGCTGCCCGTCAAGAAACGCCGCGAACTCCTCCGGGGACAGGAAGAGCACCCGGGAGAGCACCGCTTCCGGGAGGCGCTTTTCAAGGGCGGAGCGCACCCTCTTCAGCCTGCCGGTCTTCATGGACAGGAGGGCCACGCGGTCGAAGCCCGCGGCCAGGCACTTCTCGACGTTCCCGACCTCCTGCTCCACGGTCGAGGTGATGGAAATCTCGCAGGCGAGCCGAGAGCCCTCCCACTCGATAGCGACGTCAACGCTCCCGCGGCCTTCAAGGATCGGCTGCTCGATCGTGACCCGGTAGCCCTTGGCTTCCGCGAGGCGCTTCACGAGTTCCTGGAGGTATTGATGCTCGGCGCCGCCCCGCCCAAGAGGCGCCGGCTCCGCGCGGCCGGCAGGCTTGCTCTCCTTACCCTTGCGTGGGGGTGGCGGAGACGCGGTTGCCGGCTCGGACGCGGGAGTCTCCGGAGGCGGTGGTGCGGGAGCAGGCTCCTCGGGGGCGCGGGTTTCCCGGGCAGTCTCTCCTCGGGTACCGTACCGTGCCCGGCTCGCTTTGAGCACCATCTCTCGCCGCCTGGCTCGAAGCTCCTCCGGAACATCATGAAGAGGAGACGTTTCAAGATTGCAGTCGCCGTCCGAGCGATCGAAGCGGCAGAGAGCGCTCCCCACCGGCAGGTTCCCGAGATCGGCCGCGGTGAAGAAGGCGAAGCCACGCTCAAGCGTCCGAGCGTCGTCTTCATTCACCCGGAAGCAGATCCGGCTCCCGGCATTGGTGAGGAGGGCGGCCAAGACATCCGGGTCGCGAGCTTTGAGCTGGTGGAGATCCTGGTGGGCCAGGGTGAGACCGAGCCGGTACTTTCTGGTGCCAGCCAAGAGCCCGGCCATCGAGGGTGTAGCGACGTGCTGGCACTCGTCGATGTGGAGGTAGAAGGGCCGGCGTTCCTCCGGCCGGAGATCCTGCCGCGATAGGGCCACCTGGTGGAACTTCGAGACGAGCAGGCTCCCGAGGAGCCCGGCGTTCTCTTCCCCGAGCGCACCTTGGGCGAGCTTGCCGAGGAAGATGCCGCCGCGGTCGATGATCTCTCGGAAGTCGAGGCGGCTCCCGCGAGCCGCGACGACACTGCGCACGAGCTTGGAGCGGAGGAACGTGTCAAGGCGGGTCAGGATCGGTCCCTGGGGTTTTCCTCCAAGGAGCGGGAACTCCTTGGCCCAGTAGAACTGGACATGCTCGTCCCGAACCGTCCCGAGGAAGCGGCGGCGGAAGTCCGGATCGACGAGAAACTGCCGCAGTTCAACGAGCGTCCCGCCTTCCTCAGATTCAAGGAAGGCCAGAACCGCGTTTGCGAGGAGGGTGCTCATGACATCTCCCCAGGAGGTCGAGAGGCGGCGGAAGACCCCGACGAGATCCGATGCCAGGAGCTGCTTCTCTACCTCCGAGTGGGCGCGGAGAACGTTCCACCCTACCGGCTGCTCATCCGAAGGATCGAAGAGGACGACGTCATCCGTGCGCTTCTCGGGCATCCGGGCAAGCACTTCCTCGATGAGATCCCCATGGGGATCAAGCACCCCTACCCCGGCTCCGGCCTCGATGTCCTCGACGATCATGCGAACGAGCAGGGTCGATTTGCCGGTGCCCGATCCCCCGACGACATGGACATGACGGGTCCGCAGCGACGGCGGCAGACGCACCGGCACCCTGCGGCCCTCGTGCGTGTTTGAGCCGATGACCATCCCAAGCCCCCGCACGATCTCAGGCGGCGCCTTGCTGCGTGAGCGCTTCCGGGAGAACCCTGTCAGGCAAACCGATGCTCCAGGAAGGTGCACGAAGGTCCGGAGTTCTTCGGCCGAGAGCAGCATCCCGGAGCGGTGGCTTTGCCTGCCGAGGAGGTCTCCGAGAAGATCGAGAGACTCATCCGTTGCCAAGGGCACGAGTTCGTTGCCGGCGCCGCTCCCGAGGGTCATGAGGGCTCCGGAGAGATCCCGGATGATCTGCCAGACTCTGGTTTCGGTGAGGCTTCCAGCGGCGAGGCGAAGTACGACGGCAAAGAGCGAGCTCGCTGCTTTGGCCCTGGCACCGGAGGCGACCTCGGGCGCGTCCGGGAAGAAGGGCTTCCCATCTGCGAAGACCACGCTTGAGAGCATGCTCGGCCCCCACGAGTTCCGCACCGGCGCAAAGAGCACCTGAAGCACCCCGACCTCCTCCCCGAGGAGTCCGGCGAGGCAGGCCCAAAGCGGCAGCAGCGGATCGGGGTCGAGGTGAGCGAAGGTGCGAAGCGGCAGCATGAACTCCCGGGCCAAGCCAAACTCCACGATGCCGGCGGCTCCCTCCTCTGCTATCGCCTGCCAGGAGTCCCGCAAGCTCGGTGCCTCAACGAGGGTCGCTTCAGGAAAGAAGGCCCGAAACTGGCCGGCAAGCGCGGCGCCTTCCGACTCACGGCAGACGAGTCGCAGCGAAACCGTCTGGCGCTCGCCCACGATTTCAAACGACAGCGGGAACCGGAGGCCGGAGAGCGCCCGGAGCCAGGCATCGGCGAGGGCGGTCCCGACGCTTGTATCAGGCGCCAGTGAGATGAGGTACTCGGTAAGCGGCTCGGGCTCTTCGGCCTCTTCGGGCTCCGGCTCAGGTTCTTCTTCCTCGACTACCTCGCTCTGGTCTGCCCCGAAGAGGCTCGCGAGCCAGTGAGGCTTGCGGCCATCGTCGGCGATAGCACGGGAGAGGTGGTGGCCCGTGAAGGGGCGGAAGGGTGGCTCAAGAAGGACGGGATGCTCGAAGAGCCACCACCCTCTGCCGCGCCGTTCCCAGGCATAGAAGCGCTCCGAGAGCGTCTCAGACGGCAACTGTCCCCGGGAGCTGTTCATCGGCAGACCGTTAGTGAGTCCCTACCCCAGAGCCGACCGGCTGGCGCAGGGCGTCAGGGCGTTCGCGGATTCCTTGGGGAGTCGTCACCCGCTGAATCGCCTCCTGGACGGCGGCACCAACCGCCTCCTGAAACATGGCGATGGTGTCTTGGCGGTAGTAGGTCGGTGGCTGGAAGATCCGCTCATACACTGCGCCGAGGCCCGGCATGAAGAGCACGACCTCCTCCGAGCCCACCCATCCCTCCCGGACGAATACGCCCAAGCAGAAGAGCGCTCCCGAGAAGAGGACAAGCCCGGCAGGGAGCCCCCGCAGGAACCCCAGGCTGTGGATGGTGAACGAGAAAACGATGATGCCGAGGAAGAGCAGGCCGGCGGCGTAGAAGAGCATGCCGAGGATCGGCACTGTGACCGTGAGCCACCAGGAAAAGAAAAAGCCGGTGCCGTAGGGCGCCGCGCAGATGTCGAAGGTGAGGCCGGCGGCGCCGACCCGCAGGTACTCCCGCCGGTCTGAGAGCAATCCGCTTTCCTGCCAGATGACCCGCGAGAGCGTGATGTCTTTAAGCTCCCACTTCTTGACAGCGTCCTCGACCACGGCATAGAAGCCGAGGGAGGAGGTGAAGAAGTTCTCGTACAGCTTGTGCCAGTGGGACATGACGACCGGTTTGCTCATGGCGTTCCTTTCCCTCACCCGGAGGCAGTTGGTTCTCACCGACATGAGCGCGAAGCGGACGCGGAGCGCCTCACTGCCTCCCCCCTTCGGTGCTTTAGCCGAAGCTCTTCGTTCCTGCTCTGCGCTCTACAATCAGGAAGGCTTGGAGGGCGACATGGACGCAGACACGCCGATAACCAGCTTGCTCGGTGCCTGGGCGGAGGGAGACCGGGAAGCCCTCGGAGAACTCATGGAGCTCGTCTACCGGGAACTCCAGATCGCCGCGCGGCAAGCCATGGCTGGCGAGCGGCCGACCCACACCCTAGAGCCCACGGCGCTCGTCAACGAGGTATACCTGCGGCTCATGCGTCTCAAGAAGGTTGCCTGGGAGAGCCGGGGTCCCTTCTTCGCCTTTGCCGCACGGCTCATGCGGCGCATCCTGGTTGAGCACGCCCGAGCTGTGCGAGCGCAGAAGCGCGGCGGCAAGCTTCCGCACGTGTCCTTGGAGAGCGCTGAACTGCCCGCACTCGCCCCGACCATCGATCCGCTGGTCTTGGAGGATGCGCTTGCCAAGATCGAGGCGGTTGACGAGCGGCTCGTGCGGATCATCGAGCTGCGATTCTTCACGGGCTTGAGCGAGGAGGAGACGGCGGCGGCGCTTGGCGTCAGCCGCTCTTCGGTGCAGCGGGAGTGGGCGGTCGGGAAGCGGCTTCTCGCGGAACTCCTTAAGGGCGGACACTGAGGGAGGCCGGCATGGACTTGGCGAGGTGGCAGGAAATCAAGCGTCTGGCGCAAGAAGCCCTCGATTTGCCGCTTGAAGAACAAGCGCACTTCATCGCCACGATCCCCGATGAGGATCTCCGGCCGCACGTTGCGGCGCTGCTTGCCGTCTCGGCGAGCCAGGCCGAGATCTTGGAGAACTACCGGCCCTTCCCCCGAGCAAACTTCGAGATGATCCTGCGGGAAGGCGACCGCGTCCGCGGCTACACCATCCTCCGGTTCCTCGGGCGCGGCGGCATGGGCACGGTCTATCTGGCGAAGGACGAGAAGCACAGCCGCACCGTGGCCTTGAAGATCCTCCTGCCGCGAAGCTTCCGGCCGGCCGCCGAGGAGCATCGAATCCTGGCCCGCCTTTCTAATCCGAACATCGCCACCCTCTACGACAGTGGCACGACCGAGAGCGGACTGCGGTACGTGGCCATGGAGCATGTCGAGGGCAGCACCATCACGGCCTACTGCGAGGAGCACTGTCCCTCAGTCGAGAGCCGTCTCGAGCTTTTCCTTAAGGTGTGCGGCGCGGTCGCCTACGCGCACCGGCACCTCGTCGTGCACCGGGACTTGAAGCCGAGCAACGTCCTCGTAACGAGTGGAGGCGAGCCCAAGCTCCTCGACTTCGGCATCGCCAAGGTGCTCCCCGAGGTAGTGGCGGAGGCAACGCTGACCCGTCCCGAGGATCGTTCCCTTACCTTGGCGTTTGCCAGTCCCGAGCAGCTCGGCGCAGAACTCACGACGACCGCCACCGACATCTATTCCCTCGGGGTGCTCCTTACCTTGCTTCTCACCGGCCGACTGCCCTACACCGTGACGAGCGCCTATGACCTCCCCTGGGCGATCCGCAATAGCGAACCCGAGAAGCCGAGCGACTTGATTTGGCAAGCGGAGGCGCCGAAGGAGCACGCCGCGGATTCCTTCCTGCCGCTTGGGTCTGCCCCTCCCGAGACGCCGCGCAAGCTCCGCAATCGCCTGCGAGGAGACCTTGACGCCATTGCACTCAAGGCTCTCCGCAAGGAGCCCGAGCGGCGGTATAGCTCCGTGGCCGAGTTTGCGGAGGACATCCGCCGACACCTTGCGGACCGGCCGGTCGCAGCGAGAAGCGGCTCTTCCCGGTACCGGGCGCTCAAGTTCATGCGGCGGCATCGCCGGAGTGTTGCACTTGCCCTCCTCGTTTTCCTCCTCCTAGCCGGCTCAGCGGTGGCCCTTATTCGCGAAGAGCGAGAGATCATCCGGGAACGCGACAAGGCCCGGAGGGAAGCCCTACGGGCCGAAGGAGTTTCGCGCTTTCTCATCGGCATGTTTGCCGTGTCCCATCCGTGGACAAACACCGGGGAGAACATCACTGCCCGCGAAGTGCTCGACAACGGCGTCATGAACATGAACGCCGCTCCGCCGAGAACGCCCGAGCTGCGCACGACACTGCGCCAAGCGCTCGGCAAGATCTACGTCAATCTCGGGCTCTATGCGCCCGCTGAAGCCTTGCTCCTCCCGGCGCTCCATGACCTCGACAGCACGCGGTCTGAGGACCGCCCGCGCATCGCCGAAGTGCTTTCCGACTTGGCCCGACTCGATTACCAGCACGCTCGCTACGGCGAATCGAAGCAGGAGGCGCAGCGTGCTCTCGCACTTGACGCGGACGGGAGTCACCGCGCCGGCACCCTCTCGCTTCTTGGACACGTGGCCTTCGCGGAAGCGGACTTCCCGAGAGCCGAGGCGCTCTTTAAACAGGTTGCCGATCTCTCTGCCCGCTCCCCCGAGGGAGGCCCGGCGCGTATAGCTTCGAGCCTGAACGATCTCGGCTGCGCCCTCCATGAGGAAGGACGACTGAGGGAAGCGGAGGAGCTGTATATCCGCGCCCTTACTGCACGGCGGAAAACGTTCGGCGCAGAGCATCTCGAAACGCTCCAATCGCTTCACAATCTTGCGGTACTGTATGAGGATCAGGGCAAGGCCAAAGAAGCGGCCAATCTCTACCGCGCCATCAAGGCTCATGGAGATCGCTTCGAGCCGTACAGTCTCCTCACGACCTCCTTCCTTCACGGCATTGCTTCCCACCTGCTTACGGAGGGGAGCTACCACGAGGCAGACCTGATCCTCGGCGATCTTCTGGCTTTCAGACGGCGCCTGCTGCCCGATACCCATCCGGATGTTGCCCGGACCCTTGCCGAGTATGGGCGGCTCGCGCACCTCAAGGGACAATACCGAGAGGCCGAGTCCTATTACCGCGACAGCTTGGAGCGCCTCGACCGTACCCTTGGACCGGCGCACCCGGACAGAACGAGAATCGCAAACAATCTGGCGGTCCTCCTAGCTCAAACCGGGCGCGCCGCCGAAGCGCAAGCACTCTGGCGGGATGTCCTCACGAAGAGTGCAGCGGTCTCACGGCCAAGTATCCAGGAAGCAGCCCGGGCGAATCTCACAGTCCTGCTCTCCCGCGGGAGAGAGTTCCGGCTCCTCAGTACGGTGCAGCTTAGCCTCACTGAACCCGGTCGGCTCGTCGCCGTGGCTCCGACCCCATTGCCGGAGACAACAGCTCTCCCCGGTGGGGAGAACATCCGCTTCTTCGATGACTTCGAGGGCCAGGCTCCAGACCCCAGGAAATGGGAGTACGGAGGAAGCTCGGTTACCGAAGAGAACGGACAACTTCGAGTCATGACGAGCACTACCGATCTCGGCGGCTGGGCCAGAACGCTTCCCATCCCTATTGACCCAGAACGCACCCTGACCGTGACTCGCAGGGTGAAGCTCCATGCCGCGAATGCCTACTTCGACGGCTCGATGGCCCTCAACATTACCGGGTACCCGGAGAAGCGCTTCGGGGTGAGCTACGCAAACTACCACTACACCGGCGGCGGGGAGTGCGTGACGGAGGGCTTCTCCCTGTTCCGGTTCGACGCGAATTCGCACCGCTTCGCCGACCGGAAGCAGAACGCGAGCCAGCTCCTCCCGCCGGTCTGGGATCGGTGGTTGCAGGAGAGGCTCGTCTACGAGCCGCACACCGGCGAAGTCCAGTACTTCCTCGATGGGACGCTGCGCCTCACTTACAACGTCGGGCCGCTTCCGCCGAATGCTTCGTCCGTGACCCTCACCTTCACGACCTGGGGCTGGTATACGGGCCACTACCAGTACCTGGATAGCCTCGTGGTGAAGCAGTAGGGCCTCCTGAAGCTCATCTTCTCCGTTTGTCGCTCTCTTCGGTAGGCACCAAAGCGTGCTCTTCGTCCACACCTCTGTGGCGCGATGCCTTGAAAGGCTCGGTTATGATCCAGAGAGCTACTACCATCCTGCTTGCTATCTGTGTAGCGTTCCTTGCTTCTGAAGCGACAGCTCAAACGACCGTCTATTACCAGCCAACTCCCTATCCAAGCGCTGTAACAAATGGCATTCATATCTTGGACGGCTGGCTTCCAAGTGTCTACTATGGTCAAACGTTTCAGAAAGACGATAAGCTGCAAATCGGTGGCTGGGGCGACAATTATCGCACTTATATTCAGTTCGATCTTGACGGTTTACCAGCCAGTGTAAGCTCTGCGGAACTCGATTTGTATGCTTACCCGCGAGGCGATAGTTCCACCTTGGTAAATTTCGATGCTTGGTCACCCAATAGTGCTTGGGCAAGCAACCTCGCTACCTCCATGACCTGGAATACACAGCCCGCAAGTTTTTCTCTTGTGGGCAGCTACGCTACCAGCTCGGTCAATTCATTCTGGGGCATTGGCATGACTTCTCTATATAACAGTTGGAAGGGCGGCTCTCGACCTAACAACGGACTTGCTCTGATGTCATGGACACAGAACAACAATTTTGATGTATGGCGTAGTTCACGAACAACAGACGAAACACAGAGGCCCAAGCTCCGGTTCGTGTTTACTCCTCCAGTCACGGTTCCAAACTTTAAGATTCCTCTTCCTCGAAATATCAAATGGCTCGTTACTACAGAGGTCGGTGGGTGGGACTGTGCAGGTTCGGCTCAGGACTCAGCGCACGCCGGGGCTAACTACTTCTCTGTTGACTTCTCATGGAAGAATAAGGATTCCAGTGGCGCTCAGGTCTACGATAGCCCTAACAGTGGTACGCTTATTCCAATCACGCCGGCAGGTGATGGCCAAGTTGCAGAAGTGGGAACCAATCCAACGTCGCCAAACGGATATTACGTAGTGGTGTCTCACGACCCCGGCCACAACGTCAATACAGGGTTCTCGACTCGATACCTGCATATGAAGAACCTGCCGTCAGTGGTGGTGAACCAAGCCGTTGCGCAAGGCTCCACTATTCTCGGCTACATGGGTGACACGGGAAGCTCCACAGGTCCTCACCTGCACTTCGGCATGCGGTACAACAACGACGGCGCCTCAACTACAAACGTTATGTATGCCGTTGTAAGCGGCTGGCTCATGAAGAATTTTCAAACAGAGTGTACAGGCGGTATTCCGAGCCGATACTACATGTCTAACTGAGTCTTGAATAAGGCCGGCCGGGAAGGCGGAGCGAGGGTCCCGCCTTCCGTTACCTTAATAGGCGGACGCTTCGGGCGATCTGATCTATGTAGAGTTCAGCTCTGAATCCAGTGATTACTACAAATTTGCTTCCGTCAAAAAACACATACCGCACCTGGTGGTCGACACCGCTCTCGATGATGGGATCAAATAGTTTACCTGTTCCATGGTCGGTCCAATAGCCCTGACTGTAGATTTGACGGAGCATCGGGATACCATTGATTGTAACTCCCTGTTGTGAATGTATGACCTCTTCGAAGTCACCTACCCGGTACCCCTTTCCATAATCGGCTAAGAGTTTCGCATTGGGGTTGAACCGCATGCATGGGGTAGAGGGCGATGTAGCTAAAAATACTTCTGCGGCGCCCGATTTCTCATTCTCGAAGAAGGACACTGCCGCCTCGCCCTTGCAGGCCATTCCCTCCCAGCTTACGGTTTTGACAAGTGACGCGGTCGTCGTTGGGTAGGAAAATGAAAAATTGCTCAGGGAGGAAGAAGCAGTCGAGCCTTGATGTTGTGATAATTCTGCCAGCGAAGGGTTTTTGGATTCACTAGCGGTAGGCCAAGCGCGCTTCCAAAATGCAGAGAAGACCCCGATGCAAACCACCAATATGATGGTTACTCCCGAAATAATAGCTGCTCTAGTTTGCATTGAACAAAATATACTCCTAAAGCCTGGGGCTGTCACTATGCTGCGAGTTATTGGACGTTAATTCTGTCTCCAGAATGCACTTCATGAAAGGGGTTGTTGACACGTCACGGCGCTAAACGGCTGAGACACCACCCCATCAATCATGAGCTTCAGGTAGAGGTGGTAGTTCGGGAGCGCGATGAGATCCTGGGCCGAGAACTTGGGCAGGAACTCCCGGGCAAGAACGGTCGCGTCTTGCGCGCCAACCCGGAAGGACATGAGCGTCCCGACGTTTCCGAGCACGGCATCCCGAATCTCCGTCTCGATCTGGGAGAGGTACTGGTGGGCGAGGACCAAGGACACCCGGTACTTCCGGAGCTCCGAGAGCATGGTGGTGAGCGAGAGTGTGGCGAAGGTGTGGAACTCGTCGAGGTAGATGTAGAAGTCCTGACGGATCGCGGCGGGTGTGTCCGAGCGGGACAGTCCCGCGAGCCCGAGGGAGGCCACGAGGAGGTTCCCGACAAGCGCCGCCGGCCCCTCCCCTATGACACCCTTCGCCAGATTCACGAGGAGGATCTGGCGCTCGTCCATGACCCGGCGGAGATCCAGCGTCGTGCCGGGAGTGGCGAGCACCCGATGGACCCGCGGGTCAGCCAGGAAGGCACCCACCTTGTTCTGCACAGGAGCGAGCACCTGGGCGCGCAGGCTCTGCGGGTAGCGGGCGAACTCGCTGCGCCAGAACGCGCGGACTTGGTCGTTGCCGAGCCCCTCGACTACCCGCTGCCTGAAGGCATCGTCGTTGAAGAGGCGCGGGATGTCGGCGAGGGTTGCACCCGGTACTTCGAGGAGAGCGAAGAAGACGTTCCGGAGGACGTGTTCAAGGCGCGGTCCCCAGGCATCGGACCAGATCTTCTTGAACGCCTCGATAAGCCCGGCCGCAGCCAGGGGTTGCTGCTCGGGAGCCACTCCCGCAAGCGGGTTGAAGCGAAGCTCAAGAGCCGGGTCCGGGAGGTTGAGGTAGAGAAGGACAGGACGCCGCTCTTCCGGGATCGCCTCGACAATACCCTCGACAAGATCGCCGTGGGGATCGAACAGGGCCAACCCTTCGCCGTTTCGCAGATCGCTCCGGACGAGCGACTGAAGAAGCGTTGACTTCCCCGTGCCGGTCTTGCCGATCATGTACATATGGGCGCGCCGATCGGACCGGCGGATACCGAAGAGCTGTCCCCCGCCCCGGAAGATGGTGCAGGCGAAGTGGGTAACCTGGCGTTCATAGGAATCGTCCATCCGACCATGATGCCGCGCTGAGCAGAAGCCGGGAGGACTCTATACTTGTCCAACCCGCCAAACGTCGGCCGCGCAAACCAGCCAGTGTGCCCCTTTCTCCTCCACAGCTTGCTCAACGCACTTCAACGTTTCCCAAACTAACGAATATAGTCGGCCCGAGGATTTGGCTTCCTTTTCGCATTCGTCTGCCTTTCCCTCATGCCTCTCAGCGCAACTATCTGCATCTCAAGCTTGTAACGCTCTGCTCTCTGAGCTTCGATAGTCTGATATAGATGATCTTGAAGATATTCAAGCTCAAGTTTTTGTTTCTGAAGTCGGTAAGTATAATTGGCGCGTTCAATATTTGCCGTAATGAAGGCAGTTGCAGCGACCGCCAAAAGAATCCTCAACATTCTAGCACTCTTGCGCCACAGAGCCGACTCCTGAAGAGAGGTAACTATTGGGTGCCTGCGCGCTTCCAAAGAATGGATCTGATCAATTATTTGCCTCCTCGCGCCTTCAACGCTTTCAATGTCTTTGTGGTTAACGACAATCGTCTTCATGCCAGCTACATCGAAAGGAATCGACTCGCCTTCCTCGATTACCTGGATAAGAGGCTTTTGTAGCCAGTGACGAAGCGCCAACTCATAGAATACGTTGGGATTCGTTTCCGTTAGGTCTGCCACTGCAAGTGGAGCATTGACAATCATGTCTATCACTTGACGCGTTATTATCCCTGGCTCCGCCACCTCGTCGGACCGAATAGCCTGATAGCCGCACTCCTCAACCGCTGACAGAATAACATGGCGCAATACTTTATCTGAACTTTCCCTGGTAGCTGATCGAGTTCTTCCTATGGGCGCTAGTACAAAACAAGTTTTGACGTTCATCTAATGCTCGCTCCTTTTGAACCTTCATTCTACAACTGCGCGATGCCTGTCGCCACGAGCTACCCAATAGTTTCATATCGTACCATAAGGCTAGAACTGCATACTTGGTGGATTCTGACGAAGGGAGAGCACCTCGATGCAAGCCCGAGCCGGACTCTTCAGGCCACTGACGAGCGCCGATGTAATGCAGCATCAAAGTACAGGCTGTGCCTTGCCTGCTCAAAGAGAATCCCAGGTCTTCGACCTGGGATAGCCCGTGCTAATACTCCTCCGGCAGGAGGATGCACGTGGAAGAACGATCCGCTTCAGTGATGACCCAGAGCTTCGTACCAGTTACCGTACGGTAGGACGAGAAGATTCGTGCACTCTGCCGAAGCGAGTCTTCGTTGGCTCGCCTGTCATCAAAGGAAAGGTCACCCCAATCTCCCAAGACGTGACGACCCAGGAACTCCAGGGGAGTCTGACCGGCTTCGACTAGGGCCTGAAGCGCTCCCGGCGTGGCAACCAGAGTACCAAGGGCAAACAAGGGCGTACACATGACGGGCATGCCACCTCCTTTCGTGGTGACTCAAACTGACTCTCGCCTCTCGGAGATCTGTTACCGAGGACGCCGCAGCTCCCGGACCTCTCTCCGGAGTGCCTCTATATCCTCGTGGCTCGCCAAGGCTTCGATAGACCAGAGCGTCTTTTCGAGGACTAGTTCTGAATCGCGTTTGAGGGCTCGCCGCAGTCCATTGCGGCACCGCTCAAGTTCACGACGAAAGACCTCTGCTTCGGCGATTTTGATTTGCTGTTTACGGCAGGTTTTTGAAGCTGAGCGTTTTGACATGAGCATGATAATTAGAAGTGAATAATGGGAAGCCCGTCCTTACGCCCTCTCCGTTCGAGGAGCCGTTCGATCCGCTTCAGAGTTTTCTCGATCTCATGCTGCTTACGGAGAAGTTTGGTATAACGGCGCAGAAGCGGATCGTGGGCGCGGCCACGGAGCCACCAGAGTACGGTTTGTTTCATGGTCGGGTTGTTAGCGTTGCTGCTACCGCGAGCACCAGGGCGTCAAAGACGTTCATGCGGTTGTCTTCGCTCATCCATGGCTTGCGCTCGCGGGGCATCCGCTTCTCAAGTGCCGGGAACCTTCTCGCCAGGGCGACGGCGCTTTCATACTTCGTGGTCACCCCGCTCCCGAGAGCCGCGTACGCCTTGCGCCGAGAGATCCTCCGTGTAAGGACTCGTCTCTGCGTGGCTGTCTCCTCGATGGCTTCGAGGAGCGGCTCGACGCGCGCCGAGCGCGGCGGACCGGCGGCTACGTCTTCGATGACCACAACATCCGGGCGTAGCGAGTCGAGAAGCTCAGTGATGAGCTTGAGAGATCGTTCGTTCCGTGGCGGTCTAACCCTTGGTATTCCCCACCGAGCGAGTATGTCCTTGCCCTCAAGAAGGACCCACGCGAAGCCATTGCTCGTGGGATCGATGGCGAGGAGCCTGGGTGGTGTCTTGGCTCTGGTCATGGATCAAAAGCGAGATTAGCAATCCTGGTAAGGGCATCGAGAGTAGCTCCGGTTGGATTGATCTCCTTCGCCAGGCGCTTCGCCCTCCGAGCAATGTTCTGCTCCAGCCGCTCGCGCTTGCCGGCGAAGAGTTCGCCGACAGGCGCTCCGAGGATCACCTCGTAGGCAAGAACAGTGTCGAGACTCGGCAGGCGCCGGCCTTTCTCGTGCCGCGACATCTCCGCCGCGCTCTCGACACCGAGGAGAAAAGCAATATCTGCCTGCGAGAAGGCGGCTTGCTTTCGGTACATCCACAGGTAGTTGTCGAGACGAAAATCGGACATGGTCGCGCGGTTCATGGTACGCATCCCCGCAGTGAGCAGGAGAGAGCGGAACATGGCGCAAGCCACAAGAACCGCCCTCCCCCAGGCGCCAAGAAAAAACGGACCCGTTTCAGGCTCGTTGTTGGCGCGATACGTGGGCTGTCAAACTTGTGTACTCCTTCTTATCACAGGGAGGATTAAAGAGATATAAAGTCGATCGAGACCGGCCTTGTAAGTTGGTCGTGTTTATCTTTTCGTTCTTGATTGCTTCGTCTGCAATTAAGGGGTGGTGGTAGTTGCCAGGGGGAACCATAGGTCTAGGACCTCCTCGGGCCGGGCTGACGGGCTAAACAATCTGGGGGCTCCGGTGTCTAGGGTCTGTCGCACCTTTGGTTGGCAGAGTAATAAAGGGAGGGATACTTCGATGTGAACTGGCTTTCTCTCTCTTTCGCTGGAGGTGAGATAATGGTCTGACGACGGACGAGCCATATAGGACTAAGTTTATGGGGCTGAATAACCTCGTCCACTACACTTCGCCGAATGGACATCGGGGACGTTGGGGAGATTTCCGTGGTGGCTTGTCAGCGCTACCCTGCGGTAGAATAGGGCTGTTCTTCCGAGGAGATGCTGCGCTACGCTCCCTGCGCAAAGTCCCCGATGTCCCCCTAAACCTGGCGGTTCACTACTAAAAGAGAGGGAGTCGGACTCGGGCTTTTCATTACATCTAAGCGGGGGCGCTGTAGTGGGCTCCTGGGGAGCAGCGGCAAACTACCAGATGATCCTCCCGATGGAGGAGGCGCCGTAGACCCTTGGGGGTAATAGTGTAGACAGCCAAGGAGGTGGCAGTGCAGATCCTTGGAGAGTTACCGATGGCGGCAGTGGGACGGATCTTTGGGGCTAGAGCTTGGCGGATGGCGGCTCCGCTGTTGACCCTTGGGGCTAACAATACGTTAAGAGGGTGGTGGCACCGTAGACCCTTGGGGATAACAGGTAAGAGTAGTTATCGATGGAGGCAGTGGGGCGGATCTTTGGGGCTAGGACGTATGGAGGGCGAGATCATGAGTGTCATGAGTCAATTCTGTTGGGGTTTCCTGGGAAGCATGTCTGTCGAGATAGTCCTCCTCTGCAAGTGCTATCAAGGAGGCGGAGATTTGCCTTCAAAATACCGGAGCCTTGGGTTCTGGATTACTCGACTACTCCTCGCCTCTCTCGGAGGAGGTTTGGCAGTCGCCTACGAGGTGCAGACGCCTCTTCTCGCGTTTCATCTGGGTGCCACCACGCCACTCGTGATACAAGCGCTATCCCAGCACCCTTTCGACTAGCCGATAAGTCTCAAATCTCTAGGAAACCCCATCAATACCATACTTCTCATAAAGCCTCTGGAGCTTGCCTCGATCCCCGAGCGGCACCACAAACACGCCGTGACTCTTCTGAGGTAGCAGTCCGAGCTTGCGCCGCAGCATCATCCCTACCCGCTTCGGCGTCACCGGCCGGTCAAAGTCTGCCCCATAGCGTTCGGCGAATGCTGTAGCAATCTCCTTCACTGACACTTCGGCCCCGGCAGCAGCAAGATCCCGGATCACCTCAAGGAGCTGGGCTTCCATGTCCATGCCCCGGTCTGCCACGAGCTCGCGCTGGTAGCGGCGGGCCAAGAGCTTTAGATTCTCCCGGGTCTCCGGGTCGTCGATCGTGCTCATGAGAGGCGCGAAGATCTGGGCAAGTCTCGGCTCAATAGTTCTATCAACTGTGGCGGCCAGGTCGCGGGGCTTTCCTTGATCCCGCATGCGGAACAGGAGCAATCTGTTTCGTAGCCCGAGAGCCTCTTCTTGGAACGCGGCCGGTAGGTTTAACGGGATATCGTCCCGAAGCGGCTTGTCCCCGAGATCTTCAGTAATGCAGCGGCTTTCAAGTGCCCGGTCTTCAAAGAAGCCACGGGTAGCAATGAGCTTCGGTCCGAAGACGGCATAGGCCCGAGGATCGAACTCCTTGCGCTGGCCTATCTGCTCGCTCCGCAAGACCGGGAATCCCCGGGCGTTGCCATTGTTCAAGATCTTGGTGATTTCGGCTTTCTCGTCGCTTGCTCGGAAGTCCCCCTCATCTATGACGAGGGTGCCTCCGAAGGCGTCGATAATGCGGAAGATCGGCGAGACGGTGGAGGCCCCGCTTGCGAAAATGGGCTTGTAGCAGAGCGATCCGACGGTCAGCAAGAAGCGGCTCTTGCCGCTGCCAAAGTCTCCCCGGACCCGAAGGTACGGCAGCTCGTTGAAGGCGTCATAGATCCAGGTGAAGAAAACATAGTAGCTCGCAATCTCCTCGAAGGTGGGGGTGAGATCGACGTAGCGATGGATGAAGCTCCGCACTGCTTCGAGGAGCTGAGCCACGCTCCCGTACTCCTCGGGCGCAGACGGAAAGAGCACCACGTCGTGCCGCAGCAGATTGTTCTCCGCCCGGTACGGCACGCGCCGCTCGCCTCCCGGGAGATCGACAAAGCTCTCCTCGCGGAAGGCCCCTTCCCGATAGACCACGAAGGCCGTCCGGCGCTCCTGCCGCCGGTAGACCATTTCGACGATCTCTCCGGCATCAAGGACGAGGGAAACAGTCGGGATAGTTGGCCGAGATTTCTCTTCAGTTTTTTGTGGTTCCTCGTGATTCATTCCCGCCACGATACGGGCGAACGAGCGGCAGATCGAGACGGGCGATTTTGCCGCAGCCGCCATGGTACGCCTTCTCCTTGAGTCTCCTTCCCTCGCGTAGTTTGGACTCAGACGTTCCAAACAACCTGCGCAGGCCAACCTGCACGAGCCTCCCGGCACGGCCGGAGAAGGAGTCTCTATGATTGCCACGGACAGAAGCCGGATCGACATCGCCTCTCGGGAGTGGTGGCGACGCCCCGATGACGAGCGGTTCCTCACCCTCGAAGACCTTCACGCCGCGACCTTGGACCGGGCGACAGCTAGCGAGGTCTCGATCTCACCCAACAAGGCCCTCCTTGCCAAGGGAAGCTCGCATGCCGGCGGCGACTTCTACCTTGAGCACGAGGAGCTGGGGATTCTCGAGCCCACCCATTGGAGTCTCGGCCAGCTCGCCACGGTCTCCCGTACGCCCGCCAAGTGGCTCCGCGACATCGCCACCGTCCCCACGGGACCGGCCTTTGCCGCGCACGCCATAAACCTCGGACTGCGCCACCTTGCCGAGGCGGAGAAGATCCAGCTCATGAGCCGCGGCGAGCCAAGCGCGGACCGCAAGGAGCTGCGCTGCATCGTCGGGCCGGAGTACGGCCGCATCTACGATCACCAGGTCGTCGAGGCAGTGATGCACGTCAACGCGGACGGCCGGTGGCATATCCCGGCGGCAAGCGAGCGAGTGAAGAATCCCAAGCGAGCCACGACGCTCTACGGCAGCGATCGGGACGTGTTCATCTTCCTGGTCGATGAGCAGAATCCGGTCTCCGTGCGGGTGGACGGGGCGCTGCGTTTCCTCTTCCGGGGCTTCATGGTGTGGAACTCCGAGGTCGGGCACCACCGCTTCGGCTTCCTGACCTTCCTCTACGACTACGTCTGCGACAACCGCACGGTATGGGGCGCCCGTGAAGTACGGGAGCTGCATATCAAGCACACCAAGAACGCGCCGGACCGGTTCGAGCGCGAGGTGCGTCCCGTCCTTCGGAGGTACGCCGAAGCGTCTGTCGTCGATGTCGAAGCCCAACTTGAGCGAGCTGCTCGGATGAAGGTGGGCAACTCGGATGACGAGGTGCTGGCCTGGCTCCAGCGCCATGAGTTCACGAAGCGCGAAGGCGAGAAGATCATCGAGACTGCCAAAGCGGAGGAGGGCGGCGCCCGCACGGTGTGGGAGGTGGTGAATGGCGGCACGGCCCTCGCTCGCGCAATCTCCCACGCGGACGGGCGGGTAGCCCTTGAGCGGCGGGTCAGCGCACTTCTCAAACAGGCAGCGTAATGAAATGGACACCAACGAGGAGAGACCCATGAAGCCAACCGTTCCCGCGAACATTCTCGCCACGACGCTGCCCGAGGCCACGGCCCAGATCAGCGCGACACTTGCTCTTGCTGCCCTTCAGTCCCTTGCGGTAGACCTCCGGGCAATCCGGGAAGTCCTCGAAGATTTCTCGGACGACCGGACCTCTGACGGCCCGGAGTCCCTGGCATCTTTCATTTGTTCTTCAGTCGAGGGAGTGCTCGTAGACAATATCGAGCCGGCCATGCAGACTCTCGCGAGGGCCGCGACAGCCACCCTCGAAGATCTCAAGCGCGAGTGGGCCGAGCAGCAGGAACACCAGGAGCCACCACCTTCGCAGCTCGCCTAAAACGTACCTTCCTCTTCGCCCCAAGCAGTTGGGGCGTTTTTCGTCAGCCACCTCACTAGTTCGCCCTTAACCTTTGACAGCCGACTTGCGGCGATTAATATAACCATGCCATGAACTACATGATTTACTGTCGAAAATCATCGGACGATGAGGATCGACAAGTTCTCTCGATACCATCGCAGGAAAGCGAGATCAGCAAAGGCTTCGGAGAACTTCACGTCGTTGACCGCTATGGAGAGGAATATAGCGCAAAAGCCCCTGGCCGCCCCCTCTTCGACGAGATGATTCGAAGGATAGAACGCGGAGAAGCCGAGGGCATTATTGCCTGGCATCCGGATCGCCTTGCCCGCAATTCAGTCGATGGCGGCAAGATCATCTACCTTCTCGATCTAGGTGTTCTCAAGGATCTTAAATTCTCTACGTATACCTTCGAGAATACTCCGCAGGGCAAGTTCATGCTCAATATCATCTTCAGCTACTCGAAGTACTACGTGGATAGCCTGAGCGAAAACGTAAAGCGTGGCAACCGCACCAAATTGGAAATGGGATGGAGGCCGAACAAAGCAGCACTCGGCTACCTTAACGAAAAGGACACCAAGACGATCATTGTTGACCCGGAACGCTTTCCTCTCGTCCGCTCCATGTACGATCTTGCGCTTACCGGAGCCTATTCGCCTCGCCAAATATGGCATGTTGCTCGCTATGAATGGGGGCTCCGCACGCCACAGGCCAAGAGAAGCGGCGGCAACTTTGTCGCCTTGAGCGCTGTATACAGGATTCTCTCTAATCCGTTCTACGCTGGGCTCATCGAGTGGAATGGTTCCGTTTACCCCGGCAAGCACAAACCTCTCGTTACCATAGACGAGTTCGACCGGGTGCAGGCGCTCCTTGGCCGCGCCCGCCGTCCTCGTCCTCAAAAACACGTTTTCCCGTATACAGGAATGATCCGCTGCGGAAACTGCGGGCTTTCCGTCGTCGCAGAAAACAAGTGTAATCGCTACGGTTCGACGTACACGTATTACCACTGCTCTCGAAAGAGCCTGACACGCCCGTGTCGGGAGCCCTCTGTCGAGGTGCAAGCGTTGGAGCGGCAGATTCTTGCCTTTCTCGACTCGATCCACCTCCCGGAATCTACCTATCGCTGGGTAGAGGGCCGGCTTGAGAAGCTGCAATCGAGGACGCGCTTCGTGGAGCAGGCGAAACGCCGTTCGCTTCAGAGCGCTTTGGATGAACTATCCGGCAATAGTGAGAACCTTACGGTGATGCGAGTTCGGGAACTCATTGACGATGCTGAGTTCGTGCGAAACAGGAGCAAGTTTCAGCGCGACTCACTTAGTATCAGACAGCAACTCGACCGATTGGAGAGAGAAGGAAGCAAGTGGCTCGAACACGCCCATCTCCTCAGTTCGTTCTGTACTAGGGCCGTTTCTTGGTTCAAGAGCGGCACAGCGGAGACAAAGCGACTCATACTCGAAGCGGTAGGTTCGAACCTTTCGCTTATGAACAAAATCCTCAGCATTAGAGCCAGAAAACCGTTCCTAACACTCGGCACTGTTAGTACTTTTCCTCAACTGCTGGCCGTCCTCAATGATGTTCGAACACTTCAGGAGGATCCGGAATTCCTACGGACTATGGAATTGGTGAAACGTCTCCATGAGAAGCTGGGGACGGAGGTTCGCTCTTGTGGAGGTAGTTTGGGGTCTCCCCCGGAGTAATGCCGGCTGCGGCAAGTTCCTCCGGGAGCGGCTTCATGATCTGCTCAGCGAGCATGAGAAGCCGAGAGGCCATCTCTCGGGCTTCGGGTATAGTGATGTCTTCATGATAGGTCTTTCGGTACATATCGATGAAGCTTTGGATGTCTTCGTCATCGAGTTCCATACGATGAGTGTAGTCGCCTTACTCCAAGCTAGAAAGGGTCTACTTTATGGCGCTTGAGCCTGCTTGAACTCTCTCTTGTCTTCATCAGAATAGGGCCCCGCAACGGGAAGCCACCTCGAAGCAGGAAAAGGTTGGAGCCTCGACAAGCGTCGCCCGGGCCTTGGGATTCAATCCCTAAAATCCTCATGAGCTACTTCACGCGCCAAGAGGAATAGCTGAGCCAGAGCACAAAGAAAATCTTATTTTTCTTCGTATCTCCATGAGTGAACCATCTTTGCAATTCTTGCCGACAATTTGGGAAAGAGCCCAATGACAATCTTGTATATAGGATCATACAGGTGTGAAATAAAGGGTCTCAGAAAAAATAACTCGTAGTTAATCTTCAATTGGACCGGGTAAGGAGCGCGGTGCATCCGTCGTCTGTTGTAGCGCCGCCACCACCTAAACCTTGAGCAGGTATATATTAATGGCTCCAGTAATGTTTTCTCGTCCAAGGTTGCGTTAGGGCGAAGTGGCAAATAGGCACTATATAATGCAGTCATCCATTCCTCTTCGGGTAGGTGGTGTGTCCGCAGTACGCGAAGAGCTTGGATGGCTAGGGCATCAGGAGCATGGACGGCTATGGCATGTCTGTCACAAAGATTTCCTATAAACGTGCGGAGCATTTCGATTCGTTTTGCTTCTCTGGGGAGGCGACTAATTCCCTGTGAAACCAAAAATAAACACATCAAGACGACCGCAAACGGCATGACATACTGGGGGCTTACGCCAAGTTGGATTGCCGCCGCAGCAGGAAGTGAGGCGATGAGGCACGACGACCACAAAACCAGAAACTTGTCTTTGGGGTGAGCCTTTGGAATAGCTCGTAGCGCTTCGCCGAGTTTCATGAGGTCGTTCTCCGTTTTCTTTCGGCGGCGCGTAGCGCCAGAACGTCAATTGCAAACAGCAACCCAAATGCGATGAAGGCTAAAACCGTACCTACGGCGTGCACGGTTACAATGAACTCGCCTGCCCAACCCTTGATTTCACAAAGACGAGTCAAAAGGTCAAAAAGATAAAGCGCGATCCATAGGCCGGCCGAGATACAGAAATCCACAATGAGATGCTTGAGGTACGGACGAAGGTCTCCCCAGACATCTCGAAGAAACCCCACGGCTTCAAGAGAAGAAGGAAGAGATGCTGGTTCTGTATCATTTGCCATAGTGGAGTCCCCTGAAAGGCTTTCAACGGTCAGCCTGCTTCAAAGTGTTCCCAGCAACACTCTTGAGGGCCGCCAGATCCTCCTGGAGTTGACTGCTGCGCTCTGAAAGTCTATCCAATAGAGTTTCCAACTCTCGGTCATTCTGCTGGATGACGTGAATCTCGCTCTCAATTTTTGTACCTTGGTCACTATAGGGTTCAACGCGACCCGAATCGTTAAAGAGTCTCTGTGTCTCTTTAGCCAAGGATAAGCGATCCACTTTGGCAGTTGCGATTCGCTTTTGAAGATCCAAGTTTTTCGCTGACAGTAGCGTATATAATTTCAACAATTTACCGGCATCGCCCTGTGCGAGAGATAGTTTTTCAATCTCTTCTTGTAGCTGTTTCAGGGGTATTGCTATGTCCTTGTTCACCTGGACGTGAATGACTTGCTGTTCTCTGTCAATCTTGTCCAGTTTCTCGATTGTCGCACCCGACGAAACCGAATGTCGGTCGATAGCCCAGACAACGATCCCCGCAAGCGTGATAAGGGCAATCAGTATCACGATCAGGGTTAGCAACTTGTACCCTTGGTGCTTCGTCAGGTTGGGAAAGATAGTCTTGCGTATAATTTCCCTGAACAGGACAAGAAAGACAATAAGGGAGATCCCGCCGATTCCCGCTATTTGCCCAGCTAGTCTAAGCACTTCTGTGATATTCATTCCGGACCGGCTCCTCTGTTGAAGAACTCTAGCATAGAGGAACCGACCGACTGAAAGGTGCATTTGCGCATTGATGCAGGAATGGTGGGCCGCTGCCAATGTGGAGTCTCAGCCGCCATTCTGGAGCCAGAGTTTGCCAGCCAATAGCCGCAGATCCGCCGTTATTTGTTACGTAGTGATTACGTGTTGTACTCCGGTCCCGCTCCCGCTCGCAGTTTGGCCTTTGTCTGCTCTCTACCCTGCCAGAGGTCCCAAAACGGCCGGATTTTTGTTACGTGGTGGTTGCGTGAAGCGAGAGGCGCTCCCCTATGTCATTGCAAAGACGGACAGTTAGCCGCGAGGTCGCAGGAGCGGTAGTCCTGCGACCGAGGAGAGCTACCTAAAACTCTGTTGGGTGATGTCCAGCTCGTGCTGTCAGGGCGAGGAAGCTGTCCTTGTAGCCGAGAACGTCTCCGGCATCGGCGAAGGCCGGCCCCCACAGATCTTCCGCCCGCTCGAAATCCTGCCACGCTTCGCGGAGATCGCCGAAGACCCGCCGCGCATGGCCGAGGTGCGCCCAAGCGAGGCCGCGAAGCAGATTCACCCAGGTCTCGTCGTCCGGATAATGATCCGATACGAGCATGGCAATCTCAACCGCAAGCTCGGCGATCCGGATCGCCGCCGCTGGATCATGGGCCAGCGCTTCCGCGCTGTGTCGGCAGAGCAGCTCGGCCAGTCCCCAGCTCTCGAACCGCTTCTTCTTCCGGACGAGCGTCTTCTGTCGTTTCAAGTCCAGGTCTTTAAGTTGCTCCCAGAGTTGCGGAGCTTGGAAGCGGGATTGAGCAAGCTCGATTCGGTGCCCAGGCAGATCAAGGGGTACGTCGCCTGTAAGGTAGGCGTCCAGGATAAACCCTCCTACCCTGTGGCAGTCGGGACAAACTGCCAGATGGTGGAGAAAGACACGATTGAGAACTCGCTCGCCCTTATCGCTGGCCAAGCGGTCGATGTCTGCCGGAGTGAGGTGTGCGTCCTTCATGATTCCTCCTAACGAGACGTTGCTATTGCTCAAACTTCAAATCCGGATTGCAACGGGCTTTTTCGAGGTACTTGGCCAGGCGCCTGGCGAGTTCAACCGTCACCTGCTCTGCTTCAGCGGCCTGTCTGAAGAGCACGAGAGCGGCGAGGGCTTCCCGATGTACGTCTTGAGACTTAAAGATGGGCACCATATGCCGGGCAAGCGTCTTCACCTCATTCGGCCGCTCTTGGCTCGCGTAGAGAGCGGCCAGTTCGAGGGAGGCGAGCGCTACGTCGTAGTGCATGTTCCGCGAGGAGAACTCGCCCCGCACGAGGGTAAACTGCTCGATGGCAGCGGCGGTCTCGCCCTCCTCAGCAACGATCCGGGCCTTTACCCACCGCAGCCGCACGCGGTCAAGCTCGCTCCCGACGCGCTGGGAGAGCGTCTCCGCTTCAGGGAGGAGCTGCCGCGCCTCCGTATGCCTGTCGAGGTTCGTGAGGAGCCAGGCGAGGTTATGCCGGTGACAGAGGAGGAGCCGCGAATCAGTGTCCGCGGGGAGATACGCTCTCGCACGGTCAAGATCGTCGAGCGCCTGTTCCCATTCCCCCGCCTCCTCAAGCGTCTTTGACCGGTTGATGAGAATGCGCGCCCGCGCGAGCGGCAGGAGGTCACGACCAAGTGCATCGTCAAGGAGCGCGAGGGCTTCCGGAACACGGCGCTGGGCGCGCCGGAGGGACGCCTTGAGATCGAGGATGCGCACCTCGTCGAGCAAGGCCACGGTGCACTCGCGTCCCGCCTCCCAATGCAATTCGCCGCATTGAAAGGCTTGCTCGGCTGTTTTGAGCGTTCCGAGCACTCGCCGGCCGTTGCCGAGGTGTACCCAGGCGAAGCCCTGAACCTTAGACGGCCAGCCCGGAGGCCCAGAGACCTTCTCCGCGACGCACACCGCGAGCTCAGCGAGCGAAACGGCTACGGCCGGACTAGCCGCTGCGGCGCTTGCGCTCTCGACGCAGAGAAATTCGGCTAGCGCCCAGTGCTGGAGCGAAGGCGTCCTTTCGACGAGTTCGCGCTGGCGCTTGAGGGAGCGACCCTTGAGCTGCTCCCAGAGCGCAGGAACTTCCCTACGATCTTCCGGTGAAGGCAACGCCTCTTGGCGCGATGCTGCGGGCGAGGTAAGAAACAGAGTCAGGACTGAGTTGTTGCCATGCCTGCTAATCCAGCCGACGGCAGGCCCAGACAGGCCCGGCTGCTCTTCGGATGCAGGAGTGCCATCCGCGAGCGGCACACCGAGCCGCTCGGCTTCAAGCTTGAGGAGAAATTCACCGGCACGATCCAGGGCTCCGAAGCGAAAGTGCAAGGCGGCGAGGAGCTTATTCAGGGTCGTGGCATCCGGAACACTCCTTCCCGCTTCGTAGTCGCAGATCGAAGAGCGCTTCACCCCAGAGTCGCGCGAGAGCTTCGTCTGGGTTACATCGCAGACTGCCCGGAGGACCCGCAGTTTCGTGCCGAAGTCGAGAGCCAGTTCCATGCAACCCCCTCAATGGACCGCATCGTTCTCGGAAGGCTCTAACCCTTCGCTCCGGGTTCGCCGCAGGTAGCCGATGACCTGCCGGGCAAGGTCTTCGGTAAGCGTCTCCGCTTCGACCGCCTGGATGAAGAGCCCGAGAGAGGCCACCGTCTCCCGAGGCACTTTCCGAACGCCAAAGAGCGGCAGTATCTCCCGGGCGATCGCCTTTGCCGCTTCAGGTTCGCCCGCTCGGGCGTGGAGCGCTGCAAGCTCAAGGGAGACCAAGGCCGCGTCGAAGACTAAATCGTCTTTTACAAAACGTTCCCGGACCTCTCCGAAGGCTTCACGAGCTGCCGGGAGATTGCCGAAGGCGTATTCGATCTGCCCTTCGACCCAGCGCAGGCGCACGAGATCCGGATCATTCCCGATCTGCCGGGAGAGGCGCACTACGTCGGGCAAGAGGAGCTTCGCTTCAAGATGCCGCCCAGAGATTGCCAAAAGCCAAATCCGGTTATGCGCGATGCAAAGCCGCAATCTCGGCTCCGCATCCTGGCCAAGCAGTCCCTCGGCACTCTCAAGCGTCCGCAGCGCTTCGTCGTACTCGCCCCCCTCTTCGAGCACTTTGGCCTTCGTGATGAGCAGCCGTCCCCGGCCGGTTGGCGACGTTTCAAGTTCAAGAGCTTGAGCGAGCAGTTTCCGCGCTTCCGGAAGTTGTCGCTGCGCGCGCCGGAGGGATGCCTTGAGGTCGAGGAGCCGAACCTCGTATCCGAGCACGTCGCCGGCATCGGCATTGCCCTTCTGCCACCAGCCATCCGATGTCTCGAACGCTTCGACAGCCATGGGTAGTTCGCCTTTGACGCGGTAGCCGTTGCCGAGGTGCGCCCAAGCATACCCCCGCAGCTCTTCAAGCCAGTACAGCTCAGCCGGTTCCCATTCCTTGAGCAGCATGGCGATCTCAACGGCAAGCTTGGCAAGCTCCACTGCCCTGTCGGCATCATTCGGCGCCTGACGCAGGCTCGCCTCGCAGAGCAGCTCGCATAACCCCCAGCTCCGGAACTCTTGCTTTTTCCGCACGAGTGCCATCTGGCGTTTGAATGGAAACTCGGAGAGCTTCTCGAGAAGCTGCGGTGCATCTCGGCGCGAGAGGGCAAAGCCTATGTCGATGGTGCACAGCTCCAGGTCGACTGCCCCGGCTTCATACAGCTCAAGCAGGTAGCCGCCCACGGCCCGGCACTCCGGACAAAGAGCCAGGTGATGAAGCAGCAGCCGGTTGTAGACAGTAAGGTCGTCCCCCTGAAGAAGCTTCTCAAGATCATCGGCGGTCAGGTGCGCATCTCTCATCCCTGGCTCCTTTTCTCGTTACGTGCATAGCAAACAAAGGCCGGCACATGGGTAGGTGCTTCACGGGTGGACCACAAAGCCTGAAACTCGCCTGTCGCGCATCGACCGGCAGGTTGTACCGCTCGGCGGACTTTCTGTCCGTCTTCTGGAACACTCCTCTCTATACGGTTGGTACGCCGGGGCCGCGGCGGCCACGGGCGATACCATCCCGGAAGGAGTCCTCCCATGTCTCGCGCAGGTCGCATAATCCTTAGTGCGCTCCTTGTTCTCGTTGTCTCCGCCCCTCTCGCCCATGCCGGAAGCGAGCCCCGGGAGGTGCGCGACCGGCATGAGAACGTTGCGGCGTTCATGTCCCGTCTCTGGCACTCGCTTGCGAGGATCATCCTTCCGCGCGAGGGGGCTTCTCTCGATCCAAACGGCGGCACCAAACCATCAAGCGTCACAACCCCTCCTCCTGCGTCGGTCCTGCCTGATGAGGGCGCCTCGCTCGATCCAAACGGCGGCGGACGCTGACTCCTCGGGGGCGGAGCCATCTGGTTACTCCGCCCCTTCGTTACCTAGTTGCCGCAGCAGGGTCTATAAGAGACAACAATTAAACCCTGTCCGGCTACAGGTACAGACTGTCTGCTCCAAGCGACCAGACGACCGCCCTGCCCGCATGCTCCGTACACTCCGCTTCGTGCAGGTACTTGCCACCGATTTCGTCCTTGTTGCCGAGGGCCGCGGTCTCCTTCGCCTCCCCGAGGAGCTCGTGGCAGAACTCGCTCTTCAAGACGGCGAGCTTCTGGCCGCGGAGGTCGGAGCGGTATCGGTGCAGCTCACCCTTTTCCGCGACTTCCTCAAGGACAACTGGATCGCCCTGGCACCGGCTATCCGCTGGCGTTTCCTCGAAGCATTCCTTCGCCGGCCGCTTTTCGCGGTGAGAACCGGCCAGGTGCTCGCCATCGACCCGGAGATCTTTGCCTTCGAGGCCGGCGACCAGCTCCTCCTTCAGCTTGCCGACCGCGGGCTCTCCCGCGTCCTCTATCTCTACCGGCTGGACCTTCCTCCCACCGGCTCGCCTCAGAAGCCGGTCAGCTCTCCTTCTTTGTAGTGCTTGGCCAAGGTGCCCTCCAGGACTACCGTCCCCTGAAGCGCCGCCGCGATCCGCCGGAACTCACGGCATTCCTGCCAGCCGAGCACGCGGCCAGCGCGTGCCCGAAGCCAGGAAGCCAAGACTTGGTAGGCACCGATCCGATAGCCGAAGACCTCGGGCGCGATGCCTTCAAACCACAGACGCTCACCGCCGACATAGAGCCGCCCTATCTCTTTCCGGTAGTCGAGGAGCGTCTCGGCCGAGATGCCAAGCGGCTGGTCCGGGTCGCCGCCGCAAGAGATCGCCGACTCACGTAGCGGATCGTCCGCAAGCAAGTGCAGGGCGACCAGCTCCTTGCCGATCGAGGCTATCCGGGCAAACGCTTCTGCCTCCCGGGGGAAGAGCACCCGGGGAAACTCCCGCGCCAGAAGCGCCCGGTACCTGCTCCGGTAGGCCGGGCTATAGAAGAGGGCGTAGAGATAGGAGAGGAGCGCCTCTGGCTCCGGGCGCGCTCCGTAGCGCTCTCCCAGATGATCCCAGAGCGCGGCCGAGAGATTCGGCCGGGCATCGCCCTCCTCGCTGAAGCGATAGAGCGGAAAGACCGAATTGACGTCGTAGGCCCCGACCGCCTTGTGCCCGGTAATCCAGCGGGAGACGAGTGCTCCCCAGACTTCCTTGGACTGGCGGGAGACGATGAGGGCAAGGTTGCGGCGTCCGAGCAGGTGCCCCATGACTGCACTCCGGGAGCGCGCTACCAGGTACTGCGCGTAGAAGAGATGCCGCAGGTCGAAGGGGCGAACCAGAAACGAGGTAAGCCGCTCTCGCCAGCGCCGATCCTCCCGAAGTGCTGCGGCTTCAGACTCCTTGAGCGTCGAGGTACCCTGGAGGAGTGCATCGACCCGATCCTCGAAGGTCTGGCGATCAAGGGCAGTGAGGAGCGCGTCTCGCCCGGTAATGACGCCTGTCGAGGAGAGCGGGAAGATCTCAGGGAGCGAGATGCCGCGGCGGAACTCCTGCTCAGCTCCTCGATCGCCCTTGGCGAAGAGATAGGCCGATCGGCGCGGCGCAACGTCCTGCCAGACCGTTCGCTCGACATGGCCTTCGGCCAAGTACGCGAGCTTCTCGCTTCGGCTGCCGAAGAGATCGGCTCGGAAGACGCGCTTGCGCAGTCCCGGCTTCTTCACGAGGAGGAGGACTGCAGCGCCTTGGGCCACGCCCGGGAAGACGTTCTCGTCCGGCTCTCCGTCGGGCCGGCGCTCGCGCCGCCTCGTGTTGCCGTGCAGGTCGAGAGCGTAGATCTCGTCGAAGGTGGTGAGGAGCGACTGGCGAAGCCCTCGGAAGGTCGGGGCCTCAAGGCAGGTGTGGCTCACCACGAACCCGACAACCCCCTCTCCGTTTAGGTCGATCTTCCACTCGGCGAGCCGCAAGAACTTCACGCAGTCGTCCTGAAGCCATTTGGGATTGCGCTCGCCAAGCGGCGCACCGTCCACCTGGTAGTAGCCGGGGTTGCTCCTGCCGTCCGGAAGCGTATAGCCGCGAAGCAGCTCGGAGATCCAGGATGACTGGTTTCTGGAGTGACCTGACCACGGTGGATTGCCGAGGATGACCGAGAACGACTCTTCGCCGATAAGCAGCCGGGCAGCTCGCGCGTCCTCCGAAAACGGGCCGCCCGAGAGATCGGCGTTCTCGAACCGCAGCGCATCCGCCAGGAAGAAGCGAATGCGCTCGTCCAAGCAAAGTGGAGCGCCCACCTCTTCAAGGAACCTCTGAAGTACAACATGCCCGGCGAGGAACGGAGCGGGCAGGAGTTCAAGAGCCTCAAAGTGCGGCAGGAGGTGGCCGCGTACGAGCGACCGAACGTCCCTCCTTCTTCCGCGGTATGAGGAGAGGGCCTGCCGCCATGCCTCAGCTATGAAGGCCATGGATCCGCCGGCCGGGTCGAGAAGCCGGATGCTCCGATCGGCGAGACCGGCGCTTTTGCCGAGCCGACTTCGAATCAGGAGATCGACGGAGCGAACCACGTACCGGACGAGCGGCTCCGGCGTAAAGAAGAGGCCGCAGTGCGACCGCAAGGAGCGCTCACCGGCAAGAACCATCGTAAGGACATCCTCCGGAGCCGATCCATCCTGAAGCGCAGCGGCGAGATCCCGCAGGGCGAAGCGAACGTCACGGGGAAGAGCCGGGGCGGCAATCCACTCGCCGAGATGCACCGCGAGGGGCGAGGTGAGGCCAGAGGCCGACTGTCCAAGGAGGAGCGCGCACGCCGCCAAGTGCCCCAGCATGATCGAGCAGTCATGATCGCAGGAGCGCGGCACGGTGGAGCGAAGAGCTGCGGCGAGACGATGGAGAAGCGAGCGCTTCCCCTCCCGGGCAAGCTCCGCTTCGATCGCAACGTAGAGCCGCCGCAGGAGCGTGGCGATCGTTCCAGGCCGAGAGAGGCAAAGCGCCATACGCGGCGAATTGTATTCCCCTTCTGATATCATTCGCCACTATGAACGTGCAGACGAGCAACGAAAGTTCTCTTCTACGGCACTCTGCGACTCTTGAGCACCTTGGCCGGACGCTCGTGGTGCTCCGCCGGCAGCGCGGCATGAAGCAGGTTGAGGTCGCCCGTGAGGCGGGGATCGCCAAGGGGAAGCTCTCGTGCTACGAGAACGGGAAGGTTCTCCCCAAGCTCTCTTCTCTTGAACGCATCCTTGGAGCCCTCAAGGTGAGCTTCCTCGACTTCTTTGCGACGCTCGCGGCGGTTGCGGAATCCACGGTTAAGAAGCCTTGACCTACTGGCAGGTCGCAAAAGCGTTGGTGTCGGTGATAGTGGTCCACTTGGTGTTGAGCGGGTTCTTGTAGGTCTTCATCTGGCCGGTCACCGTGTCGGTAACAGTGAGGGTAACTCCGACGGTAGTCATGCCGCCCGCAAACATCCAGAACCGCGGGGTGCTGAAGCTGCACGCGTTCAGTACCTTGACGATGACCTCGACGTTGCTCGGCGCGAAGAACCAGAAGTAGGCGGTGTCTCCAGTCAGCGCCACGGCATGACCCTGGCCAGTCGTCGCACCATTGAAAGGAGTGCTCGTCTGCCACACGGCCTCCACCTTGAAACGACCGTCAGACAGACAGGCCGCCGCGTCGCCCGGGGCACAGTTTGGAAGATCGCTTGGCGCGTAGCCAGAGGAGCGCTCGAAGGTCCCCGCAGTTCCGTTTCCGCCGCGGATGACTTCCCCGGCATCGGCGTTGCCGAGGTCCCCGATGGAAACGGCATTGCCCGGGAGTCCCGGATCATCGGCTCGGAAGACTGAAGCGCCGTCAGTCCGGAGCGCAGGGTCCGAGTAGGATGGTACTTCTACCTGGCAGCCTCCGGGGCAGTCGTTGCCGTTGTCCATCACCGTCTCGAACCGTCTACCGTCCGGAAGCACTCCGGTGTATGCCCGGTCCCTCGGAGAGTACGGCCCTTGGTTCGAAGCCGTGACGGCTCCGTGGTCCAGGGTCAGCGCCCCGTGCCCAAGCTCGTGGGCGAAGAGATCCGGGATACCGGAGCCGTCAGTCTGGATCTCATAGCCGGGACCGAAGACCCCCGTCGAGGAGGACTCCATCGTGCTGATGTATGCCGAGCCCCCGTAACCCAAGGCAAGATGTTCGTCAAAGACGAGAGCCACGTCGGCCCGGGGATGGATGGCCTTGACCCGCCTGATCTCGTCGCGTAGCGGGGCGTTGTTGAGAGCCGGGATCGAGAGATTAGGGTCGCCGCCAAAAGAGGTGAGGTCGATGTTGGCTGGGCGCACGCCGACCAGGCGCACGATCCGGTTGATTCCGTCCGTGCTGATACGGGCCAGGGCCGCGTTCATGTAGGCGACTTGGCGCTCCGAGCCAGCTTGCAGTCTGACCGGATCGTACCCGCTTGCCGCTGGGAGAATGACCACAACATCGAGGAAGAGGGTGTCTCCAGGAACGGCGGCCGAGGCTTGGTAGACGGTCAAGGCTCGGAGGGAGTCGGGCTCTGGAAACGCTAGGCAGCGCTCGCCCTCCGCCGGAGTAACGGCAAGCAGCAGAAGCACTGCGGCAAGCAACCATGATCGCCTCATGGTGTCCCCTCCCTCTTGCTTTAAGACACGCTTCGTCAACTTCTGGGTGAGACGCCCGCGGCAAGTGGAGAAGCGGTCTTCCCGCGTAAGCCCCAAACGCTAGCACGGGAGCTGCATAGCTGTATAGGCGGCTAGAGTGCTAGCTGTCTATGCGGCTTGGCTATGGTCGCGGCATGAGCGAGAAACGGCTGGGACCGCGCGGCGGGGAGACCACGATCTCGAAGACCGGCATGATCCGGATGACCTTGTGGCTGCATCCTGACGAGGCCAAGGCCCTCCGGCTCAAAGCTTTTGAGGATCACCGGACACAGGCTGAGATTCTGCGAGAAGGTCTTAGGAGAGTTTTGGGACTTGAGGACTAGCCAAGAAGGCGCTTCTTCCTTCTTGAGAGAGGAGCTGATGCCAAAAACAAAAGAACAAACTGGCATAGAGGCTGTCTTGAAGAGAGAATCTTGCCGAGAAGCACCCACTTAGCATGGCTAGTATGATGAAGGATGTCGGGTGTCTACAGATCTTATAGACACCAAAGTCCACAGAAGTGTTGACACCGTCTGACTATAACTGTTAGAGTTCCCCATAAGGCAGCGGGGGATAACCTCGCATAGTCGCTTACAATGGGGGATCGTAACCCGTGACAAGGCGACGAAACGGTGAAGTTGCTGAGGTACATAGCGACTTCCTGTCTCTAGGTGTATCTAGACAGGGGCAGTTGGGAAGGGAAAAAGGGCCCGTGGCGACGACACCACGGGCTTGTTTTGCTTCATGTTACGGGATCAGATCCAAGGCTGGAGCCTGCTCCAGACCAACAGGATGATGAGGCCGATCAAGATTGGAAGTACAAAGCGTGTCCAGATGCGCTTGGCACGCCTCCTCCACCTTGGTCCCCATCTTTCCTGGGGTGTCATGATAGGTCGATTCATGAGATCGACTCCTTTCATGGTTAGTACCCCCAGGTGCTGCATCAGGGAGTATCCGTGCACTTGCCGACTTGCAGGTGCCGTGATACTTTGGTAGAAGATTTGCCTCTTCTGCCTGTCCGACGCGGTGTCTTGGCGACCAACCTTCGACCGCGCGGCCCTGAATCCCGGAGGCGGGTTTGCCTCACTGGCTAAGTCGCGTCGCGGCTTAGCCTTCTTTCTTTCTTGTGAATACACTTCTATTCTTCCCCCTTTCTACCTTCTAGCCCCTTCGATAAAAAAGGCCGGGACTTAACCGGCCTCCTCTAGGAAATAGCGCTGTGTTACAGCCGCCCAGATCCGCATGGCTGGGCGGCCAAGTTTGAGTGAGGTGGCGCTTTCTGTGGCGGTGGCTCATAGACCCATCGTCTCATAGTCAATACTATGCTGGGCACCAGCTTAAATCAAGGGGGTCCTCGTCACCTCGTTGACACGGGACGAGGCAGGCCAGCCTCAAGACTCCTCCCGAGGCTGGTTTTTCGTGCTATCCACTCCCCGCCCCTTCGATGAACCCCCGCACTGCGGCAAGCACCCGCTCGTCCTTGGTCTCCCCTCCGGTCTCAAGCTTCTGGAGCACACAGTTACCGATCCCGAGCTGCTCCGCAAGCTGGTGCTGGGTGAGACCACGGCGGCGGCGCTCGGTTCGCAGCCGCTCCCCGAAGCTCATCTCCCCGGAGAAGGGGTCATACCCCAGGAAGCGGAGGATGGCCGGGATGTAGGAGACCTTCGGTTCTTCCCTGCCGACCTCCCAGCCGACCACCGTATTGACGTTGACCCCAAGCTCGGCGGCTACCTGCTTCTGGAGAAGGCCGCGCTTGAGGCGCTCGGCTCGCAGATGATCTCCGAGAGACCGGAGCTGCGCCGGGTACTCGGGCGGCAAGGGCTTGGGGGCAACGAGCGAGAGGTGGCAAAAACCCAACGCAGCCTGACCACTGCGGCGGCTTGGTCGACATCGCGGCTTATCTGCCGGTGCGCGAGGTGTGGATGGGCCCGGGCTGGGAGCCGCAGGGGTGCGCCGGCCAGCTCATGAGCCTGCCGGGGAGCCGCGTCCAGCTCCTCTGGCAGGGGCGGCATGCGCGAGTCGGGCGCTGGCGGCTCACCGTGCTGCATCCCGAGCCGGACGGCAGCGCGGCGACGAACGACCGCTCCCTGGTGATCCGGGCCGAGGTCTTCGGGCGCAGTGCGCTGCTCACCGGTGACATGGAGAGCTGGGCCGAGAGCCGGGTCCTCGACTGCTGTGAGAAGCAGGCGCGGGTGGACGTTCTCAAAGTCGCCCACCATGGCAGCAAGACCTCGTCGACCGAGAGCTTTCTCGACGCCGTTTCACCCCGCCTCGCCCTGATTTCGGCAGGAGTGAAGAACCTCTATCACCATCCGTCGCCGGCTGTCGTCGACCGCCTGCGCCGGCACGGCGTCCGTGTGCTGCGCACCGATCTGGCCGGCCTCGTCCTGCTCCGTTTTGGCGCCGATGGACACACCCGTCTCGAGCTGCCGGGAGAGCCGCGATGAGAAGAACCAGAGCTCAGACCCAGGAGACGGACCTCTACCTGCTCGACCGCCGCAAGCGGCGTGTCCCCCTCGTCCGCTGGGAGTCGGTCGCTCCGCCGGACGTGTTCCTCGGGCTTCAGCGTGGGCTCCACGGCGCCGGAAGCCTGCCGCGGAGCCTCCGCGCGTTCTTTCGGATAGAGGGTCGGATCAGCGAAGGGAGGGCGCGGCGGGGCCGGCTGACGGCGCCTCCTCCCTCCACCTTTCTGGAGGTGTCGAGCGGCCTCGTGCGGATCGTCGATCGCGAGATCGCCGTCCGCTTCCGTCCGTCGACTCCGGAGAGGCGACGGCGGAGCCTCCTGCGGCGTCATGGATTCACAACGTTGCGGGCCAATCCGTTCGTCGCCGACCAATCGATCGTTCACGCCCCGGCGCGCTCGTACCCCGGCGAGGCGCTGATCGAGATCGCCAATCTCTGGGCGGAGCAGGACGACGTCCTGTTCGCGGCTCCCAATTTCCTTTCGGTGCCGCGGCGGGAGGCGCTTCCCGTTCCACCGGAGAGATGGCACCTCCGGGATCTCAATCTCCTCACAGCCTGGGAGCGGACGACCGGCCGCCGCGACATCGTTGTCGCGGTGCTCGACGACGGTGTCGATCTCGCGCATCCCAACCTGAGGCGGAATCTGTGGCGGAATCCCGACCCCAAGGCTCCGGATCGGAGAGGACGCGACTTCTTCCTCCCGATGGACCATCCGGGCCATTTCGATCCGCGTCCGAAAAGGTTTCTCTTCCCTTTCGACCAGGTCGCGGCGAACGACATCCACGGCACGCCGTGCGCCGGTTTGATCGCCGCCGCCGGGATCGGCGGTGGGGCCGTGGGCGTTGCGCCGAGGTGCAGGATTCTGCCGGTGAAGATCTTTCACGCCGACGACCTGGTGCGCGACGAGCACCTGGCCAACGCCATCCGCTGGGCGGGACGCCATGCGGACATCCTCTCCTGCTCGTGGTCGAGCGGTGTGAGCCCCGACGTCGAGCTGGCGCTCGAAGACGCCGGCCTCGACCGCAACGGCCGCGGCGCCGCGGTGTTCTGCGCCGCGGGCAATGGGTACGGCACGCCGGTGAGCTTTCCGGCGCGCAGCCCGCACGCGATCGCGGTCGGCGCCGCGACCGATCGCGGCGAGCGCGCCGGCTATTCGAGCAGTGGACCGGAGCTGGCCTTCCTGGCGCCGTCGAGCGGCGGCTCCCGCGGTCTGCTCACCACCGACGTCTCCCAGCCAGGGCTCGGCCTTTCGCCCGGCCTGCACACCCACGACTTTGGCGGAACCTCAGCGGCGGCGGCGCTCGCCGCCGGGGTGGGAGCGCTGGTGCTCTCGGTCGATCCCGAGCTGGACCGGAACGAGCTCAAGGAGCTGCTGATCCGGACGTCCGATCCGCTTCGAGGCGGAGCACGATTGAATGCCGCAGCAGCCGTCGAGGAGGCGGCGCGAACGGCGAGTTGTCGTAAACGGGGGAACTGAGACGTTAGGAGCGGTGCGGGGCGGAGAGGGTGTTGGCCCAGACGGCGCGGGCCGCGCCCTCCCGCTCGATGCGCTGGACGACTGAGATCACCGAACGGAGATCGCTTCCCAGAGGCGCAAACACGGCTTGTTGCGGCACCAGCTCATTGCGCCGCAGCAGGCGCAGGCCGTGCTCGGCGGCAAAGCCGGCCAGCTCGGCATCGCTCGGGGCGCCATGGAATCGCACGGAGACTTCGCCGGTCAGTTGCATGGAAAGGAGACTAGCACTTGACAGCGGGGAAATCTACCCGGTAGAGTTCCGCCCGATCATGAACGCGCGCTCCACGGCCTCCCACCCCTGTCTGCAGATGATGCGAATGAGCATGCATATGCCCATGCGCAGGCCGGGTGCTGGCCGTTTTGCCGCCGTGAGGTACGCCACCTCTTAAGATCGATCGATTCCACAGGCGTCCTCCCCGCAAAAGACCACTGCCCGGCCTCCTCGGCGCAGTGGTCTTTTTGCTTTTCAACCGATTTTTTCGGGGAAATTTTCTGGGGAGAAGACGCCATGACGTTCGATGGACAGCTTTCTGATCTTGCCGATCTCGCCGATCTTGCAACACTGGCCCTCCATGCCGGCACCGCTCCGGACCCGACGACCGGCGCGATCCTGACGCCGATCTATCAGTCGACCACCTTCGTGCAGGAGGCGGTCGGCGTTCACAAGGGATATACCTACAGCCGGTCGGCGAACCCGACGGTGACCGCGCTCGAACGGCGGCTCGCCGCCCTCGAAGGGGCAGAGCACGCGACGTGCTACGGCACCGGCTTGGCGGCCACCACCGTCCTCGCTCTCGCGCTCCTCCAGGCCGGCGACCGCGCCGTGCTGTCCGATGTCGTGTATGGCGGCACGGTCCGGCTCTTCCAGCAGGTGCTGGCGAAATTCGGCGTCACTGCCGACTTCGTCGACGCCTCCGATCCAGCCAACCTGGAAGTTGCGCTCCGTGCTCCGGCCCGCCTCGTCTTTCTGGAGTCGCCAGCCAATCCGACGCTCAAGCTCGTCGACCTGGCGGCGGCGAGCCGCCTTGCTCACGCCGCGGGCGCGTTGGTGGTGGTCGACAACACACTCCTCACGCCGGTCCTGCAACGGCCGCTCGATCTTGGAGCGGACATCGTCCTCCACTCGACGACCAAGTTCATCGAAGGACACAACGCCACGGTAGGCGGCGCGCTGATCACCCGCAACGCCGACCTCGCCGAACGGCTCAGTTTTTTGCGCAACGCGATCGGTGCGATCCAGTCGCCGTTCCCGGCCTGGCTGACGCTCCAGGGCGTCAAAACCCTGCCGCTCCGCATGGAGCGTCACTCGGCCAACGCGCTCCGCGTCGCCCGCTTCCTGGAGAGCCATCCGCGCGTCACCCGGGTGCTCTATCCGGGCCTCGATTCGTTTCCGCAGATCGAGCTTGCCCGGCGGCAGCAGGGGAGCGGCGGCGCTCTCCTTGCCTTCGAGGTCGAGGGCGGCGCGCCGGCCGGCGTGCGCGTGCTCAACAGCGTGCGCCTGTGCGCCCTGGCCGAAAACCTGGGCTCCGCCGAAACCCTGATCACCCACCCCGCCTCCATGACCCACGCCGCCGTGCCCGAGACCCAGCGCCTGGCGACCGGCATCACCGACGGCCTGATCCGCCTCTCGGTCGGGCTCGAAAACCCTGACGACGTCATCGACGATTTGCGCCGCGCTCTTGCGGCCTGAAAGGAAAGAACCATGAAGACGAGCACTGTGATCCGCGTTCAGATCGGCTCCGAAGCCGACCTCCCGCACGCCGTCCACGAGATCTACCGCACATGGCGCGCCGGCCGCGCCGTCGTGGTCCTGGTGTCCGCCCTGGAGCCCATCGCCCCGATCGCAGATGACCTGTTGCGACGAGCCGAGCAACTGGGCCTGCCAACCCAACCTCGCTCTCTGGCGGCGCTTCTGGCCCTCGCCCTCGACCGCTCCGGCCTCCCGGCCACCCTCGTCGACTCCTGCCCACCTGCCGGTCTCCTCACCACCGAAGCGCGCGGTATCGTGATCGTTCCGGATTCCACGCAATCCAAGCCTGCGCAGGCGGCCCCGGGCAAAACGCCGCCTCTCCGCGTCGCCCTCCTGGGCTGTGGCACGGTCGGTGGGGGAGTGCTCGCACGGCTCCTCGCGCGGCCCGATCTGTTCCACGTCACCGGTGTCGCGGTGCGCGACCTGGAGCGACGGCGGCCTGATGTGCCGCGCGGTCTCCTCGTCCGCGATCCAGCGACTCTCGTGCGTCGGGAGGCGGACATTGTCGTCGAGCTGCTGGGAGGAACGGAGCCGGCGCGCTCGCTGATCGTCAGCGCGTTGGAGCTCGGCCGCTCGGTGGTGACCGCCAACAAGGCTCTCCTCGCTTCGGACGTCGGCGCGCTGACCCGCCTGGCGGAGCGCCGTGGAGTGTCGCTCCGGTTCAGTGCGAGTGTCGGCGGTGCTCTGCCTGCTTTGGAGGCGGTCCGCCGGGCCGCTCTGTCCGGCCGGTTGCAGTCGATCTCCGGCGTGCTCAACGGCACCTGCAACGACGTGATCGATCGCTGCGCCGCCGGTCTGTCGTTTGACGAAGCGTTGACCGCCGCTCGCGAGGCCGGCTACGCCGAAGCCGATCCGATCCTCGACCTCGACGGCTCGGACGCGGCACAGAAGCTGGCGCTTCTCGCCCGCGAGGCGTTCGGAACCGCTCTCGATTGGCGGCGCATCCCGCGGCGCGGAATCCTCGGACTGGACCGCTCCGCACTGGAGACGGCGGCCCGCCGCGGCCAGGCCGTGCGGCTGGTGGCCACCTGCGAGCGCACCGCCGCCGGCCTGCGGGCGAGCGTCCAGCCGTTGGAAGTGCCGCACGATCATCTCTTCGCCAAGGCGCGCAGCGCGGACAACGCGCTCCGCATCGAAAGCCGGGACGGCCGGGTGACCGACCTCACCGCCCGCGGCGCCGGCCGCTGGCCCACGACCGAGGCGGTGATGGCCGATCTCTTTGACCTGGCGACGGAAGGCGTGGAGGTGGCGGCATGAAGATCGCGACCCGCTGTGTGCGCATCGCCTCGGACCGCGATCCCTTTGGCGCGGTGTCGCCGCCGATCTATCAGACCGCGACCTTCCGCCAGCCGTCGGCGGTAGACTTCGGCGAGTACGACTACTCGCGCTCCGCCAATCCCACCCGCGCCCTGGCCGAAGAGCAGATCGCCGCTCTCGAAGGCGGCCGGTACGCCTGCGCCTTCGCCAGCGGCATGGCCGCCCTCTCCGCCGTCACCCGTTTGGTGCGGTCCGGCGAGGAGATCGTGGCCGGCGACGATCTCTATGGCGGCACCTGCCGGCTCCTTTCCAAAGTCGCGCCGCGGCACGGCATCCGGGTGCGCTATGTGGACACGTCCGATCCTGCCGCGGTCGAGGCGGCGCTCTCGCCGGCCACCCGCCTGCTGCTCGTCGAGACGCCCACCAATCCGCTGCTCCGCATCGCCGATCTGGATCGCCTTACCGCCCTCGCCCGGCGGCGGGGCGTTCTCTTCGCGGTCGACAACTCGCTTCTGTCACCCTGCCTGCAACAGCCCCTCGCGCACGGCGCCCATCTGGTGATCCATTCGGCCACCAAGGCGCTCTGCGGTCACAGCGACGTCAGCGGAGGAGCGGTGGTCACCGACGATCCGGCGCTCCACGAGGAGATCGCCTTCTTCGCCAACGCCGAAGGCGCGGGCCTGGCGCCGTTCGACAGTTGGCTTCTTCTGCGGGGGATCAAGACACTGGCGCTCCGCATCGAGCGCCAGTGCGCTTCGGCACAGCGGGTGGCCGAGCATCTCGCCGGCCATCCGTCGGTCCAAGAGGTCTACTTTCCGGGATTGTCCGGATCACCCGGGCGGGAGATCCATGCCCGGCAGGCCACGGGTCCGGGGCCGGTGGTGAGCTTCACCACCGGCGATCCTGAGTTGTCGCGGTGCATCGTCGAGGCCGCGCGCCTGTTCACCATCGCGGTCAGCTTCGGCTCGGTGGGCTCGTCGATCAGCCTGCCGTGCCACATGTCCCACGCCAGCATCCCGGAGGAGCTGCGCGGCCGGCTCGGTCCGCCGGCCGATCTCGTCCGCCTGTCGATCGGCATCGAGGACGTGGACGACCTCCTCGCCGATCTGATGCAGGCTTTAGAAGCTGACACGCACTCCGAGCCGATACGATCGCGGCGGCGTGCGTAGAACCGGCTTCAGATACCCGGGATTCGTGGGAGCCGGCGCGGCATTGTCCGCCTCCTGCGAATCCCATCGTTCGTCGAGCAGCACCGGCCGTTGCGCGTTGAGCAGATTGAACACGTCGGCCAGGAGGTTGATCTTCGCCGCTCCCACAATGATCGGATAGCCGAGGTGGAGGTCCGCCTCATAGGTGTCCGGCGTCCGGCCTTCCGCGCCGCGCTCGGTGAGGAAGAACTCATAGCGGGCGTAGATGTCCGAATAGCCGTAGCGGGTGAGCGGCGTGCCCGTGCGGTAGTAGGCGGAGACGCCGATCGACAGGTTGAACGGTGTGAAGTAGGTGCCGGAGAACTTGAACTGATGGCGCCGGTCGTTCGACAGCGGTCCTTTGTTCGTGATGCGCGACAGGTCGCTGCCGTTGGTGAAGAAGTCATAGTAGTCGTATGCCGCCGAGATGTTCGGATCGGCGCCGACGTTGGTGAACGGCGCGTAGAGCCCATCGAAGTTGCCGTCGATCTTCGAGTAGACGTAGGAGGCGAGCGCCTGCCAGTTGTTCGACAGGCGCTTGGTGACGTCGATCTGCACGCCCTTGTACGTCCGCTTCGGCTTCGGCGCAGGGAAGGTCTGCGAGTAGTCGAGGGTGAAGATCCGCTTCATGATCCCCTTGCCCGGGTTGCCGATGCAGTACGTGCCGTCGTCGGCGCAGAGGAAGTCTTCGATCACCTCGGCGTAGTCGCGGTAGATCCCCTTGATTCCGACCGCCACGTCGGGCCGCACCTCGCGCTCGTAGCCGAGGATGTACTCGTTGAGGTACTGGTTGCGCAGGTTCGGATCGGCCGGCTCGGTGAAGCCGCCGAAGATCGCCGAGCCGGTGCCGAGGTCGTTTTCGGCCTGCGCGTCGGGCACCGTGCTCGTCGCGCTGTAGTTGAAGATGCGCGCCTGGCGCTCGAACGAGAAGGAGCGGATCACCAGGTCCATCGGGATCTGCTCGTAATAACGGCCGTAGGAGCCGTAGACTTTTGATTTGCCTTCGCGGCCGGGATCCCAGGTGAAGCCGAGCCGCGGCGCGAAGTCCTTCTTGAGATCGATCTGCTTGGTGCCCTCGGCGTCGATGATCTCCTGGCGGTCCCAGCGCAGGCCGTAACTGATCGTCAGATTCGGCTGCACCGCCCATTTGTCCTGGAGATAGAGGCTCGTGACCTTGTGCTCGGGCGAGGCGACGAGAGCGGAGACCGGGGCGTTGTTGAGCGTCGCGTTCGGCGTCGTCCAATAGAAGTGGCTGTAGATCCTTGGGCCACCGGTCGGGTTGTCGAAGAAGTCGATCTGCTGGCCGCCGCTGTACCGGCGCGTGACGTCCGCCCCTTCCTTCTCATACTCGGCGCCGAATTTGATTTCATGTCCGCCGAGGAAGCGGGTCACCGCGCCGCCCCCGGACTTGCGGTCGAACGACTTCGTCTGCAGCAGGCCGAAGCCGCCGGTCTGGAAGAAGTTCTGATCGGCGTCACGGAATTCGATCACGTCGCCGGCCGAGTTGGCCGGCCCGATCGAGTTCTCCTCACGGTGCCGCGCCAACTGTCCAGACACCACCCAATTGCCTCCCAGGATGCCGTCGTAGCGCAGGGCGTAGTCCTTGCCGCCGAAGCTGCGCAGACCGAGGTAGGTGAGCGGCTCGCCATTCAGCGAATGGTTCGAGTCGCTGATCGCTCCGGTGTCGTCGCGCGGGTCCTGGAAGAAGGTGCCGGTCAGCGTCTGGCTGTCGGTGAGCTTCAGGGTGAGCTTGCCGGAGCCCAGGTTGTGTTTGCTCTTCGAGGTCACCACGTCGCCGGCGCGCGGGCCGTCCGGCAGCGTTTTGTCGGTGGAATTCGTCACCCGGTCGTAGGCGCCGAAAAACCACAGGCGGTCTTTCTTGAGGTAGCCGCCGAGGCCGATCCCATAGTCCTCTTTGGTGAAGCCGGCCGTCGTGGTGGTCGACACCACCGACTTGGCCTTGTCCTGCAGCGAGTCGTTGTCGTAGTAGCCGAAGACGTCGCCGTGGAATTCGTTGCCGCCGGACTTGGTGATGACGTTGATGATGCCGCCGGTCGAGCGGCCGTACTCCGCCTCGTAGCCGCCGGTCTTGACGTCGATCGCCTCGATGAACTCGAAGTTCAGCTCCTTGCCCTGGAACCCGTACTCGGCGCCGGTGGTGTTGACGCCGTCGATGTAGAAGACGTTTTCGGCGCCGCTCGAGCCGTAGACCGAGATCGTCGGCTGGTCGGGGTTGTCCTGGTTGAGGATGGCGTCGGAGCTCACGCCCGGCATGATCTGCACCACGGAGGAGTAGTTCCGGTCGGTGGGGAGGCTCTCGATCGTACGTGCCGACATGTTGGTGCCGACCGAGGCGGTCGTGGTGTCGACCACCGGCGCGGCGCCGGTCACGGTGATCTCCTCCTTGACCGCCGCATGCAGCGCCGGGCTCAGGTTGACGTCCTTGTCGAGCCCGACCGACACCTGTTTGCGCGTCTCGGAGGCGAACCCTTCAAGAGTGAACGTCACCGTGTAGTCACCCGGCGGCAGCAGGGTCAGCCGGTAGGTGCCCGTGCCGTCCGTGGCCGCGATCCGTGCGCCTTGCAGCGCCGGCCCCCGTGCCTCGACGGTGACACCGGGCAGCACGCCGCCCTGCTCATCGGTGACCCGACCGACGATGCCACCCGTGGTCTGGGCAAATCCCGCCGCCGCCAGGGCGATCAGGAGGGCTCCCGACAGAACGCATCGACTCAACAGTCTCATCACGTCCTCCTTCGGTCCGGCCCGACCTCCCGCCGGATGTCATGGAAATGTCACCGCGGAATCTACCACAGGGGGCCGGCCGAGGGAGACGTAGTAGGCTTCTGCCGATGGCTGCCCGCAAGAAGACTCCCGCCGAGACCCCTGTCGTCCATGTGGAGGACGCGCCGGCCTGGTCCGCCTGGCTGGAGAAGCACCACGCCGCCTCGCCCGGAATCTGGCTGCGGATCGCCAAGAAGGGCTCCGGCGTGAAGTCGGTGACCTACGCCGAGGCGCTCGAAGCCTCTCTGCTGTACGGCTGGATCGACGGCCAGAAGCAGAGCTTCGACGAGGAGTCCTGGTTGCAGAGGTTCACGCCGCGCGGGGAGCGCAGCATCTGGTCCAAGATCAACCGCGAGAAGGCCGAGGCGCTGATCGCGAGCGGCCGCATGAAGCCGGCCGGGCTTGCGGCGGTCGAGCAGGCCAGACAGAACGGGCGCTGGGAAGCCGCCTACGACCGCCAGGGCGCCGCCACGGTGCCTGACGATCTCCAGGCGGCGCTGGATGAGAGCCCCCGCGCCAAGGCGTTCTTCGCCACGCTCAACAGCGTCAACCGCTACGCCATCCTGTTCCGTATCCAGACGGTCAAGAAAGCCGAGACGCGGGCGAGGAAGATCCAGCAGTTCGTCAAGATGCTGGAGGAAGAGAAGAAGATCCATCCGTGAAAGCCGCCCGCCGTCCGTCCGGACGGCGGGCTCGCTGATCCTCACATCATCTTGATGTAATTGACCGCCGCCGAGCAGGAGTGTGAGCTCATCGGTGTCAGCGTCGTGCCGGGGCAGTTGTTCTTCGCCGTCACGCCGTAGTAGTACGTTCCGCTGGCCGGCGGGGAGTCGAGCGCCGAGTTGATCAGGCTGCCGTAGGTTCCAACGAGGAAACCGAAACCTGAGCAGGTGCTGTTGGAATAGCGCACCAGGGTGTAGTTGCCGCCCGTGGCATTCACTCCCCAGGTCTGGACGCTCCAGGTGACGGTGACGCCGGAGGCCGAGGTGGTGCCGTGGGGCACCGAGAGGCGGGGAGCCGAGCAGTTGGTGTAGCTGGCCGTCGCAATGTCTTCCCGCTTGGTGGTCAGCGACGGATAGAACTGGCGGCTGTCGGCCCAGGCGACGGTCACTTTGCGGTTGGCCGCCGAGCATCCCATGTAGTCGCCGTACTGGTTCGGATTCGCGTTCGAGTTGGTGAAGCTGTTTTCTTCGCTGAAGGCCGCCGGATCGGCGAAGTTGGAGCCGCTGTCGGTGAGCTTGACGTTGGTCTCGAAGCTGGCACCGCCGTTCACGGAACGGGCGTAGTAGATCTGCGTGCGTTCCTGGTCCACCGCGTCATTGCGCGTGTCATACCAGGCCACGTTCACCGTGCCGTCTGATTGATCCACGCCGAGCCAGGGGAAGAAATGCGGGACTCCGGAGGCGTCGTCGTTGACCTTGACCCGGGGGCTCCAGGTGGTGCCGCCGTCGCTCGACCAGCGCTCGTAGACGTCGATGTATCCATAGCTGATCAAGGGGCAGCAACTGCCGGTGGTCTCGGCATCGGCAATGTAGAGCCGGTTGAAGAACGGCGAGGAGGGATTGCGGTCGATGTCCAGAGAAGGGAACGAGTTCACCCCGCGTTCGTCCTGGGCGGGCACCGTGTAGTACGTCTGGAAGGAGGCCAGGGTGTGGGTGAAGATCTTGACCGGCGCGGTCCAGGTGGTGCCGCCGTCGGTCGACTTGCTGAAGTAGGTGTCGTCCGACTGCGCCCGGCCCAGGCTGTCGGCGTTGTACACCCGGTTCCACACCGCGTAGACGGTGCCGTCGGCCCCGATCTTCACGTCGGCGCCGACCGAGATGCCGGTGCCGGTGAAGGCGTGGGTGGTCCAGGCGGCGCCATCGTCCGAGTAAGCGATCCGCTCCTGGTTGTTCTCGTCCCAGATGACGAACAGGCGGCCGGGGTGGGAGAACGCTCCGCTGGAGTTGTCGACCGCCAGCATCTCCTTGTCGTCGAACGCCGACGTCGAAAGGTTGTTGACCACGGTTCCCAACGGCGCCCACGTCGTTCCGGAGTTGGTCGACTTGGCGACGACGATCGCGGTGCTCACGACGTTGGAGGCGTTCTGGGAGAGCAGCATATAGGCGGCGTAGGCGTTGCCGTTGTTGTCCCAGGCCATGGCCGGATCGCTGCCGAAAAAGGCGACGGCATTGCTCACGCTGCCGGTGACGGTCGCCGGCCAGGGGGCGCACTGGTAGGTCCACGTCTGGCCGCCGTCCGTGGAGCCGTAGAGGGCCTGGGTGCCGTAAGTCTTGTTGGCGCCGGCCGGAGCCTGGCAGCCCGCCGCCGGGTCGCGGTAGAACGTGTTCGCGCCGGCCACCATCCAGGCAGGGTTGTTGGGATTGATCGCTGCCTGGACCTCTCCCTGGTAGTCGGTGACGCCGCTCGCGAGCGGCTTGTTCGCACTGGCGACGCCGTTCTTGTCCAGGCTGCCGGCGAATGGGGCGTCGAAGCCGTCGATCGACACGTCGTAGACGCCGTCGGGACGGGTGTGGACCGCGTTGTGGAGATGGCGCCAGACCTTCGACTGGCAGGCCGTGACCGGCGGAGCTTCGATCATCGAATGGTGCTTCCGGCGCCAGGCCTCGAAGTGATCCAGGGGATCGACGGAGGACTTGACCAGGCCGTCGACGTCGGATTGGGTGAGAATTCCTGAGCAGGACGGGAAAAGGCTTTCGATTTTCGCGACGGTTTGTGCCTGCGCCGGAGACGCCGCGACCAGCGCCAGCCCGACGGATGAGATCGCCAGGACGAAGAGTTTTCGATGAATGAGCATTGTCGTTCTCCAGGCCGGGCCTCACAGAGCCACCAATGGCATGGATGAGGCCGGCTGGTAGAGAAGACGACGGAGCGAGGGGCTGGTATTAGATGGAGCTCCGGCAGAGGGCGCCCAGTGTGTTATTTTCCAGGGCGAAAGCCGGGAATGGCATCACGCAACGGCAAACACTTCAGGAGGGCTCCAATGGTCGGTCGTTTTCTGACGGTGAGGGCGGTCAATTGGTGTAAATCGATTCCGGTGTTCGCGGCCGGGCTCTTCTTGATCTTGGCCGCCGGGCGGGCCGGCGCCACGGTGATCACCGCCTTTCCGGTCGATTTCAGCTCGCCCGAGCAGTCGGACTTCAATGGAGCGGTGGCGACCTTCACCGACGACAACCCCGCCGCCGGCGTGGGCGACTTCACGGCCACGATCGACTGGGGTGACGGCTCGCCGGTGACCGCCGCGACCGCGATCGGCTTCAGCTCGGAAGCCTTCGTGGTGATCGGCGACCACACGTACGCGGACGAGGGTGTCTTTTCGGCGAAGGTGACGATCTCCGACGTGTCGCCCGGCACCGGCACCGCCTCGGTGACGGCCACGGGGACCATCACGGAGGCCGACGTGCTCTCCGGCACGCCGCGCACCTTCTCGGCTCCGCCGGGTGTCAGCTTCACCACCACGGTGGCGACGTTCAGCGACACCCTCACCACGGCGGTCGCCTCGGACTTCAGCGCGACCATCAACTGGGGAGACGCGACCACCTCGGCCGGCACGGTCACCGGCGGCGGGGGAACCTTCCAGGTCAGCGGCACGCACACCTACGCCAGCTCCGGAACCTTCCCGGTGGTCGTGACCCTGCTCGACGATCCTCCCGGCACGGCGACGGCCGCGGTGACCAGCACGGCGAACGTCGCGGCCGGCCTGTCGGTGACGGCGGTCAACTTCACCACCCCGGAGCACGCCGCCTTCAACGGCACCGTGGCAAACTTCTCCGATTCGAACACCAACCTGACGGCTGGCTCCTTCGTGGCCACCATCAACTGGGGAGACGGCACCTCCTCGGCCGGCACGGTCATCGGCAGCGCGGGCGTGTTCTCGGTCAACGGCCAGCACACCTACGCCGACGAGGGATCGTTCACCTTCACCGTGACGGTCACCGAGATCGGTGGCGGCGGTTTGACCGCCAGCGCGTCGGGCACCGCGACGGTGACCGAGTCCGACGTCCTCTCGGGCACGCCGGTGGTCTTCGCACCGCAGCAGGCCATTCCGTTCACCGGCACGGTGGCGACCTTCACCGACACCGACACGGCGAACGTGGCCAGCGACTTCACCGCCACCATCAACTGGGGAGACGGCAACACGACCGCGGGCACGGTGTCCGGAGGAGGCGGCACCTTCACCGTCTCCGGCACCCACACCTACGCCACGGCCGGCAGCTTCCCGGTGATCGTCACCCTCGCCGACGACCCACCCGGTACCGCGACGGCGACGACCACCAGCACGGCGAACGTGTCAGCCGCGCCGGTGCAGGCCATCCCGGCGCTGGACTTCCGCGGCCTGTTCGCCCTCGCCCTCGCCCTCGCCGGCGCGGCGTTCTATCTTCTTCGCCGGCCGCGGACGGCGAGCCGTTGAGTCGAAGCCGCCCAGCTTTACGGCGCCTCGTCGTAAAGCTGGGCGGCCTGAATCGTTTTGCTGCGGCCTCCGCCAATCTTGCATGGACTCAGCGCTCCGCAGACTGCTCGACGCACACGACGATCCTGTCGGTTGCGAGATCCCCGGCAATGACTGGTCGAACTTTCCGGCAGCCGCTCTCGCGGAGAGCATCCGCAGTATCCAGGGAGCCCTGAACAGCGAGCTTGACATCTCGTTTGAGCTCGATGGGAACGTGCAGGACGCTTCGTTTTGCGGTGAGCTTCATGTGCGGCGAAGCGGAGCAGGCGTCATTGTCTCCGAGATCGCGATACGTTTCTCCAACTTCGGCCGCCTCTATACGCTGCACAGTGCAATGTCGGCGATTCCGGAGCGCTATCCTGTGGACCGGATCAAGGCAATCGTCGAGCTTCATGGCTGGACCTATGTTCCCGCCGACGAGCTTGAAGAGCTGTACGACGGCAAGAACGCCGTGCTTCGGGACGGGAGAAACACTTGGTGGATCCGGTTCTTCGACTATCTGTGAGGCATGCTCCGTCGTCCCACCCCGAAGAAGAACGGCCCGCACAGTCTTCCGGCGAGGCGCTGTAAATTAAGGCGGCCTGAATTGTTTTGCGGTGGCCCGCGCACTTCTTGGCTGGGCCAACTCAGTACTTCGGCGCGGCGCTGTAGTACTTGGCTGGGCCAACGTGCCAGTCAGATGTTCTACTGGTCACCGGGCTCGATCCGTATACAATCCCCCTCCGACCGACCAGGAAGAGAGGAGAGCCAATGCGGAGCGATGCGCGGATCGATACGAAGCTGGTGCATGCCGGGGAGCCGGAGCCGCGGATTGCGGGCGCGGTGGCGATGCCGGTGTTTCAGTCGGTGTTGTATGAGGATGAAGGGGTCGTCGACTACCACGACATCCGGTACATCCGGCTCAACAACACGCCGAACCATGCGGCGTTGCACGCCAAGCTCGCGGTCCTGGAGAACGCCGAGGCGGCTCTGGTGACCGGGAGCGGCATGGCGGCGATCACGACGAGCCTGCTGTCCGTGCTCTCCGCCGGCGACCACCTGCTGGTGCAGGACAACCTCTATGGCGGTACGCACGACTTCGTGACCCAGGACCTTCCGGCGTACGGCATCGCCTACGACTTCATCGACGCCGACGATCCCGCCTCCTGGTCGGGGCTGTTGCGGCGCAACACCAAGGCGATCTATGTCGAGACGATGACCAATCCGCTCCTCCAGGTGGGAGACCTCGCGGCGGTGCCACACTTCGCTCGCGAGCACGGGCTCGTCTCGCTGATCGACAACACGTTCGCGTCACCGGTCAACTTCCGCCCGCCGGAGCATGGGTTCGACCTGTCGCTGCACAGCGCCACGAAATACCTGAATGGTCATTCGGACATCGTGGCCGGCGCGGTGATTGGCCGCGCGGGCCTGGTGGAGAAGGTGCGGCACAAGCTCAATCATCTGGGCGGCTCGCTCGATCCGCATGCCTGTTTCCTGCTGCACCGCGGTTTGAAGACGTTGGCGTTGCGGATGCGTTTCCAGAACGACAGCACACTCGCTCTCGCCCGCTATCTCGAATCCGTTCCGGGGGTCAGCCGGGTCAACTATCCCGGGCTCGAAAGCCATCCCCGGCACGACCGGGCGCGCGGGCTGTTCTCGGGCTTCGGCGGCGTGCTCAGCTTCGAGCTGGCCGGCGGCGACGCGGCGGCGGCGCGCCTGATCGAGCGCACGGTGCTGCCGCGCCGCACGGTCAGTCTCGGGGGCGTCGAGACGCTGATCACGCGGCCGGCGCTGTCGTCGCACTCCGGTATGGCGCCGGAGGACCGGCGGCGCCTGGGGATCTCCGACAGCCTGATCCGCCTCGCGGTCGGGATCGAAGCGACCGAGGACCTGCAGGCCGATCTCGATCAGGCGTTGCGCGGCTGAGCCGGCTCGCGCCGATCGGGCATCAGGAACACCCGGCGCGCCAGCTTGGAGGCGAGCGTCTCGTGGCTGTAGTAGGTGGCAAGGATGGACGGCCGCCAGATGAAGAGATCGGGGTTGCGCGTTTCGAAGTCACACCACTCCTCGGTCTCCGGACCTTGCGCCATCCGTTCGTGGACCAGAAAGAGGTAGGCCCAGGTGATGGTCTCGTGGTAGAGGCCGTCGGCGCCGTTGGCGTGGGCGAAACGCTTGAGGCTCTCGACGAAGCGGGTGAGGGCGGCGAGCGGCGGTTGGCGCCGCAGGTAGAGCCAGGCCAGCCGCACGTGGTCGCTGTGGTGGAAGGCGGTGTTGGGAAGGGTGCAGTCCTCGAAGCGGGCGATGAAGTCGTCGTCCGCCAGCTCGGCCGCTGATTCGCAGAGGGCCGTCTCAGGGTTCATGGGCGGCCTCCGTGAGGCGATGGCTGGCGGAGGCGTCGAGATCGAGCCCGTAGACCTTCTTGAGATCGGCGATCCGCCGCAGCGACTCTTCGCTGAACGGGCTCTTCCCCTCGAAGGCGTGGAGGACGATCCCTTCCAGCAGATCGCCCAGCGAAATGTCGTACAGCTCCGCCAATGCCTTCAACACCTTCACCAGCCGCTTTTCCATCCGCACGCCGGTCTGCACCCGCTCGACAATCAATCGCTCGGGCAGCCGCTCCGGCGTCTCGTTGTCCTTGTCACTTCCCATGGCTTCACCTCCTGACGGAGATTGTACCATGGTACCAAGGTACTATTCGATGTCGAAGCCGAGACGCCCGCCGCGGTTCTCCGGTGGCAGCTCTTCGAGCAGGAGGAGAGCCGTGTAGCCGCCCGTATGCGGCCCAAGGCTCTCCATGCCGACGATCCGCCATTCGGTGAGAAGATCCTCGACCGGCTTTCCATCCATCAGGGTGATGACCTCGGTCGTGTCCGTCGTCGCGACACGCACCGTCACCAGTTTCTGCTTCCTGATCATCGATCCTCCGTTCACTGGCCGAGCGGTTTGCGGGGCAGCATCTCCGGGCGCATGGCGGCTTGATAGATGAAGGAAGCCATCACCACCGAGGCCTGCATCATGTCATCGCGGTCCAGATGGTCGTAGGTGTCCATGTTGGTGTGGTGGGTCATCTCCATGTAGTCGAGCTGATCCTGGATGAACTGGAAGCCGGGCAGGCCGACGCTGTCGAAGGGGACATGGTCGGTGGCGCCGGTATGGCGCTGCGAGACCGTGGTCGCTCCGAGATCGGCGAACGGGCGGAGCCAGGCCTCGAAGATGGGGACCACGGCCGCGTTCTCCTCGGCATAGATGCCGCGGATCTTGCCGCTGCCGTTGTCCAGGTTGAAATAGGCGGAGAGCTTGGCGTGCTCGGGCTTGACGGTGACCGGGCCGGTGGACTTCCAGGAGTAGCGGGAGAAGTCCTTCACCTCGGGATCCTGCGGGCGGGAGCCGAAGTGCTGCCCGACGTAGGCGTAGGAGCCGATCAGCCCTTCCTCCTCGCCGGTCCACAGGGCGACGCGGATGGTGCGCCGCGGCTTGATCCCCAGCGCTTTGAGGATGCGGACCGCTTCCATGGCGACCGCTGAGCCGGCGGCATTGTCGGTGGCGCCGGTGCCGGTGTGCCAGGAGTCGAGGTGGGCGCCCACCATGACGACCTCGTCCGCCTTGTCCGTGCCCGGGATCTCGGCGATGGTGTTGGAGGAGGTCAGGTCGTCATCGTAATAGCGCACCTTGACGTCGAGCTCGACGTCCACCGCGGGGTCTTTCTCCGCCAGGCGGATGAGACGGTTGTACTGCTCGGCGGCGACCACGAGGGACGGCGGACCGACGTTGTCGCCCGGCCGGAAGGTGCCGCCGCCGCCGGCGCGCAGGATGCCCCAGGGCGTGTCACTCGCTTCGAGGATGGCGAGGACCTTCTCCTCGGTGAAGAACTTGACCCGCGCCCTGCGCTGGCGGAGCCGTTCCATGTAGCGCTTCTCGCGGTCGTTGTCGGCGTCCTTGGGGATTTTGTACTGGCCGAGATCGCGCAGCGTCTCGTCGGTGTAGCGCCGCGGATCGTTCTTCTCCTTGGAGAAGTCGAAGGCCTCGTCGAGCAGGAGGACCTTGCCGGCGAGCTTGCCTTTGTACTGCTCGAAATCCTTCTCGGTGGTGACCTTGACCGCCATCAGCGGTCCGTGCACGGGGCCGTTCGTGCCGGCGGTGTATCCCTTGGGCACGACCAGGAGCGGCGACCGTTGCGGTTTGAGCAGCGTCAGCGAGGCGCCGCTGTAGGTCCAGCCGCGGCCGAACTCCCAGGGTTCGAGATGGGCGTTGGCGAGCCCCCAGTCGGCGAGCTGTTTGCGCGTCCATTCGCTGGCCTCTCGGGCCTGCGGCGAGCCGGTGACGCGTGGACCGATCACGTCGGTCAGGTGGTGCACCGTCTCCATGACGTGCGAATGGCGAAACCCCTCATTGCGGATGCGGCTGAGGGTCTCCAGGTCCACCGGCTCCTCCGCGGCGGCGCGGTGTGGTGCCAAGGGCAGGAGCAGCAGAACGGAAAGCAATCCCAGTGCGGTTCGGCGCATCGATTCCTCCCTCTTTCTATCGGAGCGCGACTATACTCCGGTTCGCCCATGTCCGTCCTCTTCCTGAACCGCGAAGACGTCGAAATCTTGCTCCCCTTCGGCGAGTGCATCGAGGTGATGGCCGGCGCGCTCGCCGCCCTCGCCCGCGGCGAAGCGTTCCAGCCGCTGCGCGCCGCCCACTGGCTGCCGGACCGCCGCGGCCTGCTCGTCACCATGCCCGGCGCGCTGCTCGGCGGTGACGATGATGTCTTGGGTGTGAAGCTGCTTACCGTCTTTCCCGGCAACGCCGCGCACGGCGAGGAGTCGCACCAGGGTGCCGTACTCCTGTTCGAGGCGGAGCGGGGCCGTCCGCTCGCGTTCCTGGACGCCTCGTCGATCACCGCCATCCGCACCGCCGCGGTGAGCGCCCTGGCGACCCGCCTCCTCGCCCGCGAGGACGCCGGTGACCTGGCCCTCCTCGGCACCGGCGTGCAGGCGCGCACCCATCTCGCCGCCCTGCGCGAGGTCCGCCGCCTGCGCCGCGTCCGTGTGTGGAGCCGCCAGCCGGAGAACGCGCGCCGCTTCGCCGCCGAAGAGTCCGCCCGCTTCGGCCTGCCGGTCGAGCCCGTCGCTTCGGCGCACGAGGCGGTGGCCGGCGCCGACATCATCTGCACCGTCTCGGCCGCCGTCGAGCCGATCCTGCTGGGCGAGCACATCGCGCCCGGCGCGCATGTCAATGCCGTGGGAGCCTGCACGCCGAACGCCCGCGAGCTCGACACCGCGGCCGTCGTCCGTGCCCGCCTCTACGTCGACCGCCGCGAGTCCGCCCTCCATGAGCCGGGAGAGATCCTGACTCCCTTGCGCGAGGGAGCGATCACCGCGGACCACATCCGCGGCGAGATCGGAGAGCTGCTGATCGGCACCGCCGAAGGGCGGCAGGACGCCTCGGACGTCACCCTGTTCGAGTCGCTCGGCCTGACCGTCGAGGACCTCGCCTCCGCCCGTCACATCTACCGCAAAGCACTGGAGCAGGGGAGAGGAATCTCCCTGGAGATCTGACATGAAACCACTCACATCTGGAATGCGCCCTCTGGGCGCGCCGACGCTGGACGAGATCCGGGCTGCCCGCGAACGCATTGCCGGAGTGACCGTGCGCACGCCGCTCGTCCGGCTCAACGCGGACGTCCCCGGCGAGATCTGGCTCAAGCTGGAGAACCTGCAACCGATCGGCTCCTTCAAGCTGCGCGGCGCGGCCAACGCCATGCGCCAGGCCGGACCGGAACGGCTGGCGGAGGGCGTCTACACGGCGAGCGCCGGCAACATGGCGCAGGGAGTGGCATGGAGCGCGCGGCAATTCGGCGTGCAGGCCACCGTCGTCGTGCCCGAGCACGCTCCGGCGACCAAGATCGCGGCCATCGAGCGCCTCGGCGGCAAGGTGCTCAAAGTGCCCTTCGACCGCTGGTGGCAGGTGCTCCAGGAGCACGAATATCCGGACCTCTCCGGCCTCTTCATCCATCCGGTGGCCGACCGCGCGGTGATGGCCGGCAACGGCACCGCGGCCCTGGAGATCCTCGAGGACCTGCCGGATCCGGAGGCCATCGACGCCGTGCTCGTCCCCTTCGGAGGCGGCGGTCTCTCCTGCGGCATCGCGGCGGCCTTCGAAGCCCTGCGCCCGGGAGTCCCCGTCTGGGGCTGCGAAGTCGCGACCGCCGCGCCGCTCGCCGCCTCCCTCGCCGCGGGAGAGGCCCAAACGATCGACTACCAGCCCAGCTTCGTGGACGGCATCGGAGGCAAGAGCCTCCTCCCCGAAATGTGGCCCCTCGTCAGCCGCCTCCTCGCCGGCTCCAAAGTCGTCCCCCTGGACGAAGTCGCCGCCGCCGTCCGCCTCCTCGCCGAGCGCAACCGCGTCATCGCCGAAGGAGCCGGAGCCACCCCGGTCGCCGCCGCGCTGGCCTCGGCGGAGAAGGGGAAGAAGGTGGTGTGTGTCGTGTCCGGCGGCAATATCGATCTGGCCAAGCTGGGGGCGATTTTGGAGGGGCGGGTGCCGTAGGGAGGAAGCAAAAAGGACAAAGGACATCAAGGACATCAAGGACAGCAAGGACAGTAACAACAGCAAGGAGAGAGACCAGGGCGACTGGGTTTTTGGCCTTTGGTGTCCTTTTGGTCCTTGAAGTCCTTTTGGTCCTTCGCGACCGACCGCCTGGACGGCTGATCCCGTTTCTCTCCCCACCCTACACCGCCTTGAAGTCCACCTCCGCCTGAGCCAGGGCCTGCACCGCCGCGGTGAGTTGTGGCGCCAGGGCTCTGCGGCGCAGGATGATCTGCCGACTGACCTGGCGCAGCTCTCCGATACCGCTCTGCATCGCCTTTTCGATCTCCCGCTTCCGGGCCGCGATGCTGGTGTCCACGGCGGCGAGGTCTCGCGGGTCGACTTTCGCCGCCGGGTTGAACTTGAAGCGGGCGGCGACGGATCGTTTCCAGTCAAGGAGCGCGGTGATCAGAACCTGACCGAATCCGGGGACTTGCAGCAGCGCGCTCTGGGTGAGATCTCCCGCCGTTTCGATGCCGAAGGATTGCAGGGTGGCGCGCCGGCCGTCTCCGATGCCTTGGATTTTTGCGCGGTCGAGGCGGTGCTGATCGAGAAACCTCTTGAGCTGCGCCTGGGCCAGGTTCGCGTGCAGTTGATTGATCCTTTTCTGCCGGATCGAGGGCAAGGCGAGGTGCTCGTTCTTGAGGCTCTCCAACGCCTTCCTTTTGGCTTCGAATGCCGCTTCGGAAGCTTCCCGGTCCCAGGTCTTCTCGATCGATTTGACGTAGGCCGCCGCGTCGTCGACGGCAGTCTGCGCCAGTTGCCGCAGGGAATCCGCGCGCTCGAACAGAACGTAGGCGAAGAAGAACAGAACGACGACGAGCACGATCGGCATGATGCCGCCGACTTCCACGGCCGCCGCGATGGCGAGCACCGGTCCGGCGATCCCGCAGGCCCAGGCGAAACAGGTCCGCAGGAGACGGGCCTTGTGCATCCCGAGAGCGATGGGGGAGGGGCTGACCGGGAACGCCGCCGGTTGCGGGATCGCGGGGCCGGCGCCCGGTGAGGGGACGGCGAGGATCTGCGTCCAGACGGTGTTGACCTCGAATCCACCCGGCCGCACCGAGGCCGTGAGGCCGGCGATGCTGAAGAGCAGAATGCCGGCGTGCCCTTCGATCGCGCACCAGGGGCAGGCGGAGAGATTGGCAGGGAACGTGTGCGCGGAGTTTTGCCGGCAGGTCTGGGTCTTGATTTCCGACAACGCGGCGATCCAGGCGCCGGCGCTCGGCCGGCCGTTGCCGCGGCTTCCTTCGGGCGCGAAGGCGCGCTCGAAGAGCAAGGCCGCGGCCGGCGTGAGCAACGAAAAATCGGGCGTAAACGGTGGTGCCTGCATCTGGCGCGATGCCGCAGCTCTGCCGTAGGCGAAACGGAACTCCTTGATCGCCTTCTCGATCGGCAGGTCGCCGCTGCCGAGATAGCGTCCGGAAAACGGATGGCGCCCCATGAACAGAAGCTGGAAGATCAGCACGGCGAGGCCGAAGCAGTCATGATTCTGACTGCGGAGAACGCGCAGGCTCCCACCCTGAAGCTCGGGTGGCGTATGGGTCGAGACGCCCACGCTACAGAGGAATGTCCGGCCGTCGACGATGAGCTGGACGCTGTCGCAATCGATCAGCTTGACCACGGCCTGCTCGGAGACGAGCACGTTGCCGTGGTTGACGTCCCCGATCACGATCTGTCCTCCGGCGTGGACCGCGGCAAAGGCGCGGGCGAGATTGATCGCCGTGTGGAGCAGAAAGGTCCAGTTGGCCTTGGGAAATCCGGTCAACCGGCTCTTCGGACTGTACAGGTGATGGATTGGCTGGAGTCCGCGGACCCTGGGCATCAGGAAGCCGGCGATCGGCCCCCCGGGGATCAGGTGGAGGGGAGCGACAGGCCAGGCGAGAAATTTGAGCAGATCCTCGCCGCGGACGGCGGCCATGGCAGTCATCGCGGCGATTTTGGCAGCGTGCTCCGGGGTGAGCTTCTTGTGATAGATCTTTGCCGCAAGCCCACTGCCGTCCGCGACCTCGAAGACGGCGCCTTCGCCGCCGGAGCCGAGCCCTTTTCCCAGCGGGACGAGGCGGCCACGGCTGTCGTAGACGATCGGCTTCGGTTTCACGGTCGTCGGGTCGCGAGAATCAAGGTCTTGTCGTCGTCCGTCCGGTCGTTGATGAGGGGAGACGAGAGGTGCGCGGAGAGGCGGTCCGAGAGCGGCTCGTCACCGGGGGCCGTGCGGACCCACGACAGCATGGAACGGAAGAACGGCGCCGGTGCCGTCCGGTTCCTGAAGTCCAGGACGAGCCTTTGCAGACCGTCAGAAAAAAGCGCAAGATCGTCGATCGGTTGCTCCATGTAGGCGTGTTGCAGATGCTCGGCGGCGTTCGCCTCGGTGGCGAAGTATGTTGAGTTTTCATACTCCCCCGAAGCGGGCCAGAAAACCCAGCGGTACTCATCCTGGTCGGAGACCACGATCGCCCCGTCGCCGACCTGGAAAAACGTGGCGCTCTCGGGACCGACGACGGCGCCGAGAAGAGTGCACGCGAACTCGCGGGGTCGCAGCCCTTCGGCTTCGGCGCGGACGGTGACCTCGGAGCGAAGCCGGGCCAGCCAGCCGGTGAGGAAATGGACGTCGAGATCGGCGATGCTCCCGCCGCCTTCGAGCAGGCTGCGGATCTCATCGAGCGCCATCCCGCAGGCGAGCCGCGAGCCGGCTTCGGCGCGCTTCGCGCTCCCCGCTCCATCGGAGACGAATGCGGTCAGGATGGATTCTCCCGCGGCGGTCTGGAGAACCTCACAGCGGTGCGCGTCCTCACAGGAGCGCTGCTGCTTCTCATGCGAGGTGCCGACCGCCGAGGCGGCGGCGTAACGCCAGGCGCTCATTCCCATCTCATCCGGCCGTCGCCCAGCCCTCGGGCGTCACCGGATTCTCGAGCGCCACCTGATCGCCGGGATTGGAGCGCGAGACGGAGCTGAGGGAGTTGGAGAGCCAGGAGAACAGATCGCGGAAACGCAATCCCTTGAGCTTCAGCGGATCGCGGACGGTGATCTTCTTGAGCGTGTCGAAGTTGGCGTCCTCGACGCCGACGGCGAAGAACATGAACGCCTTGGACTCCTCGCCGGAATGGACCAGGCCCGCCGCCCTGTTCCATGAATCGGTCGGGGCGCCGTCGGTGATCAGGAAGATCCAGGGGCGATAGTAGGAGATCCCGTTCTGGCGGTAGAGGTCCTTGCGCTGGCGCAGCATGTCGAGCGCCTGCTCGATGGCCGCTCCCATGGGGGTGTCCCCCCGCGCCGTGAGCTGCGGCGGTTGGAAGACGTCGGCGGTCTGGAAGTCCGCCACCACCTGCACCGGGCCGAAGGAGACGATCGCCACCTCCACCCGCTTGGCGCTCATGCTGTCCGCGACGAGCTCGTCCTTGAAGGTCACGAGCCCTTCGTTGAGCTCGCGGATCGGCTCGCCCTGCATCGAGCCGGAGGAGTCGAGAAGCAGGACGCACGGGCAGCGCGGCTCGGGATTGTCGACGAGATCGGCCGCGGCAAAAGGGACTTGATCGAATTCCGACACGGTAGCTCCTTCAGGAAAGTCAGCACTGCCGCCATTCTACAGGAGGTATCATCTGCTCATGGACATGCCGCACATCAATCCGGTCGGTCTTCTGGAGAAGCCGGCCGACACCTCGGAGTCCCCCCGCCGCTTCTCGTTCCGGCTGCGTCTCCTGGCCGGATTCTTCGTTCTCCTGTTCCTCCTGGTCACCGTCGCCTCGACCGTGACCAGCCTCGGCCGTTATTGTCTGACGACGGACGCAGCCGACACCCGCGCTCTGCCGCATCAGTAGAGACCATGCCCCGTAAACCACCGCCGCCACCCGATCCCGAGAAAGGCACCTGGCAGGGCCGGCCGGTCGCCCGCCGCTTCGTCTCCCCCGATGGCATGACCGTGCTGGTGGGGAAGACGGCGGAGGACAACGACGTGCTTTCCCTCAGGCTCGCCGCGCCGCGCGATTTCTGGTTCCACGTCGCGGCGGAGTCGGGCTCGCACGTCATCGTGCGCAACCCCGAAGGCCTCGACCGTCTGCCCAAGGCGACCGAGGAGCTCGCCGCCTCCCTCGCCGCCGGCTACTCCAAGGCGCGCAACGGAGGCCGGGTCTCCGTCCACATGTGCCGCGCCGAGGACGTGAGCAAGCCGCGCGGCCTGCCGCCGGGCAAGGTCGTCCTCGAACGCTTCAAGAACGTCCAGGTGGCGCCCTGGCGGCCCGACATGGAAGATGCCGGGTAATTGGGGATAGCCGCAACCTTCCAGCCCGTCCTGCGTATCTGACCCATCCATTGTTCTGCCTTCGAGGAGGCAAGGAGGGGTCATGAGACGCTCCACAGGGAAGGGCCGCGGCCTGATGGCCGCGGCGATCGCCGTTGGACTGGGAATCGCCGGCCTGGCAATTGCCGGGCCGGCGGCCGCCCAGGATTGCACGGGCGTCGCGCCCTATGTGTTCGTCCTGGTCGACACGTCCGGCTCGATGAACTGGGCGCCGCCGTGCTCGCAGGCCGAGGTCGACGCGGGATTCTGCGCCTGGCGCTGCGACCAGTACGACTGCTGGGTGCCGCAAATGGCCGACTCTCCGTCGTCCAAGTTTTATCAGATCAAGCAGGCGCTCTATAACGTGATGTCCAACACCACCGGGGTCCAATTCGGCTTCGCGACGTTCAATCAGGATGCCCTCAACGTCCGTTCCAAGCACTGGACGTATGTGGCCACAGGCTCCGGTGTCAACATCCCTGGCTGGGGTGTCTACCCGAGCATTGGTACGCGCGAAGTCTTCGGCAATCTGTGGACCTGCAACACAGGATCGGGCAACAACCAGATCGGCTGTGCCGCGACGACTCCCGCCGACCTGTCCGACGTGTGGAAGCGCACGCGGATTCAGCAGCTCGCGAAGCTCGGCACCAACTTCAGTCAGGCCGTGACGTTCTACGTCCGCGTCGCTCCGTCGATCTACAGGGTGACCTACACGCCCGTTTTCGGAGCGACGCCGGGCTCGCCGGTCAACGTGACGGAGCTGGTGGTGAAGTGCAACAACTCCTCATGCACGACCACCACCTCCGTCGGCCAGACCGTCGTCCCCTTCACGCCGGCCGGAGATTTTCTCGCCTGGGACAACGGCTCATCCAGCAGCTTGAGCCAGACGAATCCGGAGCTGTCCTACTTCACCCAGGTGATCGCCGATGCCTCGGCGACCAACACCTGCAACGGTTGGGAGCCGAACACGGACACGACTGCGGACCAGAGCGGCCTGTACAACCTGAAGTGGCTGACGAGCAGTGATCCCCGGGGAGCTTATTTCAGCATCGGGGACATGATTCCGCAAGACTGGCAGACGGCACACAACACCGATGTCATGGCCCGCCTGGCCCCGAACGGCAATCCCTCGGCGCCGGACTTCCGCACCTCGACGTATCTCAACGACCGGCCGACCGGGAGCGATACGTTCCTGCGCCTCAAGAACGCCATCCAGCGGCCCTTGATCGCCAATGGCGCATCGCCGCTCGGCGCTTCGCTCAATTCGTTCCGTACGTGGTGGTCCGGGTGCTCGTCTGGAATCTGTGCGGCCGGTTGGTCGAATGTGGCCCGGGTCCAGGATCCGGATTGGGCCTGCCGCCGGCAGTATCTCGTCGTACTGACCGACGGCGATGACACCTGCGGCAGCACCGATGCCTGTACCCAGGCCTCGGAGCTGTCAGCCTATTATGGCATCAAGACCTTCGCGGTCGGATTCGGCGCGGATTCCGGTTTGAGCGCACCGGGCAACAAGCTGACCTGCATCGCCGCGAACGGCGGCACGTCCAGTCCCCTCACGCCGCACCTCGAGTCTGAGCTCGAAGCCTCCTTGAACGCCATCCTGGACGCCGTCAAAACCGGCTTCTGACCCCTCACAGCAGCTTGAGGATCGCCTCGGCCGTGCTCACGTCGAGCCGGCCGGGCTCATCCAACTGAACGGCCTTGACGACGCCGTCCTCGATGAGGGCGGCGTAGCGCCGCGAGCGCTTGCCCAGGCCGAAGGCGCTGATGTCGGCTTCCATCCCCATGGCGCGGGCGAAGTCGCCGTTGCCGTCGGCGAGCATCACGATCTGGTCGCCGGTGCCGCGGGCGTTGCCCCAGGCCTGCATGACGTAGTGGTCGTTGACCGCCACGCAGGCGATCGTGTCGACGCCTTTCGCCTTGATCTCGGCGGCGTGCTGCACGAAGCCCGGCAGGTGATGGTCGGAGCAGGTGGGGGTGAACGCCCCTGGCACGGCGAAAAGGACGACCTTCTTGCCGCGGCAGAGGTCCGTCGTGAAGAGGTCTTTCCCGTCAGTCGTCTTCAGCTTGACGTCGGGGATCGTATCGCCTGGTTGGATCGTCGTCATGGCGCGCTCTCCTTCGGTTGCATGAGCCGGGGCGCATCCTATCGCAAGGCGACGAAAGGCCCGTCCGTTCCGTATGATCCCGGCGGAGAACGACGCGATGACCGAACGCATCCGCAATCCCGAAATGGACCAGCTCGTCCGCCAGCTCAATGGTGAGGAGACGGGAGAAACCGCGGACGACGCGTCGGAGGGCTTCACCGAGCCGCCGGAATTCGTCACCCCGCGCGCCGGCATCGTGCCGTCCCCCTCGTCCCCGTCGTTTCCAGTCGCCGACCTCCTCGATCGGCCGGCGCAGTCGCGGGTGGAGGAGGGCGAGATGCTCGACCGCTTCCTCCTGGAGATGATCCGGCAGAACGCGAGCGACCTCCTCCTGATCGCCGGCATGCCGCCGGTCTTCCGGATCGACGGCCGCCTGGTGCGTACCGAAGGGTCCGCGCTCGACGGCGACGAGATGGCGCACATCTTCCGCCCGCACCTCGGCGGCCGCTCGCGCCGCGACCTGGACGAGCGCGGCTACGCCGACTTCCCCCTCCGCCTGTCGCCCGGCCGCGAGCTCGACGTCACCAGCGGCCCCTCCTGGCGGTTCCGGGTGAACCTGCACCGGCAGGGCGGCCAGCTCGCCGCGGCGATCCGCTCCCTGCCGCTGGAGATCCCCAGCATCGCGGGACTCAACCTGCCGCCCTCCTTCGCCGAGCTGGTGCGCCAGAGCCGCGGCCTCGTCCTGGTCTGCGGCCCCACCGGCTCGGGCAAGTCGTCGACCCTGGCCGCGCTGGTCGGCGAGCTCAACCGCACCCGCTCCTGTCACATCCTCACCATCGAAGACCCGATCGAGTACGAGCACCGGCCGGGCAAGGCGGTGATCGAGCACATCGAGATCGGGCGCGACTCCCGTTCCTTTCCCGAGGCTCTACGCGCCGCGCTGCGCCAGGACCCGGACGTCATCCTGGTCGGCGAGATGCGCGACCTGGAGACCGTCGCGACGGCGATCACCGCGGCCGAGACGGGCCATCTCGTCCTCTCGACCCTGCACACCAACGACGCCGCCCAGGCCGTGCACCGCATCGTGGACGTCTTCCCGCCGGCGCAGCAGACGCAGATCCGCCATCAGCTCGCGCTCGCCTTGAACGCCATCGTCGTGCAACAGCTCGTGCCGCGCTCGGACGGCCGCGGGCGGGTGCCCGCGGTCGAGCTCCTGCTGGCGAGCTACCCGGTGCGCCACCACATCCGCAGCGATCATCTCCAGAAGCTCTACAACGAGATCACCCTGGGCAAGCGCCACGGCATGATCTCCCTGGAGCAGTCGCTCGCCAACCTCGTGCGCGAAGGGAAAGTCGACGTCGACGAGGCGCGGATGCGGGCGAGCCATCCGGATGAGCTGGAGGGGTTGTTAAGGGGTTGAGAGGGCTGGTGGCATAGGCGTTAACTTAAAGTAGGGGAGGGGCTTGCCCCCTCCGGGTGGGCGGGCGGAGGAGCCGAGTCACGAAGACCGAGCCTTCCCGCCATCCGCCCCCTCCCCGTCCCTCCCCCGCGCGTGCCACCACACGCCCACCCCGAGCGGGAGAGGGCGCCCCCTCCCGAAGACAATCACCTCGAACCGTCTCTGCTGTTTTTGGGCTTGGGTGGTGGCGCCCCTCTCCCGTTCGGGGTGGGGGGCGGTGGCACGCACGGGAGAGGGGTCGGGGGTGAGGGCGGGTGTGCGGCTACGGCTCAGCGGTCAAATTTCCGCTCCTCGATCTCAATCTCGTCCTGCTTCCTGCGGGCAAACTCTTCGCTTCCCGAGGTGAGGCCGCGGCCGGCTCCCCTCAGGCGCTGTAGACGCGCCCTGCGTTCTTCCGGAGGCAACTCGCGGAATGGCTGCGAATCGCGAGGGAGGTCCGCGGCCAGAGCTGCCAGACGTCCTCGGTTTTGTGACGGTGCTTCAGATGGCCCGCGCCCCCGCATCGCCACCACCGCCCACCCCAATGCCATCAGCGCGATACACCCTGCCAGGATCTCCGGCCACGCCGAAACCTCCACGACCACCCGGTGGCGGCCGGCCGGCACCTGCACTCCCAGGAGGTTGAGATTGACCGGCACCGTCTCGATCTGCTGTCCGTCCGAGCGCGCGGTGAAGAGCGGCTGCCAGGCGCGGCGTACGACGGCGATGCCGCCCTTGCCCTCCGTCTCGATCTCGATGCGGTCAGGAGACGCGGTGATCAGCCGCACCTTTCCGGCGGGATCGTGCGGTATCGGACTGGACACGACGGCTCCGATGGGGTCCGGGTTGCCGCTGACCGCACGGGCGGCTTCCTCCGGGGTCTCCGCCGGAACGATCGTCTGCGGCCACCAGACCGGCGGCGCCGGATCGGTGACGGCGTAGAGGCGGGTGGTCACGCCATAGCGCTCTGTCGTGTCGAGCAGGCGGAGCGCCGGGACGTTCGGCTCCTCGAAAAGCACGACGGCTTGCAGGCCCGTGGCACGGAACCAGCGAGCCCGTTCTTCCCATTGCAGGGCGGGGAGGCCGTCGAGCATCGGCTTGAAGAGCAGTGTGTGCATCCCTTCGAGATCCGGCGCGAGCGGGTAGGTGAGGCCGTGCAGGACGCCCGGCGCGGCGCTCAGGTCTTCCGCCTTCAGGCGCTCCAGCACGGTGCGCGGACCGTCCGGCAGGTGATAGGGCGGATCGGGCTCCCAGGGCGGCACGGCGAGCGTTTCGTCCAGCACCGCGGTTCCCGGTCCCAGCCGGCGCGCCCAGGCGGAGGGTTTCCGGTAGGGCGCGGTCTCGTCCGTCGTCGCGAGCGGATAGAGCTGGAGGAGCGTCGCGAGCTGCAAGCCGGCGAGGAGGACTGCCTGCCGGGAGCGCGGCACACGCGGCCGGGTGATCAGGAACGCCAGGAGGAGAGCCGCTCCGGCGACGGCGAGAGCGAGCTGCCACGAGCCGATCTGGGTGCTGAGCAATGCGAGGGCCGCGGGGCGGTAGGTCGCCGGCTCCGTCGGACCGGGCGGCGTCGCCGCGAAGGTGCGCTCGACGCCCGCGACCAGGAACGGACCGGCCAGCGTCACCGCGGCGGCGAGGACCAGGAACAGTCCGCCGGCCACCGCCGCCAGCTTGCGCCACCCACCGAGCCCTTCGTTCAGCGCGCGCTCCAATCCCCAGCCGGCGAGAAGCGGCAAGGCGAGCACCAGCCAGAACACGAACTTCTCGGGGAACCGGAACAGCCCGAAGCCGACGGTGACCAGCAGATCGCCGCTCATGCCCGCGAGCAGGGCGGCGACGGGGCCGGCCGCCGCGAGCAGCGCCCAGCCGCGATGCCGGCGCGCCGCGGCGGCGGCCAGCCAGACGGCGATGATCCCGGCGTAGAGGGAAAAGAAGAGCGGCACGTCGGGCAGCACCTTCACGTTCCAGATGCCATGCCGGCCGATGTACGCCGGCCAGCCGAAGGGGAAGGGGAGGATCAGCTCCAGCAGCCGCGCCGGATGCAGCGTGTAGTACACCGCCTGCGCCGCGCTCACCCCGTGGCCGCCGCGCACGGTGAACGGCAACACACGGAGAGTGGCCACGACCTGCGGCAGCGCGATCACCATCCCGAGCGCGCCGACGGCCACCGAGGTCAACGATCCCCGTCTCCATCCATGGCGCGACACGGCGGCCAGGAGAAGCGGAACCAGCCCGAGCGCCGCGGTCACCGGCTCGCCGCCCAGCAGAGCGAGACCGCACGCAATCCCGCCGAGAGCGACCCCACGCCGTCCGCCGCGCACCGCGCCGAGAATCACCAGCGGCCACCAGGCGGCGACCGTCAGCGTGTTGTAGAAGGTCAGCGCCGAGAGCATCCACCCCGAGCCGGCGTAGGTCATCCCGGCGACGAGAGCGGCGGCCTTCCCCTGTCCCATCTCCCGCGCCAAGGCCGCCATGCCGGCCAGGGCGAGCAGCCAGTGCAGAGCAAAATGAAGATTGAATGCGCTCCAGAATGGCAGCACCAGATAGAAGAGGTTGTCCGGATAGAACGCCAGCGCATTCGGATTGCCGCGGAACGGCTGGCCGAGCCCCCAGGTGGGATTGAACGCCGGAATCCGTCCCGCCGCCAGCTCCGCCGCTCCGAACGCCTTGAGCGGCAGATGGGTGAGAAAGACGTCGCGCAGATAGAACGTCCGCACCCCGAGGAGCGTGGGCACGCACACCCACGCCCACACCAACAGCGCCGCCGCCAGGACGGCGAGGAGGGGACGGTCTTCGGATTTCACAGGGGGAGTGTATCGAACAACCCCCGCTGTGGTTCCTCCGGCCCCGAGTACACCAGCCGCCGCCCGCCCTCCAGCACCCGGGCGTTCGGATCGATCTCGTGACGGTCGACCCGTCCCGGACCGAGGATGTGGCGGACTTCGATCCCCCGGGCTTCGAGGGCGTCGGAGATCAGGCGGCGGTGGCAGCGCCAGGGGACCGCTTCAGCGCAGAGGATGGCGACCGTCCGGGAGCGGCTCAGGGTGATGAGCCCTTCCAGGGCCGCGGCGAACTCGGCGCTCTCCATGTAGTCGGCGTAGCCGCGGAAGGCTTCCACCCGCCAGGCGGTGTGCGGCGAGTCGGGCCGGGCGGTGCGCCGGCCGCCAAGGCGCGGCTCGTGCATGTATTCGATGCCGGCCCCGGCGAGCGATGCCGCCAGGGCGTCGCGGGAAAACTGTGGAAAACGCCGGGAGCCGGGGTAGCGGCGGACGTCCACCAGCAGCTCGACGCCGTTTTCGGTCAGCAGAGACAGGAGCTCGCCGATGGAGCGCGTGGAGTGGCCGATCGTCAGGACGGGCGCCATCCCGGCTACTATAGATGGAGATCGCAACCGGGAGCCGGAAAGAAACAGACCGGAGCATAGGTTCCGGCGGGAGCGGAGTCGCGTGTGCGTTTGAAAGTTCTGACCTACAACATCCACCGGGCCATCGGCGTCGACCGCCGCTTCCGGCCCGAGCGCATCATCGAGATCCTGCGTCATCACAATGCGGATCTGGTCCTCCTGCAGGAAGTCGACGAGGGGGCTCCCCGCTCGCGTGAGCTCGATCTCGCCAAGGAGCTGGCCGCGGAGTCCGGCTATCCCCACTTCGCCGTCGGCCACAACGTCAGCCTCAAGAAGGGGAGATACGGCAACGCCACCCTGAGCCGCTTCCCCATCCTGCGCGAGCGCAACATCGACCTCTCGGTCGCCGAGAGCTGGATCCGGCGCGGCTGCCAGCACACCACGATCATGCTCACCGAGGACAAGCCGTTGGAGGTGTTCAATCTTCACCTGGGTCTTTCCGCCCGCGAACGCCAGAAGCAGGTCGACCTCCTCACCCGCTCGTCCGAGCTGAGCGGCCTGGATGGCAGCATGCCCACCCTCGTCGGCGGCGACTTCAACGACTGGCGGTCGCTCCTCTGGCCGGTCTTCACCAACGGCCTGGGCTTCCAGAGCGCCACCGACAGCCGCACCAGCCGCCGGCGCGCCATCGCCACCTATCCCAGCTTCTCCCCCCAGGGGCCGCTCGACCGCATCTACTTCCGCGGCACCCTCCGCCTCGCCGGCATCCACCGCTGCCGCCTCCAGGTGGCGCGCCTGGCCAGCGATCACCTGCCCGTGATGGCCGAGTTCGACCTCGTATAGCCGCCGGGCTCGGGGAGGGGGTATGCTGTACAGGCTTCCGGCCATCGAGAAGGGGTCTATACATCCGTCATACGGCGTTTCTCTCAGGAAGGAATTGACACAGTGTCCCGGCCTGCCGTTCTGGTCGTCGATCCGGAGGTGTCCCGTCGCAAAGAGATCGCGACGGGCCTGACCGAATTCGGCTACGAAGTGATCCCCGCCGTCGACGAGCAGCAGGGGATGCGCTTCGCGGAGAAGCTCGGCCCCGGCATCGTCGTCGCTCCGGCAGCGTTTGCCATGAACGGCGGATCCCCCCTGATGGCCCGTTTCGCGGCCCGCGTCTCCGGCTCCGAGCACACCCTGCTCCTGCTCGGCGAAGGCGAGCAGCAGGGCCGCGAGCTGCCCGAGGAGGACCTGTTCCACGACGCCTCGGGCCTCGACGGCGCCGATCTGGTGCGCCGCATCCATCTCGTCCTCCTCGGCCGCGAGGTCGGCCTGGAGCCGGACGCCAGCCTCGAATCGCTGGTCGGCGACCTGTCCCTCCATCCGCTCCTCGAGCTGCTGCGCGGCCTCGCCCGGGCGCACGCCACCGGCCGGGTGGTCTGCGCCGAGGGGAAGATCACCCTGGAGAACGGCGAGGTCGCGGGCGCCGCGGCCGGCCGCACGACCGGCGTCAAGGCGTTCTGCCGCCTGAGCCACCTCGACGCCGGGCCGTTCTGGGTGCAGCTCCGGCCGCCCGACGTCACCGGTCCGGTCAAAGTGGCGCAAGAGATCAAGATGGATCTCAAGGCGCTCATCTTCCTCGCCCTGGAAGACGCCGTCCACGACGCGCCCGATCCGCGCTGCCGGGTGCGCGTGCAGGTCGGTCCCGCGTTCTTCGAGACCCGCTTCAATCCGCGCCAGCAGGAGCTGCTCGCCGCCATCCCCGCCAGCGTCACCGTCGGCCGTCTGCTCGACGCCCTGCAGGCCACCGACGGCCAGATCCTGCGCGACCTGCTCGGCCTGCGCGAGCTTGGAATCATCGCTCTGGAGGAGCCGCGCGACCTGGTGCGCGTGGTCACCGACTCGACCTGCGACCTGCCGCCCGACTTGGCGCGCGCCCACGGCATCCAGATCGTGCCGCTCCTGGTGCTCTTCGGCGACCGCGTCTACCACGACGGCGTCGACCTGCGGCCGAAGGAGTTCTACGACCTGCTGGAGAAGGGGCCGGAGCACCCGCGCACCAATCCGCCCTCGAAGAGCGACTTCCTGGACGTCTACCGCGCCCTCGCGGCGGACCGCGACGTCATCTCGATCCACATCGCTGAGACCCTGTCGCAGACCGTGGTGCACGCGCGCGCCGCGGCGGAGGAGGGGCTGCCCGAGATGCAGCGCCTGCGTGGCGAGGCGGAGCAGGTGACCCTACGGGTGGTGGACAGCAACAGCGTCAGCCTGGGACTGGGGATGCTCGCCCTCTTCGCCGCCCGCATGGCGCGCCGCGGCATCGAGCCGGACGTGATCGTCGAGCGCCTGGAAGCGATGCGCAGTCGCATCCACGTCTACTTCGCCGTCAACACCCTCGACTACCTGGCGCGCGGCGGCCGCATCGGCAAGGGGCGCGCCTTCATCGGCAACCTGCTCGGCATCAAGCCGATCCTCGGCGTGGTGAAAGGCGAGGTCACGGCGGTCGATAAGGTGCGCGGCGGCCGGGCGGCGCAGCCGCGCCTCATCGAGCTGTTCCGCGCCGGGATCGATCTGACACGGCCGGTGGTGGTCCACGTCGCCCACGCCAAGGCGCCGGTGTGGGCCGACAAGCTGCGCGGGCTGATCCAGGAGTCCTTCGACGTCGCCGAGCTGACCGTCGCCGAGATGGGACCGGTGGTCGGCACCCACGCCGGCCCCGGCACCGTCGGCGCCGCCCTCTTCCAACCCACGGCGGACGAGCTGCCGCTGATCGCTCCACTTTCCGAGACGGCGTGACGTGAGCGCGGGCAGCCGGACGGTCCTCATCACCGGCGTCAGCCGCGGCCTCGGCCATGCGCTCGCCCTGCGCATGGCCACCCTGGGTCACGTCGTCATCGGCTGCGCCCGCACCTGGACGGCGATCGAGGACCTGCAGGCGCTGCTCGGCGAGCCGCACGGCTTCTCCATGGTCGACGTCGCCTCCGCCACCGAAGTCGAAGCCTGGTCCCGCCGCGTCCTCGCCCGCCATCCGCCGGTCGACCTGCTGATCAACAACGCCGGGGTGATCAATGCCAACGCGCCGCTCTGGCAGGTCCCGGAGGGAGAGTTTTCCCGCGTCATCGACGTGTCCTTGAAGGGGACCTACCACATCATCCGCTACTTCCTCCCCTCGATGCTGGAGCGCGGCCACGGCGTGGTGGTGAACCTGAGCTCCGGCTGGGGCCGCTCCCACGCCGCCGAAGTCGCCCCCTACTGCGCCGCCAAGTGGGGGATCGAAGGAATGACCCGTGCCCTCGCCGAAGAGCTCCCCCCCGGCCTCGCCGCCGTCGCCCTCAATCCCGGCGTCATCCACACCGCCATGCTGGAAAGCTGCTTCGGCCAATCCGCCAAAGGCTACCCCGGCCCTGAAAAGTGGGCCGACCGCGCCGCGCCGTTCCTGCTGGAGCTGGGCCCGCAGGACAACGGGAAGAGCTTGACGGTGCCGGGGTTCTGAGCCCTCACCCCCTGCCCCCTCTCCCACACGTCCTCCCGCCCACCCGGGAGAGGGGGAACTGGCAGCCACACTCCGGTTCCCAGAGGTCATCCTGACGGCGAGCTCCGCGAGCCAGAAGGATCTGGGCGGGGGAAGGGTCCCGCCCGGCTATGCCTCTACACCGACTCGGGTCTTCCCCGCCGCCTGGGGTTCGACGACCCCTGCTGCATTCGCCGGTGCCGGGGGAACTGGCGGGACGGGTGGAGCGCCGGCACCAGCTCCGCCTCCGCCAGCCCCTCCAGCAGGCGCCGGCTGTGCCGGATTGGGATCGGGGTTCGAGCCCGAGGCGGCCTTCTTCATCAGATAGGCCCCCTGTCCAAGTCCGAACGCGGCGAGGAGCGTGCCGTCGACGTCCGGCAGGGTCACCGTGGCGGAAAGGTCCAGAACGCGCAGGTACATGAAGACCTGAACGAGGTAGGTGACCGCCGCGACCAAGGTGATGAGGACCATCTGGAAGTCGCCGAGATCGACGAAGTCGCCATCGTCATGGACCAGGTCATAGACCAGATTGGCCACCCGGTTGGGAGCCTTCTGTTTCTTGAGATCCCCCGCGCCGGGCACGCCTTTCGCCACCGCGGCGTCAACCTTGTCCTGCTTGGTCTGGGTGATCGCCTTGGCGCCCGCGAAGCTCAACGCGGAGAGGCCGGAGAGAAGGAGCAAGTTGGACGGTATATTCACCGTGCCGATCAACCAATTGCAACTGTAGCAGAACCGCAACCAGAGGGCCGACAGATAGACGACCATCAGGGCTCCGAACCAGACGACGAGTTGGAACTTCGACTTGCTGTAGAGGCCGTCAGCTCCGAGGATGAGCTTGGCGATTCCGCCTTTGCCCAGAACTGCCAAAGCAAAAAGCCAGACGAGAAGAGCGGCTCCGATCACGGTCACCAAACGCTGCCAGATCGGGATCTCCGGAGCTTCGACGAGCAGCTCCTTGAGCGTTTCTATCCCCTTCGCTTTTTCTTTTGCTTTTTCTTTCCCTTTCCCTGTCTCTGGTTCTGGCTCTGGCTCTGTCGTGTAGGTGACCAGGTCTCCGCGACGGAGAGATTTGAGAGTTGTCCGGAGGTCTTTGTTCGCCGGAACCGTGAACTGTTTTGTGCGTTGATCGGATTGATTGGTCTTGGTGGTCTTCGTGCCGGATGGGGCTGCAATCACCGCGATCCTGACCGTGGATTGGTCCGAGGCAATGTCGACGATCCTCCCCAGTACGGAGTAGAAAGGGCCTCCGCTTCCCGGTTCCGGAAAGGTTCCGAGTGCCACCACGGCGAGCACAATGCCCAGCCAACCGATCAATCCGAATGAATTCTTCGGCATCGTTAGTCCTCCTTGGCTGGATAGACGAACGGACCAGCATTTTTTCGCGGGCGCCAAGCTTGTTTCCGTGGCGCACCTCGCGATTCCCGCGGCGTCACCCGCGACGCCCACCGTGTCACCCGCGGCCTGAGCCATCACACCCGCGGCGCCCGCCGCGTCACCCGCCGTTTTTGTGTTGCGGCTCCCGATTTTTGTGTTCGTACCGTTGGGTTTTGTGTTGCAACCCGCGGGTTCCACGCCGGGCGGCGGCGGTGTGACGCCGTAACCGGCCGGTGCGAGAGGCGACCCCGTCGGTTTGGTGGCGGGCGCCGCGGGTTGCCTCGAGGGTGCCGCGGTTTTTGTGCCGGGCGTACCGGTTTTTGTGGTCCCTGTCGCCGGTCTTGCGGCTCCCGCGCCGGGTTCCGAGACTCCCGCCGCGAGCGTTGTGCTGGCTGGAGGCACGGAGAAGAGGGGAGAGGGCGATTTTGTGTTGCACGAGCCGGCGGTGATGCCTGCGCCCGCGGATCTGGTGATGGGGGTCGCGGGTGCGGTATCTCCCGCGCCGGGTTGCTCGGTGGCGGAGAGTCCGGATGCGGCGCGCGCCGCGGGTTCCGAGGTTCCGGCTTCGGCGCGGCCTACGCCGAACCGTTGCAGGGCGGCCACGCGGGGTGCCTGGCGGCATCCCGCGGACCGCCCCTACAGAATCCTGTTCGCGTCGACTCATGAAAAGCGGTGTGGTAGATATCCGTCAGTGCTGACCGCTCATCCGTCAACTCTGCCGGGTCACGCGTCAACCCTCACCGGTCATCCGCCAACTCTGACGGGTAACGCGTCAACGCTGACCGCTCATCCGCCAACTCTGACGGGTCACGCGTGAACTCTGACGGCTCATCCGCCAACTCTGACGGGTAACGCGTCAACCCTGACCGCTCATCCGTCAACTCTGACGGGTCACGCGTGAATCCTCTCCCGGAGCGCATCAGGGCAACGGCCCGCCCGTCCAATCCGCCCGGTACAACCCCGCACCCGGCGTGAAGTAGAAGCGCTGACCGTTGACGGGGTCCTGCACCAGGGTGTGGGTGTCCCGGTTGGGGAAGAGGGGCGGCAGGCCGGTGTTGAGGGGCTCCCAGGTGGCGCCTCCGTCGCGGCTGCGGAAGGCCCCGTCGCCGAAGGTCACGGCGTAGAGGACGTTCCTGTCGTCGCGGTCGAAGAGGAGGGTGAGGACGTGGGCTTTGACGGTGGGATCGGTGGGCTCGAGTCGGCCGACGGTTTGAAAGGTCGTTCCGCCGTCGTGGGTGACGAACAGGGTGTCGCCGTCGAAGAAATGGACGGTGGTGCTCGGCTGGAAGGGATCGAAGCCGAAGGCGTCGGCCTTGTGCCAGTGGCGCCAGTGGCGGCCCGCGTCGTCGCTGCGGCTGCGGAGACCGTAGACGGTGCGCGGGTTGCGGGGGTCCTGATCGAGGTGCTGGAAGTGGTAGGGCTCGCTGAACTGCTCCCGGCGGGCCGGGCTCCAGGTGAGACCGGCGTTGGTGCTGCGGAAGATCGTGACGCCCTGGCGGAGCAGCAGGATTCCCGGGGCCGGCAGCAGTAGATCCGAGCTCTCCGCGGGGGTGCTGCTGCGGTGGGTCCAGGTCGCTCCGCCGTCCCGGCTCAGGGCCAGGCCGCGGCGCGTCAGCGCCCAGAAGCGATTGCGGACGAACGGGTCGGGCTCGATTTGGAGAATCCCCTCCGCGCGCAGCAGGGAGTCGGCGAACGGCGCGAAGGTGCGCCCGCGGTCGTGGGACTCGGAGTAGCTCCCCAGGCTGCTCAGGATCCAATGCGCCGGATCGAAGGGGTCGATGCGGAAGTTGGTGACGGGGTTGCGGATCAGACCGCGCTGCGGTTGGACCGTCCAGGCCGCTCCCCGGTTCGTTGTCGCGAGGAGGCCCTGGCCGGTCCCGGCGAGCGCGTAGCCCGGCCGGGCGGGATCGACCGTGAGCGCGCTGACTCCGCCGTAGTCGATCTGTTCGATGCTGAGCGGCGGCACGCCTGCGGTCACCGCGGCGAAGGTCTCGCCGCCGTCGTGGCTGACGAAGAGGCCCAGGTCGCTACCGCCGTAGACCGTTCTCGCGTCCGCCGGGTCGACCGCGAGCACGTCGCCGTGGAAGGGGAACGGACCCTGCCAGGTGGTGCCGCCGTCGCGCGAGCGCCAGGTTTCTCCGCCGTCGGAGCCGTCGCCGGTTTCGTAGAGCGTCTGCGGATCGCCCGGCGCGACGACAAGGTCGTGGACCCACGGCGGGTACACCGCCGGATCTTCGACCAGGTCCGTCCAGGTGACGCCGAAGTCGGTGCTCTTGAAACGCTGGAGGAGCGTCGCGGCATAGACGGTGCCCGGGTGCCGCGGGTCCGGCGCGACGGCGACGAAGATCTCGGCCGTGTCGAACGAAATGACCGGCTGGAATGTGGTGCCGCCGTCGATGCTGCGGTAGAGGCGGGAGGTGGTGCCGACGAAGACGATCCCCGGCGCTCCGGATGTCTCGGTTGGGCCCGGAGCGACGGCGAGCGACGAGGTGAACGTGAATTCACCCTCGCTTGCGACGAGCGTCCAGTGGGCTCCGCCGTCCTGGCTGCGGTAGACGCCGGCGCCAAAAGTGGCGTCGAAGGTGGTGGCATACAGAACGTCCGGATGTCCCGGATCGATCGCCAGGTGCTCGATCGAGAGACCTTCGAGGCCGCTCGCCGAGAGATGGAACGACGCGCCGCCGTCCTCGCTCTTGTACACCTGGTCCGACGCGATCCACAGCGTGGAGGGGGAGTGCGGATCGAGGACGACGGAGGTGATGAACCCGCCGCTCGGGCCGAACGCCGTCCATTGATCGACTCCGGCGGAGGCGGGCGCCGCGGCGAGAAGGAGGAGGAGCGGAACCAGGAGACGGACGGTCACGGCGGTCCGTCGGTGAAATCCGCCCGGTAGAGGCCGGCATCGGGCAGGAAGTAGAAACGCTGACCGTTGACGGGATCCTGCACCAGGCGGGTCTCCCGGCTGGGTTCGATGGCCGGCAGGCCGTTGTCGAGCGGCTCCCAGGTGGCGCCTCCGTCGCGGCTGCGGAGGACTCCGTCGGCGTAGGTCACGCCATAGAGGACGTCGCGGCGGTCGCGGTCGAAGAGGAGGGCGAGGACGCGGGCGTTGGGACCGGTGAGGCCGAGATGGCCGATGACTTGAAAGGTCGCTCCGCCGTCGCGGGTGATGGACAGGGTGTCGCCTGCGACGAGGTGGACGGTGCGCGGCCGGAAGGGGTCGAAGCCGATGGCGTCGGCCTGGTGCCAGGAACGCCAGGTGCGGCCCGCGTCGTCGCTGCGTCCGCCGAGGCCGATGATCGTGCGCGGGCTGCGCGGGTCCTGCTCCAGGTGCTGGAAGCGGTAGGGGTCGACGAAGTAGGGCAGCGGCCGGACGCGGTGCCAGGTGTGGCCGGCGTTGGTGCTGCGATAGATCCCGTCTCCGGCGCGGAGCAGCACCACCCCCGGGGCCGGCAGCAGCAGGTTCGAGCTTCCCGGGGGGGTGGGGCCGCGGTGGATCCAGGTCGCGCCGCCGTCCCGGCTCAGGGTCAGGCCGCGGCCCGTCAGTGCCCAGAGCCGGTCGCGGACGAACGGGTCGGGCTCGACCTCGAAGATCCCCTCCGTGCGCAGCAGGGAGTCGGCGAATGGCGCGAAGGTGCGCCCGCGGTCGTGGGACTCGGAGTAGCTCCCCAGGCTGCTCAGGATCCAATGGGCCGGATCGAAGGGGTCGATGCGGAAGTTGGTGACGGGGTTGTTGATCAGGCCCCGCTGCGGCTGGACCGTCCAGGTCGCTCCCCGGTCCGTCGTCGCGAGAAGGCCCTGGCCCGTCCCGGCGAGCGCAGAACCCGGATGTGCGGGATCGATCGTGAGCGCGCTGACTCCGTAGTATTGAGTCAGCTCGATGCTGAGCGGCGGCACGCCTTCGGTCACGGCGGCGAAGGTCTCGCCGCCGTCGTGGCTCACGAAGAGGCCGAAGACACTGCCGCCATAGACCGTATTGGAATCCGATGGGTCGACCGCGAGCACGTCGCCGCGGAACGGGAACGGACCCTGCCAGGTGGTGCCGCCGTCGCGCGAGCGCCAGGTGGCTCCGACGTCGGCGCCGTCGCCGGTCTCGTACAGCGTCTGCGGATCGCCCGGCGCCACGACGAGATCGTGCACCCACGGCTGGGACGCCGGATCTTCGACCAGATCGGTCCAGGTGGCGCCGAAGTCGGTGCTCTTGAAGCGCTGGGAGAGCGTCGCGGCGTAGACGGTTCCCGGGTTCCGCGGATCGGGTGCAACGGCGACGAAGGTCTCCGCGATGCCGAACGAGATGACCGGCTGGAATGAGGTGCCGCCGTCGACGCTGCGATAGAGACGGACGGTGGTGCCGACGAAGACGATCCCCGGCGCTCCCGGGGGGCCTGGAGCGACGGCGAGTGACGAGATGAAGGAGAAATCATCCCCGCTTGCGATGAGCGTCCAGTGCGCGCCACCGTCCTGGCTGCGGTAGACGCCGGCATTGTAGGAAAAGGGGACGGCGTAGAGAACGTCCGGCTGTCCCGGATCGATGGCCAGGAACTGGATCGCGCGCCCCTCGAGCCCGCTCACCGAGAGGTGGAACGAGGCGCCCCCGTCCTCGCTCTTGTACACCGGGCCCGAGGCGACCCAGAGCGTCGAGGGCGAGCGCGGATCGAGGACGACGTCGGAGATCCCCCCGCCGCTCGGGCCGTAGGGCGTCCAGCGGTCGACGCCCGCGGAGGCCGGGGCCGCGGCCAGCAGGAGGAGGACCGGGAGCAGGAGACGGACGAGTCTTCGCATCAAGACGGTCCCGTGCTGAAGTCCGCCCGGTAGAGGCTGGGGGCGCCCGTGAAGTAGAAGCGCTGGCCGTTGGCGGGGTCCTGAATCAGTCTGCGGTCCTCATCGAGGAGGAGAGGCGGCAGGCCGTCGTTGAGCGGCTTCCAGGTGGCTCCTCCGTCCAGGCTGCGCAGAACGCCGTCCGCGTAGGTCACCGCGTAGAGGACGTCGCGGTGGTCGCGGTCGAAGACGAGGTCGAGGACCCGGGCGGTGAAGCCGGTGAGGCCGAAATGGCCGACGACTTGAAACGAGGCTCCGCCGTTGCTCGTGACGTACAGGGTGTCGCCTGCGACGAGATGGACGGTGCGCGGCCGGAAGGGATCGAAGCCCACGGTGTCGAATTTGTGCCAGGGACGCCAGGAGCGGCCCGCGTCGTCGCTGCGGCTGTCGAATCCATAGATCGTGCGCGGGCTGCGCGGGTCCTTCTTCAGACGCCGGAAGGAGGAGTACCCGGGATTGCTGATCGGCTGGATCTGGCGCCAGGAATGGCCGGCGTCGTTGCTGCGGAGGATGCTGCCGTAGGAGGTGGACACCAGCATGACCCCAGGCACCGGCAGGAGCAGGTGGTAGCCGTTCGACGTGTAGCCGCGGAGAGTCCAGGTCACGCCGGCGTCCTGGCTCAGATACAGGCTGTAGTCCGCGATCGCCCAGTACCGGCCGAAGACGAACGGGTCGGGCTCGATCTCGACGATCTGCGCGGTGCGCGCCAGGGAGTCGGCGAACGGCGTGAAAGTGCGCCCGCGGTCGTGGGATTCGTAGAAGCTCCCCTGGTTGCTCAGGATCCAATGGGCCGGATCGTACCGGTCGATGCGAAAGTTGCTGACGAAATTATCGGCCAGGCCGCGCTGCGGCAGGGCGGCCCAGGTCGTGCCCCGGTTCTCCGTCGAGAAGAGACCCTGCGCGGTGGCGGTGAGGGCGAAGCGAGGTCGCGCCGGGTCGATCACGATCGCGTTGACACCGTAGGCGTAGGTCAGATCGATGTCGAGCGGCGGCACCCCGTTCGTCGCTGCGGTGAAGGTCTCGCCGCCGTCGTGGCTCACGAAGAGGCCGCGGAGGCTGCCGGTGTAGACCGTGTCGGGGTCCACCGGATCGACCGCGAGCAGGTCGCCGCCGAACGGGAACGGGCCTTGCCAGGTGGCGCCGCCGTCGCGCGAGCGCCAGGTGGGGCCGCCTCTGGCGCTGAAACCGCTCTCGTACAGGATCTGCGAATCGCTCGGCGCGACCGCGAAAGCGTGGATGAACGGCGGCACCTCCGGATCTTCGACCAGCTCCGTCCAGCCAGCGCCGGAGTCGGTGCTTTTGAAGCGCTGGTAGAGCGTGGAGACGTAGACGGTACCCGGGTTCCGCAGGTCCGGCGCGATGGCGGTGATCGTCCAATCGAACGAGGCGGCAGTCTCGAAGGAGACACCGCGGTCGGCGCTGCGGAGGACCGTGCCGCCGACCCCGAGGAAGACGACTCCCGGCTCTCCCGGAGAGCCGGGAGCGACGGCGATCGCGTCAACGGAGGTGAAACTTTCTTCGCCGCCGGCGACGAACGTCCAGTGCTCGCCGCCGTCCTGGCTGCGATAGAGGCCCCGGTGGTCGCCGGAGTCTCCGGTGGTGGCATACAGAACGCCCGGCGATCCCGGATCGACCGCCAGGTACTGGATCACCTGTCCTTCGAGACCGCTCGCCGTGAGACGGAAGGACGCGCCTCCATCTTCGCTCTTGTACACCAGACCCGCCGCGATCCAGAGCGTGGAGGGGGTGCGCGGATCGAGGACGACGGAGGAGACCCAGGCCCCGTTCGGGCCGTAGTGCGTCCATCGTTCGACTCCGGCGAAGGCCGGTGCCGAGGTCAAGACGAGGGTGGCGAGAAGCAGGACGCGGCCGATCTTCAGCACAGGAAATCGCATTGCCCTAATCTCCAGTGAAATCTCCAGGGAAAACTCCAGTGAAAACTCCAGTGAAATCCGCCCGGTAGAGGCCGGTCGCGGGCGTGGCGTAAAAGCGCCGGCTGTCGATGGGGTCCTGGATCAATTGGCTCACCCCGCCGAACGGCGGCAGGCCGTCATTGACCGGCTCCCAGGTGGCGCCGCCGTCCCGGCTGCGCAGGATGCCGTCGTCGTAGGTGAGGGCGTAGAGGGTGCCGCGGCGGGCGCGGTCGAAGAGGAGATGTTGCACGCCGCGATGGGTGCCCGGAAAGGGGAGATGGCCGACGGTCCGGAAGGTCTTTCCGTCGTCCTGGGTGACGAGCAGGTCGCGGTCCCGGACGAGATGGATGGTCCGCGGCCGGAAGGGATCGAAGCCGATCACCTGGGAGTTGCTCTCCTTGCGCCAGGGCTGCCAGGTGCGGCCCCCGTCGACGCTCCGGAAATGGCCGTTGGCCTCGTAGATCGTCCGCGGGTTGCGCGGATCCTGGAGCAGGAAATCGCTGAAGCTCGCCTTGTGGCGCCAGGTGTGGCCGGTGTCGCCGCTCCGGTAGATTCCATCTCCTACGAGCACGATCACCCGCGGCTCCGGCAGCAGCAACACTCCTCCATAAGGAGCGTCGGCGTAGCGGTACCAGGTGGCTCCGCCGTTCGTGCTCAGATAGAGCGCGGCCTTGACAGCGGGATCCACGGCCAGCGCCCACAGCCGGTCGCGCACGAACGGATCGAACTCCAGGGTGTAGATCTGCGCCTGGCGCTGCACGGAATCGGCCAGGAGCTGGAAGGTGACCCCGCGGTCGTGGGACTCGTAGTAGATCCCGAAGCTGGACAGGATCCAATGCGCCGGATCGTACGGGTCGATGCGGAAGCCCGCGATCGGGTTGCCGATCAGGCCGCCGAGCGGCGCCGCGTGCCAGGTCCTGCCGCGGTCCACCGTCTCGAAGAGGCCCTGCGCCGTGCAGGCGACAGCGTAGCCCGGCCGGGCGGGATCGGTCTTGATCGAGTAGACACCGTAGAAGTACGTCAGAGCGATGTCGAGCGGCGGCACCCCGCGGGTCGCCTCGGTGAACGTTTCGCCGCCGTCGCGGCTCACGAAGAGGCCGCGGAGGCTGCCGCCGTAGACCGTGTTGGAGTCCACCGGATCGACGGCGAGCACGTCGCCGTGGAACGGGAACGGACCCTGCCAGGTGGCGCCGCCGTCCCGCGAGCGCCAGGTGGCTCCGACGTTGGCGCCGTCGCCGGTTTCATACAGCGTCTGCGGATCGCCCGGCGCGACCACGAAGTCGTGCACGAACGGGAAGCCCTCGGGATCTTCGACGATGTCCGTCCAGGTGGCGCCGAAATCGGTGCTCTTGAAACGCCGGAAAAGGTCCGCGGCGTAGACGGTGCCCAGGTTCCGCGGGTCCGGCGCGACGGCTTCGAAGAGCCCTGCGTAGTCCAGCGTGAGGAGCGCCTGAAACGAGGCGCCGCCGTCGATGCTGCGGTAGACCCGCGTGTCGGTGCCGACGAAGACCACCCCCGGCTCTCCTGGAGGTCCGGGAGCGACGGCGAGCGACCAGATGGACGAGAAGCCCGGACCGCCCGCGACGAGGCTCCAATGCGCGCCGCCGTCCTGGCTGCGATAGACGCCGCGGCCCGAGTCGCCGATGTCGGCGGTAGAGCCATAGAGGACGTCGGGCTGTCCGGGATCGATCGCGAGAAACCGGATGTAGATGTTCTCGAGGCCGCTCGCCGAGGGATGGAAGGACGCGCCGCCGTCTTCGCTCTTGTACACGGTGTCCACCGCGATCCACCGCGTGGCCGGCGAGCGCGGATCGAGGACGACGTCGGCGAGCCCGGTGCTTTGCGGGCCGAACGGCGTCCAGCGGTTCGGTCCGGCGGCGGCCGGGGCCGTGGCGAGAAGGAGGAGGAGCGGGAGCAGGAGACGGACTCTCATGACGGCCCGCTGCTGAAGTCGGCCCGGTACAGCCCGGTGCCGGACAGGAAGTAGAAGCGCTGGCCGTTGGCGGGGTCCTGGATCAGGTTGATGCCCGGGCTGGGATAGAACGGCGGGGTCAGACCGTCGTTGATGGGCTCCCAGGTGACGCCGCCATTGCGGCTGCGCAGGATTCCGTCGGCGTAGGTCACGGCGTAGAGGACGTCGCGGTGGTCGCGGTCGAAGACGAGCGAGAGGACCCGGGCGTAGTCGGGGGTGAGACCGAGATGGCCGACAGTCTGGAAGGTTGCGCCGCCGTCGCGGGTGACGTACAGGATGTCGCCGTCGACGAGGTGGACGGCGCGCGGCCGGAAGGGATCGAAGCCGACCACGTCGAACTTGTGCCAGACCCGCCAGGTGCGGCCTCCATCTTCGCTGCGCCCGCCGAGCCCGTAGAGCGTGCGCGGATTGCGCGGATCCTGCTCCAGGCGCTTGGTGAAGTACCGGTCAATGAATGGAGACCACCACACACTGTGCCAGGAGTGGCCCGCGTCGGTGCTGCGGTAGATCCCGGTTTCGGTCTGCACCAGCATGACTCCCGGCGCCGCCAGCACCAGGTGAAAGTTTTGGGGAGGGTCGCCGCGCTGGATCCAGGTCACGCCGTCGCCCCAGCTCCAAGACAGTGCGTAGTCCGCGATCGCCCACAGCCGGCCGCCGCTGGAGAACGGGTCGGGCACGATTTCAGTGATCTGCCCGGTGCGCGCCAGGGAGTCGGCGAAGGGCACGAAGGTGCGCCCGCGGTCGTGGGACTCGAAGTAGCTCCCGAGGCTGCTCAGGATCCAGTGCGCCGGATCACTCCTGCTGATGATGAGGTTGGCGACGGGATTGCCCGCCAGGCCGCGCTGCGGCAGGGCCGTCCAGGTGGTGCCCCGGTTCATGGTGGTGAAGAGGCCCTGCGATGTGCCGGCGAGGGCGAAACGCGGCCGCGCGGGATCGATCGCGATCGCACCGATGCCGTAGTAGCCGGTCACTTCAATGCTGAGCGGCGGCACCCCGTTCGTCGCTTCGGTGAAGGTTTCTCCGCCGTCGTGGCTCACGAAGAGGCCGCGGATGCCGCCGCCGTAGACGGTGTCGGGGTCCACGGGATCGACCGCGAGCAGGTCGCCGCGGAACGGGAACGGACCCTGCCAGGTCGCACCGCCATCGCGCGAGCGCCAGGTGGCACCGACATTGGCGCCATCGCCGGTCTCATACAGCGTCTGCGGATCGCTCGGCGCCACGACGAGGGTGTGCACGAAGGGCGGGAAGTTGGCCGGATCTTCGACGATGTTCGTCCAGGTGTCGCCGAAGTCGGTGCTCTTGAAGCGCTCGTAGAGGGTCGAGACGTAGAGAGTCCCCGGGGTCTTGAGATCGGGCGCGGCGGCGTTGATCGAGGAGTCGGCCGAGAGGACGTCCTCGAAGGAATCGCCGCCGTCGACGCTGCGGAGGAGGTCGCCTCCTCCGACGAAGACGATCCCCGGGTCTCCCGGTGCCCGGGCTGGAGCGACGGTGAGCGAGTCGATGCCCCCGAAATCAAGTCCGCCCGCGGCGGGCGTCCAGTGCTCGCCGCCGTCCTGGCTGCGGTAGAGGACATGCGTGAAATTCTCAAAATCCTCACTGGCGGCATACAGAACGCCCGGCCGTCCGGGATCGACCGCCAGATGTTCGATCTGCCCTTCGAGGCCGCTCGCCGCGAGGTGGAACGACGCGCCGCCATCCTCGCTTTTGTACACCAGGCCCGAGGCGATCCAGAGGGTGGAGGGTGCGTGCGGATCGAGGACGACGTCGGAGATCCACGCGGAGCTCGGGCCGAAGTGCGTCCAGCGTTAGACGCCGGCGGAGGCCGGCGCCGCAGCCAGCAGGAGGAGGGGCAGGAGCGGGAGCAGGAGGCGGGCGATCCTCGATCCAAGAGCCAGCATGGCGTCCTCCGTTCAGATCATAGGAAACAAAACTCAGGAAAGGATACGGAAGACAACCCGGAAAGTTTTTCTCACGGGTCATCGGACTTCGACTTCCTGGACGAGCGCGCCGTCCCCCGCGTCCGCGAACCAGCGCACCAGCTCCTGCACCAGACTGACGCGGACCTCATAGCGTCCCGGGGGGAGCGGTTTGCCGTCGGCACCTACGGCGGCGAAGGGAAGGTCGACGACGATCTCGTCGCCCGGCACGACGGCCCAGTTGAGCTCGGTCCGCGGCTCGGCGGCCTTGACGCCTTCATGGGTCCAGACGGTCGCGATGCGGACGGCGCCGCCGTCGGTCTTGAGGGCGCCGGCCGGGAGCCAGGGCGCGTCGGCGCCGCGGTGGGCCACCCGCAGGCGGAGGGTGCGGACCTCGCCGGACCGCATCACCGCCGGCGGCGCCGCGCCGGCCCAGGCGAGGCGCGAATGGCAGGCGGCGTCCGGCAGCGGCGCGGCGGGATCGGCGGGGAAGAGGCGGCCTTCGTGGGCGAGGCGGTCCTGGAGCGCGCCGGGCATCACCCAGAGCGCCTGGTCGACGTAGCGATCGGGAAAGACCAGGCGGACGCCGGATCGAGTGCGGCCGAACGACTTGTTGGAAATCACCAGGGCGTCCGGCGGCGGTCCGCGCCGGACGTCGAAGACGTTCATGTGGACGTCGCCCAGACGGAACTGATAGGCGAAGTACTCGTCCGCCGCGAAACCGGACAGGTCGTAGGCGACTTCCTGGACGCCGAGCCCGCGCACCGCCCTCGGAATTGAGCGCGCCGTGTCTCCGGCGTGATTGGTGTTCACCATCCAGCGCTGCACGCCGAGCCCGCCGGCCAGGAACAGCAGGCCCGCGAGGACCGGCGCGGCGCGCGGCCGGAGGAAGCCGGCGGCGTGGAGCGCGAGCGTGGCGGCGATCCCGATCGCGCTGAGGCGGAGCAGATGGATGCCTCCCATCGCCAGCGTCAGGGAGCCGATCCCCACCACGTTCATCAGGTTGTAGATGAGCGCGAGCACCCCCTTTGCCTGGAAGCCGATCACCACCGCGGCGAGGAGCGCGGTGAGCGCCACCGGCAGCGCGGCGGCGGCGAGGCGGTGCCGGAGAGGCTGCCGGATGAGGCCGGAGAAGCCCGCGAGGCCGGCGACGAGGAACGGCGCCAGGAACGCCTCGTTGTAGCGGCCGTAGATCGCCGCGTCGCCGCGGGTGAACTCGCCGAAGAAGAGCGCCGAGGTGGCGAGGATCGCCGCCGCCACGGCCAGGGTGAAGCCGGAGGTGAACCGCTTCGCCGGTGTGTCACCCCGGCGGACGATCCGGACGAGGACCCAGGCGCCGAGCGGGAACAGCCCGGCGCTCGCGACGGTGAGATACCAGAGCTGCCCGGCGAGCGCGAGGAGAGAGTGCCCGAGGCCCACGGGGTCGGCGAGCCGTGCCACCAGATCCAACCCCGTCACCTGCTGCCGCGAGCCGGCCCACAGGTGCGCGGTGATGACGGCGTCCATCGCCCGGATCGCGAGGAGCGCCGCGCCGGTGGTGAACGCCGCGGCGAGGACCGCCTTCCCCGGCAGGCGGCCGGTGCGCCAGAGGACGAGGACGGCGAGCAGGGCGAGGGGGACGATCGCGAGGGCACGCAGGTGGACGGCGTAGGCGTAGGCGGCGAGGGCGCAGAAGAGGCAGGCGGGGATGACTCCTACCACCCGATCCGCCCTCTCCCCCGGCCCCTCTCCCGTGCGGCCACCTTCCCCCACCCCGAACGGGAGAGGGGAGACCAGCCGATAGAACGCCACCGGCAGCAATGCCACCACAGCGATCAGCACGCTCTCCGACCAGGCGATGTTCCCCTGCATGAGAAACGCGGGATAGAGGCTCGCGGCGAGCGCGGCGAGGCCGGCGTCGAGGCGGGGGAGGCCGAGCACGCGCTGCGCGAAGAGCGCCAGGATGAGGTAAAGGGCGGCGAGCGCGAGCGCGTTCACGGCGAGCGCGCCGTGATAGAGCGTCAACGGTCCTCCCAGGCGGGCCAGCGGCGCGAGGAGGAGCGGATAGCCGAAATGGTAGTAGGGCGTCCAACCCATCGTTGGGCTCGCCAGCAAGGGATAGGGCGGCCGGCCGGCGAGGAAGCGCGCGATGCCGAGATGCGCCGCTTCGTCGCCGAAGACGATCGGGCTGCGCAGCGGAGCCGAGAGGGCGAGGTGGAAAGCGGCCAGCGCCAGGCAGACGAGGATCTCTCCCTGCCTGAGCCCGGGGCCAGAGCGGGGGACTGTTGAAGTCACGACGCGCATGCTAGCACCCGCCTGCCATCCGCCTGCCATCCGCCTGCCATCCGCCTGACATCCGACGACCGGCCGGCTACCATCCCGGCGGCGGCGGTCTCTCCGGCAGCCCGATTTGCGCGGCGCGGAGACGCGCGACCAGCGCGGCGGGGCTCTCGGCGGTGGGCGGATCGGGGACCGGGAAGAACGCTTCGACCGTGTCGTTCACGTTCACCAGCTCGCCCTTCCACCCGGCGCGCCGTGCCCAGGCGGAGACCTCGCCGCGCCGGAAGGAGATCAGGGCCAGCGGCACGGGCGACGGCCCCAGGGATCGCTCGACTCTCCCGACGTCGTCCTCCGGCCGGTCCGGCACCGCGCGGACTTTCCACCGGCTCAGCACGTTCAGCGCATAAACGTCGTCGTAGCGGCCGAACACCCAGGCGGTATGGCGCTCTTCCAGAAGATAAAGGATGTGATCCTCGGCCAGCGCCTGCCAGTGGAGGGCGGTCCGCCGCGGCGTTCCCGGCAGGCAGTAGCCCGACGCGTCGACCAGCAGCAGGAGGACGAGCAGGGAGTCTCCGGCCGTGCTGTGTCCACCGAGGCGGTTCCACAGAGCCGCGAGGAGGAGCGGCGCCGCCAGGCAGAGCGGGAGGACGGAACGCACCGGATCTCCGTCGATCCGGCTCCCCGAAGCCACGACACAGAGACCGGTGGCCGCGGTGATCAGGAGCGGCAGGAGAAGGACCGGCGGCCCTTCTGCCCAGGAGCGGCGGGAGGCCACCTGCACAATGGCCAGCCCGAGAGCGGTGAGACAGAGGAGGCCGGTCAGGATCAGCAGCGGGACGAAAAAGGCCGGCCGCGGCGAGTCCGCCCCGAGCAGCAGGGTGGGAGCGCTCCACACCAGATGGTTCGGAATGGATCGGCCCAGCGCGCTCAGCCGTGGCAGGGCGCGGCTGTGCAGCGGAGCGCTCACCCAGGGGAGCGCTCCGAGGGCGAGCCCGGCCGCGGCGAGGCCGATCCCGCGCGGCCGGGGGAGCAGGGCCGGCCGGTGGAGGACGATCCAGACTGCCGCCGGCACCGTGCCCGCCAGGCTCAGCGGCGAGCTCCACCAGCCGAGACCCGCGGCGAGACCAAAGACGAAAAACGCCCAGGGCGTGCCCCCGGTGCTGCCCCGGCTCCCGATCCGGGCGGCACAGCCGAGGGCGGCCGTCATGCAGAGCAGCATCCCGGCGTCGCCGAACGGGAGGGACGTCCACAGCAGCACCAGCGACGGCGGCACCGCCAGCAGCAGGAACGCCACCCGGCCTTCGCGGTCCCCGGCGAGCTCGTGGACAAAGAAGGCGTAGGCGGCGAGCAGCGCGACGCTGGCCAGGAGCGGCATCAGGGGGAGCGCCCAGCGTGATAAGCCGAATCCGAAGGGTCCAAATGGAAGCCCCGTCTGCACCAGGTCGCTCTCCAACGGGCTGCGGAACGTGGGATAGACGGCGAGGATGCGGAGTGTGGCTCCGGCGGCGAAGATCGCCAGCCACCAGCGCGTCCTCCAGCTCCGCGGATTGAGCAGGAGCGAAGCGGCGGCGGGTTTTTGCAGGAGCATGCGGAGAGGGGCATGGTAGCATCTTCGCGCCACGTGCCCCCGGAGCCCCTTTGCGTAAATCTCTCAAACATTTCGCCCAGATCGTCGCCGAGACCCTGCCGAGCGAAGAGCCGATCTACGAGTTCGGCTCCCTCCAGGTCGCCGGCCAGGAGGGTTTCGCCGACCTCCGCCCGCTCTTCCCCGGCAAGACCTACATCGGCGCCGACATGCGGCAGGGCCTGGGCGTCGACCGCATCCTCGATCTGCACGGGATCAATCTGCCGTCCGAGACCGTGGGCACGGTGCTCTGCTTCGACACCCTGGAGCACGTCGAGGATCCGCGGCGGGCGGTGGAGGAGATGTTCCGCATCCTGCGGCCGGGCGGAGTGCTGGTCATCACCTCGGTGATGGACTTCCACATCCACGATCATCCGCACGACTACTGGCGCTTCACGCCGGACGCCTTCCGCAGCCTCCTCCGCCCGTTCACCCAGATCTGGGTCCAGTCCGCCGGCCGCGAGATCTTCCCGCACACCGTCGTCGGCGTCGGCGTCAAAGGCGCCACCATCCCCCTTGACGCGTTCGAGGCCCGTATCCCGGAATGGAAGCGCCGGTGGTGGAATCCCAAGGGCGCCTCCTGGCAGACGGTGATCCACCAGATCACGCCGCCGTTCCTGATCGATCTGTACCGGCGGCTCAAGCGGTCCTGAAAACAGCGTGCGCGGCACGTTTTTTGCTAAATTCACGCCCGAGTTTGTTCAAGCTCGTTCTTCCTTTCCAGGAGGTCACATGTGTGAGAGATGGTCGAAGCTTCTCGTCGCAGCCGTCGTGCTCTCTCTGCTCTCTGTGGCTCCAGCGTTCGCCGCGTTCGAGCTCCGCTGGCAGGACACGCTGTCGTCAGCCCAGACCTGGCACCGTCCGAGCCGGGACATGCAGCAGCCCGCGGCCGGAGCCCCCACCCCCTACAGCGTGCAGTCGATCTTCGTCGACAGGAGCGGCACCTTCCAGGTCGACAGCGATCAGCCGGACACCATCATTCCTTTCCACGGCTTTGTCTTTCTGTATGCCGGCTCGTTTGATCCCACCCAGCCGCTGCAGAACCTGGTGGCCGGCAGCGACGGCGGACCGGACGGCATCTCGCCCTCCCACATCGCCGGCATTTTGACGGCCGGAGCGATCTACCACGTGGTGACGACCTCCGACGATCCGTTGGCCGGCCGGTTCAGCAACGTGGTCAGCGGTCCCGGCGAGATCCACACCTCCGCGTGCGCGGCGCACAGCCTGATCCCGTCCGGGGGGCCGGGCTCGATCGCCCTGATCGGCGGCCGTTTCTGCGTCGGGGTCACCTTCAAGGATGCGGCGGGCACGCACGCCGGCGTTCCGGTCACCTTCCGCTCCGACGCGTCGACCGCGTTCTGGTTCTTCACTCCCAACTCCTGGGAGGTCCAGATCAAGCTGGTCGACGGCTGTTTCATCAACCGGCGCTTCTGGGTCATGCTGGGAGCCACCACCCACCTCGACTACACGGTCACCATCGAGGACATCTACCTGCAGAGCACGACGCCGGTGCGCACCTACCACAGCTCCGAGGGAAGCCTGCGGTCGGTTTTCGACACCCAGGCCTTCGACGGCTGCCCGGCGAAGGCCGCGGCACGATAGAGCAAACATTCACCGTCCCCGGCTCGTAAGACCACATCAGAGGATTTTCTTGCAAGGAGGTCGTATGAGACGAGTGAAGGTCTTGTCGTTGCTGGCTCTTGCCGGCTTGGGCTTCGCGACCGGCGCACGCGCCGGTCAGGACATCTGGACCGATACCATGCAAGGGAACCAGCACACCTGGAACCGGCCGACCGCCGATTTGCAGGGCATCGTGACCGATGCCAAGGTGCAGTACAGCTCCCTTTCACTTTTCGTCACCCAGACTGGCACTTACGATCTCAGCAGCGACCAGACGATCATCGAGCCGTGGGACGGCCTGATCTTCCTGTACGGCGAGACCTTCGATCCCGCCCAGCCGCTCAAGAACCTCCTCGCCGGCAACGACAACGGACCCGGCGGCCCCTCGACGTCGAAGATCACCGCGCAGCTCCTGGCCGGTGTCGTCTACCACGTCGTCACCTCCGCCTCCAGCCCGGGCGTCGGTCCGTTCAACTTTGCCAACACGCTCCAGGGACCGGGCGACGTGCACGAATCCTACTGCTTCGTCGACGAGCCCACCCGCAGCGACAACGGCGACGACACCTCGATGAGCCTGCTCGACGGGCGTTTCTGCGTCTTCGGAACCTGGAAGGATTTCCATGGCCGCACCGGCGACATGCACCGTGTGCCGCTGCGCTCCAACAGCTCCGGCAACCTCTGGTTCTTCGGTCCGGACAACTGGGAGGTCCAGGTCAAGATGATCGACGGGTGCGGCCAGAACCACCGGATCTGGGTGCTGCTGACCAGCTCGTCGAACGTCCAATATGAGATCCACGTCCTCAATCTGACCGGCAACAGCACGGTGCGGGAGCGGATCTACAAGAACGCCCTGGGCCAGCACCCGCAGACGGTGCTGGACACCAAGGCGTTCGACAACTGCCCGTGCCCGAACTGTGCTACGCCGCCCGCGTCACCCCCAGGTAAGCCGGCGGTGTGAAGCCGGGGAACACCTCGCCGAGCTTCGAGTTGACCAGACGGCGGTCGACGATCTCGGCGAGGATGGTGCGGTAGTCGGTGGTGACGGCGAGATCGCCCGGGCTCGCGAGCTGTGCCGGCGCGAGGCCGGGCCAGTCGGCGTAGACCTTGCCGCCGTTGACGCCGCCGCCGAGGACGAACATGCAGTTGCCGTGGCCGTGATCGGTGCCGCCGGAGCCGTTCTCCAACAGCCGGCGGCCGAACTCGCTCATCGTCACCACGATGATCCGGCTCATGCGGTCCGCGAGATCGGCGTGGAAGGCGGCGAGGCCACCCGCCAGCTCGGCGAGGAGGTCCGCCTGCTGACCGGTCGCGCCGCCCTGCGAGGCGTGGGTGTCCCATCCGCCGAGATCCACACAGGCCACTTCCAATCCCAGGTCCGCCTTGATGAGCTGCGACACCTGCATCATGGCGCTGCCGAAATCCGTGTCCGGATACTTGGCGCCGTTCTGCGGCTCGTAGGCGCCGGGGTTCGCCGCCGCCAGGGTGTTGATCGCGCTCACCGTCTGCTGCGCCTGGAGGTCGAGCCAGGCGTTGTCGGCGTAGAGAGACGACAGGCTCGCCTGGAAGCTCGCGATCTGCGTCGCCTGGGCGCCCTTGCCGCCGAGGTGAAAGTCCGCGATCGATTGGAGAGCGGTCGCGGCGACCGGCCCGCGCAGCGACGCCTGGACCAGCGTCCCCATGCCGACGGCGCGGAAGGGAGACGTGTTGCCGGTGCTCAGGCTGCCGAGATGGCGGCCGATCCAGCCGGTGGGGATCGACTTGCTGCCCGGCGTGCCGCGCTCCATGAAGTCCATGGCGTCGAAGTGCGAGTGCGAGGGGTCCGGAGAGCCTGTGGCATGCACGGCGGCGAGGACGCCGTCGTCCCACAGCTCCTTGAACGGCGCGAGCGATGGATGGAGAGCGAAGAAGCCGTCGAGATCGATCGCCGCGCCCGCGGCGCCGGACGGCTGCGGGATCCGGATCGTCGGGCGGTTCTTGTAATAGTCGTCGTCGCCGACCGGCACCACCATGTTGAGGCCGTCGGCGGCGCCGCGCTGGAAGATGCAGACCAGGACGTCGCGCTGGGTCGACGGCGTCGCGGCGAAGGCGACGCGCGGAAACCAGGCCGGCAGGGTGAGGCTGCCCAGGCCGGCCGAGCGGAGGAAATTGCGGCGGGTGAACGGTGTCATGGCTCTCTCCCTTATCTCGATTGTCTCGATCCGGGTCAACGCCACTGGAAGTAGGGCGAGTCGAGGAGCACGGCAACCGCTCCGGTGATGGCCGATTTCACTTTCAGGGTCGGGATCGGCGCGTCCGCCGGCCGGCCGGCGGCGACGTACTGCACGACGCGTTCGCGGTCGGCGGCGGTGAGCGGGCGGTTCAGCAGGCGTGCGGCGAGCGTGTCGGTGAGGCTCGCGGCGGTCGGGCTCTTGAGGTTGCCGGTCAGTCCGGTCAAGTCCGTCTGCACTCCCAGGAGATGGTTGCCGCTGAGAGAGAGCCCCAGATTCCAGCCGTTGAGCAGACCGTTGGTGTTCGCCCAGGCGCCGTTGGCGTCGGGATAGCCGTTCGGCGGATGCCAGCCGTACGGGGTCTGTCCCAGTAGCTTGAGCACGTTGAGGAGCGCTTTGACACCGTCCGTCGTGCTGACCGTGGCGTCCAGCGTGCGCACCGCCCCGGCCAGGTGCTCCAGAGGCCGCCGGAACTTCTGATCCGCCGCGGCGCGGAATTCCGAAGAGAGGAGAATGGTGCGCATCGTCTCGCGGATGTCGCCGCCGGACGAGGTGAAGCGCGCCGCCGCGGCGTTGACCAGCGACACCGGCGGCGTGTCGGAGACGAAGCGGATGCAGAGCTTGGTCGCGATGTGCTTCGCGGTCGCCGGGTGCCCGGCGAGGATGTCGAGCACCTTCTCGCCATGCCCCTCGCCGAGCCCGGCCGGAATGAATTGGCCGAGCACCGTGCGCGCGCTGTTGTCGTGGGTGGCGGCGGAGAAGAAGAACGTCCCGGTGGCCTTCTTGATCGTCCAGCCGGTGAACGCCTTGGCGACCTCCTGCACGTCGGTCTGCGTATAGCCGCCGTCGACGCCGAGCGTGTGCAGCTCCATCACCTCGCGGCCGTAGTTCTCGTTCGGGCCGTCCTTCTTGTTCTCGGCATTGTTGAGGTAGAGCAGCATCGCCGGGCTGCGCGCCGACGCGCCGAGCAGGTCGCGGAACCTGCCGAAGGCGTGCGCCCGCGTCACCTCGCGGTCGTCCACCGTCTTCAGCCAGTAGATCATGTTCTCCGTCTGGTAGATATTGAAGTGGTTGGTCCAGAAGTCGACCACCATCTCGTAGAGCTGCCGCCGGCTGTGCACCGCGCGATAGATCGCCGCCCCCTTGAGCTCGCGGGCGACGGTTCCCTTGTCGAGCTTGATCAGCGCCGCGGCGTCGAGCGGCAAGGTGTGGAACGCCGCCGCCAGCGTCGCCGCGGTCTCCGAGTCGTCGATCGCCTCAGGCTGGAGTTGCTCCTCGATGAATCCGGTGAACCCCAGCGACCGGGCGCGCTCCAGGTCCGACGGCCGCAACCCGAAGGTGATGCGGTTCACGACCTGGACGATGGGATCGGGAGCGGGAAGATCGGCGACCGGAGTGGTCTCCCGGGGCCAGACCAGGTTGGAAATCTCATCGGCAAACAGCGGTGATGCCAGCCGGGCCGCCGGCAGCGCCGCCGCCACAGCCCCCACGCCGACCGTCTGGAACAAAGTTCTTCGGCTCAGAGTCTCGCCAGTCACGCGGGTCCTCCTCTCGTCGAGAGATATGCGTACTCGACTATGTAACACAGGAGCGGAGGATTTCCTGCGGGTGGGTTTGAAGACGAAGGGGTGGAGTAGACTAGCCACGCCGGTCCGGACCAGGAGAGGAGCTGAAGAGATGATGAGACGACGTGTGTGCTTCTCCCTGCTCGTGGCTCTGAGCCTGGCTCTCGCGGCGTGCCCGCCGGCTCCCCGAACCGTCGAGGTCTATCGCAAGGATGGTCTCCACTTTTCGCATTTTTCGGACTGGAAGATCTCGGAGGATCGCACTTTCCCTCCGAGCCGGAAGGTCCGGGAGGTCATCCTGCATGGCCCTGACAATGCGCTGCTGATCGTGCTCTGCGTCCCGGAGACCTCAAGCATGAGCGTGGAAAGTTTTGCGGCGAGCATGGCGAAGGGGCGCGCCGAGGCAATCAAAAAGAAGCTCGGTGTTGGCCCCCTCACCGCGGGCGAGGAGACTGGAGGCAAGTCCCAGGCCACGATCGCGAAGATCGCGGGAGAGGAGTCCGCCGGCATCCAGCAGACGTTCGTCCTGGAGATGCTGGGCCAGAAGGTCCCCCACCAGGCCTCCTACTTCATGCTGCACACCGGCGGGCTCAAACTGATGATCACCGCGCAGGTGGCGACCAGGCATCTGGAGGCCACGCGGCCGGGGTGGCAACAGGTCTTTGATACGCTGGCTATCGATGGGTGATGACGGGTGATCTCGACCCCGGAAGAGAGGTTGAAGGAATCGTGAGCCGCCGTGCGCTGTGTGTCCCGCTCCTCGTGACGCTGCTCCTCGCTCTCGCGGCCTGCTCCGCGCCGAGGACGGTCAAGACCTATGACAAGAGCGGTCTCCGCTTTTCCTATCTGTCGGACTGGATGGTCACGACGGACATGCTCCTGCCGCGGGACGCGCGTGTCCGGCAGGTCGTGCTCAATGGACCGGAGCACTCCCTGCTGATGCTCCTCCTGCTGCCGGAGGCCACCAACGTGAGCCTGGAAAGCTTCGCGGCGAGCGCGGCGAAGGGACGCTCCGGCATGGTCAAGCACGAGACCGGTGCGCCGCCGGTCACGTCGCGCCCGGTGACCGCGAAGATCGCCGGAAAGGACATCACCGGTCTCCAGCAGACCTTCGACATGGCGCTTCTGGGCCAGTCAATTCCGCACCAGGTCTCCTACTACCTGGTGAACGCCGTCGGGCTCAAGGTGATCATCACCGCGCAAGGGCCGGAAAAACACCTCGCGACCATCCAGCCGGGCTGGCAGAAGGTCTTCGACACCCTCGCGATCGAGCCCCGGCCGGGCAGCGGTGGGCTCAGCGCGACGGTGTATCAGTAGGTTCGACCCTTTACCGCACCCGCCGCCGCCGGTTCTTGATGTAGTCGGCGAGGATGAACTCGCCCAGGTTGTAGGCGGAGGCGAAGTAGGCGCGTCCGCGGTTGATCTGGGTGAGCTTTTCGACGAACTGGGTGAGCATCGGATCGGTGGCCAGCATGAAGGTGGTGATGACCACTTTCTGCCGCCGGCAGACGTCCGCCTCTTCCAACGTGAGGTTGACGATCCGCATGTCCAATCCGAACGGATTCTTGTAGACCCGGCCCCCTTCGGTGATCGCCGAGGGCTTGCCGTCGGTGATCAGGAAGATCTGCTTGTTCGGCTGCTTGTGGCGGGCCAGGAGGCCGCGGGCGAGCTGCAGGCCTTCGCGGGTGTTGGTGTGGTACGGACCTGCCTGGATGTACGGAATGTCGCGCAGCGGCACCTGCTCGGCGCGGTCGCCGAAGAGGATCACGTCGAGCTGGTCCTTCGGATACTTGGTGGTGATCAGCTCGGTGAGCGCGAGCGCCACGGTCTTCGCCGGCGTGATGCGGTCCTCGCCGTAGAGGATCATCGAGTGGCTGATGTCGATCGCGACGACGGTGGCGCACGAGGTCAGGTGCTCGGTCTCGTAGACCTCCAGATCGTCCTCGGCCAGCGCGAAATCGTCGCCCTCCTGGTGCCGCATCGCGTTCTGGAGCGAGCGGGACGAGTCGAGCAGATGGATGTCGTCGCCGAACTTGTAGGGCCGCGTCTCCGGCTGGCGCTCGATCCCTTCACCGGCCGCATGGATCGGGTGATAGCCCGGTCCCGACCGGTCGAGGCCCGAGAAGATCTCTTCGAACGCGCTCCGGCGCACCTTCCGCTCGCCGCCCGAGGTGAGCTGGAAGCCCCCCTCGCCGTCGCGCTGCACCAGATCCTGATCCTCCAGGCTGGCGAAGAAGGCTTCGAGATCGATGTCCTCCGGGATGTGCCCCTCCTGCTGGAGATAGCGCATCCAGTCCATCGCCTCGTCGACGTCGCCCCCGGTCGCCAGGATGAGCTGGTTGAACAGACGCAGGAGGTCCAGCCCGGCGAGAAGCTGGCGGATCAGCTCGGGGTCGAGGTAGAGGTACTGGTGCCGCATATCAGGCCTCGAATACTTTCCAAGCCGGCCTCAATTGATGTCCCCCCGGTCCCGGCCGCCCCGGCCGCCCGGCCCGCGGTGCGGCTTGAGGAGTTGGAACTTCACCATCTCCTTGTACGACACCTGGCTGTCCAGATCCGCCCGCGCGAGCTTCAGGTGCTGGTGCAGCCCTTCGAGGATCATCTCGGCGGCGAAGGCGCGCTCTTCGCGGCTCTTGCCGTACTTCGCGGCCAGATCCTTGAGGCCCGGCACCTTGTGCAGCTCGGTCTCATAATCTCCGAACGGCTGCTCGTCCGAGAGCGTCACCGCGTTCCCCTCGGCGAACCAGCGGATGATCTTGGCGTAGGGGCCGCGGTCGTCCTCGCCGCCGCTGCCGGCTTCCTTTCCGACTTCGGGGAAGCGGCCGTCGAACACTTTCCGCACCGCCTGGCCGAGCAGCCGCCGCGCCACCACCTCGGCGCCCTGCTGCTCGCCTTCGTAGACCATCTCCACCTTGCCGGTGATCGCCGGCAGCAGCATCTGGAGATCGCAGAGGCGCGGCACCACCGGATTGTCGCCGGTCGCGAGCGCCCGCCGTTCGAGGTTCGAGACCAGCAGCTCCATGGCGCTGATCGCGACGCGCGCGCTGACTCCGGACGACTGATCCACCAGGTCGCTCTCGCGGGCCGCCATGCTGACCTCCTCGACCAGCAGGCGGACATCGTCCGAGATCACGAGGTTCGCGCCGGCGTCGCGCTCTGTCCACGCTTCCTGGCGCGTGATGTCGGCGGCGATCCGGGTGTCCGGCGGATAGTGGGTGAAGATCTGCGACGAGATGCGGTCCTTGAGCGGCGTGATGATGCTGCCGCGGTTCGTGTAGTCCTCGGGGTTCGCCGAGAAGCACATCAGGATGTCGAGCGGAATGCGCACCGGGAAGCCGCGGATCTGGAGATCGCGCTCCTCCAGGATGTTGAACAGGCCCACCTGGATGCGCGGCGCGAGGTCGGGCAGCTCGTTGATCGCGAAGATGCCGCGGTTGGTGCGCGGGATGATGCCGAAGTGGATCACCTCGGGGTCGGCGAAGGTGAGCTTGCGCGTCGCCGCCTTGATCGGGTCGATGTCGCCCAGAAGATCGGCGATCGAGACGTCCGGCGTTGCGAGCTTCTCGTTGTAGCGCTGCTCGGCGGTGAGCCATTCGACCGGCGCGTCGTCGCCGGCTTCATTCACCAGCCGCTGCCCGGTCGTCGAGATCGGCGCCAGCGGGTCGTCGTTCAGCTCCGAGCCGGCGAGGATCGGCACCTGGGGATCGAGCAGCGTCGTCAGCGCGCGCAGGATGCGGGTCTTTGCCTGGCCGCGCAGGCCGAGCAGGATGAAGTCGTGGCCGGCGAGGAGGGCGTTGACCACCGACGGGATCACCGTTCGGTCGTAGCCGAGAATGCCGGGGAAGAGCGGCGCGCCGCTCTTCAGGCGGGTGCGCAGATTGTCGCGGATCTCGATCTTGATCGAGCGCGGCCGGTAGCCGCTCTCGCGGAGTGCGCCGAGGGTCTTGATCATCAGTCGTGAAGCTCCTGAAGCCACCGCTCGGCGTCGATCGCCGCGCGGCAGCCGGTGCCGGCGGCGGTGATCGCCTGCCGGTAGGTGGGGTCCATCGCGTCGCCGCACGCGAAGACCCCGGGGACGTTGGTCCGGGTGCTGGGCTCCTGGACGAGGATGTAGCCGACGTCGTTCATCGTCACCTGGCCCTTGAACAGGCCGGTGTTCGGCTTGTGGCCGATGGCGTAGAACACGCCCTGCGTCGGATACACCGACTCCAGCTCCGAGTGGTTGTTGTACAGCTTGACCGCCGTGACGCCCCCTTCGCGCGAGCCGACGATCTCGGTCACCACCGTGTTCCAGATCCAGGCGATCTTGGGATTGGCGAACGCGCGGTCCTGCATGATCTTCGACGCGCGCAGCTCATGGCGGCGGTGGACGACCGTCACCTTGCTGGCGAACTTGGTGAGGTAGGTGGCCTCTTCCATCGCCGAGTCGCCGCCGCCGATGACGACGATCTCCTTGCCGCGGAAGAAGAAGCCGTCGCACGTGGCGCAAGCTGAGACGCCGTAGCCCATCAGCTCCTGCTCGCCCGCGATGCCGCCGAGCTGGGCACTGGCGCCGGTCGAGATGATCAGCGCGTCGGTGCGGAACGTCTCTTCATCCGTGCGGATGGTGAACGGCCGGTGCGCGAGGTCGACCTCGATGCCGGCCTGGAACTTGACCTTGGCGCCGAAGCGCTTGGCCTGCTCGCGCATCTTGTCCATCAGCTCCGGCCCGAGAATGCCCTCCGGGAATCCGGGGAAGTTCTCGACGTCGGTCGTAATGGTGAGCTGGCCGCCCGGCTGCAACCCTTCGAGAACCAGGGGAGCCAGGTCGGCGCGAGCGGCATACAAGGCGGCCGTCAGCCCAGCCGGGCCGGAGCCGAGGATGATCACGCGGTGGTAGTTGGAATGCTTCTCCTGCGGCTGCGCAGTGGACATGCGAGGACGCTCTCCTCTAAGGACCGTATCGTGGCCGCGACCGGGTACGGAAGGTACGGGGGTCAGCGGAGGGTCAGTATATCCCGACGGGAAGCTGCTCGACGTCCCGCCTGGCCTGGGAAAGGCCCGGACTATCTAACGCGAGAGGAGAGGATCTTGTTCCTGCCTGGCAGCAGGCCTGCTCTGTGGGGGCGATTTCGACCATCAGAAGCATCCGGCGGCTCGGCCAGCGCGATTCTCGCCACCAAGCGGCAGGCTCGATAGGGTGGGCGACGGGTTCCTGGCCGGCCCTAGGATCGCCGGCAAGGGGCTATTCCAGTGAGTGGGGAGCCCGTCCGTACTCGTCCCCAACGTGGCGGCAACCAGTTTCTTGCCAGCGGTCACGGCTCGTCGGCAGCCACAGAGCGAGCCTCCGACCAAGGCGAAAGGCTGCCGTGGGTGAATGACCTTTGGGGCCCCCAGAGGATTCTTAAACTTTTTTGCTAGGTGTAATATGCCTGGAAGTGGCGGTTTCGCGGAAAATTGAAACGCGGGTCCGTCTCTATGAGGGGAAGGGACTTTGGGGAGCATAGGGATCGATCCAGAGAGCGTAGAAGCGCCCTGCAGCGCTATCACTGATCTGGAAGGGGATCGCCTAGCGTGGGGATTAATTAGAGAGGAGGTTGTATGAGCGAACCGGTTTTTAGTCTGGTTAATTTTTTGGGTGACGCAAAGTCTATTGCGATTTGTTTTGGATTGGCTGTCTCAACATTGGTAGCTATTTTTTCGGTTTCCAAAGAAACGAAGGCACAGACGCGTAGGCTTCTGTATACATTGGCTTGCGCCGGTTTTTTGATCGGTGGTTACTCAACATGGCTGCAGAGCAAGGGCGAGCATAAGGCGGAGAGCGACCTGGAGAAAATTAAGAATACGGTCGATCAGTCTGGCATGGATATAGACACTCTTGCCTTGTTGAATAAGGTCTCGCCTTCGACTCGGTTTCACATTAGACTTTTAACTGACCCCACAATAGAGGCTGCGTGCTATGATCTCGGGAAAATTGTCGGCAGCCTCCCTGATGCAGTTAAGACCGGCAACGTTCGTATCGTAAAAGTCGCGGTCAAGAATCCTGGAGATGAACCGTACATTTTAATTTTTGGCAGCGGCTTGACGCTCACTTCGGCGGAGGCCTTTTATAGACTTGCTATTGCTCATGGTTTAGCAGGTGGGAATCCGTTGATTAGGAGAGATACGCCTGAAAGTCTTCAACTCCCGGAGGTCTGCCCTCCTGCAAAGGGCTATGGAGACGGTGAGGCGACAAACTCTTCCACGGCGTCCCGAAACGAATGAGGATCGAGAGCGGGATAGCGGTAGAGATCCAGCTCAATAACGGAGAAGAGGCGCCGCAGCTCGCCTCGTTCGATGAGTCCGCGGCGCAACATCTCTTCCGCGTCGAGGAGATCCTTCACGTGACCGCGCTCCAGCTTGGAGAGGGCCTGGGAGTAAAAGTCGTAGTGAAAGAAGGAGAGGCGTCGGAACTGCTCGATGAAGACGGAGCGCTCGCGCCAGCCGGGCAGCTCAGGGATGAACTGGTCCGGCGATGCCAGCTCGATGTTGAGGGAGAGCTTCTCTTTGAGGATCGGAATCGCCCGCAGGAGATCGTCGGAGTCCGGCACCAGCTTGAGGTCGACGTCGACAGTCGTGCTTCGCCAGCCGAGCAGGACGGCACTCACTCCGCCGGTGAAGTAGACGCGGCAGGTCGCCTCGGAGGCTTGGGCCAGCGCCTCCATGAGCCGCCGGATGCGGTCAACGTCTGTCAGCGCACGCACTGAGCTGCTCGCTCGAAGCTGACCAGCCGCCGCAGAAGCGCGTTGTAGCGGCTATGGGCGGCGTTGCCGTGGGCCGCGGCGAGGAGCTGATAGAGGCGGTGCTCCGGGAGATCGTCAGACGGTTGGACGATGGGGACTTCAAACTCCAGCCGCCGGAGTCTCGGGCCTCCGATGAGCACGAGGAGCGACGGAACCGACTCGACGCCGTGTTGCAGGTCGGCGAGCCCCTGGAGCACGAGATCGCCGCCCGGAAGGGCTTCGTAGTCAGGCAACTCGTCCATTATCGGATGGTATCACTGCGGCGAGGCTGGAATGGGAGCCGTGGTAAACAGGAGTGCGGTAAAGCCGCTTCACGAGGGGGGAAAGCATGCGCATTGTTGTCATCGGAGCGACAGGAACCATCGGCAAGGCGGTGGCCGACGCGCTCGCGGGACGCCATGAGGTGGTCCGGGTTGCGCGCCAGGGCGGTGACCTTCAGGTGGACATCTCGTCCAAGGAGTCGATCATTCAGTTCTTCGAGGCCCTCGGACCTTTCGACGCCCTGGTCTCCGCCGCGGGCGAGACGCGGTTCAAGCCGGTGGAGGAGCTGTCCGACGAGGACTTCGCGTTCTGTCTCGCCAACAAGCTGATGGGCCAAGTGAATCTGGTGCGCGCCGGCCTGCGTCATGTGCGAGACGGCGGTTCCTTTACGCTCACCAGTGGAGTGCTCGGGCTGCATCCGATGCGGGGAAGCTCGGCGATCAGCCTGGTCAACATGGGGCTCGAAGGCTTCGCGCGGGCGGCCGCCCTGGAGGCGCCGCGCGGGATCCGCGTCAATGTCGTCAGCCCGCCATGGCTGACCGAAACTCTCGAGGCCATGGGAAGCGCGCGTGCGGGGGCGTCCAGCGGCCTCCCTGCCGTGGCGGTGGCCAAGGCCTACGTCGAGAGCGTCGAGAGCAGCCGGACCGGCGAGGTCCTGGACGCATGCGCCTTCGCGTAGCTCCAGGGGCTCGCGCCGATCCGTGCCCCGGTCAACCGATCTCTTGACAGCCCTTCCAGTAGGTGGGGCCACAGAGTGGCGAGAAGCACTCCACCTGCTCCGTGTCGTTTTTCACCGGGACGACGTTTCCCGCGGGCGTCCGGCGGAGGCTCCGTTCGTTCAGGAGGCGCAGGGTCTCGCGGTGGAGGGTGAGGGAATTCGGACGCTTCTTCATAGAGGTCTCCTTTGGCTGAAGTCTACTCTCAAGGTGCCTGCAGAGCCGCCCAAGGAGCCGGATGCCCTGGGGCAATCTTCTACGGCTCCGGATGTCACGCTTTGCGCTTCTTGAGCACCCTGCTCTGTAGAAGGAACCCTGCAATGGTGCGGGAGTCTTGGGTGGTTCTAGGGAGATCTCTATGTTGAAGCAGATGTTTTGGAGTGTTGCCGTGGCAGGTCTGATCGTCGTCGGGGCGGCTCCGGCCCGGGCCGGGAACGCGGAGCTCGTGGCTCATGTGCAGGTGGAGAAGGCGGCGCTCACCATGGCGGATGGAGTCAATGTTCGTTTCACTCTCGCCAACCAGGGCGCGGACGATCTTCTCGTCCTCAAGTGGAAGACCCCGCTCGCCGGCTTCGAGGGCAACCTGTTCGTCGTCGAGCGCGACGGCGAGCCCGTCGCGTACACCGGCCGCCTGGTCAAGCGCGCGGCGCCGCGTGCCGCCGACTACATCCGTATTCCGGCGGGTGAGAGCGCCTCGGTGACCTTCGATCTCTCGGCGGTCTATGACATGCGCGCGCCCGGCAACTACACCGTGCGCTACGAGGCGTCCGGCATCGACGTGGTCCGCGAGGACTTCCGCCGCGGCCAGACCGTCCTCGGCTCGCTGGACGTCCTGGAGTCCGACACGGCGGCCATGACTCTCACGGGGCCGGATCTCCGCGGTGGCGACATGGGCCTCGAGCCGGTCTCCGCGAGCGCGGCCGGTGACAAGGCGCTGACTCCGACCTACCTCAACTGCACCAACAGCAACATCTCGGGAATCGGCAGCGCCGTTTCGAATGCCCAGACGTATGCGACCAACGCGTACAACTTCCTGGTCAACCTGGCCACGGCGTCACGCTCGACCGACGTCCGCTTCAAGACCTGGTTCGGCACCTACACCAGCGCGCACTATTCGACCGTCCAGACGCACTACAACAACCTCAAGAACGCCTTCTCCGGCCAGACCTTCCAGCTCGACTGCGACTGCGCGTCGGACAACACTGTCTACGCGTTCGTGTATGCCAACCAGCCGTATCACGTGCATCTGTGCGGCGCCTTCTTCTCCGCTCCGGCGACCGGGACCGATTCCAAGGCCGGCACGCTGGTGCATGAGACCAGCCACTTCACCGTGGTCGCCGGCACCGCCGACAACGCCTACGGCCAGACCGCCTGCAAGAGCCTGGCGATCAAGAACTCGAACAAGGCGGTCAACAACGCCGACAGCCACGAGTACTTCGCCGAGAACAACCCCGTCCTTCAGTAAGCGGTAGCGATCGAGTCGCGAGCCGGAAGCTTCGTCCGGCTCGCGGCCCGGAGCCCCTCCCAGTCCGCCAATACCTTGTCCCACCCGTCATAGACGGCTCCCTCGGCGCGCAGCTTGAGCAGCCTGCGGAGGAGGGGCTCGGCTTCGGCGTAGCGCCGGTGCTCGCAGTGGAGGGCGGCGAGGGTGGCGAGGGTTCGCACGCGCTCGCGGTGGCTGGGATCGACGGTCTGGTCGAAGATCTTGAGCGCGCGCTCCAGGAGCTGGCGCGGAGCGGTGTCTTCACCCGCCTCAACCCGCGCGAGTCCGAGGTTGAGGAGCGTCCGGGCGAGCTGAGGATGCTCGGGGCCGTAGAAGGTTTCGATGATCCGTACCTGGCGTTCCAGGAGATCCGCGGCTTCGGTGAGGCGGCCCTGCTTGCGGCGGAGAAGGGCGAGGGCTTCGAGGGTGCCGGCGAGCGCGGGATCGTCCTTGGTGAGCGTGGCCTCGCGGATCGCCAGGGCGCGGCTGAGAAGGCGCTCCGCGTAGTCTGTCCGGTCGCGGTAGTAGGCGATGCCTCCCAGATTGTGCAGAACGGTCGCGACGCGCGGATCGTGATCTCCCCAGAGCTTTTCGCTGAGAGCGAGCGCTCGCTCCAGGATCTCCTCCGCTTCCTTGAAGCGGCTTTGAGCTGCCAGCGCCATGCCGAGCTTGTTCAGGGCTTCGGCCACCGGAGGGACATCGGGACCGAGGCGGGCTTCGCGGATGGCGAGCGCGCGCTTGAACAGCGGCACGGCGTCGCCCTTGCCGGAGAGATGGGCGAGCGCGCCCAGCCGGACGAGGGTCGCCGCGACCTCCAGGTGATCGCTGCCGCGGATCCGCTCGCGGATCGCCAGGGCTTCCTGAAGCAGGGGGCGGGCCTCGTTGAAGAGGCCGAGCTCGGTGTGGATGCCGCCCAGGGTGTCGAGGAGGTGGGCGCGCAGGAGAGGCTGGCCCCGGAGCTCGGTGGCGAGCCGCTGGGTGCCGCGCCGCAGGAGCTCGCGGGTGTCGGGGACATGGCCGCGGGCCTGCCGGGGGTCCGAGGCATGGAACAGATCTTCGAGGAAGCGCGCCACGGTGTCGGCCCGCACCGCCTCGCGCTCGGCCCGCCGTGCCTGGAGGGCGGTGCCGGCGAGACCTGCGGCCAGGGACAGGATGATCAGGGCCGCCGATGCCACCAGCCGGCTGTGGCGGCGCATCATCCTGTTGAGCTGGTGGAGGGCGCCCGGGGGACCGGCTTCGATCGGCTCGCCGCGCAGGATGTGGCCGATCTCCCGGCCGAAGGATTCGACGGTGGGGTAGCGCTCCGTGGGGTTCACCGCGAGCGCTTTGAGGGCCATGCGGTCGAGATCGCCGGCGAGCGCGCGGCTGAGCCTGGCCGCATCGTCGAATCCCCGGCACCGCGCCACCTCGGCCGCGGTGTGCGCCTCTCCGGTCCTCTGTGTCCGCAGCCGGTGGCTCGGCGCGGTCAGGCCGCCATGGCGCATCGCCTCGGCCCATCCGTTGATCCCTCCCGCCTTGACGGTGAGGGGGACGGTTCCGGTCAGGAGCTCGTAGAGCACGACACCGAGAGCGTAGACGTCGGAGTGGGCGTCGATTTCACCACCGCAGAGCACTTCCGGAGCCAGGTAGGACGGCGTGCCCGCCATCTCCCCCTCGGTGCCCCACACCGTGCTCTCGGCGAGCGGCAGGTCGAGCCCTTTGGCGGTGCCGAAGCCGATGATCTTGGGCGATGCGGTGCCGGTCTGCTCGGTGACCAGGATGTTCGACGGCTTCAGGTCACGGTGGAGGACGCCCTTCTGATGCGCGTGCTGGACGCCGCCGCACACCGCGGCGAAGAGCTGGAGACGCCGGGTGAGATCGAGGCCGTAGCGGTCGCAGTACTCGGTGATCGGCAGCCCCGGCACGTACTCCATGACGATGTAGAGATCGCCCTCCTCGCTGGTCCGGGCCTCGTAGACCTGGGCGATGGCCGGATGGTGGAGCCGCGCCAGGGCCTGCTGCTCGGTCCGGAAGCGCAGCGTCTCCCAGCGGCCGGGGAGCGGGCTGCGATGGACCTTGAGCGCCACCCGGCGTCCGAGCGGCTCCGGCTCCTGGGCCAGGTAGACGGTGGCCATCGAGCCGGTGCCGATCTCTTCGAGAAGCTGGTAGGGGCCGATGCGGCGCTGGCGCGAGGCCTCCCCGTCCGCCGGAAGCTCCTGGCCGCCGGCCTCCGCGGTGGGCGGCGCCGGAAGCGGAACAATGACATCGATTTCGGTGCCGGTGCCGGGGGAGGACGCGATGCGGCACTGGCCGCCGAGCAGCCGCGCGCGCTCTTCGATGCCGGCAAGGCCGAGGCCGCCAGCGCGGCGGACCTCCTGCGGATCGAAACCGCTGCCGTCGTCCGCCATCGTCAGATGCAAGGCGCCGCCGTCCACCGCCAGGGTCACGTGCCCCGACCGCGCGCCGGCGTGGCGTACCACGTTGGCGAGGGCTTCCTGGGCGATGCGATAGAGGCCGAGGGCGAGCTGCGGCGGGAGAGGAGAGGCGGCGCCGCGCAGGCTGAGGCGCACCAGCAGCCCACTGCGCCGCTCGACGTCCGCGCAGAGGTCGCGGAGCGCTTCGGCCAGGCCGCGCCGTTCGAGCATGGCCGGATGCAGGTCATGACTCAGACGGCGCAGATCGCCGGTGAGCTCCGCCAGGCTGCCGCTGGCGGCATCGAGCGCGGCCCGTTGCGCATCTCCATCGGGCAGCCGCTTGCGCACGGCCTTCATCTCAAAGGCGAGAGCGGCGAGGCGCTGGCAGATGTCGTCGTGCAGCTCCTGGGAGATCCGCTGCCGCACCTCCTCGCCGGCGCCGACCAGGCGTCCGATGACCCGGCGCAGCTCGCCGCGGCTCGCCTCCAGCGCCGTGCGGTTGCCGGCGAGCTCGTCCTCGGCCTGCTGCCAGCGGCTGATGTCGACGGCACAGAGGAGAAGGCCGGGCTGCCGGCCGGGCAGGTCGACGGGGGCGATCCGCACCGCGGCCTGAAGCTCGTGGCCGCTCTTGTGGCGCTGGCGGAGGAGGAGCTCGAGCGGGTTGTCACCGGTTCCGAGCAGTGCCGGAGCCCAGGCTGGCGGACTGGTGTGCTCCTCCGGACAACTGAGCAGCTCCAGACTGTGACCCGTCGCCTCGGCGGCGGAGTACCCGTAGAGCCGTTCCGCGGCCGGGCTCCAGGCCACGATCGCAAAGCCGGCATCGAGCACGATGAAGGCGTCGTGGGAGTGCTCGAAGGCTTTGGTGAGGAGCGAGCCTTCGACCACCCTGTCATCCAACCTGACAGTCACATGACGGCCTCACGGGTATTCGCGGCATAGAGCGCGAGCTCCAACCGGCTTCCCGAGTCGAGCTTGTCGTAGACCTTGTTCAGGTGAGTGCGGACCGTCGTCACCGCCACGCCGAGCTGGCGGGCGATGTCTTTGTTGCCGAGGCCCTTTCCGACCAGACGGACGATGTCGAGCTCGCGCGGGGTGAGCGCCTCGCCGGGCGCCGGACGCTCCGGCTGCACCGCCACGGCCCGTTCAATCACGACAGCGCTCGCCACAGCCGGGCTGACATAGAAATTGCCCTTGAGCACCTCGCGGACGGCGGTCTCGATCTCCTCCGCGGCGGACACCTTGGTCAAGTAACCATAGGCTCCGGCCTCGAAGGCGGCGCGCACCCAGGATGGCTCTGAATAGACGCTCAAGATCAGCACCCTCGCCGCCGGGACGAGCGAGCGGAGCCGGCGCGTGGCCTCGATGCCGTCGATCACCGGCATTGAAATGTCGGTGATCACCAGGTCGGGCCGGAGTGCATCCGCCGCCTCCAGGAGCGCGCGGCCGTCGGCCGCCGTTCCCAGCACGTCGAAATCCATCTCCAGAAGTTTCTTGAGACCATCCACCATCATCGGGTGATCATCAGCCAGCAGTAGTCCAGGACGTCGTTCGCGCATGAATTCCCCTCCCCCTACAGACTCCCTGACCTTCGAAGCAAGTCAGTGATCGGCAGCACTATAAAAGGCGAAGATTACGATGCAGATTAAGGCTCGGGGGCGAAAGCGCGGCGTGCGGTCCGCCCCCGAGATGGGCGCGCGCTATCGCTGCGGGCGGGCGAAGAAGTAGCTGAACGACTTGACCGGCGTTCCGGTCGCCTTCTCGATCCCGGGGCGGAGCGATTCGACCAGGTCCCGCAGACCGGGATTGACCTGCGAAGCGTCCACGGGCACGGTGAGGAACGGTGCGCCACAGGTGCCCTCGCCGTCGTCACAGACCGGCTCGACCGTGACACCGCACTGGATCACTTCCGCGTCGTCGATGATCACGTTGACGTTGCCGGGATTGCCGTCGTCGGTGCCGGTGACCACGCGGAAATAGGGATAGGGGTTGCCGACCGGGAAGTCATAGGTCGTGTAGGTGCAGGTGCAGTTGAGCGGCAGCGTGACATAGGGCGGGCACGAGCTGGCGCCGACATATTCCGAGGTGCCGTGGCCGTCCGCGAAGGTGCAGCTCTTGACCCAGTGGTGAAGGCCGGTGCCGTAGTGGACGACGTACGCCCCTGCCGGCTGGGCGACGAGCGCGATGGCGACAGCGAGGGCCAGGAGGGTCAAGTGTCGGGTGGTGCGAGAGCTCATAGGCGTTCTCCATCGAAAAAGAGTTCCGGCCTGGATCAGGCACGGTGCAACAAGGCTTCATCAACCTCGGTGCCGCTCGGCACTGAATGCGAGCCGGGCAGGCGCTATGCTTACGCCGCCATGGCCACCGTTTTCGAGCACCCGAAGCCGCTTCTGGAGGACCGTGACATCAACATGCTGCTGGAGCGCGACTACGGCCTCGCCGGGCCGCTCGCGCCGCTCGACAGTGAGCGCGACCAGAACGTGCTCGTCGAGGCGGCCGGCCGCCGCTACGTCCTGAAGATCGCCAACGCCGTGGAGGACCACGGCTTTCTCGGATTGCAGAGCGCGGTGCTGGAGCACCTCGCCGCGGTGGCGCCCGATCTCGGCGTTCCCCGGCTCGTGCGGACGCGCGACGGCGCGGAGATGGCCGAGTGGACCTCTGGGCCGGCCGCGCATGCGGTGCGGCTGCTGACCTACTTGCCGGGCCGGCTGTTCTCGGCGGTGCCGAAGACGCCCGAGCTGCTGGGCAGCCTCGGCAGATTCCTGGGCCGCTTGTCCAAGGCGCTCGAAAGCTTCGGCCACCCCGCGGCGCACCGGCCGGGCTTCCTGTGGAATCTCGACGAGGCGCTGGCGGTGAAGCCCTGGCTGGCCGACGTGGTGTCACCCGCGTCACCAGATCACCGCGCCCTGGTGGCGCGCCTCTTTGCCCGCTATGAGGCGCGCGTCATCCCCAAGCTCCGCGGCCTCCGGGCCGGCGTGCTGCACCAGGACGCGAACGACAACAATCTGATCGTGAGCGAAGACGGCACCGAGGTCACCGGGCTGATCGACTTCGGCGACATGACCTTCGGCCGCCGCATCAACGAGCTCGCCGTGGCGCTGGCCTACGCGCTGCTGGAGATGGACGATCTCTACGCGGCGGCCCGGCCGCTGATCGCGGCCTATGCGGCGGAGTTTCCCCTCACGGCCAGCGAAGCCGAGATCCTGTTCGATCTGGCGGCCGTCCGGCTTGCGGTCAGCGTCTGCGTGTCTTCGCATCGCGCCGCGGAGTTTCCGGACAACGAATATCTGCTGATCTCGCAGGCCCCCGCTCTCCGTCTGCTCGACCGCCTCGATCAGACGAACCCGGCCTTCCTCGCCGCCTTCGCGCGCGACGCGGCGGGCCTCCCGTCGGTCGCGGACCACGACCGGATCGTCGCCTGGCTGGAGTCCGACGCCTGCCGGCCGCAGTCGCTCTTCGATTTCGATCTCGCAAGCACAGGCCGGTGCCTGGTGTCCCTCCGCTCCGGAGCACCGGGCATGGAGCACGGCGACGATCCGAACGCCTACTGGGCATGGCTCAGCGAGCGCCTCACCGCCGAGGGAGCCCGCTTTGCGATCGGTACCTATGGCGAGGACCGCGACGTCTATAAAGGTGAGCAGTTCCGCACCCCCGCCTCGCCGGAAAGGCGCTCCCGGCATCTGGGGATCGATCTCTTTATTGAACCGGGTACGCCGCTCCATGCGCCGCTCGCCGGCCGGGTGCTGAGCGTGGCCGACAACGCATTTGCCTTCGACTACGGTCCCACCGTGATTCTGGAACATGAGGCTGGTGACCTGCGCTTCTACACGCTTTACGGTCACCTGTCCCGAGAGACGTTGACCCGGGTGCGTCCGGGAATGATCGTGCAGGCGGGGGAGCGCATCGGCTCGATCGGCGCCGCGGACGTCAACGGCGGCTGGGCGCCGCATCTCCACTTCCAGATCAACACCGACCGGCTGGAGATGGAAGGCAACTTTCCCGGCGTCGGCCAGCCCAGCCTGTGGCCGGTCTGGCGCCGCATCGTGCCCGATCCGAACCTGATCCTCCGCCTCGCGCCAGAAAGCTTCGTGGCCGATCCGGCCCCACCGTCCGTGCTGCTCGAACGGCGCGCCCGATTGCTGGGGCCGTCGCTGTCGATCAGCTACCGCAAGAAGCTCAAGATCGTGCGCGGCCGCGGCGCCTACCTCTACGACCACACCGGCCGCGCCTTCGTCGACTGCGTCAACAACATCTGCCACGTCGGCCACGCCCACCCGCGCGTCGTCGACGCCCTGGCGCGCCAGGCGGCCGTGCTCAACACCAACACGCGCTACCTGCACGACACGATCCTCGACTACGCCGAACGCCTGGCGGCGACCTTTCCGCCGCCGCTGTCCGTCGTCTACATGGTCTGTTCCGGCTCCGAAGCCAACGAGCTGGCTCTGCGCATGGCCCGCACGGTCACCGGCCGGCGCAACACCATCACCCTCGACTGGGGCTACCACGGCAACACCAACGGGTTGATCGAGGTAAGCCCATACAAGTTCAACCGCAAGGGCGGAACCGGCAAGCCGGACCACGTCGAGATCGCCGCGCTTCCCGATCCCTACCGCGGCCCGTTCAAAGGCTATGGCGAGGAAACCGCGAACGCCTACGCCGCCTCGGTCGCCGAACAGATCGAGACCATCCGTCGAAAGACCGGGAACGGCCCGGCGGCCTTCATCGCCGAAGCCATCTCCGGCTGCGGCGGCCAGGTTCTCTTCCCCCAGGGCTACCTGAAAGAAGCCGCGCGCCTCGTCCGCGCCGCCGGCGGGCTGATGATCGTCGACGAAGTACAGACCGGCTTCGGCCGCGTCGGCTCCCATTTCTGGGCGCACGAGCTGCAGGACGTCATCCCCGACATCGTTACCCTGGGCAAACCGATCGGCAACGGTCACCCCATGGCCGCCGTCGTCACCACCCCGGAGATCGCAGCGGCCTTCGCCAACGGCATGGAGTTCTTCTCCTCCTTCGGAGGCAATCCGGTCTCCGCCGCGGTCGGCATGGCCGTGCTGGACGTCCTGGAAGACGAACACCTCCAGGAGAACGCGCACACCACCGGAGAGCATCTCAGAACGAGGCTGAAGGATCTGGAGCACCGGTACGAGATGATCGGCGACGTGCGAGGGGAAGGTCTCTTCCTGGGAGTGGAGCTGGTGCGCGACCGGATGACACTCGAACCTGCCACCGAAGAAGCCGGCGACATCATCAACCGCATGCGCGACGCCGGAGTGCTCCTGTCCACCGACGGCCCGTTCGACAACGTGCTCAAGATCAAGCCGCCCCTGGCCTTCGGGATGCGCGAAGCGGATCTCCTGGCGGACGAATTGGAGCGCGTCCTCCGTCCCCTCCCCTGAATCCCGGAGCTTTGTCTCCGGCCCCTCCAGATTCGTTGCAAAAGAGAGTTGGAACGGCGCAAGAGAGGGAAGATTCATTACGGGCACTCCAGTACCCGTGATGAAGACAGCAGGGAGCATCGCAGCTCATTCTTGTTTTGTTGCGGCTCCAGGAAATTTTGCGCTGTGCTATCCTGGTCGCGTTTGGATTACCTTCCGAATCATCGCAGAGGCCATATGAATCGTCGCAGCCAGAAATCTCAAGCACTAAGAGTCTTCTGATTTCGGCGCATCGCGCTTGCATTTTGTCGTAGCTTGAGATAGATTTGGCGCAAGCTGTCGAGAGCCTGTTGCGGGTCATCGCGTTCCTGCTTCAAAATGAAGTGAATGTCAACGGGCGCGTTGCGCAGTTGTTACGTTCCTCCGAGACCAGGAGACGCGGACCAACGGACGGCAATCGACCGAAGGAGGAGCCGCCACAATCCCTCGGCTCCAGACGGCGCGTCAAGTTGTCTTCCAAGAGGAGAAGAGTGGTGTTGTCGCAGGCAGGGTTTAGGCCGCTACGTTTTCATTTGTCGCCCGATGGCGGCATGTCCATCGCGGCGCAGGATCGTGGAGGCCTGCGCCAAAATGAAGGGACTTCGCATCAAAAGGAGATGTCCGGATGAGCCGACAGCTTTCCATCGAACGAGTGCTGGCCGATCTCCAGGGCCGGATTGACCACCACCGCACCAAGCAGGCTTTCCACGAGGCGCAGGAGGCCTTCCATCAGGCAGAGAAGGCGCGGCACGCCGCGGATCTGCAAATCGTTCTGGAGCGTTTCGAGACCTTCAAAGCGGCGGCGGACGCCGTCGATGAGCTGGTGGCGAGCCCCTTGAAGGAAGAGAAGGCCGCTATCGACGATTCGATTCCGGCCGGCAAGAGCGCCGTCCTGAGCAAACTGATCGCGCGCCTGGTCGCCGCCAAGGCCGCCGACCAGTCCTTCGGCGCCACCGAGATCACCCGCGAAGCCCAACAGCGCTACGGCGCCCGCCTCAAGCGCCCGGTCGACGTCCGCACCGTGGGAGCCAAGCTCCGCCGCATGGCCCAGGCCGGCCAGATCCACCAGGTCCGCGAGGGCCGGGCGTTCCATGAGGCGCTGTACAGCCGGACGGCGGGCGGGGGAGAATAGGCCTTCGACCCAAGGGGAGGCTTGATGTGTTTGTGAGCTATCGCGGACAAGGCGCCGTGGCCGCGGTTTCGTCGGAGGTTTGGATCTGGCGCGAAGGCAGGGCGTTGCGGCGCTTCCCTCCTGGGCAGTTCTTTTGAGGTACGAGTGCCACCGCCTCATTCCGAAGACCCAACCAACCCCGCAAGCGCCGCCTCGATCTCGGTGCCGGATTTGCCTATCTCCTGGAGCAGGACCCGGTAGTTGGCTGAAAGAAGTTGCCGCTGCGGGTGCTCATAACCGGTGCTGAGTTCGAAATCGAGGACGATCGTGAGCGCCCGTCGCATCAGCGGCTCAGCCTCGCCGAGGCGGTTCGTCGCCTTGAGCAACAGGGCCAAGTTGTTGAGATCTCGGGCGACGTAAGGGTGTTCCGTGCCGAAGCTGTTCTCGTCGATCGCGATCGCCCGGCGCATCATCGGCTCGGCCTCGCCGAGGCGGCCCGTGACCTGGAGCAACATGGCCAGGTTGTTGAGGTCTGCGGCGACCTCAGGGTGCTCCGTGCCGAAGCTGTTTTCGTCGATCGCGAGCGCCCGACGGATCAGAGGCTCGGCTTCGCTGAGGCGGTTCGTGTCCTGGAGCAGCGCGGCCAGATTGTTGAGATTGGTGGCGACGTCGGGGTGCTCCAATCCGAAGTTCTTCTCGTTAATAGCGAGGGCCCGGCGCATCAACGACTCGGCCTCGTCGAGGCGGTTGGTGTCTTGGAGCAACCGGGCCAGGTTGTTGAGGAATCGGGCAACGTTGGGATGTTCTGTGCCGAAGCTCTTCTCGGCGATGGCAAGCGCTCTGCGCATCAGCGGCTCGGCCCTGTCGAGCCGGCTCGTCCCATGGAGCAACTGGGCCAGGTTGTTGAGGTCTGCGGCGACCTCAGGATGTTCTGTGCCGAAGTTGTTCTCGTCGATGACGAGCGCCCGTCGCAACAGCGGTTCGCCCTCAGCGGGCAGAGCCTTGGCGAAGAGTAGCATTCCCAGATCGTTCATCAGTCGCGTGGTGGGGTCGGTGATTCCGGCGGCATCGGCAAAGACGGCGACGGCACGGGCGTGGGGGGCGAGGGGGTCGAGGACGGGCCAGGTGCGAACATCCTGGGGATCGCCCACGAAGGCGGCGTTGGCCCAGGTGAGGGCCTCGGTCAGTGCTCCATGGCCAGGATCGTTTCGCAGGCTGCGGCGGGTGACGTCCTGCACCAGCCGATGCACAGTGAAGGTTGGTGTCTCGGCCGCGCGGGTCACCAGTGAGGATGTCGCGAGTTCGACGAGGGCGTCGCGGGGGTCCAGGCTCAATTCTTCCTCCGGAAGATCGGGGACTGGCACGTCCAGCAGCGATTCTGGGATCGGCTCGGGGCCCAGCCAGGCGAGGCGCCCGAGGAGGTGGCGGGCGGGAGTAGAGAGGCGGTCGACGGAGGTCTGCCAGGTGATGGCGAGGCTCGCCGGATAGTGGCTCACCCGCGGATCGAACCAGGTGAGGACCTGGTCGCGCCGCGTCTTCCAGTCCTCCAGATAGCCGGCGAGGGTCAGCTTGCGGAGGGCGATGGCGGCGCCGGCCTGTTCTAGAGCGAGAGGCAGGTAACCGAGTTCGCGGGCGAGCGCAGTGGCGTGGACGGTGTCCTCCGGCGTGGACCGCCGCCCCTTCTCGGTACGCGCCAAGAGGAAGCTGACGGCTGCGGCTTCGGAGAGCAGGTCGAGCGGGATCGCCTCCACCTCCGCGCCCCAGTGGGCGAGCCGGCCGGTGAGAAGCACATGGCCGCCGTGGAGACGCGCGACGAGGGCGTCCACCGCCTCCGCTGCGTCTTCCGAGTCCACGTTGTCGAGAATCAATAGCCACCCAGGCTGCTCCCCGAGCCGCCGTAGGACGGCCTTCACCCGGACCTCCTCCTCGGGAGCCGCCTGCTCCGGCAGATCGAGCACACCCGGCTCGCAGAGCGCCGCGAGGTTGCGTCCCAGATCGGCTGGCGAGCCAGCGCCCACGAAGAGCAGGGCCGAGTATTCCGTGGCGTGCTGCCAGGCGTACTCGATGGCAAGCCGCGTCTTGCCCACGCCGCCCAGGCCATGGATCGCCTTGCCCGCAATCGCCGCCGCGCGGCCGGCCGGAGTCCGCGCGAGGGTCTCGTGCAACTGAGCGAGGATCGTTTCCCGGCCGTGGAAGAGCGGGCCGAGGGTGGAGAAGGGGAGGTTGTGGCGAAAGGGTGCCGGCCCTTTTTGGGGAGGCAACTGGAAGAATTCCTCAAGTAGCGCCGGATGGCCCTTCACCAAAGCGTCGAGCTCGCTTCCAGCCCAGAAGTGGCAGGTCTTCTCATCGCCCCAAGCCACGCGGGCGGCTTTGCGCACATCGGCGGAGACCGCCCGAGACACGACGAACACCAACTCGTGCGGCTGGTCCGCAACCGGAAGGCGGCGGAGCTTCTCGATCTCCTTGCGGGCGTCTGCCGCGCCGAACGATTGCACCCGTTTGCACTGGAAGACGAAGCGCCTGCCACCTTTCCAGGCCACCACATCGCGTCCGCCCTCCCCTCCCGACTCGCCGAGATGCTCCGCTCGCTCAAAGCCTTCGCGGAGCACCAGCCCAAGGCAGAGACGCTCGAAGTCGAGCGGTGAGAGCTGCTCGAAGGGGAGGGTGTGTGCGGTGCCGGTCCGAGTCGGTTTGGACATGATGCGAGTGAGAGAGGAGTGTATCGCCCGGACGCGGCGTTTGACGAGGAGGAGCCGTCCCGCAGGGACAAGGGCGTCCAGCCCAGGATTTCAATCCTGGGTAGGGGATTGCCACGACCCTTTGTTTTTTCGCACTTCGGCTCGCAGTTCCGCAAATCCCGGCGAAATCGGCGACCTCGAATCCGATCCGTTTTCAGCCACCTGGACCATTTCGAAACCGCGCCGCGGGCTCCACGCTCACACCCACAGGACCCCGGGTTGAAACCCGGGGCTGAACGCCCTTGTCCCTGCGGGACGGCTGACAGGTTCTCTCAAACGCGCCCATATCCCAACCAATCCGGCAGGCTCTCCTCGCACCAGCGGCGATAGTCAGCGGTCGTGTCGAAGGTGCGAAACGGCTCGTCGTCGAGCACTGGCTTGTAGGTGTGGATGAAGGCGTAGCGAAAGCGGGTCTGCAGCGGCCGGCGGGCGGCGGCCTCGAACTCGGCCAGCCACTCCGCCGGAATGTCGCCCGATCCCAGTGGGAGAGACGTTTCAGTACCCATGGGAGGAGATTATAGGAGATGAAGGTGCCGCCGCCGCCAGAACTCCCGCCCAGGCCAGCGCTGCTCTTCAGCATAGATCTGGCTCCGGTTGCGCCGGTAGGCCGCTTGGACGTTGTCGAGCTCCTCGCTGACCCGCGCCACGCTGCCGTGCTCCCCTTGAATCTCGGCGTCGAGCGCTCCGGCCGCTCGCACGCCGCCGTAGAGGGCGGTCAGGATGCCTTGCGAGGAGAGGGGATCGAAGGCGAGGGCCGCGTCGCCGATTGCGACCCAGCCGTCGCCGTGGTCCGGTGCGAGGCGTGAGCTGGCGGCGGGACCTCCCCGGGGGGCGGTGATCCGGCGATGGCCTCCCGCTGTGAGCCGCGCGCGTACGTGGTGGGTCTGCGCGAGGAGGTCGTCGAAGCCGGCCGGATCCATCGCGGCGCGGGCGGGTTCGAGGTCGGCGTCGGTGAGGAAGGCGACGACGCGGCGCTGCTCCGGCAGGAGCGCGGTGTACCACCAGCCGTCGGGTACCGATTCGACGAGCGTGAGACTGTCCTGGTCCGCGGCGGCGCCGGGCTCCGGGGCGAAGAGCGCGGTGAAGGCGACCTGGCGGTCGTCGTGGATGGTGGTGGCTCCCAGCCGGTGGGCGACGTGGGCGGCCCGGCCCGTGGCGTCGACCAGCCAGCCGGCTTGCGCTTCGCTTTCCTTTCCTTCGGACTCCAGGGCGAGACGCCAGGTGCCCCCGTTGCGATCGATGCGGTCGAGGCCGCGGAGGCGCGTGGAGATCCGCAGCTCCGCGCCCGCCTCCTGGGCCAGACGGCGGAGCAGGGCGTCGAAGCGGAGGCGGTCGAGATGCCAGCCGTGGCCGTTCGGATCGCGGATGAAATCGTGAATGGTTGTTGTGGTGCCACCCCAGGAGGTCTCGTTTCCATAGGACGGCAGGTGGCCGTCGCTCAAAAAGGGCTCCAGCGCGCCGAGATCCCTCAGGAGAGGACGGGCGGCCGGCGGCAGACCTTCGCCGGCCTTGAAGGATAAGGCGCCCTCAACCTGATCGATCTGATCGACCAGCAGAACGCGGCGTCCGCGTCGCGCCAGCAGAAGGGCGGCGGCGGCCCCGGCTGGGCCGCCGCCGACGATGGCCACCTCGTGCATGCAGGGCTACTTCCGCTTCCTTCCGATCAGCTTTTCCTTCACCACCATCACCTTGCCCTGATCGTCGGGCACGTCCTCTTTGAACTGGACGCCGGTTTCGACGTACATCTCCTTGGGCAACTCAGGGCTTCCCGGTCCGGGCCACTTTTCGACGAGGCCGAGATCGCCGAAGTGATGGATCATCGTGTCGATCTGCCCGAGGTAGTCGCTGTCCGGACCGAGGAAGCGATACCAGGTCGCACGGCTTTGGAATGCGATCAAACCCTCCGCGGGTGGAGAGGTCATGATCTTTTGATACGTCTTTTCCGTCAGCACCTGGTTGGGGACGCGCTGCGGCCAGAAGGTGGGGAGATAGGGATCGTATTCCGGCGAGTAGCCCGAACGGCAGCTCGACGAATCGGTCTGCCAGGGGATTGCCATCCAGCGGGTGAGATCGCCGGGGCCTTGGAAATAGAGCGGCCCGCCGAGCGTGGGGCCGGGTGAGGAGCCGCTCTGCTGATAGACCTGATCCGGGGTGAGGATGTCGCCATAGTCGACGTCGGCCGTGCCGGCTGGCCAGCGACGGATGCGGAAGGGCTCGGTGAAGATCGTGGCGTTGCGCACCGGCCAGGTCAGCTCGCAGCCGGGGTGGAAGGGGCCGCCGAGGCAGAATTCCATCGCGGCGCGGTCGAGCATCGCGGGCTGCTCGGCGAGCGGCACCTTATCGATCGACAGCGGATGGTGCGGCGGGCCGCTCCAGTCGGCGTCGAAATCTCCCGCGGCCCACTGGCTGAGATATTGATACATCAGCTCGGTCACCGGGAGGTAGGCGTTGGCGTTGACGTTCGAGAGCGTGACGGCGTCGCCGTAGTAGACCGGCCACTGCCCGACACTGCTGCCGGCGCTCAACGCCGTGTTGTCAGGGGCTGTGACGTTGAGGTTGGGGTTGAGCTGTTGCGGATAACGGAACTGGTTGAAGATCTGGCGCCGCCGCTCCGCGAAGGTGTCTCCGGTCTGCGCGAGGACGTCGATCTGGCGGAGGAATTCATAGGGGCCGCCCCAGCCGAACTGGGTGAAGAATCCCTGGTTGACCCACTCCGTCGTGCAGAACCGCTCGAGAATCGGATAGATGTCCTGGGTGAACGAGGGCCGTTTCTTCTGCGCCCACCAGTTGCCGATGTACGTGCTGGCGAGCAGGTCATACAGGGTGACGACGCCGAGGAGGTCCGGCGCGTAGTTGGGCGGCGCGACGACCACCCAGGCCGGCTTGGCCACCAGCTTCTTGCCGCCGAGGTGGACCACGGCGCCGACCGGCCCGTCGCTCACGTCGTCATGCCAGCCGTCGTTGTTGGCAAACGTGTAGGGCTTCGCCTCGGGAGTGACGGCCCGCGACACGCCGCGCCCGCCGAGGAAGATCAGGCGCCCCGCCTCGTCGGTGGCGAGCTCGCCGAGATAGACCTTCTGCTCGAAGAATTGGCCCGTCAGGTGATAGCGCTCGCCGCTCTGGTTCCGGCCCTGGATGGAGCAGGGGGGCGGCGTGATCGCGAGCTTGCGGCGCTCCTCGCCCTTGATCTGGGCGTTGCGCCGCCCGACCGGCACGGCCTCGGGGATGTCCATCGCGGTGACGAACTGATACCAGGCCGACTTCTTGTTCGCCACCTCGACGGTCCATTCGATCTTGCCGTCGCCGGCGGTGATCTCGCGCACCACGCGGCCCTCGGAGTCCAGACCGTAGATGCGGAAGCGGGCGGCCTGGCGTTTCAGGGCGCCGCTCGCGTCGCGGTAGAAGCCCGGCGGTTTCGGGTCCGGATAGGGCACCTCCGGCCCGATGAAATACTCCTCCTGGCTGTTGCCCACGCGGGCGATGCCGATGCCCGGATGGATGGCGACGCTGACGATCTCCCTCTTTTTCTCAGAACTCTTCATGATCCCCCCGTTCAGTCGGCTGGCGCGTTGACGGCCGTGACGTCGAACCAGTAGATGGATTGTACGGCCAGGGTGAAGCTCGGATCACTCACTCCGCCGAAAAGCACCGGGTAGGTCGTACCCGCCGCGAGTGGGCTTGCCGCCGGGAGCACCCCGGGCTGGTACGGAACGGTGGTGAAATCGATCTGGACTCCGGCCATGAGCTGCTGCATGTCGAGCCAGCCCGGCAGAGCGGAGAGCGGCGCCAGATTGTCGAAGTCCGAGAGCTTGGACAGGTAGTGCGCCACGTAGGCTCCAGACGTGTCGCCAAAGAGAATATAGGGAAGCGGATCGGGGTAGGCCTGGGAGTAGTCGAAGTGCCGGAAGTAGACGTGCCGGTTGACCGCGATGCTGACGCTCGGCACGATGGTGACCGCATTGTTGGTGTTCGAGGTGGAGAGCCGCTGGATGAAGCCGGTGAGCCCGTTCACGGTGCGGTTCTGGACCTGCGGCAAGGTGAACAACTGATCCGGCGGCGGATTGTTGCCCACACCGTTGACGAAGATCCATACCCAGTCGCCGGAGGCGCCGTACTGCTGGACGTCGGCGATATAGGTCGCCTTCGCGTCGGCGGGGATGTCGACCGTGAAAATCATCTGATACGAATGGTTTTCCATCGTGAACTGGGCCGAATGATAGAAGAACACCGTGTTCGTCCCCAGCATGAAGAATCCATGTTGAGTCGGAGTGTCCTGGCTCGGGTTGCCTCCGGGCATGCCGGACGCTGCTGTCGTGAAGAGTGCGCTCATGATTTCTCCTTTCTTTGATCGCTCTCGACAGGCAAAAGCAAGGCTTGTACCAGGGGTTTGCGCAAGGCGTTCAATAGTGTCCAGGCGCCGTGGCGGCGTCCGGAAAGGGCTCTGACACGCCGGCCGACGTGTCGGCGACATGTCGGTTAGACTCATTCCATGAAGGTGGAAGACTCGACCCTCGCCGGCCTCACTCCCGAACAGCGCGCCCTGCTCATGCTCCGCATGCGGCAGAAGGCGGCCGGCCGCGCATCCCGGGAGCCGGCGCTGCAACCCCTCCAACCGATATCGCGGCCGGAGGGTGGTCTGCCGCTCTCCTTTGCGCAGCAGCGCCTGTGGTTCCTGGACCAGTGGCAGCCGCGGAATCCTGCCTACAACATCCCGTCGGCTACGCGGTTGACCGGGCGGCTGGACGTCGCGGCTCTCCGTTGGGCTCTGGACGAGGTCGTGCGGCGGCATGAGAGCCTGCGTACCGCATTCGTGGTGGCGGAGGCGGACGGCGGACCGCTGCAGGTGATCGCTCCGCCCGCGCCGGTGGAGATGCCGGTGGTGGATCTCGCTGCGCTCCCCGCGGCGGTGCGGGAGGTGGAGGTTGAGAGGCTCGTGGACGCGGAGGGCGAGCGGCCGTTCGACCTCGCGGGCGACCGCCTGGTGCGCGCGACGCTGCTGCGCTGCGGACCGGAAGAGCATGTGACGCTGGTGACGACCCATCACATCGTCTCCGATGGCTGGTCGGTGGGGGTTTTCGTGGGCGAGCTGGGCCTGCTTTATGCGGCGCGTATCGCCGGCCTGCCGTCTCCTTTGCCGGAGCTGCCGGTGCAGTATCCCGACTTCGCGGTCTGGCAGCGCGACTGGCTGCGCGGCGAGGTGCTGGCGGAGCAGCTCGCCTATTGGATGAAGACGCTCGACGGAGCGCCGCCGGTCGTCGATCTGCCGGTCTCGCGCCCCTGGCCGGCGGTGCGCGGCGGCGGCGGCACGGATGTTCACTGGACGATTCCGGCCGAGCAGACCGAGACCCTCAGGGCGCTGGCGCGGCGCGAGGGAGCGACGCTCTTCATGGCGCTCCTCGCCGTGCTCGACACTTGGTTGCACCGCTACTCCGGCGCGACCGATCTGCTGGTGGGAACGCCCGTCGCCGGCCGCAACCGGGCGGAGCTCGAAGGATTGATCGGGTTTTTCGTCAACACGCTCGTCTTGCGCGCCGATCTTTCCGGAGACCCGACGTTCGTCACGCTTCTGACGCGGACCCGGGAAGCGGCGGTGGGCGCGCAGGCGCATCAGGATCTGCCGTTCGAAAAGCTGGTGGAAGAGCTGCGCCTGGAGCGCGATCCGCTGCGTCCGCTCCTGGTGCAGGTGGTGCTGTCGTTCCAGAACACACCGCCGCTAGCGATCGATCTCCCCGGCGTGCGGCTCGCCGGCCTCGGCACCACGGTGCGGACGGCGCGCTACGACCTGCTCCTCTCCGCCCGCGAGCACGGCGACGCGATCTGGGGTTATCTGGAATACAGCACCGATCTGTTTGACGCACCGGCCGCCGAGCGGATGGTCGGCCACTTCCTCGCGCTCGTCGAAGGGGCGGCCGCGGATCCGGAAAGGCGCCTCTCCGAGCTGCCGATGTTGAGCGCGGCTGAGCGCGCACAGCTCTCGGCGATACCCATACCGGTCCATTTCGAAACCCTGCCGCTCCATCGACTCTTCGAAACCGTCGCGGCAAGGAATCCACAGGCCGTAGCCCTGTCGTTCGAAGGCCGCGAAATTTCTTACGGAGAGCTGGATCGTGCGGCGAACCGCCTGGCCCATCGCCTGCGCGGGCTCGGCGTTGGACCCGAGGTCCGCGTGGGCTTGAGCCTGGAGCGCTCGCCGGAGCTGATCGTCGGAATGTTGGGAATCCTCAAAGCCGGCGGCGCGTATGTGCCGCTCGATCCGGACCTGCCGGCGGAGCGGTTGGATTTTCTGATCGCGGATGCGGGGGTGCGGGTGGTGGTGAAATCCCCGGGAGAGGGGAGACAAGCAACTGAAGGCTGGATGAGTCATCCTGAGGGCGAGCTCTGCGAGCTGGAAGGATCTGGGCGGGCGGAAACCTTCCTCCACCCAGATCCTTTGGGTCGCCAGGGCTCCCCGCAGGATGACGTTGTGGGAGCTTCAGTTCAAGACAAACCCGTTTTAGTTTGTCTCCCCTCTCCCGGGGAAGGGGAGGGGGGAGCCGGGAGAGGGGCCGGGGGTGAGGGCGCCTTTCCGGAGTCCACCCCCGCCACCTCCGGCAACACCGCCTACGTGATCTACACCTCAGGCTCGACCGGCACCCCCAAAGGCGTCGTGGTCCGCCATGGCGAGGTGGCGCGCCTGTTGACCGCAACGCAGCCGTGGTTCGGCTTCGGCCCCGCGGACGTGTGGACGCTCTTCCACTCCTACGCATTCGATTTCTCGGTCTGGGAGATCTGGGGCGCTCTGGCGTACGGCGGCCGGCTGGTGATCGTGCCGTTCTGGGTGAGCCGCTCGCCGGAGACGTTCCATGCGCTCTTGGTGGCGGAGCTGGTAACGGTGCTCAACCAGACGCCGTCGGCGTTCCGCCAACTCGTGCAGTGGGAGCGCGGGCAGAGCGAGCCGGCCGCTCTGGCTCTGCGCTGGGTGATCTTCGGAGGCGAGGCGCTGGAGATCCCGTCGCTCGCGCCGTGGATGGACCGCCACGGCGACGAACGGCCGCGGCTGATCAACATGTATGGCATCACCGAGACGACGGTGCATGTCACCTTCCGGCGGATCGTGCGGGCCGATCTCAGCACCGCGCCGGGGAGCCTGCTCGGCGTGCCGATTCCGGATCTGCGGGTGCATCTGCTCGACGGCCGCGGCGAGCCGGTGCCCGATCTCGTTCCGGGAGAGATTTACGTCGCGGGTGCCGGCGTCGCGCGCGGCTACCTCGACCGGCCGGATCTGACCGCCGAGCGGTTCGTGCCCGATCCATGGAGCGATCAGCCCGGCGCGCGGATGTATCGCGCGGGCGATCTGGCGCGGCGGCTGCCCGGCGGTGATTTCCAATACCTGGGGCGGATCGATGATCAGGTGAAGGTGCGCGGATTCCGCATCGAGCCGGCGGAGATCGAGGCGGTGCTGGGGGCGCATCCGGCGGTGGCCCAGACGGCGGTGCTCGCGATGGAGCACGGCGGGGGGCGGCGGTTGGTGGGGTTTGTGGTTTGGAGGGATGAAAAAGACGGCGGCGGTTTGCGGCGGTTCGCGGCGGAGCGGCTGCCGGAGGCTTTGGTGCCGGCGTTGTTCGTGGATGTGGCGGAGCTGCCGCTGACCGCGAACGGCAAGCTCGACCGCAAGGCTCTGGCGCTCCTGGAGACCTCGGGGGCGGAGCCGGCGGTGGCCGGCGAGGCGTATGAGCCTCCCGCGACGGCGGTGGAGGAGGCTCTCGCCGAAGTGTGGGCCGAGGCCCTGGACGTCCCGCGGGTGGGGGTGAACGACAGCTTCTTCGCGCTGGGCGGCGACTCCATCCTGAGCCTGCGGGTGTTGGCGAAGGCGCGGCAGCGGGGGATCGAGGTGAGCCTCCAGCAGCTCTTCCACCACCCGACGGTGCGCGAGCTGGCGCGGCTGGCGGGGGAGGAGGAAGGCGCGCTGGCCGCGGCGGGCCCGTTCTCCCTGCTGGCGGCAGACGACCGGCGGAGCCTGCCGGCGGGGCTCGACGACGCCTATCCGCTTGCGCGGTTGCAGGCGGGAATGCTTTTCCACAGCGAGCAGAATCCCGAGGCCGCGGTCTACCACGACGTGTTCAGCGCCCGGCTGCGCGCTCCGTTCGATGGCGGCAAGCTGCGCAAGGCGATCGAATCCCTCACCGCGCGCCATCCGGTGCTCCGGACCTCGTTCGCTCTCGGCGGCTTTTCCGAGCCTCTCCAACTTGTTCATACGCGGGCCCAGGCCGAGTTGGAGATCGACGATCTGCGGCATTTGGCTCCGGCGGCGGCGGACTCCGAGATCCGGACCTGGCTCACCGCCGAGCGCCATCGTGCCTTCGCCTGGAGCCGGCCGCCACTCCTGCGGTTCCACCTTCACCGCATGCCAAGCGCGCCGGGAAGCGAGATCCTCCAGCTCACCCTGAGCTTCCACCACTCGGTGCTCGACGGCTGGAGCGCCGCGGCGCTCCTCTCGGAGCTGTTCCACCGCTACCTCGCGCGGCTCGCCGGCACGGATCGAGAGACGCCGCCTCCGCCGCCTCCGGCATTCCGCGAGTTTGTCGGTCTGGAGCGCGCGGCCCTTGCGGCGGAGACCACCCGCGCCTTCTGGAGCGATCAGGTGCGGGACGCCGATCCATGCCTTCTCCCGCGCTGGCCGGTGCCCGTGGGCTCGCGGACCGGCGAAGCGGTGGACCGCCCGGTGCCGATTCCGGACTCTGTCGCGGCAGGACTGCGTGAGGTCGCCCGCGCCGCGGGCGTGCCGCTCAAGAGCGTGCTGCTGGCGGTCCATGTGAAAGTGATGGGCCATGCGACGGGCCGGCCGGCCCCGCTCACCGGCCTGGTCGCGAACGGCCGGCCGGAGGGGCCGGGGAGCGACGAGGCGCTGGGGCTGTTCCTCAACACCTTGCCGTTCGGACTGCGCCTCGGTCCCGAGACCTGGACCGGCCTGGCGCGCGCCGCGTTCGAGGCGGAGCACGCGATGCTGCCGCACCGCCGTTTCCCGCTGGCGGAGATCCAGACCACGGCCGGTGGCGCGCTGTTTGACACGCTGTTCAACTTCGTCCACTTCCATGTTTACCAGGGACTGCTCCGCACGCCCGGCGTCGAGCTGCTCGACTGGTCCGGCTATGAAGAGGTGGACACGCCGTTCGGCGCCAACTTCCAGCTCGATCCCGCGGGCGATCAACTGTCCCTGCGCCTGAGCTGGCGCGACCGCGAGCTCGATCCGCGCCAGGTGGACGCGCTCGCCGGCTGGTACGCCCGTGCGCTGGAGGCGATGGCGAAGGCGCCGGACGAGCGGCACGCGGAGCATTCGCTCCTCTCCGCGGCGGAGCGCCGGCAGCTCCTGGTGGAGTGGGGGGACGGCGGAGACACGGGGAGTGAGGGGCTGCTCATCCACCAGCTTTTCGACCAGCAGGCGGCGCGCACGCCGGAGCGCCCGGCGCTGATCGACGACGCCTCGGACCTCCGCCTGACCTACCAGGAGCTCAACGACCGGGCGAACCGCTTGGCGCAATGGCTGCGCGCGCAGGGAGTCGGCATCGAGACGCCGGTCGGCCTGGCGCTGGAATCGCCGCCCGATCAGATCGTCTCGTTCCTCGCCGTGCTCAAGGCTGGCGGTGCCTACGTGCCGCTCGATCTCACCTATCCCCGGGAACGGCTGGCGCGCATGGTGGAGCAGGCGGGGGTGAGGCTGGTGATCGCGGACGGGGAGCGGATCGGAGAGCTGGAGTTTCCGGGCGTGCGGGTGGTGGGGACCTCACCCCCGACCCCTCTCCCATCGCCCCCCCTGCCGCCGGGAGAGGGGCGCCACCACCCATTTTCTGCGGTGAGTACTGCCTCGTCTTACCCCCCTCTCCCGGCGGTAGGGGGGGCGATGGGAGAGGGGGGCCAGGGGGGTGAGGTCCCCCGCCTCGCCTACGTCATGTTCACCTCCGGCTCCACCGGCGCGCCCAAGGCCGTGGCGGTGGAGCATCGCGGCGTGATCCGCCTGGTCCGCGGACAGTTCCCGGCGGATTCGGTCTTCCTCCAGATCTCGCCGGTCTCGTTCGATGCCGCGACGGAAGAGATCTGGGGAGCCTTGCTGAACGGCGGCTGCGTCGTCCTGCCGCCGTCGGGCATCCCGTCGGTGGACGACGTCGCCCGCCTCATCGCGCGCCACGGGGTCACCTCGATGGCGCCGAGCACGGGGCTGTTCCACCAGATCGCCCTCGCCCGCCCGGAGATCCTCAGCGATTTCCTCCTGGTGAGCGTCGGCGGCGACGTGATGCGCCCCGAGCTGGCCAACCGGGTGCTCGCCGCGGGTCCCCGCTGCGGCCTGGCGAACGGCTACGGCCCGACCGAGAACACCACCCACACGACGGTCTACCCCCTGCGCGCGCCGATTCCGGACGGCGAGACGGTCCCCCTCGGCCGGCCGATCCCGGGAACGCGCGTCGCCGTGCTCGGCGCGGACCTCCAGCCCATGCCGCAGGCTGTTCCCGGCGAGCTCTACACCGGCGGCGAGGGGCTCGCCCGCGGCTACCTGGGCCGGCCGGATTTCACCGCTGAGCGTTTTGTTCCAGATCCGTTCGCGGAGCTCTTCGGACAGCCCGGCGGACGCCTCTACCGCACCGGCGACCGCGTCGCCTGGCACCCCGACGGCAACCTCCGCTTCCTGGGGCGCATCGACCGGCAGATCAAGGTGCGCGGCTTCCGCGTCGAGCCGGGAGACGTGGAGGCCGCTCTCGCCGCCTGCCCGCTGGTGGGCGACGCCGCGGCCGATGCGCGCGACGACCTCCCCGGCGGACGCGGCCTCGCAGCCTACCTGGTGCCGGCGGCTCCTTGGGAGTCCGAGGAGGATTTCCTGGCCGGCGTGCGCGCTTTTCTCCAGGAGCGCCTCCCGGACTACCTGATCCCGGCCGCCTTCCTGGCCGTGCCGGAGCTGCCGCTCACCGTCGTCGGCAAGGTGGACCGCGAGGCGCTGTCGCGAATCCCCCTGGCGCCTGCACGGCAGGAGGAGAGGGCGGACACGCCGCGTGCGCGCAATCCGATCGAGGAAATGCTGGCGGCGATCTGGACCGAGGTGCTGGGGATCGAGCATCCCGGGCTCCACGACGACTTCTTCGCCCTCGGCGGCCACTCCCTGCTGGCGATCCAGGCGGTATCGCGGGTGCGGGCCGTGTTCGGCGTCGAGATCCCGCTCCCCTGGCTGTTCGAGTCGCCGTCCATCGCCGGGCTCGCCGAGCGCATCGCCGGCGCCCTGCGCGCCGAGCCCGCCCGCCAAGCGCCACCGCTCCTGCCGCGCCGAGAGGATTCGACGATCGAGCTGCCGCTCTCCTTCGCCCAGGAGCGGTTGTGGTTCCTGGAGCAGCTCCAGCCAGGCACGGCGACCTACAACATTCCCGCCGCCGTGCGCTTGACTGGCCGGCTGGACGCCGCGGCGCTCAATCGCAGCCTGGCCGCGGTCGTGGCGCGCCACGAGGCGCTGCGCACGCGGTTTCCAGCCGCGATGGGAGACCAGCCGGTCCAGGTGATCGATCCTCCGCCGTCCTGGGTGCTGCCCGTTGTCGACCTGACGGCTCTTCCGGAGACCGCGCGGGAGGAAGCCGCGCGCTCCCTCACTCTGGAGGAAGCGTTGCGGCCGTTTGATCTGGTGACCGGTCCGCCGCTCCGGGCGCTCCTCGTTCGCACGGCGGCGGAGGAGCACCTGGCGCTCCTCGCCTTGCACCACATCGTCTCCGACGGCTGGTCCATGGGCCTCCTGGTGCGCGAGATGACGGCGCTCTATCGGGCCGGCGGTGTCGTCGAAAGCGCGGAGCTGCCCGAGTTGCCGGTGCAGTACGCCGACTTCGCGCTCTGGCAGCGGCAGTGGCTGCAGGGCGACGTGCTCGCCGAGCTGCTCGGCTTCTGGCGCCGCCGCCTGGCCGGCGCGCCGCCCCTCCTCGCCCTGCCGCTCGACCGCCCGCGGCCGCCCGTGCAGGCGTTCCACGGCGACCGCCGGCACCTCGCTCTCGGGCCGGAGATCCTGGCGGCGCTGGAGAGCCTCGGGCGGCGCTGCGGCTCGACCCTGTTCATGACCCTGCTCGCCGCCTTCGCCGCGCTGCTCGCGCGCTGGACGGGCCAGACCGACGTCGTCGTCGGCGTGCCGAGCGCCAACCGCAACCGCGGCGAGATCGAAAACCTGATCGGTTTCTTCGTCAACTCGCTGGTCGTGCGCACCGATCTCGCGGGCGATCCCGGCTTCCTGGAGCTGGTCGGCCGGGTGCGCGAGACCGCCCTCGCGGCGTTCGCGCATCAGGATCTGCCGTTCGAGAAGCTGGTGAGCGAGCTGCGGCCGGACCGCGATCTGTCACATACGCCGCTCTTCCAGGTCCTCTTCCAGCTCCTCGATCTGCCGCCGGCTCCGCTCGATCTCTCCGGACTGACTCTCGACGTGCCGCACGAAGTGGAGAGCCGCACCGCCAAGTTCGACCTCGTGCTCGGATTCGAGCGGAGCGGTCTCGAACGGAGTGGACTGTTCGCCGAATGGCGCTACAACACCGAGCTGTTCGACGGCACGACGGTGCAGCGCATGGCCGATGCGTTCGTCGAGCTGCTGGCCGGCATCCTCGCGGACCCCGAGCAGCCGCTCACGGCAGTGCCGTTGCTCGGAAGAGCCGCGCGGCATCAGGTGCTGATCGAATGGAACGATCTGGAGGCGGAGCTGGATGATCCGCAGCTCATCTTCCCCGATCTGTTCGCGCGCCAGGCCGAGTGGACGCCGGACGCGATCGCCGTGTCGTGCGAAGGGCGGACGATGACCTACGGCGAGCTGGTTGCGGTCACACAACGCGCCGCGCGCCGCTTGGCCGCTCGGGGAGTCGGTCCGGAGACCGTCGTCGCCTTGCTCGCCGAGCGAGGGCCGGATTTTCTGAGCGCTTTGATTTCCATTCTCACCGCCGGCGGCGTCTATCTGCCGCTCGATCCGAGCCATCCGCGGCAGCGTCTCGCCGGGGTCCTGGAACAGAGCACCGCGCGCTGGGTGATCGCCGGTCCGGGAATCGCCGTGCCGGTGGGGAGCTGGGAAATCATTTTGCTTGATGATCTGATTTCGCTCCAACCCAAAGTAGGGGAGGGGCTTGCCCCCTCCCGGGAGGGCGGAGGAAAAGGCCTGACCACCACCAACCTCGCCTACATCCTCTTCACCTCCGGCTCCACCGGGCGTCCGAAGGGAGCCATGCTGACCCACCGCGGCCTGCTCAACCATCTGCGCGCCAAGATCGCCGATCTCGAGATCACCGGCGCCGATTCCGTGGCGCAGAACGCCGGGCAGACCTTCGACATCTCGATCTGGCAGCACCTGGCGCCGCTCCTCACCGGCGGCCGGGTGGAGATCGTCCGCGACGCCGTGGCGCACGATCCGCTCCGTCTGTTGGAGGCCGTCGAGCGGACGGGCGTGTCGATTCTCGAAGTTGTTCCCTCCCTGCTCGCCGGTCTGCTCCAGAGCCTCACGGATCTTCCCGAGCGGCCGGCGCTGCCTGCCCTGCGCTGGCTGATTCCCACCGGCGAGGCGCTGCCGCCGGATCTCGCCCGCGGCTGGCTCGCGGCCTATCCGGCGATCCCGCTGCTCAATGCCTACGGCCCCACCGAATGCTCCGACGAGGTGAGCCATCACCCGATCCGCAGCCGGCCGTCGCCGTCGGTGATGGTCACGCCGATCGGCCGGCCGATTCTTAATACGCACCTCTATGTGATCGATGACGCGTTCTCGGCGCTCCCGGCAGGCATTGCCGGCGAGCTCTGCGTCGGCGGCACGGGCGTCGGCCGCGGCTATCTGCACGATCCGGCGCGCACCGCCGAGGTCTTCGTGCCCGATCCTTTCGCCCGTCTCCGCGGCGAGCCCGGCGCCCGCCTCTACCGCACCGGCGATCTCGCCCGGCATCTCGCCAATGGCACCCTGGAGTATCTCGGACGGCGCGATCACCAGGTGAAAATCCGCGGCGTGCGGATCGAAACCGGCGAGATCGCGGCCGTCCTCGCCGAGCACCCGCACGTGCAGCGCGCCGCCGTCCTCGCCCGGCCGCAGCCCGGCGGCGGCGTGGCGTTGGCCGCCTACCTGGTGCCGCATCTGGAAAAAGTGATCGATCCGGCCGATCTCCGGTCGTTCCTGCACCACCGGCTGCCGGAGGTCATGGTTCCCTCGGCCTTCGTCGAGCTGGCGGAGTTGCCGCTGACCGCGAACGGCAAGCTCGATCGACGCGCGTTGCCCGATCCCTTCCTCGCCGGCCGGAATGAAGCACCGGCGCCCACCGCGCCGCGCACGCCGCTCGAAGCGTTGCTCGCCGAGCTGTGGGCCGAAGCGCTCGGGCCGGCTCCGTTCGGCGTCGAAGACAACTTTTTCGAGCTGGGCGGCGATTCGATCAAAGGTGCCGTGCTCATCCACCGCCTGCAACGCCGGCTCGGGCAGTCGCTCTACGTGGCGGCCCTGTTCGACGCGCCCACCGTGGCGACCTTCGCGGCCTATCTGGAAAAACACTACCCGGCCGCCGCGCAGCCTAAGATCGAGCCGCCGGTCTCGGCGGATCAGGTGGAAGCGTTGCGCCGCTGCATCCAGTTCCTTCCGCCGCCGCCCGCGGTCGCTTCGGCGGAGCGCAATCCGCCGGCCGCTTTCATCCTGTCGCCACCGCGCTCCGGCTCCACCCTGCTGCGCGTGATGCTCGGCGGCCATCCCCGGCTTTTCGCTCCGCCCGAGCTGGAGCTGCTCTCCTTCGACACCCTCGCCGAGCGGCGCGCCGCCTTCGCCGGCCGCAACGCTTTCTGGCTGGAGGGAACGCTCCGCGCGCTCCGCCAGCTCCTGGGCTGCACGGCAGACGAAGCGCGCGCTTTCATGGAGGACCAGGAAGCGCGGGGGACGACCACCCACGCCTTCTACCGCCTGCTCCAGGAAAAAGCGCCCGGGCGGCTGCTGATCGATAAAACACCGTCCTATGCGCTCGATCCCGGCGCGCTGCGACGGGCCGAGATCGACTTCGCGGACGCGCGTTACATCCACCTCGTGCGGCATCCGGCGGCGGTGATCCGTTCGTTCGCCGAGGTGCGTCTCGATCAGGTTTTCTTCCGCTGGCCGCACCCGTTCAGCGTGCGCCGATTGGCCGAGCTGATCTGGGTGGTCAGCCAGGAAAACATCCGCGATTTCCTGGCTGGTGTTCCGGCGGAACGGCAGCTCCGGGTGGTGTTCGAGGATCTGGTCCGCGATCCGCGCCCGGTGCTCGAAGGCATCTGCGGCTTCCTCGGCGTTCCGTTCGATCGCGAGATGGAGCGCCCCTACGCCGATTCCGCGGCGCGCATGACCGACGGCCTGCACGCCGAGTCGCGGATGATCGGCGATCCCAAGTTCCACCAGCACCGGGCAGTCGACGCGGGTGTGGCCGACCGCTGGCGCGAGGAGGGGGACGGCGCGCTGCGGGATCTTGGCGCACCGACCCGTCGCCTGGCGGCCGAACTCGGCTACACCCTGCCGGCGCCAGACCACCTGACGCCGCTCGTCCGCGGCGGTCCCGAGGTTGGCCCGCCGCCGCTCTCTTATGCCCAGGAGCGCCTCTGGTTCCTGCAACAGCTCGAGCCCGAGGGATCGGCCTACAACATGCCGCTGGCCTTCCGGATGCGCGGCCGGATCGACGCCCCGGCTCTCGACCGTGCCCTTGCCGGCGTCGCGCTCCGGCACGAGACGCTGCGCACCCGTTTCGCCGTCGACTCGGGCCGGCCGGTGCCGGTGGTCGATCCGCCGCCGGATCATCTGCTCGCCGTCGTCGATCTCTCCGCTCTTTCCGGTGATCGCGCCGAAGCCGCCGCCTGGCATTGGATCGCCGCCGAGGCGCAGCGTCCATTCGATCTGGAGCGCGGTCCGGTCGTGCGCAGCCTTCTGCTCAAGCTGAGCGACAGCGAGGCCGCCGCCCTCTTCGTCGCCCATCACGTGGCCTGCGACGGCTGGTCCATCGGGCTCTGGGCGCACGAGGTCGGCGCTCTCTACCGTGGCGAGATCCTGTCTGCGCTGCCGGTGCAATATGGCGATTTCGCCCGCTGGCAACGGGGCTGGATGGAGGGCCCCGCCCTCGCCGATCAGATCGCCTGGTGGCGCGCGCACCTGGCCGGTCTGCCGCCGTCGCTCGATCTGCCGGCGGACGGCCCGCGCCCGCCGATCCAGACCGTGCACGGCGCCTCGGTCCTCGGATTCGTGCCGGCGGACGTCGCCGATGCTCTGCGCTCCCTCGGCCGGCGTCACGGCGCCTCGCCCTTCATGGTTCTTTTCGCGGCCTTCACCATCTTGCTGCATCGCCTGAGCGGCCAGGACGACATCGCGGTCGGCTCACCGATCGCCGGCCGCACGCAGCCGGAGGTGGAGGGTCTCATCGGCTGCTTCCTCAACACGCTCGTCCTGCGCACCGATCTGTCCGGCAAGCCGGCCTTCCCGGCGCTCCTGGCACAGGTTCGCGCCACCGCTCTCGGCGCCTACAAACATCAGGACGTTCCATTCGAGAAGCTCCTGGAGGATCTCCGCCCGCAGCGCGACCTGTCGCGGCCGTCCATCTTCCAGGTTTTGTTCAACATGCTGAACGCGCCGTCATCGCGCCTCGATCTGCCGGGCCTGGAGATCGCAGGGCTCGATCTCTCCGAAACTCTTGCCAAGTTCGATCTCACGCTGTACGTCGCCGAACGGCCGGACGGGCTCGCCCTCAACCTGGTCTACAACACCGATCTGTTCACCGCGCGACGGATGGACGAAGTCGTTCGCCAGTACCGCGATCTCCTGGCCCACATCGCCGAGCGTCCGGAGGCGCCGATCGACGCCTGGCCGCTCCTCACCGTCGAAGCCCGCGTTGTGCTCCCCGATCCCACCGCGCCCCTGAGCACCGCCTGGTTCGGCGCCGTGCACGATCTCGTCTCGGAGAGAGCGCGCCGCCATCCGGAACGCATCGCGCTGATCGATCGCGCCGGAGCCTGGACCTACGGCGAGCTCGACGAAGCCGTGGGCCGCCTCGCCGCGCATCTGGTCCGCGAAGGCATCCGCAAGGGCGACCGCGTGGCGATTCACGCCACCCGGAGCGCCGCGCTGGTCTGGGCCGTGCTCGGCGTTCTGAAGAGCGGCGCGGCGTTCGTGATCCTCGATCCGATCTATCCCGAGGCCCGGCTGGCGGAGATCGTGCGCCTGGCGCAGCCGCGGACGGTGTTGCGGTTGGATGGGGTTGCCACCGCCTCCGAGGCCCTCGCCCGCTTCCCCGCGATGGAATCGTCGATCAATTTTCCGGAGATCGGTCCCGCGGACATTTCGAGCCTCGCCTTCACCTCGGGCTCGACCGGCGTGCCGAAAGGGATCTTGCAGACCCACGGCTCGATGTCGCACTTCATCCCCTGGCACCGCGACGTCCTGGGCTACGGTGAAAACGACCGCCACTCGCTTCTCTCTGGACTGGCGCACGATCCGCTGCACCGGGACATGTTCTATTCGCTCACCCTGGGTGCCACGCTGTGCGTTCCCGATTCCGACCGGATCGGCGCTCCGGGCTATCTGGCGACCTGGATGCGGGAGCAGCGGATCACGGTGACCAACATGACGCCGGCCATGGCGCAGCTCCTTACCGAGCTGCCGGAGCCTGTCCTGCTGCCGGATCTCCGCTGCGCCGTCCTCGCTGGCGACGTCCTCACCCGGCGCGACGTCGCGCGCGTCCGGCGGCTCGCCCCGCAGGCGGTGTGCATCAACGTCTACGGCGCCACCGAGTCGCAGCGGGCCTTGAGCTGGTATCGGGTCGAGGAGGGGAGTCTTTCTGAGGACGGCGAAGCGCGCTCGCGGCAGATCCTCCCCTTGGGACGCGGCAAGGACGACGTGCAGCTTCTGATCCTCACCGGATCGGGCGTCGCTGGGATCGGCGAGATCGGCGAGATCGCCATCCGCAGTCCCCACATGGCGCACGGCTATCTGGACGATCCGGAGCAGACGAGCCGCCGTTTCGTCGCCAATCCGTTCACAGGCGATCCCGCGGACCGCGTCTACCTGACCGGCGACCTCGGCCGCTACCTGCCGGACGGCGCCGTGGCCGCGGCCGGCCGGGCCGATCAGCAGGTGAAGATCCGCGGTTTCCGGGTCGAGCCGGGAGAGATCGAAGCCGAGCTGGGGCGCCTGCCGGGAGTGCGCGAAGCGGTCGTCGTCGGCAAGCCGGCCCGCGACGGTTCGGCAGAGAAGAGACTTGTCGCCTACGTTGTTCTCACAGGCGGCGCCCCGCCGCGCCTGTCCGATCTGCGGGACGCCCTCCGCGATCGCCTGCCCGCCTTCATGGTGCCGGCCGTCTTCGTTCCGCTCGACCGCCTGCCGGTCAATCCGAACGGTAAGGTCGACCGCCGCGCGCTGCCCGATCCGGAAGACGTTTTGCCGGCCGCCGCCGGTCCGCAAGCCGTCCACGTGCCGCCGCGCGATGAGATCGAGCTGCGCCTGGTCCGTCTCTGGGAAGACGTGCTGGAGACCGCGCCCGTGGGGGTTACCGACGACTTCTTCGCCATCGGTGGCCACTCCCTCCTCGCCGTCCGCCTGATGGCCCGAATCGCGCACAATTTCGGTCAGGCGCTCCCGCTCGCCGCGCTCTTCCAGGCCACCACCATCGAAGAGCTGGCGCGGCTCCTCCGCGCCGGAGCCGTTCCCACCGGTCCGCTCGTCCAGCTCCGGGCCGGCGGCTCACTGCCGCCGCTCTTCTTCGTTCATCCCGCGGGAGGCCAGGTGCCCTGCTACATCGACCTCGCCCGCGCCCTCGCACCTGGCCGGCCGATCTGGGGGCTCCAGGACACCGCGCCGATCGACGCCCCGAGGAGTCTCCAATGCCTCGCGGCCACCTACCTGGACGCCGCGCGGAGCGTGCACACCGGTCCCTGGCTCCTCGCCGGCTGGTCCTTCGGAGGCCGGGTCGCCTTCGAAATGGCGCGCCAGCTCGCCGCTGCCGGAGAAGAGGTCGCCTTTCTGGGGATGATCGACACCGGGCTCGTCGAGCCGCCACAGCAAGCGGAAAGGTCTGACGCCGACATCCTGATCGAGGCGCTCGGGCCGATCCCCATCGAAGCCGGCGAGCTACGCCGCGCCGCCGACCCGGTTGCCCTCTTGGTCGCCGCCGCCCAGGACCGCGGGCTGCTGCCGCCCGGCTACGACGTCGCCGAAGCCCGCCGTCTCCTCGCCCTCTTCAAGACCCACCTGGAGATCGCACGCACCGATCCCCCGAGACCGTACTCCGGCCGCCTCACCTTCTTCGCCGCCGAAGAGACGCTCGCCGGCTGGGAAGACACCGCCGCAAATTCAACAGATCATGGATGGGCCGCCCTCGCCGCGGAGGCCGAGGTCGTGCCCATCCCGGGTAATCATGTGACGCTGATCCGTGAGCCGGAGAACGCGCGGGTGTTGGCGGAGAGGATCGACGGGGTGCTAGAACAGGCACTGGCACAGGTGGCAAACACCTGAGCACGAGCCGCCTTCATAGCCCTTCGAGATGCACGAGCTGTTGCACAGGGAGTTGTTGCAGGTGTTGTTGATCGGGCAAGCCCCGGCGGGCTTCGTGGCCAGGGCGCCACAGATCAGCAGGACCGCCGCGCCGCAGAGAAAGAGTCTCTTCATACGTGTCTCCTTGAGTTGGAAGAATGCTTCGTTCGCGTCAACTGACGTCCGGGCGGAGCAACCGCCGCAGATAAAACCCCGCCCACAGGATCAGCGGGAGCGAGAGCTTGAACGGCAGGTCGAGGAGATGCTTGCCGAGGCCCCAGAAGTTGCGGGCGAAGGCGCCGTAGTGGGTCAGGCTCCAGTCGCCGAGCTGGGTGGCGTAGACGAATTTCACGTAGAAGAAGAGCAGGAAGATGTCGAAGAAGACCGTGATCAGGCTGGCCATCCCAAAGTTGGACAGCCGCTCGCGCCAGGGGATGCCGGGCACCGCCAGGAAGAGCGCTCCGAGGAGCACGAAGTGGAAGTGCAGATCGGTCACCCGGAAGGAGTGGACGAGGCTCTTGGCCGGCGGGAAGTCCAGCCGCTGCACGTAGGCGAAGTGTTCGTCCCGCCGCGGCAGGTCGGTCACGTTCGGGCTCTCGGTGAGGTGGAGGAGGTTCTTTGCGCTGGTCAGGAGCACCCGGTTGTAGATCGGGGTCAGCAGGGACCAGACCAGCCAGACCGGCACGATGGCGAGGAGGATGTTGCGGATCAGCAACGCCCCCCAGTTGCGCCGTTTTTCCGGCGGCGGCGCCGCCGCGGGCCTGGATGCCGCCATCAGGCCGCCGTCTCGCGGGGCGGATGAGCGTAGCGGTTCGCCCAGTAGATCCAGAGCAGCACGCCGGAGAGGATGACGATCGTCTGCCAGATCACCGTATGCGAGGTGTCGAACAGCTTCGGGAAGTAGACGCCGGTGAGGAACAGGGCCACCACGCGGATCAGGTTGACGATCTGGATCACCACGATGCCCAGGCCGAGACCGGTGAGCCGCGAGCGCCAGGGCGCCGGAAAGGCGAGCACCGCGGCGAGGAAGATCAACATCGCCTCGACGCCGTTGCAGCCGTTGCGGATGTTCACCGCGAAGCGGGAGTTGGCGATGACCGTGCCGTTCATCGTCACCTTCTGGCCGAGCAGGCCGAGGACCGCGCCGCTCACCCGGGCGATGCCGGCGGTGAACGGATCGATGGCGTGGTCGTTCACCCAGTTCACGGAGATCAGGGTGAAGCCGCCGCCCAGCAGGATGAGGAAGACGACGAGGAAGGTGATCTCCCGGCGATTGCGCCGCCAGAAGGGCTCTTCCGGGGAGGAGGATGGTTTGGATGCGGGAGTCTCTCGGTTACGAGCCATGGGTGCTTCTCCGTGGGAGCGGCCGTCATCTTAAAGTAGATCAGGGACGGGTGTCGAGATGATGCCGGAAATTGATAGCCGGCACTCTGAGGGAAAACCGCGCCCGGGTGCGCCCTGTGAGGTGGAGAGCCGCTGTCGAGGCGGCTCGTCTTTTCAAGGAGGATTCCCCTATGTCTTTTTTGTTTCGCTCCGGGTTCGTGTCCGCTCTCGTCCTGATGTCCTCTGTGCTCTCGGCCGCGGAGGCCCCGGCGGTGACGGTGGCCGGATTGCACGCGGCAGGTCCTGACCTGGAAGTGCTCTTCGCCGCGCCGCCGCCGGCGGGAGCAACGGCGGCGCTGGTGGACGCCCAGGGAAACGAGGTTGCCGGCGGTGTCGTCGAGACCGGCGAAGAGGGTGAGACCCGCGCGGTTCTCGCCGGCGCGCTCGCCGCGGTCGCGGCGCACGGGCCGGTGTATCGGGTGCGGGTGATGGACGCCGACGGCGCGCTCCTCGGAAGCGAGCTTCCGGTCCTCGTCGGACTGCGGTGTGCGCCGGCCGGGATGTGCCGGTTTCAGCTTCTCGGCGGGCTCGCGGCACCGGGGACCGCCCTGGTCGATCCGGCTCTCGGCCACGCTCTCGACGCTCTGCCGGCGGGAACGGACGACGAGCTCGCCGCGGTGGTGGCGGCCGATCCGGCTCTGCGCGGAGCGGCGTTGACCGCGGCCTGGTACTGGGCGTCTCTGCCCGTGGCCGCGGATGGGGCCTGCGGTTGCGTCTGGACTCTCGAGGCCTCGCTCCCCGGCGAAACGGGCGAGGGAGGAGCCGCGGCCGGCGTGTCGGCCCGCGCGGTGTCTCGGGAGGATGGGGCGCGAGTCGAGCAGACGCGCGCCCCATCGTTGGCCCTGCGCCAGCGCTGCGCTGTTGCCAAGATCGCATCGTCCGAGACGGTGACGGTGGGGGAGGCGGACGGCTCCTGGTCGACCGTTCTGGAGATCCCCCGCGTTAAGCTGCGGGGGTGCGCTGCGCCATGCACGCCACAGGTGTCCTGGGACCTCGCCATAGAAGGGCGGTCCGTGGCTCATGCGGAAGGCGGGCCGGGCGCGACCGCGAATGCCTCCTGGACGGCCGACGTGGAGGTGGACGGTGTGCCGGTAGAGCACCTGGAGGACGGCGCGTCTTCGGTTCCGAGCGCGACAGACACCGCGGGCGACAACTCGTCGCGCACGCTTTCGTGGGCCGGACGGGGCGGGAGCGTCGCTCTGCGGGCGACCGCGCGGGCCGAGATAGCCGCGCCGGGAGAGCCCGCGGATGTCGATGCGGTCGCGGAGGTCGACTGGCATCTGTCCGGCAGCGGGGTCTCGAGCTGCGCCCAGCCGAGCCAGGTTGGAGTTTCCGCGGCTTCTCCGTTCCGTACCATGATCCCCTGCCTGTTCGACGTGCCGCACCGCCCCTGGGAGCCCGGGCAGATCGGTCTGCTACTCAGCAATGGCCGGGGGTGTTGGCCGGGCCCGCGGAGGTAAATCCTGTAGAGGAGCGGCTTGCCCATAGGCGTTAACTTGAGCGCAGGCGTAAACCCAAAGTAGGGGAGGGGCTTGCCCCCTCCCGGGTGGGAGGGAGGAGGATGCGGAGGAGAAGACTGACCATTCCGCCGCCTGGGCCCTCTCCCCCGACCCCTCTCCCGTGCGTCCTCCACCCCCCACCCCGAACGGGCCCCGAACGGGAGGAACGGGAGAGGGGCGCCACCTCCCAGCCCAAAAACAGCAGTACAGGAAAGAGATGACGAGGCTGTTGCTTTCGGACGGGGGCGCCCTCTCCCGCTCGGGGCGGGGGGCGGTGGCACGCGCGGGGGAGGGTCGGGGAGGGGGCGGGCGGCGGGCAGGCTCGGTCTTCGCGACTCGGCTCCTCCGCCCTCCCACCCGGGAGGGGGCAAGCCCCTCCCCTACTTTAGGTTCACGCCTATGGCGCACCCCCCGCCCCTTTTTTAACGCCTATGGCCCAAGGAAGTAAGGGTCGCCTGGTAGGACACGGCGCGCCGCGTGGCCTCCGCTCCCTCGCCGAGCCGGGCGCGCAGGATCGGAAGGCTGGAGCGGAGCAGAGCCACGGCCTCGGCCCTTCCGGCGCGGCGGAGCAAACAGCCCGCGAGGAGGCTTTCGGCTTCGGCGATCTGCCACGAGTCCGTCGGCCAGGCGGTCCGCTGGATGGCCAGCGCCTCGCGGAGCAGCGGCTCGGCGGTGGCTGCGGCTCCCCGGTCGGGCCGCTGGAGCCGGGCGAGGCCGATCCGTTGCAATGGATAGGCGAGCGACTTGTGGCCGGCGGGCAGGGTCCGCCGGCGCCGCGACAGCACTTCCTGGAAGACGCTCTCCGCCGTCTCGAAAGCGCCCGCCTCGATCTCCAGATCTCCCAGATTGACCAGCACCGCCAGGGTGTTGGGATGGTCTGGCCCCAGGGCCTCGCGCATCTGGGCGAGCGCCGCGCGGAAGCTCTCCCGGGCGTCGTCCCGGCGCCCTTGATGCAACTGCACCCGGCCGAGATTGTTCAGCGTCTCGGCCACGTCCGGATGGGCTCCCGGGTGGAGCCGGCGGCGGATGGCCAGGGCCTGCCGCAGCAGAGTCTCGGCCTCGGCCGATTGTCCGGTCTCGCTGAGCAGCGCTCCCAGGTTGCTGAGATTGGTGGCCACCGCCGGATGCGTCTCGCCGTAGGCCGCGCGGTGCAGGGCGAGCGCCTCACGCATCGCGGCGGCCGCGGCGGTGGTGTCCTTCTGGCGGTACCAGACGGCGGCCAGGTTGTTGAGGGTCTTTCCGAGATCGGGATGGCGCGGCCCGAGAGCCCGGCGCCGGACGCCGAGGGCGAGGCGGAGCATGGCTCCCGCCTCCGGATAGCGGCCCTGGAAGTAGAGCGAGATCCCCAGATCGTTGAGGGTGCGGCCCACCTCGGGATGCTCGCCGCCGAAGTGGCGGCGCTGCACGGTGAGCGCGTGCCGAAGCTCCGCCGTCGCCTCGGCGTAGGCGCCGCGGTCGATCAGCAGGAGGCCGAGGCGCTCGCGGCTGGCCGCGGTGTCGGTGTTGTCGTCGCCGAGCGCTTGCCGGCGCAGGTCCAGGGCTTCGCGCAGCAGCGGTTCGGCGCGGGGGAGGAGACCGAGCTTGTGGTAGACCTGACCCATCGTGTCGAGGAGCGCCGCGCGCACCGTTGGCTCGCCGGCCAGCTCGCGATGGATCCCGGCGGAGCCGCGGTCGAGGATCTCGCGGGCCGTCACCGCCTCGCCACGCGCCTCGGCCGGATCGGAGACGGCGAAGAGGTCCACCAAGAAGCCGGTGACCCGCTCGGCACGGACCCGCTGCGCTTCCGATTCCACCAGCAGCCGCTCGGCCCGGGCGCGCGCCGCCTCGGCCTGCCGCGCCTGCCAGAGCGCGGTGGCCGTGCCCCCCAGCAGGCTGACAGCGGCCAGGGTCGCGGCGGCCACGGCGACGCGGTGGCGGCGGGCGAAGCGCAATGTCCGCTGCGCCAACGTGGTCCGCCGGGCCTCGACCGGCCGGCCGGCCAGGTAACGCCGCAGATCCTCGGCGAGCCGTTCGGCGGTGGGATAGCGCTCCCGCGGGTCCTTGCGCAGAGCGGTGAGGACGATGGCATCCAGATCCCCCTGCAAGCCGCGGCGCAGCCGGCGCACCGCTTCCTCTCCACGCCACAGCGGATCGTCCATTGCAGGCGCCTCGCGTGGTGCCTCCCGTGAAGCGGCGGCGGACGGCGGCGGTGGCTCCAGATCGAGGATGTCGCTCTCGACCTGGGTGGCGGTCCGCCCGTCGAGCGGGAAGGGATGGCGCCCGGTGAGCAGGCGGTAGAGCAGGACGCCGAGCGAATAGACATCCGTGGCCGTGGTCAGCGGCAGGCCGCGGATCTGCTCCGGGCTGGCGTAGGCGGGAGTCATCATCCGCGACTCGGCGCGGGTGGCCACCAGGGTCGGCCCGTCCGCCTCGGGGGACAGGAGCTTGGCGAGGCCGAAATCGAGCAGCTTGGGAATCCCCTCCGGGGTGACCAGCACATTGCTCGGCTTGATGTCGCGGTGGATGACCAGGCTGCGATGGGCGTACTCGACGGCGGCGCAGACGTCGAGAAAGAGAGCGAGACGGCGCTGGAGGCTCGGGCCGTGGTGGGCGCACCAGGCGTCGATCGGCTCGCCGTGCACCCGCTCCAGGACGAAATACGGCCGCCCGTCCGCGGTGCTGCCGCCGTCGACGAGGCGGGCGATGCCGGGGTGCTCCAGCCGGGCGAGGATCTGCCGTTCCTGGCGCAGGCGGGCCACCACGTCCGCCGTGTCGAGACCGCGGCGCACCAGTTTCAGCGCGACGGACATGCGGAACGGCTCGTCCCGTTCGGCGGCGTACACGGTGCCCATGCCGCCCCGGCCGATGGCTTCCATCACCCGATAGGGGCCGATCCGCTCCGGCGCCGGCTCCTCGTCCTTCTCCGCCATCGCGAGCGCCAATCCCGCCGCCACCGCCCCGGCGATCGGCGCGTCGTCCCCATCCGCTTCGCGGAGCAGCGCGGCGGCCTCCGCCAGCAACTCCGCATCGTCCCCGGCCTCCGCCGCCAGGAAAGCGGAGCGCTCCTCCTCGGGCCGTTCGAGAGCCGCATGGAAGATCTCTTCGATCCGGCGCCAGCGCTCCGGAGTCAGGGGCGGACCTGGGGGCATGGAGATCGACTTTACCCCAGTCCGGAAATCGATGAGGGGAATTCTCCGCGCGCCGCGCCCTGTCGAGTGAGCCGCTCCGGGCGGCTCCGGAGCCGCCACGACGGCGGCGCCGACTGTTCTTGGAGGATCCAGTCATGATGCATCGTTTGACCACGGCCTGCCTGGCCGCCTGTGCCCTCGCTCTCCTGGCCGCCGCCGCACCCGCCGCCGCGGACGACTGTGTGACCTTCTCCAGCCTCGGGCACTGCCCGGTGGGAGACGCCACCCTGGCCCTCGTCGATGGAGAGCTCCAGGTCTCCAATCTGGGATCCGGGGCGAGGGACGGCGTTGCGGTCACCCTTCCCGATGTCCGCAACTGGGAGGCCGGCGTCCATCACGCGAGCGGCACCAGCGCCCCGCACGTCCGCTTGGGCGCCCTGGCGGGCGGAGAAGAGATCAGCACCGCCGAGGTCGTGACCTCGGGCAGCGACCTGCACCTCTCCGCCACCTTCACCGGCAGCGACGGCCCCGGAACCTATTCGGTTCTCGTCTACCAGAAGGGGACCCTGGTCGGGAGCCAGGGAGGCGTCGGCTCCGACGGATTCCTCACCTTCATCCAAGACGAGGATCTCTTCATGTTCCTCATCGGTTTCTACGGCTTCTACGACCGCACGTCGAACGGCGCCTGCGTCTGGACGTTCGGCTTCTCCAAACCCCTGCCCGTCGGCATGCCGGACGGCACCTGGCTGGAAGGGGACCGCATCGAGCTGGTCGAGGAAGTGGGCGAGGGCGGCCACTATCCCTACGCCGCCTTCGACGGCATCACCCTGCGCTCCTCGCGGGCCCTGCAGATCACCAGCGAAACAGCCTGGTAAACCGACCAGAGGGTCGATCCCATGAGATTCCCTGATGGTTTTCTGCGCGGTTGCGCGCCGGCGTTGGCCGCTGCCGCTGCCATGATGGCGGTGGCGGCGGCCGGCGCCCCTCTTTTTTCCCTTCCTCCGGCGGCGCTGAGCGGCGGCACTGCCACCGTGACCGACGCTTCGCGCCATGCCTTCGGAAGGTCCCTCACCAACCTACATCGCGAGCGGTGGGCTCTGCTGCGCAGCGGCAAAGATCTGTTCGTCCGCCACTGGTCCACGCCGCCGCTCGGGCCTCTCTACAACGCCGGCTCCTGCACCGGCTGCCACTATCTGGACGGCCGCGGCGGACCGGCGGGGGAGGCTCCCGTGCTCCTGCGTCTCGGCATTCCCGGCCCTGGAGGCACGCTGCTCCCGGAGCCGCGCTACGGTCTCCAGATCCAGGACCGGGCCGTGGCCGGCGCCCGTGCCGAAGGGTCGATCGTCCTGCGCTGGGAGGAGGTGACCGGCCGTTATCCGGACGGCGCGCCGTGGCGGCTCCGGCGTCCTCGCTGGCGCATCGAACGGCTGGCGCTCGGCCCGCTCCATTCCGAGGTCCGGCTTTCGCCGCGCATCCCGCCCTCCCTCGTCGGTCTCGGGCTGCTGGAGGCGGTGCCAGAGTCCACCTTGCGCAGTCACGCCGATCCGGAGGACGCCGACGGAGACGGCATCGCCGGCCGCCTCGGCGCGGGCCGGTTCGGCTGGAAAGCCACAAAGCCCACGCTCCTGGCACAGGTGGAAGGGGCCATGGCGGAGGATCTCGGCCTCACCGAGCTGACCGGAGACGAGGCCCAACGGCTCGCGGCCTATGTCCGCTTACTGGCCGTGCCCGCGCGGCGTGACCTCGACCGGCCCGACGTCCAGCGCGGCGAGGCGCTCTTCCGGCAGATCGGCTGCACCGGCTGTCACCTGCCCGAGCTGCGCACCGATCCCGCCGCATCGATCCCCGAGCTGTCCGGCCAGACGATCCATCCGTACACCGACCTCCTCCTCCACGATCTCGGTTCCGACTTGGCCGACCTGCGCCGCGACGGCCACCCCGACACTACGCCCTCCTCCCGCGCCTGGCGCACTGCTCCCCTGTGGGGCCTCGGCCTGCTCGGAACCGTCACCGGCGAGGTGCGCCTCCTCCACGACGGCCGCGCGCACACGCCCGAAGAAGCAACCCTCTGGCACGGCGGCGAGGCGCGGCGAGCCCGGGAGGCTTTTCGGAGACTGCCGGCCGCGGACCGGGCGGCGTTGGTGAGTTTTTTGGAGTCGTTGTAGGGGGCGCGCTCAGCTCGCCGCCATCTCTTTGCGCAGCCACGCCCGGGCCAGCTTGAGATCGCGCTCCACCGTGGCATGCGACAGACCGAGCGTTTCCGCGGTCTCCTCGATCGTGAGACCGCCGAAGAAACGCAACTCCACCACCTGCGACTTGCGGAGATCGAAGCGCTCCAGCGCCGTGAGCGCATCGTCGAGGTGGAGCAGATCGGCCGAGCGCTCCTGCGCCGGCCCGTCTCCGTCGCAGAGCGGAACGAACACGGCGCCGGCTCCGCGCTTGTCCGCCTCGCGCCGGCGGGCCAGGTCCACCAGCACCCGGCGCATCGTCTGCGCGGCCACGGCGAAAAAATGCCGGCGGCCTTCCCAGTCCCGCTCCATGCCGACCATGCGGACATAGGCCTCGTGCACCAGCGCCGTGGTCTGCAACAGATGATCCCGGCGCTCCCCACCCATATAGTGATGCGCCAGCCGGCGAAGCTCGCCATAGACCAGCGGGAGCAGCCGATCGAAAGCCGCTTTGTCGCCGCCGCGCCAGGCGAGCAGGAGCTGGGTCACCTCGTTGGTCGCCATGGGAGCCATATGACTCTCAGTCTACGGACAGACCGCGGTGAACGTCGCGCGACAATTTGACAGCCGGCCATGGATCGTTTCATCCTCCCGCCGTTTCCTGGACACTGTGGAGGAGGCGAACGCGATGCGAGAGAGACGTCTGTGCGCTGTGATGACCATGGCGGTGGTCAGCCTGATTCTGGGAAGTGGTGCGGCGCGGGCCGCCGTGCAGGGCTTCCCGGCCTACGTCAACCTGCCGGCCGGCGTGGACATCCCGGCGCCGGGCAGCCTCACCGTCGAGGATCTCGGCGAGGCCGAGTTTTCTCTCAGCGAAGGCAAATCAATCACCAAGCAGGGGAAGCACTACCGCTCCTACCTCGCTTTCGCCTCGGGCACCAACCCGGGCGCCGCGGCCACCTGGAAGCAGTGGCTGCCCGGACTGACCCAGGCGGGCTTCAAAGTCGTCGGCACCAACGGGTCATCGACCTACACCCTGCAACGCACCGCCACCGGCCTCGAAAGCTGGCTGAGCGTCGCCTTGGCGGACTACAACGATCCGCTCCTGGAGCTGATCGAGATCAAGGCCGCCCAGGCGCCCGGACTGGTCCTGCCGAAGCCGGCGGCGAAGCCTGAAACCTTCGGCGACAAGGACGACTTCCCCTATCTGGCGCACTACCCCGGCACCACCCTCACCCAGTCCGCCCTGCGCACCGAGCCGCTCGACGTGACCAATCCGGGCAGCGACCCCGAGGCCGTCCTCGCCGGCACCGGCTACAAAGTGAAGTGGTACCAGGCGCCGTCGACCCTGTCGCGTCTCCAGTTCGCCCAGACCTACCGCGACGCCCTCACCCAGGCCGGCTGGACCGTCAAGCCCGCGGCGCCCGGCACCCATCCCGGAGAGGCCCTCATCGCGAGCTACACCCAGAACGGCCGCAACCTCTGGACCGTCCTGAGCCGCGCCGATCCGGGCTCGGACCAGGGCATCCAGATCGCCGTCGCCGACCTCGGCACCGAAGACTGGGCCGGAGCCCTCGACCGCTCCTGCCGCCTGCCGCTCTACGGCGTCCATTTCGACTTCAACAAAGCCACCCTGCGCCCAGACTCCGAGCCCGTCCTGCGACAGGTCGCCGTGCTCCTCCAGGCCAAGCCCGGCCTGTCCGTCGAAGTCCAGGGCCACACCGACAACGTCGGCGGCGACGACGCCAACCTCAAGCTCTCCGACGCCCGCGCGCAGGCCGTCGCGCAATGGCTCACCACCCACGGCATCGTCGCGGGCCGCCTCACCGCCAAAGGCTACGGCAAGAAAGTCCCCGTTGCCCCGAACGACAGCGACAAGAACCGTGCGCTGAACCGCCGGGTGGAGCTCAAAAAGCAGGGGTGCGCCAAGTAGGAGGTCCGATGTTTGAATGGTTGAAAAGGATGACGCAGGCCCGCCCGGCAACTAAGGAGGAACCCGAGATGGACGACGTCCCCTTTGAGGTCGTCGTGGTGCATGGCACCGCGGCGGCCCAAAAGCTGGACGAGCTTCGGCACCACGCCAAAGAGGTGGTCCCTGTCGTCTTTGGTGATCGTGATGAGCTTGACGACGTTGTGGAAACCATGACCCTCAACGAAAGCACCTTCGAAGACGTCCTGGCGCGTGGCGAGGAGTTGGACGTCGCCGCCTGGATTCGGCAAAAAGTCGAGGAAGATCCGGAGCTCTACCAGACAGACGCCAAGGATTCCGACACCGTCGGTCCGGTCCAGCCGCTGACGGTTGCCTTCGACATCTTGACCCAGAAGCCCAAGCCCGAAGTCTTCATCGGGCTGATTCCGGTCGCCCAACCCTGGCACGTTCCGGCCTATCTACGGCCCGGGAGCTGGAACGACTGTCCGGACCCCGAAGTCCACGTGGCCTTCTTCAAGCGCTGGTTCGAGCAATACGGCGCCGTGGTCACCGTGATTTCGCACGACATCATCGAATTCTCTGTCGCCAAGCCGCCGTCAACTCAGGAGCAAGCCCTCGCGCTGGCTCACGAGCAGTTCGTCTACTGCACGGACCTCGTTCATCAAGGCGTCGAGACGGTCAACAACCTCGCGAGGACCTTGCTCGGAACCGGTAACTGGTACTTCTGGTGGGATTGAAGAGAGGGAGGACGTCGAGGATCCCCGGGGAGAAGTCGGCACTACGCTTTGCGTACCGGGTAGCGCAGATGTGTGACGCCGACGCCGGGGATCATCGTCGGGTTGCCAAGGACGGCTGGCGTGCCGGCGAGGTGGTCGAAGAGTCGTACTCCGGAGCCAAGAAGAACCGCGGCGACGTCGATGTTGAGCTCGTCGAGGAGCCCGGCATTCAGCAACTGCTGGATGGTGTCGGCGCCGTGGACCCCGACGGACTTCCCGCCGGCAGCGGCTTTGGCTCGCTTCACGGCGCTTTCGATGCCGTCGGTCACGAAGTGGACTGTCGAGTTGGGGCGCGGCCATCCGTCGGGGATCTGGTGGGTCAGCACGAAGGCTGGTCCCCAAGCGTGATTTCCGTTCCAGCCGTGGGCGACCTCGAAAGTGCGTCGACCGGTGAGCATGGCACCCAGTCCGGACGTGAGGTCGCGAAGGTGCTCGGCGCTCGGCGCGGACACCTTGAACGTCATGGGGTCCGCCCCCCCGGTGTGGAATTCGACATCCCCCGAATTGAAGTACCAGTCGAACACTTCGGCCACACTATCGTTGAGGTCGGCGACGTAGCCGTCCAGCGACATGGACATGATGGCGACAACCTTCGACATGGCGATGTTCCTTTCGAGGAGCGGCGACCGTGTTCCGGGGATCGCACGATTCCGGCGAAAGATTACTACGAAAAATCGTCAGTGGCGGGCGGCCTCAGCGGAGCGTAGGGTCCCGGACCGCGCCGGGTTGCCGGAAAGGCTTGTCCCTTTTTCCCACCGGCGCGCACCCCTTGAGGGTAAGCGGCATGCGTTGACATTGTCGCTGCAGCGACTGCCGGGATGCTCCCGGCGGTTCATGGCACGAAGGAGAGCGGCATGAAGAGGACTGTGAAACTCGGTGTGCTCGTCGCGGTTCTGGCCTTGTCGGGGGTGGCAGCGAGCCTGCCGGCTTGGGCGTTGAACCCCTGCAGCTTCGTCAGCGGCAAGGCCTGCGGTCCCAATGGGATCACCACGACGTGCGATGCCGGGCATGGGGATATCGGTGAGTGCAAGTGCAGGACCGGCCACTGGTTCTGCCTTCTCTAAAGGGATCTCGCACCGGCCGGCCCACTCCTCGGCCAGCCGGTGCGCCGTCTCCCCGCCGCCGGACGGGCCGGGTTGACAGGGCCGCCGCCGGCTCCTAACCTCCCGGCCAGAGGTGATCTCATTGCAGAAGCAACGAAGATTGTGCCCTTGGCTCCTGGTCCTGTCGCTCCTCGCGGCGAGCGGTTCTATCGCTCTGCCAGCGCAGGAGGTCTTCGTCGACGGCACCCGCAAGGTGGGAGTCGACTTCACGCATCAGAACGGGATGACCGGGCAGTTCTATCTGCCGGAGATCATGGGGCCGGGGGTGGCGCTGTTCGACTATGACAACGACGGCGATCTGGATCTGTTCCTGGTCCAGGGCGGGCCGCTCGGACCCAAGGCGGAGTCCGCTCCTCAGGTCACCCACAAGCTCTACCGCAACGACCCGCGGAAGGGGCCGGACGGCAGGATGGAGGCTCATTTCACCGACGTCACCGCGGAGAGCGGGATCACCCACGCCGGCTATGCGATGGGGGTGGCGGTGGGGGACTATGACAACGACGGCTGGCCCGATCTGCTGGTGACCGGCCTCGACGGGGTCCATCTCTGGCGGAACAATGGCCTGAATGCGGCGGGCAAGGTCACCTTTACGGAGACCACGGCCAAGGCCGGGCTGGTCGATCCGGCATGGAGCGTCAGCGCGGCGTTTTTCGATTACGACCGCGACGGCTGGCTCGATCTCTATGTCGGCAACTATCTCAAGTTTTCATTCGCGTCCGCCAAGCCGTGCCGCACGCCGGCGGGCGCGGCGGACTGGTGCGGACCGGTGCCGGCCGATGCGCAGCCGAGCCGGTTATTTCACAATCGTGGGGACGGCACATTCGAGGATGTGACGGTGAAATCGGGCGTGGCCGCCGAGTTCGGGCCGGCCCTGGGTGTGATCACAGCCGATTTCGACGGCGACGGATGGATCGATTTTTACGTGGCCAACGATGCGACGCAGAACCAGCTCTGGCACAACCTGCACAATGGGACGTTCCGCAACGACGGGTTGATCGCGGGCGCCGCGGTCAACGCCGACGGCAAGGCGCAGGCGAGCATGGGGATCGACGCCGGCGACTATGACGGCGACGGCGACGAAGACCTGGTGATGGACAATCTCACCGGTGAGGGCGACACGCTGTACAAGAACGACGGCACGGGGATGTTCGAGGACGTGACGCTGGCGAGCGGAGTGTTCCGCCCATCGCTCCCCTATACCGGTTTTGGCGCCGCTTGGCTCGACTATGACAACGACGGCTGGCTCGATCTGTTCACGGTCAACGGCGCGGTGCGCTCGATCGAGGAGCAGGCGCACGCCGACTCTCCGTTGCCGCTGCGCCAGGGCAAACAGCTCTTCCACAACCTGGGGAACGGTAAATTCGCGGACGTCACCGCGGCCTCGGGAGCGGTGTTTGCGCGGCCGGAGATCAGCCGCGGCGCCGCGTTCGGAGATATCGACAACGATGGTGATACCGATGTGGTGGTGGTCAACAACAACGGTGCCGCGGTCGTGCTGGTGAATCAGGTCGGCGACCGCAATCCGTGGCTGGGCCTGCGCCTCGTCGCCGGCAAGCCCGGGCGCGATGCTTTCGGCGCGCGGGTGGGGATCGTCCGCGCCGGCATGCCGACCCTCTGGCGGCGGGCGCGGGCGGACGGCAGTTATGCGTCGGCCAACGATCCGCGGGTGCTGGTGGGACTGGGGAAAGCGGGGAATCCAGCGGTCAGCAAAGTGATCGTCAAGTGGCCGGGCGGTAAAGTGGAAGAGTTCAAGCCACCTTCGATCAACGCCTATACCACCCTGCGCGAAGGGACCGGGACGGTGGTGCCATGAATCCGGCTCTCCTCGCTTTGGCCCTCCTGCTGGCAGGACCACTCCCGAAACCTGACCTCTCGCGCATGGAAGCCGTGGTGCAGCGCCAGGTGCAGGACGAGATCGCGGCTCTGGAGAAAGTGGTTGCGCAGCCGGGTGCCGACCCCGCGGCGGTGGCCGACGCGTTTGGGCGGTGCGGCATGCTCTACGCCGCCTATGAGCTGTCCGCCGATGCCGAGACCTGCTTCCGGCAGGCGGCGGAACGGGCTCCGGGGGATTTCCACTGGCCGTATTACCTGGGGGCGTTGGCGCAGAAGCGGAACGACCTCGACGCGGCCCGGACTTTCTTCGAGCGGGTGCTCGCCTTGCGGCCGGGTGCCGTGCCGGCAGATCGGCGGCTCGGGGAGATCGAGTTGGCCGCTGGCCACGGTGAGATTGCCCGCACCCATTTCAATGCGCTTCTTGCGGCGGACCCGGCCTTCGCCGCCGCGGCCCACTTCGGTCTCGGCCGGGTGGAGATGCTGCGCGGCGACGCCGCCGGCGCGACCGCGGCGCTGCCGCATTTCGAGGCGGCGCTCGCTCTGCAGCCGAACGCCAGCGTGCTCCAGTACCAGCTCGGCATGGCCTACCGGAAGCTCGGTCAGGCCGAGAAGGCGCGCACCCATCTTGCCGCCTACAGCGCGACGCACCCCGAATCGTCCGTCGGCGCTCCCGATCCGCTGATCGACGCCCTCGCGCGGTTGAACAGCGGCACCCGCCAGCACGTCATCGCCGGCACCCAGGCGCTCCAGGCGGGCAACGCCGCCCTCGCCGCCGACGAGTTGCGCAAAGCGCTCGCCGTCGACCCCCGCGACGCCGAGGCCTGGAGCAAGCTCGGCGCGGCGCTGACGCGGCTGAACGATTTGAAGGGCGCCGAGGAGAGCTACCGCAAGGCGCTCGCGGTCGATCCGTCGTCCGTCCGCGCCCACTACAACCTGGGCAGCCTGCTCGCTGAGCGGGGCGAGCGCAAGGAGGGGATCGAGCATCTGGAAGCCGCCCTGCGCCTCGATCCCCAGCTCACCGATGCCCGCTTCAATCTGGCGACCGCGCTCCTCGAAGCGGGCGAGCCCTTGCGCGCCCTCGTGCAGTACGACGTGCTGCTCCAGCGTTCTCCAGACGACGCCGTCGCGCATTACAGCCACGGCACGACGTTGCTTCTCCTCGGGCGGGCGGGCGAAGCGGAGAAGGAGCTGAAGGCCGTGGCCGCCGCCGCGCCGGAGGCCGTCGAGCCCGCCGCCGGCCACGCCCGCTCTCTCGCCGCTCTCAAGCGCTTCGCCGAGGCCGCCGCCGAGCAGCGCCGGGCGGTCGACCTCGCGGGGAAGGCCGGGCGGTCCGATCTGCCGGCGCTGCGCTCCTGTCTCCAGATGTATGAGCAGGGGCATCCCTGCCCGGCGCCTTGAGGGATCTTGATCATCTAAGCTACGCTTTTCGCCAAAGCTGAAAGGAGAGCCCATGCGCCGCGCCACCTGGTGGACTGGAGTCTGTCTCTCGATGGTCCTGCTGTCGGGCCTGACGACGGGGTGTGCGACCCGGGGGCCGGTGCCTTCGACCCCGCAGACGTCCGAGGCTCTGTGGAACGCCTACATGGACGCCGTCAAGGCCACCCAGTATCCGCAGCCCGCGGCGATCTCGGCCAGCCTGGTGCCGATCGTCCATTCCACCCCGGAGCTCAAGTGGAACGCCGACGGCAAGGTCCTCATGGTCGCCTGGACGATGGGCAAGTACTACCAGGGCAAGAAGAAAGGCGATCCCTACGAATTCAGCCATGGCCAGGTCTGGCTGACCGCCGTTCCTTTCCTCAAGACCTTCTGTCACAAGGTGCCGAAGGACAACCTCACCCTCCGTCTCCAGCAGGTCCTGGGACTGCCCCCGGCCACCGAGAACGTGTACGACTCGTTCGTGGAGTTTTGGGTGGCCCCGACGGACCTCTTCCGCCCCTGCGCGGACCCGGAGATCACGGACCGGGAGTGCACCCTGAATCTGACCACCCAACCTTCGCCGGACGGTGAATGCCCGTGGAAGGATTCCTTCCAGAATCAGACCTCCGCCCGCTGGGTGAGCGTCCAGGCGGACCATCTGACTTGGATGTGCGATAACTGGACCAAGTCCTTCCCGGCGGAGCCGAAGGACGGCTTCCCCTGGACGGCTCTCGGCTACACCTACGACTGGGGCCAGTCGGGCAGGCACGTCGGCCAGAGCGAGTTCGTGGCGCCGAAGGGGACCACGGCGGTGTTCGAGTCGATCACCGGGACGGCGGAGTACTGCACCTCTGGAATCTGAAGGGCGAGTGCGGCGAGCGCCAAGCAGGGGTACAATCGCCCGGCGTTTTGTGCCGGCACTGCTGACCCCTTCGCGAGGAGCCCCCGATGAAGAGACGTCTTCCCTTGCTGCTGATCGCCCTTTCTTCTCTCTCGACCACTCTCGCCTCCGCCCAGACGGCTCCGCCGGAGCATGAGCACGGAATGGCGGGTGTCCAGGGTTCGCAGGCGCCTGGCTCCGATCCGTCGATCATCAACGTGCCGCCGACGGACATCGGGGCGGACACCCTGGCCGCTCGCGAGCAGGCGGAGCGGGCCACGCTGGGCCAATTCAAGGTGCCGATCGACTTCCGGTTCACCGACAAGCTGCCGGAGAGCGGCATCACGTTCGTCCACCAGGCCGTGGAGGACGCCGGGAAGACCTACAAGGCGGCGCACTACGACCATGGCAACGGCATCGCCGCCGCCGACGTGGACGGCGACGGCCTGATCGACCTCTACTTCACCAGCCAGTTGGGCGGCAATGAGCTGTGGCGCAATCTCGGCAACGGCCGCTTCGAGAACATCACGGCGAAGGCGGGAGTGGGCGTGCCGGGCAGGATCTCGGTCTCCGCGACCTTCGCCGACATCGACAACGACGGCGACCAGGACCTCTTCGTCACCACCGTCCGCGGCGGCAACCTCCTGTTCGAGAACGACGGCAAGGGGCACTTCAAGGACATCACCGCGCAGTCCGGCCTCGGCTACGTCGGCCACTCGTCGGGCGCGGTCTTCTTCGACTACGACCGCGACGGCCGGCTCGACCTGTTCCTGGTGAACGTCGGCAAGTACACCACCGAAGTGAAGGGGAAGGGCGGCTACTACCTCGCCTATGAGGACGCCTTCACCGGCCACCTGCATCCGGAGCGGACCGAGTACAGCGTCCTCTACCACAACCTGGGCGGCAACAAGTTCGAGGACGTGTCGGAGAAGATGGGGCTGCACGACGGCGGCTGGAGCGGCGACGCGACGCTGGTGGATTGGAACGAAGACGGATATCCCGATCTCTACGTCCTCAACATGCAGGGGGACAATCACTATTACGAGAACCAGGGCGGCAAGAAATTCGTCGAGCGCACCAAGGAATTCTTTCCCAAGACTCCATGGGGTGCAATGGGCGTCAAGTCGTTCGATTATGACAACGACGGCAAGCTCGATCTCTTCATCACTGACATGCACTCCGACATGATCAAGGAGGTCGGGCCCGAGGATGAACGGATCAAGTTCGTCTTCCAGGGGGCGCCGAAGATGTTCGGCGGCCATCCGGAGGACAGCATCTTCGGCAACGCCTTCTTCCGCAACCAGGGGGACGGCACCTTCCGTGAGATTTCGAACGACATCGGGCTGGAGAACTACTGGCCCTGGGGCGTCAGCGTGGGCGATCTGAACGCCGACGGATTCATGGACGTCTTCATCACCGCCAGCATGAACTTTCCATTCCGCTACGGGGTGAATTCCCTGTTGATCAACAACCGCGGCAAGGAGTTCATCAGCAGCGAGATGCTGCTCGGCATCGAGCCGCGGCGCGGTGGCAAGACGCGCAAGACCTGGTTCACGCTCGACTGCTCGGGCGAGGACAAGGCGCACAAGCTGTGCGCCGGACACACCGGCAAGGTGACCGTCACCGGCACGCTCGGCAGCCGCTCGTCAGTGATCTTCGATCTCGACGGCGACGGCGATCTCGACATCGTGACCAATGAATTCAACTCCGAGCCGCAGGTGCTGGTGAGCGATCTGGCGCAGAAGCACAAGATCAACTGGCTGTCGGTGCGCCTGGTCGGCAAGACCTCGAACCGCAACGGCCTGGGCGCCAAAGTCACGGTCGTCGCAGGGGGGCAGACGTTGACGCAGCGGATGGACGGCTCGTCCGGCTATCTGTCGCACAGCATCCTGCCGCTCTATTTCGGTCTCGGCGAGGCGGACAAGGCCGACCGCATCGAAGTGCTCTGGCCGTCGGGCCACAAGCAGGTGATCTCGGCCCCGGTCCACGGTGGAAAGCTTTTGAACATCGAGGAGAACTGAGGAGTGACCATGGACGAAACGGCACTGGTGACCGGCGGCACGGGGTTCGTCGGCAGCCGCGTCGCGGCCTTTCTGGCGGCGAAGGGGGTGCGGGTGCGCGCCCTGGTGCGCCGGGCCGGCGATCATCCGAACCTGGATGCTCCGGGCATCGAGCAGAGGGTGGGCGACTTCACCGACGCCGCCACCGCCCAGGCGGCATGCGCCGGGATGGATGTCGTTGTGCACTGCGCCGCCTCGCTCGCCGGCGATCTCGGCGAGATCCGGCGGGTGAACGTCGCCGGCACGGCCGGCCTTGCCGCCGCGGCGCGCGAGGCCGGCTGCCGCCGGTTCGTCCACATCTCGACGATCTCCGTCTACGACTGGGAGCGTGGGCTCGCGGTGTGCGACGAGACGGCGCCGCTCAAGTCCGAGGTCAAAGCCTATCCGCACACTCCGGCGTCGTCGCCGTACTACGGGCTGAGCAAGGCCGAGGGCGAGCTGGCGCTACGAGGAGAGATGGATCGTGGCCTCGCGGCGACCATCTTCCGCCTCGGTGCGGTGCTCGGCGTCCATCCCACTTCGGGGTGGGGCGTCGAGGTGCCGGCGAAGATCCGCCAGGGGCTGGTCTCGCTCAAGGGGGATGGCGGCGACATCCTCCCCTGGACGCACGTCGACAACGTCTGCCACGCCATCGCCCTGGCGCTCGCAAACCCGGAATCGGCCGGTCGCGTCTACAACGTCCTGGACGGCGACATCACCTGGCGCGACTATCTAGAGGAGGTCCGCGGCTGGTTCCCGGACGCGCCGCCGGCGCCGGTCATCCCGCGCGCTCCGGGCGAGAGCGTCTTCGTCGGTCGCTGCACCAACGACCGCATCCAGGGGGAATTGGGCTACGCGCCGTTGCGCACCTACGCGGAGGGGATGGCCGAGGCGGCGGCGTGGTGGAATTCTGCCCGGCAGGTTGGTACCATCCCCACACCATGAAGATCGAACTCAGTGAAGAGCAGAAGCTCTTGCGTGAAAACGTTCGCCGGTTCGCCGAAGAGGTTGTGGCGCCGCGGGCGAAAGAAATCGACGAGTCGGGCGAGTTCCCGCGTGCGTTCTACGACCAGGCCGGCGAGCTGGGACTCGCCGGAGTCGCCATGCCCGAGGAGTACGGCGGCGCCGGCATGGACACCGTCGCCTACTGCCTCATCATCGAAGAGATCAGCCGCGTTTGCGCGACGTCCGGCGTCATCCTGTCGGTCAACAACTCGCTGGTCTGCGATCCGCTCCTGAAGTACGGCAGCGAAGAGCAGAAGAAGGAGTTCCTCACCCCGCTCGCCGCCGGCAAGAAGCTCGGCTGTTTCGCCCTGACCGAGCCGGGCGCGGGGAGCGATCCCGCCGGCCTGCGCACCACCGCCCGCCGCGACGGCGACGACTACGTGCTGAACGGCAACAAGATCTTCATCACCAACGGCACCGACGCCGACGTCGCCCTGGTCTTCGCCTCGATCGACCTGGCGATGAAGCACAAGGGGATCACCTGCTTCATCGTCCCTGCGGACACTCCGGGCTACAGCCACGGTACCCACGAGTTCAAGCTCGGCGTCAACGCCTCCGGCACCACCGAGCTGGCGTTCGACAACATGCGCATACCGGCGCGCTACCGGCTCGGCGGCGACGGCGAGGGGTTCAAGATCGCCATGAGCACCCTCGACGGCGGGCGGATCGGTATCGCCGCGCAGGCGGTCGGCATCGCCCAGGGGGCGTTCGAAGAGGCGCTCAAGTACTCCCAGCAGCGCGAGCAGTTCAACCAGCACCTCTCCGACTTCCAGGCCATCCAGTTCTACCTCGCCGACATGGCAACCGAGATCGACGCCGGCCGCCTGCTCACCTGGAAAGCCGCGTGGACCAAGGAGAACGCCAAGCGCTACACCCTGGAAGCCGCGCAGGCCAAGCTCTACGCCTCCGAGATGGCGCAGCGGGTGACCAACAAGGCGTTGCAGATCCACGGCGGCTACGGCTACACCAAGGAGTACAACGTCGAGCGGTTCTTCCGCGACGCGCGCATCACCGAGATCTACGAGGGGACCAGCGAAGTCCAGAAGATGGTCATCGCCGACTGGGTCCTGAACAAGGCCTGATTGCCATGGTCGCGACGTTGGCTGATCCCCCCAGGATCGGGGAAGGTGTCGAATTCTCCTTCACCGAGGACCAGGAGCTGGTCCGCGAGCAGGTGCGCCGCTTCGCCGAGGAGCGCATCCGTCCCGGGGTGGAGGAGCGCGACCGCGCGCACCGCTTCCCGGAGGAGGTACTGCGTGAGATGGGGGAGCTCGGCTTCCTCGGCATGACGATCGAGGAGAAGTATGGCGGCGCCGCGGTCGATACGCTGACCTACCTCCTCGCCGTCGAAGAGATTGCCCGTGTCTGCCCGGCGACCGCGGTGACGATGAGCGTCTCGAGCTCGGTCTGCGCCTGGCCGATCGGTCATTTCGGAACCGAAGCGGTCAAGCGCCGCGCCCTGCCGGCTCTCGCCACCGGTGAGGCTCTCGGCGGCTTCGGGCTCACCGAGCCCGGCTCCGGCAGCGACGCCGCGAGCATGCGCTCCACCGCCCGTCGCGACTGCGACTTCTGGGTGCTCGACGGCGAGAAGGCGTGGATCACCAACGCCGGATTCGCCAAGTGGTACGTCGTCCTCGCGCGCACCAATCCCGACGCCGGCAAGAAGGGGATCTCGGCCTTCGCGGTCCCCGCCGACGCACCCGGCTTCTCGGTCGGCAAGCCGGAAGAGAAGCTCGGCCTCAAGGCATCGCGCACCGCGCAGATTTTCTTCAACCAGTGCCGCATCCCGGCGGAGAACCTGCTCGGCACCGAGGGGCAGGGGCTGCGCATCGCCATGGCCACCCTCGACCACTCGCGCCTGGGCATCGCGGCGCAGGCGCTGGGTATCCACCAGCGGGCGCTGGAGCTTGCCGTCGCCTACGCCAACGAGCGCGTGCAGTTCGGCGTGCCGATCGCTCGCCACCAGGCCATCCAGTTCAAGATCGCCACCATGGCGACCGAGCTGGCCGCGGCGCGCGCTCTCACCTACGCCGCCGCCGTGCAGGACCACACCTCCGAAGCCGGACGCACCGCCGCGCAGGCCAAGCTCTTCGCCTCCGAAGCCGCCAACCGCGCCTGCCAGGAGAGCCTCCAGATCCACGGCGGCAACGGCTTCCACGAAGACTACGAGATCGCCCGCCTCTACCGCGACGTGCGCGTCACCACGATCTACGAAGGCACCAGCGAGATGCAGAGACTGGTGATCGCTCGGCACCTGTTGCAGAAGTAACCTTGGCGTAAGTCCATCGCAAGTTGTATCCTGGTCTTCGCCGATGGAGACCTTGATCCTTCCCGTTCTCATCGCTTTTGTGCTCGGCGCGGTCCTCGCCTGGGCGTTGACCCGCGGCGGGGCACAGGCGCGGATCGCCCGGTTGGAGACGATGCTGGAAAAGGAGCGCGAGGCGGCGGGGGAGAAGCTGCGGCTTCTGGAACATGCGCAGGAGGAGCTGTCGGATGCGTTCAAGGCGCTGTCGTCCGAGGCGCTGCGGAGCAACAACGCCTCGTTCCTGCATCTGGCGAAGGCGACGCTGGAGCGCTTCCAGGAGACGGCGCGCGGCGATCTGGAGCGGCGGCAGCAGGCGATCGGCGAGCTGGTCAAGCCTTTGGCCGAGTCGCTGGACAAGGTGGACCGGAAGATCCAGGAGATCGAGACCGTCCGCGCCGCGGCGTACGGCAGTCTCACCGAGCATCTGCGCGGGCTCGCCGCCTCGCAGGCCAACCTGGAACGGGAGACGGTCAAGCTCTCCGGTGCCCTGCGCAATCCGGCGGCGCGCGGCCGGTGGGGCGAGATGCAGCTCCAGCGCGTGATCGAGATGGCGGGGATGGTGGCCTACTGCGACTTCACGCTCCAGGCGACGGTGGAGGGTGAGGACGGACGCCAGCGTCCGGATCTGGTCGTCCGCCTGCCCGGCAAGAAGAACGTGGTGATCGACGCCAAGGCGCCGCTCGATGCCTATCTCGACTCCCTGGAGCAGCCGGACGAAGACTCCCGGCGCGCCAAGCTCCGCGAGCATGCGCGGCAGATCCGGGTGCATCTCCAGAAATTGTCGCAGAAGAGCTACTGGGCGCAGTTCGAGCCGGCGCCCGAGTTCGTCGTCCTCTTCCTGCCGGGAGAGACCTTCTTCGGCGCCGCCCTGGAGCAGGATCCGTCACTGATCGAATTCGGCGCCGAGCAGCGGGTCATTCTGGCGACGCCCACCACCCTGATCGCTCTGCTGCGGGCCGTAGCCTACGGCTGGCGGCAGGAGCAGGTGGAGCAGGGCGCGCGCGAGATCAGCGAGCTGGGGAAGTCGCTCTACGAGCGGCTCCGCACCTTCGCCGTGCATGTCACGCAGATGGGGCGCAACCTCACCCAGAGCGTCGACGCCTACAACCGCGCCGTGGGCTCGCTGGAGTCTCGCGTCCTCCCCGCCGCCCGCCGCTTCCAGGAGCTGGGAGCGGCCGGCGGTGAGGAGATCGAGGTGATGGAGATCGTGGACCGGGTGGTGCGGGAGCCGGAGCCGCTCAGATAACTCAGAGCTCAGATAAAGGTCTCGACCTTCCCCTTGGTCCGCAACTGCTGGACGTGGGCCGCGAGCACCTGCTCCATCTGCTGCCGCTTCAGGAACTCGACGATCTGGGGCTTCACCATGTCGAAGGTGGCGAGGGTGGCGCCTTCCTTCCCGACGAGTTGGATGATGTGGTAGCCGAACTGGGTCTCGACGACCGGGCTCAGGTCGTTGGGATTGACCAGCGCGAACGCCGCCTTGTCGAAGGCGGGGACCATCTGGCCGTGGTTGAACCAGCCGAGATCGCCGCCGCGCGTCTTGGAGCCCGGATCGTCTGAATTCTCGGTCGCCAGCTTGCCGAAGTCCTCGCCCTTCTGGAGGCGCTTCAGCAGATCCTCGGCCTTGGCCTTGGCCTTCTCCTTGTCCGCGGCCGGGGCGTTGGCCTCGGTGTGGATGAGGATGTGGCGGACGTGCGCCCGTTCCGGCTTCTTCATCTTGTCCGGGTTCTTGTCGTAGAAGTCCTTGGCCGCCTGATCGCTCACCGTCACGCCGCCGAGGACCTTGGTCTGCACGAACTTCTGCACCGCGCCCTCGTGGCGGATGCGCTGGCGCAGGGTCTCCTCGGTCATGCCGTTGGCGGCCAGGGCCTTCTTGAACGCTTCCGGGTTGGGCGCCTGGCTGCGCAGGTTGCCCAGCTCCCGCTCGACCTCGGCGTCGGTCACCGTCACCTTCTGCTCCTTGGCCTCCTGGGTGAGGAGCGTGCGCGCGATGATGTCGTCGAGCACCTGCTTGTAGAAATTGGCGGTCAGGGGCGGCGGGGCGCCCTGCATCTGGGCGAACCGCATCTGCGCGTTGGTGGCGTCCTGCACCAGTTGCGCCTTCTTGATCACCTCACCGTTGACGCGGGCCACGACGTCCGGCAGCTTGGACGGATCGGCCGGCGTCTCGGCGGCGGCGCTGTGGGACGGCATTCCGCCCGGGGGCATTCCTGCCGGCGGCATTCCACCCGGGCCTGCGGCCTGCGCGGGCTGTCCCGGGGTCGTCTGGCCCGGAGCGGCGGCCGGAGAGCTCTGCTTGGATTCCTCCGGCTTGGCCTCCGCGCCCTTCTTGCAGCCGGCGAAGGCCGCGAGGACGGTGAAGGCCAGGGCGAGGAAAAGGACCGGATTGCGGCGTCTCGTCATGAATCGATTCCTTCGAGCAGGGGTTGGTGTGGCGGGCTCGCCGCCAGGGATTGCCTCATCGCACGACAGCGGACCCCCGCTGTCAAAGATCCGCGCATTGTACCTGCAAAAAGACCTGAACGGATCTTCCGCCACCGATCCGGGCCGCTCCGGCCGGCTGATAGACTCACGGCTGCATCGTAGAGCCCAAGGGAGATCTTCATGCCGGATCCTGCTTCGCTGTCGTTCGACTTCAAGAAGAACATCCTGGGGGCAGCCAGCTCCGGTGGGATCGTCGTGACGCCGACGGCCGGCGTGCTCGCCGCGCTGCTCGAAGGGAAGCCCTTTCCGTCCGGTCTCCTCACCCTGGTGACCGGCTCGCTCCAGGCGCAGGGCGGCAAGGACATCGTCTTCGGCGGCGACGGCAAGGGGAATGTCACCTTCGGTGCCTCGGCGGCTTCGTCGCTCCAGGTGAACGCCGACGCGGCGGCGGTGGTGGGCGGCCTCGGCCTCGCCGATCCGATCGCCGGCGGGCTGTCGCTGCCCACGGACGGCGCGGGCTCCTGGGCGGCGCTGCAATGGAGCTACAGCCTCCAGGGCGCCGGCAAGGGATCGGTCGGGCTCGGCGCCGGGGTCACGGCGACGTTCGGGGCCGACGCCAAGCAGACCGGCGCCTTCGCGCTCCTGCACCGGTTCGCGCCCACCGATCCGGCGCGGCAGGTGCTGGAGGACCTGATCGCCTCGTGGCAGCTCCCGCGCCAGGTCGGCGGGATCGACGACCTGCGGCCGGGCGCCTGGCTGATCGCCGAGCTCGACGGCTCGCTCTCCCTCTCCCTGGGCATCCAATACGGCTACCTCTTCAACTGGCTGCGGCAGGTCGAGGGGAAGCTCGCCGGCGACATCGCTCTCCGGTTGCAGGCCGGGATCTCGGCGACGATGGGCTTCAGCGCCTCCGGCCGCTACGCGCTGGCGGTGAGCCGGCCCGGCTCCGATCCGGCGAGCAAGGTGTTACGGCTCCAGCTCTTCAAGCAGCGCAAAAAGGGGTGGAGCTTCGCCTTCGACGCCTCCGCCAAGGCCCAGGCCGATCTCGGGACCGTGGCGCCCGCGACGTTGGAAGAGCTGCTGCGGGCCGTCCTCAACGTCCAGGACGGCCAGATCCTCGCCGACCTCCAGGAGTGGCTCGATCCGGCGAAAGACCTGGGAGCGATGCTCTCCGGCGCCGGCGTCGACTATGCCGAGAAGCTCCTCGGCGAGGTGACCGCCATCCAGGACGTGAGCCAGAAGCTGACCGCGGCGCGCGCGCTGCTCTCCGCCTTCCTCCAGAAATGGGACACCCTGGACCAGCGCGTCGCTTCGGCCCTCTGGGCACGCATCGACGACGTGAAGTACGTCACCGCCGTGCGCGCCCTGGCGCAGCGGATCAGCGACACCCTGGGCAACGAGGCAAAGCTCCGCGCCCTGCTCAGCCAACAGATCCAGACGGTGAATTTCTTCACCACGCCGGAAGGGCAGTGGCTCTCGGCGCAGGCGACCGACGGGCTGCTGCAACTGATCGAGAATTCCCAGCAGCTCCAGCAACTCCGGAAGGTCTCCGATCAGACCCTGGCGATCCTGAGCGAGCCGGAGGTCCTCAAGCTGGTGCAGCGGCTCAAGGCTGCGATCAACCAGCGCTTCGGCCTCGACAAGATCGAAGCCGATCTCCAGAAGGCGATCGACGCCTCGGACCCGGTGAAGCTGGATGCCTGGCTGCGCGGGCGACTGACGGAATTCCTCAACGCCACCCCCGCGGTGCAGCATCTCAAGGACATCAAGAACGCTATCAACGCCTTGCGCGACAAGGGGCAGGCGCTCTACGCCAAGACCCTGAAGGCGCTCCAGCAGCAATACCAGGCCGAGCTTGCGATCACTTATCAGAAGACCACCGAAGGCACCGCGCTCCTCGACGTCGAATTCGATTTCGCGGAGGACGACGGCTCGCTGGGCGCGCTCCTCCAGGGCGCGCTGCGCGGCGACTTCAACCGCCTGTTCCTGGAGGTCCATCCCGGCATCACCCTGAACAAGGCGACGCTGACCCACCAGATCCGGCGCGAGCGGCACATCGACCTCACCCTGCCGTCGTCCTTCGCCGAGATGGGGAGCATCAACCAGGCGCTGGCCAGCGTCACCGCCCTCGACGACGGCGGCCGGGTGCTGCTCTACGAGGCGTCCGGCACGGACGACGCCCAGTACGCCACCGCCAAGATCCGCCGCGACAGCCGGCTCAGCCTCGTCGCGCAGCTTCCGGTGCGGGTGGGCGGCCTGCGCCAACACGAGAGCGGCAGCCTCACCTACTCCTACTCCTTCCATCAGGCGACGAAAAACCTGCGCAAGGATCAGCTCGAGACCCAGGTCGGCGCCTATGTGGCGAAATACCTCGCGGCGCAGTTCCCGGCGGACGGCGACGGCACCACGTCCGGCGCGTTCTCCCATTGGGTCGACGATCTCGACCGCGAAGCCGAGAGCCTGGAGGCGAACGGCGCCGGCAATCTCGGAAACACCCTGATCGGCCTGGAGCTCGGCGTGCCGCCGGCGGTCGGCGCGGCGTGGCTCAAGGCGCCGGCGGCCGGCGATCCGCGCTACCTCGACATGTCGCTCCGGCTGCAGCGCGCGCTCAAGGGTTTGATCCCCTTCTACTACTTCCGGGACCTCAGCAACTACGGCAACCCGGCGAGCGCGGCGCTCCTCGCCTGGGCCGCCCTGCCGGCCGCCAACTGGTTCAAGATCAAAGGGGATGCCCTGGTGCCGGACGGCAGCGGCAGACTGCACTGGAACTATCTCGACGGCGAGCTGCTGACGGCGATGGTCAATTCCGTGGCCACCCGCCAGAGCCTGGAGCGGGAGATCCTGCGTATCCAGAGCGTCCTCGGGAAGGTTCCGGGCCTTTCCAAGGTCGCCCAGATCTATGCCGACGCCGCGCACGCGTCGGCGGACATCCGCGGCCGCGCTCTTGGGACCGGCCTGCAACCCTTCCTGATCAGCCTGCTCAACGTCGAGTCGCGGCTGGTCAACGGCGCCGCGGCGGCGGGAGCCAAAATGGCCGTGTTCCAGAGCCAGGCGGCGACGAAACCCGAGCAGGCAATCGCGGCGCTCGCCGATTTCGCGGCGGCCCTGTCGTCCGTGTTCAATGAGCTGGCCTGGAGCATCTACGGCAAGGACGCGCTCCGTCCCCTCGGCACGCTCCTCTTCACCGAGGCGGCGACGGCGCTCGATCCGACGCTCGCCGCGAGCCGGACCTCCGCCCTGCTGCGGATCGCAATCCTCAAGCAGTCCGCTCAGTTCCCGCCGGCCCAGTTTCCCGATGACTCGGCGTTGACGGCGGATCAGGTCCTGATCGAGCAGTCCGTGGTCAGCGGGTGAGCCGCTCCTGTCCGCCACGCGCACGCCTCTTGCAGCATCCTGGCCGCGATGAGTGGAGAACGCCTTCCCGATGCGCCCGGCGGCGCGGCCTTCATGCTGCGCGCGATGCGCCACCGCAACTACCGGCTGTTCTTCACCGGCCAGACCGTGTCGCTCATCGGCACCTGGATGACCCGGATCGCCACCAGTTGGCTGGTCTACCGGCTGACCCGTTCGGCTCTCCTCCTCGGTCTCGTCGGCTTCGCGGGGCAGATCCCCTCGTTCCTCCTGGCGCCCTTCGCCGGAGTCCTGGTGGACCGCTGGAACCGCCACCGGCTGCTGGTCATCACGCAGGTCCTCGCGATGATCCAGTCGGCGGCCTTGGCCGTGCTCGCTCTGGCGGGGATCATCAACATCTGGCACATCCTGGCCCTGAGCCTCTTCCAGGGGGTGATCAACGCGTTCGACATGCCGGCGCGCCAGTCCTTCGTCGTGGAGATGGTGGAGAAGCGGGAGGACCTGGGGAACGCCATCGCGCTCAACTCGTCGATGGTCAATGCCGCCCGCCTGCTGGGGCCGTCGCTCGGCGGCGTGCTCATCGCCGCGGTGGGCGAGGGGTGGTGTTTTTTCGCCGACGCGGTGAGCTATCTCGCGGTCATCGCCTCTCTCCTGTTGATGCGGCTGGCCAAGCGGCCACACCGCGAGCCCGGGCGGGTCCCCGTGCTCCCGGCGCTCCGGGAGGGCTGGGCCTACGTCGCCGGCTCGGCGCCCCTCCGCAGCATCCTGCTGCTGCTCGCCCTGGTGAGTCTGGTGGGAATGCCGTACACGGTGCTGATGCCGGTCTTCGCGTCGGAGGTTCTGCACGGCGGCCCGCACACGCTGGGGTTCCTGATGGGGGCGGTCGGCGTCGGCGCGCTTCTCGGCGCGGTGTATCTCGCCGGCCGCAGGACGGTCCTCGGTCTCGGGAAAGTGATCCCCTTCGCGGCCGGTCTGTTCGGCGCCGGCCTCATCGGGTTCTCGCTGTCGCGCGTGGTCTGGCTGTCGCTGATCTTTCTTCTGCTGACGGGCGTCGGTTTCATGGTCAACATGGCGGCGAGCAACACGCTCCTCCAGACCCTGGTCGACGACAGCAAGCGGGGGCGGGTGATGAGCTTCTACACCATGGCGATCGTGGGGATCACGCCGTTCGGCAGCCTGCTCGCCGGCGGGCTGGCGCACCGCATCGGGACGCCGCGCACTCTCCTCTTTGGAGGCATCGGCTGTATCGCCGGCGCGCTGTGGTTCGTCACCCTGCTGCCGCGGTTGCGCGAGCGCGTACGGCCGATCTACATCCAGATGGGGATTCTTCCGGATCTGGCGGCGGAGACCTGAGACTCAGGATCTGGCATACACCGGCGCCAGGAACACCGTCTCGAAATCCGGCCCGACCACCGGGATGCGCAGGGCGACCTGCCAGTAGGTGGCTTCGTCCTGGCTGAGATCGGTGCCGGGGAGGTCGGGGGGGATGGTGAAGGCGAGGTTGAGCTCGCGCAGCTTTTCCTGCTCGACCGGGATCGGGATCTCGGAGATCTGCTGATAGAGGATGGTCGGCTCGAGGGGAGCTCCACCGCCGGCTTCCGCGGTTCCCCGCTCATCGCGGACGCAGCGCAGGACGGTGCGGACGGCGCCGATCGGCTCGAGGACCGGACGCAGGGTCAGCATGCCTTCCAGCCGGCCGCCGGTGAAAACAGGAATGGTCGTCCAGCGGAGGCGCGTCCGGCGTGATTCCCGCCAGATCCGGAGGCAGAGGTCGATGAGGATCGAGACGCCGAGGAGATCGAGCAGGATGACCAGGTTTTCGAGCAGGGGGCTGTGGGTGAGGAGAGCGAGGTTGGCAGCGGCGATCGCGCCGAGGGCGATCACCCGGCTGAGCAGCGGCCCTTGGCGGCTCAGCGAATACTCCGGATCCTGCCCGGCCGGATTCCAGCCGTCCGTAGTCCACGGCTCCCTGCTGTTTCCCTGCGTGGTGCGCCCGATGGGTCCGATGGGCCCGATGGGGTTACCGGCCGCCCCGAGGGACGACCGGGATGGTGCATACAGACGTTGTGGCTCGCGCGTCTCCTGGATCGACATCAGCTCTCTCCTCGGGACGCAATCCTAGCAGCCGGCGCGCGGGGAGCCTCTCAGCGCGGCAGGTCGACGACCGCTCCCCCCCAACGGCTGCCGGCGAGGTCCTCGGCGACGACCGAGATGCGCGTCGCGCCGGTGGGAATCTGCAGGGTCAGCGTGTGCTCCCACCCTTCGCCGAGGCTCGCCGCGGCGAGCACGGTGTGCTGCACGTCGGACCGGTTGTCGTAGGTGACCGAGAGGCGGAGAGGGCCGCTGGCGCCGCTGACGGGGGCGACCCGAACGCGCAGATTGCTTCCGGTCGCCGTGGCGTCGACCTTGAGCGCGCCTCCGGAGACCGGATTGCCGGCGGCGAGGAGGCGGGCGCGGGACGCGTCGAGCTCTTCGGACGGCGACGACTTGACCCAGCGCTGGCCGCGCAGCGCGGCGGTGGCCGAGGGGAGGCGCACCTCGACGGTGTGGAGCTTGCCGTTGAGCGCTTCGGGCGCCTGGTACCAGACCCGCCAGCGTTTGCCGAGCCCCAGGATCGCCGGGCGGACCTGCGATTCGACGCCGAGGATGGTGCCGGAGGTCGGCTGGGTCAGCGCCATGAGCGGCGCGGAGTCCGGACGGGTGAAGACGTCGGCCACGCTCTCGCGTTGCAGCGGATCTTTGTTGGGCCGCATGACGACGACCGGCGGCGCCGAGTTGGTGTGCTCGCTGCCGCCGCTCTGGACGCGGATGCGGTCCATGTCGGCCATCGCGGTCCGCTCGCGGTCCGGCTGCGTGTCGCGATAGGGCATCGCGAAGGTGATCCAGCCGGAGGCGGAGAGGAACCGCGAGGTCTCGCGGAGCGACGCGGCGGCGGTGCCCGGCGGCAGGGGGGAGCCGGCGTCGGGGGCGGTGATGAGGTCGGCCTCGCCGGGCGGCGGGGGGAAGCCGTCGAGGACGAGGAACAGGGCCTGGACACCGTCGCCGGGCTGGCCGGCGAGGAATGCGGTCAGGCGGTCGAGCTGGCTGCGCAGGGCCGCGACGTTCGCCGCCGGCGGCGCGGCCTCGCGCCCGGGTGCCTCAGGATTGATCTTCTTCCGTGCCTGTTCGGCGATGTCGCTCAGCAGGGTCGAGATCCCGGAGGCGTCGGTCGTCGCGGAGAGCATCACCCGGGGCGCGGGATTGGCCACCACGATGTCGACGGTGCCGAGCTTGGTGAGCTCGCGGGCCTGGCGGGCGAGGGACAGGGCGGCGCCGCGGGCGGTCTCGGGGCTGGCGAGGACCTGGTCGAAATAGAGGACGATGTGCCAGGGGCGGGAGCTTCCTTCCGCGCGCAACGGCTCGGCCTTGAGCACCTGCCGCGCCTCGCCGCCGTCGAAGACGAGGAGGTCCGAGGGCTTGATTTTCCCGCCCTCCGGCGGCTCGACGATCAGCCCGATCTCGCGGACCTGGATCTCCGCCTTGAACGTCTGGGTCTGGTCCTGGGCCGCGGCGGGAGCCGAAACCAGGAGTGGGAGAGCGAAGGCGATGAGGGCGGCAGGGGAGAGATTCCAGCGGTGGGGGAGCGTGCCGAGCGTCGGGAGTGTCGGGAACATTGGGAAAGCCTCCTGGGGGTTGCTCCGGCCGGAGGCGCCGGATGTGGCATCCGCCGTACTCCGTCGGTCCCCTCCATCGTAGCGGTGTTCTGCTCGCGACACACCCCCCGGATGGGCGGTTGCTACCCGGGCAGGGGAGGCACGGTCCCCGGCCCGTCAGGTCGTCGTTTGGATTGTGGGATTTAGTTGCAGGGCCTGCAATCGGAGGGGGTCGTGGTCGGACAGACGCTGTTGTCGGACCAGCCGCCACCGCTCCCTCCCGCCACCAGGCGGAGGTCCATCCCGCTCAGACGGTGGAGGGTCTCCTTGGACAGCTTGAGCTTCTTGATCTCCATCTCTCTCTTCTTCATCAGATATCTCCCTCGAAAAAAGGCCGATTCGCGAGTCGGCCGTGACAAGACGGGGAAGTGTACGCGAAGCAAGGTCATTTGTTGCACTTTGGCGGACACTTTCCGTGCACTGCCAGTGCTTAGTTTCACGAATGAGGGAGGTAATTGTCGCGCAGGATCGGGAAGGCGTGCCGAGGTGTATTTTGTGGTCCAACTGGTGCCTGTGAAACGGAGACGTGTAAGCTTCCGCGTCGCCCTTGCCGGGAGACGAGGCGAGACGAGCCCAGGAACTGCAGAATGAACGCCGAGCCCATGAATCGTGCCGAGCCCGAGCCGGGGATGCCATCCGCCCGGCGGCACCCCCTCACGCTGCCTCATTTCCGCAACCTGTGGATCGGCGCCACCATCTCGCTGCTCGGCGACCAGCTCTACCTGGTCGCGCTCCCGTGGCTCGTGCTGCAACTGACCGGATCGAGCGTCGCCCTGGGCTCGGTCCTGATGACCGCGGCGATCCCGCGGGCGGCGCTGATGCTGGTCGGCGGCGCGGTGACGGACCGATTCTCAGCCCGGCGCGTCCTGATGGCGACGGCGGCGGTGCGCGCTGTTCTGGTCGGCATGGTGGCCGCCCTGATCTGGCTCAAGGTCGTGGCGCTCTGGCAGCTCTACTCGCTGACCCTCGCCTTCGGCGTGGCCGATGCGTTCTCCTTTCCCGCCGGTCCGGCCTTGATTCCGACCCTGGTGCCGCCGGAGCAATTGCGGCCCGCGAACGCCCTCCTGCAGAGCTCCACGGTCACCACCCAGATGGTCGGGCAGGCGCCGGCGGGCTGGTTGATCAAGCTGTGGGGCACCGCCTTCGCGTTCCTCTTCGACGCCTTGAGCTTTCTCGCGGTGATCGCGGCGCTGGTCAACATCCCCGATCCGCCGAAGGCTCCGGAGCCGCTGCCCGGCGCTCCGCCCCGCCCGGGGATGTGGCGGTCGATCATCGAAGGGCTGCGCGCGGTGCGCGACGATCCGCCGCTCTTCTCTCTCATCATCATCATCGCCACCATCAACATCTGCGTCGGCCTGCCGCTCGGCGTCAGCCTGCCCTCGCTGGCGATGTTCCGCTTCCGCAGCGCGGCGGCCCTGGGGACCTTCCTGGCCTGCTTCAGCGGCGGCATGATGCTGGGCGTCCTGCTCGGTGCGCTCGTCAAGCGGCCGCGCCGGCGGGGTCTGCAGTTCATCGTGATGAGCGCTCTGGCCGGCTTCGAGCTGATCGCGATCGGGCTGATCCTGAAAGTGGTCGCCATCTGTGTGTTGCTGGGGGTGATGGGGCTGGGAGTCGGCTTCGTCAACGTGCAATTCAGCGCCTGGACCCAGTTGCGCGTGCCGCCTGCCTTGCTGGGGCGCGTGATGAGCGTCGTGATGTTCTCCGCCGTGGGCCTGGGTCCCCTGTTTCTCCTGGTTGCCGGAGCGCTCGCGCAAAAGAGCCTGGTGGCCTCGTTCATCGTTCCGGGAGCGATACTCGCCGTCGTGGCGTGCACGATGGTGGTCAGCAGCCGGGCGGCGCGCGATATCGATTGAGGGAGGGACGGAGCGGGGACTACCGCGGAGGCCGGCGTTGCGCCAGCAGCCACTCGAGGACCGCGGGATCGGCGTAGGTGCGGGTCCAGGCGTCGTGGCCGGCGTCGGGATAGATGGTGAGGCGTACGTTGCCCGAGCACTGCCGGAGGCGACGGTCCAGCTCCTCGGCCCAACTGACCGGGATCACGTCGTCCTTCCGGCCGTGGACGATCCACACCGGCACGCTCTTCAAGCGGCAGATCTCCACCGGATTGCCGCCGCCGCTGATCGCGAGGATCGCCGCGAACCGGTCAGGCGTCGCCGTCGCGAGGTCCCACGCTCCGAACGCTCCCATGCTGAGGCCGGTCAGATAGACGCGGTCGGGATCGACCCGCAGCCTGCCCTGGAGATCGTCGAGCAGAGCGGAGAGGACGTCGGCAGACCAGATCCCGCCCGCCGATACCTGCGGCGCGACCAGGATGAAAGGGAAGGGCTTCGCCTCGGCGAGCTTCGGCAGGCCCTGGTGCCGGAGGACTTCGAGGTCGGAGCCGCGCTCGCCGGAGCCGTGGAGGAAAAGCACCAGCGGCCAGGTCTTGGCGGTCTCCAGGCTGGCTTCCGCGTAGCCTTCCGGAAGGTAGAGGAGGTAGCGGCTGCTCAGATGTTTGGTGACCGTCGTGTCCAGCGAGCAGGGTGTTCCGAGGGGAATGGACATGGCGCGATCCTGGGAGAGAGCGGGTAGACCGCAGAGGAGCAAGCTGAGGCAGACGGCGTAGCGCATTGGAAAAGCTCGGAAGCGAGTCTACTCCCAGGCACGGCTTCCAAGTAGGATGTGGACCCATGGCTGACAATCTTCCTTCCGACGTGCCTGTCTACGAAAAACTGGGTGTCTTCTACCTCGGGCGCCCCTACGACCTGGCGCGGAGCGAGACGGCTCCGGCGCCGCTGCTCTACGACTCGCGCGACCTGGTGACCCACGCGGTCTGCGTCGGCATGACCGGGAGCGGCAAGACCGGGCTTCTCATCGCGCTGCTCGAAGAGGCCGCGATCGACCAGATCCCGGCGCTGGTCATCGACCCCAAGGGCGACCTGGCCAACCTCCTCCTGACCTTTCCGGATTTGAAGCCCGCCGACTTCGCGCCCTTGGGTGGATCCCGATGCGGCGGCGCGGCAGGGCCTGACGACGGATCAGCTCGCGGAGAAAGAGGCGGCGACCTGGAAGACAGGGCTGGCCCAGTGGGATCAGGACGGCGAGCGGATCGCCCGGCTGCGCGCGGCGGCCGACTTCGCCATCTATACCCCGGGCAGCACCGCGGGCCTGCCGATCTCGATTCTCTCCTCGTTCGCCGCGCCGCCGGCAGCGATGCTGGACGATGAAGATCTCCTGCGCGACCGGGTGCAGACGATGGCTTCGAGCCTGCTGGCGCTCCTCGACATCGACTCCGACCCGATGCGCGGCCGCGAGCACATCCTTCTCTCGACCATCTTCGATACAGCGTGGCGCGCCGGAACAGACCTCGATCTCGCGGCTCTCATCCAGCAGATCCAGAAGCCGCCGGTCGACCGCATCGGTGTGCTCGACCTTGAAACGTTCTATCCCGCCAAGGAGCGGTTCACGCTGGCCATGGCCTGCAACAGCCTGCTCGGCTCGCCGGGCTTCGCGGCGTGGCTGACCGGCGAGCCGCTCGACGTCGACAAGCTGCTCTACACGCCGGCCGGCAAGCCGCGGGTGGCGGTGCTCTCGATCGCTCACCTGTCGGACCGCGAGCGGATGTTCTTCGTCGCGCTGCTGCTCAACCAGACGATCGGCTGGATGCGCTCGCGGCCGGGCACCACGAGCCTGCGGGCGATCCTCTGCATGGACGAGGTGTTCGGCTACATGCCCCCGGTGGCCGAGCCGCCGTCGAAACGGCCGATGCTGACCCTGCTCAAACAGGCGCGCGCCTTCGGTCTCGGTCTGGTGCTCGCCACCCAGAACCCGGTCGACCTCGACTACAAGGGGCTCTCGAACGTCGGCACCTGGCTGCTCGGCCGGTTGCAGACCGACCGCGACAAGCAGCGCCTGCTCGACGGCCTGGAAGGCGTCGCGGCGGGCGGCGCGAAGTTCGACCGCGCGGGCATGGAGCAGACGCTCGCCGGGCTCGGCAACCGGGTCTTCCTGCTGCACAACGTGCATGAGGACGCGCCGGTGGTGTTCCAGAGCCGCTGGGCGATGTCCTATCTGCGCGGCCCGCTGACCCGGCCGGAGATCAAGCGCCTGATGGATCCGATGAAGATGGACCCACTCAAGCAGGCAGCCCAGCCGGCAGGGCAGCCCTCGACCACTCCAGCTCCGGTTGTGCCTGCGGCTTCTCCGGACGGCCTGGCGGCGACGCCTCCCGTGCTGCCGCCGGAGGTGGTGCAGAGCTACCTGCCGTTGCGCGGCCGGCCCGATGGAGCTGTGTACACGCCGGTCCTGTACGGCACGGCCACGGTCCATTTTGTCGACGACAAGAAAGGTGTCGACCACGCCGAGGAGGTCGCGCTGGTGGCGCCGCTCGCCGCGGGGAGTGCGCCGGACTGGTATGCCGCCGAGGCGGTGGAGCTGGGCAAGGACGATCTGGAGGCGGAGCCGGCGGCGGGGGTCCGTTTCGCCGAGCTGCCCGATGAGGCTGTCCGCGCGAAGAGCTACGCCGCCTGGAAGAAGCAGTTCGAGGACGCCCTCTTCCGCACCCGCACCTGCGAGCTACTGCGCAGCCCGTCGCTCGGCGCGCTGTCGCAGCCGGGCGAGGCCGAGCGCGACTTCCGCATCCGCCTGGGAGACCAGGCACGGCAGAAGCGCGATGAGCAGGTGGCGGAGCTGCGCCAGAGCTTCGCGCCGCGCGCCGCCCAGCTCCAGGAGCGCATCCGCCGGGCCGAGCAGGCCCGCGAGAAACAGCAGGCGCAGGCGACCCAGCAGGCCTGGTCGACGGTACTCTCGGCGGGCACGGCGGTCCTCGGCGCGCTCTTCGGGCGCAAGACCCTCTCCGTCACCAACATCAGCAAGGCGGGCACCGCCATGCGCAGCGCCGGCCGCACGCTCCAGGAGCGGCAGGACGTGACCCAGGCCGCGGAGACGGTCGAGGCGCTCAACAAGCAGCTCGCCGATCTGAGCGCCGAGCTGGAGACCGAAGTCGCCGCTCTCCAGGCGCGTTTCGATCCGCAGAAGGAGCAGCTCGAAACGCTCGCCCTGAAGCCGCGCAAGAAGGCGGACGTCGAGACCCGGCTGCTCACCCTGGCGTGGGCACCGGAACGGGACGGCGCAGCCGCCTGGAAATAGGCCGATGCGGCCGATGCGGTAGGATAGGCGCCCGGGTGGCCTTGCGGCCACCCCCCACTGCGAAAGGAGCCGGTGATGGACGCCGTCCTCAGTATTTTGATCGGCATCGGTCTCAGCGCGGCGTGTGGGTTTCGGGTGTTCGTGCCGCTCCTCATCATGAGCCTGGCGTCGCGAGCCAGCGTCGGCCATCTGGAGCTTGGGCCCAGCTTCGCCTGGGTCGGCTCGACGCCGGCGCTGATCGCCTTCGCGGTGGCGACGGTGCTGGAGATCGCGGGCTACTACATCCCCTGGGTGGACAATCTGCTGGACGCGGCGGCGACCCCGACGGCGATCGTGGCCGGCATCCTGGTGACCGCCTCGGCGGCGGGGGACATGAGCTCCTTCCTGCGCTGGTCGCTGGCGATCGTGGCCGGTGGCGGTACGGCCGCGGTGTTCCAGGGCATCACCGCGACGGCGCGGCAGATCTCCTCGTTCACCACCGGCGGGATGGGAAATCCGGTCGTCGCCACGGTGGAGGCGGGGGGCTCGGCCATCCTGTCGGTGCTGGCCATCACCATGCCCGTCGTGGCTGTGGCCATCGTCTTCGGACTGCTGTTTCTCGGCGCGCGCCGGCTGTTCTTCCGGCGTCCCGCGAGGGCGACCTGACGGCCGGGAACCGGAGCCCCTCGGCGGCGGTCTCTATGCTCATGCGCATCCGTTCCCTCTCTGCGGCCCTGCCGCTCCTCCTCGCGGCGGCGTTGGCCGTCTCCGGCTGTGCGTCGGCGCCGGCCGGCGGCGGCGACGTGGCGCGGGCTCTGCGCTCCCGAGGGCTCGATCCGGCCACGGTGGTGATTCCGCACGAGATCAGCGAGGAGATGCAGATCTGGGTGCACCGGGAGGTGCCGGATTCGACGCCGATCGATCAGCGTCTGGGCCGTCTGCTCGCCGCGATCATCGATCCCGGCGGGTTGAAGGTGGAGTATGAGCCGCGGCACACCGCCACCGCCCGCGAGGTCTTCCGGAGCCGGCGGGCGAACTGTCTCGCCTTCACCGCCCTGTTCGTCGGCCTGGCACGCGAGGTGGGAGTTCCGGTGTCCTATCTCGACGTGGACGACATTGAGAAGTTCGAGAAGGAGGGGGACCTGGTGGTCGTCTCCGGCCATGTGAGCGCCGGCTACAACTCGGGCTCCGAGCTCAAGATCCTCGACTTCTCGGCGGCGCCCACGGTGCAATACCGGAAGGTGCATCTCATCTCGGATCTGACCGCGGTGGCCCTCTACCATTCGAACCTCGGCGCCGAGGCCTTGCGGGCCGGCCAGAACGACGAGGCCCTGGCCTGGCTGCGCAAGTCGGTCACCATCGATCCCGACCTCGGCCGCGCCTGGGTGAACTACGGCGTCGCCCTGCGCCGCGGCGGCGATCTCAAAGCGGCGGAAGCGGCGTACCGCAAGGCGTTGGAGCTCGAGCCAACGGCGGTCTCCGCGTACCAGAACCTGGCGGCGCTGCTCCGCCTGCGGGGAGACGACGCGGAAGCGGGAGATCTCCTCGCGCTCTCCGAACGGCAGGGTACCCGCAATCCGTTCATCTACCTGGCCCTGGGGGATTTGAGCCTGGCGCACGGCCGGCCGGAAGAGGCCCGCCGCTTCTTCCGCAAATCGCTCCGCCTCTATCCGAAAAGCGCCGAGCCCTACGCCGCCATGGGACTCCTGGCGCTCTCGACGGGCGACACCAGCGACGCGGCCCGCTGGTTGCGCAAGGCGGTGGCCATCGACCAGGAGAACGACCGGGTGAAGGAGCTCGCGAGCCGGCTCGGAAAAGGGGGCCGGGGATGAAGGGTTTCGGCGTTTGACCGCACCTCCCTGGCGCATCTGGGCCGACACCGGAGGCACGTTCACCGACTGCCTGGCGGTCGATCCGGCCGGCCGGCTCCACCGGGCCAAGGTGCTGTCCACCAGCGCCTTGCGGGCACGTATTGCGGAGCGCCGCGGTCCAGCCGAGCTGCGGCTCACGGCAGGCTGGTCGGTTCCGCCAGGCTTTTTCAACGGCTATTCCTTCCGGGTCCTGGGGATCGAGCATTCGGAGCGGCTTGTCACGGCCTGGGACCCATCCTCGGGCACCATCCATCTGGACGCGCCGCTGGAGGGAGACCCCAGGGATCAGGCGTGCGAGCTCCGCTCGCCGGAAGAGGCGCCGGTGCTCGCGGCGCGCCTGATCACCGGCACCCGGCTGGATGCGCCGCTCCCGGAGATGGCGATGCGCGTCGCCACCACCCGGGGGACCAACGCCCTGCTGGAGCGCAAGGGCGCGGTCACCGCGCTGTTCATCACCCGCGGCTTCGCCGACCTTCTGCGCATCGGCACGCAGCAGCGGCCGGACCTCTTCGCGCTCGACATCGAGCAGCCCGAGCCGCTCTACCGCACGGTCGTCGAGGTCCCGGAGCGCCTGGCCGCGGACGGCTCGGTACTGACCCCCCTGGAGACTGAGACGCTCCGGGAAACGGTGGTGCGGCTGATCGCGGAGGGCGTCGAATCAGCCGCCGTCGCGTTGCTCCACAGCTACCGCAATCCAGCGCATGAGAAGGCGCTCGGCGCCCTGCTGGTGAGCTGTGGTCTGCGCCACGTCTCGCTCTCTTCAGACCTCGCGCCGCTGATCAAGCTGCTGCCGCGGGCGGAGACGGCGGTGGTGGACGCCTATCTGTCGCCCATCCTGGAGCGCTACCTGCGTGGGGTCGCCGCCGCGCTCTCCGCCGGCTCGTCGCTGCACGTCCTGACCAGCGCGGGGGGATTGGTGCGGGCCGGGTCGTTCCGGGCCAAGGACGCGCTGCTCTCCGGCCCGGCCGGTGGCGTGGTGGGAGCCGCGCTCTCCGGGCGCCGCTCCGGCTTCTCGCGGGTGATCGCCTTCGACATGGGCGGCACGAGCACCGACGTGGCGCGCTGGGACGGCGACTTCGAGTATGTCTTCGAGCACCAGGTTGGCGCCGCTCACCTGGTGGCGCCGGCCCTGGCGATCGAGAGCGTGGCGGCCGGCGGCGGCTCGATCTGCTCGTTCGACGGCATCCAGCTCGGCGTCGGTCCCGAAAGCGCGGGAGCCTGGCCCGGGCCGGCCTGCTACGGCGCGGGAGGACCGCTCACGCTGACCGACGTCAATCTGATTCTCGGCAGGCTGGATGCGGACCGCTTCGAGATCCCCCTCGATCCCGGGGCGGCGGAAAGGGCACTGGCCGTTGTGCTGGCGCGGATGGACGCGCCGCATCGCGAAACCATCCTGGGTGGCTTCCTGGACATCGCGAACGAGCGGATGGCGGAGGCGATCCGCGGCATCTCGCTCCGCCGTGGCTACGATCCTGCCGGCCACGCCCTGGTGGCCTTCGGCGGTGCCGGCGCGCAGCACGCCTGCGCCGTGGCCGATCTGCTGGGGATCACGCGGGTCGTGGTGCCGCGGGACGCCGGCCTGCTCTCGGCTCTCGGCCTGGGCACCGCGGTCGTGGAGCGATTCGCCCACCGCCAAGTCCTCGAACCGTTGGACCGCGTGCGAGACCGCCTGCCGGCCTGGCTGGACGAGCTCGGCCGCGAGGCCGCCGCCGCCGTGGTGGAGGAGGGCGTGCCGGGGAGCGACGTCCAGGTGCGGAGGCGGATCCTCAACCTCCGTTTCCTCGGGCAGGACGAAGCGCTGGCGGTCGAGCCGGCGCCGGGAGAGGCGCCCGAGGCGGCCTTTGCCGCGGCCTATCGGGAGATCTACGGTTACGCGCCCGAAGGCCGCGCCATCGAAGTCGAATCGCTGCGCGCCGTGGCGTCGTCACGGCCGGTGGAGAAGGAGGCGGACGGCGTTCCGGTCGAGCCCGTCGAGCCGTTCGCGGCGGTGGCCGGAGGCGTGCGCCGCTGCTGGCTGGGAATGGCATGGGCCGACGTGCCGGTTTACGAGCGGTCGGCTCTCCGTCCGGGAGCCAGCTTTGCCGGCCCCGCGCTGGTTTTCGAGCAGCACAGCGCGACCTTGGTGGGCGAAGGCTGGCGTGGGCGGGTGGATACGGCGGAGAATCTGGCTCTGGAGAGATAGAGAGATGTTCACCCTGCCCCCCATCGATCCCGACGGCCGCATCGCGAAGAGCCTGCGGCCCGTGCGCACGATCGCGACCGTGCTGGCCGTCGCCGTCGGCCTCTTCTCCGTTCTGTCGTGGGTGCTTCTGGAAGGGTTGGGCATCCACCGGCTGCGCGGCATCCCCGCGGCCGTGCCGGTGTCGATGACCGCGTTCTCCATGATCCTGCTGCTGCTCTCGTCGCGGATGCGCTCGAACATCGTGCGCAAGGCGATCCCCTCGACGCCCGGTCTCCCGATGAGCTTCGAACGCCTGCTCGAAGGCTACCGCCGGGCGACCCTGATCAGCTTCTTCATGCTCGAATGCGCGGCCCTCGCCGGCCTCGCCGTCGCCCTGCTCACCGGCACGGCCTTCTACGGCATGGTCCTCGGCGCCGCCAGCCTCGTCTCCATGGCCACCCGCTGGCCGCGGGTCACCGACTTCGACCGCATCGCCAGCGGCAAGCGGTCGCCGTGAGAAGCGGCTACGACGGGTATCCGGTTACCTGAGGCTCACAGCTCTTGGGAGTTCAATTCTTTGGCATCTGGCTCACCGAGGAAGATGGCCACCAGGCAAGAGCTGTCGACGTAGGCCAGCTCAACGGCGAGATTCCAGGAACCGAGCCAGAGCTCCCGGTCGCTCGGCCAAGGGAACGAAATCAAGCGACCGTTCTCCTGGCGGGCTCAGGATGCCCTCTTTTTCGAGTTGCCGCACGATAGCGTCTTCAGAGCTCGCCATGGGGCGAATCTCCGCCACCGCCTCTCTCTCCTGCAAGAGAACGATCGTCTCGCCGTCTCTGACTTTGCCCAGGATCTCTCCCAGCTTTGCCGGCGCCTCTGCAGGCTGAGAGCAGCCCGATGCAGATCAACCGCTGGTTAGAAGACAGCGACATCGGTCCAATGCAAGCGGCCATCGACCTGCTGGCAGTCGACACCGGTCCGCAGCAAGCTGGTGGCGACCCGCTGTCAGTCGACATCGGCCCGCTGCAAGCTGACATCGATCGGCTGTCAGTCGCCGTTGGTCCACCGCAAGCTGTCATCGACTCGTTGGCAGTTGACAGCGGTCTGCTGCAAGCTGGCGGCGACCCGCTGTCAGTCGACATCGCTCTGTCGCAAGCTGACATCGATCCGATGTCGGTCGACATTGCTCCGCTGCAAGTGGGCATCGACCCGCTGTCGGTCGACATCGCTCCGCTGCAAGCTGACATCGATCCGTTGTCGGTCGACATCAGTCCGCTGCAAGCTGACACCGATCCGATGTCCGTCAACACCGGTCCGCTGCAAGCTGGCACCGACCAGCGGTCAGTTGACGCCGGCCCGCTGCAAGCTGGCACCGATCCGCGGTCAGTTGACGCCGGTCTGCTGCAAGCTGGCGCTGACCCGCCTTCAGTGGGCGCCGGCTCGTTGCAAGTTGACACCGACCCGCCGTCAGTTGACAATGGTTTGCTGCAAGCTGGCATTGACCTGCTACCAGTCGACATTGCTCCGCTGCAAGCTGCCATTGATCCGACGGAAAATGACGCCGGTCGCGTGCGGGCTGATCTTGTTCCGTTGCAAGGTGACGCTGGCCCGTTGTGAGCTGGCAGCGAGGAGGCGACCCGTTTCTGGCTGTGGCTTCAGGATATCCACGGTCTCGTTTCGCCGGAGCCTGAGAGTCGGCTATGACGATCCGAAGTAGAAGTGGTTCGCCTGCGGATCGAGGGCGAAGCGGATGCTGTCGAGGAGGCCGGAGTAGCCGAGGAAGGTAAGATCGAGGGGCCAGTCGTTCGAGACGAAGAAAGTGCCGTCGGTGACTAGCGACTCTCCGGCCTCGGCGATGAAGGTAACCGGAAGGCGGACGAGATATCCTTGATGAACGCCAAAGCGTGAGCTCATTGTCACGCGCTCTCCAGTTTCTTCGACCGCTCCGATCGCCGCGGCAATCTCTTTGGACAGAATGGACCAGGCTGCTCCTGTGTCCAGTTGAGCAAGTTGGACTTCAGGTAAGTCGGCGATCCGGACCCTGACATAGATCTTCGCCGTAGGCTCAATACGTTCCGGAGGATGATCAGCGAATTGCGAGCGGCCGCTCGCAAAGCGGTCTTCGAGCATGGAGGGTCTATTCGATGAAATGGACGAACGGTGGACCGGCGGGTTTCAGCTTGTCGAGCTCCGCGCGCAGCTCCGCGTAACTCTTGGAGTGGGCCAGCATCTCAGGCCCGAGAACAGCGACCCATTCTCGACGATACTTCTTCCCGTGCTCGGCAAGCCAGCCGAATTCGGCACTCCGGTCGGAATCTAGGGCCGGGCTGAATCCCAGGACCTTGCCGGGAGCCAGGAGCCTTTCCCAATTGGCGAGGCTGGGCTCGGTCGAGCCTTCCCGCAGAGCCTCGGCAAGTACCCTGCGCGCAGCCCCAACCTCTTCCCTCTCGACGTGCTCGCGGATGCGGTCCACATAGGAGGGGATCGCGTCGGTTTGCGGGATTCGGACGGCTCTCGGCATTTGGTCAGGTCTCTCGGTTGCGAGCTTAGAATACCAAAGATCGCGCTTCACTGGAAGCCGGGAGCGACTGATTGCATCCAGCTATAATCGCCACCGGTTCGCCCAATCCGCACTGAAGGAGACGTCCATCCCCACCTCCGCCCCCCGCCCTGAAGCGGTCCAGCTCGAGCTGTTCACTCATCGCTTCGCCAGCGTGGCGCGGCAGATGGGGGAGATGCTGCGGCGCACCGCCGTTTCGACCAATATCAAGGAGCGGCTCGATTTCTCGTGCGGACTGCTGGATGCGGCGGGGATTCTGGTGGTCAACGCGCCGCACATTCCCGTCCATCTCGGCGCGCTCGGGCTCTGTGTTCGCACGCTGCAGAAGACGATCGCGATGGAGGCGGGCGACGTGGTGGTGACCAACCATCCGGCGTTCGGCGGCTCGCATCTTCCTGATGTCACAGTGGTGACGCCGGTGTATGAGGACGGTGGCGCGCTGCTCGGCCATGTGGCGAGCCGGGCGCATCATGCCGAGATCGGCGGCTCGCGGCCGGGCTCGATGCCTCCGGGCGCGCAGCGGTTGAGCGAGGAGGGTGTCGTGATTCCTCCCGTGCATCTGGTGCGCCGCGGCGAAGGACGGTGGGAGGAGATGCGGCGGCTCCTGCTGGGCGGACCGTATCCGACGCGGGCGGTGGAGGAGAATCTGGCCGATCTGCGGGCGGCGGTGGCGGCGAACCACCGCGGAGCCGAGGTGTTGCGCGCTCTGGCCCGGGAGCATGGACGGGAGACGGTCCAGCGGTACATGGAGGCCCTGGCGGACCGCGCGCGCGATCGCCTGGAGGCAGCTCTCACCCGGCTGCCCGCGGGCCGCCACACGGCGATCGAGCGGCTCGACGACGGTACGCCGATCGCGGTCTCGATCGACGTGGAAGGGCGGCGCGCGACAGTCGATTTCACGGGCTCGGCTGGTGTTCATCCCGGCAATCTCAACGCGCCGCCGGCCGTGGTGCGGAGCGCGGTGCTTTATGTGCTCCGTCTACTCATCGCCGAACCCTTGCCGCTCAATGAAGGGCTGCTGTTTCCGGTGGAAATCATTGTCCCGCCAGGCATGCTGAATCCGCCGTTTCCGGACGATCCGGCGGAGTGCCCGGCGGTCGTGGGCGGGAATGTGGAGACCAGCCAGCGCTTGGTGGACACGCTGATCAAGGCGCTCCATCTCGCCGCCGGGAGCCAGGGGACGATGAACAACCTGCTGTTCGGCAACCGGCGCTTCGGTTTCTACGAGACCGTCTGCGGCGGCGCAGGAGCGGGTCCGGGCTTCCATGGCGCCAGTGCCGTCCATACCCACATGACCAACACCCGCATCACCGATCCGGAGGTCCTGGAGCACCGCTATCCTGTGCGCCTGGAGCGTTTCGCCATCCGGAAGGGCTCGGGCGGCGCCGGCCGTTGGACCGGCGGCGACGGCGCGGTGCGCGAGCTGACGTTCCTGGAGCCGGTGGCGCTCTCGCTGCTCACCCAGCACCGCGTGGAGCGGCCGTATGGCATGGAAGGCGGCGAGCCCGGGCAGGCCGGCCGGCAGCGGCTGGTCCGCGCGTCGGGCGACACGATAGAGCTGGCGCCGATCGACGGCTGCGATGCCGAGCCGGGCGACCGGCTGATTCTGGAGACGCCGGGCGGCGGGGGATGGGGAGAGCCGGCACGATGAATCTGCGCGCTACGTTTCTGGCTGGTCTCCTGGCCGTTTGCGGAGCCATCCCGGTGGCTGCGGAGCCCCCGTCCGCGTCCGCCATCCTGGCCGACTTCGACCGCATGGCCGAGTTGCCGCTCTGGCCCGGTTTCGCGCCGAAGACGATTCCGGTCGCGATCTATGACGGCAAGGAGACCTGGCTCGTCCACCATCCGGCGCCGCCTGCCGGTTTCGTGCGTCGCGCCTCCGGCGGCGACGCGGTGTGGGGCTTCCCCGGTCAGCATCCACTGATGCGCGCGAACACCTCGGTTGATCTCGGCGGCACGATGACGGCGACGCTACTGCTCGGTCCCAGGAGCTCGTATGGCGCGCGCGAATGGGCGGCGGTGCTGATCCATGAGACCTTCCACGTCTTCCAGCGGCAGCATCATCCAACATGGACCGGCAACGAAGCCGAGCTGTTCCTCTATCCGGTGGACGATCCTGATCTGCTGACCGGGCGCCGGCTGGAGACCGAAGCGCTGCGCCGCGCGTTGGCCGCTCCAGAGCGGCACGGCGCCGCCTGCTGGGCTTCGCGGGCGATGGAGCAGCGGCGCGGACGCTTCGCCAGGATGCCCGCCGGCAGCGTTGCCTATGAACGGGGTAGCGAGCTGAACGAAGGGCTGGCGGCCTTTATGGAGGACATGGCGCAAGACCGGCGCACGCCCGATCTGCCGGCGGACGGGTACGGTCCGGATCAGGTCCGCCAGGCGGTGTATGCCATCGGGCCGGCACAGGCGGCCCTCCTCGATCGCTTCGATCCCGACTGGAAAATGAAGATCGACTCCGGCACGGCGGCGAGCCTCGATCAGCTTCTGACACGCGATCTCCCCTTGGCGGAGAGCGCCGGATGCGCGTTCACGGCGGAGGAGAAGGGGCACGCCCGCGGGCGGGCCGGCGAGGACACCGCCAAGCTGGTCTCCCGTCGCAAGGAGGACCGCGCCGCCTTCTTCTCCCGTCCCGGCACGCGCCTGGTGATCGAGGCCGGCGCCCATCCGCTCGGGCTCCAGGGCTTCGACCCCTTGAACGTGGAGTCGCTCGGCGGGGTGGAAGTCCTCCACAAGCGCCTGCTCCAGCTCAGCAACGACCGGGGGACGATCGAGGTGCTCAACCGCGATGCGCTCAGCGAAGGCGCCGGTGCTCATCCGTTGTTCGAGGGTGTCCGCACGCTCACGCTCTCCGGCTTGACTGCCGAGCCGAAGGTGACCCGAGACGGGGAGACGGTCAAGATCGAGGCCGAAGGATTCACCGCGACCCTGAAGGGGGCCCTCGTCGACAAGAGCGAGGCGAACGGCAGCCTGGTCCGGATCACCTGGCCTCCGGACCCGCCGCCCTCCGCTGGCGCAGGACCTCCCACAGCGCCAGGGCCACACTCGTCGACAGATTGAGCGAGCGGATCTCCCGGTCGAGCATGGGAATGGCGATCAGCCGGTCGCGCCACCGCTCGCGGATCTCGGGAGCAAGCCCGACACTCTCCTTGCCGAACACCAGCACCGTCCGTTCCGGGTAGCTCACGTCCCAGAAGCTCCGCGTCCCCTCGGTGCTGAAGAAATACGGCTCGCCGAAATCCGGGAGCCGCGCTTCGAGCTCCGTCCAGGAGCGCCAGACGCGGGGATCGACCCGCGACCAGTAGTCGAGGCCGGCCCGCCGCACCTCGCGCTCGTCCAGGAAGAACCCGAGCGGCTCGACGAGATGAAGCCGCGCCCCGGCAGCCAGGCACGAGCGCCCCACATTCCCTGTGTTCCAATGGATCTCCGGCTCGACCAGCGCGACGTGCAGGCTCATGACGCTAGTGTATAGGACATCCATTTGCCACCCGTGCCCCGGATCGGGGAGGATGTCGGCCATGAGATTGATCCAGATCGCTTTGGCCAGCCCCAACCCGACGGTGGGGGCGGTCCGTTCGAATACCGACCAGATGCTCGGCATGGCCTGGGAGATGGCGGCGGCCGGGGTGACCCTCGGCTGCTTCACCGAGCAGTGCATCGGCGGTTATCCGCCGGAAGACCTCATCCAGTTCCGCTCCTTCGTGGACGCGCAGTGGGCCGAGCTGGAGCGCTTCGCGGCGGAGACGGCGGCGCTGTCCACCGTGTTCGTCACCGGCGTCGCCGCCGCCCTCGGCGGCCGCATCTTCAACGCCGCGGCGGTGGTCCACGGCGGCCGCATCCTCGGCATCGTGCCGAAGGAGAAGCTGCCCACCTACAACGTCTTCTACGAGGCGCGCACCTTCTCGCGCGGCGCCCCCGGGCTCGCCCTGGAGGTCAACGGCGTGCCGTTCGGCGACTACCTGTTCGCCTTCGACTTCGGCACCCTTGCCGTCGAGGTCTGCGAAGACGCCTGGTCGCCCGACGGGCCGATGCGCCGCCGGTGCTACTCGGGCGCTGAGCTGGTGGTCAACGTCTCGGCGTCCCCCTTCCGCGTCGGCGTGGTGGCAACGCGGCGCGAGATGCTGGCGACCCGGTCGGCGGACAACCAGTCGCTCCTCGTCTACGCCAACTCGGTCGGCGCGCAGGACGGCCTGGTCTTCGACGGCGGCGGCTGGGTGTTCCAGAACGGCCGCCGGGTGTTCGAAGCGCCTCGCTTCCACGAAGGGTGGGCCGGCTGCGTCGTGGACCTCGACCGCACGCGCCACATGCGGCAGGAGAACACCACCTGGAGCTCCGACTGCGAGGAGTTCTTCCGCCAGGAGGTCCCCGTGCCGGTGCTGAAAGCGGAGAAGACCACGGGCGACCGCTCAGCGCTGCGCTACCCCGTGCCGCCGGGGACCAGCTTCTTCCTGCCGCCGGCCGGATCGCCTGATCGCTCGCTGCGCGACGAGGTGCTGGACGATCTCATCGAGGCGCTTTCGCTGGGAGTCCGCGACTACTACCGCAAGACCGGCGCTTTCCGCTGCCTGGGGATCGCCCTGTCCGGAGGCCGCGACTCGATGCTGACGCTCCTCATCGCCTGGCGCGCCGCCCAACTCCTGGGCGGTTGTGAGATCAATGCCTTCTACATGCCGAGCCGTTTTTCCGGCGACGAGACGCGCACCGCCGCGGCGACCCTCTGCCGTGAGCTGGGCGTCGAGCTGCGCGTGGTGCCGATCGACGACGCCTTCGACCGCGAGGTGGAGGCGGCGGAGCGCATGCTCGCGGGAGCGGAGCCCTCCGGCATCACGCGCCAGAACATCCAGGCCCGCCTGCGCGCCTCGCGCATGTGGAACTGGGCCAACACCGCCGGAGCCCTGTTCCTCCAGACCGGCGACATGAGCGAAAAAGCCGTGGGCTACACCACCATCGGCGGCGACCTCGAAGGCGCGCTCTCAGTGATCGCCAACGTGCCCAAGACCGTCGTCGTCGCCCTTCTCGAGCGTTTCCAGCAGCGTTTCGGCGAGCAGAACGGCCTCACCGGCATCGCCCAGACCCTTGAGACCGCGCCCGGCCCTGAGCTGTCGGAAGCGCAGGAAGCCGAATCCGAGCTGATGCCCTTCCCCGTGCTCGACGCCTGCCTCCATCTCTACGCCGGAGAGAAGCTCTCCCCGGACGAAGTCGCGGTCGCCTTGACCGCTCTCTTCCCGCAGCATCCGGTAGACCAACTCGCCGCCTGGGCTGACCGCTTCGCCGTCCTCTTCACCCGTTCGATCTACAAATGGGTGCAATCTCCACTGGCCCTGCACGTGGGCTCTCTCGATCTGGACCGCGAAAGGGCGCTGCAACTGCCGGTGGTGCAGAAGAATGAGTGGGGGAGAAAGGTCTGATCCAAGTATGCCCAATTGGAACCTGCTGATCCTGCTGGCGTTGATGCTGGGCTACGTGATCTACGTACTCTTTCTGTGGCGCCCCAAGGTTGCGCCTGCCGCAAAAACAGAGAACACCACGCCTGCAGGCTCGGTCGATCTCGGAGAGACGAGCGAGGTCTTTACGCCCGTTGAAAGTTACCCCGTCATCCGGTTGCATCTTGGAGATCAGTACGTGAGAGTCGATGAGGCCCTCGAGATGCCTTTGGGACAGTCCCGGATCGGTGGGCCGGTCATCGACGTTCCTGAAGGTTTTGAATTTCCGGATGACATGTTCTTCGTGGCTCAGTTGGATCTCGCCTGGGTCAGTTCTTTTGATCGATCCGGGGTGTTGCCGAAGGAGGGTTTCCTCTTTTTCTTCTTCGGCGGCAGCCGTAATTCGATGCACGTCCACTATCACCCCGGCGCGGCGCGGCAGCTTCGCAGAATCGTCAAAGAGCCTCAGGACGAGGACTGGTTCGAAGTGGGAATCGCTCTCGAAGACTGTGCCGCCGAAGAGGAATTCTGGCGAGACCGGTTCAGCGGAGACGAGGACGATGAGGAGGAGATCCGGGACTGGGATTATTTCGCTGGCATGGAGGCGACAAAGATTGGTGGATACCCCTGCAATCCTCAGTGGGGAGAGGATGAAGTCGTGGAGGCTCTGGAGTCTGGAAAAAGAAAGCTTCTCCTCCAAGTAGGAGAAGATGTCACCGGCGAGGGGACCCTTTGTTACTTCATACGCACCGACGAGTTGGCCCAGCGCCGTTTTGAAAGCTGCCAGGCTGTCTGGGGCCAGACCTGAAGGGCGCCAGCCGGCCTCAGACTCCGCAAGACCAGACATCTTTCAACCCTCTATCGTATACGTTCCACGGGGAGCCGAGGGCGTCTCCGCTCTACGATGGACGGGCGGCATCAAGGTCGGACAGTTTCGCTTGGTGTTTGGCGCTGTCTTTTGGGTGCCTAGCTTTCGGAAGCGTAGGAAGCCGAATCCGAGCTGATGCCCTTCCCCGTGCTCGACGCCTGCCTCCATCTCTACGCCGGAGAGAAGCTCTCCCCGGACGAAGTCGCCGTCGCCCTGACCGCTCTCTTCCCGCAGCATCCGGCAGATCAGCTCGCCACCTGGGCTGACCGTTTCGACGTCCTCTTCACCCGCTCCATCTACAAATGGGTGCAATCTCCACTGGCCCTGCACGTGGGCTCTCTCGATCTGGACCGCGAAAGGGCGCTGCAACTGCCGGTGGTGCAGAAGAATGAGTGGGGGAGAAAGATGGACTAAGAGACTCTTTTCGGTCCTCCCTCGTATACGTTCCGCGGGCGCCGAGCGCCCGATCTCTACGATGGAGGGCGGCATGAAGGTCGGATTGTTTCGCTTGGTGTTTGTCGCTGTCTTTTGGGTGCCTGTGGTTGTCTGGTCTCAGGAAAAAGCAGCCCGGGATCTCGCGGCCTCCCATCTCGATTTCGAACGAGCTGTTGCCGTCCATGGAGTCCAGGTCGACGCCGGGCCCGCATTGCTGTCTCTCGATGACGGGCTCCTGGTGCCGGCGACGCCGGTCGGCGGCAGGACGGCGGAGATGGTTTTTCTGGGACGTGGGCGGTTTGCGATCACGCCGCCGGATGCCATCGAGGCGGGCCAGTTGGAAGTCACGGCCGGCGCGCGCAGGTTGGACGAAGAGGTCACGGAGGCGGTTTTCGTCGTGGGAATGGCGACCACCGTCGAAACACTGCTTCGAAGTCCGAAAGCGGTTCCTGATGCCGCGCGGGCGCAACGCTGCCGGCAGATCTGGGAAAGCTGGCGGCAGGCTCCGGAGCGGAGAGGGCTCGACGTCGACACGGCCATCCTGTCGATCGCGCTCGGTGTTCCCGCCTCGCGGAGCTATTTCGCCGCCCGATTGCGGAGCGCAGATCTGGGGGAGTTTGTCTACACCGTCGATCCGGCGGCTCGCGAACAGGTGACCGTCGGCCGCTGGACCGCGCCAGCCTTCTTCCAGACATGGATTTCGGCGTCGCTCCGACAGGACGGCAAGCTCATGCCGGGCCAGCCGGATTTCGAGCCGCAGAAATACACGTTGACCCTGAGCCTCGCGGACGATCTCCTGGCATCAGGCCTCGCGCGAATCGATCTGATTCCAACGATCAAAGGCGCGCGCGTGGTGAAGCTCCGATTCGCCAAGGAACTCGCAGTGTCCCGCGTCACCGATGGAGCCGGCCGCGAGCTCTTCTTCATCCATCGCCAGGACGGTTTTGCGGTCTTCCTGGCCGAGCCGGCAGATGCGAAAGCGGCGGTGAGCCTTGCGATCGAATATCGCGGGCGCCCGATCCACCGAGACAAGGATTCGTATTCATTGATCGATCCCCGGCTCTGGTTTCCGCACACCGGGTTGATCGACCGGGCGCTCTATGACGTGACACTCCGGTGGCCCAAATCACTGGATCTATTAGCCGGAGGCAAGCGCTTGCGCGGGGGCGAGGGGGAGGGGGAGCGCTGGGAGCAGAGACTCTTGAGCCGGCCGGCGGCGAATTTCTCCTTTGAGATCGGCCACTATCGCATCGAGAAATTCCGCGCCGGGCAAACCCAGATCCTCTTTGCTTTCGATCCCGAGAGCAGCCGGATGGAGCCGGAGCGGCGCGACGAGATTACCGGAACCGCCGAAGATGCCTTGAGATATTACGAGGATCGGTTCGGACCCTTTCCGTTCGACGAGTTGGCCGTCGTGATCGGCTCGCGGGATGTTTCTCAGGTTCCGGCGCCGGGGCTGATGACGCTCTCGAGCACCATGACGGGTGACCTCGACCTGATGAGCCTCCTGTACCAACGCAGGGATCGCCGCCTGGTCATCGCCCGCGAATTGGCGCGGCAATGGTGGGGGCAGGCGGTGGGATGGGCGAGCTATCGGGATCAGTGGCTCGGTGAAGCGGTCGCCGGCTATGCCGCGGCTCGCTATGCCAAGGCAGAGATCACATCCGGATGGCAGACGTCTCTGCTCGCGACTCTGCCCAATGGCCGGATGATCAACACGCTGGGACCGGTCGTCCTGGGCAGCCGGCTGGGCGTTCCATCGGACGCAGCCTACCGCGCGATCGTGCTCAAAAAGGGTGCGGTCGTCTTCGACATGCTGGCGCGGCTTGTGGAGGAACATGACTTTGCCAAGGCGTTGCGGCAGATCGCGGTGGAGTCCTCCGGCAAGGCGGTTTCGACCGAGGATTTCCTTGCGACGCTCCGATCGTTCACCGCGGCCGACCTGCGGAGCTTCGCGGACGAATTCATCGACGGAACGGTGCTGCCCAAAGTACTCTATTCCTACCAGATCGAAGACCAGAACCTCAAGATGCGGATCGTCCAGCAGATGCCATACCGATTCCATTCCAAGATCGTGCCGATGGATCGCGGGGGTTTCGATACCGTTCGGCAGGCGGAAGAGGAGATCCCGGTGCGGTCGTCGGTCTTTGCGGCTCCTTATGAGGTCGAGCCCGTCCCGGTGTGGACGCGGATACATGCCGGAGCCAACCCGGAAGGCATGCTGCTGCAAGGAGCGTCGAGCGAATATACGGTCCTCTTCAGCCCTGCGCCGCAACGAGCCTGGATCGATCGGAAGTCGCAGGTTTTCGCTCTCTTCTTTGAGGAGAAGACGAAGCCGCGAAGTTTTCTCTTCGAGGAGGGTCTGCGGGCGGCGGCGGCCGGTCAGGCCGGTGTCGCCGAAAGTTGTTTCGATCGCGCACTGGAGCTTCCCGAGTCCCCGCAGGACGCCGACACGGCTGGGATCGAAGTCGCCCGTGTCCGGCTCCTTCTCGACCGCGGGCGGGACGAGGACGCCGCGGGGGCGCTCGACCGGGCTCGGCGGTCTTCTCGGAATGCGGAATCTCTTACATTATTGCAGGCGCGGCTCGATGTGCGGCGCGGCAGGAATGCGGAAGCGTTCCGAGCCTTGAGCCATATCGTCGAATCTCCAGGCAGCCCGGACGCCGCCGAGGCCGCGGCCCTCCTTGCCATTGCCGCCAAGGCGCTCGGTCGGACCGAGGAATCCGCGCAAGCGCTGCGGATGGCCTGGCGCATGGAGGTCGATGTGGATGCGCTGGTGCAATGATAAGATAGGCGGTGAGAGAGCCCGACCGGATTCCGACCTTTGCGCAAGCTCGCCCTACATGCTGTTGCGGTTTTCCTGCCCGTGCTGGCGTACCTCGCGTTCCGCTATTCCGGCTGGCTCGGCGGCGGACCGCTCGATGCCGGGCGCGAGGTGGCGGCGCTGCTGGTGACGGCGGCCCTGGCGGCCGGCGCGGTCTATTGGTTCCAGCAGGCGCTGCGCCGGCAGGCGGCGGCGGCGCGGGAGGCCAGGCGCGTCGACGCGGCGTTGCGGACGGAGATCCACGAGCGGACGCGGGCCGAGCAGGACCGCGACCGGTTTTTCGACCTGTCGATCGACCTGCTGTCGATCGCGGGCACCGACGGCTACTTCAAGCAGGTCAATCCCGCCTGGGAGAAGGCGCTCGGCTGGACTCCCGCCGAGATCACGGCCCGCCCGTTCGTCGAGCTGGTCCACCCCGAAGACGTCGCGAAGACGGTTCGGGAGACGCAGCGGCTGCGCCTCGGCGGCTGCACGCTCGATTTCGAGAATCGCTTCCGCACACGCGAGGGGACCTACCGCTGGATCTCCTGGCGGGCGACCTCGCTGCCCGACAGCGGCCTCATCTACGCGGTGGCGCGCGACATCAGCGAGCAGCGGAAGGTCGAGCAGATGAAGAGCGACTTCATCTCGGTGGTGAGCCACGAGCTGCGCACGCCCCTGACCTCCATCCGCGGCTCTCTCGGCCTGATCGCCGGCGGCGTCGTCGGGGAGCTGTCGGACAAGCTGCGGCCGCTGATCGACATCGCGGCGAAGAACAGCGAGCGTCTGGTCCGCCTGATCAACGACATCCTGGACGTGGAGAAGATCGAGTCGGGACAGATGAGCTTCCGCCTCGTCCCCCAGGAGATGATGCCGCTGGTGGAGCAGGCGCTGGAGAGCAACCGCGCCTATGGCGAGCAGTTCGACGTCGCGCTGCGGATCGTGGAGGCGGCTCCCGGGGTGCGGGCGCGGATGGACGCCGACCGGATCCAGCAGGTGCTGGCCAACCTGCTCTCGAACGCGGCGAAGTTCTCGCCGCGCGGCGGCACGGTGGAGGTGCGGGTGACGAGGCGGAGCCATGGGGGAGTGCGGCTCGCGGTCACCGACCACGGCAAGGGGGTGCCGCCCGAGTTCGAGGAGCGAGTGTTCGAAAAGTTCGCCCAGGCGGACGCCTCGTCGACCCGGCAGAAGGGGGGGACGGGGCTCGGTCTCAGCATCTCGCGCGCCATCGTCGAACGGCACGGCGGACAGATCGGCTTCACCACCGCGCGGGGAGAAGGCACCACGTTCTGGTTCGACCTGCCGGAGTGGATGGCTCCCGAGGAGATCGACGAGGCGGCGGCGCCCACTGCGCCGCATGTGCTGGTGTGCGAGGACGATCCGGACGTGGCAGCGCTCCTGTGCCTGATCCTGTCCCAGGCCGGCTATCACACCGACGTGGCCTATGGCGCCACCGAAGCCCGGCGGCTCCTCGGACAGCGCCGGTACTCCGCCCTGACGCTCGACCTGATGCTGCCGGACGAAGATGGCGTCTCGCTCCTGCGCGAGCTGCGCCTGGACCCGGAGACGGCGCATCTCCCCATCGTTGTCGTCTCGGCCCGGGCCGCGGCCGGGAAGGCGGAGCTCGACTGCGGCGCGATCGGTGTCGTCGACTGGCTGGTCAAGCCGATCGACCAGGTGCGCCTCACCCGCGCCGTGCGGCAGGCCGTGCGCCGCTCTTCCGGGGAGCGGGCGCAGATCCTGTACGTCGAGGACGATGCGGACCTGCAACGCGTCGTGACCGCCATCGTCGCCGGCGACGCCGACGTCCAGCATGCGGTGAGCCTCGGGGAGGCGCGCGAAAGGCTGGTGGAGCGGCGGTTCGATCTGGTGATCCTCGATCTCGCGCTGCCCGATGGGTCCGGCCTGGATCTGTTACCGCTGGTGAGCGCGCTGACCCCGCCGACGCCGGTGCTGATCTTCTCCGCGCATGAGGTCGACGATCCCATCGCCGGCCGGGTCGCCTCGGTCCTCGTCAAGTCCCGCACGTCGGACCACCAGCTCCTGGAGAACATCCACGCCATCCTGGGCGCAGAAACCACCGGTGGCGGAAGTCGCTACGGGGAGTAGACCTCGACCCGGCCGCGCCCGGCCCGCTTGGCGACGTAGAGGGCGTGATCGGCCGCCTCGACCAGCATCTCCGGGGAGCTGAGGCCTGGATACGTGGCGACGCCGCCGGTCAGCGTGGCCGTGTAGGTCATCGTGCCGACGTGATGGCGGATCTGCGAGAAGCTCTGGCAGATGCCGCTGACGACCTGGTGAGCGGTGTGGGCGTCGGTGTGCGGGAGCAGGACGGCGAACTCGTCGCCCCCGTAGCGCCCGATGATGTCGGAACGGCGCAAACGCTGCTTCAGGAACAGGGAGAGGCTGCGCAAGAGGCGGTCGCCGGCCGCATGCCCGTAGTCGTCGTTGATCCGCTTGAAGTGGTCGACGTCGAGCATCGCGCAGGAGAGGGCGCCGCCGAAACGGCTGGCGCGCGAGACCTCGCTCTCGATCCGCTGAATCAGCGTGCTGTGGTTGAGCAGGCCGGTCAGGCCGTCGTTGGCGATCAGCGAGCGGAGGAGGCGGGAGTGGCGCGCCCGCGCCGTCACCGCCGCCACCAGGTGCCGCGGAGCGATCGGCTTGGTGAGGAACTCGTCGCCACCGAGACTGAGGGCGGCGAGTTGCTCCTCGATGCCGTTCTCGGTCGAAAGGAAGACGACGGGCGTGCTGAGCGTCCCCTCCCGCTGGCGGAGGACGGCGGCGATCTCCGAGCCGGCGCAGGTCGGCATGTAGACGTCGAGCAGGATCAGATCGGGCTGGAAGGCGGCGATCGAATCCATGATCTCCAGCGGATCGCCCGAAGCCATCGCCTGCATTCCGGCGGCGGTGAGCACCTCGGCGTAGTAGCCGACGAGGTCCGGGTCGTCGTCCAGGATGAGAATCCGGTACGGCTCTCCCGGACCGTGCCCGGTGAGGAGGTCGAGCCGCTCGACCAGCGTTCCGACGTCGACCGGCTTGGTGAAGAAGGCTTCGCCTCCCGCCCGTACGGCTTCCAGGCGGGCTTCGAGGTCGGTGCGCGAGGAGAGGAAGGCGATTTTCACCGCCGGATTGCGGCGTCGCAGGGTCGCGATCCGCTGCGCTCTGTCCGGTGGAGGAGCGGGAGCGTCGAGGTCCATGAGGATGGCGCGGGGTGCCTCGTGAGCCATCTCCTCCTCGATCTCGTCGATCCCGGCCAACTGGCGGACGCGATAGCCGAAGCGGCCGAGTTGGCGGGCGAGCTGGGCGCTCAGATCGGGATCGCTTTCGAGCAGCAGGACGACGAGATGCACGGGCTCTGCGCCCGCGGCGGCCTCGACCGGAGCGGCCGTGGCGGCCTCCGGGTGGTCCGGCGCGGGCTGCGGCGCGCCGTCCGCCGGCCTGGCGGCGCGGTGCAAGGCGTCGAGCAGGCCTTCGACGACCGTCTCGTCCGGGTGGGGCGCGGCGTTCTGGACCACCGCCTTGAGCGGCTTCTCCAGATCGCGGGCGGCCTCGGTCACGGTGAGGAAACCGAACGTGGCGCCAGCGCCGGCCAGCGAGTGGGCCAGGCGGTGGAGAGTCTTGACCGCCTCTTCGCTCCAGCCGGTCTCCCGGACCAGACGCCACCCTTCGTCGACCTCGCGGAGGCGTTCCGGCAGGCGCTGGGCGAAGTAGGCGTAGAGAGAGTTTTCGTCGAGAGCCGACCCGTCCAGGTCGCCGTCCGCCGGCGAACCGGGGGCGGGGGGGCTCAAGACGCGACCCCCGCCGCGAGGGCGGGGCCTTGCGGGCCGCGGCTCTGCAAGCCGCTCCAGATCGCCCGCACGCGATCGGAAAGGGACATGGGATCGAACGGCTTGGCGATCACCTCTTCGGCTCCGAGGGCCCGGTAGCGGCAGACCTCCTGCGTCTGCACCTTGGCGGTCATGAAGACGACCGGGATGAAGCGGCCGGCCGGCATCTCGCGGAGCGCGGTGAGCATGGTCGGACCGTCCATGCCGGGCATCATCACGTCGAGGAGCACGAGATCGGGCGCGAAGCCACAGACCTCGGCCAGCGCCTCGGCGCCCGAGCTGCAAGCGAGGACGGTGAACCCGCCCAATGCCTCCAAAGCCATCTTCGCCACGGTCTGGATGTCCGGATCGTCCTCCACGAAGAGGATACGCCGAAGATTGAGTTGTGGGTTCATGGTCGGGTCTCTTGAGGCGGTCGTCGGTCCTTTTCCAGGTGAGGCGAGCATAGACTGCGTGGATTACGAGCTAGATTACGTGCCGTCACTTTAGACATCGTGTAAGATTGTCGGAGCAGTTCGAGGCGCAAAGAATCTCCATGTCTATGAACGATGCCCCCTCGTCTCGGCGGATCCTGGCCGTCGACGACGATCCCGATCTCCTGCGGTTGATCCGCCGGGAGCTTTCGAACGCCGGTTTCGAGGTGTGGTCCGCCGCGTCGGCCGAGGAGGCCGACGAGGTCGTCTCCAAGCAAGGCCTGCCGCATCTGGCGCTGGTCGACATCCTGTTGCCCGGGAACGACGGGCTGACGTTCGCCCGCCGCATCCAGGAGTGGAGCGACCTGCCGATCATCATGCTCACCTCGGTGGACGAGGAGGAGACGGTGGTGCGCGCCATCGAGAGCTTCGCCGAGGACTACGTGCGCAAGCCGTTCAAGGCGCGGGAGCTGGTGGCCCGGGTGGAGCGGGTCTGCCGGCGCATCGGAGACTTCGGCTACACCTTGCAGCCGGTCATCCAGGTCGACGAGCGGCTGTCGGTGGACTTCGCCCATCAGCGGGTGACGGTGGACGGCAAGGCGGTGCCGCTGACGGCCACCGAGAGCAAGCTTCTCTACGTGCTCATGCGCCAGGCCGGCAAGCCGGTCGGCACCGACTTCCTGCTGCGGCGTCTGTGGCCCTCCGAAGAGGTCTTCGAGGACGCCCTGCGCGTTCACGTGCACCGCCTGCGCGGCAAGATCGAGCCGACTCCCAGCCGGCCCCGCTACGTGCTCACCGAGCGCGGCACCGGCTACTGTTTCCCGCGCCTCTCGTGAAGCTTTCCCGCTTTCGCTCCGGCCTTCGCTTCGGATTACTCCCGCGGGTGGCGCTGGCGCTCGCCGCGGTCGGTCTGCTCCCGCTGCTCATGGTGTCTCTGGGCCTGGTGCGGATGAATCGCGAGGCGATGTACGATCAGGTCCTGCGGACGCACATCGTGGCGGCGAGCACGGCCGCCGATCGCATCGATGCGATCCTCGACACCCGGGCGGCGCTCGCCCGCGGCACGGCGGGGAGCCCCGAGTTGGCGGATCCGGGGTCGCCGCAGGCACAGGCGTTCCTCCGCCGCAGCCTGGAGCAGTGGGGCGAGCTCGGCGTTTTGGCGGTCGCCGTCGTCAATCCCGCCGGAGAGCTGGTGTTCCGGGCGCAGGTGAGAGGGGAGGGAGAGCGGGCGGAAGCCGCCTTGCGGCAGGGTGTGACCGGGCTGTACGTGCCCGGTCCGATGGTACCCGGACAGTCGCCCGTGTTGCGCTTCACGGCTCCCTTGGCGCAGGGAGCGGGCTCCCTCGTGCTGGTCTGCAGCGGCGCTCCGGTCGCCGAGGTCGCGCGCCCCCGGGAGCTCGACCGGGAGGCCCAGCTCGTCGTGGTCGACCGCGCGGTGTCGGGCGGCCGGATCGTCGCGGGTACGGTGTCCTCTCTCGCCTCGCTGCCCCGTTCCCTGCTGGATGTCGCCCTCTCGGGCAAGATCGTGGGAGCGAGCCCCTACACGACCGGCGGGCAGACGATTCTCGCGGCGTACGCGCCGCTGGCCGGCGTCGATTGGGTGGTCGTCTCGTTGCAGCCGTCGGCGTCGGCCGAGGCGGTCGCCGTGAATCTGCGCTGGCGGACCCTGAAGGCGGTCGGTGCCGCTCTGCTCCTGATCGCCGCCCTCTCGGCCGCCGCCTGGACTTTCCTGGTGCGTCCCATCCGCTCCCTGGCGGCGGCCCAGCGCGGTCTGGCAGGCGCGAGCGGCGCACGGCCGGCCGGCGATGAGATCTCCGATCTGCGGCAGACGTTCGAGATCCTGCAACGCAGCCTGGCTGCGCGGAGCACGCTCGACAACGTCTTCCTCGGCCGCTACCAGGTGATCGAGGCGCTGGGCGCGGGAGCGATGGGCACCGTCTTCCGCGGCTGGGATCCGCGCCTGCAACGGCCGGTCGCCTTGAAGACCATCAAGCTGGCCGGCTCTCTGGAGGAAGAACGGCGCAAGGATCTGCTCGCGACCCTCACCCGCGAGGCGGTGACCGTGGCGCGCCTCAACCACCCGAACGTGGTGGCGGTCTACGACCTAGAGGACGCTCCCGAGGCGGCGTTCATCGCCATGGAGCTGGTCGACGGCATGACCCTGGAGTCTCTGCTCGGGCGGCGGCACAAGCTCTCGCCGGACGAGGTGATCTCGCTGGGAGCGGGGATCGCGCGGGGCCTCGCCGCGGCGCATGCTCAGGGGATCGTCCATCGCGACGTCAAGCCGGCCAACGTCCTGCTCGGCCAGGACGGCTCGATCAAGGTCTCCGATTTCGGGATCGCCGGTCTTCTCGCCGCCTCGGCCGACGACGCCGAGACGATCTTCGGCACTCCCGGCTACCTGCCGCCCGAGAGCCTGCGCGGCGGGATGCACGGCAAGCCGGGCGATCTCTTCTCGCTGGGCGTCGTCCTCTACATGTGCCTGACCGGCGCGATGCCTTTCCGCGGCACGGAGGTGGGAGACATCCTGCGCAACACCCTGTTCGGGCAGGTACGGCCGCTCGGCCGCCAGGTGCCGGACATCCCGCCTGAGCTGGAATCGCTGGTCGAGCACCTGCTGGAGCGGGAGGTCGAGCGCCGGCCGTCGAGCGCCGAGGCCGTGGCGGCGGAATTGGAGACCCTGGCGATGGCACGCGGGCTCCGTTGGCGCTTCGACCCCGGAACGGCCGCCGAGAGCCACGGGTACGCGACCGAGCCGATGAAGGCACAGTGGGTGCCGACCACGCGGCTCGAGATCAACCCGCCGCGCACCGCCGGCCGGTCCTGAAGCTACTTCTGGTCCGCCAGCCGCAGCTCCCATTCCGCCTTCCGGCTGTTGCCGACCAGGTCGCCGGTCTCGATCTCCAGGACGTTCTTCCCCCCCTCGCCACGCCGCAGGTGGAAGCGGAGATGCTCCACGTGAGACCCGTCGTCCGCGGCGCGGATGCGGAGCATCTGGCCTTCCCCGAGCGTCACCTCCTTGCCGTCGGCCACGAAATGGGCGCCGGTGGCGTGGAAGAACGCCTGCGGTCCGTCGCTGTCGATGCGTACCTCGTCCCCCGCGGCCAGGGCGAGCCATTGGACGCCGCCGGACCAGGTGAGCGGAGCGCTCCGCGCTTTGCCGCGCCGATGGACGCCGCGGCCCACGAACGAGTCGTAGGGCATCACCTCCCAGGAGAGGGTGGGCGCCGTGGTGTCGACCGTGAAGACGATGGGGGAGACGGGTCCGCGGTTGCCGCAGCGGTCCACCGCCAGGGCGCCGAACGAATAGACGCCCGCCGCCCACGGGCCTGCCGCCTCGCGGACGTCCCCTTCCCGGCCGTTGATCACCGGCAGCCAATGGTCGAGGCCGCTCTCGGCGTCGCTGGCCTCCACGTTCAACCGGGCGCCGGGGCCGGCGAAGAGGACGTCGCCGATCTGCACCTGCGGCCCGAGGAGTGCGAGGGTGCCGGCCGGCGGCTGCGTGTCCGCCTGGGTCGAGGTGACCGCAAGCTTGCTCGCCGCGCCCGGATAGCCGTCGAGCCCGGACCGGCTGCGCGCTGTGACCCGCCAATAGAGGGTGGCGGCGGGGAGGGCCTGCGGCCGCCAGGTCGTGCCGGTGAGGCCGCTCGCCCGCTCGACCAGGGAGGCGCAGCCGGGGTCACGGCAGACTTCGACGACGTAGCCGGCGGCGGCGGGGAGCTCGTCCCAGGAGAACGAGGGGTTGGCACAGGCGACCTCGGCGCCGTCCGCGGGGCCGGTGGCGTGCGGCGCGGCGAGCAGCTTCTCCGCTGGCGTGGGCGGACCCGAAGCGGCCACCGAGCTGCCCGACCCTTGCGGCACCTGCACCTTGGCGCCGCCGGCCTCGAGGTCCGCATCGCCGCCATAGGCCATGAGCTTGGCGCCTCCCCCATCCGCGCGGCGGGCGCGTGTCTGCACCGCGCCCGAACGGTCGGTCCGCGCCGTGGCGCGGGCGTTGCCGAGGACGATCTCCACCTCCGCGGCGGGAGGCGCGGGGCGGCCGGCCGCCGGCCTGGCCTGGACGTCCGCCTGCCCCTGCACGATCTCCACCGACTTGCGCTCCACGCCGCGCAACGCGCCTCCCGTCCGCTGCAGGAAGACCAGCGAATCCTCGGTCACCAGCAGGCGCGTGTCATCAGTGAACGCCATTTCCGCCGACGACTTCGGGTAGGTGCGCACGCCGTCACGATCGACGAGCAGATCGTTCAAATGGGCGTCTTCCCAGGGGATCGGCGACGCCTGGGCCTCTACCTTGCGCGACAGTTGGATCACCCGGGCCACCGACGAGTCCTTGCGTTGCAGATAGATCCGCACCCGCTGTCCCGGCTCCAGCTTGTTGGGATCGGCGATCTCGGGGTTGATCTGCGCGATCTGGTGCCAGAGCTCGGACGAGCCCAGGTAGCGCGCGGTGATCTTCTCCAGCGTTTCGCCGGGGCGCACGATGTGCCAGCCGGTGGCGAGGCCCGGTGGGGGCGCAGGCAGAGGCTGGGCAGGGGCGGCGGCGTGGGCGTTGCCGGCACAGACGGTGACGAGGCCGCTGAGCACGAGCGCAAGAGAGTGGGATCGGATGGGCATGGCTCTCCTCGAAGAGAAAAAACCCGTGTCATTCTAACGGCAGCCGGGTGTCTGGAATATATCCCGCTTTCCGCCGCATTGACGGTCCTCTGGATTCCGGGCACACTGCCGGCATGAAGACGGGTACGAAGAAAAATCACCGGGCGGATCACGAGCGCGTGCGCGGCCGGGTGGAAAACATCGGTCTCGCCTCCTTTCTTCAGCTTCTTGAGATGGAACGCAAGACCTGCTCTCTGCAGGTTTCGGCGGCGACAGGCGCGGTCAGCGCCGCGCGGGACGGCCGCCTTTTCTTTCGTGCAGGCAAGCTGGTGGGAGCCGAGACCGGTGAGCTGACCGGCGGTGAAGCAGCTCTGGAGATCGTCACCTGGGAGCAGGCGGACGTCGAGATCACTGGCGGCTGCGCGATCACCGGGCCGCCGCTGCCGGGCGGGCTGGCGTACCTGCTCATGGAAGCGATGCGCCTCAAGGACGAGCAGGGCCTGGCCGGAGAGATCGGCGATGAGGACATCGACGCCCTCCTCGCCGCGCCGGCCGCCGCGACCGCCGCGGTGCCTGTCGCGATGGAGGGTGACCTGGCCGAGTCCGTGCGCGAGGCGCTCGAACGGGGTCGCGGGGTCGAGGGCGTGCTCGCCACGCTGCTCGCCGAGACGCGCACCGGCGCGGTGATCGCCGCGGCGGTGGGAGCGCGGCGGGTGGATCTCGAATCCGCCGCCGCCGCGGCCGCCGAGCTGGCCGGGAGGAAGGACGAGGTGGAGGCGAAGATGGGGCTGCGCGACGCGGTGGAGGAGATCCACTTCACCACCGCCCGGCGCTCCTACCTGCTGCGTCCGCTCGGCTCCGGCGAGGAGCGCTTTCTGCTCATGATTCTCGACCGTCCCGCCTCCGGCCTCGCGGACCTCGCCGCGGCGCGCACCGCTCTCGCCGAGATCGCCGAAACCCTGGCCGACCGCGTCGCCGCTTAGCCATCGCCCCGGAGCATCGAGCCATTGCCCCGGAAGCGGCTGAGCGGTTATCCGGGCAGGATGGGCACGAATCCGTCGTCCGTCTCTTCGACGAGGAGAAGATGGAAGCCGCGCCGGGGACCGACGCGGACGAAGCCTTCGTAGCCGGTGAAGGACTCTTCGAAGCCGAAGGTCCAGCGTCCGCCGCTCGCAGTGCCGGGATCGCCGGCGCGGTAGGCCGCGAGGGCGTCGTCGTCGAAGGAGCGCGCGATCAGGAAGGCGCCTCCCACGTCGCCGGTCTTGAGGCGCGCCGTCTTGGCCCGGATCATCCGGTTGCGGACTTCGTCCAATGCGGCGCCGGTCCCCCGCGCGACCCGTTCCCCCAGATGGAGCACGCGGCCTCCGGAGTCGAAGGTGGCGAGATCGAAAAAGTCGGTCTCCAGGCTTCCGGGGCGCGGCAGGTCGTGGTGCAGGCGCGCCGTGCGCACGTCGGCCAGCCATTCGGCGAGGTACTTCCAGCGCGCGGTCTTGTCGCGCTCGCGGAAGAACTCCAGTAGATCGGCGAGCGCCCAGCGCAGGAAGCGGTGGATCGGATCGTCCGCCAGCAGCGCGGGATCGGTGCCGGAAGGAGACTGGGACGGCGTCAGCAGGACCGCCGGCATGCGCAGGGAGGCGCCGTTCCGGCGGCGCTCCGTGCCCGCCGGGGTCGACCCGGCGGCGGGGGAGACGTCGACCGCGGCGTTGCGCAGCTCCCGCCGGAAGGACAGGAAGCCGGGAACGGCATGGCTCTCTTCGATGTCGGCATGGCAGGCCACGCCGGAGATCCACTCCTCCCACGGACGGCCGACCTGCACGTCGTCCCAGCCGCCGTCGAAGAGGGCGACGGTGGGGGAGCCGCCGCAGAACAGGATGGTCCCCGCGGCGCTGCCCGCGCTGCCCGCATTGGCGGCATTGCCGGCGATCGTTCGCCGGCGCAGCCGAAGGGTTCCGTCGAACCCTTCCTCGCGCAGCTTGGCGCCGAGCGCCGCCAGGCTGACGAACGAGGAGTCGAGCTGCTGGTGACGCAGCCGCGGTGGACGCAGGAGGGACGCGAGGACGCGCACCAGGGAGCCGGCTCCTCCGGCACCTGCAGGCGCGGGGCGCAGAGCGGTCGGCGCCAGGGCCGGCAGCGCCTCCACCACACCGTCGCCGGTCTCTCCGCTCTCGCTGTCGACCGCGCCGAGGATCAAACCGTCCGCGAGGAGGAGACAGCTCGATCCGAAGAACACGGCGCCGGCGAACGGCGCCGCGTGCAGCGGGCGGTCGAGGAGACGTTCGAGCAGGGTCTTGGAGGTCTGCACGCCGAGGTCTTTCGCCGGCCAGCTCCGCGCCACCGCCACCGCCGCGCGCCACCTTTCGCCGGCCGGCACGCCGCGCAGCACGGCGGACTTCTCGGCGGCTCCGGCGACATTGGAGGCTCCGGAGCCGGACAGCGCGGCGCGGGTCTCGTCGGTGGGCGACCCGCCGCCGCCGGTCCCCTCTCGGGACTCCCGGGCCGCGGCGGAGGTCAGCGCCGCGCTCAGCGCCTCGGCCATCTCGCGGGCGCTCTGCCAGCGGATCTCGCGATCCTTGCGGAGCGCCGTCTCGATCACCGCCGCGAGCTCCGGGGGGACCGCCGGATTGAGGCTGCGCACCGGCGGCGGCTCGTCGCGGAAGATCGCGGTCGCCACTTGGACGAAATCCTCGCCGCCGAAGGGGAAACGGCCGGTCACGGCCTGATAGAAGAGGATGCCGACCGAGAAGAGGTCCGAGCGGCCGTCGACCTCCTCGGCCCGGAGCTGCTCGGGCGACGCGAAGCGCGGCGTCGCGAGGACGAAGCCGGCCTGCGTCTTCACCAGCTCGGAGCCGCGCAGGCGTGCGATGCCGAAGTCGGTCACCTTGAGCCGGCCGTCGCGCAGCAGCACCAGATTGGCCGGTTTGATGTCCCGGTGGACGACCCCGGCGACGTGCGCGGCTTCCAGGGTTCCCAGGAGGTCGATGATGAGGAGCGCCGCCCGCGCCGGCGGGAGCACTCCCTCTTCACGCAGGAGCTGCTCGACGGTTTTGCCTTCGAGCCATTCCATGGCGATGTAGGGCACCCCGTCTTCTTCGCCGGTGCGGTAGATCGTCGTCGCGCCGGGATGTGAGAGGGCCGCCGCCGCCTTCGCCTCCTGGAGGAAGCGCAGGCGGTATTCGCGGGCGACGTCCGGCGTCTCGGCGGAGAGCGCCTGCGCCTTCAGGGTCTTGATCGCCACCGGCCGCTCCAGAACGGGCTCCACCGCCCGGTAGACGATTCCCATCGCCCCCTCGCCGATGCGGGCTTCCACCTGGTAGGGGAACGTGGGAGTCGGGGCATCGGGCGGAAAAGGCATGACGGGGTCTCCAGGCTCTCAGGTCCTCTGTTCTACGCGGGCTGCTGCCCTTCCGGTTTGTTCAGCGGGAGGATATCTCGGAAAAAAGGAGGGACAGGAGCCTCGTGACCCAAGACACCTGTCCCTGAGGAGGCGCCGCCGTGAGGCGGTCGTTGTCGCCAGTGTCTAGACATAGCAAGCCAGGCGCCAGACTGCTACCGTGGTCGCTCGCATTCTTCAACGGATTGCAACGAATCAGCCTATCCGGGTTTTGTCCAGAATCTTGTCACGATCTGGTGCCGCGCGGGACCGCCAATTAAGGTATAATCACCATAATTCCCTGGGGTGGAAATACCATAGGATCGGAGGAAGCCTTGGAGCGGCGTCTGTTGGAGCTTGGTAAGTCGGTTCTCGCGGAGCGGGACCTCGACCGGATGCTGACCACCGCCATCGATGGTGTCATCGGTTTGTGCGGTGCGGAGCGGGGGATGATCCTGCTGTTCGATCCCGGTGCGCCCGGCGAGGCGACCGGCTCCAAGGTGGATTGCCGGGACGGGGACAACGACATCGTCTTCGAGCGGGCGCGCAACCTCGAGCGGGAGGACATCGAGCGGCCGGAGTTCGAGGTCAGCCGCACGATCCTGCGGAAAGTACGCACCGAGGGGCTCCCGTTCTGGCATCCCAACGTCCTCGACGATCCGACCATCGGCCACCGGGCGAGCGTCATGCGCCTGCTGATCCTGTCGGTGATCTGCCACCCCATCAAAGACGGCGGCCAGACCCTCGGCGTGGTCTATCTGGACACTCGCAAGGCGGGGAGCGTCTTCACCGAGGAGACGGCGGGGCTGGTGGCGAGCTTCTCGGATTTCATCTCGCTGGCGGCCCGCAACGCCCTCGAAAGGCGGCGGCTGGACCAGCGGATCAGTCACCTGTCGCAGGAGCTGCGGGCGCGCTACAACTTCGATGCCATCGTCGGCCAGGATCCGAAGATGCTGGCGGTCCTCGAGCTGGTGGCGCAGATCGCCGATTCGGACGCCACCGTGCTCGTCCGCGGCGAGAGCGGTACGGGCAAGGAGCTGATCGCCCGCGCCCTCCATTTCAACAGCCACCGCCGCGACAAGCCGTTCGTGCCGGTCAACTGCGGCGCTCTGCCGGAGACCCTGCTGGAAGCCGAGCTGTTCGGACACGTGCGCGGCGCCTACACCGGCGCGGTGCGCGACAACCCCGGCTGGTTCGAACGCGCCAGCGGCGGCACGCTGCTCCTCGACGAGGTGGGCGAGCTGACGCCGGCACTCCAGGTGAAGCTCCTCCGCGTCCTGGAGAACGGCGAGTACGCACGGCTGGGCAGCACGCAGATCCGCCACGCCGACGCGCGGATCGTGGCGGCCACCAACCGCGATCTCGAGGAGCTGGCGCGGGAGGGGAAGATCCGGCGTGATTTCCTCTATCGCCTCGACGTCGTCGAGGTGGTCTTGCCGTCGTTGCGTGAGCGGCGCCAGGACATCCCGATCCTCATCCGCTCCTTTCTTGAGGAGCTCGGCGCGAGCCGCAAGGAGGAGCCCCGGGATCTGACGCCCGAGGCGGAGCGTCTTCTTCTCGCCTACGACTACCCGGGCAACGTCCGCGAGCTGCAGAACATCCTGCACCGGGCCGTGCTCCTCTCCGGCGGTGGAATGATCGCGCCTCACCACCTGCCCGAGGCCATGCAGTCGCTGCGCCTCGCCGCGCCGCCGGTGGAGGACGCGGCGGTGGACGGGCACGGCCATCTGGAGCTGGGGGAAGGCTTCCGGGCGGCGAAACAGCAGGCGATCGAGCGTTTCGAGCGTGACTACATCAACCTCTGTCTGCGCGAGGGGTGCGGGAACATCAGCCACGCGGCCAAGCTGGCCGGCATCGACTACAAGAACTTCTACACCAAGATGCAACTGTACCGGATCGATCCGGCGCGCTTCAGGAGCTGAGCCGGCCGGCGATCTGGCAGCGGGCGAGGACGGCGGCCGCCCTCGCCTCGCTCTGCGGCACGCCGAGCTCGCGGAACATCCGTGCCGCCTCCCGTGCCGCGGCCGCCGCTTCGGTGGGGCGGTCGAAGCTGAGGGCGAGCTCGGCCATGGCCAGGAGGTTGTCGTTGGCAAACAGCCGCTCGCCGAGCTCCAGGCGGACGGCGCGCGAGTCCTTGTATTTGCTCAGCGCTCCCTGGTAGTCCCCGTCGGCGGCCAGGGAGCGGGCGATGCCGGAAATGGCGTCGGTCTCGCGGTTGCGGTTGCCGAGGTGGTGGAAGATGGCGAGAGCTTCCTTGAAGTGGGCCTGCGCCGTCCGCGAGTCTTTGAGGTCGATGTCGGCCTCGCCGAGGCCGATCAGGGCCCGGGCCTCCTCGGTCCTGTTGTGCGTCGCACGGCTCAGCTCCAGGGAGCGCCGATGGCTGGCGCGGGAGGTGAGCGGGTTGCCGAGCATCCCGTACGCCCTGCCGACGTCGTTGAGCACCGCCGCTTCCAGCGGACAGGGGCCCGGCGCACCGCAGATGTCGAGCGCCAGAGCGAAGGCCTCCAGGGCGCGTTTCGACTCACCGCGCAACTCATACAGGCGTCCGATCTCGTGCAGCATGGACGCCTGCTGCAACGGCTGCCCCAAGGCGCTGTACAGGGCGAACGCGTCCTCGTACTTCGCCTGCGCGGCGGCGAGGTCGCCGCCCAGGCGGTCGATGCCGGCGAGACCGTGCAGCGAGCCGGCAATCCCTGCCCGGTCGCCGGCCCGGCGCGACAGCGCCAGGGACTCCTCCCACCCGCCGCGGGCCCCGTCCGGGTCGCCGAGATCATAGGAGATCGCGGCCGTGCTCTGGAGGGCCTCGGACAGGCCGTGGTGGTCGCCGGTCCCACGCAGCAGGGAGACGACCCGCTGGTAGCCGCGCAACGCCGTGGGGAGATCTCCCTCGAGGCGGGCGATCTCGGCGAGCTCTCGCTGGGTCTTCGCCTCGGCGGCCGTATCGCCGCGCTCCCTCTCCTGGGCGAGGATCTCGGTGAGATGGTTTCTCCGTTCGACGCTTTCCCGCGTCGGCTCCGGCCGGGAGGTTTCCGGCGGCCGGACGGCCAGGCGGGGAGTGAGCAGGGCCAGGAAGCCCGCCGCGAGGAACAGCAGGCAGGCGGCGGCGCGGCCCCAGACGGCCGGCGAGGCCATCCTCGAGAACAGCGCCGGGAGAGGCAGCGATGGAGCGGGCGGCGGGGCGGGCGCCTCGGCAGGGGGCGTGAGCGCGTCGATCAGCTCGTCCGCCGTCGCGAAGCGGTCCGCCGGCTGGCGCTCCAGGCAGCGCAGGATCGCCGCATTCCAGGCCGGATCGAGAGCGGTCACGCGGTCACTCGGCGGCGGCGCCGGCTCGTTGAGGCGTTTCATCGCTGTGAAGAAGGCGCTCGTTCCGATGAAAGGGAGCTCACCGGTGACCATTTCATACAGCACGACGCCGAGCGCGTAGAGATCGGTGGCCGGCGTCGCCGCTTCGTTGCGCACCTGCTCCGGGGCCATGTAGGCGGGAGAGCCCATGAGCCCGCCGTTCTCCGACCCCGCTTCGCCGGAGCTCCCGGCGAGGCCGAAGTCGGTGACCACCGCCCGGGTCCCGGCCGGCGACTCGACGAGAAAGATGTTGCCGCTCTTGAGATCGCGGTGCACCACGCCGGCGGCGTGGGCGGCGGACAGGGCGGCGGCCACCTGGCGCACGATCGGCAGCGCCTCGTCCGGCGTCATCCATCCCTTGCCGGCGAGCCGGTCGGCCAGCGTCTCGCCGCGCAGCAGCTCCATGGTGAGGAACACCCGCAAGCGCGGCGGGACCTTCGCGGACGCCCCGGGCTCCTCGCAGTGGTAGGCGAGGTCGTAGGTCCGGCACACGTTCGGGTGGGTGACCCGCCGGGCGAGCTGGATCTCCTGTTTGAAACGGCGCAGCACCGGCTCGTCGTCGGCTCCGGGGTGCAGGACCTTGAGCGCGATCCGCTCGCTCAGCTCCAGGTCCTCCGCTTCATAGACCTCCCCCACGGAGCCGCTGCCCAGGAAGGCGGCGACCCGGTATCTGCCGGCGAGGACCTGCCCGCCCTGCAAGGCGACGGGCTGACCTCCCGAGACGGGTGGATGTGTAGCAAAGTCCATGGAGATACCTATTCTAACCCGACTCCGCACAGGCCGGGTAAAAATCGTGCAAAAGCCTGGAAACCTCGTCAAGACTGCGACTTGGCTTTAATCACTAAGATAAAGTCTGCGGCGGTTCATTCATGAACATTCATTTGAAGCCGATGTTTCAGAATTTCCACGTTGCATGGCATGGCCTCGGCCAACAGGGGCCTTTCGGCGACCTCCTGGAGAGCAGCCGGCAGCGGAATCTCGCGCCCGAGCACCGGCTCCAGCGCTTCTTTGAATTTTGCCGGATGAGCGGTGGCGAGAAAAACGCCGGTCTCGCCGGGTTGCAGAGTCGCGCGCAGGACGGCGTAGGAAACGGCGCCGTGAGGATCGCAGAGGTAGCCCTTGGCGTCGAGGTCGTGGATCGTCTTCCGCGTTCCCTCGTCATCGAGGCTGCCCCAGCGGAGGGCTCCCCGCAGGGCCTGCCAATCTCCCTGGAAGAGCGACTCGATCCGCTCCCAGTTGCTGGGGGCTCCCACGTCCATGGCGTTCGACAGGGTCGCGACGCTTGGGCGTGGACGATAGATGCCGGTCTCCAGGTACTCCGGGACCACCGTGTTGGCGTTGGTGGCCGCCACGAAAGCGCGGACGGGGAGGCCCAGCCGGCGGGCGATCAGGCCGGCGCAGAGATTGCCGAAATTGCCGCTGGGCACGGCGATGACCGGGTTGACCGGAGCCAGGGCACCGTGTTGGGCCACCGCCTCGAAGTAGTACAGGGTCTGGGCGAGGAGGCGGGCGATGTTGATCGAATTCGCCGAGGTCAGGCCGAGAGCGGCGGAGAGCTCCCGATCCGCGAAGCAAGCTTTCGCCAACGCCTGGCAGTCGTCGAAGCTCCCTTCGACAGCCAGCGCGAGAACGTTGTCGCCCAGGCTGGCAAACTGCTTTTCCTGGAGCGGTGAGACTCGGCCCAGAGGATAGAGGACGACGGCGCGGATGCCTGGCAGCTTCCAGAAGGCGCGGGCCACGGCGGCTCCGGTGTCGCCGCTGGTGGCGGTGAGGATGGTGCGCGGCGGATGGAGCATGCGCGCCAGGAAGCGGGCGCCGAAGTCTTTGAAGGCGAGGGTGGGGCCGTGGAACAGCTCCAGGGCCGAGATGCGATCGTCCAGCCGGACGAGTGGCACGGAGAAGTCGAAGGCCTCCCGCGCCACGGCCGCCAGGTGCGCCCGGTCGTATTCATCGCCCAGCAGGCGGACGAGGATCTCGACGCAGCGCTCCCCCCAGGAGAGCGCGAGAAGGTCCTCGACGTCCGGCCACGGCTCCAGGCGCTCCGGGATGTACAGGCCGCCGTCCGGCGCCAGGTTGCGGGTGAGCGCCTCGGCGAAGGTGGCTTTGTGGCTCCGGTCCCGCGTGCTGTGCAGGATCATGACGGCACCTCACCTTCTTCCGCGAGCACCCGGGCGCCGCGCTCGTCGATGCGGCAGATCCGCACCGTCGCGGCGACCCCGGCGCCGCGGAAGCCGGCCTCCAGCGCCGCTGCGACGGCCGGCGCGTCGCCCTCCTCGGCCACCGCGAAGACCGCCGGACCGGCGCCGGAGAGGCTGGCGCCGAGCGCTCCGGCCTTCAGGGCGCCCTGCTGCGCCTCGCGGAAGCCGCGCACCAGGCCGGCGCGGAAGGGCTCGGCCAGCAGGTCGTGCAGGGTCTCCCTGAGCAGCGGCCGGTCGCCGGTGTGGAGGGCGTGGACGAAAGCCGCCAGGTTTTGCGCGTGCACCACCGTGAGCCCCAGCGAGACGTCCTTCGGCAGCACCCGCCGCGCCTCCACCGTCGCGAGCTCCAGGGCCGGGCTGGCCACGACCACGGCGAGGCCGGTGGGGAAGGGGAGGCGCCGCGGCAGGCTCTCGGGTGGCACGAGGATCAGTCCGCCGAGCAGGATGGGGGCGACGTTGTCGAGGTGCAGGGCGCCCGAGGCGAGGCTCTCCGCGCGGCCGGCCACCTCCAGCAGCCGGGCGCTGTCCAACGGGCCGCCGCTCCAGGCGTTCAGCGCCACCACCGCCGCCACCGCGCTCGCCGCGCTCGATCCCAGGCCGCTCTTGACCGGCAAGCCCTTGTGCAGCGTGATGGCGAGAGGGGGCAGCGGGATGCCGGTGGCCTCGGCGAAGAAGGCCAGCGTGCGCACCACCAGGTTGTCCCGCGGATCGGCGGGCAGCCGGTGGGCGAACGGCCCGGTGCAGGTGAACGACGATTCGTCCGCCGCGGTGATCTCCGCGATTTCAACCATGTCGCCCCACAGGCCACCGTTGACCGGCGCCACGGCGGCGCCGAGGACGTCGAAGCCGGCGGCGAAGTTGCCGATGCCGGCAGGCGCGAAGGCGCGGACATATCTCACAGGTTCACCTGCTGCACGATCTTGAGGATATCCGCCAGCACCCCCGCCGCGGTCACGACGGCACCGGCGCCATAGCCCTGCACGACGAGCGGCCGCGGCTGATAGTTCTCGGTGAGGAAGCTGAAGGCGTTCTCGCCGCCGCGGATGCCGCGCAGCGGATGGTCCGGGCCGACCGCTTTGACCCCCACACGGCAGCCGGCGCCGTCGATCGTCCCCACGAAGCGGAGCGCCTCGCCGCGGGTGGAGAGGTCCTTCACCTGGGCCGCGAACGGGCCGTCGAGAGCGGGCAATCGGGAGAGGAACGTCTCCACGTCGCCCGTGGCGTCGAAATCCGCCGGCAGTGCGCCGGCCACCTCGACCGCCTCGGGCTCCAGGTCGCCGCCGAATTCGCGTTGCAGGATCAACACCTTGCGCGCCACGTCCATGCCCGAGAGGTCGTCCCGCGGGTCGGGCTCGGTGAAGCCGCGCTCGCGGGCGGTGCCGACCGCCTGGCTGAACGGCACGCCGTCTTCGAGCAGGCCGAAGATGAAGGAGAGCGATCCGGAGAGGATCCCCTCGAAGCGCACCACCCGGTCGCCGCCGGCCACCAGATTACGCACCGTGTCGATCACCGGCAGCCCGGCGCCGACGTTCGTCTCGTAGCGGAAATGGCGGCGGAAGCGCGAACGGACGGCGCGGATCTCGCGGTAGAGGTGGAGCGCCCCGGCGTTGGCCCGCTTGCTGGCGGTCACCACGTGAAAACCGGCCGCCAGGAGGCGCGGATAGGCCGCGGCGAGCTCGTCCGACGACGTACAGTCGACGAACACCGGCTGCGTCGGCCGCCTCCGCTCGACCGAGGCCACCACGATGTCCAGGTCCATCGGCGTCTCGCTCGCCTCCAGGGCCGCCGGCGCGCCGGCCAGCGGCAGCCCGTCCGGCGCCAGCACCATGCGCCGCGAATTCGCGATGCCGCAGAGGCAGAGGTCCACCTTGCGGGCGAGGAGGCCGAGGCGCTGCCGCTCGATCTGTGCCAGGAGCTGGCGGCCGACCGTGCCGGCGCCCCACAGATAGACTTCGAGCACCTCGGGGGTGTCGAAGAAGCAGCGGTGGGTGTGGTGCATGGCCCGCGCGCCGTCCTCCGCCGTGACCACCGCCGAGATCGCCCGCTCGCTCGCGCCTTGGGCGATCGCCACCACGTTGGCCGTCACCGCGGCGAGCGCGCCGAAGAACGTGCCCGCGGCGCCCAGCCGCGCCTGCAATCCGTCGCCCACGATGCTCAGGACGGCGAGACCGCGCCGCACCGTCACCTGGTCCACCCGGCCGCTCGCGATCTCCGCGTCGAACGCCTCGTCCAGCGCCGCCACCGCCGCGGCGGCCTCGCTCTCCCGGATGCAGAAGGTGATCGCGCACTCGCTCGACGCCTGGGTGATCAGGATCACCGAGATGTCCTTCGCCGCCATGGCGCCGAAGACGCGCGCCGCGACGCCCGGCACGCCTTTCATCCCGGGGCCGGTCACGTCGAGCAGCGCCAGCCCTTCGAGGAACGAGATGCCGCGCACCCCGTGCGCCGACGCCGCCGGCCGCTCGCGCACGAACGTTCCTGGCCGCTCCGGGTGGAAGGTGTTGCACACGCGCACTGGAATCCCATGCTCCCGCGGCGCCTGGATGGTCTTCGGGTGCAACACCTTGGCCCCGAAGTAGGAGAGCTCCATCGCCTCCTCGAAGCTCATCTCGGGCACCGGCAACGCCTCCGGCACCACCCGCGGATCGGCGGTGTAGATGCCGTCGACGTCGGTCCAGATCTCCAGCAGGTCGGCGTCCACCGCGGCGGCGGTGAGCGCCGCCGAGTAGTCGGAGCCGCCGCGGCCGAGCGACAGGGTCTTCCCCCTGGCGTCGCCGCCGAAGAAGCCGGGCATCAGGGCGAGCGGCGCCGTCCCCTCGCGCCAGGCGCGGAACCGCTCGCGGATCTCCAGAGGCAGCGGCGTCGCCTCCAGCGGATTGCCGGTACAAGCGAGCATCTGCCGCGGATCGAGCTCCACCACCGGGACGCCGGCGGCGCGGAAGAGGATCGAGAGGATGGCGCACGAGGTCCGTTCGCCGAGCCCGGAGAGATGGGCGAGCACCGAGGGCGAGCACTCATGGAGCAGGGAGACGCCGCGCAGCAGGCTGTCGAGCTCCGCCGCCAGCGCGTCCACCGCCGTCCCGAGGGCACCGCGGAGGTCGGGCGGGAGGGCGTCCGCCAGCTCCGCCGCGATCGCGCCATGGATCTCGCGGAAGCGCGCGCCGACCGGCTCGATCGCCTCTCCCTCGGTCGCCGCCCGGGCGCCGTCGATGAGCAGGTTGGTGATCCCGCTAACCGCCGAAGCCACCACGACCACCCGCTCCCGCGCGACCGCTTCGCCCACCAGGCGCACCACGCCGCGCATGCGCTCCGCGTCGCCCACCGAGGTGCCGCCGAATTTCATGACTCTCATGCTCGTCTCTCCGCGCCTGGGAATTGACACCCCATATGCTCAGTTGTAGTATAACAAGCGAGGTCGGCAAGCTGCCGGCCCTTTTCTAGGCACTGCATATGCTCAGTCTGAGCATAGGGGGATGAGATGAACCTGCAAGCGTCTACCCGGTCGTATCCCGTCCTGGACTATACCCCCGAGGTGGCCCGCCTCACCGCCGCGATTCATGACCGGGTGCGCCCGGTGATTCCTGAGCTGGAGTGGCCCGTCCATGCGCCGTACATCGCGGCGATCAACGAGCTGAAGAAGCGGCGCAACGCCGTGATCCTGGCCCACAACTATCAGACGCCGGAGATCTTCCACGGCGTTGCCGACTTCTGCGGCGACTCGCTCTCCCTGGCGCAGGAGGGGGCGAAGACCGATGCCGACGTCATCGTCCTCGCCGGCGTCCACTTCATGGCGGAGACGGCGAAGATCCTGTCGCCGGAGAAGACCGTCCTCATCCCGGACGCCGCGGCAGGCTGCTCGCTGGCGGAGTCGATCACCGCGGCGGACATCCGCCTGCTGCGCCAGCGCTACCCGGGCGTGCCGGTGGTGACCTACGTCAACACCTCGGCCGAGGTGAAGGCCGAATCGGACATCTGCTGCACCTCGGCCAACGCGGTGGCGGTGGTCGAATCGCTGGGCGTCGAGCGCGTCATCTTCCTGCCCGACGAGTACCTGGGCAAGTACGTGGCCGCGCAGACGTCCGTCGAGGTGATCCTGTGGAAGGGCCACTGCGAGGTGCATGAGCGTTTCACCGGCGAGCAGCTCCGCGCCTACCGCACCGGGCAGCCCGCTCTCCAGATCCTGGCGCATCCGGAGTGCCCGCCGGACGTCCTCGCCGAGGCGGATTTCGTCGGCTCCACGGCGGCGATGATCCGGCACGTCCGCGAGGCCGAGCGGCCGGAGACCGGCCGCCTGCGGGTGGTGATGGTCACCGAGTGCTCGATGAGCGACAACGTGGCGGTCGATCTGCCGGACGTCGAGTTCGTCCGCCCGTGCAACCTCTGCCCGCACATGAAGAGGATCACCCTGCCGAAGATCCTCCACTCGTTGCAGACGATGGAGACGCGCGTCGAGGTCGATCCGCTGGTCGGAGCCCGGGCGCGGCAGGCGGTGGAGCGGATGCTGGCAGTGGGAAGGAGAGAAGCCAAATGAGCGAGCCTCTGCGTGGACGTTTCGACGGAATCTCACGCTCCGACGTGCTGATCATCGGCACCGGCGCCGCCGGTCTCACCGCGGCCCTGGGGTGCGCGCCGCGGCGGGTGACGGTGCTCACCAAGGCGCGGCTCGGCGAAGGCGGCGCGAGCCCCTGGGCGCAGGGCGGCGTCGCCGCCGCCGTGGGGACCGACGACTCGCCGTCCCTGCACGCCGCCGACACCCTGGTGGCCGGCGCGGGCTTGAACGATCCTGCGGTCGTGGACCTCCTGACCGGCGAAGGGCCGGAGCGCGTGCGCGCCCTCCTCGCCCTCGGCGCCCGCTTCGACCGCGACACGGCGGGAGATCTCTCCCTCGGCCGCGAAGCCGCGCACAGCCGGCGGCGCATCCTGCACGCCCGCGACACCACCGGCGCCGAGATTGTGCGCACCCTGGTGGAAGCCGTGCGCCACGCGCCCGAGGTGCGGGTGGTCGAGGAAGCGTTCGCGGTGGATCTGGTTCTCGAGGCCGGCCGGGTGGTGGGGGCTCTGGCCGTCGATGAGGCCGGCCAGCGGATGCTCCACCTGGCGCCGGCGGTGGTGCTGGCGACCGGCGGCCTCGGGCAGCTCTATCTCTGCACGACGAATCCACACGAGGCGACCGGCGACGGTCTCGCCATGGCGGCCCGTGCCGGAGCGCGCCTGGCGGACGTCGAGTTCGTCCAGTTCCACCCCACCGCCCTCGCCGCGGGAGACGACCTGTCCGGCGAGCCGCTGCCGCTCCTCACCGAGGCCCTGCGCGGCGAAGGCGCCGTGCTGCTCGACCGCGAAGGGCACCGCTTCATGCTGAGCGAGCACCCGGACGCCGAGCTGGCGCCGCGCGACGTCGTGGCGCGCGCCATCTGGAAGCGCCTGGTGGCCGGAGACCGCATCGTCCTCGACACCCGCGACGCGGTGGGGGAGAGCTTCCCGGAGCACTTCCCGCGCGTCTTCGAGCTCTGCCAGGAGCACGGCCTCGACCCGCGCGTCGAGGCGATGCCGGTGGCGCCCGCCGCCCACTATCACATGGGCGGCATCTGGGTGGATTCAAACGGCCGCACGACACTGCCCGGCCTCTGGGCCTGCGGCGAGGTCACCGCGACCGGCGCGCACGGCGCGAACCGGCTGGCCAGCAACTCGCTCCTCGAAGCGCTCGTCTTCGGAGCCCGGGTCGCGGACGATCTGCGGATCTCGCTCCGCGCCGGCGAAACGCCGCGCACCGCCAACCTGCGGGCCGCCGCCGACTTCGACCGCGGACGCGTCGCCGCCGGCGACAAAGATCTGACGCTCGCCGTGCGCCAGATCATGTGGGAGAAGGTCGGCCTGGTGCGCGACGAGGCCGGCCTGACGTCCGCGCTGGCCGAGTTGGAGAGTCTCGCGAAAACCCATCCGAACGCCGCCGGCGAGGCGCGCAATCTTCTCGCGGTAGCCCGCTTGGTGACCGCCGCCGCGCTCGCCCGCCGCGAGAGCCGGGGAGGGCACTACCGCTCGGACCTCCCAGCACCTGATCCGGCCTGGGCACGGCGCCTCTATCTCACCGCCGCGCCGGACGGCTCGGCCCTGTTCGAGGAGGCCGTGCAGCCGGGTTTTTTTGAAGCGGCCGGAGCGCGAGCCCGATGAGCACGACGAAGATGAGCACCCAGAAAGAGCCTTTGACCGCGCCGCTCTATCCCCTGCTCTACGAGCCGATCATCCGCCGCGCTCTCGAAGAGGATCTCGGCCGTGCCGGCGATCTGACCAGCGACGCCTGCCTGCCGCCGGACCTCCAGGGCGAAGCGCACGTCGTCGTCCGCCACGCCGGCCGCATCGCCGGTCTGGAGATCGCCCTCTCCGCCTTCCGCCTCCTCGACGCGACCGTGGAGACCGTGGCGCACCGGCACGATGGAGAAGACGCCGAGGCGGGAGCCGTCATCGGCACCGTGCGAGGCCCGGCGCGCGTCCTCCTCTCCGCCGAGCGTACCGCCCTCAACATCCTCGGCCGTCTCTGCGGCATCGCCACCGTCACCCGCGATCTGGTGGCCGTCGTCGCTCCGCACGGCGCGCGCGTCGTCTGCACCCGCAAGACCACGCCTGGCCTGCGCGCGCTCGAAAAATACGCAGTCCGCTGCGGCGGCGGCGCCAACCACCGCTTCGGGCTGGATGACGCCGTGCTGATCAAAGACAACCACCGTGCCCTGGCCGGCGGCCTCACCCCCGCCGTCGAAAGAGCCCGGCGCCATGTTGGCCATCTGGTGAAGATCGAAGTCGAGGTCGACTCCCTGGATCAGCTCCGCGAAGCCCTCGCCCTCGGCGTGGACGTCGTGCTCCTCGACAACATGTCGCTCGACATGCTGCGCGAAGCCGTCGCCCTCGCCAAGGGAAAAGCGATCACCGAAGCCTCCGGCGGCATCCGCCCCGACACCGCCGCCGCCATCGCCGCCACCGGAGTCGATCTCCTCTCCGTCGGCTGGCTCACCCACAGCGCGCCGGCGCTCGACGTGGCGCTGGATATCTGAGCGAAACGACTAACTAATGGTCGTTGGCGGCCTCGGCCGCCTGCTTGAGCTCATTGTTGGCCTGCTCGAGGAGATCCTTGGCCTTCGCCGCGTGGCCGCCCATGTCCCACTCGTTCGCCTTCTGCGCGGCGGTGACCTTCTCGAAGGCTTGCCGGGAGAGCTTTTGCGCCGCGGCGAGATTGGGGTGCCGGTGCGGGTTGATGTTGCGGGCCGGCTTTGCGGCGTAGAGGGCGATGGAGGAGAGAAGAAGAAGGAGGGCGAGGAAACCGATCTGGGTCCGGCGCATGGTTCTGTCTCCTATCTCATAAGTGATGCGAGGAGTCTTCCACCGCCAACCATGAAAGTCAATGAAATGTCGGGATCAGCCTAGAATTAGGACAGTGTCCGGACAATAAATTCAGATTCCGAAGATCCTCAATTCGCGATCTAACCCCTGACCCCAGAAAGCCGTCCTACGATCACCAGAATCCAGAAGAGCGCTCCGATGATGAGCGCGGCGATGGAGCCGGCGGTGAAGGCTGAGCCTTCAGCCGGATCGAAGCCCAGCTTTGCATTCAGCTCGTTGATTTTCTTCTGCGCGACCGCCAGCGGTACACAGGAGAGCATCGTGCTCCCGAGCGCCAGCGTCGATGCGCCCCCCACCCGGCCCACCAAATAGCCCCCGACACTGAGCCCGATGAAGAGCAGGGCCAGCGGGCCGGCCTGGAGGTGCGCAATGCCTGATCCAGGCACCGGCGATGTTTCCGAGGGGGCGCGTTTCGTTGTACCCAGGTCCCAGCGGTCGATCTCCTCGTTCACGCGCTCGAACAGGCTATAGACGAAAAACACGATGAAGATGGTCCGCCCGAGCGCGCTCACATCGTCGCCGTGCTTTTCGCGGCGGGCCCAATGCCGGTAGAACCAAGTGAGCCGGTAGAGCCCAAAGGTGGCGATGGACAGCACGGCGACCTTGACAGGCGAGGTCTGGAAGAAAGGCGCACTTGTCGCCGGTTTTCCCAGCGCCTGTGGCGCTGGAGCTTCCATATCGACCTGGGGCGGCCGATAGATGTTGTCGTCTTCCACGGGGTTACCTCCGCCAGAAGGTGACCTGAAAGCGCGTTTCATTTCACGTGCCGAGGCGTGCCTCTACAGCCCCGTCACCCGCACGACCTCCTCGAACGTCGTCGTCCCTTCCGCCAGCTTGCGCAGCGCCGACTGGCGAAGGGTGCGCATGCCGTTCTTCACCGCCTCGCGCTTGATCTCCGGCGAGTCCGCTCCGGTGATGATGAGGTTCTTGATCCCCTCGTCCATCGGCAGCATCTCGAAAATGCCGGTGCGGCCGATGTAGCCGGTGCCGCGGCACTCGAAGCAGCCTTCCCCCTCTTTCACCTTCACCTTCTTGCCTGGCGGCACGGCGAGGCGGAGGGTCGTCACCTCGTCCGGCGTCAGGAAGCGCTCGGCCACGCAGTGCGGGCAGATGCGGCGCAGCAGGCGCTGCGCCATCGTGCCCACCAGGGTCGAGCTGATCAGGAAGCGCTCGACGCCGAGATCGGCGAGGCGGGAGATGGAGGACGGGGCATCGTTGGTGTGCAGGGTGGAGAAGACCAGGTGCCCGGTCAGCGCCGCCTGGGTGGCGTATTGCGCCGTCTCGGCGTCGCGGATCTCGCCGACCATGATCACGTCCGGGTCTTGCCGCATGATGTGGCGCAGGGCGATGGCGAAGGTGATTCCGACCTTGGTCTGCACGGACGTCTGGTTGAAGTCCTCATAGACCATCTCGATCGGGTCCTCGATCGTCGTCACGTTGAGCTCGCGGGTGGCGATCGTCTTGAGCGCCGAGTAGAGTGTCGTCGTCTTGCCCGAGCCCGTCGGACCGGTGACCAGGATGATGCCGTGCGGACGGGTGATGAAGTCGTTGAAGGTCTGCAGCTCGTCGGGATAGAAGCCGAGGCCGGAGAGGTCCTGGAGCAGAACCTGGGGATCGAAGATCCGCATCACCACCTTCTCGCCGAACGCGACGGGCAGGGTCGAGACGCGGAGCTCGACGTCACGGCCTCCCTTGGCCGTCTTGATGCGGCCGTCCTGCGGCCGGCGCTTCTCGGCGATGTCCATCCGGGCCATGGTCTTGATGCGCGAGGTCACCGCGGCGTGGACGATCTTCGGCATCTTCTGGATGTCGTGCAGCACGCCGTCGATGCGGAAGCGGATGAGGCTGTCCTCGCGCTTGGGTTCGATGTGGATGTCCGACGCGCGGCACTCGAAGGCGTGCTGGAGCATGAACTCGACCGCATTGACGACGTGCTGGTCCGACGACTCGATCTCGGTCTCGCTCTTCATGCGGACGAGCTGCTCGAGGTTGCCGAGGTCGATGCCGGTGTTGAGATCGCGCTCCGCCTTCTTCACCGAGTGGCGGAGGCCATAGAATTCGGTGATGGCCTTCAGGATGTCCGGCTCGGACGCAACGACCAGCGTGGCGTCGCGGCCGGCGATGCGGCGGAAGGCGTCGACCCCCTCGATGTCATAGGGATTGGCGCAGGCGACGCGCAGTTTGCCGTTGACCATGTCGATCGGCATCATCCGGTGCCGCCGCGCGAACGGCCGCGACACCTTGGACTCGATCAGCTCGGCGTTGAGGCTGAGCGTGTCGATGCGGATGTGCTCCAGCTTGGCGTCGGCCGCGATGGCATGCGCGATGTCGTGCTCCGAGATCGGCGCCCCGGAGTCGCGCTGGTTGGGCAGCTTGAGCCGCATCACCAACTCATAGGCGATCGCCTTCTGCTCATACGCGCTCGCCGACCGCAGCCGGCTCGGAAGCTGCTTGGCCTCCTGCTTGATCGTCTCTCCCTGCTCGGGGGAGATGTTCTTCTGGCGGACCAGGATGTCCGCGACCAGCTCGGGCGTGAGATTCATATCGTCACCAGCGTTTCATTGCATCGAAGGGTACACATTCTACAGTGAGTCGGGGGCGGCGTCTCCTCCCGTCGGCCCGATGGCGTCACAGGCAAGCGGCGTGACGGGGATCTCGAACCGTGTGACGCGGAGCTCGGTCCGTGTGGCGTGGACCGTGGCACCTGTAACGTCGGCCTCGGTCCGTGTGGGTTGGACTGCGGCACTTGTAACGCGGACCTCAGTGCGTGTGACGCGGACGGCGGTACCCGTCACGCGGACCTCGGTGCATGTGACGCAAACGGTGGTACCCGTCACGCGGACCTCGGTGCATGTGACGCGAACGGCGGTACACATCACGCGAACCTCGGTGCATGTGACGCAAACGGTGGTACCCGTCACGCGGACCTCGGTGCATGTGACGCGAACGGCGGTACACATCACGCGAACCTTGGTGCATGCGACGTGAACTGCGGTGCCCGTCACGCGAACCTCGGTGCATGTGACGTGGACGGCGGTACCTGTCACGTGGACCTCGGTGCGTATGACGCGGACGGCGGTACCCGTCACGTGGACCTCGGTGCGTGTGACGCGGACGGCCGTACCTGTCACGTGGATCGCGGTGGGTGTGACGTGGACGGTGGTCCCCGTCACGCAGACCTTGGTGCGTGTGACGCGGACGGTGGTGCCTGTCACGCGAACCTCGGTGCATGTGACGCGAACGGCGGTGCCCGTCACGCGGGGCTTGGTGCATGTGACGCGGACTGCGGTGCCCGTCACGCGAACCTCGGTGCATGTGACGCGAACTGCGGTGCCCGTCACGCGAACCTCGGTGCATGTGACGCGGACGGCGGTCTCCGTCACGCGGACCTTGGTACATGTGACGCGGACGGCGGTCCCTGTCACGCGAACCTCGGTGCATGCGACGCGGACGGCGGTCCCCGTCATACAGACCTCGGTGCGTGTGATGCGGACGGCGGTACCTGTCATGCGGACCTCGGTGCGTGTGACGTGGACGGCGGTACCTGTCACGTGGACCTCAGTGCGTGTGACGCGGACAGTGGTGCCTGTCACGTGGACCTCGGTGTGTGAGATGGAGTCTCGGCCGCCTCTTTCAGCCCGGACAGCACCCAGGTGGTGACCGCGTCCTCGGACAAGACGGCGCGGATCTGGCAGGCCACAACAGGACAACACATTGCCACCCTGACCGGGCACACAAGACCGATCGGAGCCGCCTCCTTCAGCCCGGACGGCACCCGGGTGGTGACCGCGTCCTGGGACAAGACGGCGGCGATCTGGAACGCCGCAACAGGACAACCCATCGCCACTCTGGCCGGGCACACGGATGATGTCGGGGTCGCCTCCTGCAGCCCGGACGGCACTCGGGTGGTGACCGCGTCCTCGGACAAGACGGCGCGGATCTGGAACGCCGCAACAGGACAAACGATCGCCATCCTGACCGGGCACACGGATGCGGTCAGCGCCGCCTCCTTCAGCCCAGACGGCACCCGGGTGGTGACTGCGTCCTCGGACATGACAGCGCGGATCTGGAATGCCGCAACTGGCCAGCCCATCGCCACACTGACGGGGCACACGTCTGACATCCTTGCCGCCTCCTTCAGTCCGGACGGTACCTGGGTGGTAACGGCGTCCGGGGACAAGACGGCGCGAATTTGGCCTGCCACCAACGAGTACGCGCAGGGTTTGCTCCGGGCACGAACGCTCCTGTGCCTTCCTGCTCCATTTCGCCAACAGGCTCTGGGCGAAGTTCCCCAAGAAGCCGAGAGGCGCGAGAAGGCCTGCCAGGCCTGCGTGCCAAAGTTCTTCGCTCGGGTGAAGGGTGCCACGCGTGGAGATGCGCAAACCTACATCACGGCGTGGAGGCTATATCGGGGATGCTTGGACGACGCATGGTGAGCCTCTCGACCTGCGGCGAGATCGGCCAGGGTTCTGTCCCTCCGATCGGAGAAGAGAGAATAAGTTGTTGGAGCGTCTCTTTTTGGGGTGTCTGGCCGTGTTTCCCGGTCCGTTATCCGCCAATCCCGCTCCGAAACCCGCTTATCCCGCTCTCTGACCGCGATCGGCGCGTTCCACAAGGCCGGCGCGCCATGAATCCCACCGGCCGGCGGTCACGCCGTTGGATTGGGCTGCCGTGCCCCAGGGTTGGGCCCTCGAGCGTCGGGAGTGGGCGCGCGCCGCCGATTTCCTTGGCGCAAGACCCAAGGCTTTGGTACGCTCCTCTTCCGGAGGCGTCATGTCTGACCTGCTCGACCGAATCACCATTAACCCTGACCAGTGCGGCGGCCGTCCCTGTATCCGGGGGATGCGGATTCGGGTCAGCGACGTCCTGGAGCTCTTGGCCGTCGGCGAGAGTCAGAACGAAATCCTCCGGGACTATCCCTACCTGGAGCCGGATGACATCGCCGCATGCCTGCGCTACGCGGTGCGCCGGCTCAATCATCCGACGTTGGCGGCCTGAGGGTGGCCGCCTCCCCTGCCTCTTCTCCGATCTGGGTCGATGCCCAACTCCCGCCGGCCGTAGCCCCGTTGGCTTCGGGATCATCTCGGCGAAAGACAATCCAGCCACGTCGAGTATCTGGGTCTCCTCAGCTCCCAGGATGCCGAGATCTTCGAGAAGGCTCGCCAAGCGGCGGCTGTCGTCATCACCAAAGACAGCGACTTCGTTCAAATCCAGGAACGCCGAGGACTACCACCCCGCCTGATCTGGATCACCTGCGGCAACCGTAGCAACCATGATCTCAAGGATCTCATCATCCGGAGCTGGCCGCGGGTCAAGGAGCTTCTGGCCGCCGGTGAGGCTCTGATTGAGATCAACGAGATTCGGAGCAAGCCGGCCAAGGCCTGAGCTCCCGAGATGCGCAGGGTGGAGGAGGCTCGAGCGTCACGGGCAGGGGATACGCATGGCCTGCACGGATCTGGCTCACCGGCGGCCACTCCGGCGGCGGGAAATCCAGCAGCCAGGCCCACATCTGGCGGGAGCAGGTAACGGATCAGGCGGGGCCAGAGCGCACGGATTTCGTTGGGGGTGACGAAGAGCCAGACGTCCCGCGAATTGGCCTCGCGCGGATGGTCCTTCCGGAACCAACCCTACTATGGCCCGGAGCGTTCTAAACGCCGCGGACCCACCGGAATTCGACCAGCGCCAACCCCTCCACGCCCACCGTTCGCCGCGCGTGCTCCACGAACCCGAAGGCCGAATAGAGGGCGATGGCCGGCACGTTGCGAGCGCCGGTTGAGACGCGGATGGTCTTGAAACGGCTGTCGCCGAGCACTGCCGCCAGAAGCGCCCGAGCAACGCCTCGCCTCTGGCAGGCAGGTGCTACGGTCAGCGAGCAGATGACCAGCTCGGTGCTGCCGGCGCCGTCTTCGACGCTCACGGTCCCCACCAGCTCGGTCTCCCAAAAGGCGCCCAGGAAGCGCTCCTGCGATGCATGCACATCGGCGACCGTTCGATCGAGCGGCGGAAAATGACTGGCGGCGAGGAGCCGGGCCTCTTGAGCATAGGCCGCCATTTGGATCGCGTGGACGCGCTCGGCGACCCGCATGTCCCGATGATCGATCGGTGCGACAGTGGGCTCGGGCATAGGCAGAGCTTACCAAGCGGAGCAGGCTCCGAAGAGCCAAGGCGGAAGCTCCCGCGTGCTCGGGAAGCTCATGATCTGGCTGGCGATCTTCGTGATTGTGATCCTGCTGTGGAACTTTTTCTGGCGGACCGCGAGTTGGCCGGTGTCCATGCACGGAGCACCTCCGGGTCCCTGGACTTGCGTCGCCGTCTCGCCATAACGTGAGGGGGCATGGAGAACGACGAGGCTTCCGGTCCGGAGGCGGAAACGTGCCGCGGGGGGCCGCGGTCCAGCCCGCCTGCCGGCCAGAGGACAGAGACCACGGAGACCTTCCTTCTCTCCGGTGATCCGGAGGCGAGGCCGGTAGGCGGGGGCGAGGCCTTGCCGGTCTTCGCGCGCGGGGCGGGCCTCGGTCGCTTTCTGGTCCTCGCCTTTCTCGCCCGTGGTGGAATGGGTGAGGTCTACGTCGCGTACGACCCCGAGCTGGACCGCCAGGTCGCGTTGAAGGTGCTGCGCGGCGGCTGGTCGGCCAGCCGCGCGGCCCAGGCGCGGCTGCTGCGCGAGGCGCAGGCGGCGGCCCGGCTCACCCATCCGAACGTGGTGCGGATCTATGACGTGGGCTCGGTGGGCGACCGGATCTTCGTCGCCATGGAGCTGATCGACGGAGCCGATCTGGCCGCCTGGCGGCAGGCCGGCTCACGCACGTGGAAGGACGTGCTGCGGGTCTTCCGTGACGCCGGCCGGGGGCTCGCCGCGGCGCACGCCGCCGGACTGGTCCATCGCGATTTCAAGGCGGGCAACGTGCTGGTGGCGGACGATGGCCGCGTGGTCGTCGTCGATTTCGGTCTGGCCCTGGACGTCGGGCTGGTGGACGGAGCACCGGGGGAGGCGGCGGACGGCGATGCCCGGGAGACCGCCTTGCGCCTCGCCGGAACTCCGGCCTACATGGCGCCCGAGCAGCTCCGCGGCGGCCCGGTCGACCACCGGGCGGACCAGTTCGGATTCTGTGCCGCTCTCTACGAAGCGCTGTATGGCGAGATGCCGTTCGCCGGCTCCACTCCCGGCGAGCTGTTGCACGCCATCGAGCGAGGGGAGGTCCGGGAGATCCCGCCCGCCTCGCGGGTCCCCGCCTGGCTTCGGCGGATCCTCCTGCGCGGGCTCGCCGCAGACCCGGCGGCGCGTTTCGCGGGAATGGCTGAGCTGCTGGCGGCCTTGGACCGCGATCCGGCGGCGTGGCGACGCCGGGGGTGGCAAGCCGTGGCGCTGTTGGCGCTCGTTGCGATGGCGGCCGGCTGGAACCGCTGGCAGGCCCGCGACGATCTCCTCTGCCGCGGTGCGGGGCGCAAGCTGGCCGGAATCTGGGATGACGCCCGCCGGGCCGAGGTCCGCGGCGCCCTGGAGACGGCGGGCGGAGCCCTGGCGGCCCAGACCTGGCCGCGCGTCGAGCAGTTGCTGGACGCCTATGCCCGGAGCTGGACCGCTCTCCACACCGAAGCCTGCGAGGCCACCCAGTTGCGCGGCGAGCAGTCGGAGCAGATGCTCGATTTGCAGGTGGACTGCCTGGAGGAGCGGCTGCGCGAGGTCCGTGCCGCGACCGACGTACTCTCCCACGCCGACGGCCAGGTGGTGCGCAACGCGGTGGCGATCGCCCGCAGCCTGCCCACGCTGGAGCGATGCTCCGACCGCCGGGCGCTGCTGGCCCGCGGCGCGCCGGCGGCCGATCCCGCCCGGCGGGAACGGACCGCGCGGATCCGCGACGCCCTGGCCCGGGGCCGGGTCCTGGAGTCCGCGGGAAAGTACCCGGAGGCCCTGGCGCTGGCCGAGAAGGCGACCCGGGAAGCCGATGCCCTGAAGGACCGGCCGCTCGCCGCCGAGGCGCGCCTCCTGCTGGCGGGGACGAACGGGCGCCAGGGGCGGGCCGACCTCATGCAGTCGATCCTCCTCGAGGCGGTCGACCTTGCGCAGGCGAGCCGGCAGGACGAGGTGCTCGCCCGCGCCATGACCCTCCTGATCCTGGCCTCGTCCGTCCGCGGTGACGCCGGGCAGGCGCACCTTTGGGGGCGCCTGTCCGGCTCGGCGCTGGAGCGCGCCGGCCCCTCCGCCGGCCAGACCGCCGCCGACCGTTTCTTCTATCTCGGGATGGTCGCCAACCTGGAGCAGCAGCCCGCGGTGGCGCTGGAGCATTTCCAGACCTTCCTCAACCTGGCCGCGCGGACGGGCGCGCGGATGTCGACGCATGCGGCGCTGCACAACATGGGGATCGCCGATACCCAGGCGGGCCGGCTGGCGGAGGCCGCGGCCCACTTCCGCCAGGCTCTGGAGACGCTGGAGCGCAATTTCGGACGCGATCATCCGGACGTGGGAGCGGCGCTCTATCACCTGGGCAAGATCGAGAGGAGCCGCGGAAATCTCGCGGGAGCCCTGGGCCATTACCGCGACAGCCTCGCCCTCTACGACCGGCTGGACTGGCAGGGGAGCGAGCCCGCCTTCCCCTTGACCGGTCTGGGAGAGACGTTGCTCGACCTGAACCGTCCCGCCGAGGCCGTGCCGTTGCTCGATCGCGCCGTGCGCCTGCGATCCGGGCAGACCCGCGATCCGGCGCAGCTCGCGCTCAGCCATTTCATCCGGGCCCGAGCCCTGGACGCCGCGGGCGGCGATCGACGGGCGGCGCGCCGGGAGGCGCAGCAGGCGCTGGCGGTGTTCGTGGATCTCGGCGACCGCGCCCGTTCCGACCGGCGGGAGGTCGAAGCCTGGCTCGCCGCCCACAAGGGGACGCCGTGACCGGCCTGCGCGGCGACCTCCGGCATCCGCTCGCCCTCTGCGGCGACGTCGGCGGCCACCGGCGGACCTATTTCCTGGGACCCGGCCTCAACCGCATCGGCAGCCGGCTCGACGGCGACGTCGTCCTCGCCCTGCCCGGCATCTCGCGGCGGCATGCCCTTCTCGTGGTCGAGCCCGGCCGGCTCTGTCTGGAGGATCTGGGGAGCAAGAACGGCACCTACGTCAACGGAGAGCGTCTGGAGAGCGGCCGGATCGAGGTGGGAGACCGCCTGCGTTTCGGCCCCGTCGCTCTCCGCCTGGAAGAGCTGAGCGGCGGGGACGGCGAATTGGCCATCCCTCTCCGCGGAGAGGCCGGCGCCGGACGGGCGGCTCCGGAGACGACGAAGGCGCTCACCGCGGCGTCACCGCGGTGGGACGGCGGTCCCGCCTGGCTCGAAGCCTTCGTGGAGAAGCTCCCCCGCGCCCGCGACGGCTCGGTGGTGGGCTCGGTGGCGGAGGCGCTCTCCTTTCTGGTCCATGAGCTTGGGGCGGAGGGTGCGGCTCTCCTCGAAGGCGCCGGCCCGCCCGTCGTCCTCTGCTGTATCGGCGAGATCCCGGACGATGTCGAGCTCGGTGAGGTCTCGGCCCGGATGGCCAGAGGGCAGGAAGGCCCGCGGTCCCTCGCGGTCTGGGGAGAGCTTCCGGGCCGTGACGATCCCGGGCCGCTCCTCCGGCTCCTGCTGCGGCTGCTCGACCTGTCCCTGCGGCCGGAGCCGCCGCCGACGCCGGCTGCCCGCCCCCGGCTGGTGGTCCCGCCCGGCTGGGTGCGGGGCGGCTCGCCGGCCATGCGCACCCTGCTGCGCCAGATGGAGGCGGTGGCCGCCTCCGATCTGCCGATCCTGATCCTCGGCGAGACCGGGGTTGGCAAGGAAGGGGTCGCCCGCATCCTGCACGCCTCGTCGACGCGCCGGTCCGGCTCGTTTGTCGCGCTCAACTGCGCGGCGATCCCCAAGGATCTCCTGGAAGCCGAGCTCTTCGGAGTCGGCCGCGGCGTCGCCACCGGAGTGAGCCCCCGCTCCGGCCAGCTCCAGGCGGCGCACGGGGGCACGCTCTTTCTCGACGAGATCGGAGACATGCCGGCCGAGCTCCAGGCCAAGCTCCTGCGCGTCTTGCAGGAGAAGGAAGTGCAGCCGCTGGGGAGCGCGCCGGTGGCGGTCGACGTCCGCGTCCTCGCCGCCACCAACATCGGGATCGAAGAGCGCATCCGGGACGGTGCGTTCCGCAGCGACCTGTACTACCGCCTTGCGGGCTACGTCCTGCGGGTGCCGCCGCTGCGCGAGCGCCGTGAGGACATTCCTCTCCTGGTGGAGCACTTTCTGCGCGCCGCCGCCCGGGAGGCCGGCAAGTCGATCCGCGGGATCACCGTCGCGGCGCTGCGCCGGCTCGTCGAGCGGCCCTGGCCGGGCAACGTCCGCCAGCTCGAGCACTGGGTCCGGCGGCTGGTCTGGCTCTGCGACGACTCCGAGACCATCGTCGCCGAGACGCTCGACCTGGCCGGCTTCGCGGAGATCCCCGCCGGAGATGGAGTGGGGGAGGAGGAGACCGGGCTGGCTGGCGATCTCGAGCTGGCTTCCCTCGAGCGGCGTGCGGTGCGCGAGGCCTTGCGGCGCCACGGCGGCAACCAGTCCCGCGCCGCCGAGGCCCTGGGAATCACCCGCACCTCCCTCTACCGCAGGATGCAGCGCTACGGCCTGCCGTCCGGTTCCGCCTGAGGTGCGCGGATTCGCGCACCTGCACGGGAGCGTGCGCGCCGGCGTGCACCTCGGTCTCTCCTCGATTCACGCAAATCACTGATTTTTCTGGACTTTTCAAGGGAAGCCGAAAGTGGCAGCCGGACTGCACAAGCGGTCGGCCAGCATCGAAACCCGGAGCCATTCAGCGCCGGGATCCCCACCGATGCCAAGGAGCTTTCATGAAATCAGTCCGGAAACCCCTGCTGTCCCTCCTCGTCCTGGCCCTGGCCGTGCTCTCAACCGTCACGGCCTCGGCCCAGACCGCGCCCTACACGCGCACCGTGATCGTCCCGTCGAATGCGAGCGCCACCACCAACGGCACCGCGCTCCTCGCGGCCCTGGCGGGTCTCTCTCCCGCTCCCAGCTATTCGAACCGCTGGCTGATCAAGCTGGAGCCGGGGATCTACAACGTGGGCACGACGCCCGTCGTATTGCAGGACTATGTCGACATCGAAGGCTCGGGCCTCATCGAGAGCCATATCCAGGGAGCCTTCGACCCCACGCCCCTGCTGCTCGGCGGCCTGGTGCGGGGAGCGAACAACTCCGAGCTCCGCAACCTGACGATCAGTTGCGTCAGCAACGCGACCACCACCAGTTGCCAGGCTCTCTCCCTCGACCATGCCAGCCCCCGCCTCTCTCAGATGCGCATCCTGGTGCAGGGGACCGGGACGGCCAACCACTGGGGGATCCGGATGCTCGACAGCGCCCCCGTTCTCGATGACGTCGACATCCAGGTGACGACGACCGGCGCCCACAACTATGGAATCGTCTACACCGGCCAGTCGGCGGTCAACGTCCTGCGGTCGAAGATCGTCGCGCGCAACGCAAGCGTTGAAAACTTGGCGATCGTCCTCAGGGATGCGCACACCTTGAGCTCGATGCGCGACAGCACGCTGACCGCGAACGGCGGCGGCAACGCCTTCGGCATCGCCTACATCAGCTCGTCCACCACCGATTCCCTGGTCCTCGACAACGTCCTCATCTCGGCCCAGGGAGCGTCCTTGAAGGGCGCCGGAATCGGCCTTTACTCCGGCAGCCTGGGCAGCCCGACGGTCCTGGTGGAAGGGGGGAGGATCGTCGGGTCGACCGACGGCGTGGATTTCAGCGCGTTCACGGGGACCGGCACCGTGGAGCTCCGGCACACCGAGATCGAGGCTCCCCAGTACCTCGCGCAGGCGGCCAACGTGCGGCTCTATCTCAGCCGGACGAAGGGAACCGGCATCGTCTCCTCGATCATCTCCCAGCAGTGCGCCGCGGTCGTCAACAATGCCGGCACCTTTCTGACCAGCACCTGTCCGTAGCAGCGGCCTCCCTCCAAGAGAGAGCTTCCCCAGCTTCCCCTGGACCGTTGGAAGGTCCAGGGGCGCTCCGCCCCGGACTTTCAGCTACCATACCCCCGCTTCTTGGGAGGGCTGAACGTCCAATGTCAGAGACAGCGATCCAGGATCTGTCACCGGCCGACTTCTGCGCCTGGCTCAGCCAGGCGGGGATCCGGCGTTTCTATCTGGTCTGGGATGACGAGGCCGGGGCGGTCCGCGCTTCGCATCCGGCTCTGGAGCCGCTGGCGCGGCTCCTTCAGGAGGACCGGCGCGACTTTGACCAGCACGAGGGGATCTTCGTGCAGGTGGCGCCGGAGACGGGCGTGCTCCAGATGGCGGTCATTCACCGAACCTGCCGCGGCCAGGGAGCTGGCGGGGTGCGGTTCTGGCGTTATGACACGGTCGAGGGCTTTCTGCGCGACGGCTTGCGGCTCTCGCGCGGCATGACCCACAAGAACGCTCTCGCCGGGCTCTGGTGGGGCGGCGGCAAGGGGGTGATTGCTCGGGACACCGGCCGCGCCGGCGATCCGGCGACTCGGCGGCGGATGTATGAGGAGTATGGCGAGCTGATGACCAGCCTGCAGGGTTGCTACGTCACCGCCGAGGACGTGGGCACTTCGGTCGAGGACATGGCGGCCGTCTTCTCCCGCACCCGTTTCACCACCTGCATTCCGCCGAGCCTGGGCGGCAGCGGCAACCCGTCCGTGCCCACCGCGCGCGGTGTCGTGCGCGGCATGGAAGCCGCCCTGGCTCATCTCGGCCGGGGCACGCTCGCGGGCAAGACCGTCGCCGTCCAGGGTCTGGGCCACGTCGGCGAGCCGCTCCTCGGCTTCCTGCGCGACAAGGGGGTCGCCCGCGTCGTCGGCTCGGACATCGATCCCACCCGCGCCGCCGACCTCCACGCCCTCTTCCCGGACCTCGACCTGGAGGTGCGCACCGTCGAGCGCGGCGACAACTCGATCCTCGCCGAGCCGGCGGACATCGTAGCCCCCTGCGCCACCGGCGGCATCCTGAATCCGCGCACCATCCCGGCCCTCCAGGCGCCCATCGTCTGCGGCGCCGCCAACAACCAGCTCGAAGATCCGGAGCGCGACGACGTGCTCCTCCAGCAGCGGGGCATCCTCTATCTGCCCGACTTCCTGGTGAATCGCATGGGGATCGTCAACTGCGCCGACGAGCAGTACGGCGTCGTCGATCCCGATCCACGCATCGAGCTCCACCTCGGCGACACCTGGGACAACAGCGTCTACAATCTCTCCCTCGAAGTCCTGAGCCAGGCCAAAACCACCGGCGCCACGACAGCCAAGGTCGCCCTGGACCTCGCCGAAAAGCGTTCCCGGGAGTCGCACCCACTATGGGGGCACCGCGGCGTGCAGATCATCCGCTCGCTCGTGGCGAGCGGATGGGAGAACGGTTGATCGGGGCCTCTGAGGGACGGAAAAGTGCGGGCAGGCCCGCTTGCGATACGATCCCGCTGTGAACTTTGCTGGCGTTCTCCAGACGGTGACTGCTTTCCTTGATCATCAGGGAGCCCATTACGCCGTGATTGGCGGGGTCGCCCTCGTGATGTATGGGCTTCCCCGGACCACTTTGGATCTGGATCTGGTCGTCGACTTTGCCGTCCAGGATTCACTCATCCAATGGTTGGAAGCGCGCGGGTACGAGACTGTCCACCGGTCGCTCGGCTATTCGAACCATTCTCACTCCGATCCCCTCTGGGGGGACCTGGACTTCGTGTACGTCCGTGGGGAGACGGCCGAGAAACTCTTCTCCGGCTGCCGAAAGGCCAAGGGGCCCGGTGGCCTGGAAGTTCCGGTCCCGAGCCCCGAGCACCTTGCCGCTCTCAAGGTCGTGTCGCTGAAAAATGACCCCGACCGGGCCTTCAGAGATCAGGAGGATCTCCGTTTCCTCCTGCACTTGCCAGGAGTTGACCAGACGGAGATCCGGAGCTACTTTGAGAGGCATGGGCTCAGTGAACGCTTTGAAGAAATCCTCTGAGCCCCTCGACCTCCTGGCTCTCGAGCGAGATATCCCGACGACGCCGGAGGATATCCGGGCGTTGCGCCAGCACCGACCTCGGATGCCGGAGAGTTGGTGGGATGTCCTCACCGAGGCTTCCGAACAACTCCCCGGCCTTCAAGAGGCCCGCCGCCGCCGCAAGACCTTCGAGGGCTGCTCACCTTTCGAGCTGTGAGCCCTCAGTTACACGCGCTCCCTGAGCACTGGCAGGTGCCGCCCGTTCCGGCATTGAACGCCTGGCAGCACTGCGCCGTCGCCTGGTCCGACTGCGCCTTGAACGGGAGCGCCCAGACGAAATCGGTCTGCACCGACCACCGCCGGATGGCGTGGTTGCCGCTGTAGAACCACGACGGATTCGGCGTGCCGTTGTAGCTCTGGCCCTCGGGTGTGAAGCCGGCGACGCCCGGATACGGGCTGAGACCGTTCGGCCCGCCGGGCGTCGCCTGGATGGCGGCGCGCGAGTGGCAGGTCATGCACGACGCCGTCGGCACGAAACCGGCCTCGGTCACCGAGTTGCCGAGCAGGATAGGGGAGCCGGTCGCGTCGGTGTAGTCGGTCATCGATCCCTTGAGCCGATAGTTCTTGAATACCGGATCGAGCTTCGCCGCCTCCATCATCCGCTGGAGCGGCTGCGTCAGCTCGCCGGGCGTGTACTTGCCGCACAGCTCCTTCTCATGCGATGGGATGTTCGCGGGGGTCGAGCCGAACGAATCGTGGCAGCCGAGGAAGTCGCAGCGGCCCCAGTTGTCGACGTGCTCGAAGGTGGACCAGAACCAGTTCGGCAGCGCCTTGCTGCTCACGTGCATCGCCACCAGGCCGTAGGTCTTGCCTTGGGACACCATGGTGTAGAAGCGCTTGCTCGCCACCTGCTCCGGCGTCAACGGCAGCCAGTTGGTCTTCACCTCCGTGGCACCCACCGGGAAATTGAACACGAAGCCCTGCTCGAACGCGACCTGGAGCCCTTCCACGTACCACAGCCCGTGATCCACGATGTAATTGAACGTCGCCCGGTCGCGATAGACGATCTCCAGCGCCTCGTTGTTGTAGTAGCTCCAGCAGTCGTCCTCCGGCAGGCCATGTCTTGTGGTCTTTCCTCCGCGCACCGACCGCTGCGTGAGCAGCGACGGCTTGGGAGCAAAATCCGTCGGCCAGATCGGGCAACCCGCATGCTTCGGATCCGCTTTGCACGTCTTGAAATCGGCGGCCGGGCACTGGAACGTGTCCGGATCGCTCGAATACGTCTGAAACGCCACCAGCCCGGCGACCGCGGGAGCATTGACCTCGATGAACTTCTGCCACGCGAACAGATCGGGGCAGTTCATCGCCAGGTTGGGCACCTTCGAGGGATTGGAGCACTCCGGCTGATCCTTGGCGGCAGCCGGGCGGGGAAGCCCCAGAACGATCAAACAGAGGAAGCTCGTGAGGACGGCAACGCGGGCGCTACGCCGGGTCACGGCATGGCTCATCAGAAACTCCTTTCGAAAGAAAAACGGCTGGCAGGAAGACCGGGAGAGCAACCCGTGTGCCAGGCAAGGCGCCCCGGGAAGGGGACGTCCGGCCTCCGTGTCAGGCCGCGGGCGACATGTCGGCGACGTGTCGGGGTTGTGTCGGGCCGGCAGCTCTTTTCTCAAAGAAAAGGGGCGCACCACGGTGCGCCCCTCGGGGTTGGAGGTCAGCCTTTCGCCGGATCCGACTTCGCCGGCGTCTCGGCGCCGGCCGGGGTGCCCGCCGGTTTGTCCGGGGGCTGGAGGACTGCGGCCTTGCGGCCGGCCCTGGTGCGCAGGGGCGCCACATTGAAGAGGACCAGCTTCTCGTTGCGCGCCCCGAGCCGGAGCTTCGCCCCGAGCCGGATCTGCCGCGCCGCTTCCTTGCTCCGGCCGAGGGCTGCCACCATGTCTTGCGTGGCCTTCCGCTTCTCGGCGTCGTAAATTTTCTGCCGCTTCTGGGCGTCGTCGAAGAGCCCCATCGACTTGTCGAGCTCGTCCTTCTCCGCTGTCACGGTCGGCAGGACGTCCCCGTTCTCCGCCACTCGGTCGGAAAGCCCGCGCAACTCGGCGACCGTGTCTTCCAAACTCAGGTTCTTGTTCGCCATGGTCTGTCTCACGTCCTTTCGGAAACTTCCGCACCCTGAGTGGCGCGGAAGGTGCTGCAAACCGTTGTTCCTGCGCCGTCCGCCGGCTGCTGCCGGCCGTGCTGGAGAAGCCAGCCGCGGAGGAGGGCGACGGCCATCTCCTCGGCGGGAAGATCCAGGGCGGCGGCCAGCCGCACGATCGTGGTGGGCATGGGCCAGGCCTGGCCCTTCTCGATCCGGTACAGCGCATTGGTGTCCACGCCCGTGGCCTCGGCGACCGCGCGGCGTGTGATTCCGCGCTGAAGCCTGAACAGCTCGGCAGGGAGTGGGGGGCGTCTCGCAATATTGGTCTTCGTGTGTTCGTGTAGTGCTGTCATGGCGCCAGATTAAAGTCGCATTGGACGGCTGTCAAGAGTCCATGTAGTCTGATTAAAAACACATGCGGTCTTTTAGGGTGCATGTGGTATAGTTCCAGACGTGAAGCGCAAGGAAGAGGCGGCCAGGACGGCAACGGTGGAGACCGCGCGGGGGCTGCTGAGAGCCCTGCTGCGGCGCGGCTCGGTCTCGTTGGATGAGATCGGCCGGAGGATGGGGCACACCCGCGGCTACATGAGCCGTGCTCTGCGGGGCCTGAACCCGCTCACGCTGGACACGATCTTCGAGGCGCTGGAGATTGCGGGCATTGAGCCCGCCGAGTACTTTACGGACGTGGCGAAGGCGCTCGCTCCTCCTGAAGAACCCAAGAACAGCGGGCCGTCGCAGGCGCAGATCGAGGAGACGGTGCTGCGCACGCTCCGGCGGCTGGGCTGGGCGCGCCTCGACGATGACGAGAAGAAGTCAGGCTCGCTGCCGCGCTAACCCCTCTCAGGATTGAAGCGGCCCCTCTGCGGATCGAAGATCCCCCGCTCAGGCTTCAATCCGCCCTGTCCAGGATTGAATCTACCCTCGTCCGGATGGACGATTCCCCAGGGAAAGTTGAGGTTACCCTGGGGTAAGTAGGCGATCCACCAGGGAAGGTTGAGGCTCGACCAGGGAAAGTGGACGATCCACGAGGCGAAGCTGAGGATCCACCCGGGAAAGTTGAGGCTCGACCAGGGAGAGTGGAGGATCGGTCCGGGAGGGCTGAGGCTAGACCAGGGAAAGTTGCCGCCCGACCAGGGTAGATTGAGCTCGCCCTCGGCTTGGCCGGACCTTTTCCAGGCACGAACGAATCTGGCCTGCTCCGCCCGCCCTCGCCCGAGAAACTGCCACCGCCCTCAGCCGTTCGAGGAAGGCCCCGTAGGGTGCGCGACGTTGCCTCGACTTCGCGAAAGTGGCTTCGCGCCAGCCTGTCGGTGAGGCATCGGTTCATTGTCGGTCCATGAACGGCGATAGGATAGGTCTCAAGCTCCAAGGGAGACCGCCGATGCCCAAGCTCCACACCTACGAAGGCCAGGAAGGCGTCGTCACCTACGACGCCAAGCGCTGCATCCACGTCGCCGAATGCGTTCACGGCCTGCCGGCGGTGTTCGATCCGAACAGCCGGCCGTGGGTGAGCCCGGACGGTGCCGGTGCCGAGGAGCTCGCCTCCGTGATTGCGCGGTGCCCGACCGGCGCGCTCCATTTCGAGCGCGCGGATGGTTTGCCGGCCGAGCCGGTGCCGGGCCGGAGCCGGGTCATCCTGGTGGCGGACGGCCCGCTCTACGTGCACGGCCAGATCGAGATCGCGGCCTCGGACGGCACAGTGCAGCTCGTCGACACGCGGGTGGCGCTCTGCCGGTGCGGCGCCTCGGAGAACAAGCCTTTCTGTGACGGGTCGCACACGCGGGCGGGGTTCCGGGCGTCCGGCACATGGGAGGAGCTGACGGCGCCGGCCGGTGATCCTGCCGCGGAGGGTCCGCTTCGCGTCATTTGCCGGACTGACGGTCCCCTTCTCTTGCAGGGCCCGTTCACGCTCACCGCGGCCGATGGCACGTCAGCGCCTTGCGCGCGCGCCGCCGCCTGCCGTTGCGGAGCCTCCGAGAATAGGCCCTTCTGCGACGGCAGCCACTCGGCCGTTGGCTTTACCGCCGCGTGAACCTGAGTGTCCGCAGCGGAAGCCACGGGAAGCCGGCTCGCGGCACCTCCGGTTGAGACCGGCCGCCGTGCTGAAAAGGTCCTACATCCTCTACCATGGAAGCCTATGAAACAGAACCGAGAGCCGACGAAGGTTGTGATTCTCATCGCCATCGGGCTGGCCACCCTGGCGTTGTCCGCCTGCCACGTGGAGAGCTGTGAGGAGAAGGGCCGCTGCCCGGACAACAAGCCGTACGTGCCGGTGATCGCGGCGGCTCGGAGCCTGAATCTGAAGCCTGATGAGAGACGGATCTACCAGATCAGCGATCCGGCCGACGGCACGACACTGCGTCTCGACCACGAGATCCCGGAGCAGGAGCTGAGGATTGGCAAAATGGTGGGAACCGTCTGGGTGGAGAAGGACGAGGCGGGGCGCCTCCTCGTGGCCATCGAGACCCTCGACCATGGCCACGGCGGCGAATTCGGGCTCCTCTTTGGCGATCCCGGTGCGGTGCTCAAGGATCGCGGCGAGACATTTGAAGGACCCGGCAACCGGGAGTGGAATCTCGAAGAGGATCTCGGCGGCGGGTGGTGGAGAGTCGGCTTTCGGTGAGCGCAACCTATTCCCCTCGCAGCAGCGTCAGCGGATCGACTGCCGTGGCGCGCCGCGCGGGGACGAGGGTGGCGCAGAAGGCAGCGGCGGCGAGGAGAAGGGGAGCGGCGAGGAAGGTGAGGAGGTCGTACGGACTCACGCCGTAGAGGAACGCCGCGACAAGGCGCGTGGTGAGCAGGGCGGTCCCGAAGCCGAGGGCGAGGCCGGCGGCGACGAGGCCCATGCCGTGGCGGAGGACGCGGGCCAGGATGCCGCTCCGCGGCTCGCCGATCGCCATGCGGATGGCGATCTCGCGGCGGCGCTGGTCGACGGCGTAGGACATCACGCCATAGGTGCCGACAGTCGCCAGCACCAGGCCGAGAATTCCGAAGAGCGCCAGGAGCGCGGCGCCGGCCCGCGAGGCCCAGAGCGACTGCGCGAGGACCGTGGGGAGTGTGGTGACGCGGACCAGCGGGAGGTTGGGATCGAGCGCCTGGACGGCGCTGCGCACACCGGCGAGCGCGGCCGCGGGATCTCCCTGGGTGCGGACGTAGAGCGTGGTCTCTCCGGCCAGCGCCTGCGCCAGCGGGAAGTAGATGTAGGGTCGCGGCTCCTCGCCGAGACCGGAGTACTTGACGTCGGCCACCACGCCGATGATCTCCACCTGGAGCTGGCTGCCGAGGAACTGGAGCCGCTGGCCGACCGGATCACTGCCGGTGAAGTAGCGATCTGCCAGCGTGCGGTTGATGACCGCGACCGGCCGGCTGTCGGCATTGTCGGCGAGGGTGAAGGGGCGCCCGCGCAGGATCTGGATGCCGAGGGTGGAGAAGTAGGACGTGTCGACGCCGTTGGTGCGCGCCGCGGCGCCCTCGCGCGGCGAGGGGACGTCGCGGCCGGGGATGAAGAAGCCGCCGCCGAGCCCCTGGCTCAATGGGCGGTTGAGGCCGGCCGCCGCGGCGCGCACGCCGGGCAGGGCCGCCACGGTCTCGCTCGCGCGGCGGCAGAAGTCCAGGGCGCGGACCGGATCGTAGCCCGCGCCTTCCAGGTTGAACGACACGGCGAGCAGGTGCGGCGCGTCGAAGCCGGGATCGATGTGGGAGGCACTTTCGAGGCTGCGCAGGAAGAGACCGGTTCCGATCAGCAGGAGCAAGGAGAAGGCGACCTGCCCGACCACGGTGACGGTGCGCAGGCTCAAACCGCGGCGAACCGGAGGCGGCGTGCTGGCGGCTTTAAGGGCGGGCACCAGGTCGGGCCGGCGGATCTGGAGCGCTGGCACGAGGCCGAAGAGCACGCCGGTCAGTAAAGTGAGCGCGAGGGTGAAGAGCAGCACCCGGGCGTCGAAGGAGACGTCCAGAGTGCCGGGGATGTTCGGCGGCCGGAACGCCCACAGCAGATGCCGGCCCCAGGCGCCGAGCAGCAGGCCGCAGGCGCCGCCGAGGAGGGCGAGCAGCAGGCTCTCGGTGAGGAGCTGCCGGACCAGATGGCCGCTGTCGGCGCCGATCGCAATGCGGATGGCGATCTCGCGGCGCCGGCCGAGCGCGCGGGTGAGGAGAAGGTTCGCCACGTTGGTGCAGGCGAGGGCCAGCACCAGGCCGACCATGGTCATCAGGAACCAGGCCAGCCGCAGGTCCCGGTCGCGGGTGTTGGCATTGAGCGCGGACTGGGAGAGCGGCAGCAGGGTCATGCCGCGGGCGTGGTTCTCCTGCGGATAGGTCTGCTCCAGCCGGTGGCCGAGAGAGCTCACGCCCGCCCGTGCCCGGTCGAGGCCCATCCCCGGGCGCAGACGGCCGAGGACGTCCAGCATCAGCGAGTCGCGGAAGTCGAACCAGTTGACCAGGGGAGCGCCGACGATCCCCTGGCGCGCGCCGATCGGCAGCCACAGCTCCTGGGCGAGCAGCCGGCCCGGTCCGGCAAAACCGGGCGGCGCCACGCCGATGATCACGAAGGGCCGGCCGTTGAGCCGCACCAATTTGCCGGCGATGGCCGGATCGGCATGAAACCGCCGCCGCCACAGGCGATCGCTCAGCACCACCACCGGATGCCCCGCCTGCTCCTCCTCGGCCAGGAAGAAACGGCCGCGCTGTGGATGCAGTCCCAGGACGTTGAAATAGTCGGCGCTGACCACCGCGCCGGCCACCTGCTCGCGGTCCGGACCGCTCTCGCCGAGGGAGACCTCGACGTTGAGCGAGGCGGCCAGGCCGGCGAAGACGGAGTGGTCGTTCCGGGCGTCGAGAAAATTCGGATAGGAGGACGGCGCAAAGCCCGGGAACGCCGGATCGGTGGTGTAGAGCGCCACCAGCTCCTCCGGCCGGGTGAGCGGCAGCGGCTTGAAGAAGAGCGCGTTGACGAAGCTGAACAGGGCCGTGTTGGCGCCGATGCCGAGCGCCAGGGACAGGGCGGCGATCAGGGTTGTGCCGGGCGTCGCCAGTAGGCGCCGCCCGGCGTAGCGCAGGTCGCGCAGCAGACCTTCGAGGGAATTCTTCATCGGGTTTTACGAGTCGCCGCCGAGCTGGGCCAGGAGAGTCGCTAGATCGCGCGCGCTGATCTCGGCGTCCGGGAGATCTTCGGGAGTCAGAGCGGTTTCGGTGGCCTCGCGATCCGGCTCCGGCTCCGTGACCTCGGGTTTGACGGCTTCAGTTGTTGAAGCCGCGAGCTCCGCCAGGGCTGCGATCGTAGGGCTTTGGAAGAGCTGGCCCGGGGTCAGGACGAGACCGTGCTCGCGGGCGCGGGCGACGATGCGCAGGCCGAGCACCGAGTCGCCGCCGAGCTCGAAGAAATCGTCATACACGCCGGCCGGGGTGATGCCGAGCAGGTCCTGCCAGATCTCGGCGAGCCGGGATTCGGCTTCAGTGCGCGGCGCGACGTAGGCGGTGGCGAGAGCGGGCCGGGTGTGGCGCTCCTCCGGCGCGGTGTGGAGATCGGGGCCGCCGAGATCCGTCAATGCACCGGTTTCGGCTGCCAGGCGGTTGAGATCGCGGAGCGAGACCAGCACCTGTGGCAGATCGACCTGGCCCAGGATGCGGCGCAGCGCCTCGATGCCGGTGGCCTCGTCGAGGCCCTCCAGGAGCGGTGCGGCGCTGGTGTCGACCGCCATGCCGGTGTCCTTCCAGGTGTCCCAGGCGATGGAGATCGTCCGGCCGGACGGTTCGGAAAACGCAAAGGCGTCCTGGAAGGCGTTGGCGGCGCTGTAGTCGGCCTGGCCGAGGCCGCCGAGGGTCGCGGCGAGCGAGGAGCAGAGGACGCAGAAGTCGAGATCGCGCGGCGGGAACAGCTCGGCGAGGAGCAGTGTGCCGCGGATCTTGGGAGCGAGCACCCCGGCGGCGATGTCCCGCTCCTGGCGTGCGATCAAGCCGCCGCCTTTGACGCCGGCCGCGTGGATGATGCCGTGGACGGTTCCCCAGCGCGCGCGGATCAGATCGCGGACCGCTTCCATGCCGGCGCGGTCGGCGACGTCAGCCGTGACGTACACGACTTCGCCTCCGGCCCGCGCGGCTGTCTCCTCCAGGCGCTGCATGCGGTGGATGCGGTGCCCGGGTGGGTGAGAACGGCCGACCAGGATCACGCGGGCGGCCACCGATTCAACGAGCCAGCGGGCGATCACTTCGCCGATGCCACCCAGGCCGCCGGTGACCAGGTAGACGCCCTGTGGGCGGAGGCGGCTCTTCCCGCCGGCTTCCAGGCGGATGGGCGCGAAGGTCTGGGTCCAGCGCTGCCGGCCACGGTAGGCGATCACCGTTTCAGGAGGGTGTGCAGACATCTCCGCGAGGACGTGCTCCACCGCGCCCTCGCTCCTGTCCGCCAGATCGAGCGTCCGGCAGGTCACCGCGGGCAGCTCGATGGCGGCGGTCTTGAAGAGTCCGAGCAGCGCCGCCCGTTCCGGCGTGACCGTCTCACCGCCGGCCACGTCGTGGAGATGGGTGGTCACCGCCCAGAGTTGGACCGGCGTTTCCACGGCACGGCGGGCCAGCGCGCGGAGCAGGAAGAGCGGTCCATAGAAGCTGCGATCGAGAGACGCTTCGAGTGGACCGACGTTCCAGGTGTCAACGATCTGCACGGGTTCCAATCCCTCCGTGGCCAGGTTTGCAAGCAGCGCCTCGTAATCGTCCGCAATCCCCGGACGGATCGCATACGAGCCCGGGCCGAAGCGGGTTAAGGCGTCACCGATCACCACCGTCGCCAGCGCACGGCCGGCCTGCCGCAATCGTGCCTCCAGCGCGTTTCCGAGGTTGCCTTCACTGAAGAGCAGGAAGGGGCCAGATGGCAAGTCGGCTCCATCGCGCAACGACGGCGGCGGCAGCGAGCGCGTCCAGGAGGGGAGATAGAAGTAGTCCGCGAGATCCCTGGCGACGCCGGTCTCTTCCTGAGCGGCCAGGGCGAATCGGCTGCCGGGCTCGGTCCAGTGGCGGCGGCGCTCGAAGGGATAGGTCGGCAGCGGAACACGGCGCCGGCCCGCGGTGGGGAAGAGCGACGGCCAGTCGATCGGGACACCGGCCAGCCAGAGCCGGCCCAGCGTGCGGAGGAGAAGTGGAGGCGCGACGGCGGAGGAGGATTCCGCGGGCAACGACGGGAGGACGAGCGCCGCACCCGCCCGCCGCGCGAGGCGGCCGAGGGTCTCGCCGGGGCCGATTTCGAGGAGCACTCCGGAACCGGAACCAAGGAGAGTGCGCAGACCGTCGGCGAAGCGCACCGGCTGGCGCAGATGGCGGCCCCAGTAGGCGGGATCGGTCGCTTCGTCCTCTCGGATCCAGGTGCCGGTGACGTTCGAGAGGTAGGGGATCTGCGGCGGCCGGAGATCGATCCGCGCGGCGGCTTGCGTCAGGGCCGCGACCGCCGGCTCCATCATCGCCGAGTGGAAGGCGTGCGAGGTCGCGAGGCGCCGCACTTGGAGACCGCGGTCGGCGAGGCGCAGCGTCATCTGCTCCTCGAGCTTCTCGATGGCGGCCAGGGGGCCGGAGACCACCGTGCGGTCGGCGGCGTTGATCGCGGCGATCGAAATGGTCCCTCCGAGGAGCGGCGCGACCTCATCGGCCGGCAGAGGAATGCTCAGCATCGCGCCTGGCGGCAGCTCGTCGACCAGCCGGCCGCGCAGGGCGACGAGAGAGAGGGCGTCCTCCCAGGTGAGCACTCCGGCGAGACAGGCGGCCACGAATTCGCCGACGCTGTGGCCGAGGAGAGCCGCGGGCTCGATTCCCAGGCTGCGCCAGAGCTGGGCGAGCGCGTACTCGACCGCGAACAGCGCCGGCTGGGTGAAGCGGGTGCGGGCGAGCAGCGCCTCGGCCTCCTGCCGTTCCTCCGGCGGCGGATAGAGCAGCCGGCGCAGGTCCAAGGCCAGCTCCGGCTTCAGGACCTCGGCGGCGCGGTCGATCTCGGCGCGGAAGACGGCCTGTTCGCGATAGAGATCGAACCCCATGTCGATCTCCTGCGCTCCCTGCCCCGGCAGCAGGAAGGCGACCGTCGGAGCATCGCCGGTCGGGCCGGCCGGTCGCACCGCGCTCCACACGCGTTGCGGATCGCTGATCGCGAGCGCCGCCTGCGCTTCGGCGAGATCGCGGCAGAGCACGATCCGCCGGTGGTCGAACGCGCGCCAACCCACCCGCAGCGTGTGCGCGACGTCGGCGAAATCGGCGAGATCGAGATCCGGATGCTCGCCGAGGTGCGCGGCGAGGTTGGCCGCCATCTGCTCCAGCGTTGGGCCGCTGCGCGCGGAAAGCGGCAGGAGCTGCCATCCGGGCTGGGACACCTGGGCCTCGTGGACCGGCGCCTCTTCGAGCACCGCGTGGGCATTGGTGCCGCCGATGCCGAACGAGCTGACCCCGGCGCGCCGCGGTCCGCCGGTGGACGGCCAGGGGGTCAGCGTGGCGTTGACGTGGAACGGCGAGCCGGCGAAATCGATCACCGGATTGGGCGCCGTGAAATGCAGGCTGGGCGGAATCAGGTGATGCTTCAGGGCGAGCGCCGTCTTGATCAGCCCGGCCACCCCGGCCGCGGTGTCGAGATGGCCGATGTTCGTCTTCACCGAGCCGAGGGCGCACGAAGTCTTCGCGCCACCGAACGCCTGGACGAGGGCCGCGACTTCGATCGGATCGCCGAGCGGCGTGGCGGTGCCGTGCGCTTCCACATAGCTGATCGTCGCCGGATCCACGCCCGCCTTGCGCAGCGCGGCGCTCACCACTTTCGCCTGGCCGTCGATTCCCGGCGCCGTGAAGCCCACCTTGAGCGCGCCGTCGTTGTTGATGGCGGTGCCCTTGATGACCGCGTCGATCGAGTCGCCGTCGGCGAGCGCGTCGGCCAGCCGCTTGAGCACCACGATGCCCGCGCCGTCGCCGCCGACCGTGCCGTGCGCCTGGGCGTCGAAAGCGCGGCAGTGGCCGTCCGGCGAGAGGATTCCCCCCTCTTCGAACACATATCCCTCGCGGTTCAGGTTGCGGATCGACACGCCGCCCGCCAGCGCCACGTCGCACTCGCCGTCGGCCAGCGCCCGGCAGGCGAGATGCACGGCGACGAGAGAGGTCGAGCAGGCGGTCTGCACGGCGACGCTCGGCCCTTCGAGGCCGAGCTTGTAGGAGGTGCGGGTGGTGAGGAAATCCTTGTCGGTCGAGACCGTCGCCTGAAAGGTGTCGATCGCCTGCATCGTGCCCGGGTTCGACAGCAGGTTCCAGATATAGGAATTCTGCCCGGCGCCGGCATAGATCCCGACGCGGCCGGCGGACCGTGGATCGTAGCCCGCGCGCTCCAGCGCCTCCCAGGCGCATTCCAGGAAGACGCGGTGCTGCGGATCGGTGACCGCGGCCTCGCGCGGTGTGAAGCCGAAAAAGCCGGCGTCGAACTGGTCGGGAGAATCGATCAGAGATGCGGCGGGAACGTAGCCAGGCAGGGCTCGCTTGTCGTTGGGGAGCTGTTCGATCGATTCGACTCCCGCGGTCAGATTGCGCCAGAACGTCTCGATGCTTGGCGCGCCCGGGAAGCGGCAGGCCATACCGATGATCGCAATGTCATCGCTCGGACCCGCGTCGTGACGCGGAGCTTTTTCTTCGGCGGGGGTTCCCGCGGTCAGATAGGCGGCGAGCGTCGCGACCGTCGGATAGCGGAACAGATCGAGCGCGGTGAGCTGGGGGAAGCGTTCACGCAGCCGGCCGTGCGCCTGCACGAGGAGGAGCGAATGGCCGCCGAGGTCGAAGAAATTGTCGTCCATCCCGAGGCTCGATATGCCCAGCACCTCGCGCCAGACCGCCGCGATAGCACCTGCCGAATCCTGAGTGGAAAGGTCCGTCGTCCAGGTGACCACCGGAGCCGGTTTGACGGCGAGGGCCGGCAGCGCGCGGCGATCCACCTTGCCGGCCGGAGTACGCGGCAGATCGGCTAAAAGCACGAAGGACGATGGCACCATCGGCTCGGGCAGGAGCTTGCGCAGAGATTCGCGGAGATCGGAGACCGCCGGGCTCGCGTTCGTTGCAATGAACGCGATCAGCGAGTCTTTGTGCACGATCACCGCCGCCTCGCGCACCCCCGGCAGATTGGCCAGGGTGCTTTCGATCTCACCCAGCTCGACGCGGAAGCCGCGCACCTTCACCTGGTGATCGATCCGCCCGAGGACCTCGATCCGGCCATCTGCGAGCTGGCGTCCGCGGTCGCCGGTACGGTACAAACGGCCGCCGGGCGCGTCGCTCCACGGATCAGGCACAAAGCTCGCGGCGGTGAGATCGGGACGGCCGAGATAACCGCGGGCGACACCGCCGCCGGCGAGCGCGATCTCGCCCTCGGCGCCGATCGGCAGCTCGCGCAGCTCCACGGAATCCAGTACCAGGAGGCGCGCGTTGTCGATCGGCCGGCCGACCGGCACCCGTGCCGCCGCCGGAGCGAAATCTGAGCAGTCGTAGGCGCTGCACCAGACCGTGCCTTCCGTCGGGCCATATTCGTTGACCAGGCGCACGCCCGGCAGCTTCTCGCGATGCCGCGCGACGAGGGCCGGAGGGCAGGCCTCGCCCGAAACGATCACGACACGCAAGCCATCCAGCTGCCCCGGCGCCGCCTGCTCCAGCACCAGGCTGTACAGCGAGGGGAGGAGATCGAGATGCGACACCTCCAGGCGCGCCAGCTCGGCGATGAAATGTGGCAGGTCGAGGTGGAAACGCTCAGCCGGCAAAGCGATCGTGCCGCCCTGGCTGAGCGTCCAGAAGATGCCCGGCACGCTGCTGTCGACGGTGAACGAAGCCGTCGGCTGAAACACCCGCACCGGCTCGGGGAAAACCCGCCGCCGGGCCGCGGTGGAGAAGCACACATTCCGCTGGCTGATCCCCACCCCCTTCGGCCGCCCCGTCGACCCCGAGGTGTACATCACATAAGCCAGGTTGTCCGGCAAAGCCGTCTGCCTTGTTTCGTCCTTGCTGTCCTTGAGGTCCTTGTTGTCCTTGAAGTCCTTCCTCTCCAACACCACCGAAACCCCGGCATCCGCCATCACCCAGGCCAGCCGCTCCGCCGGGTGACTCGGATCGAGCGGCACATACACCCCGCCCGCCTTGAGAACCGCCAACAGGGCGGCCACCATCTCCGGCGAGCGTTCCAGAGCCAGACCCACCCGCGACTCCGGCCCCACGCCCAGCGCGCGCAGGCGGCGGGCCAGGCGGTTGGCCGTGGCGTCGAGCCGCGCATAGCTCCACGCCTCGCCGCCCTGCCGGACCGCGATCACGTCGGGCGTCGCGGCGGCCTGCGCTTCGATCCATTCGGTGATCGTCTCCGGCTCCTTGAGATCCGCGCGGGTGTCGTTCCATTCCAGAACGATCTGCTGCCGCTCGGGCGCTGAAAGCAGAGCCAGCTCGCCGATCGGCTTGTCCGGGCTCGCGCCTGCGTGCGCCACGAGAGCCGCGTAATGAGCGAGCAGGCGATCGATCGTCGTGGCGTCGAACAGCTCCCGCGCGGAGGAGACTCCCGCGAGCAGCCCGCCCTCTGATCCAAGAGCGACCGTGAGACTGAGATCGAATTTCGCGGGAGGTGTGCCGGCGTTCAGCGCGCGCAACGCGAGGCCGGGGAGCGCGATCTCTCCACGAGGCGCGTTCTGCAGCTCGAACAGGACCTGGAAGAAAGGAGTCAGCGAAAGATCGCGCGGCGGGCGCAGCTCTTCGACCAGCTTTTCGAACGGCAGCTCCTGGTGCGCGTAGGCGTCGACGGCGGTGTCGCGGGCGCGCTCCAGAAGCGCGCGGAACGGAAGGTTTTTTGTGACCTCCGTGCGCAGAACCAGGGTGTTGACGAAGTAGCCGACGAGATCTTCCACCTCCCGCTGATGACGGTTCGCGACCGGCGTGCCGAGCACAAGGTCGGTCTCTGTCGAATACCGCGCCAGCAGCGCCTGGAACACGGCGAGCAGCGTGATGAACGGCGTCGCCCGCGCCTCTTCGCCCAGCCGCAGCACGGCGCCCGGCATCGGTGCGGGGATCGTGCGCGAGCGTTCCGCCGCAAGCTCGCTGCGCACGGCGGCGCGCGGCCGGTCGAGAGGGAGAGGGAGCGGCGGCGGCGGATCGGCGAGGCGGTCGCGCCAGAAGGCGAGGAGCGCGTCCAGCCGCTCGCCGCGCAGGCGTTGGCGTTGATGGAACGCGAAGTCGGCGAATTGAATGGGAAGCGGAGGCAGACGTCCGGCGTCCGCGTCGTAGAAGGCCGCCAGATCGCGGGTCAGGATCTCCATCGACCACCCGTCGGCGACGATGTGGTGCACGGTGAGGAGCAGCACATGCCGCGTGGGCCCGAGGCGCAGCAGCGCGGCGCGCAGCACCGGTCCGCGTTCGAGATCGAACGGCCGCGCGGCTTCGGCGGCGCCGAGCTGCTCCGCCTCGCGCTCGGCGATGGCGGCCGGCAGGGCGGTGAGATCGATCCCCGGCAGAGGCGCCGGTGCAGCTTCAATCACCTGCCGCGCGCCGTCCGCCGTCCTTTCGAAGCGGGTGCGCAGCGATTCGTGGCGCTCGACTGCTCCGGCGAGAGCGGCGGCGAGCGCCGCCGTATCCAGATCACCGTCGAGAGCGATCACCGCCGGGATGTTGTAGAGGTTGCCGCCGGGAGCGATCTGATCGATCAGCCAGAGCTGTTGCTGGCCGAAGGAGAGCGGCATCTCGCGGCCGTCGCGCGATATCGGAGAAAGCGGCGACAGTGGAGTCAGGGACTCCTCCGCCGTGCGAGAGGGCCGCAGGCGATCGATCCACTCGGCCTGCTCGGCGAGGATGGGCCGGTCGAAGAACAGGCGGACGGCGAGATCGCAGTGGAACGCTTCGCGCAGCCGGGCGATGGCGCGGGTCACCAGCAGCGAGTGGCCGCCGAGCGCGAAGAAATCGTCCCGCGCGCCGATCCTTTCAATTCCGAGGACCTCGCTCCACACCGCCGCGATCTGCCGCTCGGTGGCGGTCGCCGGCGCGACGTACTCCGTGCCGGCGGCGAGCGGAGCAGCGGTATGCATCAGCGCCGCGAGCGCCCGGCGGTCGAGCTTGCCGTTGGGCGACAGCGGCAGGGCCGGCAGCTCCACGAAGGCGGCCGGCACCATGTAGGCGGGGAGCTTGTGGGAGAGGTGCCGGCGCAGCTCAGCCGCGTCGAACGGGGCATGCTCCGTGGGGTTCGCGACCACGTAGGCGACGAGCTGCTCCTCGCCGCCGTCCCGCGCCACCAGCGCGACCGCCGCCTCGCGGACCGCCGGATGCTCGGCGATCACCGCCTCGATCTCCGCCAGCTCGATGCGGAAACCGCGCAGCTTCACCTGGCGGTCGGTCCGCCTGAGGTACTCCAGCTCGCCGTCTACCCGCAGGCGCACCCGGTCGCCGGTGCGGTAGAGCCGCGCGCCAAGCCCACCGCTCCACGGATCAGGAACGAAGCGCTCGGCGGTCAGCTCCGGCCGCCCCGGATAGCCGCGCGCGAGACCCGCTCCGCCGACGTACAGCTCGCCGTGCACGCCGCGCGGCACCGGCTCCAGCCGGGCGTCGAGGACATAGGCGGCCAGGTCCGCCAGCGGCCGGCCGATCGGGCTCCCCAGATCCCCGGAAATATCCAAGACATCGGCCGCGGCGAGCGCGCGGAACGTCACGTGCACCGTGGTCTCGGTGATCCCATACATGTTGACCAGGCGCGGCCGATCGCCGTGGCGTCGCACCCAGGGAGCCAGGCGCCGCGTCTCCAGCGCCTCGCCGCCAAAGATCACCCAGCGAAGGGCCGGTCCGATCGGCTCCTGCTTCGATTGCCCGTCGATCGCGACGAGCTGATAGAAGGCCGCGGGAGTCTGGTTGAGCACCGTCACCCGTTCAGTGGTGAGCAGCTCCGCGAACGCCTCCGGCGAGCGGCTCAGCAGATGCGGCACGATCACCAGCCGTCCGCCGTGGCAGAGCGCTCCCCAGATCTCCCACACCGAGAAATCGAAGGCGTAGGAGTGGAACAGCGTCCACACGTCGCGCGGGCCGAAGTCGAAGCGGCGCCGCGCGGAAGCCAGCAGCCGCTGCAGGTTGTCGTGGGTGACGGCGACGCCCTTGGGCCGGCCGGTCGAGCCCGAGGTATAGATCAGGTAGGCCGCGGTGGCGGGAACGATCGGACTGATCGGACTGATCTGTCCGATCGGTGGTGCGTCCCCGTTTTCGGCTGCCAAATCCAGCGTTGCCACGCCGCGGACCTCCGCGGCGGCGAGGAGGTCGGTCGCGCCGGCCGGCGGCTCGCCGGAAAGCGCGGTGAGCAGCCAACGGGCGCCGCTGTCGGCCAGAGTGAAGACCAGGCGGTCGCCGGGCCACGCCGGATCGAGCGGGATATAGAAACCGCCGGCCGCGAGCACCGCAACGATGGAGACGATCATCTCCGGGCCGCGCTCGCAGCACAGCGCGACCGGCGTTTCCGGTCCCACGCCCAGGCCGCGCAGGCGGTGGGCCAGCCGCTTCACCCGGTGATCCAGCTCGGCATAGGTCAGCTCCCTGCCTTCGCAGGTGAGCGCCACGGCGGATGGCGTGAGGGCCACCCAGTGCGCGAGCTGCTCGACCACCGACTCGCGCCACGGAAATTCGGCGGATGCCGCATGCTCGGCGAGCAACTCCGCGCGTTCCACCGTGTCGAGGAGCGGCAGCCGTGACAGCGGCTCGGCGGGCATCGAGCTCAAGGCGCGCAGCAGGTTGCGGAAGTGTTTCGTGAGGCGCTCGGCGGTCGCCGGTTCGAAGACGTCGGTGCTGTATTCGAGGGCTCCTTCGAGGCCGCCGGCGTATTCGGTCAGGTTCCAGGTGAGATCGAACAGAGAGACCTGCTGGTCGACCGGGCGCAACTGCAGGCGGAGCCCGGGCAGGAGGTCGAGGGGGCCTTGGGGTGAGCTCTGGAAGGAGAAGATGACCTGAAACAGCGGCGTGCGCCCGGTGTCGCGTTGCGGCCGCAGCTCTTCGACCAGCCTCTCGAACGGCAGGTCCTGGTGCGCATAGGCGCCGAGCGCCTCCTGCCGGACCGCCGCCAGGAGCTGCGCCGCCGGCGGATCGCCGCTCAGGTCGGCGCGCAGCACCAGGGTGTTGACGAAGAAACCGATCAATCCCTCGAGCTCCGGCCGCGTGCGGTTGGCGACCGTGGTGCCGGCCAGGATGTCGTCCTGGCCGCTGGTGCGCGCGAGGAGGGCGTACATCCCCGCGAGCAGCACCATGAAGAGAGTCACCCCCTCTTGGCGTGCCATCGCGCGCAGGTGCTCGCTGACCTCCGGCTCCAGGGCAAAAGTGATCTTCGCGCCGCGCCCGGTCGGCCGCGACGGGCGCGCCCGGTCGGTGGGCAGGTCGATCGCCGGCGGCGCTCCCGCCAGGCGCTCCCGCCAGTAGGCGAGCTGCTGTTCGAGCACCGCGCCGGCGAGCCAGCTCCGCTGCCAGACGGCGAAGTCGGCATATTGGATGGGCAGCTCGGGAAGCGCGGCGGGCGTGCCGGTCGCATGCGCGACATAGAGCGCGTTGAGATCGCGCATGAACACGCCCTGCGACCAGCCGTCGAAAGCGATGTGGTGCACGGTGAGCAGCAGGATGTGCTCACCGGCCCCCAGGCGAAGAAGAGTGGTGCGCAGCAGCGGTCCGGCCGCGAGATCGAACGGCTGGCGCGCCTCCGCCAGCTCCAGCCGCTTGGCTTCGCGCGTCCTCGCGGAGATTTCGAGAGCGGACATTTCAAGAGCGGAGAGGTCGACGATCGGGAGCGTGATCCGTGGGACCGGCGAGATCACCTGCACCGGCTCGCCGTCGACCTCCGCGAAGGTGGTACGCAGCGTTTCGTGGCGCGCCACCAGATCGGTGAGCACCCGGAGCAGCAGGTCCGGCCGCAGGTCTCCCTCGATGAGCAGGCTGGCGGGGGAATTGTAGATGGGCTCACCCGGCTCCAGGCGGTCGAGGAACCAGAGCCGCTGCTGGGCAAAGGAGAGCGGCGGCGGATGCTCGCCAGGACGGTGGGGAATCTGCGTGCCGCCCTCCCGGACGGTGTCCTGCTTCTTGGCGCGCAGCCGCGCGAAGAGGAGCGCGCGGTCCTCCCGCGACAGCTCGTCCAGCCGGCGCTCGGACGAGCTCATGGCTGGCTCTCCCGCGCCTGCTCCGGCATGCCGGCCAGCAGCTCCGCGAGCTGATCGAGAATCCGCTCCGCGCTCTCCGCCGTGAATCGCGCGGGCGACCACGCCAACCGCAAAAGCAGCCGCTCGCCGGGCACCGCCACCAGGGTCAGCGGATAGTGGTTGAAGTCCACCGTCTCCAGCTCATCGAGCGCAAAGCCGCCTTCCCCACTGTTGTCACCACCACCCCGAGGGTAATTCTCAAACGCCAGCACGCTCTCGAAGAGCCCCGCACCTGCCTGCACATGCTCGTTCTGCCGCACCGCCGCGTAGCGCTCCTGCAAGCGGCGCAGCCAGTCGGCCAGCGGCATCTCGGGCGCGACCTCGACGCGCAGCGGCAGGATATTGATGAACAGCCCGATCATCGACTCGGAGCCGGCCAGCTCCGCCGGCCGGCCGGCGACCGTGGTGCCGAAGACGACGTCGCGGCGGCCGGAAGCGCGCGCCAAGAGGAGCGCCCAGGCGCCCTGGACCAGGGTGTTCAACGTCAGCCGATGGCGGCGCGCCAGCTCGTCCAGCGCCGCCGTCAACGGCGCCGGAAGCTCGCGGTCGGCCTGGGCGGACGCGGGCGGTCCGGCCGTTCCGGGAGCGAGGTCGCCGGGGAGCGGAGTCGGAGCGTCGAAGCCGGCCAGCTCGCGCTGCCAGAACGCCTCCGCTTCTCGTGCGTCCTGCCGCTGGAGCCAGAGGATAAAGTCGCGGTAGGGCCGCGGCTGGCCCAGGCGTGGAGCCGTGCCGCCGTTGGAGAACGCCGCGTAGAACGCCAGCACCTCGGTCAAGACGAGCGAGACGCACCAGCCGTCCAGCAGCAGGTGGTGCACCGAGAGGACGAACCGCCAGGCGTCCGGACCTGCCTGAAAGAGAGCGAGGCGCAGGAGCGGAGCCCGATCGAGAGCGAAGCCGCGCTGCCGGTCGGCAATCAGAAAGCCCTCCAGCCGCCGCGCCTGCTCGTCCTCCGCCAGCCCGGTCCAGTCGTCTTCCTGCAAGGACATCGCCGCCTGGCGCCAGACCGTCTGCTCCGGTTTCTCCAGATCCCGCCAGTGGAAGGCCGTGCGCAAAACCGGATGGCGATCGATCACCGCCGCCCAGGCGCGCTGGAAGGCGGAACGGTCGAGCGCTCCGGAGAGCCGGCCATGGAACTGAACGCAGTAGACCCCCGAGCCGGGCGAGCGCACCGTCTGGGCGAGCATCTCCCGCTGCGTCGGCGACAGCTCGTAGACGTCTTCGAGCGCCGCTGGGAAATCCGAAGAGGTGAAGCCGCCCGCTTCCGGCCGGCGGCAGTGATCGATCAGCTCGCGGAGCGTCCTGCCGATCGCCGCCAGCAGCCGCTCGGCGGTGGCGGGCCGGTGGGCCTCGGCGCTGTACAGGCAGGAGAGGGAGAGCCGGCCGCCGATCACGCTCCCCTCGATCTCGAGCAGATGGAGGCGCGGCAGGCGGCGGTCGCGCTGCGGGCCGGTCGCTTCGGGGGCGAGGCTGAAGGGTGGTGTGTCCAGCGGTGAATCGATCGGACCGATCGGTCGGATCTGTCCGATCTGTCCGAGGTAGTTGAAGCTGACCTCCGCCTTGGGGAGGTCGCCGAGAGCCGTCTCGCGCAGCAGGCCGAAGCCCAATCCGCCGCCCGGGACGCGCCGCAACTGTTCCTTGATCGACTTGAGGTCGCTCCCTGGATCGGCGCCGCCGCGCAGGTCGAGCACCACCGGGTAGACGTTGGTCAGCCAGCCCACCGTCCGCGTCAGATCGGCCGCCGCGGAGATCTCCTCCCGGCCGTGTCCTTCGAGGTCCAGCAGCAGCACGGGCGCCGCGGTCCAGCCGGCGAAGGCACGGGCCACCGCGGTGAGCAGGGCCTCCTGGATGCGCGTGCCATACGCGCGCGGCACCTCTTCGAGGAGAGCGCGGGTCTCCGCCTCGCCCAGCTCGAAGGAGACCGAACGCTCGGAAGCGAGTGTGCCCGCGGTCGCCGCCGGAAAATCGCGCGGGACCGGCGCCGCCTCCGCCCACGGCAGCCCTCGCCAGAACGGTAGCTCGGCGGCGAGAGCCGGCGAGGCCGCGTGCGCGGCGAGCAACTCGGCCCAGCGCTTGAACGAGGTCGTCCGCGGCGGCAGGTCGAGAGACGAATACGCCGCGGTGAGATCCTCGACCAGCACCCGCCAGGAGACGGCGTCGATCAGCAGGTGGTGCATCACCCACAGCAGCCGGCCCTCCTGCTCGGGTCCGAGATCGCAGGCGATGGCGCGGTGGAGCGGACCATTCGTCAGGTCGAGGCTCCCCTGGGCCTGTGCCGCGCCGACGGTGATCGCTTCTGCCGCCGTTTCCGGAGCCAGGCCCGAGAGATCGATCACCGCGAGATGGGAAGGCGCCGCGCCGGGCTCGTCCGTCCACTGCTCCCAGCCCTCCGGCCCGCCGCGATAGCGCAGGCGCAGCGCGTCGTGGTGGCGGGTGAGGAGCGCCAGGGCCGCGGCGAGCCGGGCGGGGTCGAGCCGGCGCGGGGCGGCGAGCAGCAGCGACAGATTGAAGTGGTGCGCCGCGCCGGACTCGCCGACTTCAGTGAAGAACCAGCGCTGCACCGGGGTGAGCGGCACCGCGCCGCTGCTCGGCGCTTCTTCGGTCTGGACATCCGGCATTGTGCCGGCCACCGCAGCCAACTGGGCCACCGTCTGCTGCTGGAAGAGCTGCGTCGGCGTGAGGGCGAGCCCCAGGCGGCGCGCCCGCGTGATCACCTGGATGCTCAGGATCGAGTCGCCGCCGAGCGCGAAGAAGTTGTCATGGACCCCCACCCGCGGCAGCCCGAGCACCTCGGCGATCACCTGCGCCAGCGCCGCCTCGACCGCGTTGGCCGGTGGCGTCGCCTCCGCCGTGCCGGCGGGCGCCTCCGGCTCCGGCAGAGCGCGCCGGTCGATCTTGCCCTGCGCGGTGAGCGGCAGCGCCGGCAGCACGACCCAGGCGGCCGGCACCATGGCGTCCGGCAGCCGCAGCCGCAGCGCCGCCTTGATCCCGTCAAGATCGCTCTCGGCGGCCCCATCCTCCAGCACCACGTAGGCCACCAGGCGGCGCGACGTTTCAGGCCCCCGCAGGACGGGCCGGGCGAGCACGACCGCCTCGCGGACTGCCGGCTGCGCGGCGAGCGCCGCCTCGATCTCGCCCAGCTCGATGCGGATGCCGCGGATCTTCACCTGGCGGTCGGCACGGCCGAGGAATTCGAGCGCGCCGTCGGCGCGGAAGCGGGCGAGATCGCCGGTGTGATAGAGACGTGCGCCCGCCGCGCCGCCGAACGGATCGGGGGCGAAGCGCACCGCCGTCAGCTCCGGCCGGCCGAGATAGCCGCGGGCGAGGCCGCCGGCAAGGCACAGCTCGCCCGTCACGCCCTGCGGCGCCAGGCTGCCATAGGGATCGACCACATACGCCTGGGCGCCGCGGACCGGCCGTCCGATCGGCGGCTCGCGGTGATAGATCCCGGCGCAGCGGTGGAGCGTGGCGTAGATCGTCGCCTCGGTCGGACCATAGAGATTGAGCAGCGTCCTTGGTGTCTGAGCGTGGCTCCACCGGTTCGCGACCTCCGCGGGGCAGCTCTCGCCGCCGACGGCCAGGCTGCGCAGGCTGGGGAGGTCCTCCTCCGGCACGGTGGCGAGCGCCGCGGGGGTCAGGATCATCCATGAGATCTGCTCGCGGCGGATCACCTCCGCCAGCGCGGGGCCGGAGCGGGCTTCCTCCGGTGGCACGGTCAGACAGGCGCCGCTCGCGAGAGCCAGCCAGATCTCGAGCACCGACGCGTCGAAGCCGGGAGACGCGACCTGCAACACCCGGCTGGCCGGCCCAATGCCGCAGAGCTCCTGCGCCGCCCGGATGCGCTCCACGATCGAGCGGTGGCGGATCAGCACCCCGTTGGGCCGGCCCGTCGAGCCCGAGGTGTAGATCACATAGGCGAGATGGTCCGGGTCAATCGTCGTGTCTCTGTCCGTGTACTTGTCCGTGTCTCCGTCCGTGCTCGTCTCCGCGTTCCTCAACACGGCCACCGGCTTAGCGTCCGCCAGAATTGTTTCCAGCCGCTCGGCCGGCGTCGCCTCGTCGAGAGGCAGGTAAGCGCCGCCGGTCTGAAGCACCGCCAGCAGGCCGATCACCAACGCCGGTCCGCGCGGCAGCAGCAGAGCGACCAGCCGGTCCGGGCCGGCACCGAGCGCGGTCAGGCGGCCCGCCAGCCGGGCGGCGCGCTCCGCAACTTCGCCGTAGGTCAGCCTCCCGCCCTCCCAGACGATCGCCGGAGATTCCGGTGCCGCCCCCGCATGTGCCGCGAAAAGCTGGTGCAGGCGGAGATCCGCGCTGTTGCTCTGGAGGCCGAAGCCGCTCCACTCGCAGAGCAACTGCTGGCGCTGCGCCGCGGGCATCAGGGGGAGATCCCAGAGCCGCCGTTCCGGGTTCTCCAGCGCGCCTGCGACCAGCGTGCGGAAGTGCTCTTTCAGGCGGTCGATGGTGGTGGCGTCGAACAGGTCGACGTTGTACTCCATCCACCCTTCGAGCGCGGCGTCCTCCCAGAGGGAGAAGGTGATGTCGAACTGCGTCCGCTGCGCGTCGACCCAATAGGGCTCACTCTCCAATCCACCCTCCGGCGGGTCCACCGGGACCGGAGCCTCCATCCCGACCACCGAATGGCGCGTCTGCTGGTCCGCGTCGAGCAGCAGCAGGACCACCTGGGTGAGCGGCGTGCGCGAAAGGTCGCGCTCCAGCCGCAGCGCCTCGACCAGCCGGGCGAACGGCACGTCCTGATTCGCATAGGCGGCGAGCGCCGTGTCGCGGACGCGGGCCAGCACCTCGCGGAACGGCGGATCGCCGGTGAGATCGGTATAGAGGGCGATCTGGTTGAGGAAGAACCCGAGGACGTTCTGCAGCTCCGGTCCGTGGCGGTAGGCGAGGGGAGTGCCGACGATCAGCTTCTCCTGATGGCTCACCCTTACCAGCAGCGCTTTGAAGGCCGCCAGCACGGCGGTGAACAGGGTGACCTCGTTCTGCCGCGCGAAAGAACGGAGCGCGGCCGACTGGCCGAGGCTGAGCGCCAGGCGCCGCCGCGCGCCCCAGGGCGTCTGCACGGCGGGCCGCGGCCGGTCGGTGGGCAGCGGCAGCAGCTCGGGAGCGCCGGCCAGGTGCTTGCGCCAGTAGTCGAGCTGCGCTTCGAGCCCGTCGCCGCCATCCTGACGGCGCAGCCGGGCGCGCTGCCAGACCGCGAAGTCGGCGAACTGCAGACCTGGCTCCGGCAGCGGCGACGGCCGGCCGGCGGCGAAGGCCACATACAGCGCGGTCAGCTCGCCTTCGAGCGCGTAGTAGGAGATCCAGTCGGTGACCAGGTGATGAATGACGATCGGCCAGACGTACTCCTCGCGGTCCACCTGGATCAGCAGGGTGCGGAAGAGCGGCAGGCGGTCGATCCGGAACGGCGCGCGGACCGTGCCGGCGGCGACCCGCGCCGCCTCGGGCTCGCGCCGCCCGGCCGGCAGCGCGCGCAGATCGATGACCGGAATCGCCACCTCCAGCCGCGGCGCGATCTTCTGCACCGGCTTGCCATCCAGCGCCGGAAATGCCGTGCGCAGGATCTCGTGGCGGCGTACCGACTCGTTGAGCGCCCGGGTCAGCGGCGCGATACCGAGCGTGCCCCGGCAGCGGCGGGCGTTGTAGATGTTGTAGATCGGGCTCTCGGGATCGAGCTGCTGCACGAACCAGAGGCGCTCCTGGTCGACCGACAGCGGATAGACGTCGGCCTCCGCGCGGCGCGGGATGGTACCAGGGAGGGTGCCGGCCTGCGGTGTAGATGCCAGTGGCCGCTTCTTCTCCAGCGCGCGTTCGAACAGCGCCCGCTGCGCCGGGGTCAGGGCGGCCAGCCGTGCGGAGATCTCGCCAGGCAGCTCGCGCACGCTCATGACCGGTCTCCCCAAAAGGCCGGGTCGATCGTCGGATCAGGCACGGGATCGGCGGCCAGCCGCGCATCGGCTTCCGCCGCCGAGAGCGCCTCGATCTCGGCGAGCAGCCGTTCCATTTCCTCCATGTTCATCTCGCCCGCGTCCGCGGCTTCGGAGGCGGTCTCCTCCGCTCGGTCCCCGGGGCTTACCAGGCCGTCGATCCGCTCTGCCAGCTCGGCGATCGTCGGCGCTTCGAGCAGCGCCGCCATCGGCACGTCGACACCGAAAGCGCCGGAGAGACGGGTGACGATCTGCAAGGCCAGGAGCGAGTTGCCCGCCAGGCTGAAGAAGTTGTCGTGGACGCCGACTTCGTCGATTCCGAAGGCTTCGCCCCACACCGTGGCGATGAGCCGCTCGCTGTCGCTCTCCGGCGCGGTGTAGGCGACCGCCAGCGCGGGCCGCGGGTGGGCCACCGTGCTGTCGGCCGCGGTGTCGGCGACCGCGGACGGATCGAGCTGAACCGCCACCGCCGCGAGGTCGCGGGTCGCCACCACCACTTGCGAGAACGGGCTGGCCAGCATGCGGTCGAATACCGCGGCGAATTCGCCGGCCGTGATGCCGATCTCTTCGATGCCGGCGCGCAACGCCGCGGAGAGAGCGGGATCGGCTACGCTCACCGGCTGCCAGCGGAAGAGATCCCAGCCGACCGCCTGGGTGAAGGGGGCACGTCCCTCGCGCGCGGCGGCGAAGGCGGCGAGGAACGAGCCCGCGGCGGTGGTGGCGACCTGGCCGAGGCCGCCGGTGGCGAAGGTGTTGACGCCGAAGAGGACGAAGAAATCGAGAGGGATCTCGCGGGTCGCGGCGGCGAGGGCCATTGTTCCGCGCACCGCGGGAGCGAGCGCCGCAGCGGCGGCTTCGCGTGACATCCATTGCATCATGCCCGCGTCCGCCTCAGCGGCCGCCGCGTGCATCACGCCGTGCAGCGAGCCGAACCGCTCGCGGGCGCGCGCCACCGCCGCCTCGACCCGGTCGGGACGCGTCAGGTCGACCGGCTGCACCAGCACCTCGCAGCCCGCCGCTTCGAGCGCCAGGACGCGCCGCAGCCGGCGCGCCAGCGGCTCTTCGGAGTCGTGGGCGCCCAGCCATTCGGCCCAATCGGAGCGCGCCGGCGCGCTCGGCGCTTCGAGCAGGGCGAGGCGCGCTCCGGTGCCGCGGAACAGGTGCTCCGCGAGGGTGAGCCCGGTCTCGCCCAGGCCGTCCGTGATCAGGTAGACGCCGCCCTGGCGGAGCCTGCTCGGCGCTTGGGTAGACAGGCGCACCGGCCGGAAGCTCTGCGTCCAGCGATGGCGCCCGCGGAGAGCGAGGATTGCTGTTGGAGAGCCGGGTGAGGGAGCTGGCGCGAGGAGCTCGGCGAGGAGGCGTTCGGCGAGATCGGAGTCCCGGGCGCCGCTGGGGCCCTCACCCCCTAACCCCCTCTCCCATCCCCCTCCCGCCGCCCGGGAGAGGGGGAATTCGATCACCGAACACGTCACGTTGCGAACCTCCTGCGGCACCACGCGGCAGGGGCCGAGCAGGGTCGCCTTCTCCGGTTGCAGTGCCTCGCCTCCGACCACGTCGAACAGGCCGCTGGTGACGACGGTCAGGTGCACGGGCGCGGAGCGCTCCATTCCGCCGAGTGCCTGGGCCAGCGCAAGCAGGCTGTCGAATCCCGTTTCCTGAGTGGAGTCTTGCAGGCTCCACAAATGGACGATCCGGTCGGGAGATGCGCGCAGCATGGAGAGGTAGTCTGTGGCAGGGGAGGAAACCACCCGCTGGACCATCTCCCCGCGTGCCTCCAGCCGTGCCGCGAGCTGAGATCCCAAAGCCTCTGGGTCCGCGCTTTCAAGAAAGAGCAGCCAGCGCTGCGGTACGGTCAAGCTCGCCCTTCCCCCCTCTCCCGGAGGAAGGGGGGGCGATGGGAGAGGGGGGCCAGGGGGGTGAGGGCCCAGCGGCGAGCGCTCCCACGACGGCGCGGAGAACCAGTCCTCGGGGTTCCGGCGGGTCTCGGTCGTGGCCACTTCCTGCGGCGCCCCCGGCTCAATGAAATAGCGCCGCCGCTCGAAGGGGTAGGTGGGCAGCGGCACGCGGCGGCGCCGTTCGCCGGCCGCGAAACGATCCCAGCGCGGCGCCGCTCCGGCCTGCCAGAGACGGCCGAGCGCGGCCAGCAGGAAGGCCTGGTCCGAGCCTTCCTCGCGGCGGTCGCGGAGCGAGGCGACGGACACCTGGCCCGGCCGGCGCGCCGGATGCTGGCGGACGAGGGTGCCGAGCGTCTGCCCGGGGCCGGCTTCGACCAGCAGGAGCGGCTCGCCGCCGAGCAGCGTCTCCAACCCCTCCGCGAAGCGCACCGGCCGGCAGAGGTGGCGCGCCCAGTAGCCGGGATCGGTCGCTTCGTCGTTGGTGATCCAGGTGCCGGTGACGTTCGAGACGAACGGGATCTGCGGCGGCGCCAGCGTCAGGCCCGCGGCGCAGCGGGTCAGCTCCGCCACGATCGGCTCCATCAGCGGCGAGTGGAAGCCGTGGCGGGTCTGCAACCTTCGACAGCTCACCGCGCGGCTGCCCAGCATCCGTTCGAGCCCGGCGACGGCGTCGAGGGTGCCGCTGACCACCGAGAGACCGGGACCGTTGGCGGCGGCCAGCCAGAGATCGGGCAGATTGTGCAGGATCGCCTCGACCTCGGACGCCGGCAGCGGCACGGCGAGCATCGCGCTCTCCGGCAGGGCGTCGATCAGCCGGGCGCGGAGCGCCACCAGCTCCAGGGCGCCGGCGAGCGGGAGGACCCCGGCGAGGCAGGCGGCCACGTATTCGCCCAGGCTGTAGCCGATCATCGCCGCCGGCTGCACGCCCCAGTCCATCCACAGCGTGGCGAGGGCGTGCTCGACGGCGAAGACGGCCGGATGGGCGAGCGCGGTGCGGTTGAGCCGCCGGGTCGCCTCGTTCTCGTCTTCCGGCGCCGGCTGGGCGAGCAGGCGCCGCAGATCCAGCGGACCGGCGGATGCGGTCTTTGCGGCCGTCGTTTCCCCGGCCGGCCAGAGCACCTCTCGGATGTCGAGGCCGAGATGCGGCGCCAGAAGGCCGGCCGTGGCGTCGATCGCCCGGCGGAACACCGGCTCCTGCTGGTAGAGATCGGCCGCCATGCCCACGGACTGATCGCCGAGGCCGGGAAAGAGAAAGGCGGCGGACGCGGCTCCGGAGCTCTCGCTGTCCAGATCCGCCACGCTGGGAGCGGTGAGCGCAGAGATCGCTTCGGGACGGCCCCGGCAGACCACGGCGGCGCGGTAGCGGAAGGCCCGGCGGCCGATGCGCAGCGTGTGGGCGACGTCCGCCAGGTTCTGCTCGGCGGCCTCGGGAGACGCCAGATGCCGGGCCAGGTTCACCCGCGCCACGGCGAGCGCGGCCGGCGTGCGCGCCGAGAGCAGCAGGAGCTGCCAGGGGCGGGACGGCGATGCCGCGGTCGGCGGCGGCGCCTCTTCGAGCACCATGTGCGCGTTGGTGCCGCCGATCCCCAACGAGTTGACGCCGGCCCGCCGCGGTCCGGTACCCTCGGGCCAATCGCTCAACCCGGTGCTGATGTAGAACGGGCTGGTTTCGAGACCGAGGCGCGGGTTCGGCTGCTCGCAGCCCAGGCTCGGCGGGATCTGCCCGTGGCGTAGCGCCTCGACCGTCTTGATCAGGCCGGCGACTCCGGCGGCGCAGTCGGTGTGGCCGAAATTGGTCTTGATCGAGCCCAGGGCGCAGAAGCCCTGCCGGCGCGTTGAGCCACGAAAAGCGCGGGTGAGCGCCTCGACCTCGATCGGATCGCCGAGCGGCGTGCCGCTGCCGTGCGTCTCGACATAGCGGATGGTGTCCGCCGCGACGCCGGCCATGGCGAGCGCCTCGGCGACCACCCGCGTCTGCCCCTCGACGCTCGGCGCGGTGTAGCCGGCCTTGTTCGCACCGTCGTTGTTCACCGCCGAGCCGCGGATCACCGCGAGGATGGTGTCGCCGTCGGCCACCGCGTCGGAGAGCCGCTTGAGCAGCACCGCGCCGGCGCCGTTGCCCTCGACCGTGCCGTCGGCGCGGGCGTCGAAGGCGCGGCAGTGGCCGTCCGAGGAGAGGATGCCCCCCTCGGTGAAGAGGTAGCCGGCGCGGTGCGGAAAGCTCACCGTCACGCCGCCCGCGAGCGCCATGTCGCACTCGCCTTCGAGCAGCGACTGGCAGGCTAGATGGGCCGCCACCAGCGAGGTCGAGCAGGCCGTCTGCACCGTGATGCTCGGCCCGCGGAGGTCGAGCTTGTAGGAGACGTGGGTGGTGAGGAAGTCCTTGTCGTTGAGGAGGCGCAGTTGCAGGCCGTCCGCCGCCGCCAGCCGCTCCGGGTTGGCCAGCAGGTGGTTGGTCATGTAGCTGCTGTACCCCGCGCCGGCGTAGACACCGATCCGCCCCGCGTAGGACTGCGGATCGTAGCCGGCCGACTCGCAGGCCTGCCAGGCGCATTCGAGGAAGAGGCGCTGCTGCGGATCGAGCAGCTCGGCCTCGCGCGGCGGGAACCCGAAGAACTCGGCATCGAACGTCTCGACGCCGTCGAGCACTCCCTTAGCCGGGATGTAGCGCGGATCGACGAGCAGCGCGGCCGGAATCCCCTCGGCTTCCAGCTCGGTGTTGGAGAAGCGGCGGATCGATTCGACCCCATCCCGCAGGTTGCGCCACAGCGCGGCCACGTCGGGGGCGCCGGGAAAACGCCCGGCCATGCCGATGACGGCGATTCGTTCCTGATCCTGGTCCGGTTCCTGGTCGTGCTGCGGTCTGCTCATCGGCGGTCTCTATATTCTTTGTAGGGGCGGTCCGCGGGATGCCGAAGGCACCCCGCGTGGCCGCCCTGCAACGGTTCTGGTTTCGTGAGATCCAAGGCCGCGGCGCTTCGATCCGCGGCCCCCCACCCAGGGCGGCCACACGGGGTGCCTGACGGCATCCCGTGGACCGCCCCTACGACAGTGGCGTTCATTCGGTTGGTTCCCCGGCGGCTGCTGCGGCCCGGCGCATCTCGCGGCGCCTGGACCTGGCCTGGTTACGGTCTCCGGTCGGGGTTTCCAGGATAACCGGTGCGGTCTCTTCTCGTTCCGGCGCCGTCTCGCCCGCCTCCGAGAGAAAGCGGGCGAGCGCGGCGACGCTCGGGGCGCGGAAGAGGTCGAGCGGCTGCACCGGGCGGCCCAACTGCTCTTCCAGCCGGGCGGCGATACGGATGAGCAGCAGCGAGCTGCCGCCGAGATCGAAGAAGCTGTCGGTCACTCCCACCCGCTCGATGCCCAGCACCTCGCGCACCGCGGCGGCGATCGTCTGCTCGAGCGCGGTCCGCGGCGCGGTGAGGCCGGCCGCGGCGGGGACTGTGCCTGGGGGCGGCAGGGCGGCGCGGTCGACTTTGCCGGTCGGGGTGCGCGGCAGCGTGGCGAGCTCGACGATCGCGGCGGGGATCATGAACTCGGGCAGTCGCTCCCGGAGCACGGCGCGCAGCTCGGCGGCGAGCGGGGAGCCTGCCACGCCTCCGGACATCGCGCGCGGCACGATATAGGCGATCAGTTGCGGCGTGCCGGAGTCGTGACGCACCATCACCAGAGCCTCGGCGACCGCCGGATGGCGGGCGAGCGCCGTCTCGATCTCGCCGGTCTCGATGCGGAAGCCGCGGACTTTCACCTGATGATCGCGGCGGCCGAGGAACTCCAGCCGGCCGTCGGGCAGCGCGCGGGCGAGGTCGCCGGTGCGATAGACGCGGGCTCCGGGCTCGGCGGCTACGGTATCGGCGAACGGATGGGGGAGGAAGCTCGCGGCGGTCAGCTCCGGGCTGCCGAAGTAGCCGCGGGCGAGGCCGGCGCCGGCGATGTGGATCTCGCCCGGCGCGCCGATCAGGACCGGCTGCCCCCGCCGGTCGAGCAGCAAGATCGCGGTGCCGCCGATCGGTCGCCCGATCGGCGGCTGGCGGCTGCCGTCGCCGCTGCCGGCGGTATCGCCGATGGAAGAGAACGACGAGTAGGTCGTCGTCTCCGAGGGGCCGTAGAGATTGAGTACCCGTCCGGGCCTCTGCGCGAGCTGCGCGGCGAGCGCCGCCGGGATCGGCTCACCGGCCAGGTTGAGCGTGCGGAGCGTCGCCGGGAAGGCGCCGGCGCGCAGCAGCTCGGCGGCGGCCGACGGCACCGTGTTGACCAGCGTCACTCCTCTCGGATGCCGCAACGCCGCCAGATCGAGCGCGTTCTCGGCCAGCACCACGGTGCCGCCGCGGGTCAAGGGGACGAAGATCTCGAAGACCGAGAGATCGAAACAGACCGACGTCGAGGCGAAGACCGCCGCGAGGTCTTCGTCGGGGAACACGTCGCGCGTCCAGGCGAGCAGGGCGGCGGCGCTGCGGTGCTCGATCGCGACGCCTTTCGGTTTGCCGGTCGAGCCGGAGGTGTAGATGAGGTAGGCGAGGTTGGAGGCGGCCGGAGCTTGATCGGACTGATCTGTCTGATCTGTCCGATCTGTCTGATGCCCCTCCACCACCCGGCCCTCGCCATCCAGCACCACGAGCCGCGCCGGACCTTCCGGCAAGCGATCGGCCAACTCCTCCCGGGTCACGATCCACGGTGCCCGGCAGTCGTCGAGCGTTGCGGCCAGGCGCTCGCGCGGGTAGGCGGGATCGAGTGGCACGTAGGCGCCGCCGGCTTGGAGCACGCCGAGGAGGGCGGTCACCAGCGCCGGCCCGCGGTCGAGGAAGACGCCCACCGGCACCTCCGGCCCGACCTTCGCCCGGCGCAGCCAGTCCGCCAGGCTGCCGGCGCGCCGGGCCAGCTCGCGGTAGGTCAGCTCGTGCGCACTGCTGACCAGCGCCACGGCCTCCGGCGTCCGTTCCACCTGGCGGGCGAAAAGGGCGGGCAGCGTCTCCTGCTCGGTGTCGGGTTCGGTGTCGTTCCATTCCTGGAGGAGTTGATGCCGTTCGCCATCCGCCAGCAGCGGCAGACTCGCCGCCGGGCGCTCGGGGTGCGCCGCGAAGCCGGCCAGCAGGGTGAGGAAACAGCCGGCGAGGCGGTCCGCCGTCGTGCGGTCGAAGAGGTCGGTGTTGTACTCGACCGCGCCGCCGAGCATCTCGTCGCGGCGGGTGAGCGACAGCGTGAGGTCGAACTTGGCCGCGCCGGTCTCGACGCCGAGCAGCCCTGCCTCCACACCGGCCATGGGCGGCGGCGCGGCGGCGCTCTCCAGAGTGAAGAAGACCTGGAAGAAGGGCGAGAAGGCGAGACTGCGCTCCGGCCGCAGCTCCTCGACCAGCTTCTCGAACGGCAGGTCCTGGTGCGCCGTGGCAGCGAGCGTCACCTCGCGCATCCGCGCCAGCAGGCTCCGAACGGTCGGGTCGGCGTCGGGTCCGCTTGGGCCGACATTCGCACGCAGCACCAGGGTGTTGGCGAAGAAGCCGATCAGCCCCTCCGTCTCCAGCCGGTTGCGGTTGGCGACCGGCGTGCCGATGGCGAGGTCGTCCCAGCCGCTGGCGCGGCCGAGCAGCTCGGCGAAGGCGGCGAGCAGGGCCATGAACGGGGTCACCCGCTCGGCGCGGGCGAGCCGGTGCGCCGCGGCGGCCAGGGCCGGCGGGAAGGCGACCGGCGCCAGCGCGCCGTTGAACGTCTGGAGCGGCGGGCGGGGGCGGTCCGCGGTCAGCGGAGAGCCGGAGGGCAGGCCGGCCAGGCGATCGCGCCAGAAGGCGAGCTGCCGCTCCAGCACCTCGCCTTGCAGCCAGGACCGCTGCCAGACCGCGAAGTCGGCGTACTGGATGGGCAGGGGCGGCAGATCGGCCGCGGTCCCTTCGCATGCCGCCGCATAGCACGCCGTCAGCTCGCGGAAGAGGATGCCGAGCGACCAGCCGTCGGCGATGATGTGGTGCACGTTGAGCAGCAGCGTGTGCGCCGCGCGGCCGGTCGAGAAGAGAGCCGCCCGCAGCAGCGGCCCGCGGCCGAGATCGAAACGCTCGGTGCCGAGCTGAGCGAGCTGGTGCTCCAATTCCGGCTGCGGCGCGTCGAGGCCGGTGAGGTCGATCCACGGCAGTGCCGGCTCGGCAATCGATTCGATCCGCTGCACCGGCCCCGCCGCCGTCACCGCGAAATGCGTCCGCAGCGCCTCATGCCGTGCCACCACAGCCGCCAAGGCCTTCCGCAACGCTCCGATCCGCACCTCGCCCGCCAGTTCCACCGCCAGCGGAATGTTGTACGCCGGCATCCCCGGATCGAACCGGTCGAGAATCCACAGCCGCTGCTGGGCAAACGACAGCGGAGCCTCTTCCCCAAGCGCCCTCGGCACCAAGGGAGGAGCCGTCCCGGTGTCCTCCCCGGCTCCCAGCGCAGCCGCCACCCGGGCCGCCTGGCCCGCCACGGTCGGCTCCTCGAACAGGCTGGCTAGCGGCAGCTCCACCCGGAACGCCTCGCGCACCCGCGACAGGAGCTGGGTGGCGAGCAGCGAATGGCCGCCGAGCTCCAGGAAGTCGTCGTGGATGCCCACCCGCTCCACCCCGAGCACCGCCGACCAGGTGCCGGCGAGCAGCTCCTCGATCGGCGTGCGCGGTGCCATGGAGCCGCGGCGCGTTCCTTCCTGATGCCCAGAGCCCGGCGCGATCTCCAGGCCGGCGAGGGCGGCGCGGTCGATCTTGCCGTTGGCGTTGAGCGGCAGCGCCGGCAGCAGGGTGAAGGCGGAGGGCACCATGTACGCCGGCAGCGTGCGCGCCAGATCGCGGCGGATGTCCGCGGCGAGGGCGGCGAGATCCGTATCCGAGCCGTCCGCCCATCCGCCCCCTCCCCGACCCTCCCCCGCGCGTGCCACCGCCCCCCACCCCGAGCGGGAGAGGGCGCCTCCGCCCGAAAACGACAGCCTCTCTTTCTTCTCTGTGGTTTTTGGGCTGGGTGGTGGCGCCCCTCTCCCGTTCGGTGTGGCTGTGTGGGGGACGCACGGGGGAGGGGTTGGGGGAGGGGGCGGGTGGGGGAACGCCTCGCTGGGCACCACATACGCCACCAGCCGGCGCTCGCCTGGAGAATCCTCGCGCGCTGAGATCGCAATGACCGCTGCCGCGGCGACCGCGGGGAGGGCGACGAGCGCCGCCTCGACCTCGCCGGGCTCGATGCGGAAGCCGCGGATCTTGACCTGGAAGTCGTTGCGGCCGAGGAACTCGATCGCGCCGTCCGGCCGCCGGCGGACGAGATCGCCGGTGCGGTAGAGCCGGCCGCCCGGCGCCGTCGCGAACGGATCGGGGCGAAAGCTTTCGGCGGTCCGCTCGGGGCGGTCGAGATAGCCGCGCGCCAAGCCGTCGCCGCCGAGCCACAACTCGCCGGTGACTCCCACCGGCACCGGACGCAGCGTACGGTCGAGCACGTAGGCTCGCGTATTCGCGATCGGCTGGCCGATCGGCACCGAAGCTGTCCCTTCTTCCACTCGATCGACCGGCCAGGTCACTGCGAACGTCGTGCTCTCGGTCGGGCCATAGATGTTGGCCAGCCGTCCGGGCGCGCCGTCGCGCAATACCGCGGCCATCGCGCGCGGGTCCACCGCCTCGCCGCCGACCAGCAGGTCGGTGAGACCGCGGAAGGCGTCTGGCGTTTCGCGGGCCATCAGGTGGAACAGCGCGGTGGTCAGGAACATCGTGCTGATCCGTTCGCTGCGCAGGCGCTCGGCGAAAGCCGCCGGCGCCAGCACGACGCTACGCGGGATGCCGACCACCGTGCCGCCGGTCAAGAGCGGCCCCCAGACCTCGAACGTCGCGGCATCGAAGGAGGTATTGGAGACCTGGGAGAGGCGCGCCGCCGGTCCCAGTCGCACGAAAGAGCTGCCGAGCACCAGGCGGGCGATGGCGCGATGCGGCACCCCGACCCCCTTCGGCTGTCCGGACGAGCCGGAGGTGAAGAGGACGTAGGCGAGGGTCTGCGGATCGGCGGTCATCGGACAGATTGGACTGATCGGTCCGATGCCGCCCTCACTTCCAAGGAGCACCACCGCCCGCTCCGCCGGCCAGGCGGTCGGTGCGTTCCCGGCCGCCACCAGCACCCGCAGATCCGCCATCTCGATCATCCGCTCCAGCCGCTCCTCCGGGTAGGCGGAGTCGAGCGGCACATAGGCGCCGCCCGCCTTGAGGATGCCCAGCATCCCTTCCACCAGAGCCGGCGTCTCCTCCGCCGCGAGCCCCACCCGGACCTCCGGACCCACACCCAGCCGCCGCAGCCGGCCGGCCAGATGGTCCGTCCGCGCGGCGAGCTCGCTGTAGGTCCAGCGCACGCCGTCGAGCTCCACCGCCACCGCGTCCGGCTGCCGCCGCGCCACCTCCGCGAACAGCTCCGGAAGGGTGCGTTCGCGGGGATAGTCCACGGCTGTGTCGTTCCACTCCCAGAGCAGTTGGTGGCGTTCCGGAGCGGTCAGCGGTGAGGTGAACCCCGCGAGAAGAGAGGCCAGATGCCCGAGCAGGCGGGCCGCCGTGGCGCCTGGGAAACGCTGGCTCTGGTAGGTCACCTGGAACCCCAGACTCTCGCCGGGCACCACCTTGAGCACGAGCGGATAGTGGGTGTGCAGCACCGAGCGCTGCGAGACCAGCGTCGTCTCGGACGCCGCGCCGGGCTCGGATCCTGCCGCAGGTGCGTGAAGATCGGTGGGAACGTTCTCGAAGACCACCAGCGACTCGAAGAGCGACCGCCCGGCCGGCACGCCGCTCCAGCGCTGGATGTCCGCCAGCGAGGCGTACTCGAAGGCCTGCGCCGCCATCTGCGCGCCCTGGATCTCGCGCAGCCAGCTCACGAGCCCGTCTCCGGCCAGGTCGCCGTCAGGAATCCGCACCCGCACCGGCAGGCTGTTGATGAACAGGCCGACGATCGACTCGACGCCCGGAATCTCCGCCGGCCGTCCCGACACCGTGGCGCCGAAGACGATGTCTGATTCGCCCGGCTCGCCGCCGTAGGCCTGGAGCAGGAGCGCCCAGGCACCCTGCACCAACGTATTCAAGGTGAGCTGATGGCGCCGCGCGAACGCCCGCAGGGCGGCGGTGGCCGCCGGGCTGAGAGACAGCTCCCGCTGCCCCTGCAAACCTCCCCCCTGTCCCGGCGCTTCAACTCCCAACGGAGTCGGCGCCGTGAAGCCCGCCATCCGGGCGCGCCAGAACGCCTCGGCGGCGTTCGCGTCGCGGCCGCGCAACCAGTGGATGTAGTCCCCGAACTGGCGCACCGGCGGCCCGTCCGGCGTCCTCCCGCCCAGGATCGCGGCATAGGCCGCCAACGTCTCGCCGTCGAGGAGGTTGCTCGACCAGCCGTCGAGCAGGATGTGGTGATAGGTCCAGATCAGCAGCGAGGCCGCGGAGTCCAGGCGGACCACCGCGACCCGGAAGAGCGGCGGGGTGGAGAGGTCGAACCCGCGCCGCCGGTCCGCGGCGAGAAAGCTCTCCAGCCGCTCGCGGCGCGCCGCGTCCGCCTCGCCGCTCCAGGGCGTCCAGTCGTGGACCTCGACCGGCACCTCCACCTCGCGGCGCACCACCTGGAGCGGCTTGTCCAGATCCTTCCAATGAAACGTCGTCCGCAGCGCGCCGTGGCGTGCCGCGGTATGGCGCACCGCCCGCGCCAGGGCGTCCGTGTCAACCGCGCCGGACAGGGTCAGCACCGTCTGCTCGATGTAGAGCCCGGCGTCCGGAGCCTGCAAGCTGTGGAAGAGGAGTCCTTGTTGCAGCGGCGAAAGAACGTAAACGTTGTCCGGTATCTGCTGATTCATACTGCCCCAGGCCGGGCGCCAGACCGCTCGCCCGAACGGGGAACATTATCATGCTGCCTTCCGCGGCGCCCGCACGCAGCCAGGTGTTCAGGAAGATGAAATTAGTTAAGTATTGAAATGGCTCTCTTTGGTCTACACTAGCGGCTTGCATGCGAGCCGCTGACAACGTCTTCGTGGGAATCCCCGGCCCCGAGTTGGATACGCGTACCTCCGCGTTGCTGGCGGAGCACCAGCCGGGCGGGATCGTCCTGTTCGGGCGCAACATCAAGGAGCCGGAGCAGCTCCAGGAGCTGGTGACGGCGATCCGCCGCATCCTCCCCGAGGCGGTGCTGGCGATCGATGCCGAAGGCGGACGGGTCGACCGGCTGAAGGAGATCGTCGGGCCGGCGCCCTCTGGAGCCGTGCTGGCCTCGCATCCGCCGAGCCTGGCGTTGCAGGCGGGGACCTGGGTGGCCCACGCGCTCCGCCTGTTCGATCTCGACATGAGCTTCGCGCCGGTGGCCGATCTCAACCGGGGCGAGAACGACAACGCCCTCGACGACCGCTATCTCGGCAACCGGCCGGCGGACGTGACGGCTCGCGCCCGCGCCTTTCTGCGCGGCCTGCACACCGGCGGCGCCGGAGGGTGCCTGAAGCACTTCCCGGGTCTCGGCGGCGCGGCACAGGACACCCACTTCAAGGTCTCCGTGGTCTACCTGTCCGAGGGTGCCCTGCGCGCCGACCTCGATCCGTTCGAGGCGCTCATCCGGCTCTCCGGCGCGGTGATGGTGAGCCATGCGATCTATCCCGCCTATGACGAGGAGAAGCGGCCGGCCACGATGTCGCCGCCCATCCTCGGCGGTCTGCTGCGCGGCCGCCTGCACTTCGACGGCGTGGCGTTCAGCGACGATCTGGAGATGAAGGCGCTCGACGAATGGGGCGATCTCCCGGAGCGTTCGGAGCAGTGTTTCGCGTCGGGCTGCGACATCCTCCTGGTCTGCCAGACCCTGGAGGCGTTGCCGGACATCCTGGCCCGCCTGGAGGTCCCATCTCTGGAGGGGCGGCGGCAGGAGGCGCACCGCCGCCTGGAGGTCTACCGCCAGCGGCTGCGGACCCTGCGCACCGGGCGCGACTACGTGGCCATGATGCGGACCGGCCCCGGCGAGCGGTTGGAGACGATCCGCCAGACGCTGGCGCAGATCCAGGAGAACCTCGAGCAGGAAAAGAGCCTGAAGGACGAGAAGGCGTAGCCGTTCGCCCTCCGCCACATCTCGGCGCTGTCCTGAAATACTTCGGGGCTGTCCGGCAATACTTCGTTTGTGTCCGGCAATACTTCGGTCCGGCGGCTCCCCAACTCGGGGCCGTCCGACAATACTTCATTTCTGTCCGGTAATACTTCGTTGGGGCGGCTCCCCCGGCTCGGGGCCGTCCGGCAATACTTCGGGGCTGTCCTGAAATACTTCGTTTGTGTCCGGAAATACCAGCGCTACCGGTCGGGTGGGATCATCGGCGCCGCCGAGGTCAGCACGTCGCCGTCGCCGTCCCGTTTGTGTGGACCGCGGGAAGCATCGCGCGGATCGCTCGGGTCGCTTGGATCGACCGGATCGTTCTCGCGCTCGCCGGCCGGGCGCGGAGCGCGCGTCGAGTTGACCACCACCTGATCGCGGCCGCGCGCCTTGGCTTCATAGAGGCAGCGGTCGGCGGTGGCGAGGATCTCCGCGGCGGAGCTCCCGTCTTCCGGCCAGCTCGCGACGCCGATGCTGATCGTCACCGACACCGGGCGGGCGCGGCTGGAGAGCTTGATCGCCGTCGCCGCCACCTCGCGGCGGAAGCGTTCCAGCAGGTCGTGCGCGCGGGTGCTGCGCACCCCGGGGAGGATGAGCGCGAACTCCTCACCGCCGTAGCGCGCCACCACGTCCGTCTCCCGGCAGGAGCGGCGCAACGTCTGCGCCACCATCCGCAACGCCTCGTCGCCGCCGGCGTGTCCGTAGGTGTCGTTGAACTTTTTGAAGTGGTCGATGTCGAGCATGGCGACGGCGAAGCGCGTCCCCTCGCGGTTGGCGAAGGCGACCTCGCGGTCGAGCTGCTCGTTGAACACGGCGCGGTTGAGCAGGCCGGTGAAGCGGTCACGGGTCGACAGCAGGCGGAGCTCCCGCGTGCGCACCACCAGGGTCGCCGAGACGAGGGTCGCGCCGGCGAGCTGGGCGAGCCGCCAGAGCTGGTCGCTCCAGCGGAAGACGCCGTAGGTGAAGGGCGCGAAAGCGGCCGCGTTCAGATGCCAGTGCGAGCTGGCGTAGAACGCGATGCCGGCGTACTGGAGGACGGCGAGAGCGCCGGTCATCACGCAGATACGCGCGTCGTAGCGCAGGCTGGTGGCGGCGACGGCGAGGAAGTAGACCGGGAAGATGACGAGGTTGTTCGTCGCCTCATGCGGCCGGCCGAGGACGAGGAAGGTCACCAGGGCGCCGCTCACCAGGCTGACGTCGAGCAGACTGCTGGCGAAACCGATCCACGACCGGCCCCAATGGCGGCGGGTGGCCGAGAAGATCATCAGCGCGCCGAGCAGGGCGCCGCACGCCGTGGCGAGCAGCACCCGCGGGTTCTGCGCGAACGACGAACGGACATACTCCGTGATCTGGATGTAGATGAGGATCGAGATCAGCGCCAGCCGGGTCCAGGCGACGAGGACCTCGCCGCCGAAACCGGCCGCGGAGATCTCCGGTTCCGGCGGACGCCAGACGCGGCTCCAGAACGATGGATTCGGAGGGGGCTGCTCCCGTGATTGCATGGACTCTGGCCGTAGAAAATCTGGATGGGGAGTCTAGCACTTCCCGGGGGCTCGCCGCCCCCGGGACCTCTCCAGCGTCTCCAGCGTCCTAGAACGGAATGTCGTCGTCCTCCGGCTCGCCGCCGTAGCCGCCGCCTCCGCCCCCGTAGCTGCCGCCACCCCCGCCGCCGCCTTCGTCGTAGGACGGCCCGCCGCCGGAGCCGCCGCCGCGGTCCATGTCCATGTCACCGCGCTGGCCGAGCATCTGGAAGTTGTCGCAGACGATCTCGGTCTTGTACTTCTTCTCGCCGCTCTGGCGGTCTTCCCAGGAGCGGGTCTGGAGGCGGCCTTCGAGGTAGATCTGCTTGCCCTTCTTCAGATACTGCCCGGCGATCTCCGCCTGCTTGCCCCAGACGACGATGTTGTGCCACTCCGTTTCCTCTTGCTTGTTCCCGGCCTTGTCCCGCCAGCGCCGGTTGGTGGCGAGGGTGAAGCTCGCGACCGGCTGTCCCGATTGCGTCGACCGGACCTCGGGGTCCCGGCCGAGATTGCCGATCAGAATGACTTTGTTCACCATGCGTGGATTCTCCTCCGCGTTTGAATCGGGTACGCTATCACACCGGCCAGGCAGAAAAATCCCGGAAAGGACGATCAGATGCGACTGGTGATCCAGCGGGTGAGCGCGGCGTCGGTGCGGGTGGACGACGAGGTGGTGGGGGAGATCGGCCGCGGCCTGCTGGTGCTCACCGGCATCGAGCGCGGCGACCGGCCGGAGGCGGTGCGGGCGGCGGCGGAGAAGCTCGCCGGCCTGCGCGTCTTCGAGGACGCGGCGGGCAAGATGAACCTCGACACCGCGGCGGTGGGTGGCGCTTTCCTGGTGGTCTCCCAGTTCACCCTCGCCGGCTCGGTCGAGCGCGGCCGGCGCCCGTCGTTCGACCGCGCCGCGCCACCGGAGGAGGCGGCGCCGCTGGTCGAGGCCCTGGTGGCCGATCTGCGGGCACGCGGCTTCCGCGTCGAGACCGGCCGCTTCCGCGCCCACATGGAGGTGGCGCTGGTCAACGACGGGCCGGTGACGCTGGTGGCGGACTTCTGAAGATGCCTGACCGCTACTTGACCGCGATCTGGTCCAGCGGCACCGGGATGAACGAGAGGGCGAAGATCACCAGGGCGAGCAGAGCGATGGCCCGCCGTTTCATGTCGAGCGGCTCGCGTTCGTCCCACACCGGCGGATGGCGGAGACCGATCACCAGCACGATCACCGCCCAGAGAACCCACCCGAACCAGAAAAAACCGAGGAGCGCGAGCCCCAGCCAGAGCGGCCAGGCGAGGCGGCGTTGCAGCCGGCCGGTGGCGGCGTAGAGGATGTGTCCGCCGTCGAGCTGGCCCAGCGGGAGCAGGTTGATCGAGGTGGCGAGCAGGCCGAGCCAGGCGCCCAGGGCCATCGGATGCAGATTGAGGTACTGGCCGTGCAGCGGGCCATGGAAGAGGCGCGTCGCGAGCACGATCGCCAGACACCGGCCAGGAGTCAGGATGGTGGACACCGGTCCCGGGCCCGGGAGGGCGTGCACCAGCGTCACCAACTGGGAGTGGGCCACGCCGTAGAGCAGGAACGGGATGAGGACGATGAATCCGGCGAGCGGTCCGGCGACCCCGATGTCGAACAGCTCGCGCTTGGTACGGATCGGTGCCTTGATCTTGATGAACGCTCCGAAGGTGCCGAAATTGAGCGGCACGGGGAGGAAGTAGGGGAGAGTGCTGGGGAGGCCGTAGCGCCGGCAGGCGATGTAGTGCCCCAGCTCATGGGCCAGGAGGATGCTCATCGCGGCGAACGAGAAGCTGAGCCCGATCCACAGCAGCTTCGGATCGTGCCAGACCGCCGAGACCACCCGCGGGGAAGCCCAGACGAGGAGGTCCGGCGCGAGATCTGTCACCACGTCGGTCCGGCTGAGCAGGTACATCAGCGGGCTCAGGGTGGTCGTGCTGAGCACGGTGAGAGCGAAAAGCAGAAAGGCCAGGGCGTAGCGCGGCCGGTCCTGCGCGGTCCGCAGCGGCTCGCCGGCCGGCGGCAGCAGCTCGACGCGCGGCCAGCCGGCCGGGGGGCCCGGAAGCTCGCTCGACGGCTCGCTCATACCAACGGCACTGAAGGGTGTAGCAAGGAAAGGCTCAGAGATTCTTCAAGTCTTTGCCGGGCTTGAAACGGACCGTCTTGCCGGGGGAGATGGCGACCTCCACGCCGGTCTTCGGATTGCGCCCCACGCCCTTCTTGCGGTCGCGGACCTGGAACACCCCGAACCCGCGGAGCTCTATGCGCTTGCCTTCGCAGAGCGCGTCCTTCATCGCCTCGATGATGGTGTCGACGGCCTGTGCCGCCTTGACCCTCGGGACGTCCGTGATCTCCGCTACGCGGTCTACGATGTCCGACTTGATCATTTCCGCTCCGAAGCGGCGCCGAGTCTAGCAATGGGTCCGAGAGGTGTCAACAAAACGCAACCTCTCTGAAGGACGATCTGCCTGGCGGCGCTCACGACTTGGCTTCACCCTGTTTCTTGAGGAGGATACAGCGGCCCAGCGCCACCGCGGTGGCGGTCGCCAGGCGCTGCAGGAGCACGAGGTCCACTTTCTTGGCGCCGTCGGCGTAGATCACGGCGACGACGCGGTCTTTCATCCGGACGGGGAGCATCACACAGTCGCGCGGCAGCTCGCCGCCCCAGGAGCGGGCGAGCTCGCGGTGTGCCGGCATGGGCGGCAACGGGCCGAGATAGACGCCGCTGCCTTCGCGCAGATTGAGGAAGAGCGACGGCTGGTCGAAGCCGACGGAGTAGCTTGCGAAGATCTTGGGATCGATCCCTTCGCCCTGCGCCTGCCAGGCGGTGATCTTGTCGCGGCCGGCCTGGAAGAGCGCGGCATGGACGTGGTCGCGCAGCAGGAAGGCGAGCACGATGCGCCCCACCTGGTCGGGATCCTTGGCGGCGGCGAGCGCCCTCTCCACCTCTTCGATGGTGGTGGGGGTCGGGCCGGTGACCGGCGGGACGCCGAACGCGGCGCGCTCCTCGGCGGTGAGCGGCACGCTGTTGGCGCGCGTCCGGGGGGCGGCGGGCTTCGCCGCCGCGGGCTCCGCGGCGGCCGGCGGGGGAGGAGCTGGCTTGGGTGCAGGCGGTGCCGGAGGTGCGGGCGGTGCTGGAGACGGTGGGGAAGGCCGCAGGGATCGCGGCGCGGCCGGAGGCGGCGCGATTGTCGTGATCGGCGCGATCGGAGGGGCTTGCAGGGTCTGCGTGGCCGGGCGTGCCCGGACAGGTGGCGCCGGGGGCGGAGGGATCAGGGGGGCCGCGACGACTCCCGTGGGCTGGCGCGGGCGCAGCGGCGGGTCGGTGATGCCCGGCAGCGGCGGCGGCGGCGCCATGGAGTTCGGCCGCTGGCGGTTGCCGAGAAGATTTTCGAACGGCGTGGCCAGCGTCGTCACGCTCTCCGCCTTCGATTCCGGGCGCTCCCAGAAGTAGCGGGCCCGGTTCAAGCGGTCCGCCAGCAGGCTGTAGCGCGACGGGCACTCTTCCTTGTAGTACTTCTCCAGCGCTTCGAGGATGCGCAGCTCGTGTGCCACGTGGACCTTGACCCGCTTGCCGGTGGCGAAGGCGATCTCGTCCTGGCAGGCGAGGTTGCGGCCGTCCATCATCGCGAGATCGAGGCGGCTCCCCTCCAGGCGGAAGGGGACGGCCCGGCAGCGGCGGGCGAGCTTGTCCGGGACGAGCGCCAGGACCTCCTCGGGAATGCCGCGCAGGTCGTCCAGGTTGACCGCCGGCACGCCCAGATGCTCGGCGAGAGCCTTGAGCAGGTTGTCTTCGCTCAGGGCGTCCATCTCGATCAGACAGGTCCCCAGACGCCCGCCGACCACGCCCTGATTCTGCAAGGCACGGGTGAGCTGCTGGACCGTAATCCAGCCGCGCGCCACCAGAAGCTGACCGAGCTTGCCCATGCCTGAAGTGCAGCCTCTCTAACTCATTCTCTCTTCGCCACTTAACCGCACGGGCGTCATTATAGAAGCGCTTCGATGGCCTTGTAAAGCGCCTCTCTCCGCTGCTATCCTGCTCGCTGTGAAGGGTTTTTCCGCCGTGGCCGCCATTCTCCTCTGTCTCGCCGTCCTCCTCCTGGGCACCCCGCCAGCCGAGTCGCAACAGGCTCCCGCGCTGCCGAAGGCTGCCACGGAGACGCTGTCGCCCGAGGCCCTCTACCAGTTTTCCCTGGCCAAGCTGCTGGCCGTCGAGGGGTCGCTGTCCGACTCGCTCACCGCCTACGACGAAGCCGAGCGGCTGGCTCCGGCCTCCGCCTACATTCGCCTGGAGCACGCCCAGCTCCTCGCCCGCGTCGCCCAGTTCGCCCGCGTCGCCAAGGCGCGCCAGGAGCTGCTGCAAAAGGCTTCCGTGACGGTGAACGAGGCGCGCCGCCTGGCGCCCGACAACCTCGACGTGCTGCGCGCCGTGGGCTCCATCTACCTCGACCTCTCGGCCCAGGAGCCGTCGGCGGTGATCACCGCCCAGCAGGCCCTGGAGGCGGTGCGCGCGAAAGACCCGGCCGACGCGCAGTCGGTGATCCCGCTCGCCCAGCTCTACCTCGACCAGCAGAAGCCGGACAAGGCCGCCGAGGTGCTGCGCGACCTGGTCACGCGGCTGCCCAACCAGCGCATGGCCTACGCCCTGCTCGTCGAGGCGCTGCTGCGTTCCGGCAAGCAGAAAGAGGCCCAATCGGCGCTGCAGGACATCCTCGGTCTCGACCCCAGCTCCCTCGAGGCGCGGCTGACCCTGGTCGACCTGCTCAGCCAGAGCGGCGACCACCAGGCGGCGCTCGCGGCGCTGCACGGCGCTCCCGACGAGGTGCGCGGCGAGCCGCGGCTGCGGCGCAAGATCGCCTGGGAGCTCTACCAGACCGGCGATCTCGACGGCGCTCTCGCCGCCGCCGATGGCGTCCTCGGCTCCACCGCCGCGACCGGTCCGGACGGCGATTCGATGCGCCTGCTCAAGGGGCTGATTCTCTCCGCCCAGGGGCATACCGAGGAGGCGATCGTCCTGCTCGACAAGATCCGCGAGTCCGATCCGGACAACCTCCCCCTGGCCGTCACCGTCGCCCACCTCTTCCAGCGCGTGGGGCGCAACGATCAGGCCGTGGCGATCCTCGGCAAGCTCGCCGAGAGCCTGGCGCACGACAAGAAGACCAAGGAAGAGCGGGAAGTCCGCCTCGAGCTCGGCCAGGTCCTGCTCGCCGCCAAGCAGTGGGACCGCGCCGGGGAAGCGGTGGCGCCGCTGCTCGACGCCAAGGAGGAGGAAGGGACCGCGGCGGCGGCGGTGCGCGCGCAGGCGCTGCTCGTCCGCGTCGACGCCCTGGTGGCGGCCAAGCGGTGGGACGACGCCCTTGCAGTCATCGACAAGAATGGCGACAAGAACAGCGACAAGAACAGCGCCAGCTCGAACGGCGCCCTGGCCAGCGCGCTCGCCACCCGGCGCGCCGAGATCCTGCTGCGCGCCGGCCGCGAGGCCGAGGGGCGCAAGAGCCTCAACGACCTCGCGGCGAGCAGCGACAACAGCACGATCCTCGCCGCGGCGCAGTCGTTCCAGCGCGTCGACCGCTATCCTGATTCGATTCCGATCCTGCAGCGCCTGGTCTCCCGCCAGCCCGAATCGGCGATCGGCCACTACCTGCTGGGCGCCGCCTTCGAGCGCACCGGTAAGCGCGCCGAGGCGGTGGCCGAGTTGCGCCGCGTGCTGCAGATCGATCCCGATTTTCACGCCGCCCTGAACTACCTCGGCTACACGCTGGCCGAATCGAAAGAGAATCTGGACGAGGCGTTGTCGCTGGTGCAGAGGGCGGTGGCTCTCGAACCGGACAACGGCGCCTACGTCGATTCCCTGGGGTGGACCTACTATCAGCTCGGCCGCAACGAGCAGGCTCGCGGATATCTGGAGCGGGCTGCCCGCCTGGAGCCTGCCGACGCGACACTGCAAGAGCATCTGGGGGATGTGTATGTGGCGCTGGGGCAGAACGATCGGGCGCGCGAGGCCTACCAGCGCGCGCTCGACCTCGGGAACGACAACACCGCGGCAGCCAAAGTGCGGCAGAAGCTCGACAGCCTCGACCACGGCCCGGTCAAGCCACGGCCCTGAGGGGGCGCTCGTTGCACCCCCACCCAGGGTTAAAACCCTGGGCTATGTGCTTTCGCCCCTCCGGGGCGGCACGGCCGTCTCCGGCCCCGGAGGGGCCAACGCACCTAGCCCGGGGTTTCAACCTCGGGTCTTCTCGACAGCCCGGGCTCCCCGGGCCGTCCTCGCCTTCGCCCTCCTCATCGTCCTCCTCGCCCTCGCCGCCTGCGCGGGCGGTCCGCGCCCGGCGCCGGTGGGTGGCCACGGCGTGCCGCCCTGGGAGATCCCGGCGGGGGAGCTGTCCACACAGAGGCTCTACCGGGCGAGCTACTCCGGGCCGGAAGGCGACGGATCGTTCCGCATGACCCTCCGGCTGGTCTCGCCGGAACGGTATGAGGTGCAGGCGGCCGATCCGGTCGGGAGGTCGTTGTGGAGCCTGGACGTGGCGGCCGGGCGCGGCCTCTTCCTCAACCATCGCGCCCACACCGCGTGCTCGTTCGAAGGAAGCTTCGATCTGGCCGGTGTCCCCCTCGGCCCCTTTCCGCTGTTGACCTTGCCGGCCCTGCTCCTCGGCCGCGTGCCCGCCGCGCCGGCTGTGCCGCCGAAGGCGCACGGCCGCGATCTCTCCTTCCACGACACCGCGGACCGCGTCTGGTCGGTGACCGCCGGAGAGGACGGCGTGGTCGCCCGGTGGACGCTGTCCGACAGCGGCGCGCCGACCGTCTGGTGGTTCCGCCAGGACGCCTGGAGCATCCTCTCGGACCGTACCCGCGGAGTGCAGATCCGCTGGCGCGAGGTCCTCTCCGAGCACCTGGAGAAAGAGCCCGCCGCGCTCACCGTCCCCGCGGGCTACCGTGAGGGCGCCTGCCGCGACGAGACGGCGCAGCCCCCCTTGGAGACCAGCGGCTCCCAGGACCTCCGCCCGCCTCCGATTTGACAGCCCTCCCCGCGGCCTCTAGCATAGAGTGCCCGGTGCGGAGGAGAGTCCGTACCGGCTCGCGAAGCGAGGAACGCTCTGCAAAGTCGTCTTCCGGCGTTTCTTGGGGCTGTGCTCAGTATATAATGCCTGGACTGATGCTGGCGCGTGAATAAAGCGGCTTTCTGGGAAGTCCGCGGTCCGGTTTGCCGTTCCGCCGGTCCCCTCCGGAAGCTGTCGTGAGGGTAGGTGGTCGCCTCGGAAGCGATCGCCCCCGGTGCAATGTACCGCGCCGGACCCTTGCCGCGCACAACTGAGCGGGACCTGGGACGACGGAGAGGACGCAAATGGAGATCACTGAGGTCAAGGTCTTTCCGATTCAGGAGGAGAAGCTCAAGGCGTTTGTGTCGATCGTCTTCGACCAATGCTTCATGGTCAACGACATCAAGATCATCCAAGGCAGAGACGGTCTGTTCATCAGCATGCCCAGCCGGAAGAAGAAGAACGGCGAGTTCAAGGACGTGGCGCATCCGCTGAACAACGAGACTCGCCGGATGATCGAAGACAAGGTGCTGGGAGAGTACGAGCGGATCCTCGGCGAGCGGGGAGAGCGGTTGCCGCAGGCGGCGCCGGGCGAGGGGCGGCCGTCGATGGCGCCCATGACGCCGTCGCCGTCGCCGTCATTACCGCCGCCGTCGCAGATGCCTCCGGCATCGCCGTTGATCGCGCCGATGGCGGCCAGCGCCCATGAAGCTCCCGGTGGAGACATGGCGCCGCCCCCGGCCGCGGAGAGGACGATGGAAGAGGTCGAGGAGATGCATCTCCGCGACTCCTTCTGGACCGTGACCTGAAACCGTTCCCGCCCCGGATGGGTTTGGATGGGAGAGAACACCCGAGACTGGGGCGTCGCCAAGTGGTAAGGCACCAGACTTTGGATCTGGCATCCGGAGGTTCGAATCCTCCCGCCCCAACCAGCATTTCAGGCCTGCGAAGACCGCCGGTACGGTGGAATTTCTTGTGTCAGCCTCTATGAGAGAGAGAGTATGCCCGGCGAATTGAAGATCTTCGGTGGACGCGCGCACCCGGCTCTGGTGCAGGAGATTTGTGAATCCCTGAACCTGTCCGCCGGCAAGGTGTCCGCATACAACTTCTCGGACGGGGAGATCTTCTGCCAGATCCAGGAGAACGTGCGCGGCTCGGACGTGTTCATCGTCCAGCCCACCTGCGACCCGGTCAACGAGAACCTGATGGAGCTGTTGATCCTGCTCGACAGCTTCAAGCGCTCCTCGGCGTCGCGGGTGACCGCGGTCATCCCCTACTACGGGTATGCGCGCCAGGACAAGAAAGACAAGCCGCGGGTGCCGATCACCGCCAAGCTGGTGGCGGACCTGATCTCCAAGGCCGGCGCCGACCGCGTGCTCACCCTCGACCTGCACGCCGACCAGATCCAGGGCTTCTTCGACGTCCCGGTCGATCATCTGTTCGCCGCGCCGGTGCTGCTCGAGGCGATCCGCGAGATCAACGTCCCCAACCTGGTCATCGTCTCCCCCGACGCCGGCGGCGTCGAGCGCGCGCGGGCGATCGCCAAGCGGATGGAGGTCGGCCTCGCCATCGTCGACAAGCGGCGCACGGCCCCCAATGAAGCCGAGATCATGCACGTCATCGGCGACGTCGACGGCTGCAACGCCCTCATCGTGGACGACATCATCGACACCGCCGGCACGTTGACCAAGACGGTCGACGCCTTGAAGAGCAAGGGGGCGCAGCGGGTGCTCGCCGCCGGCGTCCACGGCATCCTTTCCGGCCCGGCCCTGCAGCGGATCGACAAGTCGCCGCTCGAGTCCGTGCTCATCACCAATTCGACGCCCCTGGAGGAGAAGCTCTCCCGCTCGCAGAAGCTGCGCCCGCTGTCGGTCGCCAAGCTGCTGGGAGACGCCATCCTGCGCATCCACGAGAACAGCTCCGTGAGCTCCCTGTTCGTATAGAGATCGAAGCGAGGAAACCAATGAGTGAAATGAGTCTGCAAGTCGACAAGCGTGAGAGAACCGGCAAGGGTGGCTGCCGGCAAGCCCGGATGCGCGGCCTGATCCCTGGTGTGGTCTATGGCAGCGGCAAGGATTCGGTGCCCATCCAGGTGAACCGCAAGACCTTCATCGAGATGATGCGGAAGGCCGGCAGCGAGAACCCCATCCTGCTGCTCAAGCTCTCCGACACCGGCCAGGAGCGCCACGCCATGATCCGGGACATGCAGCGCAACCCGGTGAGCCGCCAGGTGATCCACATCGACTTCCAGCGCATCGAGATGACCGACAAGATCCGCGTCACGGTCCCCGTCGAGCTGGTGGGCACCGCGTACGGCGTCAAGGTGGAGGGCGGTCTGATCGACTTCGTGGTCCGCGAGGTCCACATCGAGTGCCTGCCTGGCGACATTCCGAAGCACCTGGACCTCGACGTCACCGAGATGCACGCCGGCCAGCACGCCGAGGCGAAGGACCTCAAGCTGCCCCAGGGCGTCACCCTGCTCGACGACCCGGAGCGGGTCATCATGTCCGTCGTCCACGCGCGGACCGAGGAGACCACGGCCGAAGGCACCGCCGAGCCCGAGGTCATCAAGCGGGGCAAGGCCGAGGCCTGATCGTCCGGCTCGTCACCGTCCCGCATGGCACACCTCATCCTGGGCCTGGGCAATCCCGGCCCGGAGTACACCGCCACCCGCCACAACGTGGGATTCCGGGTGGTCGACGAGCTGGCCCGCCGCCGCGGCCTCGCTCTCGACCGCCTGGAGTGCAATGCCAGGCTGGCCGAGGCGCCCGATCTCCTGCTCGCCCAGCCGCAGACCTACATGAACCGGAGCGGTTACGCCGCCCGCTGCCTGCTCGAAACCCGCCAGCTCGACCCGGCGGCGATCCTCATCGTCTACGACGAGATCAACCTCCCGTTGGGCAAGCTCCGCCTGCGCCGGTCCGGCAGCCCCGCCGGCCACCGCGGGATCGAGTCGATCATCGAGCACCTCCGCACCGACGAGGTGCCGCGCCTGCGCCTCGGCGTGGCCCCCGATGGCGGTCCGCCGTCCGGAGAGGGCTGGGCGGACTTCGTCCTCGGCCCGTTCGCCAAGGATGAGGAAGAGGCCGTCGCCGCCATGATCGTCCGCGCCGCCGACGCCTGTGAAATGTGGCTGCGCGATGGGCTGGACGCGGCGATGCGGCAGTTCAATGGATAGCAGCTCCAGGCAGCTTGCCGAGCGCCAGAGCCGAAGCCGCGTGGCGGGGATCGATCTCCAGGGCGCGGCGGTAGCAGGCGGCGGCGTCTGACGGCCGCCCCAGCGTCGCGCGGACCTCGCCGAGGCGGTACCAGGCCGCGACCAGATTCGGCCGCAGAACCACAGCCCGTTGTAAATGCTCTTCCGCCTCGGCGGGCAGGCTGCGGCCGGCGAGGAGAGTGCCGAGGTTGAATTCGGCTTCCGGCCGTTCGCCGCCGGCCGCGAGCGTCTGCCGCAGCACGGCGATGGCCTCGTCGACCTTCCCCTGGCCGGCATGGGCGAGCGCCAGCCACTCCATTGCCAGAGGATGGGCCGGATGGCGCTCCAGGAATCCGGTGAGGGTGCGCTCGGCATCGGCGAATCGCCGCTGCCCGAGCTGCCCCTGGGCGAGGTCGAGCCACGGCTCCACCTCCATCGGCTTCGCCACCGCCAGCATCTTCTCCAGATAGTCGACCGCCGCCGCTGAACGGACCGCCCGCACCACGGCGGCGGTGCCGTAGACCTCGCCCAGCGGGCCGCCGGGTGCGTCCGGACCGGGGAGCCGGACCGCGGTGAGGAGGGGCTCGGACTCCGCGAGCGGCGCGAGCAGCTCCGGACCGCCCGGCCGGCGCCGGATGAGGTGATCGGTCATCACGGCGCGCACCACGTCCTGTGTCCGCCGTTTGGCCATGTGGCAGGAGGCGCAGTCGCCGGGCCCGGTGTCGCTGCCTGTGCGCGGGCGGTGGCAGGCGTCCGGGCGGTGACAGGTCAGGCAGGCGGCCTGAAAATGAGCCGCCTTCTCGCTTTCCGGGATGCGCCGGTGCGGGTCGTGGCAGGTGAGGCACGACAGGGCGCCGTCGCTCTCCAGGTAGCAGCGGCTCTGGCGCAGGCGGTAGGGGTGGTGGTTGATCTCGAAGCGGCCGGCGGGCGTCCGCCCGTCTTCCTCCACATCGGTCTGCACCAGATAGCCTGCCAGCGCCTCGCCGGGCCGGAAGGAGAAGTCGCCGCGACCGAAGCGTCGCACACCGGGGAGGGCGACCGAGGGCTGGAGGTGGCAGCCCTGGCAGACCTCGTCGCGCCGCGCCGCCGGCAGCCGCCCGGGATTGAAGACGCTGGCGCGGATCTCGTCGCGGACACCGATCCCGCCGGACGCGAGCCACACGTGATCCGCGCCCGGGCCGTGGCAGCGCTGGCAGCCGATCCCCTCGGGCAGCCGGGCGGGGAAGACCTGCGGCGCTCCGTAGGCGTCCGCGCCGGCTGGCAGATCGGGGTACGCGGTGTGGCAGAACAGACACTCGCGGCGCACCCGGCGGACGACGCCGTCATGGTCCGGCCGGTCGTAGCCGGGCGCCATCCCCCAGCTCCGCGTCTGGCTGTACCAGGCCAGCGGGAGCTGATAGAGCTCGCCGGCTTCGGTCGGGCCGGTCCGGTAGAGGTAGATGCGGGCATGATCGCCCGAGCCGAGCACCCAGTCGACCGGCTGTTCGAAGACGTTGACCGGCTTCCCGTCCGCGCCGGTCTGCCAGCGCCGGAAGACCAGCCGGCCGCCGCGGCGGGACATCTGGAAGATCTGGCCTGACGGAGCATGAACGAACGGCGGAGCGGCGAAGTCCTCGCCGTCCGTCGCCGGACCCGGCCGATGGAACGCCCGGGCCATCCCCTTCTCGCGGTACGACCTGGCGATCGCGGTGTGGCACGAGGCACAGGCCGCATCGTCGACATAGCCCGGAGCCGCTCCTGTGGTCACTGCGATCCCGAGATCCTTGAGCTGCCGGGCCACCATCGCAAGCGGGAGAGAAGGGGCCTTCCCCTCCTCGGCCGGCGCTGTCATCGCAGCCGGTGCGAGGAGCGCGAGGGGGAGAAGGCTCAGCAGAGCCGCCGTGCGCGGGAACGGTCGGGGCACGGCCGCAGGATAACAGCGTCGCCGTCAGACAAACACCGACAGATATCCGCTCGAAGACCTACATCGGGATGCGCGCTCGTCTGATTTTGCGCAATCAAGCGTCCCACTAGACTGACTCTATCGAATCAGCCCCCAGAGCCGGCCTCGGTCACACGAGATTCCCGGCACGCTGAAACGACCGCTGCCTCTGCACTCCGCACCGGCAGCACACTTGGAAGCACACTTGGAGATGTCATCATGCGAATCAAGAGGATCCTTTCACTGTCCATCGCCTCGCTGGCTCTCGCGACAGCGGCCAGCGCTCAGGTTTTGATTTCCCTGCCCGACGAAAGCCAGACCACCACGTTCACCGCGACCATCGACGAGCAGGCGACCGTCACCGTTCCTACCGACATCGCCTTCCACGTCACCAACGTCCTGGCGGACACGGCGTCTACCGATCCCAGCCCGGTGACCGTGACCGGCATCGTGCTCACCACGACCACCAAGAAGCTGAAGATCTCGGTCAAGGGATCCGCGTTCACCGGCTCCTCCACGCCGTACAGCACGGCTGACGTCCTGTTCACCGGTGGAGACTGGACGACCACGGCGACCGCCTCCTCGGGCAATCTCAACGTCGACCACTCGACCTACGCGACGCTCGCGACGTGCAACGCCAACGAGGCGGCCTGCAGCACAGCCGATGCCGGCTTCTCGCTGAAGGCCAACTCCGCGGTGACGACCAACGGCACCCAGAGTCTCACGATGACCTGGAAGTTCGAGAGCATCTGACCTTGCCGGGGAGGGCCGGAATCTTCCGGCCCTCCCTGCCGCTTTCCGCTGTCTTCAGGAGACTCCGATGAAACCCTTTCTTGCGGTCTTCTTTTTTTGTCTGGCTCTGGTTCCTGCGAGAGCCTCGGCGCTCAAGTTCACATCGAGCTTTGTCAGTATCAATGTCCAGGCCCGTCCCGGAGACGTGGTGACGCGGAGCTGGCAGCTCCATCTGATCGACGACCGGGGGGCGCGGTTTCATGCCAAGGTCGAGGATTGGTGGCAGAGCGAGGACGGCAATCAATCGTTTTATGGCACCCTGGGCACTCTGCGCCACTCGTGTGGCTCCTGGATCACCTTGAGCCCGGTCGAGACGGCGGTCGCGGCGCGCGGCACGCTCACCGTGCAGGTGACGGCGACGGTGCCGCTGGAGGCCGCGTCCGGGGGCTACTGGTGCGTCCTCACCGTCGATCAACTGCCGGATCCCCTGGCCCCCGGGAAGGGGATCAGGGTCAATTTCCTCTCGTCCATTTCAACCGGCATCTTCATCGACATCAATCCGGTGGTCCACCAGGTGGAGATCACCGGCATCGACATCTCGGCGCAGCAGGCCAAGGTCACCGTGCGCAATGTGGGCAACGGCCCGGTCGGGCTCGAGGGCCGGATCGAGGTCCTGCGGAATGCGGACGCGGACAGCAAGCCGCTGATCTCGGCGGTATTCCCCCATGCGCTCGTGTTGACGGAGCCCATCGCGACACGTTCGCTCGCCATCGCCCTGCCGGATCTCGCGGCCTTGCCGGCAGGACATTACTTGATGCGGGTCGTCCTCGACCTCGGTCTTGATCACGACTTCGGCGCCCAACGAGAGCTGGTGATCCCTGATGACCTCACGCGCGTGGCGAACAACCATTGAGGGGCTGCTCACCGTCTCTCTTCTCCTCCTCGGCTCGGCGCGCCTGCAGGCCGGTGCGGACGGCTGGACGGTTCGCCTCGAAGGCGCCGACGTAACACGCGCCGCCGATCCTCTCGTCTCGGGCGAGGTTCTGTTGATCGACATCGCGGCTCTGGCGCCGTCCCTCGGGCTCAGTGTGCGCGTCGAGGGCAGGGCGTTCACTCTCCGCGATCCCCAGGCCGGCGAGTGGCAGGGCGCCGCCGGCAACGCCGTTCTCACCGGTCCGCACGGCGATCTGCCGCTCGCGCGCCCGGTGCGCATCGACAGCCGCTCCGTCTACCTGCCGGCCGCCGCGGCCGCGGTTCTCGCCGGGCTCACCCTGTCGGTCGACCGGACGGCGCGCTCGGCGGTTTTCCTCCGCGCCGCCGCCGCCGCGATCCCCGGCGGTGCGGCGCCTCCCGGCTGGACCACGTTCACCATCGTCAAGCCTCCGGGCAGCTATAGACCAGCCGCTCCGGCAGGCTACGGCAGCGGGCTCCCCAACGTCGACCCGCCCGGCCACGACGTCATGCGTTTGGGCGTCACCGCCGGCCAGGCGTCCGGCTCCGGCTCGACCCTCAGCGTGAACGGGTGGGGTGGCCTCCTCGGTCTCGACAGCCGGTTCAGCGGTCTCGTCAACCAGGGATCGCAGGGGGCTCAGCTCACGAGCGGCTTCGTCAGCGTCGAACAGCCCCATGGCTTCGGCCTCGAGGCGGGCGACCTGTTCAGCGAAATCTGGGGCACTGCCCAGGGTGTGCGCCTGGTGGGCAAAGAGGGTGAGGAGGGCGGCAGCCGGCCGTCGCTCTCTTTTTTGGTTCCGGACGGCCGGAACAGCCTCCAGAAGACGGTGCTCGCCGGCCGCGAGGAGCTCCGCCTCGGCCGCTCCACGGGGTTCATCGGCGAGGCGGCGAGCGACGGCTCCTGGCTGCTGCGTGCGCGCACCAGACAGCAGGGCTTCGGCTTGTTCGCCTACGGCCGCGAGACTGTGGGGATAGGGCTGGGAGCGGGCGTTTCGGGTTCCGTCTCGCTGCCGGCCGGGATCACCGCCGAGGCGGGCTGGGACAGCAACGGCCGGGGCATCGACGCGATTCAAGGCGAGAACCTCTCGTTGCACGTCCCCCTGCCGCGCGGCGCCGACATGTCGCTGGAGGCGACGAGCACCCGCACCGAACGCACCCGCCTGATCGCCGAGGCCGTGAGCTTCGCGGCCCCGTTGGGGAAGGTCCTCCTGCGCTTCCGCTACCAGATTCAGGACGGCAACTCCCTGCGGGCCGACGGAGGGCGGAGCCCCATCGGGCAGAGCGACCTGCTCGCCAGCCTGGCGTATTCTCCGAGCCAACGCGTGCGCTTCACCCTGCTGGCCGTGTCCCATGCGCCGTTGGGGGAAGCCGCGCAGCGGTGGGCCCAGCTCGGCATCGCCTGGAGAATCCTGCCGGCGACCTCGCTCCAGATCCTCGCGACCAGTCCCGGGGCGTCATTCCGGGACCCGGTGCACCTCCGTCTCGATCAACTGCTGGGAAATGGTTTCTCGCTCTTCCTGGAATACGGTTTCCTCCCCTCGTTCGAGTCGGGCACCGGGACGGGCGGCGCGGCGCAGTGGAGGATCAGCTTGAGCAAGGTGTGGGACGTGCCGACGCCACCCGGCGGCGGGCGGGTCGAAGGACGGGTCTCGGCGTCCCCCGGCAGGTTGGGGGCCGACTTGCCGGTCGAATTGGGGCCGTACCGCACGACGACCGACGGGAACGGCAGCTACGCCTTCCGCAACGTGCCGCCCGGCAGCTACGCGCTGGCGGTCGCTCCCAAGACCCTGCCCGCGACCTACCTCGCACCGTCGCCCGAAACCGTCGCCGTCGCGGCCTACAAGGTCCGCCGTGTCGACCTGCCGCTGGTTTCCGGTGGCTCGGTGACCGGCCGGGTCTATGTCGACCGTGGCGATGGCCAGCGCGGTCCCGAGGCGGGCGTGGCGGGCGTTGTCCTGCGGCTCGATGAGCTGGCGACGTCGAGCGGCGAAGACGGGTTTTTTGAATTCCACAACCTCAAGCCCGGAGCGCACCGGCTGAGCATCGACCTGAGCCGCCTCCCCGGTGGATTCACTGCCACCGTTCCGTCGAGCCTGGACATCGGCCTCCCACCGGGTGGGCGCCTCGATCACCTGATGCTGCGCGTGATCCCGCGCATCAAACCTGTCGTGTTCCAGGAGATCGTGCCATGAGAAGCCAGTGGATGGTCGCCATTCTGCTCGCCGCCGCAATGGCGGCCATGACGGCAATGGCACGGCCGGCCCTGGCTCGGCCCACGCCCGTGCCGGTGATCGTTTCGGGGAGCTCCGGGGCAGGCGAAGAAATCCAGCTCGACCTGTCACCGGAGGTCTCTTTTGAGATCTACGGCTCGGGCGCGGTCGCTGCGCGCTCACCCTTTCTCGTCTCCATCCGGCGCGCCCAGATCGCGCCGGGCAAAGCGTTGCGCATCAGCGTCAGCCTCGATGCCGCGGCCGCGCCGGGCACGCGCCTGTCGTTCCAGCCGAGCGGCAGCCATGGCGGTGTCTGCCGCGCCGGCAGCCTGCTGCCCGGCGTCTCGGTGCAGATCTTCGAAAGCACCGGGAACGGGGTGACGGGAAGCTGCGAGCTGCGCTGGAAGCTGGACAGCCTGATCCGCCCGCGCCAGGCCGGCACCATACCGCTCACCCTGCACTGGAAGCTCGAATCCGTCGCCGTCAGCGGGTCCATGGCCCGGGCTCCCGGCGCCGGAGACACCCTGGAGGGAGGAGGTGCCTCCAGCGCAGGGAGTCACAGACCGTCGTCGGTCGACCCCGCGGGCGGCGAGCGGCAGCGGGACATCGAGCGCCCGGAGCGCCGGCGGCCACCGTCATGACGATCCGCTCAGATCTCATGATGGACGACGTAGAGCATGATCTCCGCGTTGTTCTTGAGGCTCATCTTCTCGAGAATGCGGGAGCGGTAGGTGCTGACCGTCTTCACGCTCAGATGAAGGCTCTCGGCGATCTCGCTGACCGTCTGGCCGCTGGCGATGAGGCGGAGGATTTCGAGCTCCCGCGTCGACAGCCGCTCGTGGGGAATCTGCTCGCGGCCCGGCTCGAGGTTGAGCGCCAGAAGCTCGGCGAGCACCGGGCTGACGTACTTTCCTCCCGCGTGCACCTTGCGCACCGCGTCCACCAGGACCTCGGGGGGAGCGTCCTTGGTGAGATAGCCGTCGGCCCCCTCGCGCAGACAGCGGATGGCGAAGTGGTCCTCGACGTGGACCGTGAGCATGAGCACCCGCACACCATGGACCAGCCGCTTGAGCTCCTGCGCGGTCTCGATGCCTCCCCGGCCCGGCATGGCGACGTCGAGCAGCACGACGTTGGGCTGCGAGCGCCGCGCCACGTCGACGGTCTCCGGACCGCTCGCCGCCTCGCCGACGACGGTGAAGTCCGGCACGCCTTCGACGATGCGCTTCAGACCCACCTTGAAAATCGGATGATCATCGGCGATGAGGACCCGGATCATGTGCTGACGCCCCTGCCCGCTCCCGCCGCGAGCGCCGCCCGCAGCGCGTGGGTCAGCTCCGCCCCGGTGAACGGGCCGGCCAGAGTCTGGACCACCCCTCCCGGACCGGCGATGGCGGCGATTCCGGCCAGTGCGGAAGGCGGACCGGTGATCAGGACCGGAATCCCGGAGCGGATCCTGCGGATGGCGTGGAGCACTCCGGTCCCCTCGCGCAGCAGGCTTTCGGCGGCGCAGAGAGCCGCCGCCACCGGCGGCTTCGCCTGGACGAGCAGTGCCAGCCCCTCGGCGCCATCCACCGCGGCGAGGCAGCGGTATCCACTGCGCTCGACGGCGGCGGCGAGGAGCGCGCGGAGGGTGTGATGCGGCTCCACGATGAGGACGTGCTCACCGTGCCCGCGGTCTTCGGTGCAGATCTCCGCGGCCCCTGCCACGGAGGCCGGCGCCGAGGCTGGCGACGGTCCGGCGGCCGGAAGATAGATGCGGACCGCGTTCGTCTGCCCGTCGCTCGGCCGGACCTCGAAGAAACCACCCTGGCGTTCGAGCGCGGCGAGGAGGGCGGGCGGGCATTGCCATGCGCCGTTGGCCAGCTCCGGAGCGGCGGCGAGCGCGCGCGCCGCGCGGGTCTCGACATCGATCCGGAGGTGAGGCCCGAGGCGCGCGCCGGCTCTCTGGGCGGCGTAGGCCTCGTCGAGATCCGCGCTGTGGGCGCGCAAGGTCAGCGAGCCGCCCAGCGGCAGGTGGGACCGCGCGTGCAGGCACAGCGCAACGAGGAGCTGGCGCAACAGCAGCGGCTCCCCGGAGAGCAGGCAGACCTCCTCCGGATAGTCGGTGATCACCTCGATCGCGGGGAGCTCCCGGCGCACCAGCTTCTGCACCTCCTTGATCAGGTGGATCGGCTGGTAGATGAGTGGCTCGCCTTCCCGGGCCGCGGCGAGCCACTGGATCTGGCGCACCCCATCCCGGCCGCGGCGCACGTCCTCCTCCAGGGCGCCGACGATCCAGCGTTCGCTCTCCCGGGTGTCCTGACCGAGCAGGTCGAGGGCCATGCTGACCGACGCCAAGGTGTTCATCAGGTCGTGCGCCACACCGGCGGTGAGGGTGGCAATGCTCTCGAGTCGCTGCGCCAGAAGGCGGCTGGCGTCCTCGTCGGCGTTCGCGGTGCTCGTCGCGACGGTCGCGCCTGTCGCTGGCCCTGCGCGGTCCATTCCAAGTTCCTTTCGAGGGCGGAGTTAGCAGATCGGTTCGTTAGTGGTAATTGTAGCTCTAATTCGAGGCGAGGGCTGTGAGACGGTGAAGACGAGGTCGAAGAGGTCACCGAGCGCACCTCTCGCTCTTGAGAGGACCGGAGAGCCGGACATCGTGCCGCAGCCCCGGGCCGAGGAGGAGCTGCGGGCGAGCCAGGAACACGTCCGGCGGATCCTCGCCGCCAGCCCTGCCATGATCTACTCTCTCCGCGTCGTAGGCAACTCGGTGGCGCCGGCTTGGATCAGCGACAACATCATCCCTCTCCTCGGCTACACGCCGCAGGAGTGCTTCGACATACCCTGGTGGAAGAACGGGGTCCATCCGGAGGATCGGGTCCAGGCGCGGGCAACGCAGATTCGTTTCCTCTCGGAAGGAGGAGGCGTGCAGGAGTACCGCTTCCTCCACAAGGAAGGGAGCTACCGCTGGCTGCGCGATGAAAGCCGGGTGGTGCGCTGGTGCTCCGGCGAGCCGGTCGAGGTCGTCGGCTCGTGGTCGGACGTCACCGAGCGGAAGGTCGCTGAAGAAGCCTTGCAGTCCGCGCAAAGGATCTTCCAGGCCAGCCAGGCGCAGGCCAAAGAGGATGCCGAGCGCGCCAATCGGGCGAAGAGCGAGTTCCTCGCCCACATGAGCCATGAGCTGCGCACGCCACTCACCTCGATTCTCGGGTTTTCCGAGCTCCTGGCAGAGGGGACCGGCGGCGCGGTCAGCGCCGAGCAAGCTCTCTACCTGGAAAACATCCTGACCAGCGGCCGTGACCTCCTCAGCCTGGTCAACGATCTGCTCGATCTCGTCAAGATCGAGGCCGAGCGCATCGAGCTCGAGCTGGTGGACATTGAGGTGGGTCCGTTCATCGTCGACGTCCTGGGCGCCATGCAGGCGATGGCCGCCAAGGCCGGCCTCCGGCTGGACCATCATCTGGCGCCCTCTCTGCCGCAAGTCCGCGTGGACCCGCGGCGGTTCAAGCAGATGCTCCTCAATCTGCTGAGCAATGCCATCAAGTTCACTCCTCGCGGCGGGAGCGTCGACGTCCATGTCGAGATGCAGGAGACGATCCGGCCCCGCGGCGCCGCCGAGATCCCGGGCGCGTGGCTCGCCATCGCGGTGACCGACTCCGGCCTCGGCCTTGCGCCGGAGGACCTGGACCGCCTTTTTCAAGCCTTCGAGCAGGTTGCGGGCGTGCGGTCGGAGGTGCAGACCGGAACCGGTCTTGGGCTGGCGCTGACGCGGCGGCTCGCGGGACACCACGGTGGACACGTCTGGGTCGAGAGCGCAGGCCTGCACCAGGGCAGCACCTTCGTGCTCGCCCTGCCTGTGCACGAGGACTCCGGCGAACCGATGGCAGGGGCCGGAGTTGGCAGATCCGTCCGTTAGTGGTACTTGTAGCTCTAACTCGAAGAGATGGGAGCTCTGAGAACGGTGAAGATGAAGTCGAAGGGACCCAGGAGGGTTCCTGTCGCCATGGAGCGAACCGGGGACCTCAAGGAACGGCATCTGCAGTTCCTGCTCTCCTCCGGTCCGGGCATCATCTATGCGCTCGACTGGGTCGATTTCACGGTGACCTTCATCAGCCGGAACGTGGCCGCTCTGGTGGGGTACGAGGCGCGGGAATTCCTCGTCTCGGGCTTCTGGCTGTCTCACGTTCACCCCGACGACCTGCCGCTGGTGGACCAGGCGTTCGCGGCCCTTCGGGACGAGGGACGCCACACCTACGAATACCGTTTCCGGCATGGCGACGGGACGTACCACTGGATGTACGACGAGATGCGGCTGATGCCCGGCTCCGGCGATCAGCCGGCGGAGGTCTTCGGCGTCTGGCTCGACATCACGCCGCGGCGCCGGGCCGAGGAAGAGCTGCGGACGGCGCAGGAGCACGTCCGGCAGATCCTGTCCGCCAGCCCTGCGATCATCTACTCCCTCCACGTCGCGGGCACCGTGGTGTCCCCGATCTGGGTCAGCGACAACGTCAGCTCTCTCCTCGGGTATACGTCCCAGGAGTGCCTGGACAAGAGTTGGTGGCAGCGCCGGGTCCATCCGGAGGAACGGGCCCAGTCCCGCGACAACCTGATCCATCTCCTCCTGGAAGGCCATATCGTGCAGGAGTACCGATTCCGCCACAAGGACGGCTACTACCGCTGGCTGCGGGATGAAGGGAGGGTCGTGCGCTGGCAGGCCGGCGAACCGGTCCAGGTGGTCGGCTCGTGGTCGGACATCACCGAGCGGAAGGCCGCTGAAGCAGCTTTGTCTTCGGCGGAAGGGATCGTGCTGGCCGGCCAGGAACGGGCGCTGGCCGCCGAGGCGCGCCTGGCGATGGGGTTCGACACGACGCCGGATGCGGTGGCGGTGACGGACCTCGACCACACCCTGATCTACCTCAACGGCGCGGCACGGACCATGTTCGGCATCGGTGCCCGCGAAGACCTCGCCGGGCGGCGCGTCTTCCATTTCCAGCCCGCCTGGGCCGCGCGCCAGGTCACCGACCGCGGCCTGCCCATCGCCCTCGCCTCCGGAGTGTGGACCGGCGAATCGGCGATCCTCACCAGCACCGGCCAGGAGATCCCTGTGCTGTTGCAGATCCTGCTCCATGCCGGCACCCGGCCGAAGGACCGGATGCTCTCGTTCATCGCACGCGACATCAGCGAGATCAAGCAGGTCGAAGCGGACCTCCGCCGGGCCAAGGAGGATGCGGAGCGCGCCAACCGGGCGAAGAGCGAGTTCCTCTCCAACATGAGCCACGAGCTGCGCACGCCGCTCACCTCGATCCTCGGTTTTTCCGAGCTCCTCGCGGAAGGGTGCTGTGGCGCGGTCAACGACCAGCAGGCTCTCTACCTGGAGAACATCCTGACCAGCGGCCGTGACCTGCTGAGCCTGGTCAACGATCTGCTCGACCTCGTCAAGATCGAGGCCGGGCGCGTCGAGCTCGAGCTGACGGATGTCGAGGTGGGCCCGTTCATCACCGACATCCTGGACGCCCTGCAGACGATGGCCGTCAAGGCCGGCCTGCGGCTGGACCACCATCTGGCGCCCTCTCTGCCGGAAGTCTGCGTCGACCCCCGGCGGTTCAAGCAGATGCTCCTCAATCTGCTGAGCAATGCCATCAAATTCACCCCCAGCGGCGGCAGCATCGCTGTCGAGGCCGAGCGGACGGAGACGATCCGGCCCCGTGGCGCCGGCGAGATTTCCGGCCCGTGGCTTACCATCAAGGTGGTCGATTCCGGCATCGGCATCGCCCTGGAGGACCTGGACCGTCTTTTTCTGGCGTTCGAGCAGCTCGCGGGCCCGAAACCGGCGGCGCAGCCCGGAACCGGCCTCGGCCTGGCGCTGACGCGGCGCCTGGCGGGCCATCACGGCGGACATGTCTGGGTCGAGAGCGCCGGCGTGAACCAGGGCAGCACCTTCGTGCTCGTCCTGCCTCTGAGCCACGCTGAGGAGGGGCCGGATTCATGAGCCAGACACACCGCATCCTGGTGGTGGACGACGTCGCCCAGAACCGCCTGCTGCTGGGCGGGATCGTCAAGTCCATCGGCTATGAGGTGGAGACCGCCAGTCATGGGCTCGAAGTCCTCGCCAAGCTCCCTGAGATCGACCTCGTCCTGCTCGACGTCATGATGCCGGGCGTCGACGGCTTCGAGGTGGTGCGCCGCATCCGCGCCCATCCCCTCTTCCATGACCTGCCGGTGATCATGGTCACCGCCCTCGACAGCCGCGAGGACCGCGTGCACTCCCTGGAGGCGGGTGCCAGCGACTTCATCGCCAAACCGGTGGACCGCAGCCAATTGCGGGTCCGGATCGGCCTGCAGCTCCAATTGAAAGACGCTCAGGACGAGATCCGGCGCTGCCGCGCCGAGCTCGCGGCGCTGGCCGCCGGTGATCTCTGCCATCGCGAGAAGTGGGACGGCACCGGCTCGCCGCACGGCCTCGCCGGCGACCAGATCCCCCTCGGAGGCCGTATCGGCGCCCTGGTCGAGGCCTTCGTCGCGTTGACGGCCAGCCAGCCCGGCCAGCCAGAGGTCACGTCGCGCGAAGCCCTGGACGTGATGCGCAAGGACCGCGGCTCCCAGTTCGATCCCCAGCTCTTCGACCTTTTTGCCGCGTTCTGCGGGAAGACGGGACGCTAGGGGGTCCGTCCCGCCGATCCCGAAGCACAGCAACGGCGTCAACCCAAAGTAGGGGAGGGGCTTGCCCCCTCCCGGGGGTGGGCGGAGGGTTCGGAGGAGACAACACAGCCCCCGGCAGTCGGCACACCCGAGAGGAACGCAGAGAATCTCCCGGGTTTCGCAGAGAAACCCACGGGTGCTGCGGAGACACTCGAGAGATATGTCGAGACACCGGGACAATTCTCTGCATTTGTCCCGAGTTTCGCTCAGGGTCAAGGCAAAAACGCAGAGAATCTCCAGGGATTCGCAGAGAATCTCTCCGGTTTTGCAGAGAAATTGTGGGGTTCCGTGGAGAAACCCGGCTCAAATGCAGAGAACTGCACGACGAGAGACGTGGATTGCAGAGCGGCGCAAACAGATTGCAGTGAGAATGCGGAGAATTGCGGAGATGTCTCGACATCGCCTCTCTGCTGTTCTTGGGTCGGGGTGAGGGCCCGGGCGGCGGAAAGGTGAAAGGTGCTGTTTGCCTCCTCCGTCTCCTCCGCCCGCCCCGGGAGGGGGCAAGCCCCTCCCCTACTTTGGGTTAGCTTGCAGGACCCGCGGTCCTACCGCTCCTCGAACACCCACGGCTCCGCACCGGTGTGGGGTTCGAATCCGCTGACGTAGAGCCGGGAGCCGGCGGGGAAGAGATCGCCGGTGCAGAGGACTCCCGCGGCTGGTGCCGCGGTCGAGCCGGTGCCGTCCCAGACGAAGCAGGGGGTCGGCTCGTCGTCGCCGTACGGGTCGTGCCCCACGGCGACCAGCTTGCCGGCGAAGACGGCGGCGTGGCCGTTGCCGATGGCGATCTCCCGGCCGGCAGGGTCGCGCAACGCGAAGGTTCCGGTGGCCGAGCCGTCGGTCGCCCAGAGCTGACCCTGATCGTTGCTGAAAGCGAGGCGGTCTCCGAAGGCGACCGGACGGAATTCATTGGTGCTCTCTCCCGACACGGCGACCGGCAGCTCGGCTGTGCCGCCTGTTGTGCCGTCCGTCACCCAGAGGCTTTCGATGTCCAGGCTCTCTCCCGACCAAGCGGTGAAAAACAGGTGTGTAGCGGTGGGAAAGAGGCCGTTCACGAGGTGGTCCGCGGCGGGGAAGCCCAGGGGCTTCGTTCCGGCCGCTGTCCAGTCGGTGACCCAGAGCTGCGGTTGGATGTCGGAGACCGGGGTGCCGAGGAAGTAGAGCTTGCCGTGGAATTCAGCAAAAACCGGCTGCTCGGCATTGGCGTTGTCGAACGGTTCCAGGAATGGCGCGGTATCGAGAAGGCGGCCGGTGCCCGTGGCCGTCCCGTCGCTGAGCCAGAGATGGCCGTCGTCGCCGGTGCAGCGGAAGAGGAGCCGGCCTCGCAGGAGGGCCGGCGGAGCATTGAGATCCAGATCAATCGACGGCGTGCCCGGGAGGGAGACGGCGTGCGTCGACTCGGGCGTGCCGTCGCTCGCCCAGAGCTGCGGAACGGTCTCGCTGCCGGTGGGGCTAGCGAAGAAGAGAGCGCGTGGGCCGACGGCGAACGGAGCGGTTCTCACCGTCAGCCCGGGAGGGGTCAGCTTGGTGACGCCGGCACCACTGGCCGCCCAGAGCGCGTTGTCGCGCGAGCCGCGGGGTGGGGCGGTCAGAAAGGTGAGGCCGGCGGCGCTCGCTGCGAGGGGGTCGCCCACGGAGACGTCCGGGTCCGGCTGCGGCACGGGGAGGCGCGTCGTCCCGGCGGCGGTGCCGTCGCTCACCCAGAGGCGCCGGCCGTGGGCCGCGGTGAATGCGGTGAAGACGGTCTGGCTGCTTCCAGCCGTGCCGAGGAACACTGGATGAGAGCCGCTGTCCTGCTCGCGCCCCACGTCCTTCCACATCCGGGTCGTCTCCGGCGTCCCCTCGGTGATCCAGAATTCGTCGCCGAATTCGGCGTCCGAGGCTGTGAAGAGGGTGGAGGACGGGTTTGAGGTCACCACCGTGCCCGGCGGGGTCAGCCGCAGCGTGCCGCCGGGGCTGCCGTCCGAGAACCAGAGCGCTCGCGGGCCTTCGGGGGTGACGGCGGTGAAGGTGGCGCCGGGTTTGGTGGTGGTGAAATAGGCCGCGGCCACGTCTCCGGGGTCGCCGCTGCACGGGCCGGGGCAAAGATCGCTCACCAGGCGCGTGCCCGCCGCGGTGCCGTCGGAGACCCACAGCTCGCGGCCGGTGCCCGGGCTCTCGGCCGAGAAGAAAAGGATCTCGGGGTGGGCGCCGTCCGGATCGGCCGCGACGGTCAGGAGCGGCTGTCCGGCCGTGCCGCAGACGCCCGGACAGGCGTCGGCGACGAGGCGCGTGCCCGCGACGGTGCCGTCGGTCCACCAGAGCTCGCGGCCGTGGACGCCGTCGTCGGCGAAGAAGGCGAAGCGGGTGGCGAGCGGCGACGACGCCAAGGGACCGCCGAACGGATCGCGCGCCGTGAAGTGGGTCAGGCGGCGCGTGCCGGCCGCCGTGCCGTCGGTCACCCAGAGCTGCTTGCCGTGCCGGCCGTCGTCGGCGACCAGAAAGGCTTGGTGTTCTATAAAGATCACAGCGTCGGTGACCGCCGCTCCGCCGGTGCGGCCCAGCCGGGCGAGAGGCCGCGTGCCACGGGGTGTGCCGTCGCTGGTCCACAGCTCGGAGCCGGCACCCGGCAGCACCAGCAGGAGGCGCCCGCCGACGACCCCGGCGAGTGTCATCTGCACGGTCTCACCTGGCGACGGTGCGAAGACGACGGAGGTGCCGGCCGGTGTGCCGTCCGAGGCCCACAGCGCGGTGCCGAGCTGACGGTGCCGCGCGATGAAGAAGACGCGGCCCCGGTAGTCGGTGAGATCGCGGAGCAGGTGCCCGTCCGGGAAGGGCAGAGGCCGCGCGACCTCGGCCGTCGTCTCCGGCGGCGCGGCGCCCAACGCCCACAGTCCCCAGCCCCGGGAGTCCCGGGCTTCGAACAAGCTGGGACTGTAATTCAACGACCCATAGCCCACGCCGACCGCGGCGAATGGCCCCCGGCTCGCGGCGCGCGCTTGAAACGCGGGCCATCCCCCCGCAAACCACAGCGTCCAGCCGCCCGTGGCCTCACGCGCCGCGTAGAGGTTGCCACCCAGCCGCCGGATCTCCTGCCTCTTGAGCTGCCGGGAGAACGAGTCGTACTCGTCGTCATAGGCCACCAGCTCGCGGTTGCCGAACGCGGTGAAGGCGAAGCCACTGCGCACCCCCGAGAGCTGCCGCGGACTGGAGCTGACGGCATACGAGGTCAGGTCCACGTCGCGCACCAGGCGTGGTACCAGGTCTCCCGCGAAGGACGGCAGGGGGAAGAGAAGAAGGGCGAAGGCGAGTGGACGTATGCGCATGGACTATTTTTCCTCGAAGACCCACGGCTCGGCGCCGGTATGGGGATCAAAGCCGGTGAAGTAGAGGCGGGAGCCGGCGGGGAAGAAGTCGCCGTCGCAGAGGACACCCGCGGCCGGGACCGCCGGCACCGCGGCTGTCCCGCTGCCATCCCAGACGTAGCACGGGCTGAACCCGCCTTCCGCGAGAGGCGTCGCGGCGACCAGGTGGCCGGCGAAAGAGACGGCGCGGCCGTCGAGCAGGAGAACATCCTGGCCCGCAGGATCGTGGAGGGAGAACGTTCCCTCTGCCGTGCCGTCCGTCACCCACAGGCGGCCGGAGGAGTCGCCGAAGACCAGGCGCTCGCCCACGGCGACCGGCGGGACGATGCCGCCGTTCTCCGGGGCCTTTGGCGCCTGGACCACGCTGCCCGGCGTCGCGTTTCCGACCCACAGGCGGACGGGAGTCACGCAGGAGGTGTCGGCGCAGGCGGTGGTGATGAACAGCCGGGAGCCCGCGGGGAAGAGACCCGCGAAGCCCTGGCCCTGGTCCGGCGTAAACCCAAGAGGCCGCGTGCCTGCCGCCGTCCAGTCGGAGACCCAGAGCTGCGCCGGACCGGAGACCGTATCGGCGCCGAGGAAGAACAGAGTACCGGAGCTCTCCGCGAAGAGAGGCACCGTGGTGTTGTCCAAGGGGGTGAGGAACGGATAGCGATCGATCAACCGGCCGGTGCCCGCTGCCGTTCCGTCGCTGATCCAGAGATGGCTGTCGTCCGCGCGGCCGAACAGGAGCTGGCCGTGCAGGATGCCCTCGGCACCGACGCCGCCGGGAGACTCCGGACCGGGCACCAGATCGACGGCGAGGTGCGTCGATTCCGGCGTTCCGCCGCTCGTCCACAACTCGGTGCCATTCTCGGTATCGGTGCCGAAGAACAGGGCCCGCTGCCCGGCGGCGTAGGGACCCATGTTGACCGTGACGCCGGCAGGCGCCAGCCGGACGACGCCCGTGGCCGTGCCATCGGTCCCCCAGAGAACCTGCCCCTCTCCTGCGTGAGCCGGGGCGGCGAAGAGCGCGTGACCCGCCGCGCTCGCCCTGGCGGTCAACCGGCTGAGGTCCGGCCCCGGTTGCGGGACTTGCAGCCGCTGGGTTCCCGCGGCCGTGCCGTCGGTCGACCAGACGCTGAGCCCGCGGGCCGGTGTGAAGGCGGTGAAGACGACGCGCTCGGCGTTCGGGCCGGCGGTCCCGAGGAAGAAGGGGTGCGAGCCGCTGTCCTGCTCCTGCCCGAGGTCCCGCCAGAGATGGGTGCCCTCCGGCGTCCCGTCCGTGATCCAGAATTCGTCTCCGAAATCGGCGGTGGAGACGGCCAGCGGGCTGAGCGAGGTCACCCGGGCTCCCGGCGGGGTCAGCCGCCATGTCCGTTCCGGCGTGCCGTCGGTGAACCAGAGCGCCCGCAGCCCGGCGGGAGTGGTGGCGGTGAAGCTGGCGCCGCTGCCGGCGGTGGAGAAGTAGCTGACCATGACGTCGAGCGGATCGCCGCTGCACGCACCCGGACAGAGGTCGCTCACCAGTCCCGTGCCGGCGGCCGTGCCGTCGGTCGCCCACAGCTCGAGACCCAGGCCGGGAGCCTGGGCAGAGAAGAGCAGGCGCTCGGGCCGGGATGGTGTGTCGAGAGCGGGCAAGGTCGCGAGGAGCTGGCCGGAGGTCCCGCAGGTGCCCGCGCAGGCGTCGACGAGAAGCTGCGTGCCGGCAGGCGTGCCGTCGGTCCGCCAGATCTCGCGGCCGTGGACGCCGTCGTCGGCAAAGAAGACGAGGCGGGTGTTCAGAAAGATCGGTGCCAGACGCGAGGCGGCGAACGGATCGTCCGCCGTGAAGCTCGTCAGCCGGACCGTCCCCGCGGCCGTGCCGTCCGTCGCCCAGAGCTGCGTGCCGTGGCGGCCGTCGTCAGCGACGAAGTAGGCGCGCGGCGCGAAGGGCTGCCCGAGCGCGTCCGTGATGGCCGCTCCGGCATGCGCTCCGCCGATCGCCACCAGGCGGCGCGTGCCGCGAGGCGTGCCGTCGCTCAGCCAGAGCGCCGGGGCGCCGCCGGACACGGTAAGCAGCAGGCGGTCCCGCAGCACGCCGGCGAGGGTCACCGGCACCGTCTTGCCCGGCTGCGGCGCGAAGACCGGCCGCGTGCCGGCGGGCGTGCCGTCCGTCGTCCACAGCGCGGTTCCCAGGTGGCGGTCGCGGGCCACGAAATAGGGGCGCCCATGGTAGATCGTCAGGTCGTGGAGCAGGCTCCCGTCGGGAAACGGCAGGGGCCGCGCGATCTCGACCCACTGCTTCTGCCGCACGGTCCACAGTCCCCGCCCCTTGCCTGCGTCGGCATCGAAGAGCAACACCCCCGCGGCGGGCGTGCTGGTGAAGTAGCCGCGGCTGACGTGGGCGACCGGCTGCGTGGTGAAGGCCTGGGCCTGGAAATAGGGGAACCCCTGGACGGTCCAGAGCGTCCAGCCGGATGTGTCGCGCGCCGCGTAGATTCCAAAGCCGAGCAGGCGGATCTCCAGCTTCTTCAGCACTGGCGAGAAGAGGTCCTCCGTGTTGTCGTAGACCCACAGCTCGCGGTTGCCGAATGCTGTGAACGCGAAGCCGTGGTTGATGTCCGTCTGCTGCCGCGGGCTGGAGCCGGCGGTGTACGTCGTCAAGTCCACGTCGCGCACCAGACGCGGCACGAGGTCTCCCGCGAAGGCCGGGAGGGGAAGCAGGAGGAGCGAGGCAAGGAGGGAGCGGAATCTCAGAGTTGTCCTCATCTATCTCTCCTCGAAAATCCAGGGCTCGGCGCCGGTACGGGGCTCGAAGCCGGTGAAGTAGAGGCGGGGGCCGGCGACGAAGAAGTCGCCGTTGCACAGGACGCCGGGCATCCGGGTCGCGGTGTTCCCACGACCATCCCAAACATAGCAAGGGGAGAGCCAGGCTGGGTCCGAAACCAGGGCCACTGAGGCGATCAGGTGGCCGGCGAAAACGACCGAGCGGCTGTCGTTGCTGAGCGCGATCTCCTGGCCGGCCGGGTCGCGGAGGAGGAACGTCCCCGCCGCGGTGCCGTCCGTCACCTGGAGACGCCCTGCGGAGTCGTTGAGGACCAGACGGTTCCCGAAGGCGATCGGGGGGAGGAGCCCGAAATTGAAATCCGCTGCCAGCGGTATCGGCGCATCGGTCCCTGCGGCGGGATCGAGCACCCACAGCTCCAAAGTCCCTGCATCGATGGCGAAGACGGAGACGAACAGGCGGGAGCCGGCGGGAAAGATCCCGCTGACCTGGCGGCCCGGGTCCGGAAAGCCGAGGGAGTGCGTACCCGCCGCGGTCCAGTCGCTGATCCACACCTCTGCTGGACCGCCGGGCGAGCCGGCGCCGGCGAAGTAGAGCGTCCCCGCGGCTTCCGCGAGAAGGGGAAGCTCGGTGTTCGCGGCTGGAGTGAGGAAGGGGTAGACGTCGTAGAAAGGGCGGGTCCCTGCGCTCGTGCCGTCGGTGATCCAGGGCGTGAAATCGAGGCGTCCGAAGAGGAGCTGGCCGTGCAGTGTCCGCGCGCCGGAGCCGTCGCCGCTCGACTCCGCCCCGGGCTCGACGTCGGCGATCAGGTGGGTCGATTCCGGGGTGCCGTCCGTCACCCACGGCTCGGAGCCGTGCTCCGCGTCGGTGCCGAAGAAGACGGCGTGCGGGCCGACGGTGAAAGGAACGCCGCTGACCGTGACGCCGGGTGGTGTCAACCGCACGACTGCCGTGCCGTCGGTTCCCCAGAGCGCAGGGCTCTGTGTGCCGCGCTCCGAGGCGGCGAACACCGTGCGGCCCGCGGCGGTCGCCCCCTGCGAGAGGACGTCGACGTCCGGTCCCGGCATGGGGAAGCGGATCGGCAGCGTCCCGGCGGCGGTGCCGTCGCTCGTATAGAGGCGGACACCGTGGGCGGGCGTGAAGGCAGAGAAGACGGCGCGCTCGCCGATCGCGCCGAGAAACGTGGGGTGCGAGCCACTGTCGGCTTCCTGTCCGAGGTCGCGCCAGAGGTGGGTGCCCTCCGGTGTGCCGTCGGTCTCCCAGAATTCATCGCCGAAATCGGCGTCGGAGACGGTCAACGGGCTCGTCGAGGTCACCGTGGCACCCGGCGGGGTCAGCCGCCACGTCGTCTCCGGTGTGCCGCCGGTGAACCAGAGCGCCCGCTCGCCCGCCGGCGTCGCGGCGCTGAACGTGGCGCCGCTGCCAACCCCCTGGAAGTCGCCGGCCGAGACACCGCGAGGATCATCGCCGCACGGCCCGGAGCAGAGGCCGGCCAGCGGACCGGTGCCCTTGGCGGTGCCGTCGGTCGCCCACAGCTCGAGGCCGCGCCCGGCGCTGTGGACCGAGAAGAGCAGACGTTCGGGTTGCGTGTCGGAGAGGGAGAGCGTCACCAGGATCTCGCCCGCCGTGCCGCAGGCTCCCGGACAGGCGTCCACCAGCAGGTGCGTGCCCGCGGGCGTGCCGTCCGTCGTCCAGATCTCGCGGCCGTGGACGCCGTCATCGGCGAAGGAGACGAGCCGCCCGGCGAGCGTCGTCCGGGACAGTGGCGAGCCGGAGAATGGATCGGCGGTGGTGAAGCTGGTCAGCCGGCGCGTGCCGGCCGCGGTGCCGTTCGTCCCCCAGAGCTGTCTGCCGTGCCGTCCGTCGTCCGCGACGAAGACCGCCCGGCTGGTGAACGGGATCTGCGCCGCATCCGTGATGGCCGCGCCGCGCCCTCCATGTCCGATCTCCGCCAGCCGGTGCGTGCCGCGCGGTGTTCCGTCGCTCAGCCAGAGAGCCGGCTCGGGTCCGGACACCATGAGCAGCAGGCGGCTCCGCACGATCCCGGCGAGAGTCAACGGAATCGCCTCCCCCGGCCGCGGAGCGAAGACCACCGAGGTGCCGGCGGCAGTGCCGTCCGTCGCCCACAGCGCGGTCCCCAGGTGACGGTCGCGGGCCACGAAAAAGCTGCGTCCGCGGTAGCCGGTCATGTCGTGCACCAGAAGCCCGTCGGGGAGCGGCAAGGGGCGCGCCACCTCGACCGCAGCGGCGGGGTCGGAGGAGAGCGACCAGAGCCCGCGCCCCTTGCCGGCGTCACCCTCGAACAGCCAGACCCCGTAGCCCGACGGGTCCTGATAGGCCGGACCGATCCGGCCGAGGGGCCGCGTGGTGATCGGCTCCGCGTGGAAATACGGCCACCCGTCGGCCACCCAGAGCGTCCAGCCGCCGGACTTCTCGCGCGCCGCGTAAACCCCATCGATGAGCCGGCGGATCTCCGGCTTCCTGAGGCCCAGCGAGAAGTCATCCTCCTGCCCGTCGTAGAACCACAGCTCACGGTTGCCGAAGGCCGTGAAGGCGAAGCCGCGGCGCAGGCCGGAGAGCTGGCGCGGGCTGGAGCTGCCGGCATACGTCGTCTGGTCCACGTCGCTCACCAGGCGCGGCACGAGGTCTCCCGCGAAGGAGGGGACAGGGAGGAGGAGCAAGAGAATGAGCGTAGGGTGCGCTGTGCGCACGAATCGAATGAACGTGGTGATATCCCCCTCCTGCCGAGAATCTGCCCTTGGTGTATACGCAGGAGGGATAACCGGAGTTGCGTTGGGTCGTCGATTCTCGGCGCCGTTCAGCCTGAATCCCGAAGTGGACGGTCCCGATGGAGCCACAGCCAGAAGGGAACGAAGAGACCACCCAGGGGAGCGACCGCGCTGACGGCGAGAAACGCAAGCCGGGCGCGGAGCCAATCTGCGAGACGCCGGTCGCCAAGGTCGCGGACGGAGAAGGGGTGGAGGAGCCAGCCGCCGAAGGACAGCCCAAGCGCGAGGCTGGCGGCGGGAGAGGCTTTGAGCGCAAGACGGAACAGGTGCAGGCGGAAAGAGCCATGGACCGGATCGACGAGAATCACCCCGAAATAGCCGAGAGACACAAAGAGCAGAGGCCAGATCAAGCCATTGCGGAGATCCTTCAACGGCAGGTGGAAGAACAAGGCGGCGATCCCGCAGAGCACGGAGACCAACGCGAGAACAAGGCACGCCTCCCGGGTCCATCCCGCTCCGAGAAGAGAGCCGAGCACGATCCCCGCGGCGAACGCTGTCTGCGTGAGCAGGAGATAGCGCGCCACGGGAAGCCAGGACGCGTCCGCTTTCCGCAGCAACCGGGCGACGGAGAGCACGCCGAGAGCCAGCAGACCCACGGCGGCGAGGGCCGCCGCGGCGCCGCCCGCGATCCACAATCCCCGTTGCAGAGCCGGTTGCCGGGCCAGGACCTCAGCGAGGGCCGTCGTCTCCATGGCGAGGAGCAGGGTCTTCAGACGGCACAAGGCCATCCTGCGGAGGCCGGCCTCACCGGTCCGCGGAGAGGTTCGCCGGCGCGAGGGCAACGACTCCTGCAGGTTCATCCAGAGCGGCAGGCGCCGTGCCGAGGTCCGGCTGGCATATGCGCTCCAGGTCAGGGTGTTCGTCTCCCGCGATTCGTCGACCGGGAAGAGGAGAAGCAAGAGACCGACGAACGGTCCCGCCAGCGGCAGGAGCCAGAAAGCGGCGAGGCCGCGGAAGGCGGCAGCCCGCCAGCCGCTCGCCTGGATCTTCAGCCGCTCCCTGACGAAGTGCCTCCCCATGAATCCGGCCGCGGCGAGGTGGAGGATGCCCAGGACGCTCAGGATTGCCACAGGACGGCTGCGCGGCTCTTCGCCGGCGAGCCAGAAGGCCCACAGAAAGACCGGCAGCATCTGGCCGATCACCAGCCAGAGTTGCCCGGCACCGGAGCGAAAAAACCAATCGAGCCAGCGCCCGCCGCCCAACTCACCGGCGAGAGCCGTCAGATCCGGACCACGGGTCGCCGCTCCCGCCGGCATGGTCTTTCTGATCGATTCGCCAAGCAGGAGCCAGCCGGTGAGAGGAATCGACGCCAGCACACAACGCAGCACCCGTCGCCAAGCCGGTCCCGTGCGAGGAGCCCCGCCGGCCTGCAGATGAAGGATCAACCAACCGTTGAGCGGCAGGACGAAGAGCGCCGCCATCGCGACCCGGGCGGGAACCTTGTAGAGAGACACTCCAGGAATCCAGTACGCCGCTTCGAGCAGCATGAGGCAGACGGAGATCGTCATGCCGATCAGGAACGAGAAATCGAGATCGATCCAGCTCCGCCGGAGCCGCTGACTCCTCAGCTCCCGTTGCGCCCGCTGAAAACGATCGGCGACGTTCATGCCGGCTCACCTCAATGCGGCGCAGGCGCTCCAGTAGCGCGGCCAAAGCCTTTGCCGGGCGTAGATCCAGAAAGGAATGGCGAGAGTCCCCAGCGGAAGGACGGCGGTCACGGCGACGGCGGTGAGCATCCTCCGTACGTTTCTCGGGAGGCGATGGTCTCGCAGATCCTTCCAGGAAAATGGATAGAGGAGGCGGTCACCGCGCGCTAGGCCATACGCGACAGCCGACAGGGGAAGGAGAGCCATTAAGCATCTCAGCCATGGTGCGGAAGCCGGGCGTAGAACTAATAAATAGAACAACGCCATGCCGAACAGCGAAACCACCCAGAGCACCAAGTCGCTCTCCCTCCAACCTTGATTTAGGTACGAACTGAACAGAAAAAAGAATCCACTGGCCAGGACAAACATACTAAAATATAGGATAAGGGACCAACCAAGATTCTTGGTCTCTCCCTGGGCTGCGAACGCTCCTCCTGCAACGCCTGCCAGGAGCGAACCATGGGAATAGAAAATCGATCGGCCGTACGGATGGTTGTCCAGGAATTTGGCAAAACCGTGGGCTCGCACGAGGTGAGACAACCCTCCGAGCACCTCGATCAAGAGGCCGGTGGCTGCCAGTAAGGCACAAATCCAGGCGAGGATTGGTAGACCAGCCATGACGGCATGGCCGGCTATTGGGAAGCGAAACAGGCACCACGTGATGACTCCCGCTTCGCCCGCCAGCAAGAGAGATTTCCAGCGATAGAATGCGCGGACCTCGTCTTGCGCCGGAACGTATTCTGTCGCCGATTCCAGGCCGGTCGGCATGTGCCAGCGCGCGACGAGAGGAGTTTTTCGCCAGGAGGTCCGCAGAAGCTCCTGGCTTCGCGCCCAGAGCGGGTTCGATCGCGCGTTGACTCGACTAGTGTAAGCGCTGGATATCAGCGGGTCAGCAAACTTTTGGCTCCTGATGCTGAAAACGATCAGCAAGAGAACGAGCGTGCTGGGCAAGAAGAGCAGCAAAGGGAGGAGCCATGCCGCCTTTCGATGCACCGCCACGATAGGTTCGTCGGAATGAGCCGCTTCGTAGGCGTAGATGGCAACACAGGCTGCGAGAGCGAGGTGGAGAGCAAGGCACGCGCTAAAGACCTCGTTCTTCCCGGCGCCACTGAAGGGGCCGGTGAGCCACAGAACCCAGAGGGGTAACTGAAGAAGTGCCAGAAGAAGGGAAATGGGAATCAGGTAGCTCCGCAGCTTTTTCCATGGAATCGCTGATTCACCGTTCGGCTCTACTCGCCGCGCGAGATCGAGAGAGGGGAAGGGCTGGGCAGCGTTTCTCGATCCTGCCTTTTGAAGAAACTTGCCCCAGAGCGGGACCGCGAAAAGCCCGACGCATGGGATGCAGGAGAAGAGGAAGCGAAGGATGCGTAGCTGCCAGGGCGGCTTGGCATTCCAAGGGGTCTTGGCCTCCAGAAATCGATCGATGAGGAGACCACTCAAGGGCGCTAAAACGAAGGAAAGGACCATGATCCTCGTGCTGACGGGAAACTGGTTACCTGGGGTAGGCGTGCCCCAGAATGCGATTTCGAGAAGAACGGTCGAAATCATGAGCACGGCTCCGACGACGAGTGAGCACATCATGAGATCCCAGGCCTTTTGCCATGTGGAGCGGCTCGCCCTATCCCTGGAAGGTTTGTGGACGCGGCGATAGACCCGATCGATTCGCGCCTCGGCCGGCTCGGTCATCATGCACCTGCCTGATCTCTGAAAGCTTTCTGCGCCGCCCGGTCGCGGCCCCAGACCCACAACGGAACCGCGAGGCCGCCGAAGGGCAGGGTCGCCGTCAGGGCGGTCAGCGCGACGAGCCAACGGGTGCGGAGCGGCAGGTTGCGGTTGAAGATCCCGCGCCAGCGATAGGGGCGGAGGAGGGAACTGCTGAGAAGAGCAGCGAGACCCAGGGACCAGAGCGGGGTCGCTTGGAGGGCGGTCTCGAAGAATGGCAAGAATCGCGGCGCAAACTCCGGCTGGTACCGCAGGACGCAGCCGGTCACGAAGAACTCGAAGAAGAGTATGGCCCAGGCTCCGGGCACGAGGACCTGTCGGTGCGGAGAGCCCGTTGCGAACCCCACGCCGGCGGCGAAGGGGATGAGGATTGCGGGGACGATGGCGAGTTGGAGGATGAGCCCGAATTCCTGAGCGTCCCCGGCCGCCAGCGCGGAGCCGAGCAACAGGCCCACAGGCAATGCGAGCTGCGTCAAGGTCAGGAACCGGCCCCAGCAGAGACGATGGCGGGAGCCCCGGCCGGTTTTGATGAGAGCGAGCCCCCGCCGCAACGCGAAGACCGCCTCGGCGATCCATCCGGCCGCCATCAGGCAGAAGCTGGGAATGAACCAGACGGTCGGACTGGACGTCGGCAGGATTGGGTGGCCCGCGAGGCGCGACAGCAGCCAGGCGAGAGCCGCCGCATCGAGCAGGAGGAGAAAGCTCTTCAGCCGGTAGAACGCGAACCGGCGTTGCTCTTCTCCGGCCGCGACCGGCGACCACAGGCCGAAGCTTTGGAGCGCTTCGTTGAGCTGACCCTGCACGCCGCGCAAGGCGGTCCAGGCCGCATGCAGGGCGGGGACGCGAGGGATGCGGAGCGAGGTTGTGCTGGAGGTTGCGGCGGTATAGCTCAAAGTCGTCTCCCGATTTTTCGCGGCGGCGGGCGCCCAGCTCCAAACGCCGATCAGCGGCAGAGGCATGGGAAGCAGGAAGAGCGCCGGCCCGGCGCGGAGATACCAGGAACGCCAGCCCGGCGGAGAGGCGCGGAGCCTCTCTCGGGCATAGGCCGTGGAAGTGGCCCAGCCCGCGAGGTGGAACGGGATGCAGGCCGCGGCGACCAGGCTCCAGTGGCCGGTCCGCAACTGCGCATTGAGCCAGGACAGGGCGGCGAGCAGGGGAGCGATCTGGCAGGCGATCAGCCAGGACACGAGCAGGGGCAGGATCGTCGCGGCGCCACGGCGCGCGGCTTCCAGGTCGTCTCCGAGGCGGCTCGGCCACGGCAGGTGTGCCACCGCGGCGGTGAGATCGAGAGGCGGTGCCGGCCGGGGGCGGAAGCCCCAATCCGGCCGCGTCTCGACGAGCCGTCTCCAGAGCGGAATGACCGCGAGGCCGAACAGGGGCACCCCCACCGCGGCAGGGCGCAGCAGGCGGAGCCAGGGCCGGACGGCGCGCTCCTGCCGAGTCTCGTTCGCAAGAACGCGGTCCAGGATCCAGGCATTGAGGGCGACGAGCAGCGCCACCGAAGCACGCCCGAAGCCCGTCTCGAGAAGAGAGCCGAAAAATCCCCAGGGCAGGGTCGGCGCCAGCCAGAGCCCCAACTCGAGATAGCCGGTCGAAACCAGGCAACCGAAGACGACACCGAAGGCGGACCGGTCGGCCCCCCAGGTGCGGCGTGCCCGGCCGTAGGCGTCCCAGCTCCAGCGCGGCCAGCGGCGGGCGATGATCCAGCGCCGGTCCGGGAAGGGGAGCGCCGTCATGGTCCGGCTCCGGCGAGCGTCAACGCCCGGTCCAGGGCCTTCTCAAGGGCCGTGATGCGCTCCGTCTTGTCCGTTTGTCCGCGCCCCATCGTTGGAGCGAGATCGGCGTGGAGCCATAGCCGGAGGGCGCTCTCCCCGCGCGGCCGGCCACCGCCGCGGAGCGCGTCGATCACGGTGGAGGCGAGCGGAGAACGGCTCTCGCCGGAGTCTTCCTTCCAAAGCTGGAGCAGCAGAGGTCCGAGAGACGGATCGGACGGATTGAGATCGCGGTGCGCTGCGAGATCGGCGAGATCCTTGATCCAGACCTTGGAATCGCCGGGCAGCCAGAGCCGCGCCTCCAAGGCCAGATCCGCATCGACGAATTCGCCCAGCAGTGCCGTGCAGAGGTCCGGTTTCAGCCAACCGTGGCGGATCAGGCGGAGGAGACGGGCGTCCCGGTCCTGATCCTGCGGCAGGCGGCGGACGATCTCCTGGATGCGATCCGGTGCCGGTGTCGCCAGGAGGTAGAGACAGGCGTGCAGCAGGGCCGGGGGCACGGTCACATCGGCGAGGAGGGCATCGATCCTGGGAAGCCGCGCCGTGCGCTCCAGCAGGCACAGGTCGGCCACTGCGGAGGCCGGAACGGCGGCGAGGCCCAGCCGCAGAGACCGGTCGAGCGCGCGCGCCTCCCTGGCGGGCAGCCGGTCGGCGGCGGCGAGGACGATGGGCAGCTCTTCGTGCCAGTGGAGCTGGAGCTCCGCCCGGGCCGCGGGCTTTTCGAGCTGGGCCGGCAGGCGTGCGATGCTGTCGAGAATCGCCGCGATCCGCCGGTCCCTGCGGCGCGGGCTTTCGCCGAGGGTCGAGAAGGTTTCGGGCAGCCCGGCCAGCATCCGTTCGAAGGAGGAGAGCCGGTCCGGCCAGGAGACGGTCTCCAGCCCCAGCAGCCGCCGCGCGGCCTCCTGGTGCTCGGCGACCGCCCGTGCGCCGCCGGCCTGGCTGCCGAGGGCCGCGATGTCGGGCGTCAAAGCCGCGAGCCGGTCGTCCCTGCCGATGGCGAGGCGGTCGCGGACCATCTCGATCACCGCGAGCCGGTCCGGCCGCTCTGGATGCGCCGAGGCTTCGAAGGCGATCGCATGCCGTGCGAAACGGAGGAGAGCCGGGATCTGCTCCTCGCGGTCTTTCATCCGCCCGATCGATCGTTGCACCAACTCGCGCGGTGTGTGCGGCGTCTCGAGCAGCGCCGCGAGAGCGAGGCGCTCGTCCTGAACCCGGTAGACATCGGCCAGGGACTGGTACAGGGATGGCATGGACAGCAACTCGTCCGGGCGCCGCTCAGCCGGCACGCTCGACAGCCAGGCGAGGAGCTTCCTCCGGCGGTCGCCGATCCCTTCGCAGACTTGGGGGAGCAGGGAGGGTATTTGCGCCAAGTCGCGTGCCAGCTCGGCCCGGAGATCGTCCTCTTCTTCCGGGAGCAGCCGCCCGGCGGCGATCTTCAGCCAGTGGAGATCGCCGCGCAACCGGCAAAGGCTGCACGTCAGGCGGATGATCAGCTCGGAGCGGAGCAGGAAGCCTTCGGCTTCGGTCGGCGCGACTCCCGCCGCGTACCGCTCGGCGTGCTCGAGAAGATGGGCGAGGACAAGCTCCGTCTCGGCCTCGGCGGCCCACGTCCGCAGGGTGTCCGGGCCGGTGGAGGGAGACCAGACGGCGTTCTCGATCTGCCGGTCGAGCTCCTCTCCGAGATGGCGGGCCGTCAGGTCGAGAGCGCGGCGCACGTCGCCGGCCGGGGCTTCGTAACGGATCTCCTTCAGGTACAGCAGGACCGCCCTCGCCTGACGGCGGACCTCTTCGGTCGGCTCCGGCGGCCGGGCCTCCAGAAACCGCAGGCTCCAATGCAGACGGGCGTCGCCCGGGGACACGAGCCCGACGGCATGCAGGGTGGCGGCGGTACGCTCCGGGCTTGGCTCCGCCGCGAGAGCGGCCACCCGCAACGCCGCCCGGGACTCCACGTCAGGGAGAGATGCGGCGATGGCCTCGATGCGGTCCGCCGACAGATGGCCGAAGAGGCTGCGGCCGGTGTCGATCAGCTCCGCGGACCATGGCACGGCCCGATGGGCGGCGAATTCCTGCCACAGGGCCAACGCTTCCGGGAGACGGCGCTCCGCCAGGCTTTCCAGAAAGCGGACTACCGCGAGCCAGCGGTGGTCGCCGTCAGGAAACAGGGCCGCCAGCCGTTCGAGGTGCCAGGCCGCGTCTCCGTCCGCCAGAGAGCCCAGGCGGACCGGGGCGAGATGCAGGACGATCTTGGGATCGCGAATTTCCGCGAGGGCCCGCCAGACTCCATCCGGCGGAGAGGCGCAATCCAGCAAGCCCGCGGCGACCGCCTGCCAGACCGCGGACCGGTCGCTCGAATCGGACACCCAGCGCTCGATCCATACCGCCCAGACCGCGGGAAGATCCGCCCGCAACCGACGGGCGACGGCACAGAGCACCGCCGTCCGATCGGCCGCCGCGACCGCGGCGATGTCCTCCGTGATTTCGTGGACGACCGGCGCGCCGGCTTGGACTGGGCCGGCGGCGGCGGCGAGCAGGGCGCGGGCCTGCGCCCTCCGGATGGGATCCACAATGGCCTCAAGACTGTTCTGCGCCAGCTTCGAAGACGGGTCCTCCCGGACGAGGGCTATGAGGATCTCCGGCTCGCCCAGCGCCTCTGCAAGCCCGCGGAGGTTGGCGGCGAGCGCAGCGTAATGAAGAAAGCGGTCCCAGTCTCCGCGTTCGATCACCGCCGGCAAGGCGAAGGTCTCGAGATCGGTGCCGGACTGAAGGAAGCCGCCGTGGTGCGTGGCCTGCTGTGCGAGATACGGTTTCTCCTCCAGGAGCTGGAAGATTCGCTCGGGCTGGCCGGCCCCGCGCAAGTGTCTGACGAGCCCGCCAAAGACGTATGCGTTCTGTTCCGAGGAGGGCTCTTGCGCCATGGGCTTCTGCCGTGGGATAGTGGCCGATCCATTCTACGATGCCTGAATAGACACCGGACCTACTGGTCTTGTTGAGTCCCGATCCGGGTGGCCCCCTTGTCTCCGCCCTGCGGTGAACCTACAGTTACATACTCTTGTAAGCCGCGTCCTGCCGGGAGGGCCGATGAGCCTGCTCAAAAAATTCGCCCACAGCCTGTACGCACAGGTGCTGGTCGGAGTTGCGCTCGGCGCTCTCCTCGGGTTCCTGAATCCGTCGCTCGGCGCCGCCATGAAGCCGTTGGGTGATGGGTTCATCAAGCTGGTCAAGATGCTCATCGCGCCGATCGTCTTCACCACCGTGGTGACCGGCATCGCCAAGATGGGTGACCTCAAACGGGTGGGGCGGATCGGCCTCAAGGGGATCGTCTACTTCGAGGTGCTGACCACGTTCGCGCTGGTCATCGGCCTGATCGTCGGGAAGATGATCCAGCCGGGCGCCGGGATGAACGTCAATCCGGCGACCCTCGACACCAGCGCCATCGCCAACTACACGACCTCCGGCCACTCCCTCAGCACCACCGACTTCCTGCTCAACATCATCCCCAAGGACGTGGCCGACGCCTTCGCGCGCGGCGACATCCTCCAGGTGCTCCTCTTCGCGATCCTCTTCGGCGTCGCGCTCGCCGCGATTCGTCCCAAGGGCGCGCTCGTCGTGCGTTTCGTCGACGAGCTGTCGCACGTCCTTTTCCGCATCGTCGCCATCGTCATGCGCGTGGCCCCGCTGGGCGCCTTCGGTGCCATGGCGTTCACGGTCGGCAAGTATGGCATCAAGAGCCTGCTCAGCCTGGGCGCTCTGATGGCGACGTTCTATGCCACCAGCCTGCTTTTCGTGATTCTCGTGCTCGGCCTGGTGTTGCGCTGGGCGGGGCTCGGCATCTTCAAATTCCTGCGCTTCATCCGCGAGGAGATCCTCATCGTGCTCGGCACCTCCTCCTCCGAGTCGGCGCTGCCGCTCCTGATGCGCAAGATGGAGAAGCTCGGCTGCCCGGAGTCGGTGGTGGGCCTGTTGGTGCCCATGGGCTACTCGTTCAATCTCGACGGCACCTCGATCTACCTGACCCTCGCGACCCTGTTCATCGCGCAGGCGACGAACACCCACGTCACCCTGGCGCAGGAGCTGGAGATCCTCGCCGTGCTCCTCCTCACCTCCAAAGGCGCGGCGGCGGTCACCGGCGGCGGCTTCATCACCCTGGCGGCGACCCTCTCCGCGGTCGGTAACATCCCGGTCGCCGGCCTCGCCCTTCTTCTCGGTATCGACCGATTCATGTCCGAAGCCCGCGCGATCACCAACCTGATCGGCAACGGTGTCGCCACCGTCGTCGTCTCGCGCTGGGAAGGGGAGCTGGACATCGACCGTGCTCGTCGTATCCTGGTGGACGTCAAACAGGTCGAAGAGGAAGAGTACGAGGAAAGCCGCGTCGAGCCGGACGCGGACCTTCAGGAAAGTGAGCCCGTGCCATGAGCTGGTACTACACGTCGGCCGGCGTCCAACTCGGCCCCATTCCGGATGAGACCCTGCGGTCCCTGGTGGCTTCCGGCCGTCTCCTGCCGTCCGACCTCGTCTGGAAAGAAGGCATGCCCGGCTGGCAGACGGTCGCTTCGCTTCCCGGTCTGCTGTCCGCTGCGCCCGGAGGGCCTCCGCCTGTGCCGCAGCCCTATGCCATGGCGCCGCCTCTCCCGCCCCGCATCGCTCCGGCGGGAGACGATCCGGCCTTGCGGTGGGTCCTGCCCGTGGGACGCTCCGGCTGGGCCATCGCGTCCGGCTATCTCGGAATCTTCTCCGTGCTCGGCATCTTCGCCCCCTTCGCCATCATCACCGGCGTCCTGGCATTCCGCGAGATCAAGAAGAATCCCAAGCTCGGTGGCCGGGGCCGTGCGGTCTTCGGCATCGTCATGGGGAGCATCTTCACCCTGGGAATCGCGGTCGCGATGCTCGTTCCGATGCTCATGAAGTAGCGTCGCCGCGCGGCGCGCATCCGGGCGGCGGCAGGCGCAGCAGGCGCTGGTAGACGCTGTCGACCACGGCGGCGAGCTGCTCGTGGAGGCCGCCGGCGCCGCTTCCCGCCCTCTGCCGGGGCTGGCGCAGCGCATCGGCGTCGTCGAGGAGCCGTTCTCCGGCGGCGACCGTGAGGCCGGCTCCGCGCGCCATGCGTTCCAGGTGCTCGGCGCTGGGCTCGACGAGGTCCAGCTCGTATTTGGCGAGGAGGACCGCCTGCACGCCGGTGGTCTCGCCGAAAGCGCTCTGCGTCTCTCCGGAGAGCGCCCGAAACAGCCGCACCAGACGATTCATCCGTCTCATCCGCACCTCCACTACCATGAAATGGTGAATTTTCGCCGATCATGGGGCCGTGCGCGGCCCGCGGGGCCATGGAGGCCCGCCGCCGGCGCCGTGCCGGAGAACCCCCCATGCGCCGAAGTCTCGCCGTCTTCGCCGTCACCACCGCCCTCCTCGCTGCGCCGGCCGGCCGGCCGATCCTCCTCGACCAGATCTGGTCGTTCCTCTCCGCGATCTGGAGCGGGCCGTCCACCGATGCCGGCTGCGGGATGGATCCCTACGGCCGGTGCACCCCCGCCGCACAGCCCGCTGCCGATGCCGGCTGTGGGTTCGACCCCTTCGGCTGCCCGAAGGGCTCATGATTCAAACCGGAGACCTTGGTCGTAGCGGGCGCGGAAGAGGTAGCGCAGGACACGCCGGGCGAGCTCGGCCGTTGCCGTTTCGCGTTTTGCCGCTTCCTGGAAAAGCCGCAGCGCGGCCAGGGCCTCCCGGTGGACCCCTTCAGACTTGAAGACAATGGCCAGCTCTTGGGCCAGGGATTTGACTTCGGCCGGCCGGCCTTCGTCCAAGAGCAAGGCTGCCTCCTCCAGCAGGGCAAGGGCCACGTCGTACCACATTTCTCTGGCGACGAAGTCCCGCCGCGCCTGATCCAGCAACTGCCTGGCTTTTCCAGCTTCTCCCAACCCTGCAGCGATCCGCCCGTCCAGCCATGTAAGACGGAGCAGGTCGATCTCGTCGCCGAGCTCAACGGCAACCTCTCGAGCCTTTGAGACGATGTCTGCGGCTTCGCCGTAGCTGCCTATATTGCAGTAGATGACGGCGAGATTGGCTTGTTGCTTGTACCAGAGTCGTGAGTCCAACTGCCGGTCAATCAGGGGCTCTGCCCGGAGCAGGGCCTCGATGGCCCGCTCGTACTCGCCCATAACCTCCAGAGTGAAACCCATTTGAATCAGCGCAAGCTCCGGGGCTCTACTTACGGCTGCCGCCTCGGCGAGCCTGCCAAGCGCTTCCGTGAACTTTCTTTGGTCTCTGAGTAAAGCACCTTCCAGGTTGAGCAGCCTCCCCGGATCGAGCACCCCGTCCGGGTCCGAGCCGGCGTGCCAGAGCTCCTTGGCCTTCTCCAAGTCGGCCTCCGCCGTTTTCAGCTTGCCGGCGACGCGCAGGATGTTCGCCCCATGGCCGGCCGCATAGCCGCGGCAGCGGTTGCGCCAGCCTTCCGGCCCGCGGACGTGCCGGGCGATCTCTTCGGCGAGCCGCGCCCGGGAAGCGGCGCACTTCAGATCGCGCGAGGCCTGCACGACGGACTCCTCGCAGACCTGCTCCATCAGTGCCCAGCTCTGGTGCCGAGGGTCGGACCGCACCACGGCCATCTGCTCGCCCTCGGGGAGCTTTTCCAACGCCTCCCACAGGAGACCGGCCTGCCAGCGGGCCGGCTCGAGGTGGGCCGGCCGCGGATAGACGTCCAGCGGCGGCTCCGCGCGGGAGCGCAGGACGGCTTCCCGGAGGATGGGCCGCGACCGGCGCGCGACTTCCAGGACCCCCAGCTCGACCGCGTCCTCCTCCTCGGCCGTGAGGTCCAGGTCCTGCGGAGCCCGCCCCTCCGGCGACAGGGCCGCCAGCGCTTCGAGACAGCCGGTGACGACGGCGACCTCCGCCGGCCGGCCGTTCACGGCGGTGAGGAAGCGCGCGTAGAGATCGTCCTCCATGTCCTCTCTCTTCAAGTAGAGGGAGACCTTCTTCTGGGGAACTCCGGCCCGTGCGCCGACCTGCTTCTGCGACAGGCCCCGCCACAGGGCCAGGATCGAGACGATCAGCGAACGCAGCGAACGGATCATCGGTACCCTCCCGCGAGTTAGCACCCTCACAAAGAGTTGAGTGCTCGCGAAGGATAAAACGTGACGCCCGCCTTCCCAGGAGGAAATTTCGCCTCGGCAGGAAGCAGCCGCCCCCTTCGCTCCGCCCCGTCGTGCCCGGGGAACTTTCGCCGGAGTCTGGAAGGAGACACTTGAAGGCTCCTCACATCGCCGATCCTCTCTCGCGGCAGCAACCAGCCCTGGAGGGGACCGATGCCGCAGACGCCCGACCTTACCCGTGAAACGGAACAGACCCGCCGCGACCTCTACGACCTGGTGGTCCGGATGCAGTTCTCGCCGATCGAAGGGGCTGGCGACGACGACTACCCGGGGCCGCCCTACACTCCGGACGACGCGGATCTCAAGGTGTTCCGGCTCTATGGCCGCTGGTTCGCGGTGTGGACCGACCTGGACGAGCAGTGCCTCCCGGAGAACCGCCGGATCGAGCTCGTCCGCATCGAGGCGGACTCCTCCAGCCCCTTCGGCGTGATCCTGCACGAGGTCTGACCCGCGTATTCCGATCTGCAGCGCGTGCGAGCTTGACGCAATGGCTGAAGGGCTGTAGGTTTGCTCCGAGACCTCCCTGACATCCGCTCGCCGGGTGCGCCGAAGGGCGGAGGTCGGCGGGGGAACGTGCCGCTTGATGTTGGAGGTGAGCGATGCAGACTCTCTGTCGCAAGTCTCTGATCCGGATCGTTCCATTCCTGATCGTTGGGTGTATGGGGTGGGGAGGGCTCGGGAGGGCGGAGGCTGCGGAAGCCCCTGACCTCTCCTGGCTGCAGCAGGACGACGCCTGCGCAGACAGTGTGGAGGTGGCGAGCCTGGACGCTCCCGAGTGGATGGCCGATGCCGCGTCCGCTCCGGCGGCCATGCCCGCCAAGGGCTGCTCGACCAACGCGCAGTGCAAAAAGGGCGGCAAGCAGTACTGCTCCAAGGCCGTGGGCGACTGCAAGGGCAAGGGCGAGTGCAAGGACAAGCCGGACGTCTGCCCGTTCATCTACAAGCCGGTCTGTGGTTGCAACGGCAAGACCTACAGCAACGACTGCTTCGCCGCGTCGGCGGGAGTGAACGTCAAGTCCGAAGGCGCCTGCAAGATGCCGAAGGGCGCCGACAACACCTGCAAGACGAACAAAGACTGCAAGACGGCGGGTGACTTCTGCGCCAAGGACACCGGCAAGTGCGACGACGCGGGAGTCTGCGCCGCCAAGCCGCAGATCTGCCCGAAGCAGATCGTGGCGCCGGTCTGCGGTTGCAACGGCAAGACCTATAACAACAACTGTCTGGCACACGCCGCCGGAGTGAGCATCAAGCACGACGGCAAGTGCGAGAAGTAACCTCAGATTCGACACTCGGTGACACGGGGAGGCCGCGAGGCCTCCCCGTGTCACGCAGGAGAGGATGCCCAAACCGATTCCGAGCCTCTATTCTTTCCTCCGAATCTTGTGAAGGCGAACGGGTAGGGGGCGGCGATGCTGGAAGTCCGGGCGGGCCGTCCGCTCGGGCCGAGCCGATGATGTGGTGCGTCGCCGAGGACGACGCGCTGATCGTCTCCGGCGGGAGAGGCCCTTTCCGGCGCGGGCCGGGCCGAGGCGGAGAGCCTTCCGGCTGAACCGTAGCCCGGGAAGATCCTTTCGAAGCTACGGTCCGAGCCGGCCTTCTCTCCCCGCATCCTCCAGAGAGGATCCGTGCTTGACAATGCGCCTTATTGCATTCATCTTCATTGCATGAAAAGGGAGGACAGAGCCATGAGCAAGCTGTTGAAGCTCCTTCTCGCCGCCGTGCTGACGATCGCGGCCATCCTTTCCATGCCGCCCAAGGCCTCTGCGGCTGATTTCTGTGCACAGTGCGATGCGACGGGTGAGTGTTTCCCCTGTTGCCGTTGCGACGGCTTCGGCCCTGCTCAGTGCTTCAATCTCTGTCGATGAAGCGAGCCTCCAGGAGACTCGAACGTGCAAAAACCATGGAAGACTCTGATCGTCCCTCCAGGTCCGGTCTGAAGATCCTGTTCCTGAATCGGCTCTGCCTGGAGCCAGAAGGGTTCCGATGCGCCGGATCAGTCTCTTCCTCAGTCTTTTCCTCGGCCTCTCCGCCTGCCTCGCCTGCTCCGCGCATCGCGAGGCGGGAACCGGAGACATCGCGTTTCGGCTGGTGTGGGACGGACAGTCCGACCTCGACCTGTACGTGGAAGACCCGGCCGGGGCCTGCATCTTCTTCGCCCAGCGGGACTCACCGGCGGGCGGAGTGCTCGACGTGGACTGCAATGGGGCGAGCGACCACGTCTGTGAGCACCCGGTGGAGAACGTCTACTGGCCGACCGGCACGGCGCCCGCGGGGACCTATCTCTACTGGCTCGAAGCCCACTCGCTGATCCCCGCCGAGGCACCGCTCCGCTTCGAGCTGCAACTCCTGCGCGGCCCCAACGTGACGTGGCGCCACGCCGGAACCCTCCAGGCGACGGACCAGATCGCCGGCCCCTTCCAGATCGACTTCGCGGCCGGCCGCCCGTTGGTGCCTGTGGCGTCGCCCCGGCCGCTTCCGGAGTGCCCATTGCCGAAACCGGGGAAGGTCATGCCGGGGCGGTGAGGCGGGAGGCGCGGACCTCCTCAGCCGAGGACCGCTGCGAGACTCGAAAGCGCTGCCGGCACCCCATCAACCGCATCGCGTTCCCACCCAAAATCAGCGCCTCCTGATCCGCCGGCAAGCGGAGGAGTCGGATCTTCTGCAGCTCCAGCCCGGGGTGGAGCCACGGGCCGTCGGTGCCGAAGAGGAGCTTTTTTGCACCAGCGGTGCGGACGGCTTCGACCAGGTAGTCGAAGCGGCGGACTCCGGAGGTGTCGGCGTAGACGTTGGGGTAGCGGGTGAGGAGGTCGACGGTCTGCTGCTGCGCTTTCCAGTCGTCCCAGAAACTGCCCATGTGGGCGACGACGAAGGGGACGTCCGGATATTGCGGCGCGAGCATGTGGAGGACGTGCGGTCTGCCGGTGACGTCGACCAGCACGGGGAGGCGCCAGGCGCGGGCGGCGTCGCAGACTTCGCGGGTCGGCAATGCCTCGGAGCCGTGCACCTTGATCCCCCGGAAGCCGTACTGCCGCACCGCCCGTTCCACCATCGCTCCGATGCGGCCGGCGTCGCGCCTGGCATGCACGAAAGCGAAGCCGATGAGGCGCCGGGGATGGGCGGCGACGATCTTCGCCAGCTCGGCGTTGGCTCGGCCGTAGTCGCTGTGGAAGCAGGGGAGGACGACGGTGCGGCCGATCCCCGCCGCCCGGGCGCGCTTCAGGTAGAGGCCGAGGGGAGCGTCGGTGAACGGAGGGCCGGTCATGCCGTCGCCGCGGCCGGCGTGGCAGTGGAAGTCGACGATCATGGGTGGATCTCCAGGAGGTGCCGCGCCGCGCGGGTGCGCCGCGCGGCGGTCAGGTGGACGCACTCGGCGAGGAAGGCGCGGCAGGTGGCGATCCCCCGTTCGAAGGTGGGGAGATGGAAGCGCTCGTTCGGCGCGTGGATGCGGCTGTCCGGAAGGGCGAAACCCATCAGCGCGGTGGGGATGCCGAGCACGTCCTGGAAGAGGTTGACGACCGGGATGCTGCCGCCCGAACGGAGATAGACCGGCGCGGCACCGAAACCCCGCTGATAGGCGCGGGCGGCCGCCAGCATCACCGGGTGATGGCGGTCGAGCACGGCCGGGCGGGCGCGCAGGTGGGTGGTGATCCGCGAGCGCACGGTGGGCGGCGTGGTGCGGGCCACGTGACGGCGGATCAGGAGATCGATTTCGCGGGGATCCTGGTCCGGCACGAGGCGGATGTTGAGCTTGGCCGCGGCGCGCGCCGGGATCACCGCCTTGCTCCCTTCCCCCTGGTAGCCGCCGGTGAGGCCGGTGACGGCGAGCGACGGGCGCACGGTCGTCCTTTCGTAGAGCGACCATCCCGGCTCGCCCCAGCCGCGCTCGGCGCCGGCGTCGGAGAGGATCTTCGCGTCCGGCGGTCCAACTTTCTTCAGGTACGCGCGCTCGGCGGTCCCAGGAACGCAGACCCGGTCGTAGAAGCCGGGGACGGCGATCCGCCCCTGTGCGTCGTGCAGGCCGGCGATGATTTCGCTGAGCGCCTGGGCGGGGTTGTGGACGGCGCCGCCGAAGGTGCCGGAGTGGAGGTCCTGCCTGGGGCCGGTGACCTCGAGCTCCAGGGAGAGGCCGCCGCGCAGCGAATAGGTGAGAGCCGGCCGGTCCGGTCCCAGCATGCGGGTGTCGGACATCACGGCGGCGTCGGCTTGCAGAGTCCGGGCGTGACGCTCCAGAAAGGTTTTCAAGCTGGGGCTGCCGATCTCCTCTTCTCCTTCGAACAGGCATTTCACGTTGACCGGCAGACGGCCCGCGGTCTTCAGAAACCTTTCGAGCGCCTTGACGTGGGCGAAGAGCTGCCCTTTGTCGTCGCAGGCGCCGCGGCCGTAGAGGTGCGGACCGCGCACCGTGGGCTCGAACGGCGGCGTGGTCCACTCCTGGAGCGGATCGGGCGGCTGCACGTCATAGTGCCCATAGATCAGCACCGTGGGCCGGCCCGGTGCGCGGTTCCATTCCGCATGGACGATCGGATGGCGCGACGTTGCGATCGGTGCGATCACCCGCACGCCGGCCATCCCGATCCGTTGCAAGTACTCCGCGAGCCATGCCGCGCAGGCTTTCACGTCCCCCGCGTGGGCCGACTGGGCGCTCACCGAGGGGAAGCGGACGAACCGCTTCAGCTCCTCGATCGCCGTCGTCACGGCTCAATACTCCGCCGCCGCGCTCCGGTTGCCGTTCGTCGCCGCCGCCCGTGGCCGCGTCGCCGCTCCGGAGACCAGGCGCGGGCGGTCCCACGGCAGCACGCGGGCGCTGCCGTCCTGGTTGCGCTGGGCGACCCCGAGGGACTGGGCGCTGGTCAGCCACTCTTCGGCGAATTCGGCGACTTCGAGGAGCAACGCTTCGAACTGCGGGCGCGAGGCCTGGAGGATGTGCGGCTGAGCGAGCCAGCGCAGCACTTCGCGGCCGGTGACGCCCATGCGCTGCCGCGGCGAGGTCTGCAAGCGCTCGTTGAAGTGGCGGACGAGAACGTCTTCCACTACGTCCCAGGCCGTGTCGGCGCCGAACAGGCGCTTGATGTCGTCGGCGTTCAGGATCTTGAACGCCTCGTCGAGGAGCTGCATCACCTCGACGCGCAGCACGTTCAGATTGCCGAAGGAGGTGAACTTCATGTTGTTGCGCAGGTCGAGCCCAGCGCGGCGGACGATGGCGATCGAGCCGAAGCTGGGGTCGTAGGCCCGCTCGCGGATGACGTCGGAGATGCGCTTGTCGCGCCAGAAGAGGGTGATCTGGTTGATCAGGTGGCTGAACAGACCGTGGAAGTCCGCGTTCGGCCGCGAGCTCGGCGGCACCTGGGCGTTGCCGTAGCCGAGCACGCGGCGGTAGGCGATGCGCCGGTCGCGCTGGGTGTAGCGCAGCACCTCGCGGCGGTCGAACTGGTAGAGGGAGTAGGCGCCTTCGCCGGTCGACAGGCGCACGGCGCCGCCGCGGAACAGCTCCTGGAGCTTCTGGACGACACGGAAGACGCCGATCCGCTCGTGCTGGTAGATGTAATAGAGGTCGCCCACCGCCAGGATGCGCTCGGAGGTGACGGTTTCGTCGTAGGGTTGGACGCCCTGGGGGAGGCGGTTGACGCCGAGGTCGTTCGCCGCCTCGGGGCCGACGCCGACCAATTTGGCGAGGCCGCGGTCGGGTGGCACCGGCGTCTTGGCGTCTTCCGCCTCGGCGGAGGCGAGCAGGTCGTCGATCTGCTTGACCAGCACGTCGGCGAGCTGCGGGTTCTGCACCAGGCTCGACGACAGCCGGTTGGTCACCGTCTCGCGCAGGGCGGCGATGCGGTCGTAGAGGCTCTGGGTTTCGTCTTGGGTGGCCATCTCATATCTCCTTGGCTTCTGGGTCGTTCTCGAGAGCCTTTACGCCGGCAGGATCTGGTTGACGAGGCGGGATGTCTCGTCGAGGTGCTCGGCGAGCTCCTGCAGGGCGCGCTGGACGCGGGCGGTGCGGTAGCCCGGGGGCATGGCAGCGGCGGTCTGCGGCGGAATGAGCGCGCCCGCGGCGAGGAAAGCCAGGTTCCCGATGGTGGGCCCAAAGGAGAGGACCCCCATCTTGCCGCCGTCCCGGATGAGCTGCGGTCCTTCGGTGCTCGCGACCTGGTCGATCCAGGAGAGCAGCTCGGCGACGAAGAGGGACGGCTGGTTGGGATATTGCAGCTCCACCACCTGCCGCTCTTCCTTGCCGACATAGACCGAGTCCATGGCCGCGTAGGCGTCCTGCACCGACTGGGCGACCACGGCGAGCGAGCGCTCCACGAGGACGAGCTGGGTGCCGAGGAATGGATCGGCGCCGGCGCCGCGGGTGAAGAAGCGGCGCTGTGTGGTCCAGCTCATCCGGAGACCGAGGACGTAGTCGACGAGGATGAGGTAGTTGGTGAGGTTCTGCTCCTGGTCGATGGTGTTGACCCACTTGCGCTCCAGGCCGAAGATCCGGGAGAGCCGGCCGAGATGCCCTTTGACGTGCTCGGGATCGGTCTCGCCGTCCGGACCGAGGAGCTGCTGGAAGAGGTCGTCGGCACGCAACACGCGGGGGCCGCCCTCGATCCCGAGCTCGTTGACCAGCTCGGTCAGGCTCGACAGGACGATGGCGCGGATGGCCTCCACGTCCTGCGGGTCGGCGGTCGGGCTCAAGGCGTAGAGACCCGCGAGCAGCGGGCCGGCCTGGTCGAACGCCGCCTTGGCACGGGTGTAGATGCTGGCTTGGGCACCGGTCAAGGCGCCGAGACCCGTCTGCACGGCGTAGGAGCGCGGCGTCCAGGTGACCTCGGTATGGCCCTCGATCTGTTTCACCGTGAACGACTGGTTGAGGGCCGCCAGAAACCCCTTCGCGTCACCGTTGAAGCCGGCGGACCGCCAGTTGAGCACCGAGCGGAGGGTCGACTCGACCGTCTGGCCGAGATCCGCGGCGGCCGGTGGAGTGGACCAGGACGAGGAGCCGGACATCGGCGCGCTCTCGGTCAGCAGGGGATAGGGGATGTCGATGGTCGACTCGGAGGGCTGGGAGGGAGGGGGAGACGTTTTGGTACCCGCCGTCTTGGCTGTTAATTTCTTGTGCGCCATCGAATTCACCTGCACCACTTCCTCGCCCCGGTCGGCCAGACCGACCAGGTAGAAGCCGGACTCTTCAACATAGACCGTGACCTCGCCTTGTTCGTCGGCCAGGTAGTTCCCCGCTCCGATGGGGTTGTGGTTCAGGTCGGTCACCCGGACGACGGCTCGGGAAAGCGCCTGCTGGTGCTCATCGACCACGGTGACATGGATTCCGTGCACTTCCTGCTCGAGCAGAAAAGGCGTGCCGGAGGTCACCTGGCCTTGCATGGCGACCACGGTCTGCTGGCCGGATGCGCCTTCGGGGAGCTCCCAGGACTGGCCATCGGGGGTAAGGAATTTGCTCCCGACGAGCTCCAAGGTGCAGGGTCCTGGTGGAACCTTGCCAAAGGTGAGCATTCCGTCAGCGGCGGATGTCGCGCTCCAGACGCTGGTATCGGTGGCGATCAGGCGTGCCACGATGCCCGGGAGGCCGCGGCCGGCTTTGGCGTACACCAGAGCGGTGACGGTGCCGAACGCGGGGCCGAAGCAAATCCTCAGCTTCATCGGCTGCGATCCTTGGATCTGCAAAGGAACCTCGGACCTTGGCGGATCGCTCAAGGCCACCGGCCCGGCCGGCGAGGTGATCCGCAGCTTGTAGATGCCGTTGCCCAGGTCCGGGAACACCACCGGCGCGCCGTCGGGCCGGGTCCATTGCTGGCTGCCCACCGGCTTGTTGTCTTGAAAGAGCGCCAGGCCGACGTCGGAAAGCGGGCTCGTTCCCGGGGCCTCCGGATCGGCGAGAACGGCCGTCACCTGAATCTCTCCCAGCACGTCGTGGTAGGTCATGGTGACGCGCCGCCGCTCGCAGGGTGCAAGGTGGAGATAGAGCGGCTCCCGCAGGCTGCAACGGAGCCTCTTGCCTCCCTGGAGGTGTACCAGGGACTGGGCCAGCAGGGAGACGGGCCCCGGCGGCACTTCATGGTGCGCGACGCCGCGGTTGTCGGTGGCGGCGCAGCCCAGCTTGCGGCCGTGCGCAAAGAAGTCGATCTCCACGCATTCGAGCCGGACGGCGGCGTCACCGCAGCCGCTGGGATCGTAGACGGCTTCGACGATGACGACGGCCGGCTCGTCCCCGCCATCCCGGTGGCTCTTCTCCGCCCGGAGGACCTCGTAGCCCTGCGGGTCCCGCGTTGGTGGGGCCTCGGCTGGAGGAGCATAGCTTTCGGCCGCGGGAGGCTTCTCCGGTTTCTGAGTGTATTTCTTGTCCTTCTCCATATCACGAGCCATGTCGTTCTCCTCGTTCTCGTTGCTTGAAGTTCTGCTCATCCGGCGCGCCGGATCCTGGCCGCGGGCTCCCGCTGCGGCGCGATCCGTAGATCGGTGATCTCTTTCCAGCCGTCGAGCACGGCGCCGCCGGCCGCCAGCAGGCCCGCCTGGCAGTGGCCGAGCGCGCGCTCGACGCTCGCCGACCAGAGGCTCCAGGCGCGGCCCCGCTCGCGGCCGAGGTCGTGGATCTCGGCCGCCCGCTCGCAGCTCAGGAGGTCGGTGGCGAACCGCTGCGCGACCTGGTGGAGACGCTCGTGGCAGGTGAGCAGGGCCGCCTGCACGGCGTCGAGATCGCGCGGACGGGCGGCCTGGCGGAGGGCTTCGGCGCCGGCTTCGGCCGCTTCTTCGAGCCAGCCGAGCAGGTCGGTCGCCGCGTCCCCCAACTGGTCGACGAGCAGCGGCGCGCCCCGCTGCGGGCTGTCCTCCTGGAGCACCACGCGCAGATCGGTGAAGGACTCGCGCATCGCCGTCAAGCGGGCGTCCAGCGTGCCGAAGGTCGCCTCCACGGCCACCGGCTATCTCCTCTCCAGTTGGGCGTAGAAGTTGCGGGCGATCACTCCCGGCCGCGCCAGGCGGTTGTCGAGAGCGAAGCGGGCGGCGCCGATCATGAAGCGCTCGGGGACGATGCCGGGATCGATGCCGGCGGCGAGGCGGCGGGCGGCCTCTTCGATCATCTGCTGCTCCTTGGGCGCGAATCGGATCACCTGCGCCAGCGTCTTGCCGCCGAGCGAGGGGAAGGGCTGGAAGCAGATGGTGTCGACCACCAATGCCACGGCGCGCGGCCAGGTGGCCAGCACCGGAGCGGGGATGGTGCCGCCGCGCGGGTCGGGGTAGAGGCGGCTCCAGGCGCGGCCGTACCCTTCGGCCTCCGCCGGGAAGCCCATCCGCCGCAGCAGCTCGACGGAGAGGAAGGTGCGCAGATAAGGCGTCGGGTGGGGTGCCCCGGGCGCGTAGGCCACCACCGTCGACGGCCCGCGGCCCACCACGTCCATCAGCGAGCCGACCACCGCCGGGCCGCCGAGGAGGAGGCCGCCCAGGTCGGCGAAGATCTCGCGGTTCCAGCGCGTCCACACCGCCGCCACCGATCTCCCGAGGCCGGCGGCGAGCAGCCGCCGGGCGATCGCCCGCGGCACGGCGCGCGCGAGGCCCAGATCGTTCTGCAGGTTGTGGCAGACCTCGTGGAGGATGGCGCCCAGGGTCCACGGATTGACCAGGCGGTGGTAGGGGAGTTGGACGAGCGGGAAGGGATTGATCTGCCGGCCGAGCCGCCGCAGCGGAATGCCGCGGCGGAAAGTGGCCGGCGAGAACCCCGTCCGCATGTAGGAGAAGGGGGCCGGCGCCGGGATCGAGCGCGCCTGGCCGAGCCCGAGGTAGGCGGTTTGATAGCAGTCCTGGGCGATGCGGTCGCAGCCGAGCAGCCAGACGCCGAAACGCGACTGGCGCTGGCCGAAGAGCTCGAAATAGAAGTCCCAGACCTGCTCGATAGCGCGCACCCGGTCGTGTCCCAGCTCCTTGGACCGGAGCACCTCCTGCAAGCGGGGCGTGGTGGATTCGGCGAGGGCGCCTTCGACTGCGCCGCGGACCTTGCAGGTCTTGCGGAACAGATCGCGACGCAGCGCGGTGAGCAGGGCGTTGGCGGCCTGGAGGTGCCCTTCGGAGGGCATTTCCGGGCCGTGGCCGAACTCGTCGCGCCGGAACGGCCGCAACGCCGCGGCATGGCGGGCGATGTTGAGGGCCTGGCCCCGCAGCCACGGCCGCAGCGTCCTGCCCGCCGCGCCGGGCGCCGCCTCCGCGGGCTCGCCGGGGCCGGCAGACCCGCCGGGCGGGCCGGCCGGTGCCGAGAGAGGCTGCTGCTCGAGAGCTTCGAGGATCATGGGAGTTACCGGATTCCTCCCGCGGCCTGCCGGCAGGTCGGGCAGCTCGCGGCCAGAGGGGTGACGGCGGTCCTGCGGGGAGCCACGGCGCGTGGCGGGGTGCCGACGGCGCTCGCCGCCGGATGGGTGGCGCGGTGATAGGTGCGGTCGAGGGCGCGCGACCGCCGGTAGGCCTGGGCGCACCGCTGCGGGTTGCCGAGCACCTGGGCGGTCTGGCGGGCCAGGGTGCGCACCGCCGTCTGGGGGGTGACCGGCCGCCCCTGGGACACCTGGCGGGCCAGGTTCGCCGTCGTCCGGCGGACCACCGCCGGCAGGGCGCGCACCAACTGCCGGGTGGCCGGGTTGCGCCGCAGCGTGCGAGCGGCGCCGGCCACGCCGCGGATGAGATTGGGCGCCACCCGCATGACCGCCGAGGCGGCGCGGGGGACGAGGCGCGCGGCGAGCGGCACGAGGGCACCGAGGAAGGCCTCGGCTTCGGCTTCCGACTCGGCTGCCGCGGCGGCGTGGCCGAGGTGCTCCATCAGGGCCTCGGGGTAGATGCGGCGGATGGGATTGACCTCCATCTCGCCCTCCCATTCGCCCTCGCCTTCCCATTCTCCTTCCAGCTCGAATTCGCGCTGCGGCAGCCAGCTCGACACCTGGCGGCCGAGCACCGAGCCCAGATCGCGGCCCAGGGCTCCGCCGCGGGCTCCACCCACCGCGCTGCCGAGCGCGGCACCCGCTCCGCCCAGGCCGGAGAGGGCGCTGCGGGCCGCCGAGAGGCCGACCCGGCGCAGCGCGGGCGAGGCCGCGGCCCGCCGCGCCAGCGCGGCGATGCGGCCGAAGAACGCCTCGCTCTCCGCCTCTTCCTCCCCTTCCCACTCGCTCTCCCACTCCGCCTCGCCCTCCGCTTCAAACTCCCACTCGCCTTCGCCTTCCATCTCGTATTCGAACGACATAAGACCTCCTTGCCGGGATCCGGTTGCGCGGGCGGTGTCAGTTGGGACGGCGGGTGCGCGCGGCCGGCGCGGCCCCGGCGCGGCGTGCCGTCGCGGTGGCGCGGACGTTGCGCTGGATGGCGGCGCCACAGGTGCGCGGGCTCGCCAGCACGCGGCGGGTCTGGTTGGCCATGACGCGGGCGGCGGCGCGACGGGTCACCGGCTGACCGGCGGCGGCGCGGCGGGCCAGGACGGAGGCGGTGCGGCGCGCGATGGTGGGGACGGCACGCACGGCCGGCCGGGTGATGCGGCGGCGGCGCAGGATGCGGGTCAGGATCGCCGAGCCGCGGACGATGTGGGGGAGGATGCCGCGCAGCGCGGCGCGGTCGGCCGGCGAGATCACGGTCACCGTCGAGGCGCCGACCATGGCTTCGGCTTCCGCCTCGGTGCGAGCCTGGGAGGCCACGGCCGCCATCAGCTCGCCGAGCGCCTGGGTGGTGGTCGGCGCGCCTTCCGCCTCGCCCTCATACTCGCCCTCCAGCTCGCCTTCCATCTCCATCTCGAGCTCACTCTCGCCCTCGCCCAGGGCGGAGGCCGCGGCGCGGCCGAGCATGCCGCCCAACGGTCCGCCGACCGCCGTGCCGACCAGCGGTGCGGCCACGCGGGCGACACTGCGCAGCACCGGCGCCGCGCGGCGGATGAAGCCACCGACGCCGCGGGCGATGCGGCGGAAGAACTCCTCGCCTTCGAATTCACCTTCGAGCTCCCACTCGCTCTCCCCTTCGCCTTCCGCTTCCCACTCCGACTCGAGCTCGCCTTCGCCCTCGCCGAGCAGGCCGCCGATGCCGCGCGCGATGGTGCCCAGGAACTCTTCGCCTTCCCCTTCGCCTTCCATCTCCCCCTCCATCTCCCACTCGTTTTCCATTTCCATCTCGAATTCGCTTTCCAGAGCCATCGGGGTTCTCCTTTTGGTTGATCCGCCTGGCATCCAAATCTAGAAGCACAGCCGAGCCCGGGGCAGTCGCATCTTCCGGGGAAGCTCGCCTGTGTTCCCTCGTCCGTGCGTCGCACGAACCTGCGACACGGAGAGCTGCCGTCCGTATTTCAGAATCTGGAGTGTGGGCGCGAAGAGACAGAGATGAGACCGGAGGTGGAGCCGTGAAACCAGCCATCGCCAGGACGGCAAACCAACCAGACAACACGCCGGACCTCGTCCGCCAACTGATTGAAGAGAGCGGCCGCCGCGGTGCCGGCCCGGAGGGTGAGGACGGCAAAGCGCTCGTCATCCTGGACCTGGAGGTCGACGGCGTGCGCTGCGTTCTGTCGCGGCGGCCGGAGGAGGAGAAGGGCGGCGCGACCTTGAGCCCGCGCGAGCGGGAGATCGCCCGCATGGTGGCGAAGGGCTACCCCAACAAAGTGATCGCCCGTGTCCTCGAAATCAGCTCCTGGACCGTCTCCACCCACCTGCGCCGCATCTTCGCCAAGCTCGGCGTGACCACGCGGGCCTCAATGGTCGCCCGGCTGATGGAGGTGCGGCCGTAGCGATCATTGGGGCTTGAAGTAGAGCTCGAACGACGTGATCTCGGTGATCTCTTCGACCGTTCGAAGGTACTCCTTCTCCGCGTATGTCGTGGCTCCGGCTCCGGAAGGGGGCCGGAGTGTCTCTTTGAAGATGACGTCGTGCGCGATGGCGTAGAGAGCGGTCCACGACGTCATCACGTCTGAGCCATCGGTGGCGCCGCCGCAAAAGACTTTCCAGTGCGTGAAAACAAGTGACGGGGCGATGGAGTAGGCCAGTGCCGCCTCGAGACGCTGTGGGCTGAGATCGTCGTCATACCAGTTCAGGGTCGAGATATGCAGCTCGTCAACGCTGAACGCGACCGGTGCCGGCTCACTGGCCAGACTGGCGAAGCAGGGAACGGCAGGGAAAGAGAGCTTCGGGAACTGGGTGACGGGCTGTCTGTTGCCGCTGAAGAACACATTCCGGGCCAGGCTGTACGAGAGCTGAAGAGTGGTCTCCATGGAATCGTGCTGCTGGAAAACACCTTCTGAAAACTGGTCCGTGAAGAGGATTTCGCTGCTCCAGTGCAGCTCGAAGTGGGCGCACCGCAGAAGCTTGTCGACGTCTCCCTGCGTCAACGGGGCGTGCAGGTGTTGGAGATCGTAGTAGCCGAGGAAGACCCTGCGCATCGCGTTCGGATCGCGCTTGGCGATACAGACGCCGAAGTCCCGGTTGAATTGCGCCCGGGCGGCGGCGATTTCGGCGGCTTCGAGCTGAGCCTCCAGAATCGCCACGGTATCCGCCTTCGACAAACCCGAGTCTTTGGCGGAGTTGCTCCAGTTTCTCATCTGCGCGTAGTTCCGCTCCAGGTTCCCTTTCTTGACGTCGGCCAACCGTGGCTTGATGCGCGTCGTGAACTCCTGCTGCAGAATCTGGGCGACAGCGGCGGGAGGCGTCACTTTTCCCGCCCGGCGCAAGGGGAGGCTGAGCCCGGCGAGCCGCTGGCTCAGCCGGTCCTCCTCGCGCGTCGGCAGCCGCAGGAGCTGCGCCGTGAGATCGGCCGCGGTGCCCGCGCCGAGGCCGAAGCCGCCCAGCCGATGCATCGGTACGACGATCGCCGCACCGGCGAGCGGCGGAGCGAGGAAGAGCTCGCCCTGCAGGCCGCGGAAGGAGAACATGAGCTGCTGGGCCGGCGGCACCGGGGAGGCGGGGGTGATCGTCAGGCGGACGGTCTTGTCGGGGATGAGCCCCTCGGGCTCGATGCGCACCGCCGCCTTGAGACCGCCGGAGAACGGAAGGCCGGAGATGGCAGCGACAGGAGTGACCGTGATGTCCGTCACCGCGGGGAGCGCCTGCGCGGGGAAAGCGACGGCGAATCGCGTTCCCTGGGCGTCGGTGAGCTGGATCGAGCCGCCCAGCGGTCCGATCGCCTGCGTCTTCGCGAGGCTCGCATCGAGCGTCACCTGAACCACGGCGGCGGAGGCGCTGAAGGCTTCGAGCTCAGCCAGGTCGACCGGCTCGCCGCCCCGCAGGAGAAAACGGCGTGTGCGCCCGGTTTCGAGATCGCTCACCGCCAGCGTCGCATCGGTGGCGCCGAGCCCGGAGGCCATCAGCCAGAACGAGCCGTTGACCGCCCGGCCGTCGACCATCCGCACCCCGAGATCCACCCTCTCTTCCTGATTGAGAGAGAAGAGTCCGGTCTCGCCCGCCATGCCGTCAGACCGCGCCGCGGCGGGCCGCTCCCGTCCGTCGCGGTCGAGCCACGTGGCCTCGACCGCGAAGCGGCCGAGCAGGCAGAGCCGGCCGGGACCGTCTTCGCACGCGGGTGCCGGAGCGGGCGTGGCCAGGAGAGCGCTCGAAGTCATCAGGAAGAGCGGCAGAAAGATCATCAGGAAAACGGACGTACGGACTCGGTATCGGGGCATAGATCCTCCAGTTGTCTCCGGTTGTCTCCGCTTGGCTCCGAAAAAATGGCTGGGTGCAGGCTCATCACCACACCTCTCACCAGGAGAACGCGCATTCGGGGAGGATTTCTTGTCAGCGTATGATTCCTCCGTGCAGTCCGAAGAGCCGCCGGCGGAGGCCGGTCACGTCACGGAGCTGTTGGACGCCTGGAGCGCCGGAGACCGTTCGGCGCTCGACCGGCTGCTGCCGATCGTCTACCGCGAGCTGCATCAGATCGCCTCGCGGGCACGGCGCCGCGAGCCGCCTGGACAGACCCTGCAGACCACTGCCCTGGTCCACGAGGCCTACCTGCGCCTGGTCCGCCAGGACCACGCCCAATGGCAGAGCCGGACGCAGTTTTTCTCCGTCGCCGCCCAGGCCATGCGGCGGATCCTGGTGGATCAGGCGCGCCGGCGGTCGGCGGAGAAGCGGGGCGGGGAGCGGCCGCTGCCGCTCGCGGCGGGGTTCGACGTCCCCGTCGGTACCGACGCCGAGGTGCTCGCAGTCGATGAGGCGCTCCGCGCTCTCGAAGCGGTCGATCCGGACCTCGCGCGGCTGGTCAACCTGCGTTTCTTCGCCGGCCTGACCGCCGAAGAGTCCGCCGAAGCGCTCGGCGTTTCGCCGGCGACCATCCATCGCGAGTGGGCCTGCGCCAAGGCCTGGTTGCAACGCGAGCTGGGACCCCACTGAGCATGGACGCCGCGCGCTGGAAGGCGGCGAAGAGCCTGTTCCAGGAGGCCCTCGACCGGACGCCGGACGAGCGTTCGGCCTTCCTCGACACCGCCTGCGCCGAAGACACGGATCTCCGCGCCGAGGTCGCCGCCCTTCTCGCCGCCCATGCCGCGGCGGGAGACCGCTTCGAGAGCCCGCCCCTTGCGAGCGAAGTCACCAGAATGGCCGCGCCGCCGGAGCGCCTCGGTCCCTACCGCGTGCTGCGCGAGCTCGGCCGTGGCGGCATGGGCACCGTCTACCTGGCGGAACGCGAGGGCGCGGATTTCCACCAGCAGGTGGCTGTCAAGCTCATCCATCGCGGTTACCTCGGGATGGATTCAGACGCCATCCTGCGCCGCTTCCGCACCGAGCGCCGCATCCTCGCTTCGCTCAACCACCCCAACATCGCGCGTCTTTTCGACGGCGGCACCACCGACGACGGCTTGCCCTACTTCGTCATGGAGCACGTCGACGGCCTCCCCCTCGACCGCTGGTGCGCGGCCCGCGAATCGTCCGCGTCGCCGATCGCCGACCGGCTGCGGCTCATCCGGCAGGTATGCGCCGCGGTCCACTACGCCCACCAGAACCTCATCGTGCACCGCGATCTGAAGCCCGGCAACATCCTGGTCACCGCCGACGGTACGCCCAAGCTCCTCGACTTCGGGATCGCCAAGCTGCTCGATCCGGAGAATGCCCTGTCCGAGGGCGCCGAGGACCTCACCGCCTTCGCGCGCCCCATGACCCGCGAATACGCGAGTCCCGAGCAGGTGCGCGGCGAGCCCATCACCACCGCGAGCGACATCTATTCGCTCGGCGTCCTGCTCGACCGCCTGCTCACCAGCCGGCATCATGGTGGCGCGGATCTCGAAGCGATCGTGCTCCAGGCGATGCGCCAGGACCCCGAGCGGCGCTACGCCTCGGCCGACCAGCTCTCGGAAGACCTTCGCCGCTACCTCGCCGGAATGCCCGTCCTGGCGCGTCGCGACTCGCTCGGCTACCGGGCGCGCAGATTCATCCAGCGCCACCGCGCCGGCATGGCCGCCGCGGCGCTCGCCGGCGTTGCGCTCCTCGCGACCACCGGCATCGCGGTGCAGCAGGCCCGCAGTGCCGAGCGCCAGCGCCTCCGCGCCGAGCGCCGCTTCGCCGACGTGCGCCGGCTGGCGAGCTCCTTCCTGTTCGAATTCCACGACGCGATCCAGGACCTGCCGGGCTCCACCCGGGCGCGCGAGCTTGTGGTGCGCAAGGCGCTCGAGTATCTCGACAGCCTGGCGGCCGAAGCCGGCGGCGACCGCGGCCTGCTCGCCGAGCTGGCCGGGGCCTACCAGCGCGTCGGAGACGTCCAGGGAATGCCCTACCGGGCGAGTCTCGGTCACACCGGAGACGCCTTGCACAGCTTTGAGAAAGCGCTCGCCTTGCGCGAACGGCTACTGCACGAGCAGCCCGGCAATCCCGAGTACCGGCTCGCCCGGGCGGTGGTGGAGAGCCGCATCGGCTCCGTGCTCGCGGCCCGTGGCGACACCCGGCGAGCCCTCGACCGCCACCGCTCCGCGCTCGCCGAGATCAGCGCGTTGGCTCAATCCGGCGATGCGCCGGCCTTGGCCGAGCTGGCGGCCACCGCGGTTGCGGTGGGGGACGACCAGTGGGAGCTGGGAGATCTGGACGCCGCGATCGCCAGCTACCGCGGCGCGCTCCGAGCGGCGCAACAGCGCCGCCGCGATCAACCCGCGGACCGCGAATCCCGCCGCTATGTCGGCGTCGTGGAGCAAAGGCTCGGGGATGCCCTCGGCCTGAAGACGCGCTGGCCCGAGGCGCTCGAACATCACCAGGCGTCCCTCGCCGTGGATCGAGAGCTGGCGACGGACAACCCCACCAGCGCCGAAACCCAGCGCGACCTCGCCACCGACTACACGCGGCTCGCCGTCGCACACCAAGCCCTGGGCGATCTCCAGGCCACGCTCGCGGAGCACCGGCAAGCCCTGGAAATCCGCGAGCGTCTGAGGGCCGCCGATCCCAAAGACTCGCGAGCCCTCACCGATCTCGCCGAGAGCCTGGTTCAGCTCGCCGATGCGCAGGCGGAAGCGGGAGACTCTCACGCCGCCCTCGCCGATCTGCGCCGCGCCCTCCCCCTGCGGCGCGAGCAGGCCGCCACCGACCCCACCAACCTGCGCTGGCGAGACGACCTCGCCGCCGCCCTGACCCACCTCGGCACCACCCTGGATTCCTCCGGCGACCACGCCGCGGCATTGGCGGCGCTCCATGAGGCGCTGGCAGTCCGCGAGTCCATCGCCGCGACGATGCCGGAGCTGAGCGCCAACAATCCAGCGCTGGCGAACCTGTACCTCACCCTGGCCCATACCGCCGGACCGCACACCGGCGAGGCCTGCGGCTGGCTGATGAAAGCGCAGCGAGCCTTCACCCAGATGCGCGATCACGCCGGCCTCACAGGGGCCGCCATCGAAGGAGCCGCCGCAGCGGACCGCGAAGCGGCACGCTGCGGCGGATAGGTTCTTCTGGCTGCTTGACCATCCTGCCTTGACCAACTAACCTGACCAAGGACTGAGGAGGTACCTCCAGATGGCTACGTTCAACATCGCAGACGCCAAGACCCATCTCTCCGCTCTCATTCAGCGTGCCCTGCTGGGAGAGGAAGTCATCATCGCGAGGGACAACAAGCCCGTGCTGCGTCTCGTGCCCTTGAAGGAAACGCGGCAGCCTCGCCAGCCGGGCTCTGCCCGGGGTGAGGTGTGGCTTGCGCCGGACTTCGAGGACACCCTGGAGGACTTCGAGGAATATCGATGACGGACCTCCTGCTGGACACCCACGCATTTCTGTGGTGGGTGTCCGATGCCCCAATTCTTTCCGCAGCAGCCCGGCAAGCGATCCAAAATCCCGAGACGAAGTGCCTGCTGAGCTTGGCGAGTTGCTGGGAGATCGCGATCAAGCAGAGCCTCGGCAAGCTGCGGTTGCCCGCTCCCCTGGAGCGGTTCATCCCGGAACAAATGGCAGGCAACAGGTTCCTGCCTCTCGAAATTGACTTCCGGCATATAGCCCGAGTCGCCGAGCTACCTTTTCATCACAGGGACCCCTTCGATCGTCTACTGGCCGCCTAGGCGCTGGAGGGGGACCTCACGCTGGTGTCATCCGATTCTGCCTTCGACGCCTACGGTGTAAGACGGCTCTGGTAACCCTGGAGGTTGCCACGGGGCCGCCGCAGCGGACCGCTGCGGCGGATAGATCCTTCCTTCTCCGCGCCCTACTGCCCGGTGAGCCAGAGGATGAGCTGCGGGTGGTTGCTGGTGGCGTGCCGGGAATTGGCGACGAAGTCGTTCGTCGACCTGGGGCTGAAGCGGAAGCTCGTCGAGCCACCCTGGAGAGCGTTCTTCATGTCGTAGGCGAACCAGATGTTGCTCGACACGCTCGCTCCGCCGCTCTGGTTGCTCCCGCTGCACGCCGGCTGGTTGCTCCAGGTCACACCCGTTTCCGACCAATTGGTCGACGTCGCGCAGTACTGCGGGCTCATGTCCGTCCCGTCGGTGACGTAGAAGACGAGCTGCGCGCGCGAGATCTGCGAGGTGGTGACCCCGGAGAGGCTGAACTGGATCAGGAAGTCCTTGTCCGCGCCCGACGCCGAATCCGCGTCGAGAAAGGTCCCATCGCCATAGTTCTTCGTCGGCGACGACTGGTTGGTCGTGGCATTGGCAGACGGTCCCAGGACTTGCGCGCAGAGCTGCGGGAAGTTGTTGAAGGAGAAGACGTTGTGCGCGGTGGACCCGTTGTCGTCGGCGATGAAGATGTTCGTGCTGGCGCCCGGGCACGACGCCTTGAGGGTCACTCCTTCCTGGCCGTCGGTGCTGGTCGGCAGGGTGTACGTGCTCATGATCGGATACTGCTCCGTGCTCGTGTCGATTTCGAGCAGCTTGTTGGCGGTGTCATAGAGCACGAAGAGGGTGCGGGTGGCGGTCGAGAAATAGAGGTCGGAGATGTCGTGGGAGCTGTCGGGAGTGAACCAGCCCAGGCGCGTCAGCGTGCCGCTTTGCGAGAGGTTGACGTCGTAGACGTAGATCCTGCCGTCCGCTTGCGAGCTGGCGAAGAAGACGCCTCCCGACGCGCTGGCGGCATACGGATGATAGCCGTTGGGCACCCAGGTCAATCCCTCCATGCCGTCCGAGCTGGTCACGTTCGGCATGTCGAGCACCCAGGTCTTGCCGGTCGCCGTGGGAGCCGCCGTCGAGCTCGAGGTGTACTCCCGGATCACCGGCTCCTTGCTCGTGGAATCGTATTCCTGCCCGAGATAGAGCTTGTTGGTGGTACCGGTGACGGCGACCGACTCCAGGTCGTATCCGCCGGCGAGCGTCCAGACCGTGGGGTTCGAGCCGTCGGGCTGCATGCGCGCGAGCTGACTCTCGTCGCCGACCAGCCAGAGGGCGCTGGTGACGTTGTCCCACACGATGCCGCTGGGCTCGAAGCTCGGCTCGCCGGCCGCGGGCACCAGGCCGCTGCCGATGTTCGTGCCGGTCGAGTTGCTCGGCCAGGGCGTGTCCGCCGCCGCGGAGCCGGCGCAGAGAGAAAGAAACAGGACAGACACAGTGAGGACAGACAGGGATCGAAGCATGTTCGTTCTCCTCCTTGAAGAGCAGATTGGACCTACGTTCTGCGAGAAGGAGAGAGCAGCTTCCATACCAGGGCGGCTCCCCTCGGGAGCGGTCTTCCGGGTCACGCACTTCCGCGAGACACCGCCGCGGAAACGCGTCGGATGGCCGGCTTGGCCTCCTGGCCAAGGGGGGTGTTACACCGTCCTCACATACAGCGCCTCCCAATGAGGCCGGCCCGGCCGCACCATCTTGAGGCGGCCCGTGCGGCTGAAGCGGCGGAGGACCACCGAGATCCGGCGTCCGTCCGCGGGCTTGCGGAGGCGACTGCCGTACCGGCGGTTGACCTCATGGGCCATCCATTGCGTCCCGAACTGGGTCTCCGGAGAGAGATCGGCCAGGACCTTCTCCACCATGCGCGAAAGCTTGGGGCTGGATGCCGACCCGAGATTCTCGTGCCGCGCCGGAGCGGCCTTGCCGAGAGCGCCGGCGGCGAGGTCTGCGGCCCACCGCAGGGACTCCAGATGCCGGGAGATTGCCGCGAGCTCCGCCGCGAACCGGGTCTGCTCGCTGTGATGAAACGCTTCCTGCTGCGCATGCCACGCCTCGCGTTCCCGGAGCTGCTCCGTCTGCGCCTCCAAGTGCGAGATCACCTCTCGAATCGACCGTTCCTTCATGCTCCGCACCCTCCTCGATTGTGTACACTCCCCAACGATTCGCCGCAGTTTACGTCAAATTGTCGCTGCCGCCCCATCCAAAGTGGACGAATCCCCGGGGAATCTTGAGCTTCCCCTCTCCGAACACCGCGACTCCCCGACAACTTGCGGCGTTTCCCCAGGGTGGACGCAAGATTTGACGCGTATTTCGCTGTCTTGAAGAGAGCGCATCGGTCCCTGCCTCTGTATTCGCGGTTTTTGAGCGAGGCATTCCCTTCATTTGCGACGCCCGGTTGTTCATGGACGAGGGGATCACCGCGAGTTGTCGAGCAGTTGCGGCGTTTCCCTCGGCCCTGCCGCTCGGGGGACCAAGCGGGGGCACGGTTCACGTGACACAAACCAAGGTTCACGCCGCGCAAACCAAGATTCACGCCACGTAAACCAAGGTTCACGCCCCGCAAATCAAGGTTTACGCCACGTAAACCAAGGTTCATGCCACGTAGACCAAGGTTTGGGCCACGCAAACGAAGGTTTACGTCACGTAAACCAAGATTTGGGCCACGTAAACGAAGATTTACGTCAGGCAAACCAAGGTTTACGGCACACAAACCAAGGTTCATGCCACGCAAATCAAGGTTTGGGCCCCGTAGACCAAAGTTCATATAGCTCAGACCTGGGTTCATATTACGTAGACCAGGGTTCGGACGGTGTTGAGCCCCGCCCTCGCCCTCCAGGGTGGCCCTCGCCTTGCGCTGCCTTCGCTTTCCAGGGCGCCAAGCGTTTCGCCGCGCTCGCCCGTCGACACCTGCTCGGTGGGGGGCCGGGAGCGAGTGGTGTCTTCTCTCCAGCCGGGTGGCACCTTCTCCGCTCGGGTCGACGAGGAGAGCCTTCCGGTCGACGAGGAGAGCCTTCCGATCGACGAGGAGAGCCTTCCGGTTGACGAGGAAAGCCTTCCGGTCGAGGAGGAAAGCCTTCCGGTTGCCAAGGAGAGCCTTCCGGTTGACGAGGAAAGCCTTCCGGTCGAGGAGGAAAGCCTTCCGGTTGCCAAGGAGAGCCTTCCGGTTGACGAGGAAAGCCTTCCGGTTGAGGAGGAAAGCCTTCCGGTTGAGGAGGAGAGCCTTCCGGTTGAGGAGGAGAGCCTTCCGGTCGCCGAAGAAAGCCTTCCGGTTGACGAGGAAAGCCTTCCGGTTGACGAGGAGAGCCTTCCGGTCGACGAGGAGAGCCTTCCGGTTGAGGAGGAGAGCCTTCCGGTTGACGAGTAGAGCCTCCCGGTCGACGAGGAAAGCCTTCCGGTCGACGAGGAAAGCCTTCCCGCCTCCATCGCGGAGAAGCCTTCACCACGGCGGAGGATCTGGGGTCGCGGCAGAGAGCTTCGGGCATGGGCTCCTGGGTCGAGAAGGTACTGGACTGGCCCGGCGTACACGCCGCCCGAGCTCTCCTGGAAGGCAAGCCGCTGGAGGGCTCTGGTTTGATCGCACCCAGGAGTACGGCGCGCGGCGCCGGGGAGAGGAGCATGAGCGAAACCGCTTCGCGGCGCCCGAGACGGTGACCCTCTCGCCGCTGCCGTGCTGGGAGCGCCTCTCGCCCGAGGACCAGAAGAAGGAGATCGCCGATCTCGTCCGCGAGATCGAAGAGGGGGCCGCTGCGCAGAGGGAGGCGACGGGAAAAGCCGTCTCGGCCGCGCGGCGGTCCTCAAGCAGCATCCCCACGAGCGGCCCAACCGCCCGAAGAAGTCCTATGCGCCCCTCGTCCATGCCGCCTCGCGGAAGGTCCGCCACGAGCTCTATGAAGGATACCGAGCCTTCGTCGCCGCCTACCGGGAGGCGGCGGACAGGCTGCGGGCCGGCGACCGCGCCGTGATCTTCCCGGCGGGGAGCTTTCCGCCGGCCTTGCCGTTTGTCGGCGGCTGACGACCGCCGGCCACCACCTCTGCCCGAATTCCGCCTTGAGATTGCCGTCCGGTCTGGTCGGTGCGGGGGAGGTGTGTCTCGTGGGTGGGTTGAACGGTTCTCGGGACGGCCGGGAGGGTGGGGAAGCGGCTCAGGAGACGGCGAGAAGACCATCTATGAGGACATAAGTGACGCGGGTGTCGTGAACACGGCGGCTGCCGAGGCAGTAAAGGGGGTGGCGGCGGTGGGCGGGAGAGGTTCTCTTCTCTCTTCGCATGGCACCTTCTCCGTCCTCAAGCAGCATCCCCACGAGCGGCCCAACCGCCCAAAGAAGTCCTATGCGCCCCTCCGGCCGAGTTCCGCTGTGAGATTGCCGTCCGATCTGGTCGGTGAGGGGGGAGGCCTGCCTGGCGCGTGCGATATTGCCCAAGGTGGAATCGCCGTCACCCAGCACCGCTTCCAGGCAAGGATTCAGGCAAGCACCGGAGGAGAGCTGAATGATCAGGACCGGGACACGCGCTCATGCCACTCCCGTTCAAAGTCGGACCACCAACGATAGCGGATCCAGATCCAGGCCGGCACGGCAAGCCCGCCAAGTGGCAGAGCCGCCGTGACGGTCATGAAACGCAAAGTGTGGCGGAGTGGACAGGACCACGTCGGGTTCCAGGTATCGTCGGGATTAAACGGCCGGAGCAACATTCCCAGATACCGAAGAGGGACAATTATGCATGCAAAGAATGGGATCACAGTAATGCAGGCCTCGAAGACTGGGATGTAGAAATGGGCGAAAAAATAGAGTAGAGCCTGGTTGAACCAGGGCGAGAGTCCCACCAGCCCCACCAAACAAAAAACGAGCATCCAGACCAAGGCTGTCTCGGAACGCTTGCGTTCGCTCGGAGCGGGAAAGAAGGATCTGGGCATGGAGGCCACGACACCATAAAGAGCCATTGTGCTGAGGGTGCTGCCCAGCTTGACGGCGTTTTTTTCGTACAGGGGGATGCCCAGGACGAGCCCCGCAGCAAAGGTGATCAGGCTTGCGGCAAGATAGCGGTGCAGGGGATGGCGATCCAGGAAGCTCAAACGTCCCTCGACTCGGAACCGCTGCTGGATGGCCCGGACCAGCATCAGAAGCAACCCAAACACTCCGGCGAGCCACGAGAGTCCGGCGACCGTACCGATCAACCCTTTGGTCATCAGGCGCCGGGTCGGAGATCCCTCGGTCAGCCAGCAGGCCAGCCAGGCGACGGCAGCGGCATCGAAGACGAGAGCTGCAGATTTCACCGAGTAGAGGGTGAGCAGGGGGTGGTCGCTCTCTCCAGAGCTCCGGACGCGATCCGGGGCTGAAAAGCGCAGCCTTTTCCACCAGGGCAGGGAACCCCGCGCCCTGCGGAGCGCCTCCTGAAGCTCCAACCAACGTGGCAGGCGGGAGGTGGAGCCTCTGGCCTGTAGAAGGGGTTGCAGCAGGGAGTGTCGGGATGACCGGAAGAGCGCAAGGCTGTACAGGAAAAAACTTGCGAGGGGACACAGGGGGATTGGAAGCAGGGTTCCGAAGAGCAGGAATGGAAGTTGGGAAAGAGACATGCTGTCCGCGCGATCCTGGCGAGGCGCAGTGAGCGCGTGGATCGTCAGGCCTCCGGCCGCCAGCGCGTGAAGAAGAGCCGCGACAATGATCACGGCCCAGGATCTCCAGGGGAGATTCCAAAGATTCCGGTAGACCACCGCGTAGTTGGCCACCAGATAGGGCACGAGGCTCCATTCCGTCCGAATCGTTCGCATCCAGCGACAGCCGAGAGAACGGAAGGCGAGCCACCAGGATTTGCCGGGGGCGGTCAGCGACAGATCCGCTGTTCGAGCGCAGGCAGGGCGTTCAACTGCCCACCGGTCGCGGACTGGAAAAGCGTAGAGACCGGCCCATGGAAGGCTGCACAACAGGACCAGACCGGCTCGCCATCCCGGGGTGACCTTCCGCGAACCGATCTCGAGAAATGTCCCGAGCAGAGCGGCATTGAACAGCAGGAGAACCGCTGCCGTCATCGGCGATGACAGCAGGGATGGAGGCATCGGCTCCAGCGGCTTGGCTGCGATGAGGATTACATCGACCGGAATGAGGAAGATGGAAGCAAATAAGGCGATGAAAAAATTGAGATCGACGAAGGTCAGACGCTTGTCTCCCAAGAACGTTCTCGGGGGCCTCCGGCTCCAAGCCCGGAGCCATCCCCGGTAGAGGCTTTGGAGGCGGTCTCGCTCGTGGAAGCTCTTGTCCATGAGAACGTCCTCAACGGTCCTCGCGGCGCTCTGTCTCCTTGGATCGGAGCGCGCGCTCGTGCCATTCCCGCTCGAAGTCCGGCCAATACCGATAGCGGATCCAGATCCACGCTGGCACCGTCAAGCCGCCGAGCGGGAGGAGGGCTGTGACGGTCAGGAAGAGCAGGGCAGGGCGGAGGCGGATGTCGTCGGGGCCGAAGGGCGTGAGCAGGCGGACGAGGAGCTGGCGGAGGATGAAGAGGGGAACCGCAAACGGCAAGAATGCGGTGCCGACTCGGAAAAGCCAGAGCATCGTCTCCGTGGATCCGTGTCCGGCCGCCCACTGAGCACCTGAGATGGCGAAGGCCAGGAAGAAGAAGGTCCAGCCGGCGTGGGTGCCCGTCCGGTCAGCCTCCCGCGGAGCGGCGAAAAAAGCCGCGGAAACGAGACGGCTGCTCCGCAGAGGGACGCGAGCGCCACCACGGCTCCGACCTCGCGGCCGTTCCCTTCGAACAGCGGGCCTCCGAGAAAGAGCCCGGTCGCAAAGCTGAGCTGACTGGCTGCCAGATAGCGGTGAGCCGGGTGCCGGTCGAGAAAGCTCAAGCGGCCTTCTGCTCGCACCCGATGCTGGAGAGACCGGATGAGCATCAGCAAGAGGCTGGCCCCCCCGAGAGCCAGGGAGGCCCCAGCGCCCCCGGTGATCACCGCCTGGACGATGCTGCGCCGGGATGTGGTGGCTCCTGCGGTCACCGAGAAGGCCAGCCAGGACAGAGCCGCGCCATCGGGAAGCAGAGATGCGGACTTGAGCGCGTATGTCCAAAGGAGGTATCGGTCCGTGTCAGTGAGATCCCGGCCCATTTCCGGTTTTGTGGCGCCGCGGCTCTCCTGGAGAGCCCTGGACAGGGTGCGTTCTGCCATCCGTGGGACTGCGAAGAGATAGAGGACAAAGCCGAAGAACGGAACGAACGGAACAGGGAAGAGAGTCAGGCTCGCGGGAACCAGCAGCACGGCCAGCGGCACCTGAACCGCTCGAGTCGTCCGTGCGCCGGCCAACGCGTGGAGCACCAGACCGCTCGCGGCTGCCGCATGCAAGAGCACCGAGACACCGATCGTGGTCCAGGCCCTTCCGGCAAGCGTCGAGAAGGTCCAGACGATGACGATCAGGTTGGTGGCGAAATAAAATATTGCGCTCCACTCCCGGATGATCAACTGTGCCCAGCGGTCGCCCAGGGAGCGGGAGGGCTGAGATCCACCCGGGGTTCCCAGCGAAAGAGGATCTTCCTCTCCCTTGCCGGCCTTTGATAATCGGCGGACCGCGGCGGCGAAGGCGTACAGACCGAGGAACGGAACGCCGCATGCCACGGCCGTCCCGATCCACCAGCGCACGGGGAGCGCACGAGAAGCCCGGCTGCGGAGGATGCGCCCGAGGATCTCGGCGTTGGCCAGGAAGAGAAAAACCAGGGCTACGAGCCACCAGGGGAATCGGGAGGCGCCCGCAGCCTTCGTGGGCGGCGTGGACCGCAGGGCCAGATCGACGAAAACGAGAAAAACGGTTGCGAAGAAGGCCACGGTCAGGCCGGCATCACCGAAACGCGCCTGCTTCTCCCACCAGCGGCCCCACGGGCCCTGGCTCCGCGCAAGGGTCCACCGACGGTCGATGTCGGGAAGCCGGTCCCGCCCTGGATTTCCAGCCATCTCAGATCACCGCTTGAAAACCGGTTTGTCCCTGCAAGGTAGCTCCGGAAATCTGAAGCTCTACTCTCTTGGATCGAGACACGTGCTCCTGCCACTCCCGCTCAAATTGAGGCCAGTACCGGTAGCGGATCCAGATCCAGGCAGGTACCGCGAGACCGCCGAGCGGCAGGACGGCCGTGATCATCAGGAAGAACAGGGTCCGGCGGAGAGGGCGGGACCATGCCGGGTCCAAGATGTCTCTCGGCCTAAACGGCCGCAACAAGGCGTCGAGGAGCTCACGGAGGACGAAGAGGGTAACCGCAAGCGGCAAAGCTATAGTGCAGAGTCCGAAGAGCCAGAGCACCGCTCCTGTCCAGACATGTTCATTTACAGTCAAAATACCCAGAACGGTGATCGCTATAAAGAGGAAATAAATGCCCACGCCATCGGACAGGTGACTTGGTTTGAACATAGAGCGGAATACCCTCGGAAGTACAATGACTACTCGGGCGAGGGAAATGGCGACAACGCACTCCCAGAACATGCCGCTGTTGTCTCTGTGAAGTGCAAATCCGAGTCGCAGCCCTGTTAGGAAGGCAAGGGGGGCGGTGATTAGACAGCGATGAGCCGAATATTGGAAGAGAAATCTCCAACTTACTTTTTCCCGGAACCATCGCTGAAAGGGGCGGGTGAGGAACAACAGCAGACCGATACCCGCCAGTACGAGGGAAACTAAACACAAACCGACCGCGCTGCCGCTGATCACCCAGCCCAGAACCCCTCTGCTGGACCAGGCTACCAGCCAGTAGAGGGCCGCTCCCTCGAAGACCAGAGCCACGGACTTGAGAGTGTGCAGCCAACGAAGGAGACGCTCGGTTTTCTTGACCTCATGAACTTGGCCGAAGTGCCACCAGGGCCCTCCTGCCTCGAAATAACGGAAAATCCGGTTCTTCAGGCCCACTGGCCGAGTTCGGTGCCAAGTATCTCGGAGCTCCAGCCCACGGGGCAACCGCAGCGAGGATCTGCGAGTCTCCATGAGAAATTGTGCGGCGGAGCGGTTTTTTTTCTGTTTCCCCTGTCTAAATGCGTTGACATAAATAAGTGTAACTATAGAGGGCGTAAACGGCGCCATGCTCAGAATGATTAATATAAACGACAGAGTAGGTTTGAGAGTGTTTGATTTCTTGGTTTCGGACCGCCAATGGAGCGCAAGGACAACCACTATGACTGTGTGCAGAATGACCGAAAGGGTAGCGGCCAACCAGTGATTTTCGACGACCTTTGAATAGAAGAAAATATTTAAAAATAACATGTTGGAGAGCAGATAGAATGTCCCTCCCCACTCCCGGAAGAGCCACCCCATGAGGCGAGTCACAGAAGGGAACCGAGTTCGGCAAGAGTTCCGGATTTTGCCCAGTAAAAGAGGTCCTGTCAGGCTTTCGTGGCCGGATTCCTGTAGAGTTGCAGCCAAAAAAGCATAGAATCCGAGAAATGGGTTTCCGAAGGACAAAGCGGTCGCAATCGACCAATCTCGGCGTCTATAGGGAACATTGCTCTTGAGAACGTTTTTGCAGATTTGGATATTTGTCAGATATGTAAGAATTAGGGCGATCAACCACCAGGGGAAGCCGGAGGTGCGTACTGGCTCGGGGGGGCGCCACAACGCAATATCGACGAGAGAACAGAAGAAAGATGTGGTCAAGAGAACCCCGAGCATACCGATAGCCCCGTCGGTTTCCTGCTTCTTGAAAAAACTCCACCAGCTGCGCTGTTGACGCTGGAACTGCGTTATGGTCCACCGGCGGTAAATGTCGGGGAGGCGGCCGCGTTCGTCATCCTCGCTGAGAGAGGAGAGCTCCGGCTGGCGTGGAGTTTTCCCTTCCCGCGAGGTCGGATCCAGCCGAAGCGCCTTCTGAAGCGCTTCCCGGACCTTTTCAACCCGCGCGGGAGTCTCTCCGCTCTCTTTATCGTCGCGCGAAGCCAAGAATCCGTTCAACCACACCCGGAACGCCCCCTCCCCCCTCTCGCGGCCCTGGGGCAGGGAGTCGAGCACCGCGTCGGCCAGAAGGGGCACGGCCTCCGGTTGCGCTTCGTCCCGCAACCTTCGTAACAACGACCAGGAAGCCGGATTGGAGGGGGCGAGGCCATGCCGGGCGACTCGCTCGGCCAGCGCTCCGAGCCAGCCCTCGCCCTCCTGCCGGGATTCGGCCTCGAGCCGGAGGACAGCATCGTCGATGCCGGCCAGGAGAGCGTCGCGCACAGAGGGGTACTTCTTGGGACAGACCCAGCCGTCTCGAATCAGGCACAAGGCGATCCGGCTTCTCTCCGGCTCCTTGAAGCGGAGCAGGACCTCGGGCGACCGCTCCGGATCGGCCACCGCCACCCGGAAGACCAGCCCCCTTTCGCCGACAGATCCGGCGATCCGTTCCGAGAGCTCCCGCGGATCGTCCAGGCAGAGGCGGAGGATCTTCTTCTGCTCATCGTTCAGCCAGCTCCATGGCGTAACGAACCGTTCATATTCGAGCCCGTTCCACCGTGTGCGCAGGCGCTCGCGCCAGGGGAGCCAGCCCTCCAGGCGTTCCAGGATCCGCCAGGAACGTTCCCAGCCCACGAGCCGGGAGATCTCCGGCAGCCAGTGGCCCCAGAGGCGGGCGCGGATTGGATGTGCCAGATGCGCCGCGACCAGCCCGTTCAACCGGCCGGCGGCGGCGAGGATCACCGGAAAGACCTCGTGCCAGTGCTCCCGGAGATCCTCACGAGCCTCGCTCTCTTCTGCCTTGTCGGGCAGGTCCACGATCAGATTCACCAGCCCGGCCACGGCGCCGCACCGCGCCATGAATTCGCGGTCGCGCATCGGCCTTTCGAGCAGGATGGGGCCGAGGCGTGCGAGGAGCGTCTCGAAAGCCTCTCGCCGCGATTCCCAGGGCACGTTCAGGCGAAGGAGGACGACCTCAATGGCCTCGTGGACCTCGGCGAGCGCGCGAACCTTCTGCAGCGGAGCGGCGAGCTCCACCAGCTCCAGGGTGAGGCCGAGCAGATGCTCGTCCGAGCCCACCGCGGTCAGCGAGCCGCGGACGAGTTGGAGAGGAGCCATCGGATCTCTCTGACCCTCCCGGTGCAGCTCTTCGAGCGCCTGAGCCCGATGTGCCAGATCGATCAGGGCCTGGACCTGCCGCTCCCGGCTGCGCATGCGCCTCAGATAGCGTTCGATCAGCGCTTCGGGATCGAGCGGCGGCTCGGCGAGCATCTCCAGGGCCAGCCGCTCGTCTTCCACGGCGTCCACGCTCGCCACCGCCCCATACAGGTTCTCGGGATCGAACGATGCTCGACCGGGAGCGATCGACAGTTGCACGATCAGCTTGCGGCGCGAGGAGCGGATTTTCTCCGTGACCTCCCAAGCCTCGTCCGTCTTCCCGAGGGCTGCCAGCTCGCGGGCGGCTGCCTCGCGCAGCTCGTCTTCCTCTTCGGGAAGGAGCTTCTTGACCACGCCCTCGTCCCAAGCACCGCGGAGACCGCACAGTCGGCACGCCGCACGAATGAGCAGCCGGGTGCGCAGCTCGAATCCTTCCGCTTCCGTCTTCCCGACGACCGCGGCATAGCTCTCGCCGCGTTCGATCAGACCGGCGAGGACGTCGGGCCGCTTGGCAGACTCGGCCAGGGCGAGGAGGGAATCCACGCCCATCCCGGGTGCCCAGACGACGTTATCGGTTTGAGCCCGTAAGAAATGATGATCCGTGGCGGCAACGAGATCGAGGAATCGGGCCAGATCCGTGGCTTCCGCGGCGTAGCGTCGACGGTGGAGATGATCCGTGAGGATCGAGGCGAGCCGGCATTTCTCCTGGGCATCCTCCTCGGGCCAGGCCAGAGCGGTCCGGAGTGCCCAAGAAAGCTTGATCGCCGGCTCCGCGAGGGCTTCCACGGCGTCGAACGCGTCGCGGGCCCGTTGCGGCTCGCTCCGTTGTTCGAGGCGGACGACCCGCAAGGCGGCCCGAAGCACGGGATCGCTCAGCTCGCCGGCGAGCCGGTCCGCCGCGGCCAGGCTGAAGAGACCGAAGAGTGGGCGGCCCTGCTCGATCAGAGAAGAAGACCAGGGGATGGGCGGCCCTGGTGCCACCTGCCTTTCCCAGGCCCGCTCCGCCCAGATGGAGTCGTCGGCCGCTGACGCCAGCCGGCCGAGAACGGGGACCGCGATGCTCCAGAACAGCTTGCCGTCAGGATCGCCAAGCTCTGCCGCGAGCTCGCGGATCGCGGTCGGATCGTCCGGCCCGTACCGGAGCCAGAGTGCCGGCAGGCGCTCGATCAGGATTCCGGAATCAATGCCCGCCAGAGTTTCGCGGCACCTGGAATCGAGCAATCTGTTCTGCGCTGCCCAGGCCTCTGCGAGCATCCACCGGATCTCCTGCTGTTCTTTCGGGCCGGGCACCCAACCGGAAAGCCGGCTCTGCCAGAGATCGTCCAGGTCCGGGCCGAGATGGCGCGCCATGTCCTGAAGGCAGGAGAGCCGGTCGCCGGTCAATGGGCCGCTCAAGTGGTCCAGCTCGGTGCGCACGTCGCGGATCAGGTCCGCGCGGGCCTCTCCCTCCGAGCAGGAGGCGAGGACGGCTCGTGCCCACGTCCGACGGAGCGGGTCCGCCAACTGCCCGGCGAGACCGGCTGCGAGGCGGCTCTGCCCCTGGCGGACCAACGCGCGGAGGATCGACTCGTCCGCCAGCTCCTCGGCAAGGCCGCGCAGGTTCGCGGCCATCAGGGTATAGCAGGAGAAGCGCTCCCAATCGTTCACCTCGATCGCTGCCGGGAGAGCGTGCTGCTCCAGGTCTGTGCCGGGCCGGTCGAAACTCTCGAAGAACTTGGCCTGCCGGACCCGATGCTCTCCCGCATCGATCAAAAGAAACAGGCGGTTCCAATCGCGGGCCGCGTGGAGGTGGGCGGAGAGATGCTCGAGGGCATAGAGAGGCGAGGCCATCAAGGAGACCTCTCGAGTTGAAGGTTGGCGAGGGATGGTTTCAGGTGAAGATCTCGGATAGGTCCGTCGTTCGAATTGCTCTGCGCCCAGACGGCAAGTGCTTCCGCCCACCACCGGTCTCGGATGTACAGGCACAGCGGGATCGCGAGACCTCCGAAAGGAAGGGTCGCGGCAAGTGCGAGAACCACCAAGCGTGTGCGCAGGCGATACGGAAAGGCGGAGTTGAAGATCGATTTCCAGGAAAAGGGCCGCAAGAGCCAGGGGAGGAGCCAGCGACCCATAAGGAGGACCCTCATAGGGTAGGAGATAAGCCAAAGTACGAGAAAGGGTTTGATCGATACTCCGAGGGCTCCTAGGACCGCCAGCGCCAACAATGTTCCATAAATAGGCAAAAAACCCCGGGGACCGGTTGATTCCCAACGAGCCTTCGTCTCCCTGGGTTTGAGCATGATCCCCATAGCCTGCACTACGATCAGCAAGCCACAAAAGAGGGCGAGGAGTTTCCCGATCTCCAGAGGATCTCCCTGGTGGTAGGCGGCGCCGAAGAATATGCCTGCCATCAGGGAGAGTTGTGTCCTCAGAATATACGTCGGGTAGGGTTGTCGGTCGAACAGCCGAAGAGGCCCGGAAATCCGGAGCTGCATCAGGAAACGATGACTCACGACCGTGAGGAAGGCGGCGGAGGCGAGGAGCAGAGACCCCCAAAACAAGCCGAAGTACAGCGCCTGGAGAACCGGTATCCAGGAACGTTGGCTCTCACCGAGCCAGAAGAGACCCCAGGCCAGGCAAGCGGCGTCGAGGGCAAGAAAGAGTGCTTTGAAGTTATAGAGCTTGATGATCTTGGCTTCCGAATCGCTGATTCTTGACTGCCTCGTGATCGAGTGAGGAGGATTCCAGATTCTCTTGAGCAGGGGGAATCTCCTCCACTCCTTCCGCAAGGAGGATTCGAGTTTCCACCACAGAGGGAGTCGTTCGGGTTCGGTATTCTGGGCATATGCAGACCAAACGAGGGTCTCCGAGCGCATAGGGGGTGAAAGGGCCAGAACAGCCAAAATGCCCACTATCGGAAGATATGGGACAGGAGCCAGCAGGGTGAACGAGCACGCCATCAGGGAAAAATACTTCAGACGTGTTGTATTTCGGCGGATGTCGGGCCCCGAGAGAGAGGCGATCGCCACTGCGAAGGCGACGAGGTGTAAGGTAACCGACGCGGCGATCGTAACCCGATATTCCAAGGAGTCTCGCTCCGCTTGCCGCGCCAGCCAAAAGGACAGAAGAAAAAGAGTGCCCCAACTCCCAACGAAAAGAGTGATGTAGGTCGTCGGAGAGATTTCCGGGTTCATGGCGCGGACGAGGAAAAGCCGTAGTCGATTTGCGGGGCCGAGCAACGAGAGTTTTTCGTTCTTGCGCTTCGGAGACAGAGCCCAGCGCGGTTGGTGAGTCTCGAGCCAACGCCAGGCCGGCACGATGATCAGAGATTCGAGAGGAAGACCGCAGCCAAGGGTGCAAATGGCGACCACCCATTTCCGAGTTGCCGGTGAGCACCCGCCCCGCCACGTGAAGGCTCGGTAAAAGACGAAGAGGCGAACGGTGAATACTGCGATAAAAGCAGTCGTGACGAGACCGGCGGAATGAGGAGCCAGAAGGCGCCAAATGAAAAATGGCCCGACGTACGACCAGAGGGCTTCGTCGAGAGGAAGGAGGATAAAGAAGAGAATGCCTAAGAAGCTGATGTCCATCGGCGAGAACGTCCAATGGCGAAAAGCGCCAGACAGGATTCCTCGCAGCTTGCTTCGATTCCAGCTTCGATAGACTTCCAGAAGGCGGAGTGGCTCGTGGTTGTTTCTGCCCTTTCCGGCCGCCGCCATGGTAACGGTCGAGTCCTCAGTCGGCACTACCGATGACGAGGTCGAGCCCACGATTTTTTCAATCCACAAGAGCGTCCTCGCGCCTCAGGGTCTCAGTGGGCTTCCATAAGCTGTCGGTAAATGACCTTGGATCTGTTCTCGACAAGGCTTCGCTTTGGCCTTCGAGATGTAGGATTAGACTCGAACCATGGGTCACCTGTTTAGTGGCGTGCGTCCCCGGTGCCGGATGGCTAGCGGCGAGCGCCGAACCGCCACAGGGCGGCCACAAGATGCCTTCGGCATCCCGAGGACCGCCCCTCCGAAAACCTGCCTGGCGGCGCGACCTACGCCGCCGCCCGCTCCGCCTGGCTCGGCATCTCCGCCCGCAGCCCCTTGAACCCAATCAGCTCCTGCCGCTCCTCATCCCACAGCTTGAGGTTGGCGCAGGGGAGGCTCTTGAAGAAGGTCAGGCGGGTGACGCGCTGCATCTCGGCGGTCTTGCGGTAGCACTCCTGCAAGCGGTAGTTGGGGATCTGGCTCACCAGGTGGTGGATGTGGTGGTAGCCGATGTTGCCGGTGAGCCAGTTCATGACCGGGCCGAGATCGTAGAAGGAGCTGCCGTGGGCCCCGGCTTTGTAGAAGTCCCAGCTCGGATCTTCATCCCAGTAGGTGTCTTCGAACTGGTGCTGGACGTAGAAGAGCCAGACTCCGAAGCTGCCGGCGATGATGTTGATCGGCAGTTGCACCATGAGGAAGGTCTTCCAGCCGAGCGTCAGGGAGAGGCCGGTGACGATGACCGCGAGGGCCAGGTCGCTCCAGAGGACGCTTGCCCACTCTTTTCTCCAGGTGCGCGGAGTGTCGAGCGGCAGCCGGTGCTTGATCACGAACTGGTAGAAGGGGCCGATGAGGAAGAGGACCGGGATGCTGCGGTAGAGCCGGTAGAGGAACCGGCCTTTCGGCGTCCGGGCCTGGTATTCGCGGACGGTGAGGGTGAGGATGTCACCGAAGCCGCGATGGTCGAGGTTGCCCGAATGCGCGTGATGGATGGAATGGGTGCGGCGCCAGTAGGCGTAGGGAATCAGGGTGAAGACGCCGAGGATCGAGCCGGTCACGTTGTTGGCGCGCTTCGACGGGAAGAAGGCGCCGTGGCCGCAGTCGTGCTGAAAGATGAAGAGGCGCGTCATCAGGAAGGCCTCGGGAACGGCGAGGAGCAGGGTGATCCAGTAGTGGCCTGTCGTGACGCCCAGAGTCATGAGGTACCAGACGAGGGCGAAGGGGATGGCGGTGTTCAGGAGCTGGAAGGCCGCGCGCCCCCAACTCGCCTGGCGGTACGGAGCGAGGAGCTGGCGCCAGGCGCCTTCGTTCTCTGTGTGCGTTGACATGGTGGACGCAGTATGCGGGATCTTCGTGTCAGGTGACGTCAGGACTCGGTCAGGGCTGCGTCAGGAGACGCTATCCGCCTCCACCCGGGGCGTTGCCCCGGGCTGAGGAAGCCCGGACCTTCGGCCCTTCCCCCAGCCAGGAGAAGAGGGGACGAGGGGGAGGTCCCAGGTGGTAGGATGCGCTGTCGCTGGACGACTTGCCCATGACCGGACGCCGCTCGACCCATCTCGTCACTGTCTATGTTTTGTCACTGGCCGCGACCTTCGGGTTCCTGGTGATCTGGGTGATCTATGTGGTCCGGTCGGCGGCCCGGCTCCAGGAGCTGGGGCGGCGGGTGGGGGTGGCTTCGGGGGAGCTGAGCTGGATCCTGCTGTCGGTCGGCTGCGTGCTGCTGTTCTTCCTCATCGTGGGGCTGACCTACCAGTTGGCGCAGGCCCTGGCGGCGAGCCGGTATGCGCGCAAGCAGGAGGAGTTCATTTCGAACATCACCCATGAGATGAAGTCGCCTTTGGCGGCGATCAAGCTGCATGCGCAGACGCTGGAGCAGGAGGGAATCGCTCCGGAGGCGCGGCTGCGTTTTCTGGGGCATATCGTGCAGCAGGCGGACCGCATGGGCCGGCTGGTGGACGACGTGCTCGAAAGCAGCCGGCTGCTGGCCCGGAAGCGTCTCCTCGATCTCGTGCCGGTCGATCTCGCCCGGTTCTTCGAGCGCTATCTCGCCGAGGCGCGTCCGCAGGCGGAGGGGCGGGGTGTGGCTCTGAAGGCGCGCGTGGAGACGCGGTCGACGGTGATGGCGACGGAGGAGGCGCTGCGGCGGGTGATGGGCAATCTGGTCGACAACGCGGTGCGCTTCTCGCCGCGCGGGGGAACGGTGCGCTGTCATGTGTTCGACGACGGGGTGGTGGTGCACATCGAGGTGGAGGACGAGGGCGCCGGCATTCCGAAGAAGGAGCTGGAGTCGATCTTCGAACGCTTCTACCAGGCGGGGAGCGAGAGCGATCCGCACCGGCGCGGCACCGGGCTCGGGCTGTCGATCGTCGCCGGCCTGGTGCGTGAGATGCGCGGCACGGTGCGCGCCTATACCAAGGAAGGGCCGCGGACGGGGAGCCGGTTCGTCATCGAGCTGCCGGTCGCTCCGACGCCGCCGACTCCGGCCGGCGCGCAGCCGGCGGAGGCGCGCGCTTGAGGCCTCCGGAGCCGGCCCGCATTCTGGTGGTGGAGGACGAGGATGCGATCGCCCAGGGTCTCCTGTTCAACCTCGAACGCAAGGGCCATTCGGTGGAGCTGGAGAGCAACGGCCGCGAGGCGCTGGAGCGGGTGCGCGCTGGACGCTATGACCTGATCCTGCTGGATGTGCGGCTGCCGGAGATGGACGGTTTCGAGGTCTGCCAGAGCTTGCGGAGCGAAGGGAACTTCACCCCGATCGTCATCCTCACGGCGCGCAGTCAGCCGGACGACGTGATCTACGGTCTCAAGCTGGGCGCCGACGACTATGTGGTGAAGCCGTTCGATCTGGCCGAGCTGCTGGCACGGGTCGAAGGGATGTTGCGGCGCCAGGAGTGGTCCCGCCAGGAGGGGGCGACCGATGGTGCGGCGGCGTCTGGATCCGGTGGTGGCGCCGCGAACGGTCAGGCTCCCGCCGTGGCGGCTGTCGAGCCGCCGGTTCAACCGGCTCAAGCGCCTCAACCCCCTCAGACATCGCGCCGGTCGTTCGGCGACTATTGGATCGACTTCGAGACCTATGAGGCGCTGACCAACCGTGGGGTGGTCCAGCTTTCGCACAAGGAGCTGGCGGTGATGCGCGCCTTTCTCAACCGTCCCCACCAGGTGATCACCCGCCGTGAGCTGCTCGCCGAGGTCTGGGAGCTGCCGCAGCATCCGAACACGCGGGTGGTGGACAATGTCATCGTGGCCCTCCGCCAGGCGTTCGAGGCGGACTCGGCGCATCCGCGGCACATCCTGAGTGTGCGCGGGGTCGGTTACCGGTTCGTGCCGTGATCCAGTCGCAAAAGATCCTCTGTCTCGTCGCCCTCGGAATCGGCCTCGCCGGCTGCGGGGGGCCGGAACCGAACGGCGCTCCGCCGGCGGTCCAGGCGGCGAAGATCCGGCCGGGGACGGTGGAGCTGCGGCGATGGCAGACGCCCGCCGAGCAGGTGGTGATCGATCCGGGCGGAGTCGCGCTCGGCGCGGTGGGGGAGCCGCTGACCCACTACTTGTTCTTCTCTCCCGATCGTTTGCAGGACCTGCAGGGTCTGGTGCGCGCCTATGCGCCGTTCCAGGCCGCCACGGCCCGCGGCGATCTGGCGTTCGGCGGACGCGGCAAGGCTCCGGCGGGGCCCGCGGAGCAGCGGATGATCCTGGAGTGGGCGCGGCTGGTGGCCGCGGAGGTCGCGGCGGGCCGGGGTGGGGCCTCCTACGGGTTGGTTTTCGCCTGGCACCGGGGGGGGGCGGTGGGGAGCTGCGACGATCTTTCGGTCTTCCTCTCCGGCGAGGTGCGCGCGAGCTCGTGCTCCTGGGGAGATGAGGTCCGCGGCCGGCTCGCCGCCGAGCCGCTGGCCCGTCTCTATGCCTGGTTCGATGGTCTGGCGCCCTTCCAGGAGGGCGGTGAGGAGGGGAGCGGGCAGATCCGCGAGCCGTCCCGGCTGGTTTTCGCCGGCCAAGGCAGCAAGCCGGCGACGCCGGACGAGATCGCCGCCATGCGCGCCTTCGCGCCGGAGCTGTATCGCGAGCTGGCCGCCCGCCGGCCCGGTGCGGCGGCGGTGCCAGTGGCGTCAGTAACGGAAGGGGAGACGGCGGCGAGCACGGAGAAGATGTTGGTGCCGCCGGAGGCGGCGGCGGGGGGGCGGCCGGCGGCGGTGATTCCGGAGACGGTGGTGGTGCCGCCGACAGGCGCCCTCACCCCCGCCCCTCTCCCAGCTCCCCCCGCCCGCCCCCGGGAGAGGGGAGAAAAGCAACAGAAAGACGAAGAGGGCAAGGACAGCGGGGATACGGAAGCAGCGGAGACTCCGCCCCCATAGGCCGCTCAAGGATCTCCTGGAAGAACGCCGTTGTTTTCTTGCTTGTCTCCCCTCTCCCGGGGAAGGGAGGGGGGAGCCGGGAGAGGGGCCGGGGGTGAGGGCGCTTTTCGGGTGCGGGGTTCTACTTCGAGACCACGCCCCGGAACCCTCCGGAGACCAGCGCGGCGACGTCGGCGAGGACGCGGGGGAGCACGAGGCCTCCGAGACCTCCCGGGCAGGCGAGGTAGCGGGGCTCCCAGACGGGGTCGAACTTGTCTTTGTAGTGGCGCAGCCCCTGGAAGTTGTAGAAGTGCTCGCCGTGGCGGAAGACGAGGGCGCCGAGGCGGCTCCAGAGGGGGGCGAGGGCGCGCGCTTCCAGGCCGGCGAGGGGGGCCATGCCGAGATTGAACCACTGATAGCCTTCGGCGGTGCCCCAGAGCATCAGCTCCAGGAAGAGATAGTCCATGATGCCGAAGGGCGCGGTCTCGCGGTGGCGCATGAGGTCGATCGAGAGCTCTTCCTTGCCGCCTCCGGGCCAGAGGTTGGCGAACGCGGTGATTTTGTCGCCCTGGCGGACGAGGGCCATGGGCAGGCGCTTCAGGTAGTCGGGGTCGAAGCGGCCGAGGGAGAAGCCCTTCTCGCGGGTACTCTTGGCGCGCAGCCATTCGTCCGAGATCTCTTCGAGCTCCGGGAGCAGGGCCGGCACGTCCGACGCCGGAATGATCTCGAAACGGGCTCCCTCCTCGACGGCCCGGCGGTGGGCGTGGCGCAGCTTCTTGCGCCGGCTTCCCTCCAGCGAGAAGCGCGACAAGGGCACCCGCGCCTCTTCACCGAGCTTGATCAGGGAGAGGCCGAGGTCGACGTAGAGGTGAAGGTTCCTGCCGCTCACCTGGTAGAACACCGTCCAGCCGCCGTGCCGGTCGCACATCTCGCGGAAGCGCCAGACGAGGTCGGGCTGCTCCTCCTCCGGTCCCACCGGATCGCCCATCCCCACCCAGCTTCTTTTCTCGACGCCGAACATCAGGTAGGCGGTGCGCTCCTCGTTGAACAGCAGCTCCTTGTCGCCGATGAGGGCGAGATAGGCGTAGGTGCGCGGGAAGGCGGCCGCGATCTCCGCTCCCTTGTCGACCTCTTCCATTGTCGGCCACGAGGGCTCGGCGGGCGCCGGGCGGAGGAGGCGGCTCAGGGCGATGCCCAGGGCCACGGCCACCACCCCCACCGAGGCGCGCAGGAAGCGCGTCGCGTTGCCGCTGCCGAAGAGGGTGAAGTGCCACCACATCTCGCGCGAATAGTCCACGTATTTGTAGGCGAAGAAGCCCAGCCACAGGCTGCCGGCGAGGACGATGGCGATGGCGGCGATCCAGCCCGGGGTGAACGACTCGCTGGTCAGCGTCGCCTTGCGGTAGAAGTGCGCGTGGCAGGGCGCCAGGGCGGCGAACATGAGGGTGAGGGTGAGCGCCTCCTCCCAGTCCAGGCCCTTGAGGAGCGAGAAGACGACGCCGCTCCCGAGGAGCAGCAGGGTGAGCTGATAGGCGGCGTCGAGGCGGCGCTGCAGGCCGATGGCGAGGAAGAGCAGGGCGACGCCGACCAGGCTGCCGAGGAAGTGCGAGATCTCGATCAGTTGCAGCGGGATGAGGCCGGCGAGCCAGCTCAGGCGGGTGTGCACCGCCGGCGTCGCTCCCGACGCGAGGAGGATCGCTCCGCCGACGAAGGTGGTGAGCGCCAGCACCTGCGGCACCACGTCGGGCGCCCGTTCGCCGAAGACGCGGGCGATCTTGCCCAGGCCCGCCTTCCGCTTGATCACCTCGTGCGAGCCGAGGAGCACTGCGGCGACGAGGAGGGGCAGGAAGTAGTAGACGGCGCGGAAGGCCACCAGCATCGCCAGCATCTGGCCGCGCGGCAGCTCGCTGGGCAGCAGCAGCATGATCATCGTCTCGAAGACGCCGAGACCGGCCGGCACCTGGCTGATCAGGCCCGCCACCTGGGCGAAGAGGAAGGCGCCGAGGAGCTGCGGGAAGGTGATCTTCCACGACTCGGGCAGCAGGCTGTAGAGCACCGCCGCGGCGAACGCCCAGTCGAGCATGGCGTCGGCCACCTGGAGGAGGGCGAGCCGCGGCTTCGGGAGGGTCACCTCGACGCCGCGCCAGACCACCGGCTTCTTCCACAGAACCGTCGCCGCCAGGTAGGAGGCGACGATCACCAGGAAGATCACGCCGAGAGGCTGCGCCGTGATCACCCCGAGGTGGAGCGACGGCGGCACCGGCACGGGAGCGAAGAGGAAGGTCACGCCGGAGAGGGCCAGGAAGCCCAGCCAGAAGGTGAGGATGCCGAACAGCAGCACGCGGGCCACTTCGATCGCCGACAGGCCCCAGCCGGTGTAGAAGCGCAGCCGCACCGGCGTGCCGGTGAGGAGCGGCAGGCCCAGGGCGTTGCTGAACGCGTAGCCGATGAACGAGGCGAGGGCGATCTTCCAGTAGGAGATCGGCTTGCCGATGTAGCGGAAGGCCAGGACGTCGTACCCGGTGAGGGTGAGATACCCGAAGGCGGTCAGGCACAGGGCCTGGACGATGCGCTCGGACGGCAGGGTCTGCAGGAACTGGAAGACGTCGCGGTAGCGGAAGCCTTTCAGCTCGCGATGGAGGAGAAAGAGGGCACCGGCGAAGAAGAGGACGCTGCCGAAGGGGAGAAGGCGGGACAGGAGGCGCTTTCTCGTGCTTACCGGCTCGGCGCGGCCGGCCGGCGTTGTTTCCTGGCGTGGGGTCTGTGCGGGCTCGCGGGCGATCATTCGTGGGCTGGGGTCGAAGTTGGAGTCGGGTTCGGGTCGATCGGGTCGATGGGAAGTCTACGGAGCAGCTCGGAGCTTTGATTATCTCACTTCCCGGACGCGCCGCTCCGGCCGGTTTCTCTCCCGGCTGCACGTCTCTTGCCAGACGGGAGAGCGGGGCTACGGGCAGGGACCGGTGCCGAGGGCGCTGGCGAGCGCGGCGCAGGCGTCGACCTCGAGGGGGTCGGCGCCGCCGGGCTCTTGCACCGTCCGGGCGGTCTTGCGCAGGAGGGCCGCGATCTGCACGGGGGTCATCTTCGGCTCCTTCTCGAGCAGCAGCGCGACGATACCAGAGACCTGCGCCGCCGCGAAGGAGCTGCCGGAGAAGAAGTCATAGGAGCCGTGCGGCACGGTGGTGAGGATGTCCACCGAAGGCGCCCCGACCTCGTCTTTTCCGGGTGCGCCGGGGGCATGCCGGCGCCATTCGCCCTTGAGATCGTCGAGGCCGATGATGCCGAGGACGCCCTGCTGCGAGGCGGGAAAGGAGCGTACGCCGTCGCCGGGATCGGCCGCCACCACCACGATGCCGCGGGAGAGGGCGGTTCCGAGGAGGCGGGCGAGGAGCGGATCGTAGGGGCCGCCGAGGCTGAAGTTGAGCACCTGCGCGTTCTGGAGGATGGCGAAGTCGATCGCCTTGGCGAGGGTGTAGCTGTCGCAGATCGCCTCGCGCTTCCCCGGCGCCTTCTGCCAGCAGGCCTTGAGGATGAGGAGATCGGCCTGCGGCGCCACGCCGACGATGCCCACCTGGTTGTTGGCGGTCGCGGCGATCACTCCGGAGACGGCGGTGCCGTGGATGTCGCTGGTGAAGGTCTGCTCGCCGCGGTCGACGAAGCTGTTGGCCTTCACGATCCGGCCGCGGAGATCGGGATGGTCGAAGTCGGCGCCGGTGTCGATGACTGCGATCCTGATCCCCTTGCCGGTGGCCCAGCGGTGCGCGGCTTCGAGGTGCAGAGCCTGCACGTTGTGTTGCAGGTGGGAGTAGGGGTCGTTGTACGCCGGCTCGCCGGCCAGTACGTCATAGGTGGCGATCGGCTGCGCCGAGCCGACCCGCGGATCGGAGTGCAGGTGGCGGATGACGTCCGCGACCGAGCGCTTCTTGTTGAGCAGCTCGAAGACGATGCACTGCTCGCCGAGCGACTCCATGGTCCACGAGAAGATGGTCCGCAGACGGTAGGTCTGCTCGAGCTCGGCGGTGGTGCGGCTCCACAGGGCCGGCGGCGCCGGTGGCAGGGTGACCATGAGCCGGCCGGCGGTGGTGGAGTTGCTGACATTGATCGCCGACGGCGAGGGATCGGCGGAGGTGAACGGGGCGGGCGCCTCGGCGGCCTCCGCCTTCGGAGCCGTGGCCGGCGCGGGAGATCCGGCGCAGCCGCTCAGGACCGCTACAGCAATCAGGGCGAGCCCGAGGCCCGTCCGCCAGGCTCGCACTACCGCTCTCCCCCCACCACCGGCTCGGCCAGGCTCACCTGCCGATGTTTGCGGACGTGGGCGAGGACCTTGTCCAGGGGATCGGGGCCCATGGGCACCTCGACTGTGTAGACACCGAGGGAGGACGGTCCGGAGACGATCTGGCCGCGGATGCCCAGCAGCAGATCGCGGATCTCCTGCTCCGTGGCACCCGGCGCGAAGACGACGCGGAGCCCGCTGACCGGCACCGGGGCGGCGGGACCGTCCGACAGGGTCCGGTAGGTGACGGGAGCGACCTGCCGGTGCAGCAGCAGGCGACCGAATCCGAGGCTGAGCCCCAGAACAAGCGCGAGCTGCGCGGCGAGCGCCCAGCGCACCGGCCGGGGCGTCGCGGTCAACAGGTTGCGCAGGCTCTCCAGGGGAGACCGCCAGGCCGCGCGCTCGTGGTCGCCGATTTTTTCCATGATGCGGGCGAGATGGGCCGGGTGCGGCGCCGGCGCGACCTCCGGGACCTCCAACAACAGCTCGCCGAGGCCGCGGCAGGCGCTGAGCTCCTCGCGGCACCGGGAGCAGGCGGCGAGATGGGATTCGACGGCCCGCCGCTCGCCATCCTCCAGCGTCCCGTTCGCATACCAGGGGAGCAGGTCCCACACCCGGCGGTGCAGGCGGTCCCCACGCTCGGCTCCAGATCTCATGGCTGCATCTCCCTCCGGTCTCTTCTTTCGTCCTTCTCGTCTCTTCAACCCGCAATGTCATCCGGCATGGCCCGACACGCCCAGCCCCGGCAGAAGCTCCTTGAGGCGGCGGCGGGCGTGGAACATCCGTGTCTTCACCGTGTTCACCGGGCAGCCCATGATCTCCGCGATCTCCTGATAGGGCAGCCCATAGAAATAGGTCAGCTCGACCACTGTCCGCTGCTCCACCGGCAGAGCCCGCACCGCCTGCCCGAGGACGCTCGCCAGCTCGCGGCGGACCAGCAGGCTCTCCGGCTCATCGTGGTCGACCGGCTCGGCCAGCTCGCGCTCCGGATACATCGGCTCGTGTGCCATCTGCGACATCTGCGTCATCTGACCGAGGGGCGACCGCCGCGACAAGGCCTTGAGCGCCTTGTGGTACGCGATGCCGAAGATCCAGGTCGAAGGGCGCGAGCGGCCGTCGAAGCCGGCGGCGCCCTTCCAGATCGCCAGCATGACGTCGTTGAGCACCTCCTCGACCAGATCCGCCCGCCGCATCACCTTGAGCAGATAGGAGAACAGGCGCCGGTAGTACTGATGATAAAGCGCCTCGAAGGCCTTGCGGTCCTTGGCTCCCACGCGCCGGAGCAGATTCGTCTCGGAGTCGGTCATTTGGCGGCGTCTCAAGCGGTCTCGTGACGTCCAGTATGTGCCCGCGGGGCGGCAAAAGGTTCAACCGCTCGATGAGAGAACCTTCCGCCGGCCGCGCGGGACATACGGACCAGTCACGCTGCTTTCTCTATTTTCGTGAAAGCAGGCGTGCGCAAGCGTAAAGGAGATATGCTCATGACGCGGACCCGTTCGCTGTGTTTCGTCCTCGTGGCGCTGCTCGCCACTCTGGCTGCGTTGTCCTGCGGTGGAGGCGGGGGTGGATATGGTGGACCGACGGCACCGTCGCCGACGCCGACCCCGGGGCCTTCGACGGGATCGGTCCACACCGTGCAGATCAATGACGACAGCTACGACCCGAAGTCGATCACCATCGAGCCGGGCGACACGGTGCGCTGGGTGTTGAACGGCAACCTCACGACCCACACGGTGACGGCCAAGGACGGCGCGTTCGACAGCGGCTCGATCTTCACCAGCAAGGGAGCCATGTACGAGCGCCGTTTCGACACCCGGGGGACGTTTGAATACGCATGCAAAGTACACAGCAACTGCTGCCTGATGCGCGGCTCGGTGCTGGTGGGGGCCAACGCGCCGCCGCCCGATCCGTCGTACGAATGAAGACCTGGAAAAATCGCCAACTTTGACGAGGAGATGCTTCGTATGCGAGAGCGCAGTGCCCGCCGTTCCCTGATCATCCTGGCCTTCTTCGTGCTTTGCGCGCCGGTGGCGCGGGCCGCCAACCATACCGTGCACGTCGGAGGGTCGGGGCTGGTCTATTCCCCGAGCAGCCTCACCATCGCCGTCGGCGACTCTGTGACCTGGGTCAACGATGGAGGCTTCCACAACGTGGCGGCGAACGACGGCAGCTTCCGCTGCGCGCACAGTTGCAGCGACGGCGACCCATCGTCCGATCCCTGGTCGGCCACGCGGACGTTCTCCACGGCGGGCACTTTTCCTTATCACTGCGAGGTGCACGGTCCCAGCGGTATGACCGGCTCGATCACGGTGACGGGAGCGCCGCCGCCGCCGCCCAACGCGGGCACGCTGCGCTTCAGCCAGGCGAGCTACTCGGTCACCGAGGGGACCGCCAACGTCACGGTCGCGGTGAGCCGGGTGAGCGGCGACGACGGCGCCGCGTCGGTCTCCTGGCAGGCCGCTCCCGGGACCGCGACCGCCGCCGACTTCACACCCGCCAGCGGTACCCTCACCTGGGCCGACAAGGATGACAGCAACAAGACCTTCCAGGTCCACATCGTCAACGACACCCTTGTGGAGCCCACCGAGACCGTCCTGCTCACCCTGAGCGGCGCGACCGGCGCCGCGCTCGATGCCACCCACAAGAGCGCGACCCTCAGCATCCTCGACAACGACGGCTCCACCGGCGGTGTGCCGCCCGCTCCCACCGGCCTCACCGCGGCGGCGGCGTCCACCAGCGAGATCGATCTGAGCTGGCACGACGTCACCGGCGAGACCGGCTACCGCATCGAGCGCAAGATCCTGGGCGGCACCTATGCGGAGATCGGCACCGTGGGCGCCAACGTCACCACCTTCCAGGACAGCGGACTCGCCGAGGCGACGGGCTACAGCTATCGCGTCCGCGCCGAGAACGGCTCTGGCCGGTCCCCCTACTCCAACGAGGCGGTGGCGGCCACCAATGCCACGGTCGCGCCGTGCGTCGCTTCGTCCACGGTACTCTGCCTGAACAACGGCCGCTTTGCGGTCCACGTGGCCTATGTCAGCACGGGCGCCGGCTCCGGCGATGCCACGACGGTCCCCCTGCCGTCCGCTCCCGACTCCGGCCTCTTCTACTTCTTCTCGCCGACCAACATCGAGATGCTGATCAAGGTGCTGAACGCCTGCACCTTCTCCACGCCGCGCTACTGGGTCTTCTATGCGGCGACGACCAACGTGCAACTCGTCGTGACCGTCACCGACAGCCAGACCGGCAAGGTCAAGACCTACTTCAACCCGCTGAACACCACCGCCCCGCCGGTGCAGGACGTCGATGCGTTCGCGACCTGCCCGTAACACCTCTTGCGCCGTCCTCGTCACCCTGTCCGCCTTCGCGGCAGGGTGCGGGACGGTCAAGTCTCCCACCGAGCCGCCGGCGCCGTCCGGCGGCTCGGCCTTCACCTTCACGCGCATCCAGGCGGAGATCTTCACGCCGAACTGCGCCAAGTCGGGCTGCCACGCCGCCAACACCGCCTCCGCCGGCATGGTGCTGGACGCCGGGCGGGCCTACGCGGAGATCGTCAACCGGGCGTCCACCGAGCGCTCGACGCTGCACCGCATCGAGCCGGGCGATCCGGACCGCAGCTACATGATCAAGAAGCTGCGCGGCGATGCGGACATCACCGGCGGCCAGATGCCGCTCGACAAGCCGGGCTCGCTGACCCGGGAGCAGATGGACGGGCTGATCGGTTGGGTGCTCGCCGGTGCGCCGAATAACTAGTGGAGACAAGATGAGGAACGAGAAGTTTGCTCTGTTTGCGGCCGCCCTGCTGCTCATCGCTCTCTCCGCCCGTTCCCTGGCGGCGCAGGAGGACCCCACGGTGGCCGCCATGACGGCTCCCGCGGAGGCACCGGAAGGCGATCAAGGCGACCAGCCGGTGCACCGCGACCCTCTGGGTGCCCGGCTGATCAACCTTCCCACCGCCTTCCCCGTCCGCTCCCATGCGCTGGAGGTGATGTTCCTGCACCGCTTCCAGCAGGCCGTCCAGGACGGCGACTCGCACAACCTCTGGGGTCTCGACAGCGGTGCCGACGTCGGTCTCGGCATCGCCTGGGGGATCTCGCCGCGCTTCGACGTCGCGCTCCTGCGCTCGTCGTTCCAGGAAGACTACGAGCTGTCCGGCAAGGCGCTCGTCGTCGAGCAGTCGCCGCGGATGCCGCTCTCCGCCGCGGTGCGTCTCGGCGTCGACCGCCTCGGCCGCGCCGGCGCCGTCGATCCCACCCGGCCTTTCGCCCAGGTCATCCTCTCCCGCCGCCTGGCGCCGGGCTTCAACCTGCTGCTCGCCCCGTCGTGGGTGCGCGACACGGAGCGGCTGCGGAACGCCTGGAACGTTCCCGTGGGGCTCACCGTCGGCTTGCCGCGGGGCGGTCTGCTGGAGATCGAGGTCATCCCGAAGAACCATGACCTCGACGGCAGCCTGACCGCCTGGCATCTCGCCCTGTCGAAGCAGGTCGGCGGGCACATCTTCCAATTCGTCCTCGGCAATTCGCGGGCGACCACGGTCGACCAGTACCTCGGCGGCGACTTCGCCGGTGGTTTCAGGACGCGGGACGTGCGCCTCGGATTCAACCTCATCCGCGACTTCGATTTCTGACACCGGTTGGCGTGGTAGTTTATCGGCTCGCTCAGCGAGCGCGCCGTGCGACACCATGATCCGGTCCGTCCTCCTCTCCGTCCTCCTCATCCTCCTCGGGGTGCTCGCCACGCTGCCCCTGGGCTGGATCGCGGTGCTTCCACGGCTGTCGTCGCTCGATCCCGAGATCCAGCGCCAGATCGTGCTGTGGGGGCTGCCGCTGGCGGCCATGGTCCTGTCGTTCGTGCTCTTCCCGCGCCTTCTCCGGCCGGCCGAGGTCGCTCCCGGGCCGCCGGCCCGGCGCCTGGTGCTCCTCGCCGCCTGCGGTGTGGCCCTGCTGGTCGATCAGAGCTTCCTCCTCATCGGCCGCCTCACCGGCTGGGCCACGTTCACGTCGACGGCGCAGCCGCCCGGCCACCGCCTCGGCTCGGCCGTGGCGACCGCGGCGTGGGCGTTGCCGGCCTGTCTCGTCCTGGCGATCTGGGGCTCGGAGCGGGCGTTGCGCGGTGCCGTCTACACCGGCTGGCGCCGCCGGCTGCCGGCGCCCGCGGCCTTGGCGGTCTCGATCCTGACCGGCGCCCTGCTGACCCTGCCGCTGATCCTGCCGCGGGGCGAGGTGCCGGACGCCGCGTTCGTCGCCGGAACGCTGATCGCCGTGCTCTGCCGCGAGCTGTCGTTCGCGCTCCTCTTCCGGGGCGGCGGCGGTCTCCTCGTGGCCGGCCTCTACCGCGGGGTCCTGCTGTTCGTCGAAGCCTTTCTCGTCACCGACTGGTTCGGTCTTTTTTTCCCGGCCTTCAACTACGTCACCAGCGGCCCGCTCTTTTACGGCGTGCGTGCCGCCTGCGCCCTCGTGGCGGCGGGTGTGATCGCGTGGGTGGTGCAGCCGGCTCCGGGGCTGTCCGTGCGCAGGATTCGCCCCGCTGAGGATCTCGATCCGGCGGAGGAACCCGAGGCCGGATAGCCGGTTCGGCTCGGCGCGGAGTATTATTTCGTGGATCACGACAGAGCGCGCGCGGAGGAGAGACCCTTGGTCGTCATGGATGTCCCCCATTCCCGGCCGGCAGTCCGGGTGGGAGTTCTTGGTCCGTCGGAGGTCGTCGCGGCGATCCAGAGCGCCCTCGGCCTCGCCATGCCCGGTAGCTTTCTGGCGGAGAACCGCCTTTTCGTCCTCCAGCCGGTCAGCGGTGAGTCGCCGGAGTCGCCGATCGACGCGGTGCTCCTCGTCGTCACCGCCGAAGACGGCGTCACCGAGGAGGTCCGCGAGCAGCTCCGGATCTCTCATGACAGCGCGCCGGTGCCCGTGGTCGCCTTCCTGGACGGCTGTGACCGGGTGCCGGCCGGGCAGGCTTTCGTGCTCGACCTGATCGAGCTCGATCTGCGGAGTCTCGCCGCCGATCTCGGTCTCGCCGGGGACGATCTGGCCGTCGTCCGTGGCTCGTCGCATCCGCCACAGGAAGCCGATCCAGCCTGGAGCGCGCCGATCCACGCGCTGGTGGCCGCCCTGGCCGCTCAGATCGCCCACGAAGGCGGCGACTTCCGGATGTCCATCGCCGACCTCGTGCCCACCCGCCGCGGCACCGTGGTCCTGGGGCACATCGAGACCGGACGTGTCCGCGCCGGTCAGGAGCTGGAAGTCTCCTCCTCCGGGAGGGCTCGCACCGGGCGGATCCGCGGCGTCATGCGCGGCTGGGACCTGGTGCCGGACGCGCAGGCGGGGGAGGACGTCGGGCTGTTTCTCGAGAAGCTCCGGATGACCGACTTCCTCGGCGCCCAGACCCTGACCCGGACGGCCCAGACGCCCCAGACACCCCGGGCATCGACTGTGTCGCCGGAGCTGAAGCCCGGCGGGCCGGGAACCTTCGTCATTCCTGTGTTCTACGCCACGGATCGCAATCAGACGGCGGAGCTGACCCCTCGCCTCGTCTATGGCGCCGGGCGGGGTGACCTCACCTTTGGCGTCGCCGAGGTGAGCTTGCCGCGGAGCCGCCGGCTCTCCGCACGGCCGGCCCCGCCCTGGTGGCGTCTGGAGAGCGACGAGCACCTCGCGAACCACGTCGTCCTGCTCGACGTCTCGGTGCACGACCGGGAGGCGTACGTGGACGCCCTGCGGCGGACCATCGTCCGCGCTGCGCGGCCCGACGTCCTGATCTACGTTCACGGCTACAACGTCACCTTCGAGGATGCGGCCCGGCGGACCGCCCAGCTCGCCAACGACCTCGACCTCCTGGGCGTGCCCATCCTCTATAGCTGGCCGTCGGAAGGGCGGGCGCACCTGTACACAGTCGATGAGCTTAACGTCGAATGGGCCCTGCCGCACTTCGAAGAGCTGCTCCGCCTCGTCCTCGCCGAGAGCGGCGCCCGCACGGTGCACGTCGTGGCCGAAGGGATGGGGAACCGCGCCCTGGTGCGCGCCCTCGGGGCGTTCGATGCGCTGGCACCGGAAGCCGCGGAAGGGGGAGCGCATCTGCGCCAGGTCGTCTTCGTGGCGCCCGACGTCGACCGGGACACGTTCCTCGGTTTCGTGCCGCGGTTCGCGGGGCGGGCCGAGCGCTTCACTCTGTACGGCTCCTCCCGCGATCGCGGCCTGCAGGCGTCGCGCATCGTCCACAGCCGTCCTCGCGCCGGCGAGTCCGGCGAGACCATGGCGCGATCCGGCTCGATCGATGCGGTCGATACAGCCGGCGCAACGGACGCCGCCTCCGGGACAGGACTTTTGGATCTCTCCCATCCGGTCCTCAAGGACCTCGCGGCCCTCCTGCAGCAGGGCCTGCCGCCCGAACAGCGCTCAGGTCTCGTGTCCAAGGAGCAGCCGGACGGGCCGTCCTGGCAGCTCCAGCGGTAGATCTTTCCCACTGGCCTCCAGGTGTTTTCCGGGCAAGCCTTGCTTTGGCTTGAATATAGAGTGCGCTAAACTCACGATATGACGATCGAAGATGAGGTGAGGCGAGCCACGAAGCTGTTGGAGACCGTCATGCAGGCAGCCGGACTGACGCGGAAGGATCTGGACCAGCGTTTGGGGGCCGGACCGGGATACGTCAGCCAGGTTCTCACCGGGAGGATGGAGCTCAAGCTCCGCCACATCCTGGCCATTCTGCGGGCTCTCGACGTCGAGCCCGGCTTGTTCTTTCAAACCCTCTACCCCGACGCCCGTCCGGCCACGGATCAGGCGGTCATGGAAGAATTCCTGAAGCGGTTCCAGAAGCTCGGCTTCGGCGCCGCCCCCGCGTCGGCTCCATCTCCGCCTCCGCCGGCCCTCGATCCCCGAGAGCTCGAAAGGCTGATCCAGAGCGCCGTGCGGACGGCGCTGGCCGAACGGGAAAAAGCAGGCGATTAGGAGCGGGACCGCCGGGCCGGGTCCCGCTCCAGCCGCTGGAGCTCGGAGGTCACCGTCCGCAGCAGGGCAACGGTGGCTCTCTCCTGCTCACAGGCCTCCCGCAGCATGAGCAGCGCGGCGATTGCCTCGCGCCGGATGTTGCACGCCTTGAAGATCGCCAGCATCTCGTCGATCAGCCCCTTGATCTCCCGCGTCCGTCCCTGGCGCAGGCAGATCTCCGCCAACTCCAGGGTCGCCAGCGCGGCGTCATAGGGTAGCTCGCCCTCCGCAAAGCCGGTCCGCACCTCGCTGAACGCCGCTTCCGCCGCGGCGTCGTCCGCCTGCGCCGCGGCGATCCGGCCTTCCAGCCAGCGGGCATTGAGCCGTTCGAGCCGTCCCCTGTGGAGCGCGTAGAGGTCGCGGCTCCCGGCGAAGAGGCGAGCCGCCTCGGACGCGCGCCCGACCTCCACGAGATAGAGCAGGAGGTTGTGGACGGTCATGAACACCAGGTTGGGGTCGCGGTGAGCGTCGAGGAGAGGGAGCGCCTCGGCCAACAGGCGGACCGCCTCTTCGAAGCTCCGCGCATAGCCGGCCGCGGTCCCTTTGCTCACCAGGGCGCGCCCGGCCGCATGCAGATCCCCCGCGGCCCGGTGCATCCGCTCCACGCCGTCGAGGAGCTGGATCGCCTCGGCGAAGCGCTGCTGATCGATGAACAGGGAAGCGGTGAGGTCCATCAGTTGGACGAGCAGGCTCTTGTCGCCCGTCCCTTGGTCGGCGCTGCGCAAGGCGCGGCTGAGATCGAGCTCGGCGGCCGCGAGATCCCCGGTCACGCGCCGCGCGTTGCCCACCTCGGCCCAGGCTCGGGCCTGGAGGTCCGCGGCCTCCGCGGAGCCCTGCTCGGCGGCGATCCGCTCGGCCAGGGAGGCCGCGAGGGAGGCGAGCATCAGGGCTGCCTCCGGATCGCTGTGGCGCAAGGACAGGCAGCGGTCGAGGAAGGCTTCGCAACGCGCCTGGTTGCGGATCGTCCGCTCCTCGGGGGCCAGAGGTCCCGGAGGGGACACGGCGACCAGGGGATGCTCTCGTTGCGCGTCCGCCATCTCGGCTTCCACCGCCGCCGCGTAGCGGCGCGCCTTGGCAAAGGCCCGGAAGAGAGGGAAGTCATACTCGGCGCCGTTCGTGGTGGGCGCCGCCGCCGGTTCCAGTTGGGGAGCCAGGAGCAACGAGGCGAGAGGGGCCATCGTCTGGCGGCAGCTTGAACAGCCGGTGAGCAGGTGAGCCACGACAGGGGCGGCCTCGCACGCCGCCAGCTCCCCCCTCAGGAAACGTTCCAGATTGGCGGGGCTTGGGTGCAAAGACCCTCGGTTTCCTCCAACCATCGTTCCATCCCTCCAAGCAAAAAAAAGCAGCGGGGACAATTTTCGCACGAAATGCGTCCCTTTGTCGCCCGTGGCGCCAGGCCAGGAAGCCGGGAAGGTCTCCTGAGAGCGGTGCAGAGGACTCCCGCTCTCAGGAGATTGCTGCTCACACTGCGAGCCTAGCCGTTGGGATCGAACGCTCCGGCGCGGCCAAGAACCGACGGTGCCGAAGCATCGGTGCTCGTGGTCCCCGAGAGGGCTCTCTCCTGGGCGTGGTGGGTTCCCGCCGGTGCCGAGATCCTGGTTAGCCATAGCCACACCCGGGTCGCGAAGCTCGCCTCGACCCTTGCAGGCTCCTGGGTATTCCGGGGCTGGGCAGTCGCCGGCGCGGCGGCGAGGCAGAGCACGGTGGAAAGAGCGACGGCGGTGACGACGTTGCGGAGCGAAAGAGAAGACATGGAGAGTCCTCCTTGTCCGAGAGCCGGCCAGGAGCCTCCATGACTCCCGCGCCCGCGGAAGAGCTACCATTCGAACCCTGGAAATACCGGATTGAGGGCTCCGCACTCGGCCCTTTCCCTCTTTGTCAGGAAGGCCCAGCGCCGCACCGGTCTCCGGGCGGCGGATCGTAGAAAGGACGCGGGAGTGTCAAGATCCCTCTCTAACAAACGAGAAACAATTTACAGAAGAGCAGAATAGCACCTGGACTATACAGAGTCACGATCCTTTCTTCTCTAGAAGAAACGTGCTTCCGGACGGCGCAACCCGGACACCTTCTCTCCCGTACAATACGCCGTCGCCCGTCCAGGGTGCATAGAAAAAGCGCGTCGCCTTAAGGAGAGTCATGGCCCGACCAGCCATTGTCCGTGTTCTGCTGTCTCTTTGCTGTCTTCTGGCTCTGCCGCTCCCCGGCGCGGCACGCGAGCTCGCTGTCCGCCGCGCGACGTCGGCGATCCACGTGGACGGCGTGCTGGACGAAGCCGCCTGGAAGGATGCCCTGACGGTCGATCTTCCGTACGAGTGGTCGCCCGGTGACAACGTGCCGCCGCCGGTCAGGACGGATTTCCTGGTCACCTACGACGACAAGTACCTGTACGTGGCGTTCCGCGCCTACGATCCAGAGCCGTCCCAGATCCGCGCCCACCTGATGGACCGCGACGCCATCAACACCTTCGTGCAGGACGACCATGTCTTCTTCATGATCGACCCGTTCAACGACTCGCGCCGCGGCTTCCAGTTCCGCGTCAATCCGCTCGGGGTGCAGGCGGATGCCCTGTTCAGCCAGAACGAGGGGATCGAGGACTTCTCGTTCGACATGATCTGGGCCTCGGCCGGGCGGATCACCTCCGAGGGGTATGTCGTCGAGATCGCCGTCCCCTTGAGCCAGATCCGCTTTCCGCGCACGGCGGGGCCGCAGACCTGGGGCTTCGACATCGGCCGCTCCTATCCGCGCAGCGTCCGCCACCGCCTCTCGTCGGCCCGGCGGGAACGCGACAATCCGTGCGTGCTCTGCCAGGTGGACAAGTTCACCGGCTTCGCGGATCTGACGCCGGGGCGGAACATCGAGCTCGATCCCACCCTCACGGCGATCCGCACCGACAGCGCCGCCGTCCCGGGGGGATCGCTCGAAGACAGCGAGAGCAAGATCAAGCCCGGCCTCTCCGCCCGCTGGGGGATCACCCCCAATGTGAGCCTGAACGCCGCCATCAATCCCGACTTCTCGCAGGTCGAAGCGGACGTCGCCCAACTGTCGGTCAACCAGCGTTTCGCCCTCTTCTATCCCGAGAAACGGCCGTTCTTCCTGGAAGGAGCCGACTTCTTCTCGACCGCGGTCCCGGCGGTTTTCACCCGTACGGTCGTGGACCCCCGCGGCGGGCTCAAGGTCACCGGCAAGGAAGGGAGGAACGGCTTCGGCATGTTCGTAGCCGAGGACCGGCAGAACTCTTTCATCATTCCGTCGAACCAGCGTTCCGACGTCGCGACGGTCGACGAGTCGGTGCGCAGCGGCGTCGTGCGCTGGCGTCGCGACCTGGGCGCGACGTCAACGCTCGGCGGCCTCTACACCGACCGCGAGGCCGACGGTTATCACAACCGGCTGGGCGGCCTTGACGGATTCTTTCGCTTCAACACTACCGACTCGGTTTCGTTCCAGGCGCTCCGCTCGGACACCCTCTATCCGGATGAGATCGCCCGCGTCTACGGACAGCGCACGGACGCCTTCACCGGCAGTGCGCTCTATGCCGCCTATCAGCACAACGGCCGCGACTGGTTCTGGTCCGGCCTCATCCAGGATCTGGGCACCGGTTTCCGCGCCGACAGCGGCTATGTGCCGCGCGTCGACATCCGCGACGGCTCGGCGCAGGTCCAGCGCCAGTGGTATGGCACGCCGGACACCTGGTACAGCCAGATCAATCTCGGCATGACCGGCGAGCGGATCGAGGACCACTCCGGACAGCTCACCGATGAATCCTTCCGTCTGTACGGCGTCGCCACCGGACCGCTCCAGTCCTATTTCCAGGTCGGCCTGTCGCGCAACAAGACCTTCGTGGCGGCGAACGGCCGCGCGGTGTTGCACGACGGGTTGAGCAGCGTCGACTTCGACGCCATCGTGCAGCCGAGCGGCGTCGCGCGCCTGGAGCTTTTCGGTATCGTCGGCGACACGGTGGACTACACCGACAACCGGCCGGCGCATCAGGTGACTCTGTCACCGAGCGCCGAGCTGAAGCTGGGCCTGCACGTCAACGCGAAGCTCGATCACACCTATCAGCGCCTGAACGTGGACGGCGGCCGGCTGTTCACGGCCAACCTTTCCCAGGTCAAGCTGATCTACAACTTCAACGTCCGCTGCTTCGTCCGCGGCATCTTCCAGTATCTGGATCTGAAGCAGGACCCAGCGCTCTACGATCCGGCGATCCGGCCGTTCATCGACGCCAAGACGCAGACGTTCTTCACCCAGCTCCTGTTCTCCTACAAGCTGAACCCGCAGACGGTTCTTTTCCTCGGCTATACGGACAACCGGCTGGGCACGCAGGATCTCAGCTTGAGCCGGACGGACCGGACGTTCTTCTTCAAGGTGGGGTATGCGCTGGTGATGTAGGTCAGGGTGAGCCCGGAGGTGGCTCCACCTGCACATCCAATCGCGGTCTCTGCGGCCGCGATCCGGGGCCGGTGGGCACCAGGCGCCAGACGAACGCGTCGTTCTTGGCGAAGCCTTTCACCCGGCCGGCTCCCGCTTCGCGCAGCTCTTTGGTCTCTCCCTTGAACCAGCCGGCGACGGTGGTGATGCCCTGCGGGCTGGCGGCGATGGCCAAGGTGTGGAGGCCGCCGGTGGCTTCGAGGCCCAGGCTCCAGGTGCGCTTGCCGCTCTCGGAGTGCTCGTCGACCCAGGAGACGCTTTCGCCGCGGCGGTCGAGGAAACCGGTGGTGTAGACCGAGCCGAAACGGTCGGCGGCGACGGCGAGGCCGAGGTCGGCTCCCGTCTCGCCGAACTGCTGGGACCACTGCATGCGGCCGATTCCGTCGAGGCTCACCAGGAAGGCGTCGGTCTTGCCGTGGCTCGCGTAGGAGAGCACGCCGGGGCCGGGATCGACGTCCGCGGTGTGCCAGAACTCGCCGATGACCGCGACGCCGCCGGCGTTGGTGGCGGCCATCCCTTCGCACGTGTCCTCGCCTTCGCCGCCGATCTGGCCGGACCACAGCAGGCGGCCGGTCGAGTCGAGACGGAGGATGAAGACGTCCGACCGGCCGGCGCTCGCCATGTCGAGGCCGCCCCCGTCGGGACCGATGCTTGGGCCTGCCTCGAAGTCGCCGCAGACCCAGACTTCGCCGTTGCGCCCCGCGGCGACGGCGCGCCCTTCGTCGTCCTTCGCGCCGCCGATCCGCTTGGTCCAGAGGAGATGGCCGTCGAGATCGAACTTAGCGAGGAAGGCGTCGCTGCCGCCGGCGCTGGCCAGGCCGTCCATCGTCCCCTTGAACGTTCCGGCGACCCAGACGGCGTCGGCGGAGGCGGCGACGCGCATCCCGACATCATCTTGCGGTCCGCCCAGCCGGCGCGCCCAGACAAGCTCACTCTTGGCATTCAGGCGGAGGAGGAAGGCATCGGTGCCGCCGGCGCTGGTCAGCTCCGTGCGGCCCGGACCGGGATCGAAGTCCGCGGTGCCGGAGAAGGTGCCGGTCACGTAGACGTCGCCGCTGCCGCCGGATGGTGCTGGCGCGAGCGCGATCCCCCGCCCTTCGTCTGCCCCCGGACCGCCCACCGCCACCGCCCAGAGAACGTGGGCGTCGGCGTCGAGCGCGGTGACGAAGACGTCGCTGCCGCCGGCGCTCGCCAGGTGGACGTCTCCGAACGACGACGGCCCGTCGAAGGTGCCGACGGCGAACGAATGACCCTCGTCATCCGCCGCGACGCCGGTCGCGGACTCCTTTCCAGGCCCCCCCAGGGGCTTCGGCCACGGGGAGGCCGCTCCGGAGTCGCCACCGGCAGTGGCCGGATCGAGGAGAAGGCCCAGGACGGCCACCCTGAGGAAAGTGCTCCGGAGTTGCATATTTAGAGGATACCCCAAGACAACCTCGCGCTTGACACGCCCGGCTCGCAGAGATACAACGCCACCAGACAGCTCGCTCCATCAAAAGGGTCCAGCGCCGCGGAGAGCCCGGTGAAGATGCCCCGTCCCACCTTGCATCTGTTTCAGCTTGCCGGGACGATCCTCGCCTTCAAGATCGCCAGCGAGCTCGCCTCCCATTTCAGCCAGCCGGACGGCGTGTCCTTCCTCTTTCCTCCCGCCGGGGTGTCGCTGGCGGCCGGCGCCGCGTTCGGCGGTTGGGGTGTCGCGGGTGTGATCCTCGGCGTCATCCTCTCGCCATGGGGCGCGGCGGTCACGGCGCCCGGAATCCTCATCTCCTGCCTGGCCAACGGGTTGAGCGCGGGCATTCCCGCCTGGCTGTTGCGGCATGCGCGCGGCGGCACCGGCCGCCGCCTGCAGCGCGCGTTTTTCTTCGGCGGGGTGTTCAACAACCTGGCCTCGGCCGCGGTGGGGAGCGCCGGCCTGCTGCTGGTCCAGGGCACCGGATTGCACCTGCGGGTCCTGGCGCACAACTTCTTCTTCTGGTGGGTGGCGGATCTGGCGGCGGCGGCCGTGATCGGCATGCCGTTGCTCCTTGCGTTGCGTCCGCACGCCCTGCTCGCCGAGCCCGACCGGCTGCTGCTGCGCGACTGGTTGCGCCACCGCTGGGCGCCCTGGGAGAGCGCTGCGCTGGTGCTCGCGGGCGTGGTGCCGATCCTCGTCCTGGAGCGGTTGGGATGGGGGTTTCCGCACTGGCTGGCGGTCCTCCTGGTGGCGCCCATCGCCCTCGCGGCCTTCCAGGGTGGGGCCGGACCGGCGATGCTGGTGAGCGCTTTCGCGTCGATCGCCTATCTGGCCGTCCTCCTGGCGCCGCAGCATGTATCACCTTCGGCCCTGGAGGACCTCCTCGCGCCGGCCTACACCACGGTGGGATTTTTCTCCGTGTTCGCTCCCATGGGCGGCTGGCTGGCGGGGAAGAACCGCCGCCTTCTCGACCGCGTACGGGCGCAGCAGAGCCAGCTCGAGCGCGATTTCGATCGCACCGTCGCCGCCCTGGCGGCGGCGATCGAAGCCAAAGATCCCACCACGGAAGGCCACGTGCAGCGGGTGGCCCATCTCTCCGTGCTGGTGGGCCGCCGGCTCGGGCTCGACGAGAAGGAGCTGCGCATCCTGCGCTATGGCGCCATGCTCCACGACGTCGGCAAGATCGGCGTCGCCGAGGAGATCCTCAACAAGCCCGGCGGGCTGACGGCGGACGAGAAGGAGATGATGGAGCAGCACGTGGAGATCGGGCTGCGTATCATCCGCGGCGTCGAGGCTCTGAAAGACGTCGATCCGCTGATTCGCTACCACCAGGAGCGCTGGGATGGTGCGCGCGAGGGTGTGCGGTATCCGGGCTACTTCGGTCTTTCGGGCGAGCAGATCCCGGAAGGCGCCCGCATCCTCTCGGTCGTCGACGCCTTCGACGCCATCACCCACGACCGCCCCTACCGCAGTGGCGTTTCCGTGGAGATCGCGGTCGACGAGCTGCGGAAGGAAGCCGGCCGCCAGTTCGATCCGCGCCTCGTCGAAGCGCTGATCGGGGTGATCCAGGAAGGAGGCTGGCTGCCGGCGGTGAGCCGGGAGATGCCGGTGGTGGCCGCAAGCGTTCGCCGATGAGCTGAAAGCTGGCTCAGCTAGACTTCGGATGACGTGACATCTTCTTCCAGTGTCCTCATCGTCGCGCACCCTGGTCATGAGCTGAGAGCTCACGCATGGCTCGAGCAGGCGCGTCCGCTTGTCTTCGTGCTCACCGACGGCTCCGGTCATACCGGCGTTTCGCGGCTGCCCTCGACGTGCGAAGTCCTCCGCCGCGCCGGCGCCCGCCCGGGACCGGTGCTCGGCCGGTTCAGCGACCGCGCGCTCTATGAGGTGGTGCTGGACGGCCGGATCGGCGTCCTCACCGCTCTCGCCCAGGAGATCGCGGTGGTGCTGGCGGAGGAGAGGGTGGACCGGGTGGTCTGCGATGCGGTCGAGGGGTTCAACCCGTCGCATGACCTCTGCCGTCTGCTCGCCGGCGCCGCGGTGGCGGTTGCCGCGCGGCGCACCGGACGCCCGGTGGCCTTCCATGATTTTCTCCTCGACGGCCGGCCGGATGGGGACGGCGACCGCAGCCGTGCGGGAGATCTCCGCCTGGAGCTCGACGCAGCGGCGCTGGAGCGCAAGCTCGCCGCCGCCCGCGGCTACCCCGAGATGGCCGGAGAGGTCGAGCGGGCCCTTGAGCTCCATGGTGTGGAGCCGTTTCGCATCGAGCACATGCGTGCGGCGGACCCGGAGGTGGTCGTCGAGGACCTGGTGGCTGATCCCCCGTTCTATGAGATCCACGGCGAGCGGCAGGTGGCGGCCGGCCACTATCGGCGGGTGCTGCGCTTCCGCGAGCACTTCCTGCCGGTGGCACGTGCCCTGCGGGAGCTTTGATGGGTATGAGCCGGCCGCTCCGCATCCTGCTGACCAACATCACTCTCGCCACGCGCACGGGGACGGAGCTGTGGATCAAGGAGGCCGCCCTCGGCCTGCTGCGCCGCGGGCACGCGCCGATGGTCTACACGCCGGATCCGGGGGTGATCGCCGACGAGATCCGCGCCGCGACGGTGCCGGTGGTGGACGACCTGTCCCGCCTCGGCGTCCGGCCGGACGTGATCCACGGCCACCATCACCAGCCGGCGATGGCGGCGCTGCTCCAGTTCCCCGGCGTGCCGGCGCTCTTCGTGAGCCACGACTGGATCTCGTGGAACGACCAGCCGCCGCGATTCCCCCGCATCCTCCGCTACGTGGCCGTGGACGCCACGAACCGCGATCGCCTGGTGGTGGAGAACGGCATCCCCGAGGACAGAGTCCGCGTTCTTCTCAACTGGGTCGACCTCGAGCGCTTCCGCCCGCGGGGTCCCTTGCCGGAGCGTCCGCGGCGGGCCCTGGTGTTCAGCAACTACGCCCGTGCGGTGACAACGCTGCCCGCGATCGAAGAAGCCTGCCGGCGCGCCGGCCTGGAGCTCGACGTGATCGGAGAGGGGAGCGGGCGTCTTCTGGCGCGGCCGGAAGAGGTGTTGGGCGAGTACGATCTCGTTTTTGCCAAGGCGAGGGCCGCGCTCGAAGCTCTGGCGGCCGGCGCGGCGGTCGTGCTCTGCGACGCCGCCGGTCTGGGGCCGCTGGTGACCAGCGCCGATCTTGACGCGCTCCGCCGGCTCAATCTCGGCGTCCGCGCCTTGCGCGATCCGGTCACCCCGGACGGCCTGCTGCGGGAGATCCAGCGTTACGATCCCCGGGACGCGGCCGAGGTGTCGCGCCGGGTGCGCGCAACGGCGGGGATGGAGCCGGCGCTCGATCAGCTTGTGGTGCTGTATCGCGAGGTGATCGCCGCGGGAGAAGCGGCGGTGCCATGGGACGCGGTGGAGGAGGCCCAGGCCGCCGCCGCCTATCTGAGCCGCTGGACCACCGGCGCCCAGCGCGAGCTGCAAGCCTTCCGCGCCGACCGCGACCGGCTGCAAAACGAGCACGTCCGGCTGGAGAGCGACCTCGACCGGCTGCAGAACGACCTCGATCAGTCGCGGAACGATCTCGATCAGTCGCAGAGCGACCGCCTCCGTTTGCAGAACGATCTTTCGTTCCTCCACGGCAGTGCGACCTGGCGCCTGCGGGAGAGACTGTTGAGTCTGCCCGGCGTACGGAGCCTTTACCGGGGTGTCCGTTCGCTCTCCGGGCGGCCTCCGCGGCTTCCATAGCCGAGCGCGCGCAGCTCCTTCTCGAGCTCGCTGTCGAGCGGCACCTGACCGGGGGCTGTGGCTCTGCCGCCGTCGCGCTCGGCGCGCTGCAAGAGGCCGGCGAGCAGGGCCGCCGGATCGCGGTTCGTTGTGGCGCGGTTCGTCCGTTCGAGAGGATCGGCTGCCACGTCATACAGCTCTTCTCCCACCGGCAGCCGGTCGTGCGAGATCGTCCGGACCAGCTTCCAGCGGCCGAGGATGACGCTGTCGAGCCGCCGGCCGTCCAGATCGAGAGACGCGAAGGCAGCCGGAGACCTGGAGCGTTGCGGAGATCCGGAGAGCAACGGCAGCAGGCTCTGCCCATCGATCCCCTGCGGCGCCGCCTTTCCGAGGAGATCGAGGACCGTCGGCAGCACGTCGACCTGCCGCACCGTCTCCGCGATCCGCCGGCCGGCGCCCCGCCCACGGGCGTCCTTGACGATCAGCGGCACATGGAGAAGCTCCTGATAGAGGGAGGCGCCGTGCTCCCAGCCGCCGTGGTCGAGAAACTCTTCGCCGTGGTCCGAAACGAACACGATCACCGTCGAGTCCCACAGCCCCACGGAGCGCAGTTGATCGAGGAGGCGGCCGAAGGCCTCGTCATTGGCGGCGATCTCGGTGTCATAGAGCGCCAGAAGATCGTCCGCCTCGTGAGGCGCCGGATGAAGTTGGCCGTCCCGCAATGCGACAACGTGCGCGACCGAGCCGGCAGCGGGGTCAGCCTGCGGAGCGAAGCGCTTCCGGTACGGCTCCGGAGGCGAGTACGGCATGTGTGGATCGAGGGAGTGCAGGTAGAGGAAGAACGGACGATCGCGGTCGCGCCGCGCCAGCCAGGAGAACGCCTGCTCGTTCACCCACGCCGACGTCGGCCGGGTCGCCTCGATGGCCTCCTTGACCTCCTGCCGGAAGACGTCGAAGCCGCGGTCGAAACCGAACTGAGCCGTGATCACCGCGCTCGACACGAACGCAGCCGTCTGGTACCCATCCGCGTGCAAAATCCCGGGCAGCGTCGCAATCTCCGCGGGCAGACGGTCCAGCCGCTCATGAACGCCATGCCGGAGCGGGTTGAGACCGGTGAGGAGAGAGACGACGCTCGGGCGGGTCCACGCCGAGGCGGCCGTGGCGTTCTCGAACAGAACGCTCTCGCGGGAGAACGCGTCAAGGCGTGGAGAGATCGGCCGCGGCCCGCCATAGCAGCCCAGCCGGTCCGCGCGCAGGGTGTCGACCAGATAGACGATGACGTTCGGACGCGCTGCGGACCGGGCCGGTGGTTGTGCAGGCTGGCATGCCGGCAGGAGCAGGACCGGCAGCAGGGCGGCCGTCAAAGTCAGGAAGGCGCCCGGAGGGCGAATCACCCGATCAGCTTATACCCCAGCCGGTGCACCGTCACGATGTGCTTCGGGTCGGCCGGGTTGTCTTCGATCTTCTTGCGCAGCTTGGCGATGTGCATGTCGACCGTGCGGGTGTAGAGGACGGCGTTGTAGTCCCAGACTTCGTCGAGGAGCGTTTCGCGGGAGATCACCTCGCCGCGGTGCTGGAGGAAGTAGCCGAGGAGCTTGAGCTCGCGGGGGGAGAGGTCGATCGGACGGCTGCCCTTCCACGCCTCGCAGGAGCGGAAGTCGACGGTGACGTCGCCGAAGCGGAAGGCGGTCTCGGCGGGTGCGGTGGCGAGGCTGGGGGACGACGTGCAGCGGCGCAGAACCGCTTCGACGCGGGCCATCAGCTCCATGAATCCGAAAGGCTTCGTGACGTAGTCGTCCGCCCCCTGCTTCAGCCCCAACACCTTGTCGATCTCCTGGCCGCGGGCGGTGAGCATGATGATCGGCACGCCGCTGCCGTCGGTGCGCAGCTTGCGGCAGACGTCGAGACCGGTCATCTTGGGCAACATCACGTCGAGCAGGATCAGGTCCGGCCCGGCGGTGGTGGCAAGGTGGAGGCCGGCCTCGCCGTCTTTGGCGACGGTCACGGCGTACCCCTCGTAGGTGAAGCCGTCGCGCAGGGCGACGGACATCGCCTCGTCGTCTTCGACGATCAGGACTTTCCGCATGGGTTTTTCAAGCCTCGAAGGGAGACGGCCGCGCCGCCGGCAGTGGACTGCGCGCCGTGGCCGTTCCCGGAACGACGGGCAGGAGAATGGAGAAGGTGCTCCCTTCGCCGGGCCGGCTTTCGACGGTCACCCGGCCGCGGTGCGCCTGGACGATGTGCTGCACGATGGACAGACCCAGGCCGCTCCCCTTGACGTCGTGGACCAGGCCTTTGCTCACCCGATGGAAGCGCTCGAAGATCTTCGCCTGCTCGTCCTTGGGAATGCCGATGCCGTGGTCGCGCACCCAGATGGCGATCCACTCGCCGTCGTGGCGCACGCCGACCTCGATGTCCGTCTCGCCGCTGGAGTACTTGACCGCATTGTCCAGCAGATTGCTCAGCGATTGGGCGATGGCGCCGCGGTCGAGGCGGACCGGCGGGAGCGGGCTCGCCGGTCCTTCGAACGCGATGCGGAAGCCGCTCTGGCGCAAGCGGACGCCGAACGTCTTGAGCGTCTCGCCGACGACCTCTTCGACGTCCACCGTCTCGAAGCTGTAGCTCTTGCGCCCGGACTCGATGCTTGCGAAGTCGAGGATGTTGTTGACGAGTTGGGTGAGGCGGCGGCTCTCGGTCTCGATGTAGTCGCCGTACTCGCGCGCCTTCTCCGGGCTGTCCACCCGGCCGAGGCGGAGGAATTCGCCGAACACGCGGATCGAGGCGAGCGGCGTGCGCAGCTCGTGCGAGACGTTGGAGACGAAGTCGCTCTTCATCTGCGACAGCTTCATCTGCCGCGCCGCGGTCTGGAACGCCAGCGCGAGCCCGCCGAGGAGCGCCGCCGCCAGGGCGAGAGAGAGGAGGAAATTGATCACGAAGCTCCGCCGCGCCACCTCGGCCGGCGTGACCGAGCCGCTGGCGAGGCCGATCTTCCAGTCCGTGAACACGAAGGGGAACGCCTTCGTGATTTCGCTTGCTCCCTGCCGCGCGTCCGGCTCACTGCGGTAGGCCAGGCGCCCATGCCCGTCCCACACCGAGACGATGGGGCACTGCCCGGTCTCGCCGGAGAAGAACTGAAGCATCGACTTCTCGACCGCGCGGGGCAGGAGCCGGCGCTCGAAGTAGTCGCTGTCGAGGATCATCCCGGCGAGCCCCACGATGTGGGACATGTCATCCGTGATCGGATTGATCAGCATGCGGTAGCGCGGGTCCTTCTCGTCGACGGTCAGGGCGACGTGCTCCAGCGTCTCGTTCTTGTGCGCCAGCATCCGCCACGGAGCGGTGGCCACCCAGACCGCCCGCACCTCGGGCGACCAGGAGGGGGGCGCGAACGACGAGCAGGTGGACTGGAAGAAGAGCACCTCGCCGTCCCGGTCGTGGGCAAAGCTGACCACGAACAGCCGCTTCACTCCGCCCTCGACACCCTTTTTCTTGAACCACATCGCGGCCTTGTCGAGATCGCCCTGGGTGAAGACCGCGGGAGGCAGATTGAGCACGCGCCCGGCGTCGTTGCGGTAGGAGTACGCCACCTCGTTGGAGACCCCTTCGAGGAAGTTCACCAGCGCCGCCCGGTGCACCATGCCCGACGTGTTGTCGAGCTGCCGCAGCCAGCGGTACTGCAAGACGAGCAGCACCGCCAGCGGTACGAGGACCGCGACGAAGCCGACCCAGAGCGTCTGGCGGCGGAGAGGGCTGCGCAGCTTCACAGGCTAACTGTAACGCGGCCCGGGCCCTTCCGGATCGCCGTTTACAAGTCGGTTACAGCGTTTGCGACGTTTTACGCCGCGGTGAGGAGTTTTACAGAGGTCTTGCCTACTCTCAGACCTGGAGAACGGCAGGCCCGCCGTGCCCTCCAGTCTTCGAAAGAGGTCCAGCATGAAAAAGACGGTCTCTCTCCTCGCGCTCGCCCTGACCCTCTCCCTCTCCGCCGCCGTCTGGGCCGGTGGTGAAAAGTGCGATCACGAAGCGCACAACGCCAAGATGGCGGCCGGCGCCCATGGCTGGCTCGGCATCGAGACCGACAAGGCCCACACAGTCGTCGCGGTCGCCGCGGGGAGCCCCGCGGAAAAGGCCGGCTTCCAGAAAGGCGACGTCGTGCTCGCCTTGAACGGTGCCCCGCTCTCCGACGCCGCCAAAGTGAAAGAGGCCAAGGCTCACTGCAACATCGGCAAGACCGTCACCTACACCATCCAGCGGGGCGGAGCCCAGCAGACCCTCACCGCCACCCTCGCCGCCGCCCCCGCGGGCGAGAAGATGGCCAAGAACGAGTAGACCGCAGGCAGCCCTCCCACCCCCCGCGCCGCCGGCTCCCCAACTCTCCAGCGGGCGGCGTGGGGTCTTTTTTGGCTCTCAGGGCGATCCCTTGAGCCGGTCGAACACCCCGAGCACCTCTTCCGGCCGTGCCCGGACGCGGAAGTCTTCGGTCAGATTGACCCATCGCACGGTGCCCGTGGGATCGATCAGGACCTCCGCCGGCCGGGCAATGTCTTTGCCGCCTTCTCCGGCTCCTTTGTGCAGGAGGCCGTAGTTGCGGATGACCGCGGCGTTCTCATCGCTCAGAAAGGTATAGGTCCAGCCGGTCTTGGCGAGGTGCTCGCGCGTCGCCTGCGGCGCGTCGGCACTGATCGCCACCACTTTGATGCCGCGCTTGGTGAAATCCGGAAGCCGTTCCTCGAAACTCCGTAACTCGGAGTTGCAGAACGGTCACCAATAGCCGCGGTAGAAGATGAGGACGGCCCACGAGTTGGGCGGCCCCACCAGCTCACGGAGAGCGACCGGCCGCCCGTCCTTGTCCGGCAAGGTGAAGTCGGGGGCCTTGCTACCCACCTGCGGCGCGCCGGCTGCGGACGGCAACTGCCGCGTGGCGACGAGCGTCGCGAAGAGGAAGAAGCCGACGACCGCCAGGCTGAGAACGCCGAGGATCGGGCCTGCGATCCGGCCGCGATAGGTTTCGGGCCGCCGGAAGGCGCGGGTGATGCCCGCGCCGACCACGCCGAGACCGGCGGCGAAGATCAGCCAGGACGCCCAGGGGACGTCCCGTGTCACCGGGTAGCGGACGAAGAGCACGAAGTAGGCGAGGAACCCGACGAGGCAGAGGAGGAAGCCGGCCAGAGGGAGGAAGTTGCGTTGGCGAACCATGGCGAAGAGTCTATCCCGCCTATTCCTATCTTTGTTAGATCTGCCCCGGAGGGGCTTCAGCACCTAGCCCAGGGATTTATCCCTGGGTTGGGAGGCGTCTTCGACTCTCCCCAGGGTTGAAACCCTGGGCTAGGTGCAGCGGCCCCTCCGGGGCCAAAGAGAATTTTCTGAGGAAATAGAACCGAGCGCCCTCCTACTCCTCCGTCCGCAGCCCCACCTTCACACACGCCCTTCCGAAGTAGATCTCGTCGCCCGACTGCACCTTGATGCCGCGGCGGTCCTGCTGGCTGACGTCGATGGTGCGGCCGTCGCGGAGGATGCGGGTGGAGGAGGCTCCGGGCTCGGCGCGGAGACGGTAGGCCTTGATCTCGTCGTCCCAGGCGAGGCGCGCCTGCTCGCGGGAGACGGTGGCGCTGATGTCCCCTTCCTCCAGGAACGCGACGTCGTTGCGGCGGCGGACGCGCCCTTCGTCGTCGACCACTTCGTCGAGACGGCCGATGTTGATGCGGTCGGTCCCGGGAAAGGTGTAGACGTGCTGGGTGGAGGTGCCCTTGAGCACGGTCACGTCCAGGATCGGGCGGATCTGCTCGGCAGCGGGGGCGGTCTCGGCTTTGGAGAATTCGAGGCGGAAGCGGCGGTCACCGAAGGATGGGGAGGGTTGGTCCGTGATGACGATTTCCACCTCCAGATCGGCGGGTGTCTTGGCTTCCAGATCGCGCAGCCGCTCGGTGACATCGGTCGTGAGGTCCCAGGTCTCGCGGGTGACGACCTCCAGCTCCGTGCTCTCCTCGGGGCTGGTCGCCAGGAGATGGACGCGGATGCGATTGTAGGGAAAGACCCGCTTGCCCACGCCGCCGGAGACGACCCGCGACTCCACCTCGTCCAGGACGGCACGCCGGATCTCCAGCGGCGCCGTTCCCCTGCGGTAGGGTTTCAGAAGGTCGCGGAATTTACCCAGTAGATCGGCCATCGCTCCGTTCGATCCTTTCTCTTATTGACCGGGTTGTCCCGCACCGGTTGCCGGGGTCGCCGGGGGCGCCGAGCCGAGCAGGCCGAGGGCCGCCGCGGTACGCATGATGTCTCCGGCGGCGGGCGCCGCGAGCCGGCCGCCATAGCCGCCGTGCTCGATGATGACGCTGACGGCGATCCGCTTTCCCGCTGGATTGGGTGACGCGTCGTACGGCGCGTAGCCGACGAACCAGGAGTGGGACTTCTTGTCCTGCACCTCGGCGGTGCCCGTCTTGCCGGCGATGGCGGGCGACACGTGGCCGAGGAAGGCCGCCGCCGTGCCCGAGGTCACCACCCGGCGCATGGCCTGGGTGATCAGGGAGACCGCCGGACCGGCGAGGATCGGCTCCGGCGCGGTCTTGCGCGTGTTGCTCTCGTCGATCACCCAGCGCCCCTGCGGCATGGCGCCGCCGTTGGCGAGGGTCGCCACCACCCGGGCCATCTGGAACGGCGTCGCGGTCACCTGCCCCTGCCCGTACGACGACTGCGGCAGCGCCTTCTTGAGCTGCTCTGGCGTGTTCGGCACCGCCACCGTGATCCCCAGCTTCTTCGCCGTTTCGAGGAGCGGCGCCGGTCCCACGTCATAGGAGCCGAGCTGCGCGAAGTAGGCGTTGCACGACACCGCGATCCCCTTCTGGAGATCGACGACGCCGTGCGCCACCGTGTCCGTGGGATCGTCGCGGATCGGCTTGCCGAACCCCTTGACGTAGTTGCCGATGCGGCCGTCGGGCAGCGTCTTGCACTCGTACTGGCGGGACGCGAGGGCCGGATCGTGGCGCAGGGCCGCCATGGCGGTGACCAGCTTGAAGGTGGAGCCCGGGGGATAGATGCCGTAACGCGCCCGGTCGATGAGGGCCTTCGCCGGATTGTCCCCCGTCGGCTCCATGGCCGCGTCGGTGAGCTGCTGCGGCCACGGATAGCTGACGCTCGCCAGCAGATCGCCGGTCGCGGCGTCGAGCACCACCGCGGCGCCTCCGAAGCCGGATTGCTGCGCGGCTTTCTGGAGAATGTCCGCGGCGCGGAGCTGGAGACGGATGTCGACCGCCAGATGGAGCGTCCGGTCGCGCTTCAGGATCTTCTGCACGTCCGGATGCTCCGGCCGCCAGCGGTAGCGGAGCAGCGGGATCAGCTCCGTGTAGTCGAGCTGCACCAGGTCGGACATCTCGCCGTTCGGCTGGCGCACCTGCACGACGGCGGAGTAGTCGTCATACCCCTGGAGCTTGATGCGCGAGTCGCGCTCGGCGTAGGAGGTGTTCGGCGCACCCCAGTTGACCCGGCTGCGCAGATCGCCGAGGAGATGGAAGGTGCGACCGCCGAACGGATAGAGGCGGCTGCCCGGCGGTCCGGCCTGCGCCAGCGAGACGCCGAGCCGTTCGTAGGTGGAACGGAAACGCTCCAGCTCCTTGGGATCGCTGGTCGCCAGCGGAATGCCGTTGCGGTCGACGATCGCGCCGCGCGGAATGGTCTCCGCGATCTCCACCAGGCGCGGATTGTACTGATAGCGCCGCCAGCCGTCGCCCTGGAGGGTGAGCGCGCCGCGGGTGAGGATCGTGTCCGGCTGCACGACCTGGACGAGCGCGGCCTTGAGGAGGATGCCGAAGCCGAGGATGCCCAGGCAGAGGGCGGTCCAGCGCACGCCGCCGCGGAAGCGCGCCGCCGCGCTGCCGTCCCCCGGCCGCGCCGAGGCGGCGAGGAGGAGGCCGACGATCAGGAAGTTCGCCAGCATCGCCGTGCGCCCGGAGCTCAGGAACGGCGACACCACGCCCGAGAGCGGCAGGAGGCCGAGCACGCCGCCGGCGATGAGCACCATCTGGAGACCGAGGAGCAGGGTGAGACCGAGGATCAGGAAGAAGCTGTAGATGCCGCGTGCCCGGAGCGCCGCCCGCAGGCCGCGCACCAGGAGGACCGTCCACAGCGCGAAGACGGAGAGCACACCGCAGAAGCCCAGCTCTTCGCCGATCGCCGCGAGCACCAGGTCGGTGTGCACCTCGGGCACGCGCCCAGGCTGGCCGAGACCGAGGCCGGTGCCGGAGGAGGCGCCGCCGGCGAACGCCCACAGCCCTTGCGCCAGGTGGTCGCCGCCGCGGAAGGAGTTGTCCCACGGCGAGAGCCACATCTGGATGCGGCCGGAGACCGTGTGCGGCACGCCGAGCTTGTAGCCGATGAAGAAGGCCGCGACGACTCCCGCCGCGCCGATGGCCACCATGCTCCCTCTGCCGCGCGCGGTGCTGTAGAGGATGAGGAAGAGGAAGGCGAGCACCAGCGCCGGCCCGAGGTCGTGCTGGAGGAAGAAGAAGAGGAGCACGATGCCGAGGGCGATCATCGGCGTCAGCAGGTATTCGAGCTTCGGCAGGCGCAGCTTGCTCGGCAGCGCGCCCAGGCCGCCTCGCTTTTCGGTCAGCTCGCGCAGGAACTCCCAGCGGTCGAAGAAGTAGCTGGCGAGAAAAACGACGACCAGGATCTTGATCACCTCGACCGGCTGGAAGCCGAACAGGTTGACCTTGGCGTCGCTGCCGCCGGGGCCGCTGCCCAGGGTGATCAGGAGGACCGAGAGGACGGCGGCGAGCCCCAGAGGCAGGAAGGTGAGCCGCCGGAGACGCGGGTTCTCGAGATCGATCTGGCTCGCCGCGGCGAGGAGCAGGAGGCCTGCGAAGACACCTTGGACGAAAGTGCGGAAGAGGAGCAGGTCGCGCAGCGGATCGCGCACGCTCACCATCACCATCAATCCGAGGCCGCTCAGGATGAGGAGGATCGGCAGCAGCAGCCGGTCGCCCGGGAACTGGCGCAGGGTGAGGAAGGCGTGGACGGCGAGGAAGCCGGCGAAGAAGAGCGCCCCCCAGAGGAGGAGCTGGGTGCGGAACTGCCCCGGCGAGCGCACGATCAGATGCGGCTTGAGCTCACGCAGTTGGGCGAGCGTGAGCAGGTGGACCGTCGCGTCCTGACTGGCGGCGGCTCCTGAAGGGGGAGCGGTCCCCTTGGCGCGGGCGCGGAGGCCGGGCAGGCGGGAGCTTTTCTCGACCTCGGAGACCGCAACCCGCAGGCGCCCCAGCTCGCCGACGTTCTGCACCTCGTGCTTTTGCAGGAACTGCACGATCTCCTGCGCCACGAACGAGCGTTCCGCCGGCTCGTCGAGGAAAGAGAGGAGAGGCAGGATCTGCTCGGGCTGCCGCACCTCGTTGAGGTTGAGCACCTGGCCGCCGGCGAGCCCCTTCTGCACCTCGACGAGAGGCCGGGTGACCGCCAGATAGACCAGGATCAGGCCGAAGAGCACGGCGAGCGTTCCGCCGGCCAGCAGCAGCGACTCGATGCCGCGGCCCGGCTGCGATCCGGGAAGGCCCGGGAGACCGGAGCCCTGACGCTGCCGCCGCTCGGCGGCACTGGTGCGGGTTACCGCCATGGGATCGTCCTCTCGCCCGCGGTCATGGATGTTTCAACGCCCGGATGATCTTCTCGATGCCCCGGATCACGGCGGGAGCTCCGTTGGCGTTCCGGCGCCGGACCGGACGGACCCCGGAAACCGGATCGACCGGCAGGCCGTTCATCTCCTCCAGCCGCTCCTGCACGTCCGCGCTGTTCGCCTTCGAATCGCCGTAGCCCGGGATCTCGGCGTAGAGGTTCAGGGCCTGCTCGTAAAACTCGCGAGCCCGCTCCTTCATCTCCTCCTGGTCGTCGGGCCGGGGGGCCTGCTCGGACCGTGCCTGCATCTCGATCCCTTTCCGCCGGAAGCCGTCGGCGAGCATCGCCTTCTCGCGGCGGCCGATCGGATAGCCGCGCTTGCCGAGCTCGCCGATCGCCTTTTGCAGCGCGTCGAGGTCGAACGCCTCGTAGGAGTAGACGCGCTCCAGCCCGAGAAACGGGTCCGGCCAGTCGGGCGCGCGGCGGGCAGCATCGCGGAAGCCGGCGATGGCGTCCTCCAGCTTCTTGTCCGCATCCGCCTTCTGCCCCTTGTTGCGCAGGGTTTGCGAGGCGATGCGGTCGAGATGGGCGCGGCAGTAGATCATGCGCGCCCGCGTCTCGCGGTCGTAGTCGAGATCGAGCGCCGCCTCGAAGTCGTGCTGCGCCCGTTCCCAGCCCTTTTCCGTCGTGTGCGGATTGTCGCCGTGGAAGCTGTCGAGGATGCGCTCGGCCTGCTGGCGGAACGCCGATCGCAGCTCCTCGCGCGCCGCGCCGAGGCCGATGCCGAGACCGAGGGTCTTCCGGTCGGCGCTGCGGTAGCGCTCCCAGAGGGCATCCAGGTCCGGGTTGGCGTTGCCCACCAGGGCGCGCTGGATCTCGCGCGCCTCGCCGCGCACCCACGTCTGGTCCATCAGGACCACGATGGAAGCGAGGACCAGGAGGATGAGCCACCAGCGCCGCTTCGGCAGCGCCGCGGTGTCGTGCCGGTGCTCGTCCGCCTCCGCCGGGAAGAGCGGGGGAGGGAGCGGCGGCGGGGGTGGCGAGATGGCGGCCGGATCGGTGGTGCGCCGCGTCGCCTCCACCTCGCGGCGGAAGGGGAGCACCGTGTGCTCGCCGTTCGCCGGTCCGCCGGTCCGCCGGGTCTCGCCGGGCGCTGGAGCCGGGCGAGGTGGCAGATCGAGCGGTGCGGACTCCGAGGCCGGAGACGTCCTTCGCGTGGCGCTCACGTCCGACGCCGGCTCCGGCGTCGCTTCGCTGGGGAGCGGCAGCCCGTGCAGCCAGGCGTCGAGGTCCGCCTTCATCGCGCCGGCGCTCGCGTAGCGGCGGGCGACGTCGAAGGCGAGACTCTTCTGGATGATCTTGCGCAGCTTGGGCGAGACCTCCGCCGGCAGCGGCAAGGGCGGCTCGCCGCGGCGGATCTTCCGCTCCAGCTCCTCGGGATCGTCGCCGGTGAACGGCGGCCTGCCGCTCACCATCAGATAGAGGACGACGCCGACCGCCCAGAGATCGGACTGGCGGTCCACCGCGCCGCGGTCCAGCCGTTCGGGCGGCGTGTAGGGGAGGCTGCCGAACAGGTTGACCGTGAAGCGCCGGGTCTGCGACAGGTGCTTGGCGATGCCGAAGTCGAGCACGCGGACGCGGTCGTTTTCCTGCAGGCGGATGTTCTCCGGCTTGATGTCGCCGTGGATGATGCCCGCGATGCGCCGGCCGCCGACCTCGGCCGAGAATTCGTGGCAGACCTCCAGCATGGCGCAGAGCTGCTCGGCGATCAGCACCGCTTGCGTTTCGCTGAGCGGCCCGCGGGACACGATCTCCGACAGGTCGGTGCCGGCCACGTACTCCATCGCCACCCAGAAGAAGCCGGCGCTCTCGCCCTCCTCGTAGACCGCCGCGACCTGCGGCGCTACCGCGGAGAGCTGGCGTTGCAGGTCGACGCCGTTGCGCTCCGCCTCCAGCATCTCGGGGTCCGCGCGCTGCATGCGCACCAGCTTGAGCGCCACCTCGCTGCGGCGCTCCGGATCCCAGGCGAGATGCACGTCGCCGATCGCTCCGCGGCCGAGGAAGTCGCGGATCTCGAACCTGCCGACCTGCTGGTGGGTGATCACGGCGCGACGCGCTTCCGCGGCTTCTTGCCGGAAGGAGAAGGAGCTCCGTGAGCGGGGGTGTCTGCCGGTTTGGCGGTGCTTGCGGCGTTCGCAGCCGTTCCGGAATTTGCAGCGTCAGCCTTCGCCACGATGCGCACCGCCTTGTCGCGCGGCAGGTTGCCGAACGCGTTGAAGCCGAAGACCTCGTCCACCCGCTCCGGGGCGCTGTTCGCCGGCAGCCACACCGCCGCGGCGCCGTTGTTTTCGAGCCGGTTCTGCACGATCTGGGGCCGGGCGGTGTCGCGGATCTCGACCCCCGGCCCCGGCGACGTCTTCTCCAGGCCGTTGCGCAGGATCAGGTTCTGCACCAGTTGCGGCACCGCCTGGTCGCGCACGATCACGCCGGCGCCCGGGTTGTCGTGGACGAAACAGAAGCGCAGCACCGAACGGTCGGCGCCGGCGATTTCGAGGCCGGCGGTCGAGGCGCCGGAGATCTCCACGTCTTCCACATCGACCGCCGAGTCTGCAAGACGCAGGCCGGTGGCGAGCGGAGACTCGGCGCTGCCGGTGATCCGGAAGCCGGCGAAGCGCACCGAATGCACCCCGTCGGCCGAGACCGCCGGCTCCGCGACCCCCTTGGGCAGGCGCACCACGGCGCCGCGCGGCGTCGGACTGACCAGATTGACACCGTCCTTGAGCTCCAGCGGTCCGAGGTAGTCGCCGGGCGCCACTTCCACCGTCTGTCCCGCCTCCGCCTGCTCGAGCGCCTCGGCGATCGAGCGCAGGCCGGTCGATCCGTTGGGATTCACCTTGAGCACCCGCGGCCGCTCGCTGCCGAAGAGACCGGAGAGGCCGACCTTGGCGGCGAGCTGGCGCACCGGCCCGGGGAAGAGGAGGACCGCCAGAGCCGCCAGGGCGACCAGATAGAGCAGGATCGCCGGCCAGCCGGTGAGCGCTCCCCACAGGCGCTCGGCCACCGAGGGGCGGGCCATGCCGGCGCCGCGGAGCGCTGTTGGAACGGTGGGAGCGGTGGTGGTGGGAGCGGAACCGGTGGAACCGTTGCCCGCGGTCCTCGCGGTGTCCACGCGAGGAGCCGGGGCCGGCCGGCGGGCCGCACCGGAGCCGTTGGCGAAGCGTTCCCCTTCGACCAGCACGATGGAAATGTTGTCCTTGCCGCCGGCTTCGTTGGCGGCGGCGATGAGATCGTCCACCGCGCTCCAGGGATCGCCCGGCCAGGCCTCCACCCGGTCCAGGATCTTCGCCGAGGTCACCAGGTCGCTCAATCCGTCGCTGCACAGCAGGAGCGCGCTCTCCGCGTCGAAGGGGATCTGGTGGATCTCGATGAACCCTTCCTCGTCCGGCTCGCGCAGCGACGAGCCGACGTCGCGGAAGATCTCATTGCGCCGCGGATGGTGCATCGCTTCGAGCTCGGAGATCTCCCCCGCGTCCTCGCGGATGCCCACCGGCGAATGGTCGCGCGTCACCTTGCGGATCTCGCCGCGGCGCAGCAGATAGAGCCGGCTGTCGCCGACGTGGCCGATCGTCGCCTGGCGGTGATCTCCGCCATCTCCGCCATCGATCACCGCGACCGTCATCACGCAGGCCATCCCCTGGAGGCCGGGCTCGGCCTGCGCGCGGTCGTAGATCTGCTTGTTGGCGAGCGCGATCGCCTCGCGGATCAGGCGCGAGGTGTCCGTCGTGCGGCGGGAGAGGCGGGCGCGCAGCACGTCGACCGCCATCTGCGCGGCCACCTCGCCGCCCGATTCGCCGCCGACGCCGTCGACCACCGCATAGATGCCGCGCTCGGTATCGAGCAGCGTGCGGTCCTCGTTGTTGTCGCGCTCGCGGCCCGGATCGGTCCCTTCCGCGGCGCGCAGACCCTGGCCGGTCCGGCCGTTCCCATCCTTCTTCAAGGCCGTGACCTGTCCCGCGCGGCGAGCCAGACCAGGGCGCCGGCCAGAACGATGAGAACGACGAGGAAGGCCCAGCGGGCGAAATAGAGGCCGGTCATCCGCCGATCCTCTCGAACTGGAGATGGACCACTCCGGCGAGACTGATCTTCGCGTGGTCCGGCAGGTCCACCCAGCGGTCGAGGTCCTTCACCTCGCCGTTCACCACCTCCAGGCTGCGCGGGATGCCGGCGCCGTCCACCGACGTCCCGAGCTTGCTCAGGTCCTTGATGCGGAACTTCCCCTCGGGAGTGCGCTGCACCCGGGCGTGCTCGCGGGAGACGTCGGGCAGCGTGTCGAGCCGCAGGTCCACCCAGACGTCCGGCGCCTCGCGGCCGATCACGATCTCGTCCTTGGTCATGAGGTAGGTCTGCGCGCCGCGGTTGTCCTCATAGTTGATGCGGGCGAACGCCGGCTGCACGTCGGTCAGCTCGCGCCGGCTGACCGTGTTCTGGCCGAGCCGCCGGGTGGTCGAGATCCGCCGCGTCTTCGAGCCGGCGCCATAGCCCGCCGCCGGCACCTGCGCGAACTCCGACACCACCTCGATGTCGCCCGGGCTCAGCGCGCCGTTCGGGTCTTCCTGGAAGCGGATGTACCACTGCCCCTCGGCGCTCAGGTACTTCATCGACGGCTCGGCGCCCTCCTTGCGGCGGAGGAGCCGTTGCAGCGCGGGCACCGCCCCCTTGTTCATCTTCTCGAGCTCGCCGTCGAGCAGCTTCCGCGCCTCCGCCTCGATCTTGCCGAACAGCGTTCGCAGGTGGTCGAAGTCGTCGGCGTGCAGATACACCTGGTACAGGCTGGGCGCGATCGTCTCCGTCACCAGAGGCTCGAGGCTCTCCCGCATGTTCTCGCCAATCGCCAGGATGATGTCCCGGCCCGTCGCCCGCTCGTTCGTCACCCGCTGACCTCCTGCAAAGGCCGGTCCAGGAGGAGAGCACACTTCTCCCCCGGGCCGGAGCCCCCATCGAGGATATCTTACGAGAGGAGGGGAGGGGGAGTTGCAGAGGCAGGCGCTTGAACTAGGTGAGCCCCAAACCGCGCGCCTCTTCCCGCAGCTTGAGGCGGACATAGTCCACGACGGCCCGCGAGTAGGGCTCCCGCCCCTCCAGGTAGGGCTCCAGGACGCGGCGGCCGGAGTTTCCGTCCGCCAGCTTCATTGCGTCGAGGACCTTGATCCAGACCAGCTCCTGGCGGGCCTGCCTCTCCTGGACGAGAGGGCCGCGCTTCAGTCGATAGATCTCGATGGAATTTTGCCCCTTGAGCTTTCCGTCGACCGCCGTCAAGATCCCGTGGTCTCCGAAGAGGAGGTATTCGTGCGGCTGGTCCTTGTAGGGATTCAACAGGAGCGGCTCCTCGATCGCGTCCAGGTCGTCGGGGTCGTTGCGGTCGGCGTCGTGCGCGGTGACGTGGGTCCTGGCGACGGGGAAGTGGTTCATCTTCCCCCCGGTGTTGCACTGCGAGCAGGCGGGGAAGAGATTGCGCCAGTCATAGACCAGCCAGTAGTAACCGGGGTGGTCCTTGCCGGCGACCTGGACGGTCACCGTTTTCTCGTCGACCAGGATCGTCACCTTCCCCTTGGGCCGGAAGTGCTCCGCGTCGCCGAACCGGTGACTCCCACCAAGGCCTCGCAGTAGGCGCACTTGCCGTGGAAGACCCTGCGGAGAAGCCATTCTTTGAGATCCGTCCAGACGCTGTCCTGGAAATGATGCTCGCGGCCGGCCGCATAGTCCTCGATCGCCTGCGTCCGGGCTTTCTCCGCCCGCCGCGACCATCTCTTCCACCAGTCCGCGTCGTCCCCCTTGAGATCCGAGGGCTCGAAACGGACGAAGATCACTGCGGCCGCTCCATCGCCTCGATCTCTGCCAGCAGGCTCCCAGCCTCCGCGGCGATCTTCTCCCGCCGTTCCCGGGGCAGGCTTTGCAACTGGTCCTTCATGTAGCTTTCGATCAGGCGCAGAGCCTCACGCCGCTCCGGCGTTTCCGGATGCGGCGGGATCTCCTTCCGCAGAATCTCCTTCAGCTCCACCAGGCGGTGCTCCTCGGCGGGCTCGCGAAAGGTCTTCCCATACAGGGCCTCGTATTCGGCCATCCACTCCTGGGCGGCCTGGCTGACCGTTGTCTCGAGGTCGAAGGCGGGGCCGGTGAGGATCTGGTCGGCCCGCCAGCCTTTGAAGGAGACGCCCAGGCGCTCGACGCTGACCTTGCCTGTCTCCTCCAGGCGTCGGAGATGGTAGACCTCCTCCGAATCGAGATTGCCGACGATGAGCGGAGAGTGGCTCGTGGCGATGACCTGCAAGCGGGGGAAGTGCTTCTTGAGCAGAGGCACGATGCTCTGTTGCCACTCCGGATGCATGTGGGCGTCGATCTCGTCGACCAGAACGAGGGCTGCCTCCTGCTCCGGGTGCTCCGACTTGCTGTGGATCTCGAACATCCGCTGCAGGAGCGTGCCCACCCAACCGAGGATCGAACTGGTGCCCTGGCTCAAGGTGTCGATCGGCACCTCGCCGTCCTGCGTGGTGACGAACACCTGCCACGTCTGGCGGTCAATGCGGCTGAAGCTGTACTCCACCCCGGGAGTGAGATCACCCAGAAGCCGGAAGTACGTGTCTCGCATCTGGGTGAACAGCTGCGCCTCCTCCAGGGACGTTCCGTTGCTCGGCTCAGCGCGGAGCTGGGTGTTGACGATCCACTGCTTGGCACCATCCAGGCGGAGGTCAACACCGCCTTCCAGGAGCGGTAGCAGATCGGTGACTTCCGGATTGGGGGAGCCCCCGCGGGTCGGTCCGGACGGGTTTCTCGACGACGCGCCCCGAAGGGCGGGAAAACCCAGAATCACCGAGCGCCCGGCCTGAAGAGGCGTCAGGGCCAGTGAGCGCACCCGGACGTTGCGCCCCTCTCTGCTCAACTGCGTCACAAAGCGCTGGTTGCCGACCTGGATCTCGATGGACCCGGTACCGGTCCCCACGCGCAACAAAGTTGCTCCGGACTCCTGGGCCTTCGGGTCGTCGCCGCAGAAGCCGAGGGCGATCGCCCTCAAAACCGTCGACTTGCCGCAGCCGTTGTTTCCCAGCAACACGTTCCAGTCCGCTTTGAGATCGAGGTCAAGGCGTTCGAACGGTCCAATGTTGACCAGCGTCACTCGGTCGAGGGCTGCTGGCTCGATCGGAACAGGTCCCTTGAATGTTACCGAAGGCTCCAGCCGGCCCACGGTATCAAGCTGAGAGCACAGGGCCTCCAGGAACTGCTGCACCTCGGGGTAGCCATCACCACTGCGCCGAAAGATCAGCAGCTCGATGCCGTATTGAGCACGCAGACGTTCCGATTGCACGGCCACGTCTGGGCGGTCCTCCACGAGAGCGAAATGCGACTTCCTTGGGTACTCCTCCCAGCCTGGCAACTCGGAAACGAAGGTTTCTATGCTGGAGAGCCGGGCTCCCAAAAAGAAAAGAGTCCGAGAGGAGTACAAATGAGCGAGAAACCGTTGAAAGTGATCATTGCGCCGAAGCAGTCGTTTGTATTGAGCGGGAGTGAAGGCAAACGTATCCGGTAACCGGGGATCTCCGTTGAGCTTGATCAGGAAGAGCTGCGCGTCACGGAGAAGCTTGGAGACCTCGCCTTGATCAATAGACCAATGCACGACGTGGGCGGCTTCGCCGAAGAGCGTCTCAATAGTCGTGTCCCAGCTCGTTGCGAGGATACCGGAAAAGGGGATGTTTCGCAGCAACTGGTGGGTTGGGCTTAGCTTCGGCGGCAGCGCATAGATATCGCGAACCACCTCGGCCAAGAGCCGCTGCCCGGCACTTGCCTGGAGGAGGTCGGCCAGGTTGTCGAAGCCTCCGGGCAGTCCGGCCATCTCCTCCGCTCGGCGGAATATACCAGGAGAGATATCGTTGAAGGGAAACTCTTGTTTCCGGAGTTCGTGAAGTACGCTCTGGATGACCTCATGCCAGCGCGGGTAGCCGGCCTCGACGGCCACCCCGTTGCCGGCGAAGAGCACACACCGGCCTGCGTTGCAGCTTCTCACGAGCTCGGCAGGGACCGGGGGGACGCGGGGGCTCGTGCTCATTCGTTCTCCTGCTGCTTAGAGGATCATGCCACAGGTCGACCGCCTTGAGTGGTGGTGACGCAGCCGCTTTCGGGCAGCTCCTCGGCAAGCGCGGCGACAGCCAGAAGCGACTCTCGTTCCTCCCGGTCTTCCACCGTAACGCCCGCCGCTGCCTCATTGAACATCTTGAGAAGCTCCGACGCCTGTTTGCGCACCCTCACTCGCTGGACAACAGACTCTGTTTTACCGATCTCGGAGCGGCGTTCCGGCATAAGAACCCTCTTGACATAAATAAGGATACCGGGCTGAATGTCAGGAGGCAAGCTTGCAGACTGGCGTCACGCCGCGCGCGGCGAGCAACACATTCAAGCTGAATGCTGTCGTGCCGCTCGCGGATTCTGTGTTGCCCGCCGCGAAGTCTGTGGTGCGGCCCCCGAAGCCTTGTGTTGCTCGCCGCGATGTTTGTGTTGCCGGTCGCGAGATCCGCGGCGTGCACCGCGGCGGGCATCACAAAAACCGGGAATCCCACCACGCCACCCGGCACCGTCGTGTTGCAAATCCCGGGATCCGGGTCTCCACCCACGGGTTTCGTGATGAAACCCGGGCGTGTAGCGTTGCGCCGCGCAGGTGTTGTGATGCACGCCACGGATTTTGTGTTCATCCTGGGCGGTGTTGTGTTGCACGAGCCGGGTTTGGAGCCGTCCGCCGCGGGTTCGCTGGCAAACGAGCCGGTTCCCGCCGCGGGTGTCGCGGTTTTTGTGATGCACGGACCGGAGGCGGTCGTCCCCTTCCCGGGCTCAGTGATGGGCGCCGCGGGTGCGGTAGCTACTGCGCCGGGTTGCACGTTGCTGCACCTCTCGGCGGCGGTGGGCGCCGGGGGTTTCGCAGCTCCGGCGTCGGGAGCCCCCGCCTCAGGGCTTCGTATTCACCTTGGACAGCGCCGCCTTGAGCCCGGCGCCGATCTTCTCCGGGCTGCCGACGGCCCAGAAGTGCATGAAGAAGAGGCGCGGCGTCTCGGCGAGCATGTGGGAGTGGAGCGCGGTGACCGCGATGCCGTGCGCGCGGAGCTCGCGGAGGACCGGATTGACCTCGGAGGCCAGGAGGACGAAGTCGCCGGTCGTCGCCACCTTGTCGCCGGTCCCCTCGCCGACGCGCTGGAAGTTGAGCGCGATGGCCATGCCCATCGTGGCCGGGATCTCCATCCCGTTCTCCTCGATCTTTTCGGCCCGCGGCACACCCACCTGGAGCACCGTGCCGGCGAGGTTGCCCTTGCGGCCGAGCGCTTGCTGCAGCGCCTCGTAGACCTTGTCGTCGGCCGGCTGCGGTTTCGCCGGCGGAGCGGCGGTGAGCGGGGTCTTGGTCTGCTCCAGGGCCTTCTTCAGGCTGGCGGCGATCGCCGCGGCGTCGCCGTGCGCGGAGAAGTGGACATAGATGACGTGCGGCGACTCGTTGACGAGATGATTGTGGATGGCCGAGATGTCGATCCCTTCGGCCTGGAGCACGGTGACGACCGGCGTCAGCTCGGTCTCCAGCAGGACCAGATCCCCCATCGCCATCGCCTTCCCGCCGTCCCCGGCCTTCAGGAACGCCCCCCAGGAGCCGAGCGCGAGGGCCGGCGCCACCTCGACGTCGCCCACCTGGACATGCAGGTCGCGCCGCGGCCAGCCGAAGCGGTGGATGCCGCCGGGGAGATCCTTGCCGGCGGCTCCGAAGACCGCGTCGACCTTCGTCCATAGCGGATCAGGAGTCTGCGCCGGCGCCGGCAGCGCGGCGCTGAGGGAGAGGGCGAGCGCCAGCGGAGCGGCGAGGAGTTTCATTTCCATCGGGTTCTCCTTCCAGAGTAGGATGGTCTGCCGGGCGGCAATGTATGTCAACTGCTCAAGGCTTGTCACAGAGTAACTGTCTCATCTGGTCATCTGGCGTACCGCGTCGTGAACCTTGGTTTGCGTGGCGTGAACCTTGGTTTGTGTGGCGTAAACCTTGGTTTGCGTGGCATAAACCTTGATTTGCGTGGCGTAAACCAAGGTTTACGTGGCATAAATCTTCGTTTACGTGGCGTAAACCTTCGTTTGCGTGGCATGAACCATGGTTTACGTGGCGTAAACCTTCGTTTGCGTGGCGTGAATCTTGGTTTGCGTGGCGTGAACCTTGGTTTGTGTGGCATGAACCTTGGTCTGCGTGAGGTGGGCTTCGGTCTGCGTGACGTGAATCTCCGTCCATGTGACCAGAACCTCGGTCCGGCACCCCCTATCCAACCCGCGGCACCCGGCACTCCGTTCCCGCGGGATAGGATCTCCTTGAGAGAGGCCTTCTTCGCAGCAGTGGTTGTCAACTGTTAAGCTGATTGATTGAAGCCGCGACCGCGGGATCAGGAGATCCACATGACTTTTCTTTCACGACTCGTCGCTGTCCTTTTCGCGCTGACGGCCGCCGCCGGCCCGGCGCCGCAGCCCATCCCCTTGCCCGGTGGCGAGGGCGGGATCGGTTTCGACGATTTGACGTTCGCGCCGGATCTCCAGCGGCTGCTCGTGCCGGCCGGGCGCAGCGGCAATCTCGATCTCATCGATCCAGCGACGCGGCAGATCACCCCGATCGCCGGCTTCAGCGCCCAGGGAAAGGGCACGGCGGGCCACGGCGACGGGACGACCTCAGCCGATGCCGGCAGGGGGCTGATCTTCGCCATCGACCGCACGGCTCTGAAGCTGGTCGTGCTCGATGCCGCTGCGAAGACCGTCGTCGCGAAGGTGGATCTGGCCGGCGACCCCGATTACGTGCGCTGGGTGGCGCCGGTGGGTGAGCTCTGGGTCACACAGCCGGACAAGGACCGGATCGAAATCTTCACCCTGCCCGCGTCCGGGTCTGCCGTCCCCGTCCACAAGGAATTCCTTGCCGTTCCCGGAGGTCCGGAATCTCTGGTCGTCGATGCGGCACACGGCCGGGCCTATACGCATCTGTGGAAGAGCACCACCCTGGCGATCGACCTCAAGACCCGCGCGATCGTCGCTCGCTGGCCGAACGGCTGCACCGGCTCGCGCGGCATCGCCCTCGACGCCGAGCGCGGCTTCCTGTTCGCCGGCTGTGCGGAAGGCAAGGCGGTGGTTCTCGACGTGAACAAGAACGGCGCCGTGCTGTCGACCCTGAGCGCGGGCGCCGGGGTCGACATCATCGCCTACAACCCGCGCCTGGGCCACCTCTACCTGCCGGGAGGTACGAGCCAGACGATGGCGATTCTCGGGGTCTCGAAAACGGGAAAGCTCTCGCTTCTCTCAACCGTCAAGACGGCCCGCGGCGCGCACTGCGCGGCGGCGGACAACAACCATCAGGTCTGGGTCTGCGATCCCGATCACGGCAGGCTGCTGCTGGTCGACGACACATACCCGACCTCGAGGTAGCGAGCCGTTGCCGGAGCTCTTGACCAGCCTCCGGCGTAGTAGAATTAGTGATCGCGGAAGGGATGTATAGATCAGGAGGCGGTGATGGCCACCATCAAGATCCCGCAGGACACCTCGTTCACGTTCGACATTCCGGGCCGCTACATCTGCAACACGCTGGACGAAGCCCTGGACAGCACGAATCCGGGCCTGGCCGATCAGGCGGATGCGCGGCCTTTCGATTTCATCGTGATCGGGGGCGGGAGCTTCGGGGCCGCGCTCACCGCCCGGCTGTTCAACCTCGACCGCACCCATTCCCATCGGATTCTCGTGCTGGAGGCGGGACCGCTGGCGCTGCAGGAGCACGTGCAGAACCTGCCGCCGGACCTCAGCCCGCCGGGCAAGGGGGCGCCCGGCACGGTCTGGGGCCAGCCCTGGCTGTCGGACAGCCCGGCGAGCTTCAATCAGAATTTTCCCGGCTTGGCGTTCTGCGTCGGCGGGCGGTCCGTCTTCTGGGGCGGCTGGTCGCCTTATCTCATCGATTCCGAGGTGGCGGATCCCTCCTGGCCGGCCAACGTCCGCAAGGATCTGATGACGCCGGTGCTGCCGCCCGGCAATCCCAAGGAGTCGTATCTCGACACCGCGGCCCGGCAGATCGGAACGGACACGACCAACGATTTCGTCTTCGGCCCGCTGCACGAGGCGATGCGCAGCCAACTCTTCACCGGCCTCAAGGCCAGGCCGGGCGGTGTGGGCGATGTGCTGACCGGCAACCGCGGCGCGTTGAACCGCAAGGAAGAGCTGGAGGCGCCGCTCGCCGTGTCGTCGTCTTCGCCGCGGCCCGGCTTCTTTTCGCTCAACAAGTTCAGCGGCGTGCAACTGCTCTTCCGCGCCTTGCGCGTGGCGCAATCCGAGGCCGAGGCGGCGGCGCCGCGGTCCAGCACGACCGAGGTGCAGAACACCAAGAAGCGCCTGATGCTGGTGGACAACTGCTACGTGACGCGCCTGGAACGCACCGGCAGCCGCGTTTCGCGCATCGTCGTCCAGTCGCAAGGCGCCGAGCGCCGGATCGACGTGCCCGCCGGCGGCAAGGTCTTCCTCGCCCTGGGAACCATCGAGAACACGCGCCTGGCGCTGAACACCGTGCCGGGCAATCCGCGCATCGGTCGGAACCTGATGGCGCATCTGCGCTCCAACCTGACGATCCGCGTGCCGCGCACCGCTTTCGGTGACGCGCTGGACCCGAGCAAAGAGCCGGACCCGGTGAAGAAGCAGCTCCTCCAGGAGCTCCAGATCTCCGCGCTCTTCGTGAAGGGCATCCACACCCATGGCGACGGCACGAAGGGGCACTACCACGTGCAGATCACCGCCTCGGGCGTCGGCGAGCTGGGGATGAACTCTGAGGCGGAGCTGTTCAAGAAGATCCCCAACATCGACGACCTCGACCAGTTCCAGGATCTCAGCGACAAGTGGGTCGTCATCACCCTGCGCGGCATCGGCGAGATCGTCGGCGACAAGACCTCCGCCAATCCGCAGAACCGCATCAAGCTGGGAGCGCCGGACGGCAACGGCGTCCCCCGCGCGGTGGTGCGTCTCGAAACCAACTGGTCGGACCCGAACGATCCGCGCGCCACCGATCCCAACGATCCGCGGCGCACCAAGGAAAACGACCTGTGGGGCGCGATGGACAAGGCATGCGAGGAACTGGCGGTGATCTTCGCGGGCGGCGGCACCGTGGAGTATCTGTCGCGGCCGAACGACGCGGGCAACGCGCACTGGCAGGCCGCTCCGCCGGGCACGGACCTGCGCCGCGACACGCTGAGCTCGACCCACCATGAGTCGGGCACGCTGTGGATGGGCGAGACGCCGGCCTCGTCGGTGACGGATGAGACGGGCAGGATCTGGGAGATCGAAAACCTCTACGCGGTCGGCCCGGCCCTGCTGCCGACCATGGGCTCGCCGAATCCGATGCTTTCCGGCGTCGCACTGGCGCGGCGCACCGCGGACAAGATCATGACCGGCGCGGCGGCGCTCGCCGTCGAGCCGGGCTTCACCGCCCTGTTCGACGGCGCGGAGAAGACCTTCCAGCGCTGGAAGCTCGCCGGCCCGGGCGCCTTCGCGCTCCAGGACGGCCTGCTGATCGCGCAGCCGGGGGGAGATCATTCGGTCTTCTTCTATGCGGCGGCCCGGTTCGGCGACTTCGTCCTCCGGGCGCAGTTTCGCTTGCCCGGCCCGGTGGACTTCTTCGGCAAGGCGATCGGCAATTCAGGCGTCTTCCTGCGCTTCCGCTATCCGCACACCAAATGGGCGGACGTGAACCAGCAGGAGCCGAAGGCGCAAGGCAATCCGGCCTGGGTCGCCGCGGTCACCGGTTTCGAGGTGCAGATCGACGAGCAGGGGAAGGACGACTTCGCGGAGAAGCATCGCACCGGCGCCATCTACAACATCCCCACCGGCCAGGGCGGCGAGGCGAAGGAGCAGATCTATACGCCCGGCCCCATCCTCCAGCCCAAGGTCTGGTATGAGCTGGAGATCGAGGTGGCCGGCGATCAGTACACGGTGCGGCTCGGGGAGGCCAAGGAGGGGCAGCCGACGGTGTTCCAGGAGGTGGCGAGCTTCAAGAAGCCGGCCGGCAAGTACCCGGGCCGCGGACTGCCGCCCACGGCGGACCCATCCTACGGCTACATCGGCGTCCAGGCGCACACGGAGAAGGTGGCGTTTCGCCATATCCGGATCAAACCGGCCTGACCCTGCTGAGACGGCAAACGATCGCGGCGGCGACGGTATCGGACTTGCAGTGTTTCTGGAAAAGACAGTTTCTTTTCAGGGAATCGTCCGTACTGGAGGACAGTCCGCCATGAGACTCCGCTGGTCGCTGGTCCCGCTCTTCCTCGCCCTCTGCGCCTGCGGCCCCGCGGCTGCCGTGCCGGAGGCGATTCTCCCAGGGGTTCAGGCAGATGTTCAGGGCGTCGTGGTGGACGAAGCCGGGCATGCGGTCCCGGGCGCGGCGGTCTGGGAGAGCAGCTTGCGCCCGCGCGACGGCGACAAGCCCACCGCGGTGAGCGGGCCCGACGGTCGGTTCACCGTTGCGGCGTCCGGGCTCAGAGACCGCGTCGCGCTGACCGCGTGCGCGCCCGGCTTCCTCAGCGGCGACGTCGCCAGCCGGGAGCGTCCGGAGGCGCCGGTCCGCATCGTGCTGCGGCGGGCGGTGCGGATGACCGGCCGGATCCTCGGTCCCGACGGCCAGCCGGTGGCCGGTGCCACCGTCGATGCGTTCATGGACGGGAAGGGGATCATCGAAGAGGAGGATTTCGGCCCGTGCCGGGAGCCGGGCTACCGGGCCTACGGCACGTCGGGTCCGGACGGCCGCTTCACGCTCGACCATCTGGAGGCAGGGTCCTATTTCCTGGGGGTCTCCGCGCTCGGCTTCGTCCGCGGCGGCCCGCCGCAAGCTGTCCGTGCCGCGGCCGGCCAGACGCTGGAGCTTGCTCCCATGGCCCTCGACCGCGGCTCCACCGTCGCCGGCCGGATTCTCTCCGCGGACGGTGCTCCGGCTTCCGGAGCCAAGATCTCTCTGGGCGCGGGCGAGACCACCGCGGACGCGCAGGGCAACTACCGCCTCGCCGGCGTCAGGCCGGGGGTCAGGAATTGGCTCACCGCGCGGCACCCGGATTTCGGAGCTGTCCAGGTGCCCTTCGTCGCCATCGCCGCCGCTGCCGACAAGGCAGGGGAGAACCGCTTCGACGTGCGCTTCGCCGAGCAGGGCGAGATCCGCGGGCGCGTGATGGGGCCGAACGGCCAGCCGGTCGCCGGCGCGGAGGTCCGGCTCGCCAGCCGCGTGACGACCTCCGCCGCCGACGGCTCGTTCCGCCTCCGCGACCGGCCCGGTCCCAGCCGTCTCGACGTGCGCCGTGCCGGCTTCGGGCGTGCCGTGCTGCGCGTCACCGTACCGTCCGGCGAATCGTCCGGCGAGACTGGGCCGCCGCTGGAGGTCCGCTTGCCGGCCGCCTGCGCCATCACCGGCAAGGTCCACGGCCTGACCTCCTTCGCCGGTGCCGGCGTCGCGGCCATCGACTTCGAGAGCTCCACCCTCGGCACGCTCGACGCCGCGGGGCAGTACCGGTTCGCCAACCTCGCCCCCGGACGCTGGGAGATCGCCGCCTTCAGCGGTCTGCGCTTCGTGCGCGTCCCGGTCGACATCGCGCCGGGCACGCCGGAGACCGTGGTCGATCTCACTCTTCCGCCCGCTTTTGCGATACGCGGCAAGGTGAGCGGCGCGGACGGCCGGCTGCTGCCGCGGGTCCGCCTGCGCTTCGGCGAGGGCTTGCAGGCGGAAGCCGACGACAAGGGCCTGTTCGCGGTCGAGATCGCGCCGGGGACCTACCAGGTGTCGGTGCTGCTCCCGGACGGCTCGGTCTCCTTCACGACGACGCTGGTGGTCCGGGGCGCCATGAACGACGTGGAGATCCGTCCATAGCGACTCCCTGAAACCCGCGCCCTCCCGCTCCCGTAGTGCGGTCTCAAGGAGGCTTCCCATGCCTGAAGAACCCGAAGCGACCGCTGAAGTCACTGAGACCAGTGAGCCCACGGAGGCCCTCGTCGCCAGTGACGCCCCGGCCGCGCCGCGGCGCAGCGCGTTCGTCCGCTTCCTGCGCGCTCCGCTGGAGGCCCGGTCGTACACCAATTTTGTCTTTCTGGCCCTCGCCTTCCCGATGGGCCTCGCCTATTTCGTCTTCCTCTCCGTGGGGCTGAGCCTCGGCATCGGCCTCGCAATCATCTGGATCGGATTCCCTCTGCTCGCGCTCATGTTCGCCGCGAGCTGGGGGCTGACGGCTCTGGAGCGCCAGCTCGCGATCCATCTGCTGGGCGCCGAGGTGCCGCCGATGGGGCCGATGCGGCAGACGGCTCCCCGGGGTTTCTGGCGCAGCGTGATCGATTTCCTGAGCAACCCGGTGACGTGGAAGGGGATGGGCTATCTCTTCCTCAAGCTGCCGCTGGGGATCGTCACCTTTGTGGTCACCGTCTTTCTGGTCGCTCTCTCCGGGTCGCTCCTGATCGCTCCGTTCGCCTATCCGGTGGGTCTGCTGGAGCTGGACGGCATGGTGGTGAATCTCGACAATCCGTTCGCGGCGATCCTCTGCGGCGTCGTCGGCCTGGTGATCGCCTTCCTCTCGATCCACGTGGTGAACGGGCTGGCCTGGATCTGGCGGACGCTGGCGAGCGCGATGCTCGGCAGCCAGCGCTTCGCGACGAGTTAGTGCCCCTGGAGCCCGACAGCGAGATCGGCGCCGAGCTTGCGGCAGGCCTCAGGCAGCACGTCCTCGGCGCCGGCTTGCACCATCGTCACGCCCGGCGCCGGAGGCCGGGCCGCGGGATCGATCGAGACGACAGGGAGCTTCCAGCCGAGGGCCTCGCGCAGCACCAAGTCGGTGACTCCGACGGAGAACGACGTGCCGGCGAAGACGGCGAGGGCCATCCGCTCCATCGCCTGGCGCACGCGGCTGAAGCCGTAGTCGGCGTGCTCGTCGTAAAACTCGTCGAAGAGCAGGGCGTGGGCGCGCAGCAGGGCGCCGCACTGCGGGCAGCGGGGGAGGGTCTCACGGCGCGGATCGTTCGCGAAGGGTGTGAAGTCGACGTCGCCGGCCGGCAGCGAGCCGGTGGGGGCGCCGAGGGTGCAGCCGTTGCGCGAGCAGCGCAGCCGGTCGGCGCTGCCGTGGACCTTCACCAGGCGCTGCGAGCCTGCCTGCTCGTGCAGGGTGTCGACGTTCTGGGTGATCAGCAGGAAGTCGCCGCCGCGGGCGAGCTGCCAATGCTCCAGGGCGGCGAGGGCGTGATGGGCGGCGTTGGGGCGGGCGTCGAGCAGGCCGTCGAAGCTCCGCCGGAACCACTGCCACCAGGTGACCGGATCGCGCGCGAAGAAGCCGAAGGTGCCGATTTCGGTGACGTCGCGGTTCCACACCGCGTCCGGATCGGTGCCGCGGAAGAGCGGGAGACCGCTCGCGGCGCTGACGCCGGCGCCGGTGACGACCACCACCAGCCCGGAGCCGACTTTGCGCAACGCCGCGGCGAGAGTTTGCGCTGGACCGTCCTCTTCCATGGCGCGGCAGGATAGCATTACGCCGTGAAAGCCCCGAGCCTCGACGATCTGGTCCTGCTGCCCGAGACGCTGGCGGTGCAGCGGCACTTCGACGCCCGCAACTACCGTGCCTTCCGCTGGCTCCTGGGGCTCGCCCTCATCCTCTTCCTGCCGGCGATCGGCGCATCGCTGCAGCACGACTGGTATGTCTCGCTGGCGTTCGACATCGGCGGCCTGCTGGCGACGATGGGACTGATCGCCGCGCGCCAGACGCAGCTCTACGAGACCTGGTTCCGCCAGATCCTGATCGTCTATCTCTTCTTCGGCATCTTCATCTGCCGCCTGCTCAGCCTGCACACGGACGGAGGGGTGACGCCGCTCTTCACCATGCTGCCGCTCGTGTTCAGCTTCTTCCGCCTGCGCCTCTCCGAGGAGCTGCTGCTCTTCGGCACCTCCTGGATCGTCGCCGTGCTGCCCCTCAGCCGCAAGGGGTGGCTGTCGGGCGCGGCCCTGCCGGCTTCGGGAGACGTGGCGGCGGTCACCACGATGACGATTGTGCTGCTGCTGGTGACCATCGTGGTCACCCAGGTGGACAAGCGGCGCTTCCTCTCCGGCTGGCGCAAGGAGCATTCGCGGGCCAAGGAACGGCAACGGATGCGCGAGGAGATCGACACCGCGCGGCGCATCCAGCTCAGCATGCTGCCGCAGGGCGGGCCGAACGTGGCGTGGATCGACCTCGCTGCGGCCTCGCTGCCGGCGACGGAGGTGGGGGGCGACTACTATGAGTATTTCCGGCTCACGCCGGGCCGGCTCTCCCTGGTGATCGGCGACGTCGCCGGCCACGGCCTGGCGAGCGGCCTCGTGCTCTCCGGAGTGCGGAGCTGCCTCTATCTCCTTGAGGATCAGCTCGCCCATCCGGTCGTCATCCTGGACCGCCTCAACCACATGGTGCGGCGGACGACCGACAAGCGAACCTACGTCACCCTGCTCTGCGCGCTGCTGGAGCGCGACGGCGGCAGCGGCACGCTGACCCTGGCGATCGCCGGCCATCCGCCGGTGCTCCACTACAGCGCCCACTCCCGCAGCTTCGAGTGGGTGGGGCTCGGCGCGCCGCCGCTCGGCACGGCCCTCGAGGTGAGCTATGAGACGCAAAGCTGCGCGCTCGCGCCGCGCGACCTCCTGGTGTTCTACACCGACGGTCTGGTCGAGGCGCGCAACGCGCAGGACAACGAATACGGCGACGGCCGGCTCGAACGCGCCGTCTCGCGCGTCGTCGACGGCACGGCGCGGGAGATCCGCGACGCCATCCTCGGCGATCTTTCCAACTTCAAGGGCGATGCGGAGCAGACGGACGACATCACGGTGGTGGTGGCGCGGATCAAGTAGGGGGGGCGGGCTCAGTCCTCACAGCCGGCCGCCCTCCCGCCCTCTCCCCCATCCCCTCTCCCGTGCGTCCCCCCGCACACCCACCCCGAACGAGAGAGGGGCGCCACCTCCCAACCCCAAAAACAACCGCAAACGGCACTCGCGAAAGTTCCCCCTCTCCCGTTCGGGGCGGGCGGGAGGTGGCACGCACGGGAGAGGGGGTTAGGGGGAGAGGGCGGGTGGGCGGCGGACCGGGTTCATGGATGGCGGTTCGGCACGCGCGAGCCACCGCAGTGGTAACATCCCTCGCCCGCAGGTCCCATCCAAGGAGGCCCGATGCGCCGCTCGTCTCTCGCCCTGATCCTGCTTCTCGTGACGTTGCTGTTCGCCGTTCTGCCGGATGGCGCGCAGGTCCGCGTCTTACCGGATACGCCGGCTCAGCCTCCACCGCCTCCGGCTCCCGCTCCGGCAGCGGCGGTTCCAGCTCCGGCTCCGGGAGACTGGTCGCCGGACCGCGCCGAGCCGGGGAGCGTCGAGAAGATCAAGGAGTACACGACGGCTCCGGAGTTCCTGCCGGAGACGGTCGCCTATGTACCCGACTCCGCGACCGTGCCGTCGCCCACCAAGGCGCTGGGCCGGCTCGCCGGCTCGCCAGACGAGCTGCACAAGTCGGGCGAGGTCAATGGCTACTTCAAGCAGCTTGCGGCGGCGAGCGACCGGGTGCGCGTCGAGACCCTCGGCACCAGCGAGGAGGGGCGCGAGATGATCCTCGCGATGGTCTCCGATGCGGCCAACCTCGCCGGCCTGGAGCGCTTCAAGGCGATCACCGGCAGGCTCGCCGATCCGCGGGGCACGGCGCGGGCCGAGGCGAAGCGGCTCGCCGACGAGGGGAAGGTCTTCTATTGGCTCCTCGGCGGCCTCCACTCGCCGGAGACCGGCAGCCCCGAGATGCTGATGGAGCTGGCCTACCGGCTCGCCGTCTCAGAGCGCCCCGAGATCCAGGAGATCCGGCGCAACTGCATCATCCTCATTACCCCGGTCGTCGAGGTGGACGGCCGGGACCGCCAGGTGGAGTGGTATTACCGCCATCTGCGCGGCAAGAAGCTGCCGTACCAGGAGCTGACCGAGTTCAGCTCGCCGCCCTACTGGGGGCACTACGTCCTGCACGACAACAACCGCGACAACATGCAGCTCGCGCTGGCGCTCAGCCGGGCGGTGAACGGCGGCTATTTTGCCTTCCATCCGCAGGTGATGCACGACCTCCATGAGTCGGTGCCGCTGATGTACATCTCGACCGGCCACGGCCCCTACAGCCACGCCGTCGATCCGGTGACGATCAGCGAATGGACGGCGTTCGGCGACCACGAGGCCGGCCAGATGGCGGCTCTCGGGCTGCCCGGCGTCTGGACCTGGGCGTTCTGGGACGGCTGGTGGCCGGGCTATCTGGTCTCGGTGGGCAACAACCATCACGGCGTCGGCCGCTTCTACGAGACGTTCGGCAACAGCCTGGCGGGGACGTTCGAACGCGACCTCTCGGACTCGAAGATCGCCGGCAAGGCGGTCACCGAAGCGCAGTGGTACCGCCCCTGGCCGCCGGGGAAGAAGCTGCGCTGGTCGCTCCGCGACAACACCAACTACATGCAGGCGGGCGTCCTCGAAGCGCTCGGCTATGCCGCGGCGCACCGCCGCGAGCTGCTGGAGAGCTTCTGGATCAAGGGCAAGCGCTCACTCGACAAGGGGAAGACCGAGGCGCCCTACGCCTGGATCTTCCCGCCCGAGCAGCGCGACACCGGCCGCCTGGCCTACCTGGTCCATCAGCTCCGGGCGCAGCGCATCGAGGTACACCGCCTGAACGGTGACCTGACGCTCGGCGCCAGGACCTGGCCGGCGGGGAGCGTCGTGGTGCGGATGGATCAGCCGTATCGCAACGCGGCGGTCAACTATCTCGAAGAGCAGAAGTTCCCGGCCGACGAGCCGAACGCCCCGTATGAGGATGTGGCGTGGACCTGGCCGCTGCTCGACGGCGTCACCGGCGAGCCGGTCGCCGACCGCAAGGTGCTCGACGCGTCCATGACCTTGATGACCGCCGATCCCGTGCCGCAGGGACGGGTGGACGGCGCGGGCGAAGTCTTCCTCCTCCGCGACACCGGCCAGAACGCCTTCCTCCAGGCGCGCATCCAGCTCGGGACGCACCAGGTGGACGCGGCGGAGGCGGCGTTCCAGGCCGACGGCGTCACCTATCCGCCGGGGAGCTGGATCGTGCAGGCACCGCGCGACGCGGTCGAGGCGGTCGCGACGGACACCGGCCTGACGTTCCATGCCGTGGGCGCGGTGCCGGACGTCCATCGGCATGTCGTGGACCTGCCGCGGCTCGCGCTGTTCCACACCTGGACCTCCACCCAGGACGCCGGCTGGGCGCGCTATACGCTCGACCAGGCGAAGCTCGACTACACCCTGATCAGCGATGACGACATGAAGCGCGGCGGACTGGAAGATCGCTTCGACGTCATCCTCTTCCCCAACAGCGGCGGCGACTTTTCGCGACTGGTGCACGGGATCGATCCCAAGTATGGTCCGCTCGCCTACACCAAGACCCCGGAGTTCCCGAGCCACGGCACTCCCGACGCGTCGGAGGACATCACCGGCGGCATGGGTTTCCAGGGGCTGGTCAATCTGGAGAAGTTCCTGCGTCACGGCGGCGTCCTCCTCGCGCTCGGCAACGCCGGCACCGTGCCGGTCGAAGGCGGCCTGGCGCGCGGTGTCGAGCGCGCATCCGGCTTCAACACACCGGGCTCGGAGCTGCGCGCCAAGGTCCTGCGCCCCGAGCACCCCATCGCCTACGGCTACGAGGAGCGCACCCACCTCTTCCGCGGGAACGGGCCGATCTGGGACGTCGACAACTACGACCGCCGGCGGGTGGTCGTGCAGTTCGGCAGCAAAGAGGTGGAGACCGCGAAGCCGGCGATGGAGATCGCTCCGGCCGCGGCTCCGGAGGGCCAGACCGGGCGCGCCATTGAAGTCGAGGACATCGACGCGGCGGCTCCGAAGGCGGAGGAGAAGAAAAAGGACGGCAAGGACAGCAAGGACGGAAAGGACGACAAACGGCTGGTGCTCTCCGGCTTCGTGCGTGGTGAGGAAGCGGTCGACGGCAAGCCGGCCATCCTCGACGTGCCGGTGGAGAAGGGGCGGGTGATCCTGTTCTCGTTCAATCCGCTGCACCGGTTTCTCAATCAGTCGGATTTCCGTTTCGTCTACAACGCTCTGCTCAACTGGAACGATCTCCCCGAGTGAGCGCGATCGAGCCTGCCCCGAGCCCTCCGTCTGCTGAGCCGCCTCCGCAGGCCCGCGCGCGCAGCAGCGGAGCGGTCAGCGTGGCCGCGGGCATTCTGTCGAGCCGCATCCTGGGAGTGGTGCGCGAGTCGGTGTTCGCCCACTACTTCGGGGTGAGCGCGCACGGCGACGCGTACACCGCGGCGTTTCGCGTTCCCAACGCCTTGCAGAACCTGCTGGGCGAGGGCGCGTTGTCGGCGGCGTTTATCCCGATCTACAGCCGCATGCTGGCGAACGGAAAAGAGGAAGAGGCCGGGCGTTTCGCGGGCGCCATCTTCGGCCTCCTGCTGGTCGCGGCGTCGAGCCTCGCTCTGCTCGGCATCCTTCTCTCGAAGCCGCTGCTCGTCGTTCTCGCTCCGGGCTTCCTGAACGACGCCGCGAAAGTGGCGGCGGGACAGCTCTCGGTCAACCGGTTCGACCTCTGCGTGCACGCGGTGCGCATCCTCTTTCCGATGGCCGGAGTCATGGTCCTCTCGGTCTGGGCGCTGGGCATCCTCAACAGCCACCGCCGCTTCTTTCTGCCCTACTTCGCGCCGGTGCTGTGGAACGTCGCGCTGATCACCTCGCTGATCCTGACCGGCCGCTGGCTGGTGCACGGCGGCTCGGTGCGCAACCTTGGACCGGACGCGCTCACCACCCTGCTCTACGCCGCCTGTTGGGGCGGCCTCGCCGGCGGGGTGCTCCAGCTCCTGGTGCAGCTCCCGGCCGTGATGCGGGTGCTGCGCGGATTCCGCCTGTCGGTCTCGCGCGCGGTGCCGGGAGTCCGCGAGGCGCTCGCGGCGTGGGGACCGGTGGTGGCCGGCCGTGGCGTGGTGCAGCTCGCCGGCTACATGGACCTCTTCCTCGCCAGCCTCCTCTTCGCCGGCGCCTCCTCGGCGGACCGCTGCGCCCAGATGCCGTACATCCTGCCGATCAGCCTGTTCGGCATGTCGATGGCGGCCTCGGAGCTGCCGGAGCTGTCGCGCCTGCACGGCCAGGGCGACGAGCCCGAGCTGCTGCGGCGCGTTCTCCGGGTGCTGCGCTCGATGGCCTTTCTCAATGTCCCGACGGTGGTCGGCTACCTCTGCTTCGGCTGGCTGGTCATCGGCGCCCTCTACCGCTCGGGTGCCTTCACGGTCGGCGACAACTGGCTGGTCTATCTGGTCCTCTCCGGCTATGCGCTGGGCATCCTGGCGACGACGTCGTCGCGGCTGTTGCAGAACACCTTCTACGCCCTCGGCGAGAGCAAGGTCCCGGCGCGCATCGCCGTGCAGCGGGTGGTGACCTCGGTCCTGGTCGCCCTGCCGCTGATGTTCGTGCTCGACCACTATCCGCTGTCGCTTCTCATCGGCACCAAGGCGGGAGCCCTGCGCCTGGGCTCGGTCGGCCTCTCGACCGCCTCCGCGGTGGGAGCCTGGCTCGAAGTCCTCCGCCTGCGCGGCAAGCTCCGCGAGCGTCTCCCCGGGTTCGACCTCCCCTGGCGCGACGACCTGCGCATGATCGGCGTCGCCCTGGCCGCCGCCGTTCCCGCCGCGCTCGTCTGGTGGTTCCTGCCGCCGCTGTCGGTCCGGTTTGTCACCGCACCGCTGGTTCTCGCCGTTTTTGGCCTCGCCTATTTCGCCATCGCGAAGCTCGCGCACGTCGAAGAGGCCACGGCGTTTCTCAACGGGGTGGGGAGCCGGCTGGCGCGGCTCCGGCGGTGAGCCGGTCCGGCTGCCCCACAGCCGGCCATCGACTTCTTCATATAGACTGCGGAGGTCGTGCTCGTTGGCGAAGACCCCTTGCAGGATTCCGGAGACGCCCTGGCGGCGGCTGCGCTCGATGCCATTCCGAGTCTGGTGATGGTCATCGACCGCACGGGCCGCATCGTGCGCTGCAACCGCGCTTTCGAGCGGGCGTTCGGGTACTCCCTGGAGGAGGTCCGCGGCAGGGCTCCCTGGGAGGTTTTCGTGGTTCCTGAGGAGGCCGATTCGGTGCGCGCCGCTTTCGCCAGCCTTCTCGCCAGCCGGTCTCCCGCGCAGCATGAGAACCAGTGGCGTACCCGTGACGGCGAGATCCGCCTCGTCGCGTGGTCCGACGCCGCGATCCTGGACGCCGCCGGGGAGGTCCTGTACGTGGTGGGCAGCGGCACGGACGTCAGCGAGCGGCGGTGGGCGGAGGAAGATCTCCTGCGCACCAACCAGGCGTTGCGCGCCCTCATCGAGGCGTCGCCGCTCGCCATCTGCGCCCTCGACCCGGAGGGGCGGGTCCGCATCTGGAGCCCGGCCGCGGAGCGGATCTTCGGCTGGAGCCGGCGCGAGGTGCTGGGACGGGTGATTCCGACTCTCCCCATCGAGCGGCAGGACGAGCTGATGCTCCACATGCGGGAGACGTTCGCGGGCCGGCCGTTGCAGGGCCTGGAAGCCGTGCGGCAGAGGAAGGACGGCACGCTCGTCGACGTGGCGCTCTGGACCGCGCTCCTGCGCAACCCGCGGGACGAGCCCGAATGGCTCCTCGCCGTCATCGCCGACATCGGCGACCGCAAGCGGGCCGAGGAGGCTCTCCGCCTGCGCGAAGAGGAGCTCCGCCAGGCCCTCATCTCCGACCTCACCGACCGCAAGCGGGTCGAGGAGGAGCTGCGGACGGCCAAGCAGGCCGTCGAGGCGGCGAGCCAGGCGAAGGATCAGTTCCTCGCCGTGCTCTCCCATGAGCTGCGGACGCCGCTGACCCCGGTGCTCGCGTCTCTTTCGACGCTGGAGGCACGGGGTTCCCTGGGCGGTGACCTGCGCGACGGCCTGGCCATGATCCGCCGCAACGTCGAGCTCGAGGCGCGGCTGATCGACGACCTCCTCGATCTCACCCGGGTCGCGCGCGGCAAGCTGGAGCTTCACGCGCAGCGCATCGACGTCTGGGAGATCCTCAATCATGCCATCCACATCTGCTGCGGCCCCGAGGTGGCGGCCGGCCATCTGCGGCTGGAGCTCGGACTCACGCCGGGGGACTACCGGGTGTGGGCCGACGGTCCGCGCCTGACCCAGGTGTTCTGGAACCTGCTCAACAACTCCGTCAAGTTCACACCTGCCGGGGGCACGGTCACGGTGCGGTCGTGGCTCGACGCGCCGCGGGGCGAGCTCGTGGTCGAGGTCGCCGACACCGGGATCGGGATCGAGCCGGAGAATCTGGGACGGGTCTTCGAAGCCTTCGAGCAGGGTCCCCGGCAGATCACCCGGCGCTTCGGCGGCCTGGGGCTCGGATTGGCGGTGAGCAAGGCGATCCTGGAGATGCACGGCGGCAGCCTGACGGCGGCCAGCGCCGGCCGGGACCATGGCGCGACGTTCACCGTCCGGCTGCCGGTGGGTACGCAGGCCGATCTGGACGAGACGCAGTCGGCTCTCGCCCAGGCCCACGGAGAAAGCTCTCCCACCGCCGCGCTGTCGCTGCGCCTCCTGCTGGTGGAAGACCACGCCGACTCGGCAGCAGCTCTGGCGGACCTGCTCGGCCTGCTCGGCCACCAGGTCACTCTCGCCGGGAGCGTCGCGGCGGCCCTGGAGGCGGCTGAGAAGGCGGGCGATCTCGACCTGGTGGTGAGCGACATCGGCCTGCCGGACGGCAGCGGTCTGGACCTGATGCCCGAGCTGGCGCGGCGCTTCGGCGTCAAAGGGATCGCCCTCTCCGGCTACGGCATGGAGGAAGACCTTCGCAAGAGCCGCGCGGCGGGGTTCGCGCTGCATCTGACCAAGCCGGTGACTCTGCGTGCTCTCCAGGCGGCGATCGAGACCGCCTTGAAGGGAAGCGAGCTGCGGCCGTGAGCCGCCGAGATCCGTCGACAAGACCTCGAAAGCCCTATAATCCGCCGATTGCCGCGGCCGGTTGATCGGGAAATGCCGCCGGAGGGTGCCAGGGTGAATGTATTCGACGAATTCGAGTGGCGTGGCCTCGTCTATGACGGGACGGAGGGAGTGCGCGACCTGCTGGCCGAGGAGAAGGTGACGGCGTACATCGGGTTCGATCCCACCGCGGCCAGCCTGCACGTCGGTTCGCTGGTGCCCATCATGGGGCTCGCCCGGTTGCAGCGCTTCGGCCATTCTCCGATCGCGCTCGCCGGCGGCGGCACCGGTCTGATCGGCGATCCGGGCGGCAAGACGCAGGAACGGCCACTCCTCTCCAAGGAGAAGGTCGAGGAGAACGTGGCGGGGATTCAAGCACAGCTCGCCCGCTTTCTCGACTTCGACGCCAAGACCAACCCGGCACGGATCATCAACAACGCGGACTGGCTGGCGACGGCCTCCCTGATGGAGTTCCTGCGCGACATCGGGAAACACTTCACGGTCAACGCGATGGTCGCCAAGGATTCGGTGAAGCGCCGCCTGGAGCAGGCGGACGGCATCTCGTTCACCGAGTTCAGCTACATGCTGCTCCAGGCCTACGACTACATGGTGCTCTACGACCGCTACGGCTGCCGCCTCCAGATGGGCGGCAGCGACCAGTGGGGGAACATCGTCGCCGGCGTGGATCTGATCCGCCGGCTGCGCAGCGAGCGGGATGGTCTCCAGGCGGGGCCCAGCGCCGAGAAGGCGAAGCCGCTGGCGCATGCGCTGGTCTTCCCGCTGGTCACTACCTCCTCCGGGGTCAAGTTCGGCAAGACCGAGGCCGGCGCGGTCTGGCTGTCGGCCGAGCTGACGTCCCCGTTCCGCTTCTACCAGTTCTGGCTGAACGTCGAGGACCGCGATGCGATCCGGTATCTCAAGAGCTTCACCTGGCTGGGGCAGGAGGAGATCGCCGCGCTCGAAGAGAAGCTGCGCACCGCTCCCCAGGAGCGCGAGGCGCAGCGCACCCTGGCCGCGGAAGTGACGCGCGCCGTCCATGGCGAGACCGCGGTCGACCAGGCCGTCCGTGCCTCGCGCATCCTGTTCGGCGAGGCGATGACCGACCTCGAGCCGCGGGACGTGGCGGAGATCTTCGCCGACGTGCCCTCGAGCGAGGTCGACCGGGAGCGTTTCGTGCCGGACGGCCTGGCGCTGGTCGATCTCCTGGTCAGCTCCGGGCTCGTCACCTCCAAGTCCGAGGCGCGGCGGGCCATCCAGGGGGGCGGGATCTATCTCAACAACCAGAGCGAGGCGGACGAGAAGCGGCGGATCGAGCCCCGCGACGCGATCGGCGGCGAGCTGCTCGTGCTGCGCAAGGGACGCAAGGACTATCACCTGGTGCGGGTGGTCGGGAGCTGAGATGACCACGGATCTCGACCGTCGCCGGTTCCTCACCCTCTCCGCCACCGCTCTCGGCGCTGCCGCCGCCCTGCCGCGTTTCGCCGCCGCGGAGGCCGGTGCGGCGGCCGGTGCGGCGGCGCCGCTGCCGAATCTCCCGGCGCCGCCCGCGGATGCCCATTGGGCAGGCTATGCCGGCGCCCTCGTCATCGACGGCCTCGGTGGACCCGGCGGCAGTGACGAGACCAGCGAGGACGGCCTGCTCACCGCGACCGATCTGGCCGACGTGAAGGCTTCGGGGATCACCGCCGCCAACGTGACCGTCGGCTCCGTCGGGCAGGTCGCCGGTGCCTTCGAAGACACCGTCCGGCGGATCGCCACCTGGGAGCGCAACCTGGACCGCCATCCGGAAGCCCTGCTGAAGATCAAGACCGCCGCCGATCTCCAGGCGGCGAAGTCGACCGGCCGTCTGGGATTGATCTACGGCTTCCAGGACACCCTGCCGCTCGGCGAGGACCTCGACCGCATCGCGACCTTTCACGGCCTCGGCGTCCGCGTCATCCAGATGACCTACAACCGCCGCAACCTGGCGGGGGACGGCTGCCTGGAGCCGGCGAACGCGGGCTTGAGCCGCCTCGGCCGCGAGATGATCGAGCGGATGAACGCGTCCGGCATCCTGATCGACCTCGGCCATGGCGGCCGGCAGACGACGCTCGACACCATCGCGACGTCGAAGAAGCCGGTCGCCATCTCGCACACCGGCTGCGCCGCGCTGGCGGACCTGCCGCGCAACAAAACGGACGAGGAGCTTCGTCTCCTGGCGGAGAAGGGCGGCGTCGCCGGCATCTACCTGATGCCCTTCCTGCGTGCCAAGGGCCAGCCGCTGGCCGAGGACGTCGTGCGCCACATCGACCACGCGGTCCAGGTGTGTGGCGAGGATCACGTCGGGATCGGCACCGACGGTGCGATCTCGCCGGTCCATCTGACTCCCGACTACATCAAGGCGTTTCACGACGACATCGAGGACCGCCGTCGCCGGGGGATCTCGGCCCCCGGCGAAAGCGCGGACGTCTATACATTCGTTCCTGATCTCAACACCGCGAAGCGCTTCGAGCTGATCGCCTGGCATCTGAGCCGGCGCGGCCACTCGGCGGAGAGGATCGGCAAGATCCTCGGCGGCAACTTCGCCCGTCTGTTCCGCGACGCGTGGGGCGGCTGAGTCTCCTCAGACCGGCTGTTCGAGAATTCGGTCCGCCGTCGCCGGCAAGGCCAGGGATCCTCCCCAGGTGACCTGAACCTGGACCTCGGTCCGTGCCTCCGCGGTCAGCCCGTCGGCATCCGTGACGCAGACCGCGACCGCTTTCGGCACGACTTGCGCCGGCCGGGCGCCGTGAACGTTGAACAGGACCGGCGTGCTGCGCGCTCCAGGATTGGCCACCAGGCCCGCGGCCGACCAGCTCACGAGGAGAGGCGGCCGCAAGTCGGTACCGCGCAGCCGGATCTGCGCCATGCACGAAAGGTCCGGGAACTCGGCACTGATCCATGCCGGCGGGACGATGGTCACAGAGGGCCGCCGCTCGACGAGGCTCCAGGTTCCGCTGGCGGTGACGCCCCCCACCCCGGTCGCAAGGTTGTGATACGAGGCGATCAGCTTGAGACCTCCTGGAAGCAGGATCTCCGCCGGCAGCAGGCAGAGGACCGAGCGCTCCGGGGTTGCCGTACCGCTCAACGCGGCATTGGCGGCGGAGAGCACCGAGCTGTGCATCGACCAGGTGCCGCCATTCAGCTCGTTGAGCAGATCGGAGCGGAGGAACGCGGCGAAGGTGTCGCCGCTGTTCAAGGGCGCGAAGGTGCCGAGCGACTTTTGCCGGGCCGCAGCCTCGGCCGCGTCCGTTGGCGGACGCAGCCAGATGCCGATCCGCTGCGCATCCTGGGCCGGCCAAGCGCGAACATCCGCGCGATAGGGGAGGGACGTGATCAGGGACTGAAGGAGACCTTCGCGCTGGCCGGCGGTGAGGTCTGACGCTATGTGTAAACCGATGTCGGGAACGACCGTGTCGAAAAACGGGCTGGTCATGATCGTGGCTCGCGGACAAGACAGGCACCTGGCTTGGTGCCGCTCAGAGCGGTTAAGAACGATCCGAAAACCGGATCTCCTCACTGCGTCATCGCTAGTGCAGGATCTGTACCTGGGGCGATCCGGAGAAGCGGAGCCAGGCGATCTGCCGGCGCTCGCCCGGCCGCAAGGGGCGGTCCCAGGCGGAGACGTCCCGGTGCAGCAGGATCCGGCGCTCACCCTCCCGGGTGAGCTGATAGCCGGCGAGGCCGTCCGCGGCGACGAGCGCCGCCCCGCTCCAGGTCACCGTGACCGGCGTCGGCCAGGTCATGTCTTCCTCGCCGCTGTTGATGAGCTCGGCTTCGACCAGCTCCGGAGCGGTGAGATGGGACTCCGTGCGGAGCTCCCGCCGCGGCCGCCGGCCTGCCATCACCGAGCGAAGCGCGGGCCACGGCCAGTTGAGCCGGTCGGCGGCGCTCGGCAGGCGATACCAGAGGAGCCCCGTCAGCTCGGCCGGCCGGCTCGCGGTCCACTCCCGCACCAACTCCGCCATCACCGCCGGATCGCTCTGCGCCACCCGCACCACCGCATCGCGCGGCCAGGAGAGGAGAGGCCCCTCGGCGGAGAGGCCCACGACCTTTCCGTTCCGATCGAACGCCACCACATAGCCATACGTCGGCAAAGCCACCCGGAACGGCCGCCGGAACCGCGCCGCCGCCTCGACCGCCTTCTTCGCCGCCTCCGGATCGCACAACAGAAACGCCGCGTCGAACCGGCGAGGCGCCGCCAAGGAATGGACCTGAAGGACATAGCCGTCGGTTACGGCCACCAGCGCCGCGAAATCCCGCCGCTGGCGCAGCCAGACCGGCAGCGCCGTGATCGTCACCGGCAGCGGAGCCACTGCCGCTTTCACCGCCTTGACGAGGAGCGGATACTCGCCGAGCCGCGACTCCGGGCAGTCGTAGTCGAGCTGGATCTCGCGGACCTTCACCCCCGCGGCCCGCGCCCGCGCCGCGACCTCCTGCGCCGCCCCGGCGACGAAACGGACCTCCTCGGGATCCTCCGCCAGTCGCCGGCCGGCTCCCTTCTGGGCAAACCGTCCGATGCGAACCGCCAGACCAACCGGCCGGCCCGAAGCGTGGAGCGCCGCGAAGTCGATCCCCGCCAGAGCCATCCGCGGCGGCTTGACCGACAGATCGATCTCGGCCGCGAGAGCGACTAACCCCGAAAGCCCCTCCGTCTGCTGCACAGCCGCCCGGACCTCCGGTCCCCAGCTCCGCTGCCAGACGTACGCTTCCTGCGGCAACGGTCCGGAGGCCCGGGGGCCGCGGCGCAGCCAGAGCCCGAGGAGGAGAAAGGCGACGGCAAGAAGGGCCAGGACAGTGGTGAGGCCGAGGCGGCGCACGGAGAGAGACTCGCCAGATCAGACGCCAAAGGCGTCGAGGTCGCGGAGCACACTGCGGGCAGCGCCGGCGAAGGGGGCGGAGTCCGCGAAGATCTTCTCGTCGAGATCCGCCTTGAAGGAGTCGGCCTCTTTTGGATCGAAGCTGCGGATCTGGAGCCACCGTTTGATCAGCAGAACGACGAGATCGAGATGCTGCTTGCGCCGGTCGCGCAGCCGGCGGCGCCGCAGATGAAAGATGTCGATCGTCGCCTCGGCACGTGCGTCGTCAGGAGCGGGCTCGATCTCTCCGTGCGGCGAGTAGCGAAGGTGTGCCTCCGGGGCATCTATGCAGGGATCAAGGATGGCCGGACGCTCTCGTCCGAGATCAGCCTCTGGAGACAGAGCCCTTCCAGCTTCGTCTTCCAGAGGAAACTGGGTGAGCTTGCCCGCGGTCTCTCCTGCCTCGCGATCAGTCCAGGTTGGATGATCTCGTCTCCTTTGGTTGCAGGCTTCGCAGGAAGGATAGAGGTTCGACCATTCGTAGGCCAGCCAGTAGTAGCCGGGATGCTCGGAACGCTCCGCGACGGCGCCCTTGGGCCGAAAGTGGTCGACCTCCCAGCCAACCTCGGACAGTGGCGTCTCACAGTAGGCGCATTTGCGATGGAAGAGCTCTTCCAGGGCAACGAGGACGGACAAGTGCCGGTAGATGTGCTCGCGGATCCGATGGTCCTTGCCCTCACGCAGGGCATCTGCCGAGTGCTGGGCTGCGAGCTCGAACCAAGCCAATTCTGGACGGATCGGCTTGCCCGCTGAGTCGAGGCGGTTCCGGTCGACGTAGATCAAGGCGTTGGGATCAGAGGTCGTACTTCGCCATCAACTCTTTGAGCACCCGAGAGGTCTCGTTTTCTTGCTCGGGCAGGCCTTCGAATGCCCTCATCTCCCGGGCGAGGCCGCGGATCTCGCTACGCTGAGCCGGGTTTCGGTGCTCATGGGGGATTGCGGCGAGCTCTCGATAACGGGAGAGCTTCTCCCTCGTCTCGGTTCCATAGACCTCGCTGTCGAAGAGGCGCGGATCAGAAAGCATGTCCTCGACCGAGTAACCGAGATAGTCGGGGACCTCCGGTGCCACGACGACGTGATCCCCTTCGCGTCGGAGGACGATCAGCTCCTCCGGAGCCGCGTCGAGAGCCACGAGCGGACTGTGGGTGGTCGCGAAGATCTGCATCTCGGGAAAAAGGTCAGACAACCGAGGCAGGATCTCCGCCTGCATGGAAGGGTGGAGGTGTTGCTCGACCTCATCGACCAGAAGGATGCCGCGGACGTGACCCTCTTCATCGAGAGCGTCGGCCTGCATGGCCCACGCGTAGAGGTCGAGCAACCAACTGAAGGTCAGGCGGTACCCGTCCGCCCAGGTCTCCAGGGGGATCTCGCCGCCGACTGTCGGGCCGGAGACGATGACGCCGCCGCCGGGCCGAGGTGCGATCTCGTCTCCTTCTGAGAGCCCGAGAGCCCGCTTCAGGCCGCGGAGAGTCCGGTCATAGATCTGCGTTCCAAACAGCGACTGGAGACGCCGGAGAGTCAGCTCGGGATCGGCCAGAGCCTGGTCGTAGCGGAATAGGGTCGCAACTGCGGATGAGACACGGTAGCCCTGGGTCGTCGAATCAGGTCGCGTCCCGAACCGGCCGGCACCGTAGCCGCAGACGAACAGGTCCGGCTCCAGATCGGTTCGCGGATAGGGCTTGGGTCCCGTGTCGTCTATTGCGAATTCTCCGTCTCCTTGCCGCCGCCGAATTCCCCAGTAATGGACATGGCCGAGACCGAAATCAAGCCTGATGAGGCCTTGATTGGCTTCTTGAACCAGAACGCTTCCCAAAGGCTCTCCGAGCAACCGGTTTGCCTCTGGCTTGCTTGCTATCCCCAGAGCGATGGCACGGAGGAGGGTCGACTTGCAGGTCCCATTCTTGCCAATGATCAGGGTACGACGACGCGGGCCTTGAGGAGTTCGAAGGTCAATCCTGAGGTCCCGAAATCCCCGGATGTTCGTGAGACGGATCTCGTCGAGATGGAAAAAGCGGTCCTGCTCCGTACCGGTCACAAGCGGCATTCTACGACACGCGTACCACGGAGGCTCATGCCGCACCGCGTTAACCCTCTTTGCCGCAGCTTGACGTAGCCACCCGCCTGTGGCACGCTAGCCGCAGGCGCCGGCCTCGCCGTCCCGGCGTTTGAGGGAGCATTCCATCATGGTCACCGCACTCGTCGACAGCACCCTTCCAGCTTCCACAGACTCTCCGAGTCCTCGCATCAGCGCCGACCGGCTCGCCCGGCTGGCGCACCGCGCCACCGTTCTTCCCGAGGCGCACGAGACGATCGCCGTCCACGCTCCGGCGACCGGCCGGCTCCTGAGAACGGTTCCCAAGGGCACTCCTGATGATGTCCGCGAGGCCGTGCGGCGGGCGCGCAAGGCGCAGGAGGATTGGTTCCACCGCACCGTCGCCGAGCGGGCGGCGCCGATCCTTCGCTTCCATGACCTGATCATCGAGCGGCAGGATGAGGTACTCGATCTCATCCAGCTCGAATCCGGCAAGGCTCGCAAGCATGCGTTCGAAGAAGTGGCGGACACCGCCATCGTGGCCCGGTACTACTCGCACCATGCCGAAGGCCTCCTCGAACCGAAGCGCCGGCAGGGGGCGCTGCCCGCCATCACCGCCGCCTGGGAGCACCATCAGCCGGTCGGCGTCGTCGGGATCATCGCGCCGTGGAACTATCCGCTGTCGCTCGCGGTGACCGACGCCATTCCGGCTCTGCTGGCTGGCAACGGCGTGGTCTTGAAGCCGGACCGCCAGACGCCGTTCACCGCGCTGTGGGCCGTCGAGCTTCTCGAAGAAGCCGGGCTGCCTGCCGGGCTCTTCCACGTGGTCACCGGCGAAGGATCGGTCCTGGGGACACCGCTGATCGAAGAGTGCGACTTCCTCGCCTTCACCGGCAGCACGGCGACCGGCCGCAAGGTGGCGCGGCAGGCCGGCGAGCGGCTGATCGGCTGCGCGCTGGAGCTGGGCGGGAAGAACCCGATGATCGTGCTCGCCGACGCCGATCTGGAAGCGGCGGTGGCGGGGGCCGTCCGCGGTTGCTTCAGCAGCGCCGGCCAGCTCTGCATCTCGATCGAGCGCCTCTACGTTCACGATTCGCTCTACCACCGCTTCGTGGAGCGCTTCCTCGCCGAGACCCAGGCCCTCCGCCTCGGCGCCGGCCTCGATTACGACTCCGACATGGGCTGCCTGATCTCCGCCGACCAGCTCGCCAAGGTCGAAGCCCATGTGAAGGACGCGGTCGCCAAGGGCGCGCACGTCCGCGCCGGCGGCCGGGCGCGTCCGGATCTCGGCCCGACGTTCTATGAGCCGACCATCCTGACCGCCGTCACCCCCGACATGACCCTCTTCCGCGAGGAGACCTTCGGACCCGTGGTGGCGATCTACCGATTCGAATCCGTCCACGAAGCCGTCGAGCAGGCGAACGACAGCGAGTATGGGCTCAACGCCAGCCTGTGGACCCGCGACACCGATCTCGGCCATCGCATCGCCGCCCGCCTGCGGATGGGGACGGTGAACGTCAACGAAGCCTACGCGGCGGCCTGGGCGTCCGTGGACGCTCCGATGGGCGGCTTCAAAAGCTCCGGACTGGGCCGCCGGCACGGCGCCGAAGGTATTCTCAAATACACCGAGCCGCAGACCATCGCCATCCAGCGCGGCATGCCTCTCGCCGCGCCCGCGGGAGTCGCGGACGAGGTCTTCAGCCGCGCGATGAGCGCCACACTCAAGGCGCTGCGGCACATCCCCGGCCTGCGCTGAGCAGACTGGTCTGGGAATATCGCGAAGATTGAGGAGAACGATCATGGCCAAGCTCTTCTTCACCGGCTTCCCCGGTTTCCTGGGATCCGAGCTCGTCCCGCGCATCCTGCTGCGGTCCGAAGGCGACGAGGCCGTCTGCCTCGTGCAGCCCAAATTCGCCGCCCTCGCCCGCCAGCGCGTCCAGGAGATCGAGACCCGCGAGCCGCGCTGCGCCGGCCGCATCCAACTCGTCGAGGGAGACATCACTCGCTCCGGCCTCGGCATCGACGACAACGCCGCCCTCCTGCGCGAGACGGCTGAGATCTACCACCTCGCCGCCGTCTACGACCTGAGCGTCCGCCGCACCGTCGGCATGAAGGTCAACGTCGAAGGCACCCGGCACATGCTGGATTTCGCCGAAGACTGCGCCAACCTGCGCCGCTTCCAGTACGTCAGCACCTGTTACGTCAGCGGTTCCTACGCCGGCATCTTCCGCGAGACCGATCTGTGCAAGGGGCAGAAGTTCAACAACTTTTATGAAGAGACCAAGTACCTGGCGGAAGTCGACGTCCAGGAACGCATGAAAGAAGGACTGCCGGCCACCATCTACCGTCCGGCGATCGTCGTGGGCGACAGCCGCACCGGCGACACCCAGAAGTACGACGGTCCCTACTTTGCCATCCGCTGGCTCTTGAAGCAGCCCGGCATCGCCATCATGCCGGTCGTCGGCGACGCGACGCGCTGCCGCCTGAACCTCGTGCCGCGCGACTTCGTCATCGGGGCGATCACCTATCTCTCCGGCGAAGAGAAGGCGGTGGGGAAGGTCTACCAGCTCGCCGATTCCAATCCGCTGACCATCGACGAAGTGCTCACCGCGGTGGCCAAGGCGGCCGGCCGGCTGATGATCCGGGTGCCCTTGCCGGTGGGGATCGCGAAAGCGGCGATCGACTGGGTGCCGGGCGTCTACCGTCTGATGCAGATCCCGTCGTCCACCATCGACTACTTCGTCCATCCCACCTTCTACGATCCGTCGGACACCCTGGCCGATCTCAAGGGAACCGATCTCCAGGTGCCGCCGCTGCGCACCTACCTGCCGACCCTGGTCTCCTTCATGCGGGTCCACCCCGAGCTGAAGTCGGAAGCGATGGCCTGAGAGAAGAAACCGATCCCCGAATCACCGCTGGCGCGGTAGCCGGCTCGGGCGAGGATCGCACCCGGGCTGGATGATCGGGGATCGGTAGTGCCGCGAGAGGGGGCTACGCGGCGAAGAGAACGTCAGGCGTCGGGATCTGCACCGGGGGGTGCGTTGCCCGCTCGCCGGAAGGCTGGCAGCAGCAATCCGCTTCCAGCGTCTCGGGCGCCTCCTGGGCGGCCGTTTCGAGGGATACACCTCGTCTGCGCGGAGCATGACGCTGGGCGACGAGACGAGCTGGGCTGTCAGGAGATTCGCTTCGAGAGCGCGGAAAGCCGACCAACGCGCCATGCGCAGCATCCTACTCCTCTCCACTGGATAGCGCAAACCCTGAACAGAAGATCGATGAAGGTCGATAAGGTTGAGGGCGATGTGAAGTCCTGGGCTCGTGCGACCTCCAGAGATTGCGGTAAGCTTGACGCCTCAACGTCGTGATTACGGGAGGGCGGGCCGCTTGCCGAGCCCCAGGGTCTTCGTCAGCTACAGCCACAAGGACAAGGACGCGCTGGAGCAGCTCCGGAGCTTCCTGCACACTCTCGAACGTGAGGGACTCCTCGCCGTCTGGATGGACACCGGCCTGCAAGAGGGAGCCGACTGGAAACGCGAGATCGACCAGGCTCTCGCCGAGGCGACGGTCGCGGTGCTTCTGATCTCCCAGAGCTTTCTCGCGTCGGACTTCATCGTCAACGAAGAGCTGCCGCGGATCCTGGAGCGCGAGGCGAAGGGCCTGTTGACGGTCCTCCCGGTCTTCCTGAAACCATCTCAGGTGAAGACTCTCGGATTTCCCGATCCCCGGGACGGCGGACGCACGAAGGTCTACCTGACAAAGTTCCAGGGATCTGGGAGTCCGGACAAGCCGCTGGCCAAGCTCACTCCGGTCCAGCGGGACGAGATCTATGTCGCTCTCTCGGGCCGGCTTCAGGCTCTCGCAGGGGCCGCTCCGGCCTCTCCGCTTCCCGGTCCGAGGCCGGTGCGAGGGCCTGCCAAGGCGGCTTCCCCGGGACCAGCCCGGATCTACGAGCTCACGGTTGCGATGAAGGTTCGCGGAGAGACTCTCCGCCTCTCCTATCACCTGCCGGGCCGTGAGCCCATCAAGCCGGCGACGGCTTCCTGGACCTGGAAGGCGGTGGAGGAGAAGATCAAGCCGATCCACGACGCCTTGGACCGGATGCGCCAGCAGGTTCTCCTGCCACAGCTCGAAGATCCCAACGGATGGGGTGCGACGCTCTTCGACATCCTCTTCAAGGATGAGGCCTGCTGGGAACCGGTCTTTCTCGACCTCTTCGGCGAGCCGGCCAGCACGCGCCAGAATCCGTCACGCCATCCGGTGCGTCTGCGCATCTATTGCGAGGCTGACCGGCTGTCCGGCTTGCCGTGGCGGAGCACCGCCTGGACTCGCCAGCCGCTGGTGGACTCCGGCTGGGTGTTCACCACCACGCAGACGATCGATCCAACCCTCGACCTGCTGACCCCGGCACCGTGCCATGTGCTCGTCGTCGCCCCCGGCGATCCAGATCGCACGAAGGCGGTTCTGGAGGCACTGGCGGAGGTCTGGCCCACCGGCCGCCACCCCGGCTACTTCGAGGTGGCCGGCTCTCGAGCCGATTTGGAGAAGGCTCTCCGCGTGCATCATCCGCACCTTCTCTATGTCTACGGCCGGGGGAGCGTCGAAGGCAGCCGGTCGAGACTCATCCTCGATCAAGCCGAGCTGCTCACCTTGGCGGATCTCCGCCAGATGTTTCGTGCCGCGGGGCACACGCCATCTGTAGTGTACCTCGATACGGAAGGGCTCACCACCGCCACTAGCGCCACGCCGGACCAGATTCTCGGCGGCGACGTTCCTCTCCTCTTCTGGCGCCGCCAACCCGAGCAGTCCGCCGATGCGTCGGCGATCTTCCTTCGCTGGCTCCGGCGCTGGCTCGAACGGGGAGAGGACCCGGTCGACGCCTTTCACGCCATCCATCGAGAGGTTGGCCGTATCAGCTCCGAAGCCTGCACGGTCGCCATCCATTCGAATTACCGGTCCTGGCAGACCAAAATTTTCGAGGGCTCCGCAGCCCCCCGCAGCCATCCCGCGCTCCAGATCGACCGCGATCTGCCGAAGGCCCTTGTGCAGAAGCACGTCGAAGAGCTGGTGCGGAACAACGACCGGCGCGTAATGGCGATCGTTCCTTACGCACTCCGAGGCAACGAGCTCGCGCGGTTCTGGGAGCAGCTCCAACATCATCTCGAGCTTTCGCTCGACCATCTCGCGGCCTTCCGTTGGGTACGGCTGGAGCTTCCGCCGAGCCGGTCGAATCTGCAGCGCGATCTCGAAACAGATCTGAAGCGCCTTCTTGAGGCCGAGACCAGCGAGTCGCCCGGCCAAATTCTCCGCAGGTGGAGCCCCAGAGCTGTGGGGCGCGGGCGGAAGCCGGTCCTCTGGCTCAATTGGGGGACGTTCGGAGACGACGATCCGGCGCTCCCACCGAAGCTGACAGACGGGCAGCTGGCCGACTGGCTCCATTTCGCGAGCGGGTTTCTTGGGCAGTATTGTCCGGCCGATCTGCGGATCGTCGCCTATCTGGCCCAGGAGGTGTCCAAGGCGCAGTACAAGGGCTTCGCCCAGAAGCTCCGCGAGCTGCGGCAGGAGCCGTGGTGTCTCACGTCGACCTTTCGTCTGAGCGATGGGGTGCCGCTCGAAGAGGTGGATTTGCTCCACCTTCTGGAGTTCCTGGCGGACCGCAAGAATTCGAGCTGTGAGCCCGAGATCCAGCGTGAGGTGGCGGAACGGATCATCGCTTCGACCGGCGGCGCCTTCGCCTCGACGGTCGCGCTGGTCGAAGAGGCGGAGGCGACGAGCTGGTACGCACTCCTGACCCGTCTCCGCCGAGAGCAGGGAGCCGCTTGATGTGTGAGGGAAACCCCTGATGACCGACAGCCCTTTCGAGCTTCTCGTTCCCAGCGACCGCCGCCCTGAGCGCCGTGAAGCGCTGGCCCGCCGCACCATCCCGCCGAGCCTCGGCAGCCATCGCGAGGCGGCCCAGTTCTTCCAGCCGGACGACGATCTGGTCGACGCCGTAAACGTGGCCCTCGCCGTCGGGGCGCCGCTCCTCCTCACCGGCGAGCCGGGGACGGGCAAGACGCAGGTGGCCTTTTATCTCGCCTGGTATTTTGGCATCGAAGATCACCTCTATCCGCTCGCGGTGCGCAGCACCACGAGAGCCGAAGAGCTTCTCTACCACTTCGACGCCGTGGCCTATCTCCATGCCGCCAACGATCCCGCTTGGCAGGGGAAGGAGGTCGACAAATCGGAATTCGTGAAGAAGGGGCCGCTCTGGCAGGCCTACAAGGCCGGTGGCTCGTCGGTCGTCCTGCTCGACGAGATCGACAAGGCGCCACGTGATTTTCCGAACGATCTCTTGAACGTCTTGGACCAGCACACCTTCCATGTGCCGGAAGAGGACTCCACCATCAGCCGGGGCGATCAGGCGCCGCCGATTGTGGTAATCACCAGCAACAGCGAGCGCCGCCTACCCGAGCCGTTCCTGCGTCGCTGCATCTTCCACCACATCGAATTCACCGAGGAGTTGCTGCGCCGTGCCGTGGAGGCGCGCGTGGGCGATTTTCCCAACCTCGCCCCAGAAGTCCGTGAGGAGGCAGTTCAAAGGTTCCTAGAGCTGCGCGAGCGGGAGCAACTCCGCAAGAAGCCGGCGACGGCGGAACTGCTGGTCTGGCTTACCATCCTCTCCGCCCGCGGTGGCGTGACGGTGAATGCCCTGCGGGCTCCCTTTAAAGAGCTGCCAGCCCTCTCGGCGCTGGTTAAGGACCGCGATGACCTTGCGATGTTGAGGTGACCGTGAGGCCTCACGCTCGTCCCGTCACCCTCGTCCCCTTTCTCACCGCCCTCCCACTCTGCCGAGAGAGGGGAGCCACCGACCAAAAACGGCGAGAGGTTTCCGCAAGAGTTCCCCCTCTTCGGTTCCTTTGGTTCGAGGCGGATGTGTGGGGGAACGCACGGGGGAAGGGGGTAGAGGGGGAGGGCCTTCAGAGGGCTCAGACGTCGACTTTGGCGGGCCCCTGCCCATGACCGGCCTCGCCCCACTCCTCACCGCGCTCCGCCAATCCGGCCTGCCCGTCGGAGTCACCGAAGTCGCCCGTCTGCGTCAGGTCTTCGCCTTGGGGCCAGAGCGGACTGAAACCGACGACAGCCGCCGGCTCAAAGCGATCCTCTGCGCCGTTCTAGTCAAGTCCTCCGATGACCGCGCGGTCTTTGACAGCATCTTCGAGTCCTGGCTGAGCGTCGCCGGGCAGGATCTGGACCCGCCAGCGCTGTTGTCTCGGGCGCCAGTTCCACCCCCTGCTCCTCGGCGGCGAGGAAGTCGCCCACACCTTTGGGGAGTTGCGGCCGTCGTTATATTTCTTTTGATCTTCGCCCTCGGCAGCCATCTCGAGGTCCGGCCTTTCAAAATTGAGCCGGCACCCGCACCGATTCCTCCACTGGCTCTTACGCCGCCTCCTGCACCTCCTGCGTCAGCTCTTTTGCCGGTATCCCAACCCGCCGCCGTCACACCCGACGACATTCGCCAGCGCACCTTCACTGCCTGGGTGCCCACCATCGCCGTCATGCCGGCTAAGCCGGAGTGGCAGGGCTGGGCGCCGCTCTCCCTCGCGGTCGTCGCCTTGGCCGCGGCCGTCGGTCTGTGGCGCGCCCAGCAGCGGCGGAGTCGGTTGCCAGAACCGGTGGCGGAGCCATTGAAGAAAGGTCCGCCGCGGGTTTTTCTCACGCCCCCTCCAATAGCCGAACCGGAGCTTCTCTCTCCACAGGACGAAGAGGCCCTCGTCTGGGGCATCGGCCACTTCGTGACCGACGAGCCCACCCGCCGACTCGACCTCCGCGCCACGGTGAGGGCCACCGCGCAGGCGGCCGGCATTCCGCGGCTCCTTTTTGAGCAGGACCGCCATCACCACGAGGTGTGGTTGTGGGTAGATGAAGCGGCGGCCGAAGCCGACCCGGCCGTGGAGCGTCTAGCCGCGGAGGTCGAGAGCGCGCTCCGCATACACGGCCTGCCGGTGGAGCGGTCACTCTTTCGCGGAGTCCCCGACCGGTTGACCGGAGACTCCGGCGACGAATTCGCGCCCAACGAGGTCGACGAGCGGCGGGACTCCGCCCTGGTGGCCATCTTAACCGACGGCCGCGGCCTCGCCCGCCACTATGCAGCCGATGACCGCCGCAAGGGGCTTGACGCCCTTCTGCGCAACCTTTCTAACTGGCCTGACCTCGCCTTTGTGGACTTCGCGACCGGGCCGAGCGAACTGGCCGCCATCCTGCGGAAGCACGCTGTGGCCAGGATCAAACCGCCTGAGCTCGCCGCCTTCCTCGGCGGCGGGGAAGCACCGCGGCTGCACGCCGTACTCAGCGCCGAGGCTGCCTGGGCCGCTGCCTGCGCCCTCGCCCCGTCCTCTGTTGACGAGCGGTTCACCTTCGCGCTACGCCGCCACCTGGGGCTCAACGCCTCCCCCTGGGCCCTCCGCGACCTCCGCGCCGAAGCGCCCGGCCCTGCCGGCCGTCTCTACTGGCCTGCCGCCGCCCGAGCCCGCAGAGTCAACTGGCTGCGTACCGCCGAGGGCCAGGGAGAAAACGTCGCCCCCTCCAGCGTTTTCGGCCGTGCTCTCGCGTTCTGGGAGGAGTCTTACGACCGGGAGTTGGAGAACCAGCCGCCCAAGGTGCCGGCCAACCTTCACCTCCAGATGGAGCGCGCCCTCCTGCGCCTATGGAGGAAGGAGGAGGAGGTCGTCGTCGCCATCCGCGACCTCTACAGTCTGCACGGCGGACCTCTGCACGAAGCGGTTGAACGGCAACTCGCCGGCCTGGCGCCCTTGGATTACGGAAAAGAGGAGCACGTTCGCCTCCCCTGGCTCTGGGCTGCCCGTTCCGACGCGGAACAAATCATGCTTCAGACGATGCGCCTAGGCGGCGGTATGCCAGCGGCCAGCCTACGGCAGCCCGGGCGGCTGATGGCGGCGGTCGGACTCTGCGTCGGGCTGGCTGCGGGAGCGTTTGGGGTGCAGATCCACCGTTGGTGGCAATCCGAGCCGCCGCGACTGGAGGACAAGACTCCTCCTCCTGGATCTGTCTCTTGGCTCAGCCAAATCTCTGACGGGAGTTGGCGCGCATTCGCTGGGGCTGCGAAAAGCTGGAGCCGCGTCAACGCAACGCCTGGAGATGTCGCCGAAGTCCGCTGGACTCGGGCTGAGCTTTCCTGCGTTGAGGAGCCTAAAGCGGGCGTCGAGGTCTGGCGCTGCGGAGTCGGAACTGTAGTTGAGAATTCCCGCCTTTCTTCAGACATTCGGCAGAGCCTCATAGTCCTCGAGAATCCAGAGAGAGGCCCGGCCGTGGAGTCTTTGGCCCAGGCGCTCTTAGATAGTGGCTCGGCCGACATCGTCTACATTGTGCGTGCGCCGTTCTTAGAGTGGTGGAATCGAGTGCCCCCCTTGGATCCGCTCCGTCAGGACCAACAAGTGTTGGTCCTGACCACTTCCTCCCTGTCTCATTCGGTCAGGAAAGGAGAGCGCCTCGGCTGGCTTCGGGCAGCAAGCTGGAAGGGGCTGGAAACCGCTCTCCGGTTCAAAGGGAGGAAATCCGTACGAGAGATCTGGCCGCAACTGGCAGTCCTGGAGGGAGATCCGGCGCGGCTTTGGCTCCGAGGGCTGGAGACTTGCCGGGCCGGCGAGACGATTAAGGAGCTGAGCATGGAGTTTGTCCATGTCTGCCCGGACACGTTTGTCATGGGGGCGATCGCTAACGACCAACGGGCCAGCTCCGACGAAAAGCCGGCGCACGAGGTCACCCTGAGCGAATACTGGATCGGCAAGTACGAGGTGGCCGAGGCTCAGTATCATGGCAAGGGGTCGGACAACAACCCAGTCACAGATGTCTCCTGGTTTGACGCTGATGCCTTCTGCAAGCGGAACGGCTGGAGCCTACCCACAGAAGCCCAATGGGAGTATGCGGCCCGCGCCGGGACTCAAACGGCTTGGTCCTTCGGCGACGACGAGAAGAGCCTTGGAGACTACGCCTGGTTCGAAGGCAACTCCGGCAACGGGCCGCACCCGGTCGGCACTAGGAAGCCGAACTCCTGGGGGATCTCCGATATGCACGGAAACGCCTGGGAGTGGGCTGCCGATTGGTATGGCCCTTACGCCAATAAACCGGAAGCGGATCCCACAGGTCCGTCGACCGGGAAAGGCCGTGTGTTGCGGGGGGGCGCGTTCGAAGGCTCGCCCGGGGACCTGCGTTCCGCACTCCGATACTGGGACCTTCCCTCAAGCCGGTTCAGGGACATCGGTTTCCGCTGTGCCCGCGTCTCCCACCGCCAGCCTTGACCCTCGCCCTTTTGTTGCTTTATTCAAGCCCTGCGGGGCTGCGGGGCCGCGGCGTCGGCCCCTCACCCCGCCCTCAAGTCGCGCATGACGAGAACAGAGACGACTATCTACGTGCCCGCGGCCTGCACGAGTCTCTGCAACGAAGCTGCCTTCGACACCACTCCAGCAACCCTGCATCGCATCGCCGAATCGGCGAATTTCTAACCGACGCTACAACCAGGAGCCAGTCTCCAACTCGGTCTAAGATCCCGTTCCCCCTCTCCAGGCCGAAGGGAGGGCGGTGGGAGAGATGGGCTAAAGGGAGGGGCCGCGGGCGCAGCGAAAGCCGACTCCCCCGACCCGGAGTGTGGGCTGGCCCCCGACCCTGACCGCGGAGCGCAGGGCACCGGCCGGGAAGTCGAACGCTCCCCCCCGCAACACATGGTCGTCGCCTTGCTCCGGGCCGGCCGGAACAGGTTCGGCGGCTTCAGCGTACGGGCCGAACCGGTCCCAGCACCATTCGTAGACGTTGCCATGCATGTCGTGGAGGCCCCAAGGGTTTGGTTCCTTCTTGCCGACAGGTTGGGGCTTACCGTTGGAGTTGGCTTCGTACCAGGCGTGCTTTGCGAGTCTGTCCTCATCGTCGCCGAACGACCACCGGGTGGTCGACCCGGCTCGGCATGAGTACTCCCACTCCGCTTCGGTCAGGAGGCGGAAGCTATCGGTGGCACGGTTCCAGGTGACCTTCTCGCCCTCGATCTTGTAGCAAGGGGGGAGCCCCTCTCGCTGCGAAAGCTCATTACAAAAGGCCACCGCATTTTTCCAGGAAACGTTGTTGACCGGGCGGTCGTTAGTCTCGCCTTCGGGCCAGCCGGGGTCTGTCTCCATGATTTGGGAATAGAGGCGACGGGTCACCGGGTAGCGGGCGCAAGCGAATGGAGAAATGGTGACCCAGTGGACCGGTCCCTCGGTTTCGTAACGACCGACTTCGTCCTCCGGGCTACCCATCTGAAAGCTGCCCCCGGGGATGGGGACGAGATCAACGAAGGGCGAGGAAGGGGCCGGTTCAGAGTCGCGCCGCGGTGGGGGTTCCTTGATGGCGATTGGCTCGCTGCTCCAAGCCAGCACAGCCGCCGCGCCAAGGAATGCGATGAAAACGGCCACACCAATCATCCGCGGCACGGAATCGGAGAGAAGAATGGCGCCACCGAGGGCTCCGAAACCCAATCCAACAGCCCAGGCCCATCGGGCCGGGAGGAAATCCAGCCGGCGGAGCCAGGGGGAGATCGCCTGCTTCAGGGCTCGCTCGCGGGGCACGCGTTAAGTGTACCGCGCGAAGTCCTTGGCCGAGCCCGCTCAGCGTGGGAGAAGCCCGCAGACGCAGACCCTCAACAAAGGGGATGCTATTGGTGTCTAACCATATGGACAAACATCTTCCACCTTGAAGCTCTGCTGAGGACTCAAGAAATGCGCAGCCTGACTCGAATCTACTCTCTGTTGTTCCTGGCGTTGCTTCTCGCGATCCCGGCTCTTGCCCAGACTCCACCGTACGCGCGGACGGTCCTTGTCGTGTCGGGCGGGTCTCCCACCACGAACGGGACGAACCTGCTTTCCGCTCTTGCCGCGATCACGACGGCCTCGGCGGCGAACCCGTGGCTTTTGAAGGTCGAGCCGGGCATCTACGATCTGGGGACAAATCAGCTTGTCCCGAAGGCTTACGTCGACATCGAAGGATCCGGGCGGGACTCGACGATCATCACTTCAGCCGCTCAAGGCAATGGCGGGCCTGGTGCGACCGTCCTGGTCTATCCAGGAACCCTGGCGGAGATGCGCGAGCTGACCGTCAAGAACACCTCGGCCGGGATGGGGCGAGGTCTCTATCTGCTCAGTGACGACTTTGCGTTGAGGCGGGTGAACGTCGATGTGAACACCGTGGATCAGAGTGTGGCTTTGGAGATCGTCAACAGCAGTCCGACTCTGTCCGATGTCTCCATCAAGATCCAGACGGGGCGATGGGGTGCGACCGGTCTCTCGATGTGGAGCAGCAGCTCCAAGATCGAGCAACTGGCGGTTCAGATCTCGTCCAGCAATTCGGACGCCACGGGAATCGGCATCGGAGGAAGCTCCTATCCCACGATGAACAGGGTCACCGTGAACCTGCTGAGCTCCCTGACGGCTTTTGGCGTCGTCTTTTCCGGAGGGAGCCCCCTGATGGCGAACTGCGAGGTCCGCGTATCGGGCGGGACGACCTTGAACACAGGTCTCTACGCGAAGAACGCCGGCACGCCACACGTCCGGGATTGTTATGTGAACGTCCAGGGCGTGGAGACCAGAGGGGCCGACGTGGTCTCCCCGGCGATTCTGGAGATCCGGGGGTCGACGCTGTGGGCGGTCTCGAGCGGCCGGGCCTGGGGTCTCTTCAACGAGGGCGGAAAGGTCAGCGTTTTGAGCTCCGAGGTCCACGCCATGGGCCCGAGTGAAGGAATCGGCGCAATCAATATGAATGGGACCTCGGTCACCGAGGTGGACCATACGACTCTCGAAGGCTCGCGCTTGAGCGCTTTGAACATCACTACGGGGGATCGGATCTCGATCGGAGCGAGCAAGCTCATCGGTCCGATTCCGTCGCCCAATGTCGGGGGGTATACCTGCGTAGGAGCCTACAACAACTCCTATATCGCGCTCAGTCCGCTCTGTCTGTAGGAGGCACGGGCGGGGTAGCAGGTGTGAACCCCTACGACATCAACCAGGGGCTGTGCTGTCTCTCCTGAAGTAGACTCAGCCGTGCTCCCATGGCCGACCCGCAAACCAAGCCCGAGATCCTCCAGACGCTGAGGGCTCTTCACGAACGCAGCACGCGGTACTGGAGTGCCTTCTCGGATTCCGATTTCCTCGCGCCGATCGGCGAGGCGTGGTCTCCGGCCGACAACGTGCGCCATCTCGACAAGTCCGTTCGCGCGGTGGTGCGTGGCCTGGGAATTCCGAAGCCTCTCCTCTTTCTTCTCTTCGGGCCGTCTCCGCGCGCGTCGCGGGACTATGGCGGGCTCCGCGACGTCTATCGCGGCATCCTCGCGGGTGGCGGCAAGGCCGGGCGGTTTGCGCCGGCGCCGGAGACCCTTCCTGCCGATCCCGCGGCTTGGCGGCGGGCGCTCATGGGCCGCCGGGAGTTGGCCGCGGAGGCGCTGGAGCGCGCGATCGAGCCGTGGAGCGAGACGGCGCTGGACCGCTATCGGATGCCCCATCCGCTTCTCGGCAAGCTCACGGTGCGCGAGATGCTTTTCTTCACCCTATACCACAACCTCCACCACGTTCAGAACGTGGCCCGCCGCACGGGGATCGCCTTCGCGGCGTAGGCTCCCGGAGGAGGACTCCCGATGGCGGAGATCCGAAGGACTCGGACCTCCGCCGGGGAGTGGAGGGAATCCGGGCAAGGCGGTGCCCCACGCCGCGTCGCCCGGGTACTCTCACGTTTTAAGTTGTCAATGAACCGTCCTGCAACTCCAGCCCGAGTCTCGGTGAGCTTCTTTAACTGAGCTTTGGGATTGGCCTAGAATGCCATTGCCACGGCAATCCCGTCAAGAGCATTTATTGACTTTTCTGGGCGTAGATGGTTCAATTCATCAGGAAGACGGCTTGGACGGTGTTATTCTTCATTGTCGTAAGGTCATTCTGTCTTGAGCAGATCCATTTCGGTTAATCATGGCGCCGTGATGCTCTGAGCAGAGCCATTCCGGAGCATTAGAAGGTCATGATGGCTTGAGCAGCGGGATTCTGGAGCGTCAAAAGGCGCGGATGGCCTGGCCAGCGCGATTCTGGAGCGGCAGAAGGTTCTGACGGTCTGGCGAGCGCCATTCCGTCGCGGCCAGAGCGATTCCGGAGCGTCAGAAGCTTCTGATTGTCTGGGGGGATTGATTCTGGAGGAGTGCAGGACTCTGCCGCGCCGGCAGAGCGGAGGCCAACGCGGAGTGGGCGTGGGCAAGACGCCCGACGCCCATTGCAAGACGGCCGAAGCCTGGGCGAAGCAGAATGGTGTTCTTTGAAAACTTAATCTGACGGGCAGAGGAGAAACGGCCCTCCGTCTGTCCGTTTTGTGAGTAGGTCGCCTGCCGGAGGTGTATTCCGGCATTGCGTGGGAGAGCACGGAGGAGAACCGTGCTCTCCCGAGAGCGGTGGGATCTGCGCAACTCGGAACGCGCGGCGCGGAGAAGCCAGCCGCGGGGGCATGACATAATTCCGCCATGCGAAAGAGCCTTTGGGTGTGGGCGCTGGCTGGCCTTGTCGGGAGCGGAGTCGCGATGGCGGGAGAGGAGCTGCGACAGACGGCCCTTCCGGTTCCGGCATTTCCAGGACCGGCCAACGTTCCGGCGACGGCAAAGCCGGCCTTCACGCTGGTCCGTGCGACGCCGAACCAGATCACCGACGAGGAGGCATGGCTCGCCAAGAACGGCTTGCACCTCCCGGTCTACGCGCCGGGAGGCCAGGAGGTGCGCTCGATGCTCGAGAGTCTTCAGAAGGTCGAAGCGCCTGTCTGGGGGCCGGCCAAGGTTTTCGACGCAGGAGACAGCCGGTTTTTCCTTTTCGGGGACCCCCGCACGGGCGATATCTACCTCGCCGCGGTGGACCCGCGGACCGTCACGTTCAAGTATGGATTCGATTTCTCGGCGTACGACCATCCGCCGGGCGAGCCGGTGGATCGCGAGAAGTTCACTCACCAGGAGTTGCGCTGGGCGGTGGAGAAGGAGGGAGTCCTCTACGTCTCGACCTGCCACCGTACCTACGCCCGGGACTCAAAGCGCCTCAACGCCTACATCACCGCGATCGACCTGAAGACGAAGACCGTGCGCTGGCGCTCGCCGGCGCTGGTGGCGAACGCGGAGAATTTCCTGGTGATCGGCGACGAGATCATCACCGGCTACGGCTTCACCGCCGAGCCGGACTACCTCTATCGCCTCCGCCGCAGCGACGGCCGGGTGCTCGGGCGCGTGAAGCTCAAGTCAGCCCCTGACCGCATCCTGGAGAAGGATGGGCTGCTCTACGTCCGCTGCTACGACACGGACGCGGTGTACAAGTTGGCGGCGCCATAGATCGCAAGGGAGGTAATCGATGGCTTTGGAAGCGCCTCGACCGCAGGAGCGATGGTCCTGGGCCCTGACCGCGGTCTGCTGCCTCTACATTGCCTGGGCCGCGCATTTCTTCGTGGCGCGGCTGGCGACGTTCGGTGAGCTGTTCTCCGGGATCGGCACGCAGCTTCCCTGGACGACATCGGCCGTTCTCGCGTTCTCCCGGAGCGTGGCTCCGTACCTCGCGGCAACCGTTCTGATCGCCGGCCTGATCGCCAAGGAGCGCGCGCCGCTCAGCCAGGGCGCGAAAATCGCGGCGACGGCTATCGTCTACCTGATCGTCTCCTGGTCCCTGCAGCTCTCGCTGGAGGCGATCTTTCAGCCGCTTTTGGAGATCGTCAAGAAGATCAATGGTTGAGGGAAACTGGGGGGCGCCGGGTCACGACGCGCGCAGCTCGCGCAACACGTCTTCAGCGTCGAACAGCCGGCCGGCGTCGACATCTTCCTGGGACGCCAGCAGCGCGCGGTGCAGGGCGGAGCGGTCATCCGGTTCGAGCCAGTCCCCTGGATCGAGGGGAAGAAGCTGGACGATGGTGCCCTCGGGAAGCTCGGTCGGCTCATCAACCAGGAGGCGGCCTTCGTGCACGCGGGCTTTCAGAGTCATGCCAAGAGGTTAGCACGGCTGGACCAGGCAGGAGACCAGACGAATTGCCCCCATGATAGCTTGAGCGTGCATGCCTTCCTCCGCTCCCCCCCTCCGCCTCCTCGCCCTCTCCGGCAGCCTGCGCGCCGTCTCCCTGAACACGGCCGCCCTGCGTGCCGCCGTCGCTCTGGCTCCGCCGAACGTCGAGATCGTGCTCTATGACGGGCTCGCCGGACTGCCTCATTTCAATCCGGACCATGAGGCGTCTCCCGGCGGTGCGGTGCGGGACCTTCAGGCTCGTGTCGCGGCGGCGGATGGGTTGTTGATCTCCTGCCCGGAGTATGCGCACGGGGTGCCGGGATCGTTCAAGAACGCTCTCGACTGGCTGGTCGGCGGCAGTGAGATCGTCTACAAGCCGATCGCGCTGATCAACACGTCGCCGCGGTCGACGCTGGCGCAGGCGGCTCTCATGGAGATCCTGAGAGCGATGTCGACGCGGTTGGTGATCGAGGCGTTCGTGGCTCTGCCGCTGTTGGGGCGGAAGCTGAACGAGGCGGAGATCCTGGCCGATTCCGAGCTGGCGGAGATGCTGCGGTCGGCGGTCTCGGAGCTCGCGCGGTGGATCCGCGCGAACCCGGCGCCGTTGTGAGGTCCGGTCTCCCCTCAGCCCAGATTGTGGAAGACCCGCTGCACGTCGTCGTCCTGCTCCAGGCGGTCGACCAGCTTGAGCACCTCGGTGGCCTGCTCCTCGGGCAGCTCGGTGGGCGTCAGCGGCAGGTACTCTGACTCGGCCGAGAGAGGCGCGATGCCGCGGTCTTCGAGCGCCTTCTGCAGGTTTCCGAAGTCGGAGAAGGCGCAGCGCAGCACGAGCTGCGGCTCGTCCTTCTCGCCGGTGCTCTCACCGATCTCCTCCAGGCCGTGGTCGATCAGCTCCAGCTCCAGCTCGTCGGCGTCGAGCTTGTCCGGACTGAGGCGGAAGACTCCCACGCGCTTGAACAGGAAGCCGACGCTGCCGGTGGTGCCCATGTTGCCGTTCCCCTTGTTGAAGTGGGCGCGGATGTTGGACACGGTGCGGGTCGGGTTGTCGGTGGCGGTCTCGACCAGGATGGCGATGCCGTGCGGGGCGTAGCCTTCGTAGAGGATCTCCTCGTAGGCCGTCGCGTCCTTGCCGGAGGCGCGCTTGATCGCCGACTCGACCTTGTCCTTCGGCATGTTGACCGCGCGCGCGTTCTGGACGACGCGCCGCAGGAGCGGGTTGGCGATGGGATCGGAGCCGCCCGCTTTGACGGCAATGACGATTTCTTTGCCGATCCGGGCGAACTGCTTCGCCATCCGGTCCCAGCGGGCGAACATCGTGTGTTTTCTGGTTTCGAAAATGCGTCCCATGGTCTCTCGAGAGGGAAGTGGGTCCTCGGATGAGCAAGCCCGGCGCCTTGCCGGCTGAGGGGAATGTAGCCCGATGGCGGCGGGTGAGTAAAGGGGAGGGTGCTCGCCGGGCCGGGGAAAAACGGGTACGCTGTCCGTCAACGGATCATCAAGGCCTCACTCTCGAAGGTCCTACGCGAGGAGGGATTCATGGCAAAGAAGGTAATCGTCGCGGTGCACGGCATCGGCGAACCGACCGAGTACGCCACCCTCAAGCAGACCCTGGCGCAGATCTGCCAGTACCACAATGTGCCGGCCGCGGTGCCCCTGGGTAACTTCCACGCGGCCGGCAAGGCGTTGGTCCTGAGCCCTCCCCGCTATCCGCAGGAGATGGGCGATCTCGCCTTCGCCGAGGTCTACTGGGCCGGCGTGCCGCGCAAGCTCGTCAAGCAGATGTATTCGCTCGAGGACATCGATCCGTGGGTGAAGACGATCAGCGAGCGCGTGCGGCTGCGGAGACCGGCGGGGGAGGAGGCGCTCACCGACGCCGATCAGCGCATGATCGAGCGGGTTCTCGGCGAGATGCTCACCAGCATCGACGTGCTGGAGCGCCTGTGCTTCATCGCCGACAAGATGGGCATCTTCTCCTTTGACCTCAAGAAGGTGCTGGTCGACTACATCGACGACATCCAGGTGGTCGCCGAGTTCAAGGATCAGGGGCTGGAGATCGGCAAGCTGTTCAGCCAGCGGCTGGAGGCGGTGCACCAGGAGTATCCGGGGGCGGAGATCCACCTCATCACCCACAGCGAGGGGACGGTGGTCGCGATGCTCGGCCTGCTCAGCGCCTTGTGCAGTCCTCCCGGCCAGGCGACATGGATCGACAGCGTCCGCGGGTTCATGACCTTCGGCTCGCCGATCGACAAGCATCTGGCCCTCTGGCCCGAGTTGTTCGACGCGTACACGACTCCCTGCCGGACGCTCGCCAGACCCATCGAGTGGCAAAACTACTATGACTACGGCGATCCGGTGGGCTTCAAGCTGGATGACGCGCGCAAGCGGTTCACCACCGGAGCGTGGGCGGCGATCTTCAATTTTCCAGCGGAAAACGACCACGGCTTCGCGCGCTACCCGCTGCCAGGGAAGGCCCACACCGACTACTGGCAGGACTCGGAGGTCTTCGGCCACTTCATCCGCAAAGTCGTCTACGCGGAGCAGGTGCCGCCCAAGCCCGACGCCGCGCGCTATGAGAAGGCGCCCGGCAGCAAGAGCGTGGCAAGGATCGTCAGTTGGGTGGTGCCGTACGCGCTGATGGCGGCGCTGCTGTTCTGCGCCGTCTTCGTCCTCTACAAGGGCCTGCATGGACATCTCGATCCCGAGCAGCCCGATTCGATCGCACGGGTGTTCTGCATCGTGGCCAGCCTCAGCGGTTTCCTGGCCGGCTTGACGGTCATGGCACGCATCCCGCGCATGACGCGCAAACTGTTCTGGCATGTGACCGGGATCGTCTTCTTCCTGCTTTGTCTGGCCGGCAGCGCCGCCGGCATCAGGGCCTGCGGAATGGACGTCGACTTCGGGAACCTGCTGGGCTTGGCGGCGCTCCTGGGCATCGTGGTCTTCCTGACCGGCAAGCTCTCTCCGGAGTGGGGGATCCGGGTCCTGCTGGCGGTGGGAACCGCCATCACCGGAGGCTGTCTGTTCCTCCTCCTCCAGGGTCCGGCCACTAGACACCACGGTGACCTGTGGCCGGTCTTCCTGGCCGCGGCCGTCTTCCTGTATCTCTGGTGGCTGGTGGTGCTCCTGTTCGACCTGGTGTTCGTGTGGCACCGGTACATCCGCTACGCGGCCCGGACCTATTGACCCAGGCTGTAGAGCGAAACCAGGGCGAGAAGGAGGCAGGACGAGGCGGAGACGATGCGCACGAGGCGCCGGGGGAACCGCTCCCGGAGGCTCAGGCCGAGGACGATCGCGAGCCCTCCCTTGGTGCACAGAGCCAGGGAGCCGCCCAGCCAGACCGGGCCCGGCGCATGGAACCGCATGACCAGGGCCGCGGCCGAGATCTGGCCGAGATCGGCCCACTCGGCGAAGAAGACCGAAAAGAAGGCCACCCAGACCGCGTTGGTCGAGGGGGGGCGGGCCGGCGGCTTCCCGGGGACGCCGGCGTCCGGCGTCTCCCGATGCCACCAGATGCAGGCGGCGCTGGCGAGAAACGTCACGGCGCTGATCGCGCCCGTCCACAGCGGGGACAGCTCGCTCAGGAGCCTGCCGCACCAGACGGCGACCAGCATCTTGCCGCAGAACGCCGCGGCGATGCCGCAGAAGACCCAGCGCGGCTGGAAACGCATGGCGAGCGACGCCACGGTATAGATCGACCGGTCGCCGATCAGCTCGGCGACGAGCACCGTCCAGTAGCTCAGAAACAGATAGGACATCGGTCTAGGCACCGGAGAGATCGATCTGGAACATCCCCCGGCCGTGGGTGGCGCAGACCAGGGTCCGGTCCATCCAGAACAGGTCCTCCACCGAGCAGTTGGTCGGCCCCTCGTTGGTGGGCGACCAGGAGGAGCCGCCGTCCTCGCTGGCGAAGATGCCGACTTCGGTTCCCAGGTAGAGCAGGCTGGAGGTGCGCGGATGGATCGCCAGGCAGTGGACCGGGGCCATGGGCAGCGCATTGCCGATGCTGCTCCAACTCGCGCCGCCGTCCACCGTGCGCCAGACGTTGCCGCGCTCGTAGCCGGCGAAGGTGACGTAGACGGTGTCGGTGTTGCGGGGATCGATCGTGATCCGGCTCACGAACGCCGTGCCGTTGCGGTCCGGCAGGGGATTGGCGCCGTTGCCGTCCACCTTGGCCAGATCGGATTCGGCTTGGTTCCGTTGCGGGTGCAGTAGACGTCGCCGTTCGCGTGACCCACCCAGACCAGGTCCGGGTTCCCCTGGGCGATGGCGATGGCGCTGATGAAAGCGCCGGTCGGGCTTTTGATCGACGACCAGGAGGGGCCGCGCGTGTTGGTGTTCGGCGTCTTGGCGTCGTTGGTCCGCCAGAGGGAGAGGCCGCCCGCGAGGATGCGATGGGGCTCGTTCGGGTCGAGGACGAACGGCGCGATGAAGAGCGCCTTCTGGTTCTTGGCGTCCGGAATGCGGAAGGGCGGCAGCTTCCACTGCCAATCCTGGCCGGTCCAGAAGTTTCCGCTGATGAACTCCGCGTTCCTGCCGCCGTCCAGGCTGCGGTGGATGTTCAGGTAGACGTACTCGCCGTAGAAGCAGCTCGGATCGGTGGGATCGGCGGCGCAGAACCCGCCGTCGCCGCCGAACATCGAGGTCCAGCCCTCGGGACCGCCCTGGAGGGTGAAGACCACCGTGCCGTTGTCCTGGGCGCCGCCGACGATCGCGCCGCTCTGGGGGTTGCCGGCGCCGGAGTAGAACTGGGTGACGGTGAAGGAGTTGACCAGCTCGGTCCAGCCGTCCGTCCGGTCCGCGCTGCTGCCCACCGTCTGGACGTCGTCCGCGCGAAAGACCCCGCCGTCGTTGCCGAAGTAGACCCGCCTCTCGCCGTGGCCGTCGAATTGGGGGTGCGCCACGATGCAGTGCTGGTCGGCGTGGGCGGACCGCGGGCTCCCCTGCCAGTCGCTGATCGGAGTCAGCGTGTCGCCCGCGTCGGTGCTGCGCCAGAGATCGATGCCCCCCACGACCACGAAGTCGGCGTCGGTGGGATCGCCGGCCCAGATCGAGTTGCCATACCATCCCTGCTCTCCGAGATAGTCGGCGGGCTCTCCCTGGGCGTTGCGGCTGGCGCGCCGCGCATAGCTCCGCCCGCCGTCGTCCGATCGCCAGATCTCGCCGTGGAGTCCCTGGACGGAGGCGTAGACGATGGACGGATCGGCGGCCGCGTAGGTCACCTCGACGCGGCCGTTCCACGGATCGTCATGGCTCGCGGCGGTCCACGAGGCGCCGCCGTCGGTCGAGACATAGGCCTGGCCGTCGTGCAGGCTGGCCGCCACGGCGTGGCCGCTGTCGGTGGGGTGGAAGTCGATGTCGGCGAACGGTCCGGCCGCGGTCTGCGCCCAGGTCAGGCGGTCCGCGTCCACGCTGCGCCAGATGCCGGTCGGAGTGGCGGCCAGGAGGACTGTGCCGTCGGCGGAGATCGCCAGCCGGTTCACCTGGAGGAAGCCGGTGCCGGCGGTGGCCGGAAGCTGCGACCACCGTTCACCGTCGGTGGTGCGGAAGATGCCGGCGCCGCGGATCGCGTCGAGATTGGAGAAGCCTTCGCCGGTGCCCGCGTAGAGCACGTTCGGATCAGTGGGATCGATCACCAGGCAGGCGACCGCCAGGTTCGCCATCAGATCGTCCACCGGCTGCCAGCTCTGGCCACCATCTTCCGTCTTCCAGACGCCGCCGCCGGCGGTGCCGGCCCACATCATGTCCGGAGAGTCGGGACGGATGACGAGGGCGCGCGTCCGGCCGCCGATGTTCCCCGGACCGAGAGGCGTCCAGCCGGTGTGGTTCGGATCGAGGCCCGCCGTCTCCAGCACGAGAGAGGACGGGCTGACCCGCGAGCCGACCGGAACGCCGGCCACGCGGCGTTTTGCCTGGTTCGTGGCCAGGCTTCGCGCCCGTGCGCTGTCGAGCTGCCGCAGCGCCCTGGGCAGCGTTTCGTGGGGGACGACCCCCTGGTCGTCACGGCTTTTCAGCAGACGGAACGCTTCCCGCTGCCAGGCGAGATCCGGATACTCCAGCCGGCGGAGCACCTTGGACAGCGCCTGATCCGAAAGCTGGGCGACGTCGTCACTGCTCAATCCACGGGTCTTGCGAATCTGCCGGACCTGTTCCGGTGACAGCCGGCGGGCGGCGTTCTCTGCGGGCGGTTCGGGGGGCATCTGCTTCCTCCTACTGGGGGAGCGCCGGGGGGCGGGCGGTTTGAACGGGTGTGAGCGGGCGCTCCCAGAGGAGCGCGCCGGAGCCGAGGTCACGGCACTTGAGCACGGTGTGGAATGCGACTCCGGGGGCCGGGCGGGAGGGCTCCTGGACGATGTACAGCAGGCGCTGTCCGGCGAGGCAAGGCTCCCGGGACCCCTCCTCATGGGGGACGGTGGCGATGCGCCGGCCGGTCGCGGTTTCATGAATCCACCAGGTTCGCTCGCCTTGGCCGGGCTCGTCCGGCTCCACGAGCACGTAGTGCCCGTCGCAGGAGAGGCTCGGAGCGAGCGCGGCTCCGCGCGCCAGCTCAACGCGTTCCGGACGTCCCGGAGCGCTTTCGAACGCTCCGGCTCTCCGGGTCTCCAGAGAGAGGGAGAGGCCGGTGCTCTCCTGCTTGAGCGCGAGAGAGGCCACGCGCCCGCCCGCCTGCCAGGGCTCGGTCTGCCAGACGACGTCGGGAGAGGAGGGGGGCGCGTCCGATTCGCGCAGGGACGTGGTCTCCGGCAGAGCGCCGGCCGGCTCCGAGGGAGCCTCCTCCACATGCCCCGTCCCGAGGTCGATCCGCACCGCCCCGGCCGCGTCCTGGCCGGCCTGGCGCAGCACCTGTGGCGAGGGGGCGGCTCCACCCGAGTAGCGGCGGTGGGCTTCCCAGGAGAGAATCAGCGCGTTGCCGTCGCGGCGCGCCCGGCAGCGGAAGGTCTCCTCCTTGCGGGAGCGGGTGTCCACCCAGTCCGGTAGGACGATGGGCTCGGACGTCAGCACCGGCTCTCCCTTGTCCAAGTCCAGCAGGACCACCTGCAAGGCGTTGGGACGTCCCGGGACGGGCGCCTGCGCCGCGAGACGCTTCCCGAGGACCAGGAGCGGCTTCTCTGCGGCATCGGTCTGCCAGAGGAGCGATCCGGTCGCGAGATCGATCGCGGCGATCGCGCCGATCGCGCCGGTCGCGGCGATCGCAGAAATCGCGCCGGCTCCGGCGGCGAAAAATCCGATGTGGCCTTCCGGGTCGCCGAGACCTTCCGGCAGCAGCAGGGGTTGTTGGCTCTCATTCGTTGGCATGGCGGCAGATTTCCCTCAAATGCAAGGGTAACTCCACCTCCGCCCTTCCATGGAGATAGACGGACGCCGCGGCTGATTTCCTTTCGCGTTCCTTTCGCGTGCCGGCCTGTACAATCCACCTTCCTCGGCCGGGCCGACCCCTTGAAGGGGCTCCGCCGGCACTTTCCGTTTGAGGCAGGCTCCATGAACGACGGCGACCCACGCGACATCCCCCTTTCCTACGGCCAGCGCGCGCTCTGGCTCATCCAGCGCCTGGCTCCGTCGGCGACGGCGTACAACGTCAGCCTGCCGGCGCGGGCGCGCGCGCTCGACACGGCGGCGTTCGTGGCGGCGTGGCAGGCGCTGGCGGACCGCCACCCGGTGCTGCGCACGACCTATCCGGCGCCGGGGGGCCGGCCGGTGGGGCGCCTGCACGAGCGGCTGGCCGTGGACGCCGTCGAGATCGACGCGTCGGGCTGGACGGCGGAGGAGCTGGCGCGACGGGTGGGGGAGGAGGCCAACCGGCCGTTCGTGCTGGAGAACGGCCCGGTGGTGCGGCTGCGGCTCTACGGGAGAGGAGACGAGGTGGTCATCCTCCTCGGTCTCCACCACATCTCGATCGATTTCGCGTCCCTGGGCCTGCTGCTGGAGGAGCTGGGCGTCGCTTACGCCGGCCAGGCCCTGACTCCCTTGACCGCCACCTATGAGGAGTTCGCGCGCTGGCAGGCGGAGATGCTGGCCGGCGCGCGTGGCGAGGCCTTGTGGTCGTTCTGGCGTGGCCGCCTCGCGGGCGCGCCGCCGGCTCTGCTGCTGCCGGCGGACCGGCCACGGCCGCGGATGCCGAGCTTCCGCGGCGGGACGCGGGACGTGGTGCTCGGGCCGGAGATCACCCGCGGCCTCAAGGCTCTCGCCGCGGCGGAGGGAGTGGGGCTCGACGTGCTGGTTCTTGCCGCCTTCCAGTCGCTCCTGCACCGCTACTCCGGCCAGCAGGACATCCTGGTGGGCTGCCCGGTGCCGGGGCGAGGGCCGCATGGCTTTGCCGAGGTGGTGGGCTACTTCGTCAACACCGTGGTGGTGCGCGGTGACTTCGCCGGCGCGCCGCCGTTCCGCGCCGTCCTCGCCCGCATGCAGACGCGGATGGACGAGGCGCGCGAGCATGAGGACTATCCGTTCCCGCTTCTCGTCGAACGCCTGCAGCCGCAGCGCGAGGCGGGGCAGGTGAATCTGATCCAGGTCTTCTTCGTCCTCTATCAAGGGGAGGAGGAGCGCGCGATGCGCCTGCTCACCGGGCAGGGCGGCGCGGCGCTGGAGCTCGGCGGGCTGCGGCTGGAGCCCTGGCCGCTGGCGGGACGGGCGGCGATGTTCGACCTGTCCTTGTTGATGGGCGACGCCGGGGATCGGATCACGGCGACCTTCCAGTACAATTCAGACCTCTTCGAGGCCGCCACGGTCGCCCGCCTGACGGACGACTTCGCGGCGTTGTTGGAGGCGGTGCTGGCCGATCCCGAGCGGCCGGTCGCGTCCCTTCCGGCATCCCTCGGCGAGGCACGGCAGAGCTCCACGGCCCCGACCAGCGCCACCCCGCCGCTTCCGCAGGCGAACCCTGAGGCAGTCCTCGAATCGGAAAGGCACCACGAGCGGGCCGACACCCGCCGGGCGCTCCTGGAGCGTCAGAAGAATTTGCGCAGCAGAGACAGGAATCGCACATGAGCCAGCCCCAAGACCCTCAGGATGATTTTCCGAATGATCTCCAAAACGCCGTCGCCATCCTCGCCATGGCGGGGCGGTTCCCCCAGGCGTCCACGCTCGACCGTTTCTGGGACAACCTGAGGAACGGCGTCGAGTCGATCCGCGCCCTCTCGGACGCGGAGCTGCTGGCCTCCGGCGTCTCGGCCGCGACGCTCCGCGATCCCTCCTATGTGCGCTCCTCCGGGTTCCTCGACGAGATCGATCTCTTCGACGCGCCGTTCTTCGGCTTCAGCGCTCGCGAGGCGGCGCTGCTCGATCCGCAGCAGCGGCTGTTCCTGGAGTGCGCCTGGGAGGCGTTGGAGGCGGCGGGCTACGACTCGCTGCGGGTGAACGGTCCGGTCGGCGTCTTCGGCGGCACCAGCTCGAACAGCTACTCGCTCTTCTATCTCTATTCGCGCGCCGCGGTGCTCAACTCGCCGACCGCCGGCCAGATGTTCCTCGGCGGCGACAAGGACTTCCTGTGCACCCGGGTGAGCTACGAGATGGGCCTCCGCGGCCCGAGCCTCGGCGTGCAGACGGCGTGCTCGACGTCGCTGGTGGCGGTCCATCTCGCCTGCCAGAGCCTGCTCAACGGCGAGTGCGACATGGCGCTCGCCGGCGGCGTCTCGATCAAGGTGCCGCAGAACGTGGGCTACTTCTACCAGCCGAGCAGCATCCTGTCGGCGGACGGCCACTGCCGCTCCTTCGACGCGCGGGCCGGCGGCTCGGTGCCGGGGAGCGGCGCCGGGGTGGTGGTCCTGAAGCGACTGGAGGATGCGCTCGCCGACGGCGATCCGGTCCGCGCCGTCATCCGCGGCTCGGCGGTGAACAACGACGGCGCGCTGCGGGTGGGCTTCACGGCGCCGAGCGTCGAGGGGCAGTCGGCGGCCATCGCCGAAGCGCTCGCGCTCGCCCGGGTGGAGCCGGAGACGATCGGCTACGTCGAGGCTCATGGCAGCGGCACGCCGCTCGGCGATCCGATCGAGATCGCCGCGCTCACCCGAGCGTATCGCGATGGCACTGACCGCCGCGGCTTCTGCGCCGTGGGCTCGGTGAAGAGCAACATCGGCCACCTCGACGCCGCGGCGGGCATTGCCGGGCTGATCAAGACGGTGCTCGCCCTGGAGCACGGCGAGGTGCCGCCGAGCCTGCACTTCCAGACGCCGAATCCGAGCTGCGATCTCGCCGCGAGCCCGTTCTACGTCAACAGCGAGTTGCGGCCGTGGCCGCGGCCCGCGGGGCCGGAGACACCGCGGCGTGCGGGCGTCAGCTCGTTCGGCATGGGCGGCACCAACGCGCATGTGGTGCTGGAGGAGGCGCCGGAGCCGGAGCCTTCGGGGCCGTCGCGGGACTGGCAGATTCTGGTGCTGTCGGCGCGGACGCCGGAGGCGTTGGAGGCGGCGACGGACAATCTGGCGGGGTATCTGGATGCCGAGCCGGAAAAGCGCCCTCACCCCCGGCCCCTCTCCCGGCTCCCCCCTCCCGATCCCCGGGAGAGGGGAGACCAGCAGGCAGAGCTTGCCGACATCGCGTTCACACTCCAGAACGGCCGCCGGCCTTTTGTGCATCGGCGGGTGGTGGTTTGCCGAGACTCGGAAGAGGCTCGCCGGGCCTTGGCGGAGCGCGATGCGGGGAAGCTGCTTGAAGGGGCCGCGGGGCGCTCGGACCGGCCGGTCGCTTTCCTCTTTCCTGGTCTCGGCGATCACTACGCCGGCATGGGGCGTGGCCTCTACGAGAGCGAGCCGGCGTTCCGTGCGGCGGTGGATCGCTGTGCGGAGCTGCTGCGGCCGCATCTGGGATCCGATATCCGGATGATTCTCTACCCGGCCGGAGAGGAAGAGACGAGCGGCGGGATCGATTTCAAGGCCATGGTGAAGGGAACCGGCTATGGGTTCAGTCGAACCTCCCTCGCCCAACCGGCGCTTTTCGTCACCGAATATGCCTTGGCGCAGCTCTGGCTGGAGTGGGGGATCAAGCCCACCGGCCTCCTCGGCTACAGCTTGGGGGAATACACCGCCGCCTGCGTGGCCGGTGTGCTGTCGCTTCCGGACGCCCTCCGCCTTGTGACGTTGCGCGCCCGGCAGATTGAGGAAGAGATCCAGAAGGGGGCGATGCTGGCGGTGACGGTGGGGCGGAACGAGGTCGCGGGTCTCCTGGGGTCCGATCTTTCGCTCGCCGCGGTGAATGGTCCGGATCTGTGCGTCATCGCCGGGCCGGTGTACGCGGTGGAACAGCTGGAACGGAGCCTCAGCGCACTGGGGCGCTCCTGCCGGCGGCTCCAAACCTCGCATGCGTTCCACTCGGGGATGATGCAACCGGCGGCCGACAAGTTTCGCAAGCTGATGAAGACCATGGACCTGCGCGCGCCGCAGATCCCGTACGTTTCGAACGTGACCGGCACCTGGATCACCGACGCCGAGGCCACCGATCCCGAGCACTGGGTGCGCCACCTGTTGGCGCCAGTTTTCTTTGAAGAAGGCATCGCGGAGCTGGGTCGCGAGCCGGGCAGGATCCTGCTGGAGGTGGGGCCGGGGCAGAGTCTGACCAGCCTCGCGATGCAGAACGGGAGCCCGGCGGCTGCCATCCCCTCTCTCCGCCCGGCCTACGAACGTCGGCCCGACTCCGCCTACGCGCTCAGTGCCCTCGGCCGGCTGTGGGTGGCCGGCGCCGCGATCGACTGGACGGGCTTCGCGCGGCACGAGAGGCGGCGGCGGGTGGCGTTGCCGACCTATCCGTTCGAACGGGAACGGTATTGGATTGAAGAGGTCCCGGAGGACGACGCGGCGCCGGTTCGGGAAATCCGGACCGATGAGCCGGAGCGGCTGGTGGCGACGACGTCCCATGCCCGGCCCGGTCTTGCGACGCCGTACGTGGCGCCGTCCAATCCGACGGAAGAGGCGCTGACCGTGATCTGGCAGGAGCTGCTCGGGATCTCGCCGGTCGGTGTGCGCGACAGCTTCTTCGATCTCGGCGGGCATTCGCTCCTCGCGTCGCAGCTCGTGGCCCGCCTCGCCTCCCGTTTCGGCGTCGAGCTGCCGCTGTCGGACCTGTTCGAGGCGCCGACCATCGCGGACCTGGCGCCGCGGCTGACCGTGGGGTCCTCCCCGGCTCAAGCAGAAATCATTCCGCGGCGCAGTAATACGGCGGAGGCGGACCGCGCGCCGCTCTCCTTCGCGCAGCAGCGCCTGTGGTTCATCGACCGCCTGGCGCCGGGGATCAGCGCCTACAACAACCCGGTCGCCATGCGCCTCGCCGGTCCGCTTGACCTCACGGCGCTGGAGGCGGCGCTCGCCGAGATCGTCCGCCGGCACGAGATCGTGCGCACGACGTTCGGCTTCGAGGGCGACGCGCCGGTGCAGGTGATCCATCCCGTGACTGAGACGGCGATCCCATTGGAACGGACAGACGTGCTCGCCGTGCCGCGGACCGAGCGCGAGGCCGCGGCGCGGCGGCTGATCTGGGAGCACGTCGAGCGGCCGTTCGCGATCGCCGCCCGGCCGCCGGTGCGTTTCCTCCTCGTGCAGACGGACGCCGAGGAGCATCTCTTCACCGCCACCCTGCACCACATCCTGTGGGACGAGTGGTCGCAGGGGATCTTCGTCCGCGAGCTCGCGATCCTCTACGACGCTTTCCGGTCCGGGCGGCCTTCGCCGTTGCCGGAGCTGCCGATCCAATACGGCGATTTCGCGCTCTGGCAGCGGCAGACCCTCCAGGGCGAGGTGCTGGAGCGCCACCTCGGCTACTGGAAGGAGCGCCTGGACGGCGCGCCGCGCCTCCTCGCCCTGCCCACCGACCGCCCGCGGCCGGCGGCCCAGACCTTCGGCGGCGCCACCCGCGCGTTCCAGGTGCCGGACGATCTGCACCGCGCTCTGACCGAGCTGGCCCACGCGCACGGCGCCACGATGTTCATGCTGCTCATGGCCGCCTTCCAGTCGCTCCTCGGGCGCTGGGCGAGCCAGGAGGACGTGGTGGTGAGCACCGGCACCGGCGGGCGCGGCCGGGTGGAGACGGAGAGCCTGATCGGCTGCTTCATCAACATCCTCCTCCTGCGTGCCGAGCTGGGCGGAGATCTCAGCTTCGCCGATCTGCTGATGCGGACCCGCGAGGCGACGCTCGGCGCCTATGCCCACCAGGATCTGCCGTTCGAGCTGCTGGTCGAAGGTCTCAAGGTGGAGCGCGACCCCAGCACCACGCCGTTCTCGCAGGCGATGCTCGTCTTCCTGAACGTGCCCCCGGTCGACCTCGAGCTGCCCGGGCTCAAGGTGGAAGGCGTGCGCATCGACCGCGAGTCGGCCCAGTTCGACCTCACTTTCTACCTGCACGAACAGGGTGGCCATCTGGGAGGCCATCTCGAATACAACACCGACCTGTTCGACGCCGCGACCATCGACCGCCTGCTTGGCCACTACCGGAATTTCCTGGAGCGCGCCGCCGCCGATCCCGCGCGGCGGGTGTTGGAGATCCCCATCCTCTCGGAGGCCGAACGCCGGCAGGCCCTGGTGGATTGGAACCGCACGGCGGAAGACTTCCCGGCGGGCTCCAGCCTGCATGAGCTGTTCGAGGAGCAGGCGGCGCGGCAGCCGGAAGCGCCGGGGCTGATCTTCGACAGCCAGGCGGTCACCTACGCCGAGCTGAACCGGCGGGCGAATCAGTTGGCCCATCACCTGCTGCGCCTGGGGAGTCGGCGAGGCGGACGGATCGGGGTTTCCCTGGAGCGCTCACCGGACGTGGCGGTCGCGCTCCTCGCCGTGCTCAAGGCCGGCTCGGCGTACGTGCCGCTCGATCCCGACTATCCGCAGGAGCGGCTGGCGGTGATGCTGGAGACCGCCGAGGTGAATCTGCTCCTCACCCAGGAGCGCCTCGCCGGCCGGTTCGCCGGGCAGGCGGCGACGACCCCTCAGACCCCTCAGACCCCTAAGATTATTCTGGTGGATGCGCAGGCGGCGGCCTGGGCGGCGGGGAGCACGGAGAACCCGGCGACCGGCGTGTCGCCGGACGATCTCGTCTACCTCATCTTCACCTCCGGCTCGACCGGGCGGCCCAAGGGAGTGATGCTCGACCACCGCGGCCGGGTGAGCAACTTCACCGACTTCAACCGCCGCTACGGCATCGGAGCCAGCGACGCGGTGCTTGCCGTGTCGTCGCTCAGCTTCGACATGTCGGCCTACGACATTCTCGGCACCCTCGCGGGCGGCGGCACGATCGTCCTGCCGCGGCCGGACGAGATCCTGGAGCCCGCGTCGTGGGCCGGGCTGCTGGAGCGCCACAAGGTGACTGTTTGGCACTCGGTGCCGGCGACGCTGGAGATGCTGGTCGAGCGCCTCGAAGCGCGGACGGCTTCGTCTGAGTTAGCGTTGCGGGTCGTCCTCCTCGGTGGCGACTGGATTCCGGTCACCCTGCCGGACCGCCTGCGCGCCCTGGCGCCGGGTGCCAGGCTGGTCAGCCTGGGCGGTGCCACCGAGGTCTCGATGGATTCGACGATCTTCGAGATCGGCGCCGTCGATCCGACCTGGAAGAGCATCCCCTACGGCGTGCCGATGGCGAACCAGCTCGCCTATGTGGTCGGGCCGGACGGCGGTCCGTGCCCGGCGGGCGTCGCGGGCGAGCTCCTCCTCGGCGGCATCGGCGTCGGCCAGGGGTACTTCGGCCGGCCGGACTTCACCGCCGAGCGCTTCGTGCCCGATCCGTTCTCGACTGTACCCGGAAAGCGGCTCTACCGTACCGGCGACCTGGCGCGCTGGCGATCGTTTGATGGAAAGGACGGCGTGCTGGAGCTGCTCGGCCGCATGGACCATCAGGTGAAGATCCGCGGCTTCCGCATCGAGCTGGGAGAGATCGCGAGCGCCCTGCGCCAGCATCCGGCGGTCGGCGAGGCGGTGGTGCTGGCCCGCGAGGACCGGCCGGGCGCGAAGCGGATCGTGGCGTATCTGGTGCCAGCTCATCCGACCGATCCGTCGGATCTGTCCGATCGGTCGACGATGGAAGTGGACGAAATCCGCGACTTCGTGCGCGGCCGGCTGCCGGCGTACATGGTGCCGTCCGCCCTGGTCGTCATGGAGGCGCTGCCGCTCACCCCGAACCGCAAGCTCGACCGCAAGGCGCTGCCGGTGCCCGAAGAGGTGGGAGAGGAGCGCGAGCGGGTGCCACCGAGGACGCCGGTCGAAAAGGTCCTGGCGCGCATCTGGATGAGCATCCTCGGCGTCCCGGAGGTGGGCGCGGCGGACAACTTCTTCGACCGGGGCGGCCATTCGCTCGCCGCGACGCGGGTGGTGACGCAGCTCCAGGACGTCTTCCCGCTGGAGGTGCCGCTGCGCACGCTGTTCGAGGCGCCGGTGCTGGCCGATCTGGCTTCTCGGCTGGAAGCCCTGGGCGCCGCGGCGGGTGCCGACGTGACCGGCATCGCGGAGGCCATCCTGGAAGTGCTGGAGATGGAGGAGGTGCCGTGAGCCTGCTCAGCGAAGAGAAGCGGCGCCTGCTCGCCAAGCGACTGCAACAGAAGGGGATCGATGCGGGCCATCTGGAGCGGGCGAGCGACCGTCCGGGCGCCGTCCGCCGCCGTCCGCTGCCGCGCCTCTCCTTCGCCCAGCAGCGCCTCTGGGTGCTCGATCGCCTGGAGCCGGGGAACCCGTTCTACAACATCAACGGCGCCGCCGCGCTGCGCGGTCCGCTCGACCCCGCGGTCCTCGCCCGCGCCTTCGCCGAGATCGCCCGCCGCCACGAGTCGCTGCGCACCACCTTCGCGGAGCGCGACGGCGTCCCCTGGCAGGTGATCGCGCCGCCTCAGGCAGCATCTACGTGGCAGTTGCCACTGGCCGATCTTTCCGCCCTGCCGGCGGAGACCGCGCGGCGTGAAGCGGAGCGACTGGCTTTCGCCGCGATGACCACGGCGATGGATCTCACCCGCGGTCCGCTGGTACGGACCTCGCTGGTCCGCCTGTCCACCGAGGAGCATCTCCTCCTGGTCACCCTGCACCACATCATCTCGGACGGCTGGTCGAACAACCTCTTCCTGCGCGAGATGGCCGTGCTCTACGAATCGTTCGCGGCCGGCCGGCCGTCGCCGCTGCCCGGGCTGCCGCTGCACTACGCCGACTTCGCCGAGCAGCAACTCGCCGAGCTGCAAGGCGACAAGCTGGCCGCCGAGATCGCCTGGTGGAAGGAGCGGCTCGCCGGAGCACCCGCCGTGCTCGATCTCCCGGCGGACCGCCCGCGCCCACCAGTCCAGACCTTCCGCGGCGCCCGCCTGCCGCTGTGGATCGCCCCGGATCGCACGGCAGCGCTCAGCCGCCTGGCGCGGAGCGAAGAATCCACCCTGTTCATGGCGCTCCTCGCGGCGTTCGCCCTCGTGGTCCGCGGCTGGAGCGGCGAGGACGATCTCCCGGTCGGCACGCCGGTCGCGAACCGCCGCCGGCCGGAGATCGAAGGTCTGATCGGCTTCTTCGCCAACACTCTCGTGCTGCGCACCAGTCTCGCCGGCGATCCCACCGTCCGCGAGCTGCTCGGCCGCGTCCGCGAGACGGCGCACGGCGCTTTCGAGCACCAGGATCTCCCCTTCGAGAAGCTGGTCGAAGAGCTGCACCCGGAGCGCGACCTCGCGCGCACGCCGCTCTTCCAGGTGATGGCCGTGCTGCAGAACGCGCCGGACGCCCGCGCCGCCGCCTCCGCCGCCGGCACGCTCGACCTGCAACGGTTCGATCTCGATCCCGGCGTCGCCCGCTTCGACCTGATGCTCGACCTCACCGAGCTGGACGGCGGTCTGCGCGGCGCGCTCGAATGGGCCACCGATCTCTTCGACCGCCCGACGATCCAGCGTTTCGCGGAGCGCTTCCACCGCGCGCTCGGCACGATGATCGATCATCCGGACCGGCGTCTCTCCGAGCTGGACCTGCTGCCCGGGGCGGAACGCCACCAGATGACGGTGGAGTGGGAAGCCGGAGCGGGGGCTGCTGCAACGGCCTCGGTCGTCGACCTGGTCCGCGCCCAGGCCGAACGCACGCCGGACGCGCCGGCACTCGTCGGGCTGGCCGGCGAGACGGTCAGCTATCGCGAGTTGGAGGAGCGGGCGAACCGGCTGGCGCAGTGTCTGTTGGGCAGGGGGCTGGGCCGCGGTGCGCGGGTGGCCTTTTCGCTGGAGCGTTCCGTTGAGCTGCCGATCGTGATGCTCGGAATCCTCAAGAGCGGAGCCGCCTATGTGCCGCTCGATCCGGCGTATCCGGCGGACCGGCTGGCGCTGATGCTGGAGGAGGCGCGGGTGGGGGCGGTGGTGAACAAGACACCTCACCCCCGGCCCCTCTCCCATCTCCCGCCCACCCTATCCCCGGGAGAGGGGAGAGCTTCAGCACAACAGCCTCCGCAGGGTCGTTTTCTGCAAGAGGTCTCCCCTCTCCCGGCGGGGGGTGGAGGGGAGATGGGAGAGGGGTCGGGGGTGAGGTGTCACGGCTCGGCGGACACTCCCGTTCTCGATCTCGAGCAGGTGGATCTCGCAGCGGAAAGCGCCACCGATCCGGCGATCCCCCTCTCTCCCGACGACCTCGCCTACGTCCTCTACACCTCGGGCTCCACCGGCCGGCCGAAAGGCGTCGCCATGCGCCACGGCGCGCTCGCGCAGCTCATCGCCTGGCAGCTCGCGGTGACGCCAAGCCCCTGGCGGACGCTCCAGTACACCTCGCCGAGCTTCGACGTCTCCTTCCAGGAGATTTTCTCCACCTGGGCAGCGGGCGGCACGCTGGTGCTGATCTCCGAGGAGGCGCGGCGCGATCCGGCGGAGCTGTTGGCGCGCCTCCATGCGGAGCGGATCGAGCGCCTGTTCCTCCCCTTCGTCGCGTTGCAACAGCTCGCCGAAGCCGCGCGCGGTGTTGCGGTCCCGGAGACCCTGCGCGAGGTGATCACGGCCGGCGAGCAGCTCCGCGTCACCCCGGCGCTGGTGGAGCTTTTCGCCCGCTTGCCGGCGGCGCGCCTGCACAACCACTATGGTCCGTCCGAGACCCACGTGGCCACCGCCTGGATACTGACCGGCGATCCGGCGGACTGGCCCGCACTGCCTCCGATCGGCCGGCCGGTCAGCGGCGGCATCGCGCGGGTGGTGGATGCGGACGGCGGCGCGGTGCCGATCGGCACGCCCGGCGAGCTTTTCCTGGGCGGTGAGATTCTCGCTCGCGGCTATTTGGACCGGCCGGAGTGGACGGCGGAGCGGTTCGTGCCGGACTCCGGGGGCCCTCTCCCCCTGGCCCCCTCTCCCGTGCGTACCCCCTCCCACCCGCCCCGAACGGGAGAGGGGGAACGTGGGTGGGACATTGGCTCGACGCTGTTGCCGCCAGTTGGGGAGGTGGCGCCCCTCTCCCGCTCGGGGTGGGCGGGCGGGGGACGCGCGGGGGAGGGGATGGGGGAGGGGGCGGCTGGGTGGGCTGGTGCCGGTATCTCCGGCGCCCGCCTCTACCGCACCGGCGAC